>ENA-OWPA01000133-OWPA01000133.1-bioreactor-metagenome-genome-assembly--contig:-NODE-133-length-135792-cov-5.249147_pt1 | contig 135792 bp, 115 predicted proteins | sample MGYA00238139_ERZ651803 | MGnify/ENA primary metagenome ERZ651803 (study PRJEB26909, sample SAMN07631231) | bioreactor metagenome | isolation source: Switchgrass digestor | place: USA: Dartmouth...
AGATTGGTCAGTGACTGGAGTTCAGACGTGTGCTCTTCCGATCTTATTGAATATGATGATCAAAATCATTATTGGTACCGCCACAACAAAGACCAGCGACAGAGTAGGGTCTTTCGAGACCGCCATGATGATCCCACCGATCATGTGAAGAGGAGCGGAAACGATCACGCGAAGCGTGAACATCACGAGCATCTGCATTTGGATGATGTCGTTTGTGTTTCGCGTGATGAGAGACGAGACGCCGACCTTATCTGACTCGTGAAGAGAGAAGTTCGTGATCTTCCTGAAGACTTCTGCCCGCAGGTCACGCCCGAAACTCATCGCAGTCTTGGATGTGAGATAGTTCGATGCGATCGAGCAAATCATGATCAGGATCGAGATCGCAAGCATCTTCAGGCCTGTCTCAAGAATAAAGCTGACGTTTCCGCTGGGGATGCCTTCGTTGACGATCGTCGACATCAGGTAAGGAAGCGTCAGGTCAAGGATGGAAGAGGTGAACAAAAACAGGATCGCGAAAAGGATAAAGTACTTGTAAGGACTTAGTTTCGCCAACAGTTTGGACAAAGGAAATTCGTCTCCTTTCGTTGTACGGTATATTTATATCTTAAATTTTTATATCTACTTATTTGGGAGTTTTATTTTTGGGTTCATCGTCCATAAAGGGAGGGGAGTGCTCGGTATTGTCCTTTTCGAAAAAGAAATCCGAGGTCTTGGTCAAAAGCGTAATCAAGGTCTCAGTGTTCTCCTTGCCCAGATACTCGGCAAGCTGGTTTATGTTCTGTTCCAGAACGGCGCGCTGCTGTCTCAATGTCTCGCGGCCTTTCTCTGTAAGCTCAAGGTGCACGGCGCGCTTGTCGTCTTTAGACTGAGTCCTTATTACGAAGCCCTGCTCTTCGAGGCTGTTGATATGCTGTGAAATAGTAGGCGGAGAAACCCTCATGATATGGCTGAGGTCGGAGATCCTGAGCGGCTTTCCGGAGTGGGATGACCGTTCGATCCCTATGAGTATGCCGGTTTCGGTCCTGGTCAGGCCCGGTGCGGCAACGATATGCCACGGAGTCCTGAGGAAACGGAAAAACGCGGACAACAGTCTGTACGAAAGGGAGTCCTGGGGCTGAGACTGCATAAGTTTCACCTCCTTGCCGATTCTATATGGAATACTATAAAAATGCGTTGGAATCAAAATAGATAGGCAACCAAATAAATAGGAAGCCGAAATATTAGGCTCCCTAAATATTACACCGTTTGAATATGCATGTCAATACACAATTCAAATTTTTTGATTCTCTCAATTTACAAAGCGTTAACCGTATCGATATTGATTTTGTCAAAAGGATATGATACACTCAAAAGGTTAATTTAATCAGCTATTTATTATATATAGTATAAAGTGGTGATTTCGTGATGTCTGATGCTATCAGAAGAGAGCTTCCGAAGGTATACGAGCCTGCTGCGGTCGAAAAACGGATCTATGCCTTGTGGCAGGACGGCGGGTATTTCGGCGCCCGTCCATTTGCGAAAAATGAAGACGGTTCGGCCAGGAAGCCTTTTACGATCGTGATACCTCCGCCAAACGTTACTGGTCAGCTCCATATGGGACATGCCCTGGATGAGACCTGGCAGGATGTCCTGATAAGGTTCAAACGCATGCAGGGTTTCGAGACCCTCTGGGTCCCCGGCACTGACCATGCGGGCATCGCTACACAGATAAAGCTTGAAGAACACCTGCGCAAGACGGAAGGGCTGACACGCTACGACCTGGGACGGGAGAAGTTCGTTGAGCGTGTCTGGGAATGGAAGAGAGAATACGGGTCCCGTATCGTTGAACAGCTCAAGAGCCTTGGCTCATCGTGCGACTGGTCGCGCGAGCGTTTTACCATGGACGAAGGCCTTTCGAGAGCCGTTCGCGAGGTCTTTGTCCGTCTGTATGAAAAGGGACTCATTTATAAAGGCAACAGGATCATAAACTGGTGCCCTATGTGCCGTACCGCCCTGTCAGATGCGGAAGTTGAGTATTCGGAGAAGCTGGGTCACCTTTGGCATATACGCTATCCCGTCAAGGACACGGACGAGTATCTTGTAGTGGCAACCACAAGGCCCGAAACAATGCTGGGCGACACTGCGGTAGCCGTAAATCCTGAGGACAAGCGCTATTCGCATTTGATCGGCAAAACGGTCATCCTCCCGCTTGTCGGGCGTGAGCTGCCCATAATCGCTGACGAATATGTCGATATGGAGTTCGGTACCGGCTGTGTCAAAATAACACCTTGCCACGATCCAAACGACTTTGAAGTCGGCAAGAGGCATGGGCTTGAAGAAGTCCTGGTCCTGGACGAAAAGGCTGTCGTCAACGAGAATGGCGGCGTATACCAGGGTCTTGAAAGGTACGAAGCAAGGAAAAAGATCGTTGAGGACCTTGAAAAAGGCGGATACCTGGTCAAAGTCGAAGATCACAACCACAATGTAGGGGAATGTTATCGCTGCGGAAACACTGTCGAACCGATCACATCAGACCAGTGGTTCGTCAAAATGAAGCCCCTGGCAGGCCCGGCTGTTGAAATCGTCAAAAGCGGAAAGATAAAGTTCGTCCCCGAAAGGTTCACCAAGAATTATATAAACTGGATGGAAGGGACCAGAGACTGGTGTATCTCCCGCCAATTGTGGTGGGGACACAGGATACCTGCTTTCTATTGCGACGACTGCGGACACATGCACGTAAGCAGGGAAGACATTACCGAATGCGAAAAGTGCGGTTCGGTCAATATCAGGCAGGACGAAGATGTCCTTGACACATGGTTCAGCTCAGCTTTGTGGCCGTTTTCCACGCTTGGATGGCCTGACAGGACCGACGACCTTGATTATTTCTTCCCCACGGATGTCCTTGTGACCGGCTATGACATAATAGGATTCTGGGTTTCCCGAATGATTTTCTCCAGCGTCGAGCACATGGGGAAAGAGCCGTTCCACACGGTATTGATACATGGGCTTGTCAGGGACGCACAGGGCAGGAAGATGTCCAAGTCTCTCGGAAACGGCATCGACCCGATGGAAGTCATAGAGAATTATGGCGCGGACGCCCTCAGGATGGCGCTCCTGATCGGCAACAGCCCCGGGAACGATATGCGTTTCTCAGACGAGAAGATCGAGTCGATGAGAAACTTCGCAAACAAGCTCTGGAACGCGTCCCGCTATGTCCTTATGAACCTGTCGATAGACGAAATAAAACTGCCCGAGACGCTGAGACCGGAGGACAAATGGATATTATCGAGATATAATGAACTGGTCGGCGAAGTGACCTCCAATATGGAAAAATACGAGATAGGCCTTGCCGCGCAGAAACTGTACGAATTCCTGTGGGAGACCTATTGCGACTGGTATATAGAGCTGACAAAGCAAAGGCTTTACAGCGGCGGAGATGATAAGCGCAATGCTGAGAAGGTCCTGGCATACGTGCTTGCAGGAACGCTCAAGCTTTTGCACCCGTTCATGCCGTTCATAACGGAAGAGATCTGGCAGTCCCTGCCCGGAGAGAAGACTGCGCTTATCGTTGCTAAATGGCCTGAGTATGACTGTTCTCTGGACTTTGCCGATATCGAAGGGGACGTGGAATCTGTAATGTCGGCGATCAGGCTGATACGCAACAGGCGGGCAGAAATGAACGTTCCTCCGTCCAAGAAGGCGAGCGTCCAGCTGCTGACGGAGAAGCGGGAAATCTTTGAAAGCATGATGGACAGCTTCTGCAGACTCGCTTACGCATCTGAAGTGGTATTTCTGGACAGCCCGCCTGCCGAGCTGCGGGGATATACGACTGCCGCGACTGACGACACGCGTATTTTCATCCCGATGTCGCAGCTGGTAGATGCCCAAAAGGAAATCGAACGCCTTGAACGAGAGCTGGCCAGGGCTGAGAAGGATCTTCAGGCAGTGTCAAGAAAACTGCAGAATGAAGGGTTCCTCACGAAAGCACCCGCCGAAGTGGTCGCTTCCGAAAGGGAAAAGGAGAAGTCGATCATATCAGTAATCGAAAAAATAAAGGAAAACCTTGAGGCTCTCAGGTAAAGGCCGAAGGGCAAAGATAATATCCGAAAGGAAATGAGAAGGTTGAATTACGCCGAAGCGCTGGAATATATCCATGGGACTAAAAAGTTTTCTACGAAACCGGGCCTGTTGAGGATCGAGAACCTGCTGCACGAAATGGGAGATCCCCACAAAAAGATGAAATACGTGCACATTGCGGGGACGAACGGCAAAGGCAGCTCGACCGCAATGATGGGATCGATCCTGATACAGGCCGGATACAAGACAGGGATGTTCATATCACCGTATCTTGAACGGTTCAACGAAAGGATGCAGATAAACAACGTTCCGATTTCCGACGATGAACTGGTAAAGTTCACGATGAAGACGAAAAATCATATCCAGGACATGCTGGACAAGGGAATGCTCCATCCCACCGAGTTCGAACTCCTCACCGCCATGGCATTCGACTACTGGGCCGCAAACGATTGCGATTTCGTTTCCCTCGAGGTGGGAATGGGGGGACGTCTTGACGCAACGAACGTCATAGACGCTCCCGAAGTGGCGATGATTTTGTCGATTTCATTCGATCACACGCGTTACCTTGGCAACACACTGAGTGAGATCGCATGGGAGAAGTGCGGGATCATAAAACCGGGCTCGGATGTCGTCACTTACGCAAACCAGCCTAAGGAAGCGCTGGACAAAATAAGGGAAGTGTGTCAGGAGCGCGGCGTACCTCTTATCATACCGGATAAAAACGAAGTAAAGGTCATCGAATCAGGACTGTTCGGTTCTAGGTTTACCTACAAAGGTATCGAGACGACAGTGCCCCTCATGGGAGAACATCAGGTGTACAATGCTATCGGCGTGATCGAAGCGGCGCGTGCGCTGGCAAGGCGCGGGTACAATATCACAGATGAGATAATTGCCCGGGGAATTGCCGAAACAAAGTGGGTGGGGAGACTGGAACCTGTTTTCGACTCACCATATTGCGTCATTGACGCGGCCCATAATCCTGATTCCGTGAACTCACTGGCTAAGGCAATCGACACCCTCTTCAAGGACAGGAAAATAGTCGCCGTTATGGGGATGCTTGCCGACAAGGACTATGACGTATGCATACCGGAGATAGCCAGTAGGGCCGAAGCCTTCGTTGCGGCGCGGCCGGACAGCCCGAGAGCGCTTGACGCGGAAGAGACCGCCATTATAGCAGCCAAGCATTGCTCAAATGTATTTGTACGCTCTTCGATCCGGGAGGCGGTCGACAAAGCTTTTGAACTGGCCGGAAAGGATTGCATGGTCCTGATTTGCGGTTCACTATATCTGATCGGTGAAGCAAAGACTTACATCCGTACACTAAAAACCGGAGCCGTGGGTTGACCCATGGCTTTTTATCTGAAGTACATAATTTTCTGCTTTGGGCAATAATAAATCCATGGGATGAAAAATGGGAGATGGTAGTGACAAAATCTGTAAAAAGGAGTTTTTATGAATAACAGGGACTCATATAACTTGATACATCAGGCTCTTACGAAAGCATTTCTTGAAGGGCGCGCAAAACCGGAAAGATGCAAGCTGCCCAGGTATAAGAATACCGTTGATGAACTTGTTCATCTGCTCTACAAGCTGTCAAAATCCGATGATATCGGTAATGACAAGCATGCGAAGGATATGAACAGGATACGGAGTGCTCTCAACACTTTTGTAAAGCAAAGTGCCTTTGCAGCGCATAGCGACAGGGATTATTACCGCGAGTACAAGCGCGGCATGAATATCGTTCCCGATTTGATTGAGATCCTTGCAAATTGTGAACATTTGCGGTATGAACGGTTCCGTGCCGAGGATCCGAAAGCGCCCAGTGTCGAAGAGCTGCTTTCTATCCCCGTATGCCTGAAAGCAGTCCGCAGCATGAGCCTTGTCAAGATAGCCCAGATAATTTATGTCGAGGAAAGCATTAAGAACAGCATTGCGCTTCTGATCCCGCAGCATCCGAAGGACGAATACCCCATGGCGCGGCAGATGAAAAGGCACTTCATCATCCATTATGGCTTTACTAATACCGGAAAAACATACCACGCATTGCTCAGGCTTAAGGCTGCCGAAACAGGTGTATACCTTTCGCCTTTACGGCTCCTCGCGCTTGAAGTACAGGAGAATCTGAACTCGTCTGGAGTTCCGTGCAGCCTTCTGACCGGTGAAGAGGAAGACATCGTGCCGGACGCAAGGCATATGTCATCGACAGTGGAAAAGCTGAACCTTGATGAAAAGTATGACGTGTGCGTCATAGACGAATGCCAGATGATAGGCGACAGTCAGAGGGGATTTGCCTGGACCAGGGCTATCCTGGGAGTGCAGGCAAAGGAAATACATCTCTGTACGGCTCCCGAGGCTCTGGATCTACTGAAGCGTGTTATAGATGAGTGCGGCGACACCTATGAGGTGGTAGAGCACACAAGGGATACAGAACTTATATATGTGCATGCGAAATATAACATTGAAGAGGATGTTGAACAGGGAGACGCCCTTGTCGTGTTTTCGAAAAAGAGCGTGCTGAGTATTGCCAGCGAACTGTTCAGCAAAGATATCCAGGCAAGTGTCATCTATGGTGCGCTGCCGTATAACACACGTAAAAGACAGCTGGAACGTTTTATAAGCGGTGAGACAAAGGTCGTCGTCGCGACCGACGCCATCGGAATGGGCTTGAATCTGCCGATACGGCGTGTGATATTCATGAGCGACGAAAAATACGATGGCACCGAAATCAGGAGACTGCGTCCACATGAGGTCAAGCAGATCGCCGGCAGGGCGGGAAGACGCGGGATATACAATATAGGTTATGTCATGGCGAGCGAAAACTGCGATGGCATCGATGAACTGCTGATCGAACCGAACACAAAACTGCAAAAAGCGTATTTAGGTTTTTCCGAGGTCCTGCTCAATATAGATGCAGACCTGATGGAAGTGCTGAAGATCTGGGCCAATATGCCAACCAGTCCGTTATTTACAAAAACCGATATCACCCGGACGCTATTCCTTATCAATGAGCTTAGGATCAGAGGCTTCAACTTTACCAAGCTGGAGCTCCTGAAACTGACGAATATCCCGTTTTCTGAGGACAACCCCACGGTATTCACGCTTTGGCTGACATACTGCGACCGCTACAGAAAGGAGCGCGAAATACATCTGCCCGTTCCGGAGAGCGAAGATCTTTACGGGTTGGAAGACTACTACAAGTGCCTGGACCTGTACTACTCCTTTTGCAAGGCGATGGGATTGCCTTATGACATGGAACTGATACGGGAGAAAAAGCTCGAAACGGCCAACAAGATAAACGAGATCCTCATATCCGAAATCTCGACGCACGGCAAAACATGCAGGATATGCGACGCAAAACTGAGCTGGGACTATCCCTTCGGCATTTGCGAGGAGTGCTACAAGAAAGGCTACTCATGGAATACAAGATACCAGCAGGTCTCAGAGTTCAGCAATCTCAGGGGTTCGCGTGATCCATTCGGCGACAGGGCAAATTCCGGGACTTACAATAATGACAGGGAACCGGTATCGATCGGCGGCCATAAACCCTCATACAAAAACAATCGGGGAAGACATTGAATCATGGCTGCTTAAAATATTACAAGTATTTGCTTGTCTAAACTGACGGCGGATGATATACTAGAGGCGATCGCTTATGCTTATTTGATCCTGATGAAATGATAAGACAGCTGATAAATACTGCATGATATCGTAAGACATGGCTCGGCTTTGCAACAGGGGGAGGTTGTCCGAAGCCGGGATAAGAATATTTTGAAAAGGTGAGAGAGAATGGATCTGTTTAAGAAATGCGAAGAGTTTACCTCCGCAAAAGAAGCAAGGGAACTTGGGATCTATCCGTACTTCCACGCTCTTGAGTCGCGCCAGGATGTAGAAGTGATGATGGAGGGCAAAAGGCGTATAATGCTCGGTTCGAACAACTACCTGGGACTGACTGTCCATCCCGAGGTGATCGAGGCCGCCATAAAGGCAGTCGAGCAATATGGCTCGGGGTGTTCCGGGTCGAGGTTCCTTAACGGCACGCTGAAGCTTCATCTTGAACTTGAACAGGAACTGGCCGATTTTCTCGGCAAAGAGGCAGTGATGACTTTTTCCACCGGCTTCCAGAGCAATTTGGGTATCATAAGCGCCATTGCCTCCCGGCACGATTATATCCTGTGCGACAGGGAAAACCATGCCAGCATTTACGACGGCTGCAGGCTCAGCTATGCGAAGATGCTCCGCTACAGGCATAACGACATGGAGGACCTTGAAAGGTTACTCAATACCGTTCCCGACAACGCAGGCAAGCTTATAGTGACCGACGGTGTATTCAGCATGGGAGGAGATATCTGCAACCTGCCAGAAATCGTAAGGCTTGCGAAGAAATACGGCGCAAGGGTCATGGTAGACGATGCCCACGGACTGGGAGTCCTCGGCAACGGAGGAAGGGGAACTGCTGATTTCTTCGGACTGACCGATGAAGTAGACATCATAATGGGCACTTTCAGCAAGTCCCTCGCAAGCCTTGGCGGATTTATGGCCGCAGACAGCTATGTCGTCGATTTCGTAAAGCATACGTCCCGGCCGTTCATTTTCTGCGCTTCTATCCCGCCGTCAAACTGTGCGGCTGCATTGGCGGCGCTGCGCATATTGAAAAGGGAACCCGAGCTCCCGCAGCGCCTGATAAACCTGGCAAAATACGTGCGTAACGGTCTGACTGAGCGCGGGATCAGCATAAGAGAATCCAACTATGGGATAACGCCTATCATTCCGCTGTATACGTACACGCCGATCGCAACTCTGACAAAATCCAAGATGCTGTATGACGCCGGTGTGTATGTAAATCCGGTATTGCCGCCTGCTACACCGCCTAACGAATGTCTGCTGCGGACAAGTTATATGGCTTCACACACAGAATCCCTGCTCGACGAAGCCATGGATATCATAAAAGAAACATTTGAAAAACACGACAAAATGATGGCTGCCGAAGGACACCTCCCGCAGGAAGACAGCTTCACTGAGCAGACCGAATGATCGGGGGGCACCCAATGAGAAAAACGGTCGTTATAACCGGAGGTTCAAGCGGTATCGGAAGTGAACTTGTAAAGGTTTTCGCAGCCGGCGATTATACAGTTTATAACTTGAGCCGCAGGCCGGGAGAGCATGGCGGACTGGACAATGTCATACATATTCCGACCGACATTACCGATACCGGACAGGTGGAGCTCGCTTTCAGGCGGATAGAAGAAGAAACCGGACGGGCGGATATATTGATAAACAACGCCGGTTTTGGTATATCCGGAGCCGTTGAGTTCACTGAACCCGATGATGCCAGGAGACTGTTTGATGTCAACTTTTTCGGCGTTTTTGAATGTATAAGGCATGCCGTGAAGCTTATGCGCAGGAATAACGGCGGCCGTATAATCAATGTCAGTTCCGCAGCGGCTGTTTTTCCGATACCTTTTCAGGCGTTCTACTCAGCATCAAAAGCCGCCGTCAATTCACTGACTCTCGCATTATCAAACGAGCTTAAAGACTTTGGGATATCTGTCTGCGCCGTAATGCCCGGTGATGTAAGGACCGGATTCACGGGCGCAAGGCAAAAAAGCACATGCGGAGACGACATATATGGCGGAAGGATAGAGGCGGCAGTTTCTGTCATGGAGGAGGACGAAAAAAACGGCCTTCTGCCTGAAATGATAGCGTCCGATATCCTGCGTATAGCCAGCAGGAGTCGGATAAAACCGCTATACACGCTTGGCCTGAAATACAAGCTGTTTGCCGTCCTGCAGAAGATATTGCCCTGCGGGTTTGTCAACAGTGTGATCCGAAGTTTATATATAAAGCAATAAAGTGGTTGATATTTTTCCATACTTATGTTAAAATGGTCAAAACTGACGAAAGGAAGCGGATGGAATGATCAGCAATGTACGACGCAGCGATAAATCGACGTTTGCTTTGGATCAGAGGTCAATCCGTTTCTTTAGGTAGTTTGGCAGTTTTATAGTGCATTACTCCTATAAGAAGCTTTGCGCCGCTGATTCAAGCGGCGTATTGTTTTGCTTGCCATCTGAAAAGGGAGGAATGCATGTATGCTTGACATAAAGAACCTGACTATAATCATGAATAAGGACAGCAGGGAGCTTGTCGCGGATCTTTCGTTTACGGTAAATGCAGGGGACAAGGCGGCAATGATCGGAGAAGAAGGCAACGGGAAAAGCACGGTGTTGAAGCTGATATATTCGCCGCAGTCTGTCGAGCCATATTGCACGTGGACCGGCGAAATAGTTACGAACAATGCGGTCATCGGATATCTTGAGCAGGAAATGGATCCTTCTGACGGCAACCTTTCTGTCTATCAATATTTTTGCAAGTATATTTCAGACAACGACTATGACTATAGCGCGCATATCAAAACCTTCAGCGAACTCGGCATAGAGCCCGGGCTTTATTATGAGGACAGACCTGTCAACACCCTGTCCGGAGGAGAAAAGGTCAAAATCCGGCTCGCCAGGATCCTTATGCGATCCCCGGATCTGCTGCTTCTGGACGAACCGACAAATGATCTGGATATTGATACGGTAATGTGGCTTGAGTCTTTTATCTCGGAATGCAAACTGCCGATACTGTACGTTTCACACGACGAAACCCTTTTGGAAAATACGGCGAACAAAATCATACACCTGGAACAGCTTCGGAAAAAGACCAGGCCGCGATGCACCGTGCAAAAAACGGACTACCGCAGTTATGTCGAAGCCAGGACAAGAAAGTTCCTGCACCAGGAACAGGTCGCACGGAGCGAAAGGGAAGAGTACAATGAGAAAATGGACCGCTGGAGGCAGATATACAGCAAGGTAGAACACCGTCAAAACACGATTTCACGAGCCGATCCCAGCGGCGGACGCCTTCTAAAGAAGAAGATCCATTCCATGAAATCCATGAAGGCGCGCTTTGAAAGGGAAAAGGAATCGTTTACCGAATTTCCTGAGGCTGAGGAAGCGATACTGGTATCATTCGGAGACGACATAAACCTGCCTGCTTCCAAGAGGATCCTCGATATGCAGATCGATGAACTGAAATCCGGTGACGGCGGCAGGATCCTAGCACGAAATGTCAGTCTATCGGTCGTTGGCCCGGAACGCGTAGGCATAATCGGGGCAAACGGAAGCGGCAAAACGACACTGCTGCGGATCATCGCGCAGGAGCTGTTGAAGAGGACAGATATAAATGCTGCCTATATGCCCCAGAACTACGGTGATCTCCTCGATCCCTGCCAGACCCCCGTATCGCTCCTTGCAAAAGACGGGAGCAGGGAAGAAATCACAAAGGCAAGGACCTTTCTCGGGAGTATGAAATATACCCATGAGGAGATGACATCCGATATTTCGGACCTGTCCGGAGGCCAGAAGGCGAAGCTGTTGTTCCTCAGCATGATTTTAAGGGGATGCAATGTTCTGATACTTGATGAACCGACTCGTAATTTCAGTCCTCTGTCCAATCCGGTCATAAGAAAAGTCCTTGTCGATTACAAAGGCGCCATAATAAGCGTTTCGCACGACCGCAAATTCCTGTCCGAGGTATGTGACAAGGTATATCGCCTTACACCCAATGGGCTTGTTCTTCAGGACGATTTCTGACGATGAGTTTTGAAAACAGGATGATCATGTAACCTTTTAGCAAAATTGTCTGGCAGACGGCGATCAGGAACCGTGCAGACATATTATTGGAGGGTCATATGACAATATACGAGGTGTGCAAACGAACCGGTCTTACAGAACGAACGATACTCTATTACGAAGAGGAAGGTCTGATCTCACCAGAAAAAGTGGAAAAGGATGGGCGCGTCCATCGAAACTATTCGGAACAGGACGTTTCGTGGCTTGAAACCATCTCATTGCTGAGAAAGCTTTCATTTTCCGTTGATGAGATAAAAACGATGATACAGGAACCCAACCTGATACCCACAGTCCTGTCTGACTATCGGAATCGCATCATTGGCTTCGGAAGTCAAATGAATGATGTAGTTGAAGCTATTGACAGGCTGGATATGAAGTATGTTCCTGACGTAGTGGCACTTTCAAAAGGACTTAAGGTAGTTGCGGCAAAGCGGCCTCTTCAGACGCATGATTTATCTCCAAATGTCCATCCTGTTGAATCGCGAAACGGATCCCCCGATATTTCTCAAAGCAAATCACAGAATGCGGCTGCGAAAGCATCTCAGAATGTAACCCTGAATTTCGGCAGGATAGATGATATTGAAGGCGCGGGATCCAAAGCAAGGCGCGTTGATATGATAACCGAGCAGCGGAACCTGATAGATAAAGGAGAAAAGATGGTCACGGCAATCATTGCCGTCGATATCGTCAGCGCAGTTCTTGCCCTGATACTAAACTTTGGCTTTGCAAATATCGTAGCAGTGGCAATTTCGATACTGCTCGCTGTAGGGCTATTCAACGGAAAAACCTGGGTGCAGGTAGTCTATGTCATAATCTTCGGGATCAATATATTTACCAACTTATATTATTTGCTTATGTTTCCTCTCACGATATACGGCGTGGAATTCGGTTGGCTGAAGTTCCTCATTGCTGCATTGATAATATGGAGGATAATCAACATCGTTTGGCTGACAAAAAGCAGAAGCGTGAAAGAGTTTCTCGATTATAAAAGATGACAGCCTGCTTACATAACGCGTTTATAATTGGATATACAGTAAATAAACGTGCATTATGTTCTTATATGTGTGCTCTCTGGAAATGTATATGATATAAACTTCCTTTGACAACTGTGCAAACTATTGACGATGACTGCTTTGGGTGATAACATAGCTTCTCAGGCAGACCAATGACTGGAGTGATTACTATTCTTATCAAGCAAATCAAAAAAGATCTTGCAGGATGCTTTGAGCGACTGGGTTATCCGCTGGAGGACCTGTCGGTGACTTTTTCGGACAGGCCGGACCTTTGCCACTACCAGTGCAACTCTGCGTTCAAACTCGCAAAGACCCTCCGGAAGAAACCCCTTGATATAGTCAAAGAACTGGCCGAGGAGTTCAACAAAGCAGCTTCATACGCTGTGGCGGAAGCTGCACCTCCCGGATTCCTCAACTTCAGGATCAATGACAACGGATTTACACAACTGCTTTTGGACTTGTATGAAGACAAAAGGTGCGGCGTGGACGAGCTGGAATGCCCTCCGAGGATAATCATCGACTATGGCGGTCCTAATATTGCAAAACCGCTGCATGTCGGTCATTTGCGGAGCGCGATCATCGGCGAGGCAATGAAGCGGCTGGCCAGGTTCCTGGGTTGCGAAGTTACGGGCGATATCCACCTGGGCGACTGGGGACTGCAGATGGGTCTTGTAATAGCGGGACTACTCGAGAAGTATGACCTGTCAGGATATTTTGAAGGGAAGAAACCGCAAGAGCCGCCTTTTACCGTTGACGACCTGAACAGCGTCTATCCCGAGGCCAGTGCCCGCTCCAAGACTGACGAGGAATTTTATAAACTGGCGCAGGAGATAACATATAAGCTCCAGCAGCGGGAAAAGGGCTATTATGATATTTGGGAAGACGTATGTGCCGTTTCGATCGCGGATATCAAAGGTGACTATGAAAAGCTGAACGTGCAGTTCGACCTCTGGTATGGCGAAAGCACTTGCAGCGAATATATCGATCCCATGATCGAAGATATGACAAAGCGCGGCCTCACTTATGAGAGTGACGGTGCGCTTGTGATGGATGTCGGTTTGCCGGATGACGACAAGCCCATACCGCCTGTGATGCTCAGGAAGAGCAACGGCGCCCACCTGTATCACAGCACAGATTTGGGTACCATATTGATGCGCATGCGGCAGCAGGATCCGGATGAAATATGGTACTTTACCGACGCCAGGCAGGTCCTGCACTTCGAGCAGGTGTTCAGAGCCGCCCGCAAGGCCGGGATCGTCAGGCCCGAAACAAAGCTTGCTCATTATCCTTTCGGAACGGTCAACGGCAAAGACGGCAAGCCTTTCAAGACGAGGGAAGGGGGCATCATGCAGCTTAAGGACCTGATTTCCCTTGTTACCGAAGCTGCCGAAAAGCTGCTGTCCGACGAAGCCAAAAATGAAGGCGCCGACACGGCAAGAAAAGTAGGGGTTGCCGCACTGAAATTCGGCGACCTGATATGCAACAGGATCCGAAACTACATTTTCGACATTGATAAATTCCTGCAGTTTGACGGAAAAACCGGTTCGTATCTGCTGTATACATTGGTGAGGATCAGGTCGATATTTGACAGGCTGGGCAATGAAGCTGCCGTCAATGTTGACGACATAAAAGTCCGGTCGGAACTTGAGAAAGATATACTCCTCAAGATGGAAATGCTTGCAAGCTCATATTACCAGGCATATGAAGAAAAACTGCCAAATTATATCTGTGATGCCATGTATGAACTTGCAAACGCGTTCAACGTGTTTTACGGTTCCTGCAGGATACTCGGTCAAACCGACCCGCAGAAGCGGAACACATGGATCGCTTTGTGCGTGATAACGGGCAGGATGCTCGAACAGACCCTGGACATTCTCGGCATTGATACGGTAAACGCAATGTAACGCACAAAAGTGTGCCTGTTTATACAATTCAACAAAACCCGACAAGAGGTATATGATACAATCCCGTCATGCGGACATGCGCCGCAGACGGGATTTTTTTGGGAGGTCAAACATATGAAGATAAACGTCAGGGACACCGAGGACGGTCTGGTCATACAGCTTTCCGGTGAGCTCGACCATCATGCGGCAAAAAACGCCCTGAAAGAGATCGCCGACGCTACGGAAGAACTCGTTCCGACGATCTGCACACTCGATATGTCCGAGGTAACATTTATGGACAGCTCCGGCATCGCAGTCGTACTCGGCCTCTATCGAAAGATGTCGGAAGTCGGAGGAAAGGTAATTGTAAAGAACGCGCCGCCGGGTGCCATGAAGGTCTTCAACACCGCCGGGCTGGAGCGAATCGTAACGTTTGAATAGAGAGGGATACATATGAGCAAAGACAAAAGATGTCCTGTAAACGAAATGAAACTGGAATTTCCCGGAAGGTCAATAAACGAAGGTTTTGCCAGGGCCGCTATTGCAGGGTTTGCGGCGCAGCTCGATCCGACGCTGGACGAGATCAACGACATAAAAACTGCCGTAAGCGAAGCGGTGACTAACAGCATAGTCCATGCATACCCCGATAAGATAGGAAGAGTCATGCTCAGGGGTCGTATATTCGAGGACGGTGTGCTCGAAATCACGGTAAAGGACTGGGGGATCGGCATAGAAGATGTCAGGAAGGCCAGGGCACCCATGTTTACGACCGGCAACGAAGAGCGTTCCGGTATGGGGTTCACTATAATGGAAAGCTTTATGGACAAGCTCTATGTGCGGTCAAAGGTGGGTAAAGGCACTACCGTAAGAATGCTGAAAAGGATAGCCCCACGGAATACAGCGCGGTGATATGAGTGAGCAGCATAGATGATATGACATCTCTGATCAGGTTGGCGAAATCGGGCGACAAGGAAGCGGCCGAAACGCTTATAAAGGAGAATTCCGGCCTGATATGGAGCATTGCAAGGAGGTTTTTCGGTCGCGGAGTCGAAGCGGAGGACCTTTACCAGTTGGGGTGTCTTGGCTTCCTGAAAGCGATCGAAGGATACGACGAAAGTTTCGGAACCCGTTTTTCGACATATGCTGTCCCCAAGATCGCCGGAGAGATCAGGAGGTTCCTGAGGGACGACGGGGCGGTCAAAGTCAGCCGAAGCATCAAAGAGCGCGCCAACTTCATAAGGCAGGCAAGGGAACGCCTGAACCAGCGGCTCGGAAGGGAACCGCTATTGTCCGAGCTTTCGGCAGAGACGGGATTGTCACCGGAAGACATCGCTGCGGCCGAAATTGCAACGGAAACGCCGGATTCGCTTCAGCGGGAAAACAGTGACGGCGGCTTTACTCTTGAAAGCGCGCTCGGGATCGACGGCATGGAGGACGAGGTGGTGGAAAGCATAGCGCTCAGGGAAGCCATCTCGATGCTTCCTCAGAAAGAGCAAATGCTTATATTCCTGCGGTTCTACAAAGGCCTGACACAGGACAAGACTGCAAAGATACTGGGGGTATCGCAGGTCCAGGTCTCGAGGATGGAAAAGAAGGCGATCGAATTCCTGAGAAAAGCAATTGCATAAAGCCGAAACCGGCTTTATTTCATGGCAGCTTGCATGGCTCGCTTAAGGCCTACCGGTCTTTTGCGTGCTTTTTGTTTGTTTACACTGTTCTCAAATTGTGGTACAATACACAGTAAGATTACTTGGGACGGAAAGAGCGATGGTTAGACAAAAAACGGCACTTTTTTCTTTGTTTCTTGTCCTTTTGATGTTGAGCGGCTGCGGCTTTTCAAGTGTAAAGTCCAGTGACTTTCTTGCTGTCCCCGAGATCGCAAGCGAGTTCAAACAGCTTCAATCCGAAATCGACAAGGAGCTGGGTCTGTACGGGGAGTATGCGGCCCCTGTTTCCGGCTCCAGAAGGCAGTCGGTGCAGCTGGAGGACCTGAACAGGGACGGCACGAAAGAAGCCATCGTTTTCATGCGTACGGCAAGCGAGAAACCTCTCAAGCTGTGCCTGTTCACACAGGTTGAGGGAAGATATACTCTCAAGGCATCTGTAGAAGGGGAAGGCTCTGTTTTTGACTGCGTATATTATTATGATACGAACAGAGACGGATACAGCGAAATAATCGTTGGCCGGTCTTTGGGCTCAGGAGTGCCGAAGGCGGTGTCAGTCTATTCGGTGAGCGATGACGGTTTCTTTGAGATGATGTCGAACACCTATACCGGAATTTCGCTATTCGATATAGACGATGACGGTGTAAACGAGCTCATCATTGTCCGTCACGACCTGGCCTCACAGACCGCTGTCGCAGAGGTCTACAGATATAGCGAAAGCGACAAGGCCATGCTGCTTTCTGACAGCGTTAACCTTTCATCCGGCGCGGATTCTATATTGCGTATAAAAAGCGGATACCTTAGCGGCATGAGACCCGCGATTTTTATATCGTCGCAATTCAACAGGACGGATATCCTTACAGATATTTGCGCCTACAGGAACGGAAGGTTCGTCAATATTTCGATGAACGAGGAAATGGGCTTCAGTGCGGAAGAGGTCAAGCAATACACGATCTTCGGTTCAGACATCAACGGGGACAAGATCTTCGACCTGCCGATGGTTGAAACGCTGCCGTCGTATGAGACCCAGAAGTCGTCGGAGACATTCAGGAAAATAATATGGCGCAATTACAACCTCTATGGCAGGGTAACCGAGGTCATGCAGACCTACCACAACAATTCCGACGGATGGTACTTCATTCTTCCCGAGCAGTGGCATGACAACCTGTACATCGACCGACGCGACTATGTAAGCGGTGAACGCACTATCGTCTTCTCGATAATGCCGGAAGGGGCGACGATCCCCGTCGACGTTCTTTCGATATATACGCTCACGGGCGACAACAAGGAGGACCGAAGCAGACTGCCGGGTCGGTTCCGCATCGTTACCGAGCAGACGAAGAGCTCAAGAAGGGACACGATCTTTGCCGCCTATCTGGCCGAGCTGCCGCCGGAGCTTGCGGAGTATGCCATAACCCAGGAGGATGTAGTTAAATCGTTCAAGTTGATACAGACCGAGTGGTTGACCGGGGAGTTGAATTCATGAGAAAGGTTTTAGTTTTGGAAGACGAAGCAAGTATTCGGGGATTCGTCGTTATCAATCTGAAACGTGCCGGATACCAGGTGCTCGAGGCAGAGACCGGAGAGCAGGCTTTGCAGGTACTTGCGGACAATCCGGACGTTTCGGTAGCTCTGCTTGACATAATGCTGCCCGATATGGACGGGTTTGAGGTATGCCGCAGGATACGCTCAAAGAACTCTTCCATCGGCATAATAATGCTCACCGCAAGATCACAGGAAGTGGACAAGGTCACGGGACTTATGACAGGTGCGGACGACTATGTGACAAAGCCATTCTCGCCGACCGAACTCATTGCAAGGATAGACGCGATCTGCCGGCGTGTCGGTATCGAGGAGAGCCCGCCGTCAAACGAGCTCCACAGCGGACCTTTCCAGCTCAACGTCAAGAACAGGACACTGGAGAAGGACGGGAAAAGGATAAGGCTCACACAGGTGGAGTTTTCGATCATGAAGCTCTTCATGGAAAATCCCGACCGCGCGCTTTCGCGTGAAGAGATCCTCAACCAGGTATGGGGAAAGGACTATTTCAGCGACCTGAAAATAGTGGACGTCAACATCAGGCGTCTTAGGATGAAGATCGAAGACGACCCCACGAACCCGGAATTCATCACTACCATCTGGGGATACGGGTATAAGTGGGGGAGATAGTTGCCTGCTGATAGTTTCTGCCGGGTCCGTATCCGACGGTATGGACGAGAGATACTGCGATCTCCTATGGATATATTTTGGGGTGTTGCCAGGCTATGAACAGATCGGGAAAGCTGAAAATATTCGGGATCAGGAAAAGCCCCCGCAATTCAAGGATGCGTGGGATCAAGAACAGGTGGATCGTCAACAGCCTGAGCATTGTCGTTATAATCCTTGTCGTAGTTATCGGATTTTTTTCTGTGTACATCACCGACTACTACTACACCAATTTACTGACCTCGCTTGAGCAAAGGGCACAGGGCACAGCACGTTTTTTCAACAGCTATCTCAACGTGAGTTATTCGGACTACTATACTAGTGCATACCAGTACTCCGAGCGGTTTGAGGAGAAGAACAAGCTTGAGCTGCAGTTTATCAACTCTACCGGGCGCATCGACATATCGACATCCGGTTTGGTAGCGGGGAGCACTCCGAACACTCCCGATGTCACCGGGGCGCTGAAGGGCGGCATGCTGTCGTCCTGGATCGGGATAGACCAGTCGACCGGGGAACGCGTACTTGCGGTTTCAGCTCCGCTGCTTTTTTCCAACAACCAGGTAGTCGGGGCTGTACGGTACGTGACAAGCCTGAAGATAGTCGATCGCCAGATAATCACGCTTATTCTGATTGCCTTTTCTATCGGCCTAACTATAATAATATTCGTTATCATGTCGAACCTGTATTTTATCAGATCGATCGTAAACCCTGTCAGAGAAATAAACGAGATCGCGAAAAAGATAGCCGCAGGGAGCTATGGGGTCAGGATCGACAAGGAGTTCAACGATGAGATCGGAGAACTCTGCGACACCATCAACAACCTGTCGGTGGAGATCCGCAACGCGGAAAAAATGAAGAACGATTTCATCTCATCCGTTTCCCATGAGATCCGGACCCCTCTTACGGCCATATCGGGCTGGGGTGAGACACTGATGTATATGGACGACGCGGAGGAGATGAAGAAGGGCGTAGCGATCATAATGAAGGAAGCAAAACGCCTGATGAAGCTTGTTGAGGAACTGCTTGAGTTTACCATGCTGGACAGCGGCCGCCTAAAAATGAGGATGGACAAGATCGATGTTGCCATGGAGTTTGAGGAGGTCGTCTATATGTATATGGACAGCCTCAGGAAAGAAGGCATAGTGCTGGACTACACATTCGACGAAAATATACCGGAAATAACCGGTGACAGCGAGAGGCTGAAACAGGTTTTCTTCAACTTGCTTGACAATGCGGCAAAGCACGGCGGATCGGGCGAGAAGATCGATGCCTCGATCACAAGCGATAAAGACTGGGTGATAATACGGATCAGAGACTATGGACCCGGGATCCCGGAGGAGGACCTTGGCTTTGTAAAGCAGAAATTCTATAAGGGTTCTTCCCAGGCAAGGGGCAGCGGAATAGGACTCGCTATAGCAAATGACGTCATAAATGCTCACAACGGCGAGTTGATCATTGAGAATGCAGAACCAAAAGGGACGCTTGTTACGGTAAAGCTGCCGATAAGGATAAAAGCCAATAAGTAAGCTTCTCTTTTAACAACGCTGAACACGGCGGAGGAAAATGATGACTGAAAGAAAAAACGGACGGGATTTCCGTACAACGATCGGTGGACAGGCTCTTATCGAGGGAATACTCATGCTTGGGCCACAGAAAGCGGCGATCGTGGTAAATACGCCGCAGGGACACCGTGTAAAGGAAATGCAGGTAAAGAGAGTCAAAGACAGATTCCCGATACTGGGACTGCCGCTGATCCGCGGCATGTTCAATTTCTTTGATTCTTTGCGTATCGGTATCGGGGCGCTGATGTATTCGGCAGACTTCGTTGATGACAGTGACGAGAAAGGCAAGTTTGAGCGTTGGCTCGAAAAAAGATTTACCAAAGAGAAAGCCGACAGGTTCGTGATGGGTTTTGCGCTGATTCTCGGGATACTCTTGCCAATAGGGATATTTATCCTCCTGCCGACACTGATTGCAGGTTTGCTGGGAAGTGCCATAGGTTCCGGTATACTCAGGAATCTCCTTGAGGGCGCTCTCAGGATCGCGATCTTCCTTCTATATCTGATGTTCGTCTCCAGGATGGACGAGATGAAGCGAATTTTTGCGTACCATGGGGCAGAGCATAAGTCGATAGCGTGCTATGAAGCCGGTGAAGAGCTGTCGGTCGAGAATGTAAGGAAACATTCGCGGCATCACCCCAGGTGCGGGACCAGTTTTCTTTTTGTAGTGATGATCATAAGCATTCTGGTGTTTTCATTTGTGCGGTGGTCGAATCCCGTGCTCCGCGTGATAATGCGCCTGGTCCTGCTGCCTGCAGTCGTAGGGATTAGCTATGAGATAAACAGGTTTGCCGGAAGATATGATAATCTTTTTACAAGGATACTTCGGGCCCCGGGTATGTGGCTTCAGAACCTGACTACAAGGGAGCCCGATGATTCCATGATGGAAGTGGCTATCGATGCCCTCACACGGGTGATACCTGATCAGGAGGGACTGGACCGCTGGTGAGATGAGCCGGCTACCGAGTATAAGCTGTATGGGGGACGGGACGTGGCAACGACATATAATGACCTTTATATGGATATAAGGCAGCAGCTTATCAACAACGGAATTTCCCAGCCGTCTTTGGAAGCTCGTGAAATAGTATCCTATGTCGCAGGAAAGACGAGGGAAGAATTTTTCAGAGACGCCAGGATATATGTTTCGGAACATGTATACCGCGGCTCCTATGAGCTGCTTGAGAGAAGACTCAAGGGTGAACCGCTGGCCTATATAATCGGCGAGTGGGAGTTTATGGGCATCCCGCTCGACATAGATCCGAGTGTGCTGATACCGAGAGTTGACACCGAGCTGCTGGCGGAAGAGGCTATCAAGTGGCTTGACGGGAAAAAAGAGTGCCGCGTTCTTGACCTTTGTACGGGAAGCGGCTGCCTGGGGATCGCAATTGCGATGAACACACCGCCCGATTGCCGGGTGGTTTTGGCTGATATTTCGAAGAAGGCGCTTGCGGTCGCGCGCAGGAATATCAGACGGCATGGACTGACAGGCCGCGTCGCGTGCGTACTGGCCGATGCCACGAAGCCGGGTTCAGTTTCACTGGGCTCTTTTGACCTGATAGTTTCCAACCCACCGTATATACCGTCAGACGATATAATGAAGCTCGATCCTTCCGTTAAAAATTACGAACCGCATATAGCGCTCAACGGAGGCGATGACGGACTCAGGTATTTCAGGTATATAGCATCAGGATACTATCCGCTGCTGAAAAGAGGTGCAGCACTGATGTTTGAATGCGGAATCGGGCAGGCTCAGCATGTTCGGGATATCCTGCTTAAGAACGGCTATTCGGACATCAGGATCCTGAAGGACACCCAGGGTATCGAGAGGGTCGTAACATGTATTCTTGAATAACTCTCTTAAATCAATTAAAATATTGTAAATAATCATTGTACAATCATCGCACAGGCTGTATAATGTTCTTACCAATAAATACCAATCAAGAAGGGAATGCCTGATATGGATAAAAAGAAGGCTTTGGAAACAGCGATCGCGCAGATCGAAAAGATGTACGGAAAGAAATCCGTTATGAGACTCGGCGAAAAAAGCGAGATGGCCGTAAGCGCCATTTCCACCGGATCCCTGACCCTGGACCTGGCGCTCGGTATCGGCGGGATCCCCCGCGGAAGGATCATCGAGATATTCGGGCCCGAGTCATCCGGTAAGACTACTCTCGCACTCCATTGCATAGCCGAGGCACAAAAAGCGGGCGGGGAAGCCGCGTTCATAGATGCCGAGCATGCTCTCGATCCCGTGTATGCCGAGGCACTCGGTGTTGATGTCGATAATCTTCTCATTTCCCAGCCGGATACGGGCGAGCAGGCATTGGAGATCACTGAAGCACTTGTCAGGAGCGGAGCGATAGATATCGTTGTCGTCGACTCCGTAGCTGCGCTCGTTCCCCGAAGCGAGATCGAAGGGGTCATGGGCGAGTCGTTTGTAGGCCTTCAGGCAAGGCTCATGTCGCAGGCCCTTCGAAAACTGGCAGGAGTCATATCAAAGACAAACAGCACAGTTATTTTCATCAACCAGCTTCGTGAAAAGATCGGTGTAGTCTACGGATCAAATGAGACGACTACAGGAGGACGCGCACTGAAGTTCTATTCAAGCGTACGCATCGATATCCGTCGAACCGAATGGATAAAATCCGGTTCCGAAAATATCGGCGGACGCACACGCGCCCGAGTGGTCAAAAATAAGATGGCTCCTCCCTTCAGAGAGGGTGAGTTCGATATAATCTTCGGCGAGGGTATTTCGCGCGTGGGAGAGATCATCGATCTGGGCGTAAAAATCGGCGCCATAACCAAAAGCGGATCATGGTTTTCTATCGGAGAAGAAAGGATAGGCCAGGGCAGGGAAGCCGCAAAGCAGTTCCTGAAGGACAACCCCGAAACTGCGAAAAAGGTGGAAGATCAGATAAGGGCGCTGGTAAAAGATGACCCGTTTGCTTTCTCCAAAGGCAAGGCGGGGAGCAAGGTCGCTCCCGTGAAGATCGCCGGTCAGGGAGTTCCCGCAACTCAACCAGTAGACATTGAGGCAGACGACCTGGATGAAGAAATCTGATTTGACCGATGGACAGAAAAAAGCCATAGCCGATGCCGGCAGGATGCTCGCTGCCCGCATGATGACCCGAAAGCAGCTGACCGAAAAGCTATTGGAAAGAGGACACGACCCGGATGACGCTGCGTTTGCTGCGGACAGCATGGAACAGCTGCGTGCAATTGACGATCTGGAGTACGCACACCAGTATGTTCGCAGCCGCTCCGCCAGTGGATACGGTGCGGCAAGGATCCGCAGGGAGCTAAAACAGCGCGGAGTGGATGAGGAACTTATTGAGCGGGCCCTGGAGTCATTGGATCCTGAGTACGATGAGTCCGGAATGATTGAAAAATACATACTGTCCCGCGCCAGGAGCTTCCCCATAGACAGGCGGGAAGCATCGAAAATATCAGGCGCACTGGCGCGCAAGGGATTTTCATGGGAAGACATTTACCCAATTTTGCGCAAATATACGGAGGAATTTGACTAGATGCCGACGATTGGATTGATCTCGCTGGGATGCGACAAGAACAGGATCAATGCCGAGCAAATGCTGTGGCAGCTGAAGGACGCAGGATACGAAATCGTAGATATTCCTGAAATGGCAGACATAGTAATAGTTAATACATGTTCTTTCATTGAGGCCGCAAAGGAAGAGGCGATCGAAAACATACTGGAGATAGCGGCCGCGAAAAAGAGCAACAGGACCGGCAGCATCGGAGGAAACGTAGAAAAAATCATCGTGACCGGCTGCCTGGCGGAAAGATACAGGGAAGAGATCCTGAAGGAGCTGCCTGAAGTTGACGGTATCGTCGGCTGTGGAAGTTATGACAACATAGTTGAGGCCGTTGAAAGCGTATTGGAAGGTGAAAAACCCTGCCTTTTCGGAGATCCGAACGATAAGATATCGGAGGTGCCGCGTTTTCGTACAGGTCCGGCATATTCCGCATATCTTAAAGTAGCCGAAGGTTGCGATAACAGATGCTCATATTGCGTGATCCCGATGCTGCGCGGACGCTATCGCAGCAGGCGAATTGAAGACATCCTGCAGGAGGCAAATGAACTTGCTGAAAGCGGTGTAAAGGAGCTTATACTCGTAGCACAGGATCTTACAAGGTATGGTTTGGATCTGTACAAAGAAAGAAAACTGCCCCAGCTGCTTGAACAGCTGTGCAGGATAGAGAAGATCGAATGGATACGCCTTCACTATCTCTATCCGGAAGAAGTAACTGACGAGCTGATAAGTACGATCAAACATCAGAACAAGATATTGAAGTACCTGGATATTCCCATACAACACATAAATGACGGAATCCTCCGCAGGATGAACCGGCGTTCGAACGGCCGTTCTATACGGGATCTCATTAAAAAGCTGCGCAGAGAAATCGACGGAGTATGCATTAGAACGAGTATCATCGTAGGCTTTCCCGGAGAGGACGAAGAGGCATTTACCGAGCTTTGCGCATTTTTGAGGGAAGCAAGGATAGAAAGGGCAGGATTTTTTGCCTTTTCTCCGGAGGAGGGGACCAGGGCATACGATATGCCCGATCAGGTCAGCCCTGAAGAGATAAACCGCAGGCTGGAAGTGCTGGCCGATATTCAGGATCAGGTCATGCATGAATATAATCTATCAAGACTTGGAAAAGTTTATGATGTATTGTGCGAGGGCTACGATCCTTTGATTCGCCACTATTACGGCAGGACTTACGCCGACTCGCCGGACATTGACGGAAAGGTGTTCTTTAGGGGAAATCGCCCGGTAAATGAGGGCGACATTGTTGAAGTCATAATGGAAGATGTGCTTGACGGCGACCTTGTTGGGACTTTGATGTAAGGATTGGCGGAGGACTTATTGATGAAGAGTGCGAATGTGATAACATTGATAAGGATAGCGCTGGTACCGGTCTTTATGGTCGTTTACCTGCTGAAGCTGCGGTACCATGAAGAAATCGCCCTTGTGTTGTTCCTGCTTGCAAGTGCCACTGACAAACTGGACGGATATATTGCCAGGAAGTACAACCAGATATCCGATTTTGGCAAATTTATCGATCCGCTGGCCGATAAACTCCTGATTACGGCAGCCCTTGTGATGCTGTCGGAGTCCGGAATAGTCGCTTCCTGGGCTGTCGTGCTGATCCTGGCTCGTGAGTTTATCGTAACGGGCCTGCGTACCGTTGCGATGTCCGCAGGAAGGGTCATTGCCGCCAACTCCTGGGGAAAGGCAAAAATGGTAATTCAGGTCATCGTCGTTGCGTTTCTTTTGACGCCTCTTCGCAGCATACCTGTCGGATTCACGAATCTCGGAGAAATACTCATATGGCTGATGACATTGATAACCGTTGTTTCGGGAGTCGATTATATTTATATCAACAGAGACCTGTTCCACACTGCCAAATAGTGAGGTAGGATTATGTTCAAGAAGATGATCTCCGATTTGCGTTCCATCAAAGAAAGGGACCCTGCTGCCCGGTCCCTGCTGGAGATATTTTTTCTTTATTCCGGATTTCATGCCCTTATGTTCTACAGGGTTTCACACAGACTGTACAAATGGAATCTGAAGTTCTTGGCCAGGATGGTCTCACAGATGGGAAGGTTTTTCACGGGCATCGAGATACATCCTGCGGCAAAGATCGGCAGGGGCCTTTTTATAGACCATGGCATGGGTGTAGTCATAGGTGAGACAGCCGAAATAGGCGACTATGTCACGATATATCAGGGCGTGACGCTTGGCGGGACCGGAAAAGATACGGGCAAGCGCCATCCCACCATCGGCAACAATGTACTGATCGGTGCGGGAGCAAAGGTGCTGGGACCGTTTACAGTAGGTGACTACGCAAGGATCGCCGCAAATGCGGTAGTGCTTGATGAGGTGCCGCCGAATTCGACCGTTGTCGGCGTACCGGGAAGGGTCGTGCGGCTCAACGGGAAAAGGGTCCCCAGCCTGGACCAGATACACATACCCGACCCGGTTGCACAAGAGTTATGCCGTCTCAGGCTCCGTCTGCAGAAGCTTGAACAGGCATTGAACATTGAAAGCCGCGATGACGGTCCAAACCCTTGCGATACGACCGAAAGCAACAAGCAGATCCTGCAAGTCCATAATGGAAGCATAAACAATCAGGAAACATAAACGGCCAATCATGAAGCTGGAGGCATTGTCAGGTTATGAAGCTTTACAACACATTGACGAGAAAAAAGGAAGATTTCAAACCGATCGAAGATTCAGTAGTGAAGATATATACATGCGGCCCCACCGTATATCAATATGCGTCGATAGGCAATTTTCGCGCTTATTTGTTTATGGATTCCCTTCGCAGGGTATTAAAGAGCAACGGCTATAAACTCCAGCATGTCATGAACATAACCGACGTCGGACACCTGGTTAGCGATGCCGACGAAGGAGAAGACAAGATGGAGAAGTCTGCACGCGAACAGCAGAAGTCGCCTCTTGAGATCGCAGAATATTACACTGCCATTTTCATGAGGGATATTGACCGTTTGAACATCGACAAACCGGAAATGATCGTAAAGGCCACCGACAACATCCCCGAAATGATAGAGTTTGTCGAAAAGCTGCTGGAAAAAGGTTATGCCTATGAAACATCGGACGGCATTTACTTCGACATCAGCAAGTTCGAAGGTTATGGAAAGCTCTCCAGGATGAACTTTGAAGAACAGCAGGCAGGCGCCAGGGTCGAGGTAAACGAGGAGAAAAGGCACCCTGCTGACTTTGCCCTTTGGAAGAAATCCCAGAAAGGGCGTCTCCAGGAGTGGGAATCCCCGTGGGGAATGGGTTATCCGGGATGGCACATCGAATGCTCGGCGATGGGCTTGAAATATTTGGGAGAAAGGTTTGACATCCACACCGGCGGAGTCGACCACATCCCTATCCACCATGAAAATGAAATCGCTCAGACGGAGGCACTTCTGGGCAAACCTGCCGTCAACATCTGGATGCACAACGAGTTCCTGCTGGTGGACGGCGGCAAAATGTCAAAGAGCCTGGGCAACTGCTATACTCTTGACGACCTGGAAGCTCGCGGTTACTCGCCTCTGTGCTACAGGTATTTCGTGCTCAATGCGCATTATCGTTCCAAGCTCAATTTTACGTTCGAAGGAATGGAAGCGGCCAAGAAGTCGCTTAGCAAACTGGTTTCGGCTGTAAAAAGCCATAAGGATGCCCCAGGCGAGGTCGACGCAAAGATCCTGGATGAGTTCAGAAATGAGTTCTATCAGGCAGTCAACGACGACCTGAATATTCCGAAGGCCCTGGGAGTCGTTTGGAATATGGCAAGATACTCTGTCAAATCGGATAAGATCTACCGCCTGATCCTGGAGACCGACAAGATCCTCGGCCTGGATCTCCATTTGGATGCGGAGGTGCAGCCTGAAGTCCCGTCCGATCTGGATCCAGATGTCGAAGCCCGGGTCCGTGCGCGTCACGAGGCAAGAAAGGCGAAGAATTTCGCTGAGGCCGACAGGATAAGGAACGAGCTTAAACAGGAAGGGATCGTTCTGGAAGATATGCCGAACGGTGTAAAGGTGACAGTTGACGGAAGGTCCCACGTAGTCGAATTTGGTTGAAAGGATTTTGTCCAATGAAGCTGATGATGCTGGACGGCAACAGTATAATGAACAGGGCGTTTTACGGCATACGCCTGTTTTCAAACAGGGAGGGACTGTATACAAATGCAGTCTACGGTTTCCTGAATATACTTCTGAAGCTTATTGAAGAAGAGAAGCCCGATGGCATCTGTGCAGCATTCGACGTCCATGCTCCGACGCTGAGGAGCCGGATGTATCAGGAGTACAAGGCCAACCGCAAGGAAATGCCGGATGAGTTGGCAGTGCAAATGCCGGTGATCAGGGAAGTACTCGAAGCCATGCGCATCCCGTGTTTCGGACTGGAAGGTTATGAGGCTGATGATCTTCTCGGTACATTGTGCAGCAAGATCACGGAGTCCGGAATGGAAGGAATAGTCGTCACAGGTGACAGGGATGCGCTGCAGCTTGTAAATGATCAAATATCCGTTATGCTGATCACGACTTCAAAAGGCCAAACGCTGACGACTGTTTATACTCCGGAAAAGTTCAAAGAGGAATACGGGTTTGAACCCGAAAAAATGATCGACCTGAAAGCCCTTATGGGGGATCCGTCCGACAATATACCGGGGGTTCCGGGAATCGGAAAAAAGACAGCGACCGATCTGGTGCAAAAGTACGGCAGCTTAACCGATATATACAGTAAGCTTGATCAGATCGACATGCGCGGTGGTGTGGTCGACAAGCTCAAAGCCGGCCATGATATGGCATTGCTGAGCTTCGAGCTTGCGACTATAAACAAAAACGTACCTTTGGATATAGATGTCGGATCGATCAGAAGGCAGCCTTTTGACAATGAAAAGCTTCACGAAATTTTCGTCAGACTTGAATTCAGGTCACTGCTTGAAAAGCTGTCCATAGAGGCCCCTGTCACTGACGGCGCAAAGGCAAAACAGCTGCAGGACTTTGTTATTGAACGCATTGGTCCGGAGAATTGGAATGAGGTACTGGAAGGAATAAATTCACCCGTTTCCGTCGTATGCCAGCCGCATATGGCAGCCTTAGCATTTTACCGCCCGGGAAAAGTATATATAGCACGCGAATGTGACTTTGAGCCCGGTCGCTGGACCGACTTTCTCAGTATTTTTTTCGGTGAGGGGATATCCAAATACGGATCGGATATCAAATCAGATATTCGAATGTTGCTGGACATGTCGATATATCCCAAAGGGTATATATTCGACACCGCTTTATGCGCATATCTTCTTAATCCGACCGAAGGCCGCTATACGATCGAGCGTCTAGCCCTGTCGTATCTCGGGATCCAGGTCCCATCTGCGAAGCTATATGAGGACGGGTCATCATTCAACTCCCTGTCGATCGAAAGCCAGGCTGAAAACGCGATCGCAGCGCATGCAGCGGCATTGTTCGCTCTCAGTGAAATGTTGCAAAAGCTTCTTGACGAATCGGATATGAAAGAGCTTTTTTATGACCTGGAGCTCCCGCTCTGCACCGTCCTTGCGGAAATGGAGCACTGCGGCATGAAGGTCGACGCGAAAAAGCTTGAGGAGTTCTCCGAGTGGCTTTCGGTGAAGATCGAACAGTGCCAGCGGGAAATCTTCCGGCATTCCGGCGGGGAGTTCAACATAAATTCGACGAAGATCCTTGGTGAAGTGCTGTTTGAAAAGCTGGGTCTCCCTCCGGTAAAGAAGACGAAGACGGGATATTCCACTGATATCGAGGTCCTTGAAAAACTCAAGGGCAGGCATCCGATAATAGAAGAGATCATTGAGTACAGGCAGCTGACAAAGCTGAAGTCGACATATGCGGACGGCCTCCTCAAAATGATTGGTGATGACGGGCGTATACACACGAAATTCAATATGATGGTAACTGCCACGGGACGGCTTAGTTCTACCGATCCGAACCTTCAAAACATTCCGGTGAGAGACGACCTCGGAAGCGAGATCAGAAAGATGTTCGTGGCAGAAGAAGGGCATGTGCTTATAGATGCCGACTATTCACAGATAGAACTTCGCGTACTTGCCCACATTGCGGATGACAAGGCTATGATACAGGCATTCAGGGAGAACCGGGACATACACACGATCACCGCGTCGCAGGTCTTTGGCGTTCAGCCTGACGAGGTCACACCTGAACTTCGCCGGCGTGCAAAAGCGGTAAACTTCGGGATCGTATACGGGATATCCGATTTTTCGCTTGCCGAGGATATAGGCGTGTCCAGGGGTGAGGCAAAATTCTATATAGAAAGTTACCTGAACCATTACTCGGGCATAAAGAACTACATGAAGCAGGTCGTAGAGTCTGCAAAAGAGACGGGATACGTCAAGACGATCATGCACAGGCAGCGGTTCCTTCCGGAGTTGAAGTCCAAAAACTTCAACATCAGGTCGTTTGGCGAGCGGGCCGCTCTGAATACTCCTATCCAGGGCTCCGCCGCCGACATAATCAAAAAGGCGATGCTGCAGGTGCACCGCAGACTGAAGGCCGAAGGACTCGGCGCCAGGATGGTCCTGCAGGTACACGACGAACTGATAGTCGAAGCACCACAGGAGGAGGCTGAAGTCGTAGCCAGGATCCTGACCGAGGAAATGCAAAGCGTTGTGGAATTAAAGGTCCCCCTGGTTGCGGATGCAAGGATGGGTAAGACCTGGTATGATGCCAAGTAGATAGAATACATGGTATGATAATTAGCAGATAAGAAAGCTGTTATGATGCCAATTTGTAATAAGATATGGTTTGATGCTGAGCCGGCATGAGAGCTGGTATGATGCCAAGATGAGAAAATATGATAAGATATTTGCAGATAAGAAAACTGGTATGTGTAGATAAGTAAATAAGTTATGAGAAACATAGACATGAGTGTAATGATATACCGCAAGCATTGCAAACCTTTGAGACTGATGCCAAGAAGGACTAAGCGATGATATGAAACAGATTTTGTTTGTTTGTACCGGAAATACTTGCAGGAGCCCAATGGCTGCAGGTATATTCAATCATATTGCCGAGGAAACGGGATTGGATGCCCGTGCCTCATCGAGGGGTATCGCGGTGTATGCATCTGCACCTGCCACCGACAAGGCGGTTGTCGCGGCAAGTGCGTACGGCGCAGATATCAGTTCGCACATGTCGCAGAACATCACGGAAGATGACCTGAAAAATGCCTATAGAATATACGGCATGACAAATGGTCATGTAAGAGTTTTGCTGTCTCAGTACCCGCAATACAGGGACAAGATATTCCCTATGCCGACAGAGGATATCCCGGATCCGTACGGCGGCAGTTCGGAAATATACGAAGAAGCCGCGCGGAGGATAAGCCTTGCTGTCGAAAAGATCGCCGGCTTGCTGAAAGCAGAGGATGAAGGCCTGGATGGAGATCAGAATAGTACCGATGGCGTTTGCACACCTTGATCAGGTGGTTGAAATAGACAACAGGAGTTTTTCGATACCCTGGTCCAGGAAAATGTTCTTTGACGAGCTTATGAACGAGCATGCAAGGTACTTTGTGGCAATTGCCGATGAAAAGACCCCCGTCGGTTATATCGGTATGCATGTCGTGTTCGATGAAGCTTATGTAACCAATATTGCCGTTTCACCCGATCATCGAAGGCTTGGGATCGGAAAGAAATTGCTGTCAAGGATCCTGGAAACATGCAGGGAAATGGATGTAACGTCAGTCACTCTGGAGGTAAGGGTTTCTAACGAAGTCGCCATATCGCTCTACCGAAGCTTCGGCTTCAGGCCGGTCGGAAAGAGGATCAACTACTATCGAAATCCTACGGAAGACGCGTATATTATGCTGCTGGATATCTCCGATACTGACAGCAAACGATTTGGAAAACTCCGAAAATAAATAACTATAAACTCTAAAAAATAACTGTAAACTTTGAACATCGAATAAAAATGATTTGACCGGAATTGGAGATTTGAAGTAAGTTGACAGTAAGAAGTACACACAGGAAACATGGCATCGGCACAAAAAATTCGCAAAATGATGACAGCTTGATACTGGCAATAGAATCATCCTGCGATGAAACGGCCGTAGCGGTAGTACGGGGAGGGCGCAGGATCTTATCAGGCGAAATCGCTTCTCAAATCGAGATGCACAGGATTTACGGAGGCGTCGTTCCCGAAATCGCGTCAAGAAAGCACGCCGAAGTGATCGACGGGCTGTCTGCCCTCGCAATAAGGAATGCCGGTATCTCACTGGCTGATATCGACGCTGTTGCGGTGACATTTGCGCCGGGGCTGATAGGTGCTTTACTTGTAGGTTTGAACTACGCGAAAGGCGTTGCCATGGCCCTGGACGTTCCGCTGATCCCCGTACATCATATTCGGGGCCATGTAGCGGCAAACTACCTGGCCTATCCCGATCTCGAACCTCCGTTCATGTGCCTCGTCGCTTCCGGCGGGCATACACTTTTGCTAGGTGTGGACGGTTACACAGACTATCGGGTGATCGGCTCGACACGGGACGATGCCGCCGGAGAGACTTTCGATAAGGCCGCAAGGGTCCTGGGGATCGGATATCCGGGAGGAAAGGTGCTCGATTCGCTATCCGCGGGCGCCGATCCCGATGCTTATTTGCTCCCAAGGGCAAAGGTGGAAGGCTCACCTTTTGACATGTCGTTTTCAGGACTGAAGACAGCGATCATAAACCTCGTCCACAACGCGGAGCAAAAGGGGGCAGAGCTTGATCTGTCCGGTCTTGCTGCTTCGATATGCAAGGCAATAAGCGATCAGATAGTTCCGAGAGCAGTTAACGCTTGCAGGGAATACGGATATAAAAAGCTTTGTGCGGCAGGAGGTGTTGTGGCCAATTCGGTCCTGCGTGCGGATCTGGCGAGGGAGGCTTCTGCAGCCGGTCTAGATCTTTATGTTCCTCCGGTAAGCCTGTGCGGCGACAATGCAGCGATGATCGGGAGCCAGGCGTTTTACGAGTGGGCTGCGGGCAGTATCGCGGATATGGAGATAAACGCCTATGCGACGCTATCGGCCGATTATTTGTTCGGCAAGTTAATTAGCAATTGACATAAGATGCCACAATCGTATAAAATATGCAAATCATCTGCAGTTTATCATTTACCTTGTTTGAGGAGTTGCGAATTCATGAAAAACCTTGGACTGAACGAAATAAGAGAGAAGTTCCTGTCATTTTTTGAGAGCAAAGGTCACCTTCGCCATCCCAGCTTTTCACTGATCCCGAGCGGTGACGCTTCGCTGCTGCTGATCAACGCCGGTATGGCCCCGTTAAAGCCGTATTTCTCCGGCAGCGCAGTGCCGCCCAGAACACGTATGACGACTTGCCAGAAGTGCATTAGGACCCCCGACATCGAAAGGGTCGGAAAAACGGCACGGCATGCCACTTTCTTCGAAATGCTCGGCAACTTCTCCTTCGGAGACTATTTCAAGAAAGAGGCCATAACCTGGGCATGGGAGTTCATGACGAAGGAGCTTGAAATCGATCCCGATCGCCTTTGGATCACCATCTATACTGATGATGACGAGGCTTTTAAATATTGGACAGAAGATGTCGGCGTCGACCCGTCCCGCGTTTTCAGATTCGAAGACAACTTCTGGGAAATCGGGTCCGGTCCGTGCGGGCCGTGCTCTGAGATCCACTTTGACCGAGGAGAGGAGTACGGCTGCGGGAAGGAAACATGTGCCGTAGGATGTGACTGCGACAGGTATGTAGAGCTGTGGAACCTGGTGTTCACCCAGTTTGACGGTGACGGAAAGGGAAATTACACTCCGCTGGCACAGAAGAATATCGACACCGGTATGGGCCTTGAGCGCCTTGCATGTGTGCTTCAGGGTGTGGGCAGCATATTCGAAGTTGATACTATTCGCAACATTATGTCGCATGTCTCCGATATTGCAGGAGTCAGATACAAGGAAAACGAAAAAAGCGACGTTTCTCTCCGCGTTATAACCGACCACATCCGCTCGACGACGATGATGGTAAGCGACGGTGTGCTGCCTTCAAACGAGGGCAGGGGATATGTGCTGCGCAGGCTTCTCCGCAGGGCTGCAAGGCACGGAAAGCTGCTTGGGATCGACGGCCCGTTCCTGAGCAAAGTATGCGAAACCGTCATCCGGGAAAGCTGCGGCGCATATCCCGAGCTTTCCGAAAAAGCAGAGTACATCAAGAAAGTAATCGCTATGGAAGAAGAGCGGTTCCGCCTTACTATAGATTCGGGAATGAAGCTCCTCAGCGAGCGGGTCAACAGCCTGAAAGGCTCGGGAGAGAAAGTGTTGTCCGGCGAAGATGCCTTCAAGCTGTATGACACGTTCGGATTCCCGATAGATCTCACTCTGGAGATCCTGGAAGAAAACGGTCTGGAACTTGACAGGGAAGGATTCGAAAACCTCATGTCGCAGCAGCGTGAGAGGGCCCGCGCGGCTCGCGCATCCCTGGGTGATGTTGGTTGGACGCATACCGATTTCGGACTTGACAAGGAGATCACAACCGTTTTCACAGGTTATACGAGCCACATTGAAAAAGCAAAGATCCTGGCAATAGTCGCCGAGGGAGAGCTTTCATCCCAGGCAGAAGAAAAGCAACAGGTATCGGTTGTCCTGGATCGCACGCCGTTTTACGCCGAAAGCGGAGGACAGATATCGGACACAGGCCACATCAGTTCAAAGAGCGGCCGCATTTATGTCGAGAATGTCCAGAAACTGAGCGACGGCAAATTCGTCCACAACGGAGTCGTGGTCGAAGGTAAAATTTCCGCTGGAGACGAAGTAACAGCAGAGATCGACTTGCAGCGCCGCAAAGCCATCATGCGTGCACATTCGGCTACACACCTTTTGCAGAAAGCTCTCCGTTCCAAGCTTGGAGAGCATGTAGAGCAGGCGGGTTCCCTTGTCGAACCGGACAGACTGAGGTTTGACTTTACTCACTTTGCAGCCCTGACACAGGAAGAGCTGGAAGACATTGAACGCGCCGTCAACGAAGCTATCCTGAACGGATATCAGATAGAGATAAGAGAAATGCCGATCGATGAGGCAAAGAAACTTGGCGCCATGGCATTGTTCGGTGAAAAATACGGTGATGTGGTAAGAGTCGTTCGAATGGGCGATTATTCAATTGAGTTGTGCGGAGGCACGCATCTCGACAACACTGCCAAAGCAGGTTCCTTCAAGATCATATCCGAATCGTCGATAGCTGCCGGTGTACGCCGCATCGAAGCAAAGGTTGGCTCTGCAGTGCTTGATGAGCTTGAAGCAAGGACAAGCATCCTCAATGAAGTATCGGAGCTTCTGAAGTCAAGCCCTGCGGACCTGGTTAAGAAAGTCCGCCAGACTTTGGACGAGCTCAAGTCGCTGCGGCAGGAAAATGAGGCGCTGAAAGCAAAGGAAGCAGTCGGCAGTGTCGAGGGACTCCTGAAATCCGCCAGGAACGTAAAGGAACTGAAATTGATAACCGCCAATGTAGGAAATGTTGATACACAGTCTTTGCGGACGATGGGAGACTGGCTGGTTGACAAAGAGCCGACCGTTGTTGCTGTGCTGGCTTCTGTTTCAGGGGATAAGGTAACTTTCCTTGCTGTATGCGGCAAAGAAGCCGTAAACAGAGGAATGAATGCCGGAAATCTTGTACGTCAGGTCTGCAGCGCAGCAGGAGGCAGCGGAGGAGGAAAACCGACATCGGCTATGGGCGGAGGAAAGGATCCTGCAAAGGTGAACGAAGCACTCGCATTGGTTGAATCTTTCGTCAACGATGCAGTCAAGCAGTAAAGGTGTTGATTTTACACCATATAAGCTTTCTTATGTCCATGATACAGGCTTCAATATAACCATAAAATATGGTATGCGAGGTGAAGAACATGTCGGAATGTCTGTTTTGTAAAATCGTTTCCGGAGAGATCCCCTCGAAAAAGGTCTATGAGGACGATAATGTCTATGCTTTTTACGACATCGATCCTCAGGCACCCGTCCATATATTGTTCATCCCCAAGCAGCATATAGAATCGGCAGCGCATATAAACCAGGAAAACTCGGCCCTGACGGCAAGCATTTTTGAAGCGATTTCCGCAGTTTCCAGCCGGCTCAACCTGAAGGACGGCTTCAGAGTCGTTACAAACTGCGGGCCCCAGGCACAGCAGTCGGTCCCGCACCTGCATTTCCATTTGCTGGCCGGCCGCGATATGACCTGGCCGCCGGGCTGATCTCGCGGTGAATGGTCATGCGCAGGCTGATGAGCTTTGCATCAGGCTTTACCGCCGCCATTGCCATAATGATCAATGCTCATGGAGAGATCCGGGTTGTCCTCGCCGCAGCGGCGGGGACAACCACGCTTTTGCTCTCAATTTTATATCTGATAAGATATTGCAAATTGCCATCACAAATCTTCATAAAATGCAGTTCTGTTAGAGGACGTACACGAAAAATCTGCCCGGGTTCCGGCAAGGAAAGACCTATATGTTTTTCGGATCTGCCCGTGGGATTTTGCGGCGAACACTTGAATTCCGGAGGCAGGTATGAAAAAAGGGATCGAAAAAACCGTTTGATATATGCAAGGGCAATGATCATCCTGATCGGATTTTTGATCGGAAGTTTCTGGCTGGTAATGTTTGAATCTTTGATATATGTCCCGGCGATCGATTTATCCGGCAGGGAAGCGGCAGAGACCTTTGAAGTACTTGACTATCCCATGCGGTCCAGCCGGTCTTCAAGGATTTTTGCAAAGGACGGTGGAGGGCATAAGATAAATCTCCGTCTATATGATGATGTCGACGTGAAGCCAGGCGACAGGCTGACCGTACACGTCAGATTCTCTTTGCCGCAGGCAGTGCGTGACTTCGATTTTCTTACATATTACAGGGCAAAGGGTATTTATATAGATGCGGAGCAAATAGGGGAAATCGCAGTTGAAAGTTCCGGCAATGTATCGCTAAAATACCTTCCTGCGGCAGCCAGGAAGGCAATAAACGAAAAGCTGGACCGTCTGTTCGACGGTATCGAACTTGGGTTTGTAAAGGCGCTGATGACCGGAGACAGATCCGACCTGCCCCGGAGTGCGCAATTTGCCTTGACCGGTGCTGGCTTGTCACATATCATTTCAGTATCGGGTATGCATGTAGTGTTCCTTGTGAGTATGCTGCTGTTCGTTTTCAAAAGGCAAAAGACAGCTGCTACAGTTGCTGTACCGGTCATGCTTTTCTTTGTTGCCATGACCGGATCCGCACCTTCGGCGATCAGGGCATTAGTCATGCAAACGATATTATTGGCCGCAAAAATTGCGGGACGTGAAGAGGACCCGGTCACATCACTATCTGCCGCAATACTGGTCTTGCTAATAATCAATCCTTTTTGTATTATGGATATTGGATTACAGCTCAGCTTTCTGGCAACTCTGGGCATGATATTGTTCTCGCCCCGTCTTCAGATGAAAATATACTCTGCAATACCCGGTAAACGTCGCAGAAATCCGGTGATAAAGTTCCTTGTCAATGCGCTCTGTGCTACGATATCCGCAAATGCCTTGACGATGTTTCCCGTTCTTTGGTATTTTGGTCGCTTATCGCTGATATCACCGCTGAGCAATCTGATGTCGCTTTGGATGGTATCACTCGTGTTTTACCTGTGTACGATCTGTGTGGTGCTTGCGTTTGTCTGGTTGCCAGCTGCAGAGTTCATTGCGATCCCTATAAGTCTTGGAGTAAGGTACATCAACAGGATTGCTTCGATTTCCGCTCGTATACCATATGCAGTATTGGATCTTAAAAATCCGTTTATATTTATCTGGATCATATTTATAGCTTTTTTATCACTGCTATGTATTTTTAACAGAAAGAACATGAGGCTAGCCCGGGTAGCTGCTCTGTTGGCGGCAACAACGTTCGGCTGTTCCGTCATTTTGTCGGAGCTGGATATGCTTGACGGCGATATGACGATAGCGTTACTCGATGTAGGACAGGGGCAGTCTATCGTGGCCATGTCGGGCGCATACACCGTGATGATCGATTGCGGAGGGAACAGGTATCCAGGTGCTGGAAATATTGCCGCAGAATATTTGCTCAACAAGAACAGGCAAAAAATCGATATGATAATACTTACTCATACTCACAGCGACCATATAAACGGAATCAAAGAGTTATCGGAAAACGTTGATATAGAGTATGCTGCCATACCGGCAACGATAGCATCTCAGGAGACAGCAAACACTTTGGCGGAATACGGTATAAAGGTTCTTGCAGTTGATGACAATTACCTGATAGATATGGCGGGATGCAGCATAAAGGTCTTTCGGCCGATCGTCAAGAAAAGCAATGAAGAGGAAACAATGTGTGTAATGCTGTCTGCGGGTGAGTTCAATGCATTGGTTACCGGTGATGCTGCTTTTATATCGGAAAGGATCCTGACCGAAAGGGAAGAGTTGCCCGACATAGAGCTTCTCGTTGCGGGACATCACGGTTCAAGAAAATCTACAGGCGATGTTCTCCTTGACGCAGCCAGACCCGAGGTGGCAGTGATCTCATCGGGAGAAAACAGCTATGGGCACCCTTCCGAAGAAACTCTGGGAAGATTGAAAGCCAGGGGAATTGATATCTATCGGACCGACAAACAGGGTACAGTGGAAATTAGAGTGAAAAGCTGAAGGTGATATTGATGGCATCTAAAAATGATACCGAAAGCGGATTCAGGTTATTGAAGTCCGATATAAAGAACGGCGAAATAAAGAGTATTTATGTTTTTCATGGTGAGGAGAAATACCTTCTTGAGCACTACCTCAGTCAAATCAAGTCAATGCTGGTCGCTCCCGAAATGGAGCAATTCAACTATACTCTCTTTGACGGAAGCGATATGAGCCTGGATTCGCTGCAGGACGCGGTGGAATCCTTGCCCGTATTTTCCGAACGAAAGCTGGTCGTTGTGCGTGATTATGATATCTTCCGTTCAAATGGATCGGGGCTTGAAGACCTGGAAGCGATGGTTTCAGATTTGCCGCAAACGACTTGTCTCATATTCGTATATGATGTACTGGAATTCAAACCCAAAGCAAATACCAGGCTCTATAAATCCATTGTCAGGGCGGGCCGGATCGTGGAGTTTTCGGTCCAGCACGACACGGAACTGATTTCCTGGCTAAAAAGACACTTTCATGCACTAAAAAAAGAGATCGATACTTCGGATGCGATGTATATGCTCCATGTGTGCGGTAAATACATGTACAAGCTCAGGCTGGAGATCGAAAAGGTCGCAGCATATGCACGCGGAGCCAGGATCACAAAATCAGACATCGATGCGGTCTGCATGCCCGTTCTGGATGCGGTCATATATAATATGACTGATGCCGTTGTGGAACAGCGTTATTCGGAAGCGATCGCACTGATGCGGGACCTCATCAGGATGAAGAATGACCCGACGCTCATACTTGCGGCGTTGGGGAAACAGCTGAGAAGGCTATTCTATACGCAAAAAATCATGAGAAGCGGGAATCCGGAAAGCTTTATAAGGAACCAACTGGATATAAAGTATCCTTTTCTTGTCTCAAAGACAGTCGGTTCTGCCAGGAGACTTTCCGAAAAGTGGTGTGCAGAGGCTCTGAAACTGTGTGCCGAATGCGATCATAAAATGAAGACTTCGGGCGGGGACAGGGAAGTGCTCCTCGAACTGTTGCTGCTAAATCTGAGCAGTCTGCATGAGCAGCAGGCAGGCTGATATCGATTATAAACGATTGGTGACAGGAACCTGATCATGATAAGAGAAAAGCAGAAAATTAAAGAAATTATAATAGTCGAAGGCAAGTACGACAAGAACACCGTCTCCCAGGTAGTGGACACGCTTGTTATTGAAACTTCAGGATTCCGGCTTTTTTCGGACAGAGTGAAAATGGATCTGATCAAAGAGCTGGCAAGAGCAAGGGGTATCATCATACTCACGGACAGCGATTCGGCTGGATTCCTGATAAGGAATCACATAAAAGGCTGCGTCGCGCCTGAACTGATAAAACATGCATATATCCCGGATATTTACGGCAAAGAAAAGAGAAAGGCCGTGCCATCCAGGGAAGGAAAGCTCGGCGTGGAAGGAATGCCGCCGGAAGTGATACTTAATGCACTGAGGCGTGCGGGTGCGACCTTTTTGAGTCCGGACGGATCGAGAGAAAGTAAAGTGACATACGGAGAGAACTCCGGAACAATAAGCAGCAGACAGAGCAAATCCGGATGCGGATCCGCCGACACGTCACTATCGGGGCCGGACAGGCAAATATCAGTTACGGACCTTTACAGTGCGGGCCTGACAGGCCGGGCAGGAAGCTCTGAGAGAAGGAAGAAACTGTTGCAGGCATTGAATTTCCCGGAAAAGATGACATCCGGGGCACTCCTTGACGTGTTGAATGTAATTTTCACAAAGGAGTCTTTTGATAAGTATATTTCGGATCTGTTCAGTGATTCCGGGGATGCGGACCCGAAAGAAGACGAATGAGTTCCGGCAACAGCATTGGTAATTACTTTTTACAAGTAAGTATGAAGATTTGAGATAGGTATGAAGATTTGAGATAAGTATGAAGATTTGAGATAAGTATGAAGATTTGAGAGTATGATAAGATTTACAGTATATGAAAATTTATGAGTAGTATAGATTGAGTAGTATAGATATTGTACTATGTGCAGACATAAATCAGTGAAGCAAATTAATGCATTCAAAAAGGTGTGCATTTGGTCATCGAACCATCTGCACACCTTTTTTTTCGCTTTATTGAACTAGCTCAAAACTCTGCCCGCGCCCACATAATTGCGTGAATAATAGGACTCGGAAAGCGAATTGATCGATACCGGCTTACCGGGTTTGACAGCGTGGATGAACTTGTTGCTGCCGATATAAATGCCGACATGACTTGCAGTTTTTGCGCTGCCGTCGTTAAAGAATACAAGATCGCCGGGCAGCAGTTCGTTCTTTGAAATGAGCTTTACCTTGGTCATCTGGTTGCTTGCACCGGGATTGAGAGTATATCCGAAGTTTTTGAATACATAGTAGACAAATCCCGAACAGTCGAATCCTGTCTTGGGTGAGCGACCGCCATAGGCATATTTGACACCTAGCAATTGCCTGGCAAATTCAACGATTTCGCTTCGCAAATCACTTTGGGTTTCAGCATCGGCAGATACTTCGGTGTCGACCGCTTCGGATTCGGAAGGGGCAGTGGATTCGGAGGCCCGGTTTTGTGAGGCAGCCTGTGACTGATGTTTCTCGATGACAAAGTAATCGGGATGTATGTAACCGACTGTATTGCCGTACTTTACCTTGTACCATCCGGCTTCAACACCGATAGCTTTAACATGGGTGCCTTTACGAAGCTGAAGCAGGACGGTACTTGAAGTGTCCGGCTTGCTGCGCACATTGACAACAGATCCTGTCACGGTGCCGTCTATGGGATCTTCCGAAAAGTCCTCGGAACTGTCTGTCCTGATATATTCCGCGGACATATAACCTTCTTCGTAATCGTAGTTGACGCGATACCAATCACCGTTCTTTTCAAGGATTATAACTTTTGCCCCACGCTTGGCAACGGCGACGATCTTGGATGAGGTGGAGTTGGATGAACGCATGTTCAGTGCGCCTGCATCGACGATCCCAACTTCCACAGCGGAAACGGATACGGTAAGCATTACCGAGACCATGGCCGCAGCAGCTATCTTCTTTAAAAGTCCGGGAAATGAATTCATAACATCCTCCGATTATCGACTTCCTGAAAGTTTGAATTGGCAAGCATCGCTCAGAGCTACGAGTTCAGTGCTCGTGTCAGCCAGATATAAGCAAGGTCCATAGCCTCATACAGGCCTTTTTTCTCGCTTTTTTTCACCACTCGATTTTTTGAAGTCATGTTCGGATCGGTATGCTGGAGCTGTATCGAAACTCTCGAAGCAACGTCAAGGTCCTTGATCTTCTTGGTTTCCATGACCTGCATCATTATGATATACTTGTCGGTAATATTTCCGTAATATATGATATTTCCCTGTCTCAACAGCGGAAAGTCTTTATAATGGAGCAATTTGTTCTCTGACATAGATACCTCCGTACAAAAAAGTAAATGGATGAATGTAATATATACACAACCAAACGCTGGAAAAATCGTAACAAATTGTTACTTTATTTTAACACATATACAAATCATTGTCAAATAAACATGAATAGCAAAATGAGGAAGAAAATATGAGGGAATATGCCGATACAAAATGCATATTCCCACTTAATGAGCATGTTATACAGTTTTGATAAACCTGAAGCATTTACAATGAATCTTTAAGAAAATTGCGAACAAGTTCCTGCATGAGTTCGTCACGGTCGATCTTGCGTATCAGACTGCGTGCATTGTTGTAGTTGGTTATATAGGTGGGGTCTTCCGAAAGCAGGTAACCGACGATCTGGTTTATAGGGTTATAACCTTTCTCTTTCAAAGACTCATAGACAGAGGACAGTATGGCTTTCATCTCAAGCTTGTGTTCCTCGGCCAGGTTAAACTTTCGTGTATTGTCCATACTTCAAGCCCCCCTTCAGACAAACGCTTCATTTAGGTTTATTTTACAGTGAAAATTTGCCGATGTAAAGTGATTATTGAAAGTTTATATTTTGTTAATATTTATCTCAGCTGCCTATCTCAGCACTGCTCCGTATTTCTCGCCGAGAGCGGAGAGACAGCTGTTGAATAGCGAGTCGGCTTCCTCATCGGTGAGTGTGCGGTCTGAGTGCCTGAATTTCAGAGACAGAGCAACGCTCTTCTTGCCCTGCGGGACCTGGTCTCCTGTATACACGTCGAAGATCTCGGCACTTTCCAGCACATCCCCGGAAACTTCCTTTACGGTTTCAACGAGTTTGCCGGCAGGCACCGCAATGTCGCATACGACTGCCATATCCCTGGTCGTTGCCGGGAACCTGGGAAGGGGAGTATACACCGCATCCGGTCCGACCGACCCGAACATGGCGTTGAAATCGAGCTCGGCCGCATAAACGCGTACGTCCATATCATAGTTTTCGACAACAAGCGGATGGACCTGACCGAATACTCCGATACGAACACCGCCTGAGAGTACTTCCGCACATTGGCCCGGATGGTACGAACTCAAATCGTATACCTTGCTAAAGCTGTAGTCTATGCGCAGGGAATCGAGAATGGCTTCTATGTCACCCTTCAGCTCGAAAAAGTCGAAATCTCCTCCGTAAACTCCGAGCGTGAGCACTTTTCTTTCCTCCGGCAGCTTATCATCTGTCGGGACGTACACTTTTGCCATCTCGAAGAATTTGACAGATTCGTTGCGGTTGTTGAAATTCCGTGCAAGTGTTTCCATCATGGAGGGCAGGGAGACCGTCCTCATGATTCCGGTGTCTTCACCCAGTGGATTGAGGATCTCCAGGGACTTTCTGAGCGGACTGTCCTCAGGCATCATTATCTTGTCATAATAAGTCGGGCTTATGAATGAGTATGTTATGATGTCGCTGTATCCAAGGGCGTAGCAGGTATTTTCTATTACCTTCTCGGCTTTTTGCTTTGCGGAGAGCGCTCCGATGGTCGTGACTCCTCGCATGAGCGACATCGGGATATTCTCATATCCGTAAATGCGCGCTATTTCCTCGGCCAGATCCTGCATCCTCTCCACGTCGGCACGCCATGAAGGCACAGAGACACGGTTGCCGTCGATCCCGAAGCCGAGCTTAGCAAGGACCTGTTTCATATATCCTTCTGTCAGGTCAGTTCCGAGCAAAGAGTTGATCTTTTCAGGCTCAAGAGTGATCGTACGTGTCCGAACGGGTGAAGGATAATTGTCTATGATGCCGTCAACGACTTTGCCAGCTCCGAGCAGTTCTACCAGTTCACAGGCGCGCTGAAGCGCAGGGATCACATTCTCGGGGTCGAGCCCTTTTTCAAAGCGCGAAGAGGACTCGGTGCGCATTCCGAGAGAAATGGCTGTCCTGCGGACTGAAGGACCGTTGAAATTGGCCGACTCGAATACGATCACTTTGGTTTGGCCGGTGATCTCACTGTTGGCTCCGCCCATGACACCCGCGATCGCTACAGGTTTTTTCTCGTCACATATGAGGAGAGTGCCCTCCTTCAGGACCCGCTTTTTTTCATCCAAAGTGTCGATCGTTTCATCCTTGCGGGAAGTACGCACGATTATTTTCTTCCCGTCAAGGCAGGAATAATCGAAGGCGTGCATCGGCTGGCCATATTCCAGCATCACATAGTTTGTAATATCAACTATGTTGTTGATCGGGCGGATGCCGCTCGAGCGCAGCCGGTCGCGAAGCCAGGCAGGGGAGGGGCCGATCTTAACATCTGTGACGACCCTTGCCGCATAGCGTTTGCAGAGGTCGCTTTGTATTTCAACTTCCAGGTAGTCATCGATATTTCCGCCGCTGCCTTTTACGACAGGCTCACGGATTGTAAGCGGGCGGTCAAACACTACCGAAGTTTCCCTTGCCAGGCCGATGACGCTGAGGCAATCGGGCCTGTTCGGAGTGATTTCAAACTCTGCGACCGTATCATCCAAACCGAGCACCGGACGTATATCGTCGCCAAGTTCGACTCCCTCCAGGGATATGTCATTTCCGTCATCATTAAGGATCAATATCCCGCTGTTGTCTGTGCCTGGAATGTCGTTTGGAGTAAGAGCCAGTTCCCCGATGGAGCAGAGCATGCCCTGGGATTCAACACCGCGCATATTTGTGGTTTTTATGCTGATCCCCCCGGGCAGGGAAGCGCCGTCAAGCGCCACAGGAACGATATCTCCCGGTTTTACGTTTTTCGCCCCGGTCACGATTGTGATCGTATCGGGTTTTCCGATGTTTACTGTACATACAGACAACTTGTCGGCATTCGGATGGGGGACGACCTCCAGTATTTGTCCCACTACCACATTCGTGATTTCGGCACCTGGTTTGTTGATGCCTTCAACGATAGAACCCGACATCGTCATCAAGTCGGCATATTCCTTATCGGATATATCTGAAACGTCTACGAAATCATTGAGCCATTTCCTGGATAGTTTCATAGCAAAGCCTCACTTTCAGAACTGCGCAAGAAAACGCATATCATTTTCAAAGAACAGGCGCATGTCGTTGACCTTGTATCTCATCATGGCCATACGATCCGTGCCCATACCGAATGCATATCCTGTATATATCTCCGGATCGATATTGCAGTACTCCAGCACTTTCGGATGGACCATACCGCATCCTAGCATTTCGATCCAGCCTTCGCCTTTACATACTCTGCATCCCTTTCCGTGGCAAGCGAAACACATCAGGTCCATCTCGGCGGACGGCTCAGTGAAAGGGAAGTAGTGCGGACGGAAGCGGGTCTTGGATTGCGGGCCGTATAACTGCTTGAACACTGCGTCAAGTGTGCCCTTCAGATCACCCATCGTAATGCCCTTATCGACCACCAGTCCTTCTATCTGATGGAACATAGGCGAGTGTGTAGCGTCGACTTCATCCTTGCGGTAAACACGCCCCGGAGCGATGACCCGTATTGGCGGCTGCCTGTTTTCCATGACACGTATCTGGACAGACGAAGTCTGGGTCCTGAGCAGCACGTCATCTGAAAAGTAGAAAGTGTCCTGCATATCACGGGACGGATGCCCTTCAGGAGTGTTGAGGGCGGTAAAATTGTAGTATGTCGTCTCCACCTCGGGACCTTCGGCTATTTCGAAGCCCATGCCCCTGAACAGGTCCTTTATCTCGTCCAGCAGGATGTTCATCGGATGTTTATGCCCCAGGGGCCTGCGCTTCGACGGAAGAGTGATGTCGAGATCTTCACGGAGCAGCCTGTTTTCAAGCTCCAGTCTCTCGATTTCAACGCTCCTTGACTGGAGCATTTCCTCGATCAGCTGCCTGACCTCGTTTGCAAGGGCTCCCATTATGGGTCGCTCCTCCGGTGGCAGCGAACCCATCTGCTTCAGGATAGCCGTAAGCTCTCCCTTTTTGCCGAGATAGCGGATCCTGATCTCCTCAAGTTCCTTGCTCGTTGAAGCTGAGTGCAAATCTTTCTCGGCAGACTGCCTTAAAGACAATAGTTTTTCCTTCATAATATTACCCTTTCTCCTGTTGCTTGATATGAAGAAGCTATAAAAAAAGCTCCATCCACAATGGGACGAAGCTGACTTCGCGGTACCACCCAAGTTCAGCCAAACAGGCTGCACTCGACGGAGCATTGCGCTCCAAGCCTTAACGCGGCAAACGCCGTGTCCTACCAACCATAACGACATGTATGGCCTTCAGATCGGGGCTCAAGGGTGAACTTCACTTGGGAGTTCCAGATTGCGGCTTTCAGCCGGTGACCGCAAATCTCTGTCTGCAACCGCTCCTCGCTACTCTCCCTGTCGCTGCCTTTATGCATATTGGTATATATCTTAAACCAAACTTTATGATTTTTCAAGTATCATTTTTGAAAAGTGGATAAGTAATGGTACATGGTAATGGTATGGATAAGTAATGATACTAAGTATCAAGATGGATCCATTTATGATTTCGGTGCGTTTCCTGCTTAATGCTGCGAGAGGTTTCCTGTAAAGCAATTGAATGTGCTCAGCTCTATGATTAATGAACTCAGTTATGCTTCTTCCCAGTTGTGCCAGATCTGCTGTACGTCGTCGTTGTCCTCAAGCATCTCTATCAGCCTGCTCATGTTTTTGATGTCTTCTTCATTGCTCAGTCTGACGTAGTTTTGAGGGACCATTTCTACCTGGGCACTTATGAAGCTGTATTTTTTGCGTTCCAAAGCCTCGCGGACTGCGCTGAAATCATCAGGATCGGTAAAGATGATAAAGGACTCGTCTTCCGCTTCGAAATCGGAAGCACCTGCGTCAAGCGCATCCATCATTACCTGATCCTCATCCAGGGTCCCGCGCTCAATGACAATAACTCCTTTACTGTCAAAGAGCCATGAGACACAACCTGTAGCGCCAAGGTTGCCGCCGTATTTGTCAAAATAGTGTCGCAAGTCGGAAGCAGTCCTGTTACGGTTGTCAGTCATGCACTCGACAATGACTGCAACTCCTGCGGGACCGTAGCCTTCATAGTTTATGCGTTCGTAGTTTGATTGGTCGACGCTGCCGGAGGCACGTGCTATAACGCGGTTGATGTTGTCGTTGGGTACATTTGCCGCCCTGGCTTTTGCGATGACGTCGCGAAGCCTCGAGTTGGATTCGGGATTTGCTCCTCCTTCTCTGACGGCAACGACTATTTCACGCGAAAGCTTCGTAAAGATTTTTGCACGCTGTGCGTCGTTTTTATTCTTAGTTGCCTGGATATTTTTCCACTTTGAATGACCGCTCATAAGAAACTCCTTCACAAATTAGTTTATTTGATATGTTCAGGTCAATGAAAGCAGGTTTATCAGAAGCTAGGGATCAACGATGATCTCAAACAGCTGATTCAAACGCTCGTGGTTCCCCGAAAGCCAAAGGGCACCAAAGAGAGCTTCAACGCCTGTCGCCGTATGGTACTTGGCCCTATCCGCATTCCTGGGGACCGTTTTGACGCGTGCGTTCCTGCCGCGCCTGAAGATGTCCGCCTCGAACGGGGTAAGGATGTCTTTTATCTTTTGATATGCTTCAAACTGGGCGCTTGCGTTTACATAGTTCAGCGTCTCGTTGTGCATAGTACGGTTTGTCAGATCTGCGTTGATAAGCAGCCTTGTGCGCACCATCAGTTCGTAAACGGAATCCCCCAGATGTGCAAGCGCCAGTATGCTGTGTGACGCTACTTCCCGCTCACTGAGAGTTACATGAAAATAGTCCATCGATTCCGCTCCTTTAGTGCTTTGTGATAAACTTTGACGCGGTTTTGAGCATCAACCTCTTCGTGCCTTCAGAGAATGCGACTTCAATAAGCGCATCTCCACCCATCGGTGTTATTTTTACGACCATTCCTTCACCGAATGCCTTGTGTGTTATCATGTCGCCTTTTTTCAGGTCGGGCAGAGAGGTGTTCGCGCTTCCTGCAGAAGTGGCCGCTGAACTGGCCGCAGGCTTGCTTGAAGACCCGTATGGAGAATGCCTGTTTCGGTTCGCCCCCTGACCGGGGAAGAAATCACGAGTTGAGCGATCACCGAAACTGTAGATCCCGTTCATCGACAGCAGTTCGGACTCGACATGGTCTACGCATTCATGCGGGATCTCATCGACAAAGCGGGAAACGCGGTTATATGAAGTATGCCCAAACAGCATACGGGATTTGGAATGTGTGATGACAAGTTTCTCCCGCGCCCTGGTTATGCCTACATAACAAAGGCGGCGCTCTTCTTCAAGCTCTTCTGGAAAGCCTATGCTGCGAAATCCGGGGAATACGCCTTCTTCGAGACCGACCAGGAACACGGAAGGGAACTCGAGTCCCTTGGCGCTGTGAATGGTCATCAGGACGACCGAATCAGCATCATTGTCGTAGTTGTCTATATCAGTGAAAAGCGAAACCTCGTCGAGGAAACCGGCAAGCGTCGGTTCATCCGCCTGTTCGACGTAAGTGATTATGCTCGACTTCAGCTCCAATATGTTCTCGATCCTGTTGGCTGCGTCGGGGTCGGTTTCGGCGCGTTGCCTCAGATGGTTCAGGTAGCCCGACTTTTCAAGAACCAGATCATACAGGTCGGGCAGGGGCATGGTTTCGGACAGCTTTTGGAAGTACAGGATCATGTCTGCAAAGGCATGCAGATCGGCTGATTTCCTTCCAAGCTGTTCGTAGGAGGAAGCACTGGAAACTACGTCGAAAATCGACCTTCCGGTCGATTGGGCGATATATCCCAGCATCTCGACCGTTTTGCTGCCAATTCCGCGGGGAGGGTTGTTGATAATGCGGACAAGGCGTAAACTGTCGGCGGGATTTCGGATCACATGAAGGTAGGCAAGCATGTCCTTGACCTCAGCCCTGTCGAAGAAACGGGTGCCGCCGATTATGCGGTAAGGTATGCCGTTGCGTTTCAGCGCGTCCTCTATCCTGTTGGAAAGGGCATTGATCCTGTAGAGGATGGCAAAACTGCTCAGCTTTTCTCCGCGGGTATAACCTTCCATGATTTTCTTTGCCACGAAATGTGCTTCGTCGGATTCGTTGTCCGCAGTATATACGATGATTTTATCCCCCTGCTCTTTTGAGGTCCAGAGGTTTTTGCCTTTACGTCCGGTGTTGTTTTCAATGACTCCGTTTGCGGCCGTTAGGATGTTTGACGTGCTGCGGTAGTTCTGCTCAAGCTTGATGACTCGGCAATCTTTATGCTGCCGGTCAAAGGAAAGGATGTTTTCGATCGTGGCGCCCCTGAACCGGTATATGGACTGGTCATCGTCTCCTACCACGCATATATTATTCCAATAACCGGACAGGGTAGAGGCCAGGATATATTGAAGATTGTTCGTGTCCTGGTATTCGTCGATCAAAACGTATCTGAATTTTCGCTGATAGTATTCGCGCACATCTTCAAAACGAAGCAGCAAAATAACTGTCTGGAGGATTATATCGTCAAAATCGAGCGCGTTTGCTTCCTTCAGCCGGCGTTGATACTCCGCATAAGCCTTTGCGATGTTCGAGGCATGATAAGACGAAGCATCGGGAAAGGCTCTCTCATAATCGGCAGGGGAGACCATTTTATCCTTTGCGATGCTTATATACTTCAATACCGATTTCGGAGTAAATGTCTTTTCTTCCAGGTTCAGGTCTGCAATGATATCCTTTATGAGCCTTTCGCTGTCGTCGGTATCATATATCGTAAAGCTTCGGCTGTAACCGAGCCGCTCAATGTCCCTTCTCAGTATCCTCACACACGCCGAATGGAAGGTCGAAGCCCAAACGTCAAGCGCGACGTTGCCCAGCTTGGCATACAGACGATCCTTGAGCTCGTTTGCCGCTTTGTTGGTAAACGTTATGGCCAGTATCGACCACGGAGGGACCGGATCCAGGGCACAAAGCGCTTCGGCAGCCAGGCGCTTTTCGGGATCGGGAGATTTTATGTAATTTTCGAGGAACTCGACATCGGACAGGGTTATATTTGAAGGGATCTCGTCAGAGTCAGAGGCGCGACCGAATTTTATCAGGTTTGCGATGCGCTGGATGAGCACGGTCGTCTTGCCGCTTCCTGCGCCTGCCAGGACGAGCAAAGGTCCCTCAGTGGCCATGACAGCCTGCAATTGCTTGCTGTTGAGCCCACCGAAGTCCATTTCGATCACTTTTTTGCGCGCTTTCAGGAAGCGCCTGACTACATCGGAATGCAATAAAATACCTCCAGGTTATTATTCGGATCGATTTTAAATTATACCATATCGCCGTTATTTGCGTCAAACCAAACTAAATCATTTACATTTCGCTCATCATGGTATAAAATAAAGGAAAATACATCCAGTTCGGAAGGTCGTGAAACTGTTTTGTATATAAGGCAGGCGGATATAAGAGATTTGGGAAAAGTTACCCAGCTTGCGCATTTGCTTTGGAATGAAACTCCCTATGTCAACCTTATGGAGGAGATGGAGAGATTACTGCGGGGACAAACAGAGGTCGTTTTCCTGGCATTCATAGGAGAGTATCCTATAGGCTTTGCCCAATGCGCGCTGAGGTATGACTATGTCGAAGGTACATCCGGTCTGGGAAACGTAGGTTACCTGGAAGGTATATATGTGCGTGAGAACTACCGAAATAGGGGCGTTGCACGGGCACTTGTCGAATACTGCGAAGATTGGGCAAGGAGTAACGGGTGCACGGAGTTTGCAAGCGACTGTGAAATCACCAACATCGACAGTTATAATTTTCATCTGAATCTCGGCTTTCAGGAAGCGAACCGGATAATATGCTTTGTTAAGAAGTTATGAGAACTTCATTGGGAGTATTTGAAACAGAAGAAAAAAGGCAAGACAGAGGAGCATACCTCTTGTCTTGCCTTTACTTCTGTCATTCTTCGTTTACTCGAAGACCTTCGGCAGTTCGGCAAAGCCTGCTTTCAGATCTTCGTCAGTGGGAATATAGTCATTCATCTCGCCGTTATGGAACTTCTCATAGGCGACAAGATCAAAGTACCCTGTACCGGTTAGGCAGAACAGGATAGTTTTTGATTCCCCGGTTTCTTTGCATTTCAGTGCTTCGTCGATAGCCACACTGATCGCATGGCCCGATTCAGGCGCAGGCAGGATGCCCTCTGCACGGGCAAAGAGCTCCGAAGCCTCAAACACTTTTGTCTGTTCCACACTTTGAGCTTCCATGTAGCCGTCGTGATAAAGCTGTGAAAGGATCGGGCTCATACCGTGATAACGCAGGCCGCCGGCGTGGTTGGGTGAGGGAATGAAGTTGCTTCCAAGGGTATACATCTTTGCCAGGGGGCACACTTTACCGGTGTCACAGTAGTCATAGGCGAATACACCTCTTGTGAAACTCGGGCATGATGCGGGCTCGACGGCTATGATGCGATAATCCCTTTCTCCACGGAGCTTTTCACCCACAAACGGGGCGATCAGACCACCAAGGCTGCTTCCTCCGCCGGCGCATCCGATTATTATGTCAGGTGTGATATCATACTTTTCCATGGCAGTCTTGACTTCAAGTCCGATCACACTTTGGTGGAGCAGGACCTGATTCAGGACACTGCCCAGTACATAACGGTAACCGGGCTGAGTAACTGCAGCCTCAACAGCTTCACTTATCGCGCATCCCAAAGAACCTGTGGTTCCGGGGTGTGCTTTAAGTATCGCTTTTCCTATCTCGGTTGTTTCTGAGGGGCTGGGAGTCACTGTCGCGCCGAAAGTTCGCATTACCTCACGCCTGAACGGTTTTTGCTCGTAAGAGACTTTGACCATGAACACCTTGCAATCCAAACCGAAATATGAACATGCCATGCTCAGGGCAGTGCCCCACTGTCCTGCGCCAGTTTCGGTGGTCACACCTTTCAATCCCTGCTTTTTCGCATAATATGCCTGTGCGACCGCGCTGTTGAGCTTGTGGCTGCCTGAGGTATTGTTTCCTTCAAACTTATAGTAGATTTTTGCGGGCGTCTGCAGCTTTTCTTCCAGGCAATAGGCCCGTACGAGAGGGGAGGGACGGTACATCTTGTAGAAGTCCAATATCTCCCGGGGGATTTCGATATACCGGTCGGTATCGTTCATCTCCTGTTCTATCAATCCTTCACAAAAGACCGGCTTGAGATCATCTGCCGTCACGGGTTTTCCGGTTTTCGGGTCGCGCATGGGCGCGATCTTGCTCTTCATGTCTGCCCGAACGTTGTACCAGGCTTTGGGCAACTCGTCTTCAGTCAGATAGATCTTGTAGGGGATGGTTCTCTCGATGTCCATTGTTGACCTCCTTTGTTATGAAGATGGATTTTTGTAATAATAAAAGCTTTTGTCCAAAGAGAACAGTGTCGACTGTTCCCATGGGACAAAAGCCAGATCTGCAAAGCTTCTGCGGTGCCACCCAAATTGACGCGAAAGCGCCCACTCTGCGGCGTGCGATAACACGCCCTTCCCTTTAACGGTGGAACTCCGTCGGTACCTACTGGGACCTGATCCGTTCAGCCCGCCCTCAGCAGCCCATTCGGCAAAGTAATTTCAGCTGATTCTCACCATCTGCAGCTCTCTGTATGAAATATCCTTTGCTTACTCTCCTGCTTCATCGGTTTAATGATTTAGCATAGTATACTACAGGAAATATCGAATGTCAACCATTTATTTCAATCAAGCAGCTGGTCGATTGAGTCCAGCAGGATCTGTTTGTTTATCGCGCCGATATAACCTTTGAGAAAGTGCCCTTCGTCATCAATGAAAATGGTCGTCGGATATGAAGTAATGCCGTAGCTAAGCGAAGCTTCCAGGTCCATGTCGAAATAGACCGGGAATGAAAAACCCTGGCTCTCGGCATATTCCTTGCCTGACTGCAGCGTCTCTCTTCTGCCGTCAACAAGATTTATCATCAGGAACTCGACCCGATCCCCGTACTCCGAATATACTTCATCGAAGTCAGGCATTTCACTCCTGCAGGGGCCGCACCATGAAGCCCAAAAGTTCAGGACTATCGGTTTTCCGAAAAAATCCTTGAGGTGTACTTCATTGCCTTCCCAGTCGTAGACAGTGAAATCGGGTGCTATTGGTTTTTCCTCCTGAGTGGTGTCTTCAGGTATATCCGGCATGTATCCTTTACTGAGCAGGGTATAAGCAGCATATGCTGCCAGGATGACGATCACTATAACTATGATCCATATAAATACGGTTTTCTTATTCTTTTTCATTGTAGCTGAACTCCTATATAGATAAATATCTGAGCAGTGATCCAAATAAACCCGATATCATCAAAACACCGACTATGATCAGAAGAGCCCCTGAAATAACGGTAACGGCTTTGTAATGCTTCTTTATAAAATCGAAGGTGCCTTTGACCTGGTCTATCAGCAGGGCGCTCAACAAAAACGGTATACCGAGTCCGAAAGAATAGACCAGCAGCATGAACGTCCCTTTCAACGACCCTCCGCTTGAGGCAGCCATCATCAAAGCGGAACCCAGGAAAGTGCCGACACATGGGGTCCAACTGACAGAGAAAACCATACCGAAAAGAACGGAAGGGAAGAAACCTCTCTTTTTGCTATAATAATCTGCGCCCTTGCCTGAGTTCAAAACGGGTATACGTATTATTCCAGTAAAATTGAGTCCAAGAACCAGCATTATGATGCCGCAAATGACATCTACAATCCTGCTGTATGAAAGCAGAAATGTACCGACTGTGCCCATGAATGCTCCGAGCGATACAAAAACAGAAGTGAAACCGATAACAAATCCGATGGCATTGACGATCGATGATCTGTCACCGGATCTGCCGGAGCCTGCAAGATAGGAAATATAAAGCGGGATCATCGGCAGCAGGCAGGGGGAGATAAAGGTAAGTATACCTTCAAGGAAAAGTATGAGGTATACCAATTTACCACCTCGGTTTCACATAGATTCAGAAGGAATGAAACATGGTTGGATTTAACAGATCAAAAACATTATATAAAACTTTTTAACAATATGCAACAGACATGTTCAAGATACCTTTTGGGTACATAGATTTACCAGAAATAGAATATTAAAGAACAGAAAAATAGCCGATCCAAATTTGGATCGGCTATTGGTCGGAGTGGCGAGACTTGAACTCGCGGCCTCTTGGTCCCGAACCAAGCACTCTACCAAACTGAGCTACACCCCGAAACGTGCTTTCCGCGTCAACGCGATTAATTGTAGCATATCGTCTTCGCAAATGCAAGACAAATTTTTCGGTCTGCGTCATAAAAACTTACTACGCTTAACCAAATCTGACAGGACCTTCATATCATGAACTGATACGAAATATTGGGGGAAAAAGAGATGGTGCTAAAACCTTTCGTTGATGCTCTGCCCGTTCCAAGAGTCCTGAAACCAAAGGACAAAAACAGGGACAGAACGTACTATGAAGTCGAAATGCGTGAATTCTTCCACAAGTTCCACAGGGACCTGCCTCCGACAAAGGTTTGGGGATATGAAGGTCAGATCCCCGGACCTACATTCGAAGTAGATCAATTTGAAAAAGTACATGTATTATGGAAAAACAAATTGCCCGACAAACACATCCTGCCGGTTGACCGCACGCTTCACGGATGCGGTGAGCACGACCCGGAAGTAAGAACGGTAGTTCATCTGCACGGCGCAAACGTAGAACCGGAAAGCGACGGCTATCCCGACGCATGGTTTACGCGGGATTTTGAAAAGTGCGGTCCTCGTTTTTTCCGTAAGGTATATAAATACGACAATTTCCAGGAGCCCACGACACTCTGGTATCATGACCACGCGATAGGTATCACGCGACTTAATGTGTACGCGGGGCTTGCAGGTTTGTATATCATTCGGAATGAACATGAACGTTTACTTAACCTGCCGTCCGGAGTCTATGAAATACCCCTGGTAATACAGGATAAGAGTTTCAATCCGGACGGATCGCTGTTTTATCCCTCGACCGTCGATGTTCAAAATCCTCCGCCCGATTTCCCCGACGTTTCGGTAACGCCTGGATTTACGGGAAATACGATTGTCGTCAACGGAAAAGCGTGGCCATATCTGGAAGTTGAGAGGAGAAAATACCGCTTCAGGATCCTGAACGCATCTAATCAAAGGTTCTATCGCCTGAGCCTCGACTCGGGGCAGCAATTCATACAGATAGGGTCTGACGGCGGGCTGATGCAAAGACCTGTAAAGCTTGATGAGATCATTATCGCTCCTTCGGAACGTGTGGACGTTGTTGTCGACTTTTCAGGGCAAAAGACTGGCTGCAAGATAAATCTTGTAAACACTGCAAGGACGCCTTTTGATTTCGGTGAACCGCCCGATCCGCTTACGACCGGACTTATCATGCAGTTCCGCGTAATCGAAAGAACATCTGAAGATACAAGCACAGTACCGGAGTTCCTGACGAAGATAAAGAGATATAATGAAGATGATGCTTACAGAATGCGAGATATAACACTAGACGTAACTAATGACATGTATAATCGTCTGCTGTTTTTGCTGAATAACAGGGATTACTATGGGGGGATAACTGAAGAACCGGGAGTCGATGAAGTCGAAATCTGGAGATTTGTTAACCCGGGTCTTGCATTTCATCCGATGCATGTCCACCAGGTACAGTTCCAGGTCCTAGACCGTATCCCGTTCGATGTCAATGAATATGTGGCGACCGGAAGGATCAGGTATACGGGTGAGCCTGAAGATCCTCCGGCCAATGAAAGGGGTTGGAAGGACACAGTTCAATGTGCGCCGGGACATGTGACAAGAATAATCGCAAAGTTTGGTCCCTTTACAGGGAGGTATGTCTACCACTGTCACATCCTCGAGCATGAAGACCATGACATGATGCGCCCGTTTGATGTCGTGGCAAAACTCGATCCGTGCAACAGAAAGAAATGTGATTGCAGGGGTAAGTGAAAGTTGCAGTGGTAAGTAAAGTATCAGTAAAGTATCCCAAAAACTAAGCTGTTTTGATTCGTAGTCACTGACAGTCCTAAAACAACTGCAATCAGTCTTGGTGATTGATTTTAAGTTATGTAAAGCAAGGACCTTCACAAAGGAAGGTCCTAAATCATTGCTCCAGTGATGATAAAATCATATCGTCAACATGAGCCTGAACACGATCAGTTCATATACTTTACTGCAGCTTTCTGTATCTCAAGTCCTTTTATATAGCGGGAAAGATACCTGTTGAAATCATCCACGTCCTGTTGCCGGGGGAACTCTGTGGTACCCGAACTGTCTTTGAAGACCTTTTCATCAAGATAATCCTCAAGCGACTCAGCATTTTCCTTTCTCAGCATGTAAGCTGCCAGAAGCGCCATTCCCCATGCGCCGCCTTCGCCCGCCGTTTCCATTACGGTGATGGGTGTGTTCAGGGCTGCAGCCATTATTCGCTGTCCTACGAGCCTTGTCTTGAAAAAGCCGCCGTGTCCCAGCAACTTGTCAAGCCGGACATGCTCCTTTTCAATCAAAATGTCCATCCCTATCCTAAGTGTGCAAATGGCGGAGTTCAAAAGAGTCCTCATAAAGTTTGACAATGTAAACCGGCTGTCCGGCATGCGGACGAATAAAGGACGTCCCTCATCGAGGCCAGTAACGGGTTCGCCTGCAAGGTAGTTATATGATAAAAGATTTCCACAATCACTGTCGGCTTCAAGTGCGCTGCCATAGAGAGCCTCATACAATCGGGACTTGCCGATCGAAAGGCCGGCTGACTCTATTGCCTGCAGGATCAGCCTGACCCATGCGTCGATATCGGAAGTACAGGTATTGGCGTGCACCATTGCGACCGGCTTGCCTGCAGGTGTAGTTACCATGTCTATTTCAGTGTAGACATCGCTTAGTTCCTTTTCCAGGACGACCATTGAAAAGATCGAGGTACCGGCCGAAATGTTTCCGGTCCTTTCGGCTATGCTGTTGGTTGCGGTCATACCGGTGCCCGCGTCGCCTTCGGGAGGGCACAGAGGGACCCCTGCCTGAAGACTCCCTGAAGGGTCAAGGAGCCTGGCGCCTTCGGCAGTCAGTTCGCCCGCATTTTCTCCTGCCATAAGCACTTCGGGAAGTATATCTCTCAACTTCCACGGATAACCCTTGTGTGAAATAAGGTCGTCAAACTTTTCGATCATTTCGGTATTGTATTGATTGGTGCCGCTGTCTACCGGGATTATCCCGGATGCGTCTCCGATGCCGACTACTTTTCTTCCTGTAAGCTTCCAGTGAACATATCCGGCTAAAGTAGTAAGGAATGATATTTTTCCCACATGATCTTCGCCGTTAAGTATTGCCTGATAAAGGTGCGCAATACTCCACCTTTGCGGGATGTTGAAACCGAACAACCGTGTCAGTTCAGATGCGGCTTGCTCCGTCATGGTATTTCTCCAGGTGCGGAAAGGTACCAGGAGATCATCATGTTCGTCAAAAACCAGGTAACCGTGCATCATGGCGGATACTCCGATGGAACCGATCCTGGTTATCGTCATCCCGTACTTTTGACTGACATCTTCGCTGAGCGCGCGATAGCAGCTTTGGAGGCCGTTATGTACATCTTCAAGGCTGTAAGTCCAAATACCGTCTTCAAACCTGTTTTCCCATGCATGTTCACCGGATGCGATAGGTGAATGGTCTTCTCCGATAAGTACAGCCTTTATCCTGGTAGAACCAAACTCAATCCCCAGGGATGTTCTGCCCTCTGATATAGATTTCCTGATATCTGAAATATTCATCATAACCATTCCTGTCTCATAAATTTGTTATAATAAATTATCTGATAATTATCGGCTAATATCAAGAGCAAAAATCAAATATTCGCAAAATTATTTATTATAAAACGAAACACAGTCGAGCGATACTGATCAATAAAGTTGCAAAATAATAACGCTGAAAGTATAATTATAAAGCATGAACGGTAATATACTGCAGATCAGGTGTTGGAGCTTGCTGCAGAAATCGATGTCATTTTATCGACAGTTGTTGAAGGGAAAAGCAGATGTCTGTCATATCAGTTGTAAATGCCAAAAAAGAGTTCAATGATATCGTCATATTGCAAAACGTATCTTTTGACATACATCCGGGACAGCGCGTAGGGATAGTCGGAAGGAACGGAAGCGGAAAAACGACGCTTCTCAAGCTCATATCCGGCAGATATGAGTGTGATGAAGGAATGGTCCATGTTGCCGCCGGAGTCATGATGGGAGTTCTGGACCAGATCCCGAATTACCCCGCCGGCATGACTGTGGAAGACGTCCTTCGAACCTCGTTTTACAGGACGGAGGAGCTGAAGCGGCGAATGGACGAACTGGAAAAAAGGATGGCCGCAGGTGACCGTAGCGCTGTGAAAGAGTATGGTGAAGTATCTTCCGCATTTGAAGCTCTTGGAGGATACACGGTCGACGTGGAACTGAACCGGGTATGTAACGGCCTGAAAATAGGACGGGACATGCTCTCGACTCTTTTCAATCATCTGAGCGGCGGAGAGAGGACGCGCATCAACCTTGCCAGGATGATACTTATGCAGGTCGATCTGATGCTCCTGGACGAACCGACAAACCATTTGGATTTCCAGTCGGTAGAGTGGCTTGAAGAGTATCTCAAATCATATAAGGGAACGGTTTTGATTGTCTCCCATGACCGTTATTTTCTTGACCAGACCGTCAACAGGATAATCGAGATCGAAAACCTTACAGCTAAAGTATATGAGGGCAATTACTCCGCATATGTCGCGCAGAAGGAGCATGCACTGAAAACAGCCCTGGCAAAGATACGTCAGGACGAGCGCAAGATCGCGCAGCTTGAGGAAACCGCCCGTCGCCTCCACAGTATGGACATGGAGAAACTCCACAGGCGGGCTTTTGCAATGGAAAAGAGGATAGAGCGGATAAAAAGCGAAATGCCGGTCGTCGTACGTGAGAACAGGAACCTGAAAGCAAGGTTCCAGCAAACGATCAGGTCGGGCGATGACGTCCTGTCCGTGAAGCGGTTGAAAAAATCGTTCGGAGAGCGGCTGCTGTTTTCTGACGTGGACCTGGAGATAAAAAAAGACGACCGTATAGTCATTTTAGGACCTAACGGATCCGGAAAGACCACATTGATCAGGATCCTGCTCGGCCAGGAAATGCCGGACGAGGGCTTCATACGTTGGGGATCGGGAGTAAAGATCGGATATCTTCCGCAGATCGTTGAGTTCAGGAATGAAAACATCTCTGTCCTTGATTGCGTCGTCGACGAACTGAACATTTCTGTTTCGACCGCCAGGAATTGGCTGGGCGGGTATTATTTTCGAGGTGAAGAAGTGTTCAAGTCAGTACGTGCCCTGTCCGGAGGTGAAAAGAGCCGCCTCAGGCTTTGCATCCTCATGTACAGGGGCGTGAACATGCTCATATTGGACGAACCGACAAACCATCTTGACATACGATCTTCGGAATGGATCGAAGAAGCTATTTCGAAATATGAGGGTACACTGCTTGTGATTTCCCACGACCGGTTTTTCATCAATCGGGTCGGGAAGAAAATCTGGTCGATGGAAGACGGGACCGTAAAAGTCTTTGAAGGCGGCTATGAGGAGTATAAAGCTTATAAGGCTTCGACAGAGGCTTCGAAATACCTGTCCTCAGAAACCGGATCTAAAAAAACCGAAGGAGAAAGTCACGGCAATGACAAAAGCGATCAAAAACCCGCAAAACGCAACAGCAGATCAAGAGAGTCAGTTGCCGTCAGAAAGCGATTAAGGATCCTTGAGAACGAAATAGAGAAACTTGAAAATGAACTTGAAGACATAAACCGTGAATTCGAACGGGCCGCTACTGACCATATTCGGCTTACTGAACTCATGGAGAAGAAAGCCCAAATGGATGAAAAGATGGCGAGCATGCTGGGCGAATGGGAAGAAATGATGAATCTTCTCGAGACTGCGGGTGATGAGGACTGAAAAAAGCTTGATAAGCATTGACTTGGATGTTATGCTAATAAAAACTTTGTTTCGCGTTGACCGGCGAAAGAGCAGCAGACAGCCGGTAAATGTACATAAAGTTTCGAGGTGAATAAGTTGAAAATTACCATCGGGATCGACATTGGCGGGAGCACGACAAAAATCGTAGGGATCAGAGACAACGAGATAATCACGCCCATGATCGTTAGGGCAAATGATCCGATAGCTTCACTGTTTGGCGCATTCGGAAAATTCGTAGACCAAAACGGGCTGTCCCTGAACGATATCGAGAAGATCGCCATCACGGGCGTCGGTGCTTCCCATGTTGAAAAATCCATTTATGACATCGAAACCATAAAGGTACAGGAATTCCTGTGCAACGGCTATGGCGGTCTTTACCTCTCAGGACTGAAGTCCGCGATCATAGTCAGCATGGGAACAGGAACGGCTATCGTGAAGGCATCGAACGGGGAAATCGAACACATGGGAGGAACCGGTGTGGGCGGAGGCACACTCCTCGGACTGTCCAACAAAATGCTGAACATCCGCGAATTCGGTTATCTGATCGAAACTGCAAAGGACGGAAATCTTGAAAACGTAGATCTCCTCGTTTCCGATATTTCACGCGATGTACTACCGACTCTGCCGCCGCATACTACCGCTTCCAATTTCGGAAAGCTTACGGACGCTGCCAGCAAGAGTGATATAGCATTGGGCATTATTAACCTTGTATTCCAGACGATAGGAACATTGGCTGTATTTGCCGCAAGAAGCGGAGATGTAAGCAAAATCGTTTTGATCGGCAACCTGACTACGATTCCGCAGTGCCGTGAAGTCATGAAGGCATTGGAAGCCTTATATCCATATGAGTTCCTTATCCCGCCGCATTCCGAATACGGTACGGCTGTCGGTGCCGCACTGTCATTGATAAAAAAATAAGCTTGATATAATAGTGCAGAGAGGATAACCTCTCTGCACTATTTTTAACCGGTACTATATGCTTAGTTTATCACTGCCTGGTTATTTGAGGCCCTGCTCATAGGCTTGGATCATCTTTTTGACCATCTGGCCGCCGATCGATCCGGCCTGGCGGCTTGTCAGGTCACCATTGTAGCCCTGCTTGAGGTTTACTCCGACTTCCTGGGCCGCTTCCATCTTGAAGCGGTCAAGGGCCTCGCGGGCTTCAGGAACAAGAACCTTATTACTTCTGGCCATATCTACATCTCCTTCAAAATGTTTTCACATGCCGCTAGTCGAAACCGCTCGAACCTAACATAAAGTAGTCGCAAATTAGGGTCAGTTTCCGCTGCGGCAGTAATATTTTTGCCGAAGGAGAGTATTCTATTCAATCAATATCTGGCTGTAATATATAACATTGGATATATAAATTTTGCTATTTTTGCTTGATTTTGATAAAAAATGGAACTATGAACTACTTGCGCATGGAAAATACGCAGCCGCAATAGTCCTGGCGGTATAGCCCGTATTGTCCGGAAAGCTCGATGGACCTCTTATATCCGTTTTTCTTCTTGAAGTCGGACGGCAAAAACGTGACGTTGTGCTTTTTCGCAGCTTCCATGCCGATCTCGTTGAGCATGTCCGCATTTTTGTGAGGACTGACGGTCAAAGTGGTCGTGAAGAACTCGCAACCCAACTCCGCAGCCTTTCCGGCGGACCGGTCGAGACGCAGCTTAAAGCATTCTATGCAGCGCAGTCCGCCTTCAGGTTCCGATTCCAATCCCGCTGCTATTTTATAGAATTCGTTTTGGTCATAGTCATCGCTGATCAGCTTTATTTTACGCAAAGGCAGATCGCTTTCGATCGATTGAATTTTGTCAGGATTTCCGTTATTTAGTATGTCAATGAGCCGCGCCTGCTCGCCAAATCTTTTTAAATATTCTGATTCGGGAGCAATATTCGGGTTATAATAATATACGATGATATTGAAATACCCTGAAAGGTATTCGAGAACATAACTGCTGCATGGCGCACAGCAGCTGTGTATGAGCAATGAAGGAAGATCCTTTCGTTCTGCCAGCCTGGAAAGGATCGTGTCAAGTTCTTTTTGATAATTCTTGCTCATCCCCGTTGCACCGTCCAATCTTTCCGCGCTGCATAATTCTATCGCAGCTGCGTATCGGTGTCAAGGTTCTTCGGCATTTGCGGGAATGTATAAAAAATAGCCGAAGGGGGAAATTATTACTGAAATTTGACAGATGGGAGATATCAAAATGGTATTGGACAGAATTGCACTTGTATTAACGATTATCGGAGCATTGAACTGGGGATTGATTGGGTTGTTCCGTTTCGATCTTGTGGCATATCTTTTCGGAGGACAAGCTAGCAGCGTCAGCAGAGTGATCTACACACTGGTCGGAATAGCCGGAATATGGTGCATCTCACTGCTGTTCCGTCAGCGCGAAGTCGTAGAAGAGTGAAAAAAAACCATATGCATAGCATCCCTGGATGATCCGTCATTCAGGGATGTTATCTTATGTTATCAATATTGATATACATATCCGAGAAAAATCCGGACAGATTCGTCAGTTTAATACGACGCTTTAACATGATATTTTATTGCATAGGTGTACGTGTTGTAGTATAATTCTAACAATATTCTGAAAAGCGAGGCAATTGATATGATGAGTCTTTTGAAACTCCTCGAGAAAAACTGCAGGCTCAATAATGCGCAGCTTGCTTCGATGCTGGGGATCAGCGAAGATGAAGTAGCAAAAAAAATAGAGGAACTGGAGAAAAACCATATCATACTCGGTTACCGTGCGATCGTAGACTGGGAGCAGGCTAAGGAGGACAGCGTGAACGCGCTTATAGAAGTAAAGGTCACCCCGCAGCGTGATCTCGGTTTTGAACGCGTTGCCGAAAGGATATACCAATATGAAGAAGTTGAAAGCCTTTACCTGATGTCGGGCGGATTTGACCTGTGTGTTATGATAAACGGAAAGAGCATGAAGGAAGTTGCACAGTTTGTTGCGACAAAACTTGCGCCGATCGAAGGAGTCAGGGGGACGGCTACCCACTTTGTCCTTAAGAAATACAAGGACCACGGGGTAATGTTCAATGTAGAAGAGGAAAAGCAGGAACGGGCTTACCTGCTGTAACCGATATTTATAAAAGAGGTATTTGATCATGCAGGTAAATTATGATTCCTTGTTGTCAGAAAACGTTAAGAGCATTCCTCCGTCAGGCATCCGCAAGTTTTTTGATCTTATGGAGACCATGGACGGCGTCATTTCGCTGGGGGTCGGGGAGCCGGACTTCAAGACTCCGTGGCATATTCGCGATGCGGGCATTTTCTCCCTTGAAAAGGGTTTTACGAAATATACATCCAACGCGGGTCTGAGCGATCTCAGGAAAGAGATCTGCAGGTATCTGGAGCGGCGCTTCAGCCTTTCATACGGTGATAAGGAAGTCATCGTCACTGTCGGAGGCAGTGAGGCGATAGATTTGGCGGTTCGCGCGATGATCGATCCCGGTGATGAAGTTATAATACCGCAGCCTTCATTCGTTTGCTATGCTCCCATAGTGATATTGATGGGAGGAAAGCCGGTCATCATTGAAACAAAGGCGGAAAATGAGTTCAGGCTGACGGCCGAAGAACTCAAAAACGCGATCACTCCGAGGACAAAGCTCCTTATCCTTCCATATCCGAACAATCCTACCGGCGCGATAATGGAGAGGAAACATCTGGAGTCTATCGCCGAAGTCCTTTCAGAGACAAACATAATGATAGTAAGCGATGAAATTTACGCGGAACTTACTTACGAAGGCAAACACGTTTCTATTGCCAATATAGAAGGTATGAAAGATCGCACGATCGTTGTAAACGGGTTTTCAAAGTGCTACTCTATGACCGGCTGGCGGATGGGCTATGCAGCAGGACCGGAACCCGTCATCAGGCAAATGCTGAAAATACACCAGTATGCCATAATGTGTGCGCCTACAACAAGCCAATATGCCGCGATAGAAGCACTCAGGGAAGGTGACCGGGATATCGAACACATGCAGCAGGACTACAATCAAAGGCGTCGGCTCATAATTGACGGATTCAGGAAGATAGGGCTGGACTGCTTTGAAGCCCTGGGAGCATTTTATGTCTTTCCGAGCATCCGCTCAACGGGTCTGACTTCCGAAGAGTTCTGTGAAAAGCTCCTGCTAAGATATAAAGTTGCGGCTATTCCGGGCACAGCATTCGGGAAGAGCGGTGAAGGGCATATCCGCTGCTGCTATGCGGCATCCGTTGAAGATATCATCGAAGCTCTGCGCAGGATAGAGCTGTTTGTAAATGAACTGAAACAGAGTTGATATCATGAAACAGAGTTGATATTATCAGAAGAACATTATATCAACGGAATGATGCATTCAAAATCGTTTTCGCATTGCCGCAAAAAAGTCCGGCGTGTTTAATTAACCGGAAATATTCATGAGAGAAGGGTTTGCATGGAAAAAACCGTCAGTATTGTGCGATGCGTTGATTACCGGCAACAAACCGTCGACGAAGCAGTACGACGTGTACTTGTACCTTTGGGCGGTGTATCCGCCTTTCGGCCCGAAGGCAAGCATGTTCTGCTAAAGGCAAACCTGTTATCTGCATACAGGCCTGAAAAGTCGGTCACTACTCATCCTTCGGTCGTAGAGGCTCTGGCAAAAGAATTTGTGGCCGCCGGAGCGCGGGTCACGGTTGCCGACAGTCCCGGCGGAATATATAATGCCGCATCACTTCGCCGGGTCTACTCAGTTTGCGGTATGGATACCGCAGCGAAGAACTCCGGTGCAAGCCTGAACTTCGACCTGTCCTTCAGGCGAGTTGAATTTCCCGAAGGTAAATATGCAAAAGAGTTTGACATACTTACACCGGTTTTGGATGCAGATATCGTTGTAAGCGTTGCAAAACTGAAAACACACGGCCTTGCATACTACACGGGTGCAACAAAGAATCTGTTCGGATGTATTCCCGGCCTGGAAAAGGCGGCGTTTCATTCCAGGTATCCAAACAGTTACAGATTCAATGCAGTCCTTGTGGATTTGTGCGAACTTATTAAGCCGGATCTTTCCGTGATCGACGGTGTCGTGGGTATGGAGGGAGACGGTCCGTCTGCCGGAGTGCCGAAGCATGTCGGCGTTATAGGTGCTTCCTTGAACCCGTACGCTCTGGATATGGCAATGTGTGACCTGGTGTCGCTCCCGGCATCAAAGGTACCCGTCCTGACTGAAGCCGCCGAAAGGAAGCTCGTTGTATCGAAAGTATCCGACCTGTCTTTTGCGGGGGACGATCCCAATGAGTTCAGGACAGAATTCATGCCTCCGTCTAGCAGGGGAAAGAGTTCCCTGATAGGCATGGTATCAAGATATGTACTGCCCAAAAAAGTACATCGCAGGCTGTCTGACGTTTTGACACCATGGCCGGTAATGACCGAAAAATGCATTGCGTGCGAAAAGTGCGTCGAAATATGCCCAAGACAAGTCATTTCCATCAGGAACAAAAAGGCGGAACCCGATTATTCGGGATGTATCAGATGTTACTGCTGCCATGAGATATGTCCTGTACAGGCGATAGAACTGACAAGAAGACTTAAGAGACCTGAAAGGAAGTTGTAAATGATCAAGCTTCGGACGACGGCCCCGGCTAAAATCAATCTCACTCTTGATGTTTTGGACCGGCGTCCCGACGGATATCACAACCTCTCGACCATAATGCATCAAGTCCCTCTTGAGGATGAGATCGAGGTCATGATCGGACAGGGTGAGGGCATTCGTGCAACGACAAACCTGCCGTTTATCAGGGCCGAGACCAATATAGCCGCAAAGGCTGCCAGACTGTTTATTGATGAACTGGGGAAGTTGGTCCGGATATCGGAAAAAAATACCGGTATCCTGATCGACATCAGGAAAAGGATCCCCGTTGGAGCCGGGCTTGGAGGTGGCAGCGCCAACGCGGCCGCCGTCCTCAAATTACTGAATGAGTATTTCGGATCCCCCTTTGACGAGAAGAGCCTGGTCGACATTGGAGCAAGGGTGGGCGCCGATGTTCCTTTCTGCCTGATCGGCGGATGCGCGCTCTGTGAAGGGATCGGTGAAATAATGACTCCTCTTGCCAGGATCCCGTCATGCTATATAGTCATTGTCAAACCCAGGGCATCAATTTCTACGGCCCAGCTTTTCTCGGAGTACACGGTCGCAAAAAGCCAGGTTCGTCCCGATACCGCCGGCGCTGTGAATGCCCTGAAGGCAGGAGACCTTTGCGGGATATCGAGCAGGGTCTTCAATGTGCTCGAAGAGGTCGCAGTTAAGAAGATAAAAGGGATTTCAGAGATAAAAAGAGTCCTGATGCGAAACGGCGCGCTGGGAGCATCGATGAGCGGAAGCGGCTCAGCCGTATTCGGGATATTCGATGATAAAGGCGCGGCGGATTCGGCAGCTTCATTCTTTGAGAAAAGCCACAGTCAGGTTTTTATGTTAAGATGCGAGTAGTACGTGAGAGTGGTACGGAATGCGGATTTTGAGACAGATAGCCGAAGCTGTCACAAAGCATGAAAATCCGGTTTGAATTTGATTTTGACAGCATATTTTTATGTGCCGTATAGCGATATTTGAATAAGCCGCAGAAAACATGTCGATACTTTGTAGTGAAAACAAAGTATCGGCATTTTTTGCCGAAACAGCAAAAACGGTGAAAATACTGTTTTAGATTTCGGAGGTATAAATTGCGGCAAAAATCAACTTTGCTTAACAGGATGGTGTGCGCGTCCATACTTGCAATATGTACTTTATTGGTTATAGGATATATCTGCATGCAGCAGCAGCATAAGCTATCCTCAAAACTGATCCGACTTCACGTTATAGCAAATTCGGACAGTGAATTCGACCAGTCACTGAAACATACCGTTCGTGACAGGATCATTGAAGAGTTGGACCTGCTTCTCAGCGGGGCAAACGGGATCGATGAAGCCGGGCAAATACTTGCCGAAAACCTTTCGGCGATCGAAGACAGTGCTAAAGAAGTGCTTCTTAAAAAAGGCTGTACATACGAAGTATGCGCAGATTTGAGCGACGAGTTTTATCCGACTCGAAACTATGACACCTTTAGCCTGCCTGCGGGTCTCTATAAATCGCTGAGAGTCATTATAGGCGAGGGAAGCGGGAAGAATTGGTGGTGTGTCGTTTTTCCTCCTCTTTGCTTTGCCGGAGCGCAGGAATTTGAAGAAGCCGCCAGGGCTGCAGGTCTTTCGGAAAACGAGATAAGACTGATCTCAGAGCAAAACGAAACCGTGGTATTCAGGTTCAGGATCCTTGAATTGCTTGAAAAACTGATTGAATATATCAGCATTAAGAAATAAAAACAGGCTGCGAAAAACGAATGTTCCTATATCAAGAGCAGTTTTCAAAAAGCCTAAATTATGCAGGGCTTTGAAAAACTGCTCTTATAAAATTGCGAATGCAGTCGAAACAGTGTATAATCGTATTATTAGTTCCATATGTTCGGGAGGGGTGTTCATATGTTGGAGCTTCTTTATGGAAAAAACAGTGTATACAGGAAGATCAAAGAGGCCATGATCAGAGGCGTAACTGATCAAATCCTGATCGTTCCGCAGCACTACTCCCACGAAGCCGAACGTATGCTATGCGAGTTTTGCGGAGACTCGGTTTCCCTTTACTGTGAAGTATTGACTGTCAAGCGCCTGGCAGACAGAGTTTTTGGAGAACTTGGCGGGCTTGCGGAAGAAGTGCTTGACGAAAGCGGACGAATGCTTGCAATGCGGCTGGCAATACGCTCGGTGTCGGAAAAGCTGAAGTCCTTTGGCGAACAGATAAACAAACCTGAATATCTGCAAAATCTGGTAAGACTGATAGACGAGTTCAAGACCCATGGGATCTCATGCAGCCAGTTTGCGCAAACCGTCGAAGAAAACAACGGTTTGATCAGCGGAAAGCTCGTTGACCTTTCTCTTATTTACAGTGCATATGACTCTGTGCTCGGCAGGAACGTAAAAGACCCCGCAGACCTTGCGGCTCGTCTGATCGAAAAGCTTGAAGAAGGCGACTATGCCGTTGGCAAGACCGTATATATCGGCGGTTTCACCGAGTTTACGCCGCAGGAACTGGAAATCATCAGATTGTTTATCCTTAAATCGAATAAGGTGACGGCTGCTTTTGATTTTGACCCCACCTTGATGAACGAAGACTCTGCAGATCAGATCGACAGTTCTTTTTACGGATATGTAAAATCGATCGAACGCCTGCGCAGGATCGCGCTGTCAACTGGTTCACCGATATCTGAAGAAAACCTTACGGAATATGACCAAAGTAAAGTAAATCCCCTGGCTCACCTCCGCAGGAACCTGTTCAGAAGTGATCCGGCAAAATATAGCAGCCAATGTAAAGCAATATCACTTCACGCAGCATCGGACCGGTGGGAAGAGGTCGAGCAGGCAGCGTCCGAAATCATCAGGCTTTGCAGGGATGAAAACTACAGGTACAAAGATATCGTTGTGGCGTTTCCCGATTATAACTTGTATTCCGGGATCGTCGAAGCAGTGTTTGAAGCCTGGAACATACCTCTTTTTTCCGACAGGATGGATGAGATAATAAAAAAGCCGGCCATTGCGGCTATTGAATCGGCTATAGACGTCATACTCCGGAATTTCTCGTACAACGATGTCTTCCGATACCTGAAAACGGGGCTGGCAGGAATACCGTATGAAGATTGCTGCAGACTGGAAAACTACGTTATCGCATGGAATATCAGGGGCCGGAGATGGACATCCAAAGAGAAGTGGACGATGAACCCCAGGGGATTTTCCGAACCGTTCGACGAAAGAGCGGAAAGGGAGCTTGACAGGATCAACGAAATACGATCCAGGGTGATGTCTCCGTTTGTCCGGCTCATCGAAAGGGCTCCGGCCGGAAAAGTCCTTCCGGCTTCGGAAATCATAACGGCATTTTATGATTTTTTGACGGAAGCCGGGGTCGATAGTGAGATCCGGAAGAAACACAGGCTGTATATCGAAAGAAGAGAGCTCAAACTTGCTGATGAGTATGCACAGCTTTGGGGACTTGTCTGTGACGCTCTGGATACATGCTATACCATTCTGGGGCAAACACCAATGGACTTTGCCGAATTTGCGGGAATTTTCAAACTGCTGTTGGGCACGCTTACGGTCGGTACGATCCCTGTTTCATTGGACAGCGTCGCTGTAGGTGACGCAGGACGGATGAGGCACAGAAACGCAAAATGCGTCATGCTGCTGGGTACCTGCAACGGAGATTTCCCGCCTCCCGTCGACAAGGCGAGCATACTGACGGATGAAGAGCGGGAAGAGCTTCTGTCACTTGGATTGAGTATAGAACCGCCTGCCTCGATGCTTCTGTATCGGAGTTTGGACATTGCGTATTCGATACTTACCTTAGCTTCTGACAAACTGTACATATCCTATCCGGAAACGACAAGTGGCACTGCACGTACTCTCTCGTATCTGGCAGAGAGTATCAAGGATATGTTTTCACTTGAGATAAATCCTCCTGCGGGTGATGAGAGGCTGGCGTGTGCCGAAACACCGTGCTTCGAGCTTGCAATGCGTTCCGCAGGGATAAGTGATAGCAGTGTCATCTCAAAAGCTGCTTACAGATACTTTTTGCAAAGACCTGATTATAGAGACAAAATAAGTATTGCTGCTTTGACTGCAAAATACGGCATAGGTTCGCTATCTTCGGACAGTGTTCGGAAACTATACGGCGACAAGATCGTACTGACAGCATCCCGGGCGGATAAGCTGCACACCTGCAAATTTGCATATTTCATGCAGTACGGGCTCAGGGCAAAGCCCCGCCTCAAGGCAGGGCTGGACGCACCCGAGATAGGTACTTTCCTCCATTATGTACTTGAGAAAACACTTGATACAGTGATGCAGAGGGGAGGGCCGGACGATCTGAGCGCAGAGGAGATCCGTTCGATAGCAGGAACGGTCGCCGACAACTATTCGGTCGACGTGCTTGGCGGGATGTCGGACAAAACTGCGCGCGTGCGCTTCCTGTTCAAAAGGCTTAAGAACACTGCGATCCGTGTCGTCGAAAATATAATCGAAGAGCTTAAAGCTTCCAAATTCAAGCCGCTTGCACTTGAGCTGAGTTTCGGTGAAGGGAAACAGGCTCCTCCCGTTTCGGTCGGTGAGGGAGAAGAATCTATCGAACTTGTCGGCGTCGTTGACAGGGTCGACGGATGGGAAAAGGACGGAAAGCTATACATACGTGTAGTAGATTACAAAAGCGGGTATAAGAAGTTCGACCTGAGCGACATCTGGCATGGTCTGAACCTTCAGATGTTCCTGTATCTATTTGCACTTGAGAAATATGGAAATGAACTTTTCGGCATGGATACGGTCGGTGCAGGTGTTCTTTATGTACCGGTTAAAGACGCTGTATATAGCGGGACCCGCGGGCTGGACGACGTAACGGTCCGGTCGAAAATCGACACTGCGCTCAGGCGCAGCGGGCTGATCCTGAGAAATGAAGAAATCGTTGAAGCGATGGAAGAAGGAGCAAAAAAGCGCTTCATACCGGTTTCGATAAGCAAAAAAGGATTGGAAAATGCAGGGTCTTCTTCACTTGCAAACCTTGAGCAGTTGGGCAGACTCAAGGATCATATCGACATGCTGCTGCGCCGGATGGGCAAGGCATTGCGTGAGGGCAGTGTCCAGGCAGACCCGTATTATCGCGGCGTCAGATCGGATGCCTGCATGTACTGTGATTTCTATGTCGCATGCAGGTTTGACAAGACAAACGGGAAAGACCGTATGAGGTATCTTTATCCTTTGAAACCGGATGAGTTTTGGAAAAGGGTAGGAGGAAACGCAGATGGCAGTCAGTCTAACGATTGAGCAGAAAAATGCCGTTGGGAGCAGGGGCAGAAACACCCTCGTAGCCGCAGCCGCAGGATCCGGAAAAACAAGGGTGATCATTGAGAGGATCATGGACAGGCTGACCGGCAGTGAGGATTGCAATATCAATGACTTCCTGATTATCACTTTTACGAACGCTGCCGCAGGAGAGCTCCGGGACAGGCTTGAAAGGGAGCTATCCGAGAGGTTGCGTCTAAGCCCTTCGGACCGGAACCTGCGCAGGCAGTTGACCCTGCTGCCAAGGTCCCAGATCACAACGATAGACTCTTTTTGCTACTCTGTCCTTCGGGAGTTCAGCCATCTATGCGACGTCAACCCTACTGTAACTATAATCGAAGGCGCAGAAGCAGAACTATTGACTTCGGAAGCACTTGAAAACACGGTCGAGTCGCTATATGAGGAAATAGATGAACTGCCGGACTTTGCCGCATTGGCAGAGCAATTATCTGCCGCAAGGGATGACAGGCAGTTGTCTTCCGCAATTCTGGACGCATATAAGAAGATCCAAAGCCACCCGTTTCCTGATTTATGGATGGATGAGATCCAAAGTATCTATGAAAATCCGCCGGCAAGTTTTGAGGATACGGTTTGGGGAGCGTACATCCTCGAAAGGGCCAGGACGACCGCAAAGAACGGCTTGGCAATTTTGAAGAGAGCATTGAGCCTGTTGGAGGAAGAACCTGAACTTTCGAAGAAGTATTCCCCTGTGATCTCTGGTGATATCAGGCAAACGGAGCACTTCCTTGAAAGGTCGGCTTACGGCTGGGATGAAGCGGTAAAAGCCGCTGCCGTACCTGTGAGCAGCCTGGCTGCCGCACCCCGCAACTACCCGGACCCGAAATTCAGGGATCGTATAAAGTCAATGCGGGAAAGCTGGAAAAATGGTTGGTCATACATCAGGGAAGTCCTTTCCGAGCCGGGCGAAGTCCATCTTTCGGAAATCCGAAAAACAACTCCCGCATTGCGCGGACTGTTTTTTGCCGTACGCAGATTTGAGGACGCGTATAAAGCGCTGAAAGCATCGCGCGGTGTCATGGATTTCAACGATATTTCCCACACCGTGATCAGGCTCTTATGCGTTCGCAGCGGCAATGAAATAGTTCCCTCCGAGACCGCCAGGCTGATATCGGGGCGTTATAGAGAAGTCCTGATAGACGAGTTCCAGGACACCAACGAGCTGCAGGACCTGCTTGCAGATGTACTGACCAGAGGGAAAAGCAATCTTTTTATGGTAGGCGATATCAAGCAGTCGATTTACAGGTTCAGGCTTGCCGAACCGGAAATATTCCAGCATTATTATTCGACATACGATGACTTTACCGAAGACATGGAACCTGGCAAACCTGCCCGTGTAATACTCTCCAGGAACTTCAGGTCAAGACCGGAAGTTATAGACGCCGTGAACAGCATATTCCCGCACCTGATGATCGGAGGCTTCACACAAATTGAATACGGGCAGAGGGAAATGCTGTATGCCGGAAGGGAGTGCAATTCGTATCCATCCGGAGAAAACCCGTACATAACAGAGTTCTGCATACTGGAAGTTCCCGAACCGGAAAGCGACGAAGAAGAGAGTGTCGGAAAAACTGAGTTTGAAGCCGAATATGTGGCAACTCGCATACGCGAGATGCTGGACCGCGGATTTATGATAGAAGACAAAGGGCAATTGCGCAGTGTCAGATGTGAGGATATTGCGATCCTGCTCCGCTCGGCCTCTTCAAAGGCCGAATATTTTGAAAGGGCTCTTGCCGCAAAAGGAATAGAGTCGTCTACCGAAAAAGGCGGGACAAGAAGGACATCGGAGATACTTGCGGTGCTTTCGATCCTTGCCGTGATAGACAACGTATATCAGGATATCCCGCTTGTAGGCGCCATGACATCGCCCGCCTACCGCTTCACACCTGATGAACTGTCTGAAATCAGATCGAAGCTGCCTTCCGGGGCCATGTATGATGCAGTAGTAAGAGCCGCAAACGAAGGAAACATGAAGTGTGCGGATTTTATAGAGAGCCTGCGGTCCCTGAGGATATTCTCCGGAGACAACGGGGTGGACAGACTGATCAGGCATATATACAACATTACGGGATTGCCGGGTATCTACAGCGCAATGGCTGACGGCGCATCGAGGAGGAGGAACCTGATGCGCTTATATGAGCATGCCGTCTCTTATGAAAAAGACGGCCGCAGAGGGATATCAGGCTTTATCAACTACATAGAAAAGACATTGTCAAACGGCACGTTCAGCATGGATGACTCGACGCGTCCGGGTGCCGTCAGCATAATGACCGTGCACAAGTCTAAAGGAATGGAGTTCCCTGTCGTATTTCTTTGCGACCTGTCCGGCAAGTTCAACCTTGACGATACAAGGAAGCCAGTCCTTGTCCATCCGAAAGCGGGAGTAGGGCTGAGGATACTTGACAGAGAGCGGCTCTACCAGTATCCTACAATGGTATATACTGCCGTATCCGGAAAAATCCGTGAGGAATCCCTTGCGGAAGAAATGCGCATTTTATACGTGGCGATGACACGGGCAAAGGACAAGCTCATAATGACATGTGCTTTGCCGGATGTGAACAGGAAGATAGCCTCGATACTTGAGAATTCGGAGTTGGACAATCCCGAGAGACTGCTTGCCGCCGACAGTCCCTATAAATGGCTGCTCCCGGTATTGGCGTTCCATCCGTCAGGCAGGCAGCTTCGGGAAATAGCGGAAATGACCGACTTTTCCTGTGACGGACCCGGAGAATGGTGCATAAACGTAATATACTCCGGAAGCAACGAAGAACAAGCCGAAATGCCCGATCCGGAATCGGTTCAGCCTGATCAGCCTGTACAGGCGGGCACCGAAAGTACTGCCACGGACCCGCATGATATCGAAGTCGAAACATTGAGCGCAGCGATCGAGGGATGGCTTGGATATAGATACCCATTTGGTGAACTGTCACAGATCCCGTCCAAGATCACGGCTACGCAGCTTAAGGGTAAGGCATACGAATCTGAACTGAGTGAACAGGCTGAATTGCTCGGATCGGCAGAAAAAACGCTCTTCCATTCTGAAGGAACGGATGAGACCTCCGGCGCTGATGCGACTTTGTACCTGCGCAGACCCAGGTTCATAAGCGGCGCGGCAGGCCTTACGCCCACAGAACGCGGAACCGCGCTTCATTTGGCCATCCAGTTCATCGATCTCCTGGGCTGCAATGACCTGCAGTCGATCGAAAAAGAGATCGAGCGTTTAAGAGAAAAAAAGATCCTGACCGGGCAGCAGGCCGGTGCAGTCGATCCCGGCAAGATCCTGAACTTCATGAAGTCCGAGCTGGGAAGGAGGATAATGTCCGCAAAATCGGTCCGCAGAGAGTTCAAGTTTTCGCTTCTCGATGATTGCGGGAACTATTTTCCTGCAGTACACAGAGAAGAAAAGATACTGGTGCAGGGCGTATGCGACCTGTTTTTCGAAGAGAACGACGGGATCGTTGTAGTGGACTTCAAAACAGACCGCATCAGCGATAAAACCATTCAGCAAAGAGCATTGTCATATCGCTCCCAGATCGAGCTTTACAGCCGTGCTCTTGAGAGGATCACGGGAAAGCGTGTGAAAGAAAAGTACCTGTATTTCTTTTCGGTCGACCGGGCTGTAAAATTATAATAACGGGCTGTACAAATATAATAAAAAGATGTACGACCGGTAATCATAAGCTACTAGTCGTACATCTTCGTTTGATCCGTTTTGATATGCAGTTTATGCAATGATCGCGCTCCATCGGCAGGCTTTTGACTTCCGGGTCATTTCAGGCCGAATTTCTTGTTAAAGCGATCGACGCGGCCGCCGGTGTCAACCAGCTTCTGCTTTCCGGTAAAGAACGGATGGCAGTTGGAGCATACTTCAACACGAATATCTTTTTTTGTCGAACCGGTATTGATAACCGTACCACAAGCACACTGAATAGTTGTCTGATGGTAATCGGGATGGATTCCTTTCTTCATTGTGTTCACCTCTTTCCAAATACCCAAAGTAACGGACAAAAGTATACCACGGCTTGAGGAAAAATGCAACAACTTTTGCATGCCAAACAAGTTTGAATATTTCTGATCACCCGAAAATTGTCCTTACAAGGCAAATTCAGTATTATATTTTCTTTTTGCATAGTGTATGTTATAGTAGTGATACAAGGATTTCAGAGGTGTTCTATGCGTTATATCACCCATGTCAGGATCTATATGTCCCTGAAAAAGCTGTTTGGAGGTCTTTTTGCCAGGTTTTTCAACTTTGATGCAGAGACGGCTTCGGTTTCCGCTACGCCGTATCTCGTAATCGCTAACCATGTTACTAATTTTGACCCCATACTGCTGGCGATCGCTTTTGACAAACACATGTACTTCGTAGCCGGGGAACATCTGTACCGCGGCAATTTTATAATGCGGCTGGCAACATTCCTGTTTTCCCCGATCAGCAGGGTCAAAGGGAAAAGCGGTGCAACGACCACGGTAAAGATACTCAAGACGCTCAAGAGCGGGGCAAATGTCTGTCTTTTTGCTGAGGGCAATACGACTTTCAACGGGATCACCGATCCCGTTTCGCAGTCCACCAGCAAATTGGCCAGAATTTCCGGCGCCACGCTTGTGACATATCGGATCGAAGGGGCATACCTTGCTTCTCCCAGATGGGGAAGGGGCCTCAGGGGCGGACCCATTTCGGGGCGTATAGTCAATATATATTCTCCCGAAAAGCTGCAGACCATGACGGAACAGGAAGTAACCGACGCTATAAATAACGACATTTATGAAAACGCTTTCGAAAGGCAGGCGGACGATCCGAAGAAATACACCGGCAAGCGCCTTGCAGAACGCCTGGAACTGGCTTTGTATATCTGTCCGAAGTGCGAGAAGATCGGAACGCTGAAAAGCATGGACAACACGTTTTTCTGCGAATGCGGGTTTTCGGCGAAGTTCGGCGAGACGGGATTTTTCGAAGGAAAGGATTTGCCCTTTACAACGATAAGCGAATGGGACGCTTGGCAGGACGCCCGTCTGACAGCGCTTGCCGAACAGCTTCCTAAGGAACCGTTGTTTTCCGACAGGGATTTTATATTGAAAAAGGTCCTCGATACCCACAAGGCAGTCAAAGAAGCGCGGGGTAAGCTTGCAATGTCGGCTTATGAACTGATCTGCGGCAACCGGCGGTTTCCGATCGAAAAAATCACCGGAATGGCTATCCACGGACGCGCTAACCTTGTGTTCAATGTGGGCAGCGATTATTACGAGCTGCGCCCGGTGACCCCACAGTGTGCAAGGAAATATTATACCTTTTATAACAAGCTCAAGGAAGTCCACAGAAGGAGGAGGCAGAATAAAACATACGGCTCGGAAACGCGATTTGCCAATGAGTAAGGAAATGAAAAAGAAAGGATTTGCTGAATAATGACGACCGGTCTGAATTTCTGGGATAATGATGTTTGGTCTTTCATCGTTGCGATCACCGTACTTTTTGCGGGCATGATGGTTGCAAACTCCCTGCGCAACATAATCAAGCCGCTCAGGACTTTAATGATACCCAGCTCGGTTCTTGGCGGTTTTCTTATACTCATCGTCGGATTGATATATAAATTCGCTACAGGCAAACCGATCATTCAGACGCAGACCCTTGAGTCCCTTACATACCATGGTCTGGGACTGGGTTTTGTGGCAATGACTCTTCGCAAGATCGAGAAGAGGAAAGACAGGAAATCAAGGACCGGAGGGTTCGATTCCGGCGTCACGATCGTAGCGACATATCTGCTTCAGGGGATCCTGGGGCTTACAGTATCGATAACCTTGAATCGACTGATGGGAAGTTTTGCCGCGTCCGGTTTATTGCTTCCGATGGGATACGGACAGGGTCCGGGACAGGCTTACAGTTGGGGCCGAACATATGAGAACCTGTTCAATTTTGTCAACGGGACAAGTTTTGGTCTGACTGTTGCGGCTATGGGCTTCGTAAGCGCCAGTTTCGGCGGAGTGGTTTATCTGAACCTGCTCCGTAGAAAGGGCAAATACAGCGGCGAAATCGGCGATTTTATAAAGGATGAACACCTTATGGCGGACACGATAACCGGTAAAAACGAAATACCTCTTTCCGAATCGATGGATAAGTTCACGATACAGCTTGCATTGGTGTTCATAGCTTATATCCTTTCCTTCCTGTTCATGAAGGGTATAGACATGATCATTGATACGGGCGTGCTTGGAAATTTCGGTTATAATACCATCCGGCCGCTCATATGGGGGTTCAACTTTATCTTTGGTACCATTTTTGCCTTGCTGCTGAAAGCAGTGATGTCCATGCTGCAGAAGAAGGGTATAGTCAAAAGGGAGTATATGAACAACTTCCTTCAAAACAGGATCGCAGGCTTTATGTTTGACATGATGGTCGTAGCTTCTATCGCTGCTATAGACCTGTCCGCATTTTTGCTCCCGGATTTCATAATACCGCTGACGTTGCTCTGTGTATTGGGAGGAGTATGCACATACTTATATCTTGATTATATATGCAAGAGAGTATTTCCGTCATATGAGCACGAGGCCTTCCTTTCACTCTACGGCATGCTGACGGGTACTGCGAGCACCGGAATCATTTTGCTGAGGGAGTACGACCCGAAATTTACTACTATGGCAGCAGACAACCTTGTACTGGCTCAGCCATGGGCTATACTTCTCGGGTTTCCCATGCTGATGATGTTGAGCGTAGCACCGCAAAGCCTGTCTAAGGCGTTGGTTTCACTTGCGATCATGAGCGTTCTGTTTATCATCATGAACCTCATATGTTTCCGCCGCTCACTGTTCGGTAAAAAATCAAAGTCTTGACCGGATATAAGATCATCGTTTATTTGGAGGAAAGATGCCATTGTTCTTGGTGCCATACGGCTATGGCGAGGCTCAGTTTGTTGAGAAGCGCTCAAAATTCATAGCCAGAGTCTGGCGGTGTGAAAGCGAAAGGGAAGCGCTTGACCATATTTCCGAGATGAGGACCAGGCACTGGGATGCGACTCACAATGTCTATGCATATTTCATACGTGATGGACAAATCAGCCGGTATTCGGATGACGGAGAACCTCAAGGTACTGCAGGAGTGCCTGTTTTGGAGGTATTCAGGCGGGAGAACATCCAAAACTATTGCTGCGTGGTGACCCGTTATTTCGGAGGTGTACTATTGGGAGCGGGCGGACTTGTCAGGGCATATGCCCATTCGGCGAAACTTGCACTGGAAGCGGCCGGGGTCGCCGAAATGAGGTCCGCATGCATTGCGGTCATTTCCTGTCCGTATCAGCTTTACGACAGGATAAGGGCGGAATTGGCTTCCCTGGGCGGGGAAATCCGTGACAGTAACTATGGGGTCGATATAAAACTTGAAATTTCTATCCCCAAAGAAAATTACGGTCCTCTCGCTGACAGGATGAACGAGTTGTCTTCCGGGTCGATAAGTCCTGTATTCATTAGCGAGGAGTATATCCCCGTTAAGATCGAAAGATGAATTGAACCGGCTATATAACGGAATATATGCAGGCCAACCGCATACATAGAAATTCTGCGTGTAAAAAAATCTTCTGATATCGCGAAGAAAAAAAGGAAAATAGGTTCGAACGTCGTATATAGTATATGAGGGGATCGTGGAGGTGACAGATTGTGACAATACGCGAGCGTTATCAACAAACAGAATCTGAGATGCTCGCACCTTACGCCGTAAAATCTTCTCAATCTATGGGACGCAGGACTCCGATAGCCGAATGCGATATGAGGACCTGTTTTCAGCGTGATGTAGACAGGATAACTCATTGCAAGGCGTTTAGGAGGCTGATGCGGAAAACGCAGGTTTTTCTGAGCCCCGAGGGAGATCATTACCGAACCCGGCTTACTCATACCCTTGAAGTGTCCAGGATCGCGCGGACGATAGCACGTGCGCTGAAGTTGAATGAAGACCTGGTTGAGGCCATCGCGCTGGCACATGATCTTGGTCACACGCCTTTCGGACATGCAGGGGAGTTTGCCCTGAATGATGTGGTGCCGGGAGGGTTCTATCACAACGAGCAGAGCGTCAGGGTCGTCGAACGGATAGAAGCGGACGGCAAAGGGCTGAACCTGAGCCTTGAAGTGATCGACGGGATAAGATGCCATACCGGATCGCTGATCGCTTCCACGTCAGAAGGGCGGATAATCAAGTTTGCGGATCGTATCGCATACATAAATCATGATATAGACGACGCTATTCGCGCAGGTATCCTGAAGGATGACGACATTCCTGCTCACCTTTCGGACGTGCTTGGCAACAGTTACAGTGTGAGAATAGATACCATGGTCCGTGACGTAATAAACAGCAGCGTTGACGGCAATATCGGCATGTCTGCGGAAGTAGGCGGTGCAATGCTGGAACTTCGTGAATTCATGTTCGAGGCAGTTTACAAAAATCCCGTTGCAAAAGGAGAGGAATCAAAGGCCCAGGATATGCTGAAAAAACTCTATGAGTTTTTTGTGAAAAATCCGGACAAGCTGCCTGACGAGTACATAAAAATCGCCGATTCTGACGGCGTGGAACGGGCCGTATGCGATTATGTCGCCGGCATGACCGATTCTTACGCGGTAAACTGTTTTGAGAGGCTTTTCGTTCCCAGGGGCTGGGGATTTTTCGAGACGAGCGGTATCAGAAATTGAACCGAGACCGCAAAGTCGGCGTTTAACTGTTGATCCGCTTTACAGGATCGTTTCATATGGATCATCGGCGGGCAACGGATCGACAATCGGAATAAATCATGAAAAATTGTCTAATATATTGTCAAATATAAACATTTTTGCGGGTATGAAGATCCCTTTGTATGGTTGAGGGGAGGTGGTAATGATGTTTTTTTCTGCCGAATTTCTTGAGGAGCTGTCGGAGCGGGCAGACATTGTCGATATAGTTTCCGACTATACGCAACTGAAGCCGAAAGGGGCAAATTACTTCGGCTTATGTCCGTTCCACTCGGAAAAGACACCTTCCTTTTCTGTATCCGCCGACAAGCAATTCTTCCATTGCTTTGGCTGCGGAGTGGGCGGAGACGTTATTACCTTCATCATGCGGGCCGAAAACCTGGATTTCTCCGAGGCCGTCCGCTTCCTTTCGGGCAAAGTCGGGCTGCCTGTGCCTGAGGATAACGACTCCGGACGGGCGGAGAAACGGGCAAGGATCCTTGAGCTGAACAAGTTTGCGGCACGGTATTTTCACGAATGCCTTATGGGAGTCGAAGGCCAGGCTGCAAGGGAATACCTGAGAAAAAGGGGGATCACCGACAAGACCATACGGCGGTTTGGAATAGGATACGCTCCCGATCGCTGGGACGGGCTGATAAGGGCGGCAAAGGATTTTGAAAAATCCGAGCTGCTGGAGGCAAAGCTTGTCGCAAAAAACAATAAAACCGGCGGCGTATACGATATGTTCCGCGGACGTGTAATCTTTCCCATAATAGATGTCAGGGGAAATATCATTGCATTCGGCGGCAGGATCATCGGGGACGGTGAGCCGAAGTACCTTAATTCTCCCGAAACGATCGTGTATAATAAGAGCCGGCATCTGTTTGCGCTGAATATTGCCAGGAAATCAAAAAGCAGGAGATATATTCTTGCAGAAGGTTATATGGACGTTGTATCGCTCCATCAGGCCGGTTTTGACACTGCCGTTGCCTCTTTGGGCACTTCTCTCACCGATCAGCAGGCAAGGCTGTTAGCAAAATATGCCGACGAAGTCGTTATCGCATACGACAGTGACAGGGCAGGGAGAAGCGCTGCGGAACGGGCAATATCCCTCCTGGAGAAAACGAATGTAAAAGTAAAGTTGATAAACTTGCCAGGTGCAAAAGACCCTGACGAGTATATCAAGAAATTTGGAGCAGAATCATTCAGCCTTCGTCTGGACAGGTCGGAAAACCATATCGAGTATAAGCTTGACCTTGTCAAAACGAAATATGACCTGGACGTCGACGAGCAGCGCATAGCATATCTGAAAGAGGCCGCCGAAATCCTGAGTACTATCGACAATCCCGTCGAGCTGGCCGTTTATTTGGCAAGGGTCGCCGAAACAGGGAAAATTGATCGGGCGGTTCTGGAACAGGAAACAAAGCAGCTGGCACGGTCAAAAAGCAGGAAAGAACATAAAAAGGAGCAAAGCCTGAATCTCAGGCCCACACTGGCGGTTCAACCGAAAGCAAAGGAGCTTAGATATAAGAATGTCCGCTCGGCCGTTGCTGAGGAGAAACTCATCTCACTATTATTATTTGATTTTTCTCTGATCGAAACCGCTTCCCGGCAGCTGTTGCCGGAGCAGTTTTCATCTGACACCCTTGGAAAGGCTTACGGTATATTGTTGGAAAATTACAAAAACAAAAGACCATTTTCTACGGCACTCCTGTCACAATCATTAAGTGTCGAAGAAATGGAACATATAAGCTCGATCCTGGTTAAAAGAGTTCCGGAAGGTGATAAAATGCAGGCATTAAGGGACTACATAAAGGTCATACTTGAAGAGTACGAAAGAAGTTTCGATAAAAATGTACTTAGTAAAGACGAGATGATACTTCGCGAATGGCAGAAAATGAAAGAAAAAAAAGGGTTGGAGGATAGGAAATGAGCATGATGGAGGATAAGAAGACGATCCTGAGAGACCTGATCGAGCAGGGGAAAAAAGCCGGGAAACTGAGCGCAAAGGAAATTTTGAACGTTGTTGAAGAGCTCTCCCTTGACTCGGATCAGATCGACAAGCTTTATGACACGCTTGAAGCCCTGTCGATCGAAATAGCCGTAGATGAGGAGTATATCGAAGAGATAGAGGATGACCTTCCCGAAAAGATCGAGGACGTCGAAGAGATCCCTGAGGACGAACTGCTTGACACAGATGCCCTCGCTGAGGGAATCAGCATCGATGACCCCGTCAGGATGTACCTCAAGGAGATAGGCAAGGTCGATCTTCTGACGCCCGAAGAAGAAGTCGAGCTGGCAAAGAGGATGTGCGAAGGCGATGAGGAGGCAAAACGCAAGCTTGCCGAGGCAAATCTGCGCCTTGTTGTCAGCATAGCCAAGCGCTATGTCGGCAGGGGGATGCTTTTCCTAGACCTGATCCAGGAAGGCAACCTGGGCCTCATAAAAGCAGTCGAAAAGTTTGACTATAATAAGGGATTCAAGTTTTCGACTTACGCAACATGGTGGATCCGTCAGGCCATAACGAGGGCGATTGCCGACCAGGCCCGTACGATCCGTATACCTGTACACATGGTCGAAACGATAAATAAAGTTATACGGGTTTCAAGACAGTTGCTGCAGGAACTGGGACATGACCCTCAACCCGAGGAGATCGCAGCGGAGATGAACATGCCTGTCGATAAGGTCCGTGAGATCATGAAAATAGCGCAGGAACCCGTTTCCCTCGAAACACCTATCGGAGAAGAAGAGGACAGCCATCTGGGCGATTTCATACCCGATGAGGGCGCATCCGAGCCGGCGGAGGCGGCTTCCTACACACTGCTTAAGGAACAGCTCGTAGAGGTCCTATCCACTCTGACACCAAGGGAGGAGAAGGTGCTGAAGCTGAGGTTCGGCCTTGAAGACGGAAGGACCAGGACACTGGAAGAGGTAGGCAGGGAGTTCAACGTGACCCGTGAGCGTATACGCCAGATAGAGGCCAAGGCACTTCGCAAACTCCGCCATCCGAGCCGTTCCAGAAAACTGAAGGACTTCCTGAACTGATCATTTTGGAATGATATGATCGTCAGGCCCTGTGTGATCTGCATTTCCGTCTGCTTATTTTGAATCAGCCAGTGCTTTTGTATCACGGAACTTTCTGGCAGTACGATTTCCGATAATATAGTTCATCCTGAAACCACCCTGCAGTGACACCGCAAGCAAATACACCAGTATTGCAGTCAATAGGGCAGGTATCAGAGCGGCGGTATTACCTATCAAATCCACTGCACGCAAGTATACCCATCTGCACCAAAACGCGGATGCAAGGGCTGAAAGTCCCGGTGTGACGAACCAGTTTCTCCAGTCAGCTTTCATTCCGGTCGATTTTATGACTTTTCTGAGGTTCAATGCGGCAGTCAACAGTGTCGTCACGATGCTGGCAATAATAAACCCGTAAATCCCAAGCTCAGGAACAGCCGTGAGATAATACGTTAAAATCAGCTCAAGCGCATTGCCGGCGATGTGATTTACCGATGCAGCGGTCTGTTTTCCAAGGCCGTTTAGTATGTTTCCAAGCACAAACATGTAAAGTGAAAATACTGTACTCACTGCAAGGGGCAGAAGCAACTCTTCGCTTACATTTTGTCCGTAAAGGAGACGACCTATTTGCGGACCCAGGGGAACAAGAACTGCGACTGCAGGCAAAATAAGGAATGAAGCCGTTGTTATCGCGCGGGATATCTTGCTGCGTACGTCTTTAATGTTCCCTAACGCAAGGTCCTCCGAGAGTTTCGGCACCATAACGAGGCCCAGCCCCACGATCATTGCCGACGGCAGGTTCAGGAGCGGCAGCGTCATGCCAAACAGGACTCCGTATGAGCTCAATGCCTGCGAATACGACATACCCGATACGACAAGCCTTCTGGGGATTATGATAAATATAAGTGATGATAACAGGTTGTTGCATAATCCAGCTAAGGAAATCGGGACAGCTATTTTACCTATCCTTGCGGACAATCGTGACTCAACTTTGCCTGTAGACGGCATTTTTCGCATCCTGTGTCTGTATACAGTCTTCAGAAAAACCGAACTGAAGATTTCGCAAATGAGCATTCCGGTCACTATGATGACCAGCATCAACTCATCAGGCTGCGGTAGAAGCAGACGCAGAAGTAACAGCACAGCGCTCATGCGTATGATCTGTTCTAACAGGTCGGATAGAGCCGGCGGGTTAAATTCTCTGGAGCCGTAAAAGAAGTGCTTGTGAATATTCTCTATCCCTGTGAGCAGGATCACCGGCAAAAGGGCATAAATGGCAAGCAGTGTACGTTCGTCACCCAGAAACACATTCGCAATACCTTTAGCAAACAAGAGTACTATAAGAGAAAGAACAGAAAAGATACATACAAAGACTATTATCGCACGCTTGACCAGCATTCTAATAGCTTCGTAGTTCCTGAGTGCCATGTACTCTGCAGTCAGTTTGCTTACCGCTACTCCTATACCTGAAACGGTTATAGTGAGGGCCAGGGAATAGAAGGGAAAGATCAGCTGAAAAAGACCCATGCCCTCTGATCCGATCAATCTGCTGAGTGCGATCCTGTACACGAAGCCGAGCAACTGTGAGCAAATATTGCCAACCGTAAGTATGAATGCCCCGTATCTTATCGATTTTATATTGATTTTCATAGAACACACTCCGTAGGCTATATCGGCAATCAAAAGCGGACTTTTGATAAGTCCGCGATTTTTTTGTCTGTTTATTTTGATATGATGACGCTGCTTTATTTTTTCGGGTACTGATTGATGCTGCTGCTTCAATGTATTGCTATACTGAGATGATACCGCCGCCTTATGTTTAGTAAAATTGATATAAAGGCTTTGTTACACAAGCATTTTTCTCATGCTTTTTTCGGTCAATTCTGCTCATCCTTTACAGGAAACTGTCTTCCTTCATGGTCAAGATAAAATTTTCCTTTATATATCAGCTCTGAGATCGGGATCAGTTTATAACCGCTGCTTTGAAGGCTTTCAATTATTCCGGGCAGAGCTTCAGGCGTGTTTAATGCGGCATTGTGGAACAGGACTATCGATCCGGGTTTCACACGGCTGAGGACCCGTTTTTGGATTTCAGCTGCAGAAAGGTCTTTCCAGTCCAAACTGTCAACATCCCACTGTATAGTATACATACCCATACTTGTGACCGTGGTTATAAGTTTATCGTCGTAATCGCCATACGGCGGACGGAATAGGGTAGGCCTGACTCCTGTTACTTTTTCTATCTTGTCGTTGCATGCTGTCAAATCCGCAATTATTTCGTCGCGGCTCAGTTGGGGCATATGCTTGTGCTTATCCGAATGGTTCATTACTTCATGTCCCGCATCCGCAAGCGCTTTTACCGACTCGGGATATTTGTCTACCCAGCTTCCTACCACGAAAAATGTGGCCTTGACGTTATATCTGCCGAGGATATCGATCAACTGCTGCGTATCTTCATTGCCCCATGCGGCATCAAAACTAAGCGATGCGACTTTGTCTTCCCTTGAAACGCAGTATATGGGAAGATTCCGCTTAGCTGCCGAAGCTCCTACGATAGCCGGACTTCCGAACAGCGTCAATATTATCGCTGAAGCCAATATGACGCAACATAAAAGCAGGGAACTTTTCTTTATGTAAATAACTCGCATCGAACCACCCCACAGCCGAAGCCATTCTGATTGCGTACCAGTACAGTCAATAATTATGAAAAACGGAACCGATTTAGACCAAAAAACCGCGCCTCACAGCAAAAAGCACGGTTTTTTAGGACAAGTCGGGCTTATTATAAGGCTATCTCGATACAAGCGGGAAAGATGCTGTCATCAGGTACCATGCTAAAGCGCAAACGAAGAGGACAGGGAATCATGACCCTGTCCTCAGTCATTTACGATATGTATTAATCAGGATACGAGTTTCTTTGCAAGCTCTGCTGCGGATGCCGCGTCAGGAGCATATCCGTCCGCACCGATCGAATCGGCATATGCCTGCGTGACCGGTGCTCCGCCTACCATGATCTTCACGTTGTCACGCACACCGGCTTTTTCTATGGTATCGATAGTCTCTTTCAGAGCAGGCATCGTGGTGGTAAGCAGGGAGGAGAGCGCTACGATATTGACATCCGGGTTGTCCTTTATAGCCTGGACGAATTTCTCCGGCGGTACATCGACGCCGAGATCGATAACCTCAAATCCGGCGCCTTCGATCATCATGGCGACCAGGTTTTTACCTATGTCATGCAGGTCTCCCACGACGGTTCCGATGATGACTTTTCCGATCGACTCTACACCGGTGGCCGCAAGGTGGGGTTTGAGGACCTCGACGCCCCTCTTCATTGCGCGTGCCGCGATCAGCATTTCGGGAACGAAGATTTCATTGTTCTTGAACTTTTCACCGACTACGCCCATGGCGGCGATCATGCCTTCATTGAGGATCTCGGCAGCACTGATCCCTTCTGCCAATGCTTCCTCGACGAGCCCGGCAATGATCTTTGACTTTCCTTCTTCGACGGCAAGAGCGATTTCCCTGATTTTTGACATGAGAAGTTCCTCCTTGATAAGCATATTATTTCTTAGTTGCGTTTCCGATACGACCCTGTCTGAATGCCTTGATATAGTTAAGACAGTACTCGTCGTTTTCAATCAGCGCGTCTGTCGCCAGGATCAAACCGAGCATGTCCCGGTTCAGCGGGTCGACGATCGCACTGTCCATGCCCGCGTTCATTGCAAGGACCATAAATGCCATATTTATGATTTTCCGCGCAGGCAACCCAAAGGATATATTGCTTAAGCCGCTTGTTACATGGACTTCCGGATACCATTCCTTTATCTGGCTCGTGCATGCCTGGAATTTTTTCATTGTCTCGCCGTCAGTGGCAAGCGCTATTACAAGCGGGTCAATGTATATACGGGAGTGCTCTATGCCGAATTCGTCGGCTTTGGCCATTATTTCCCTGGCGATGTTCAAGCGCTTTTCAACGGTGCTGGGAATCCCGTGATTGTCACAGAGCAGAGCGATGACTTGCCAGTCGGTTTTTGCGATGACCGGGAATATTACGTCGATTTTATCTCCCTCAAGGGATACGGAGTTTATGATACCTGGCTTGTTGCAGAAGGGGATACTGTCGACGCAGATCCGGGGATTCGGACTGTCAATGCAGATAGGCGTATCAACTGTGTCCTGAACGATATCTATCAGCCATTTCATCGTCTCAAGCTCTTTATCGTCACTGACCGAAGCGCAAACATCGATGTAATCCGCTCCGGCTTCTGCCTGGCGTTTTGCAAGCCTTCTGATGAACTTCTCGTCCCTTTCTTCGATGGCCTTGGCGACGGATGGGATCGAACCGTTGATTTTTTCACCGATAATGATCATACCTAAGAAATCCTTTCATCTGCTATTTGCTGTATAATTGGCGAGTCAGTTCATAGAGAGTCTTATAAGCGACTGCCTGGTTTGGACCCATTGCAAGCATTCCTGCGATCACGTTTTTGTATTTGCCGTACTCTTCTACGAAGGACTTTACGCAGTTTATCGTATCTTCCTCCGATGCATCCATCGGTATCTGCAGTTGTACCCCGATGATGAGCTTGTCACCGTACTTTTCAATAAGCATATGCCTGTCATTCATAGGCTGGGGTGTCCAGGCATCAACGCCTGCTTCGATCATTGCGGGTGCAAGCATTTCGTTTTTACCGCAGCTGTGGAGCTCAAGGTACATGCCTCTTTTGTGGCAGGACTCAACTATGCGGGAAAGGTAGGGGACCAGCATCTCTCTGACAGTACTCAGCGAGAAAAACGGTGCCCTTTGGGATCCCCAGTCGTCGTGGAACAGGATGATGTCAGCATTGTAATATGTCCTGTATTTTTCAATGAGTTTGTCATAAAAACCGCACAGGGCATCGAAGAGGCGATGGACACCTTCCTGCTGCTCCTCGTCGATCATCGCCAACGCGGCGTTTTCAAAGTCCATGAAGGAAATCAGTCGTTCAAAAAGGCCGTTCATGACCCAAACAAGGTTCATGCGGTCGGTATTCAAAAATTCCCTGTGTTTTTCTGCGCTGCCTTCCCAGTCAAGACTGTCAAGGTCAGGAAACTTTATGTAATCCTCCCATCTGTTTATGTCCGGAACTTTCGGACTCCCGGGGCGCACCATTGAGCCGCCGACCTTTTCCACATAAACCCAGTCGACCCCGAAGAAATCTTTGCCGCCGGCTTCCGTCCTGAGATCAAGAGGTTCGACGTCAAATACGAATCCGCGGGCTACGTTGTCCGGTATTATCCTGGGGATAAGGGTAAAGTAATCGCGGCCGGATGGCATCCACAGGGGATCCTTTTCTTCAAACAGGCGTCTCAGGTTCTCCCTCGGAGAAATCGGGGTATTGAGCCTGGGAAGTCCGGGAGCGCCGGGGAAGAGGGATCTGTATTCTCCCACGACCTGCATTTCGACCTCACGGTTAAAAGGAACTTTGTCCAAGTATTTCCCCTCTTTCATTGAATTATTTAAATTATATTACTTTGCTAAAATAAAGTCAATTAAAGCATTCCGAAAATAGTTATTTTGACTTCTATTTCGACCTGCGTTTAGCGGCCTCCACGACATGCTTAACCAGCACGCTCGTTGTTACCGTTCCGACGCCTCCTGGAACGGGAGTAATCGCTTCTACAACATCAACGGCTTCATCATACTTCACGTCGCCGCAGAGTTTCCCCGCATCATTCACATTGATGCCAACGTCAAGCACGATTTGCCCTTCGCGCAGATATTCCTTGCCGATGAGCTCCGCTCTGCCGGCCGAAACGATAACAATATCCGCTCTTCTGACGACCGCCGGCATATCCGCTGTACGCGTATGGCATATTGTTACGGTCGCATTTCTCTTTATTAGCATCATGGCTGCCGGCTTTCCAACAACAAGGCTGCGTCCTATGACGACGGCATTCCTGCCGGCAACTTCGATTCCATAATGATCCAGGATCTCCAGGCATGCCTGGGGGGTGCAGGGCGGAAAACCTATATCTTCACCGGTGTAAATGCCGATCATTGACCGGTCTGTTATTCCGTCGATATCCTTTTCCGCAGATATGGAGTTCCTGACTGTTTTGTCGTCAATATGCCCCGGCAGCGGCCTGAAAAGCAGGATCCCGTGAATCGAATCATCGGCATTGAGCCTGTTAATCGTATTCAACAATTCTTCCTGTGTTACATCTTCCGGCAGAACGATATTTTCTATGCCGACACCGACATTTGCACAGCGTTTTGAAGCACCTTTCTCGTATGAAATGTCATCTTCCCGCGCTCCGACACGGACCGTGGCAAGCCTGGGAAATATGTGTTCATTTGCAAGTGCCTGCACTTCCTCTTTCAACCTTAAGTTTAGTGCAGCCGCTACCTCTTTGCCGCTCAGTATCCTTGCCATAATTTCACCTTTCTCAGAGAAGTTTGTTCAGAACGTACTCAGTCACTTCGTCCGCCAGCGGGATATACATGTCAAGCATATCGTTTGCCTTCTTATTTGCCTGCTCAGCGTACTCCCTGTCGGCCATGGATTTAGTATTAATAAATACGTTGAAGCTTGCTCCTATCAAAGCGGCCTTGCATAAAGCGGCACCGACTCCCGCATCACTGATCGCAAGCCTGTTGCCTTTTTCGGCAAATTCCTTCTGAAGGTCTATGGCACGGCAGCACAGCTCCATTATCTCAAGAGGGACCGAACATGCATCGCGAAGGGCCTGTTCCATTATACGGGCCTTCTCGGCCTTTTCTTCCTCGGTATTTTTGGGGAGTCCGTACGCACGGGACAGCGGTTCGAATACCTCTGCATCCCGATTGACGAGTCCGAGCAGTTCGTTTTGGATCCGGTTCGCCTTGTCCATCAGGTCCAGGACATCCTGCTCGACATCGGCATACTTTTTCTTCCCGACGGTCAATGATCCGACCATGCTGCCAAGCGCTGTCCCTATCGCACCGACAAGGGCGGAAGCACCGCCGCCTCCGGGCACCGGTGACTTGCCGGCAAGCTCCGCAACAAACTCCTTACAACTGATCTCTGTAAAATCCATATTCTATGACCCCTTTATATGATAGAAAAATGATATGCGGGCTTATTCGCTATGATCCATATGCCAATAAATCGATATCATATCAAACAGACACTAATACAGGTCACATTTGATCGCATCAGAATAATCCGCTGATCTTTCCGGTGGGATCCACATCGATCATCTCGGCGGCAGGAACTTTGGGTAAGCCCGGCATGGTCATGATTTCACCGGTAAGGGCAACGATAAAGCCGGCACCGGCAGATACCTTGATGTCACGCACGGTTATCCTGAAGTTTCTTGGAGCACCGAGAAGGTTGGCATTGTCCGAGAAGCTGTACTGGGTCTTGGCCATGCAAACGGGCAGCTTACCGAATCCCAGTTTTTCAAGTCTCTTGATCTGTTTGCGGACTGCGGGGAGGAATTCAACTCCGTCAGCCCTGTATATCTTTCGGGCAATGGCTTCGATCTTTTCTTCTATTGAAGAGTCGAGGCTGTAACTATATGTGAAGTCATTTTCCTTCTCACACAGCCTGATGACCTCTTTTGCCAGCTCCATGCCGCCTTCTCCGCCTTTTCCCCAGACCTCGGACAGGGCAACATTCACACCAAGTTCACGGCATTTCTCTTCGACAAGTTTAAGTTCAGCTTCGGTATCGGTGGGGAAGCGGTTTATCGCAACGACAGCAGGCAGCCTGAAGACGCCGGTAATGTTCTCGACATGCTGCAAGAGGTTTGGCAAACCTCTTTCAAGAGCATCAAGGTCCTCGACAGAAAGCCGGGTTTTGGCCGCACCGCCGTGATGTTTAAGAGCACGAACCGTGGCGACAATGACGACCGCGCTCGGCCGCAATCCTGCCAAACGGCATTTGATATCAAGGAACTTCTCAGCACCAAGGTCCGCGCCGAACCCGGCTTCGGTCACCACATAATCCGCAAGTTTGAGGGCCGTGCGGGTAGCTATTACGGAGTTGCAGCCATGGGCGATATTCGCAAAGGGCCCGCCGTGGACAAAGGCCGGGGTGTGCTCCAAAGTCTGGACAAGGTTTGGCTTCAGAGCATCTTTCAGGAGCGCTGCCATGGCTCCGGCAGCCTTCAAGTCTCCGGCGGTAACAGGTTTGTTGTCATATGTATAACCGATAACGATTTTTGAAAGTTTCTCTTTAAGGTCGACCAAATCAGTCGCCAGGCATAAAATCGCCATGATCTCGCTTGCAACGGTGATATCGAAACTGTCTTCCCTTGGGACACCGTTCGATTTACCGTTCAAACCGCAGACTATGTTGCGAAGCTGCCTGTCGTTCATGTCGACACAGCGATGCCAGGTGACCTGGGTAGGGTTGATTCCCAGCTCGTTTCCCTGGTAAATGTGGTTATCGATCATCGCGGCCAAAAGGTTGTTAGCCGCGCCAATGGCATGCATGTCCCCGGTAAAATGCAGGTTGATGTCCTCCATCGGGACGACCTGGGCATATCCTCCTCCGGCAGCACCGCCCTTGACTCCGAAAACAGGGCCGAGTGACGGCTCTCTGAGCGCAACCATAGACTTCCTGCCGATTTTTCTCAGGCCGTCAGCCAATCCGACCGTGGTAGTGGTTTTTCCTTCTCCGGCGGGTGTCGGAGTTATTGCGGTGACCAGGATCAGCTTTCCGTCGGGTACATCCCTCAGTTCGTCGATCAGGTTGAAATCGACTTTGGCCTTATAGTTTCCGTACAACTCGATCTTGTTTTCGGGGATACCTGCTGTTTTGGCAACTTCGCGAATATCCTGCATAGGGGTGCTTTGAGCGATCTCGATGTCACTTTTATAACTCATAACCTGTTACTCCTTTGCAATTTGAATCTATGATCCGTAATCAGGATTTTGCCGTTGCTGATTTGTGTAATAGATGTGCTTTAGAGTTATAGAATCACTATAGCCAAGTCAATAAGGCTAAGCTAAGCTAAAGAAATACAGATAAGGCATCAATGCTAAGTCATTAATGCTAAAGTTAAAAAAGCAAAAAATCTAAGTTAAATTTCGGAATGCGGCTTAAGTACGATATCAGTATTCGCCCGGCATTTTATCAAGTTGAGCGACGGAAAACACGGGGCCGTCTACGCAGACATATGTATGACCGATATTGCATTTTCCGCATTTTCCCACTCCGCATGTCATTCTCATTTCAAGCGTTGTAAGTATCCGATCTTTCGGCATGCCCATCCTGGAAAACGCATCAGAGAGTGCCTTGATCATGACAGGGGGGCCGCAGAGGATCGCATACGTGTTATGTATATCGAAGGGAATATCCCTGACAAGCATGTGCGGAAAACCGACAAGGCCGTCCCATCCCGGCTCAGGGTTGTCTATCGTAAGTCTTAATTCGGTGTCGGGATTTGAAGCCCATCTCCCGTAGTCATACCTGAAAATGAAATCCTTCGTGGTGCGGGCGGCAAGCAACATGTTGATCTTCCCGAACTTCACCCTGTTTTCGGGCAGGAAAATCAAGTCTATAAGGGGACGGAGCGGGGCAAGGCCTAAGCCGCCGGCCGCAAAGAAAAGGTCATATCCGGTCATTTCATCGACTGGAAAGCTGTTTCCGAAGGGGCCCCGGATCCACACCTCATCGCCGGGTCGCATCCTGTGCAAACAGTCGGTTACGTAACCGGTCCTTTTTATGCAGAGCTGGATAGTGTCCGTAATGTGCGGGGAGGATGCGAATCCAAAGGGAGCTTCGCCCGTACCGGGAACAGTGACCTCGACAAACTGGCCCGGAGAAAAGGGCAGAGGACATGATGGACGCAGTATGAATGACTTGACGTCCTGTGTCTGAGAGGTCGTTTCCTGGATGACATCAAGGATCTCGGCCCTGATCGGGATATACGGATTGTCATATGCCTGACAGTGTGTTTCGATGGCTTTTAAGCTGCGGCTGGCAGCTTTTGACAGGTTATCATTGCTTGCGCCTTTCATTCAACCGCTCCTTTCCTGTCCTGAGCTTCGATCCGCGAAATTATGTCTTTGACCGTTCTATGGATATTCACACCGCCGGGACAGGAGCGGATACATCTCCCGCAGCCGGTGCATGCGATGATCGAGCAGTTTCGTTTGAGGTAAAGATACTTATGCAAAACGCGCTGTCTGAAACGTTCTTTTTGTGTCGGCCGGGGATTGTGTCCCGACGCGTGCAGTGTAAACTTCGGATACATACAACTGTCCCAACACCTGTTGCGTGTGACGACCCCGTCCTTTTCCACGTCCCGGAACTCAAAGCAGTGACAGGTAGGGCATACGTAAGTGCATGTGCCACAGCCCAGACAGCTTTCCGAATATATGTTCCAGGGGATCGAATCAAAAAGATCCCGTTCATCGGCCGAAATATCGAGTTTAGCATCATGATCCGGATCGGTACTGTATTGAGGAGTCGATGGCCGGTCTTCGGCAAAATCAGGCCGGATATGATCATCTTCTTTTGATGCGGATGCCATGCTTTCCACGGGTCTGCCGTCAAATCCTGAAAAGACCGACCCAGCTTCCGGATTTAAGATATTGATGATCAGCTTGTCGCCGTTAACAGATATAAAGGCGTCGCAACCATCGGAAAAGGATCGGTCGATCCCAAGTTCCTCGCAAAAGCATCCCCGGCTCTTCTGAGTACACTCGATCCCGATCGTGATCAGGTTTTTTCTGCGCCTTTTGTAAAAAGGGTCATCAAATTTGTTATTTTTCTCGGAAAAAATTATATCGAGCATGTTGATCGATGCTATATCACAGGGCTTCACACCGACCACGATCATTGGTTTTTCATGGCATGCATCTGTGATGCCGTCCTTTTCGAACCGGATGATCGGCTCGACTCGCGGGAACAGGGCTTCCTTCGGCGATTTATATGGCAGTTGGCCGCCAAGCTCTATTTTGAGCGGATCGTCGATCCATCTGAAGTCAAGGATTCCGTCATAGCGAACAGGAGCAAGGACCGAGTAGTTCTCAAGCAGCAGACCGATGCCTTCGATAAATGAACTCAAAGTGATTTCAATTGCTTTCATGGCCGTTCACCACCCAGAAATCCGATCTCTCTGTCGGTCGTGCTGTAGCTGCTCATAGCCGGAGGGACTTCGGGATCGATGCCCGCACGATAACCGTACTGATCGTTTATAAAATCATTTATGCCGTCGTAAATGTACTTGAGGTTTACGCCCGACGGGCAGACATTTTCACATGCGCCGCATGAAACGCACCTTCCCGCCAGATGCATTGCCCTTGTAAGGTGGAAAGCTATTTTTTCGCCCAGGTCGGCGTCAGCCTGGTGCCAGTTCGTCATCTTCCTGTCCGTAAAGCAGGCAGCGCAATAGCATCCGGGGCAGGCTTGCCGGCAGGTATAGCATAAAATGCATTTGTCTATTTCCCGCAGGAACCTGGCTCGCCGCTCATGAACGGATCTCATTGTGCGGGTATCGTTGGAATTATCCTGATCTGCAGGGGAGGGAAGACCCATGAACTCATTTCCGCCGTCTGACGCGACCGCATGATCGTAAACAGGCGGCACTTTTGACGGGCAACCTTCACATCCTCGAATCGGCATATCATTCAGGTCCAGCATCCCGTTGCATTCCACGCCGATTATAACGATATTCTCCCTGCTAAGCTGGTTTTCAACAAGAAGGTTAACGATAGCGCGGCTGTCACATGGTTTGGCAATTATGGCCGCTTTGCCGTTCAACTGTTTCAAATAGGGCGACAGGTTCCGCCAGCAATGCCTGTTCCAGACGAGCTTTTGCAGGTCTTCCCGCGTCCTTGCGAAGAGCGGGACCGGCGCGCCGTCGTCCGTGTCTTCCCGGAAACCCAGAACAACATCGACTTTACCCGAGGACAGGAGTTCTTCGGAAAGCATGCGGATTTTCGATTCCTGTACCCGGTAGTCAAAATCAGTCAAAGATACGGAAGTTACGCTTTCAGAGCGGTTATTGCTTTCCGAAACAGCTGTCATGTCACCAGGTAAAGCCGGACCCAGCTTTCGCACTGTATCAGTGATACTCTCAACCACCTGGGCAAACCTCCCGCCTTCGGAGGCGGAAACCCACGTAAACTGGACCCTCTCAGGCTCAAAACCGCATATGTCGAGCAATCGTTTCAGTACGACAAAACGTCTTCTCGCATACATATTTCCCGTCAGATAGTGGCAGTCACCCGGATGGCAGCCCGATACCAGCACTCCGTCTGCACCGTCGACCAGTGCTCTTATTATATACTGCGGGTTGATCCTTCCGGAGCAGGGGACCCGTATGATCCTTATGCTGGGCGGATATTGCAGCCTGCTTGTACCCGCAAGGTCTGCTCCGGCATAGCTGCACCAGTTGCAAAGGAAAGCAACGATGGTCGGACACCAGTTGTCTTTCAGTTTTTCATCCATATTGTCACCTGCTTTCCTTTCTGCGCAGTAGGTAGTCGATCTCGTTCAATATTTCCCTGTCGCTGAATCCGCCTATATCGACCGCACCGCACCTGCAGTTTGCCGAACAGGTCCCGCAGCCCTTGCAGAGAACCTCATTTACGACAGCCTTCAGGACCTTTCTGTTTCTTACGGAGATTTCACGCACCTGTATAGCGCCATAGGCACAAACCTTTTCACATGTGCCGCAAGCTGTGCAGTAATCTATATCGACATTGGCTATCTTGCCTTCCGTCTCCAGGGATTGCTTTGAAATAATCGTTGCAGCCCTTCCGGCAGCTGCAAAGCCCTGTACTATGCTTTCCCGGAGGTTTCGCGGTGAGTGGGCAAGCCCGCAGACAAACACGCCTTCAGTGGCAAAGTCAACAGGGCGCAGTTTGACGTGGGCTTCCAGGAAAAATCCGTCCTGAGTCATCGGCACCTTGAGCAGCCGCGCGATCTGCCTGTTTGCCGCTTCATCTGCTTCGACGGCAGCCGCCAGGACCAGCAGCGAAGCCTCCAGCTCGACATCACAATCCAGCTCTTCATTATAAACTTTAACAAGCAACGAGCCATCCGGATCTTCGCTTACGACGGGCCTATGTTCAGGATCATATCTTAAAAAGCGGACTCCGGACATCCTGGCTTTGCGATAATCATCTTCATATAATCCGTAGGATCGCATATCCCGATACAGGATCGTTATCTCGGTATCGGGATTGATCCTCTTTAATGCCATGGCATTTCGCAGTGCCTGGTTGCAGCAAACCCTGCTGCAATACATATGCGGTTCTTCACGCGAACCGACGCATTGGATCATAACCACACTGCGGGCAGACAGAAGCTTGGAGCCAGAGGCACGCAGCGCACTGTCAAGCTCAAGCTGAGTGATGACACGCGGATCTTTTCCGTACAGGTATCCGTCGGGCTTACTCTCGTGCGCTCCGGTCGCGACGATCACGACACCATGCCTTATGGGAGTCGATATATTGGACGATCGAAGCGTGGACGCATAATTACCCACATAGCCTTCGATCCTCTCAACGGTCGTGTTGAGATGGATTTGGATGTTTTCATTCGTCTCGACGGCTCGGATCAGCCTGTCTATGTAATAGGGCAGGGGACGCCCGTCAAAACCGGCATTCAGCCTGAGCGCATTTCCGCCAAGCTGTCCCGTCTTTTCGACCAGATAAGTTTTGAACCCCATATCGGCCAGGGCCAGGGCTGAGCTCATCCCGGCCACTCCGCCGCCGATGACCAGGGCAGAAGGCTCTACGGGTATCTTTTTGCGAGTCAGCTCAGCCGAAAGGGCTGCTTTGCCGACGGCCATCCTGACTAGTTCCTTTGCCTTTTCGGTTGCGGATCTTCTGTCATCCATGTGCACCCAGGAGCACTGGTCCCGGATATTGGCCATGTTGAAAAGGTACGGATTGAGACCGGTCTTGCGCAGCACCTCCTGGAAGAGCGGTTCGTGTGTCCTCGGTGTGCAGGACGCTACGACCACACGGTTCAGGTCATACTCCCTGATGCGCTCCATAATGCCTCTCTGGGCATCGACGGAACAGGTATAAAGGTTTTCTTCCACATAGACGACATACGGCAATGTACGTACATAGCGGCATACTTCGGGAACATCCACATAGCCGCCGATGTTTATCCCGCAATGGCAAACAAACACTCCGATCCTTACCGGTTCCCTCGAAACATCCCTTTGCGGGACCGATTCCTCGGTCTTGAAGAACGCCGAGAAGTCATCGCGTCCCCAGGGTATATGGTTGACCAGACCGGCTGCGATCGCCGCTGCCGCGCTTGCCTCCATGACCGTCTCGGGAATATCCTTTGGCCCCGACGCGGCGCCGCAGGCCAATATTCCTTCGACCGAAGTTCTCGGAGCCTTAAAATCATCGGTGTAGACGAATCCGTACCTGTCGGTTTTTACTCCTGTCCTGCGAAGCAGGTCGACAGTTTCGGGGTTGGATTTGAATCCCGTGGAAAGTACGACCAAATCATAGTCCGAAAAACCTATCGAGCCGTCAGTATCTGTATAACTCAACCTCAATGAGCCGTCAGGATTTTGCTCGACCTTCCCGACACGGCTTCGGATGAAGTTTACTCCATACTTGCGCTCGGCGGAAACGACATACCTGTCAAAGTCCTTTCCATAGGCACGCATATCCATGTAGTAGATATCTATCCGCTTTACGGAAGGCAAGTGCTCCTTGGTGATCTGCGCTTCTTTGACGGCATACATACAGCAAACGGATGAGCAGTAATCCAGCCCGCACTGGTGGTCCCTGGACCCTGCACACTGGATAAAGGCGATCCTTTCAGGAGCCCGGCCGTCACTTAGCTTCTGCACATGACCGGAGTAGGGTCCTGAAGCGGATAAGATACGCTCATATTCCATTGCGGTAACTACATCGCGGTACTTACCGTATCCCAACTCCTCGGGGATACTGTCAGCCATGTCGCAGCCCGAGCTGAAGATGATCGCACCGACATCAAGTTCGACCGTCTGATCATTTTGCTCATGACAAATAGCACCGCTTTTGCACGCTGCTTCACAGGCACGGCACTCACAGCATACCGAACAATCGACGCATCTGAGGGCTTCTCTTCTTGCCTGTTCTTCGCTCAGCCCTTTTTCAACTTCGTCGAAAGTGCTCATCCGCCGATCCAGATCTATCATGGGCATCCCGGCGCGATCTGAGTATGTAATACGATCCAGGTCTATCGATCTGATATCGGTCTGAGGCAGCAAATGTGGTTCGATAGGCAATCGCTTGTTTTCAAGGTAGTTGATGATGGCTTTTGCTGCACGGTTTCCGGCGGCTATCGCTTCAATAACCGTCGCAGGACCGGTATGTGCGTCACCTCCCGCAAAAATATCCGGGACGGGTGTACGGCAATCATGTGCAATAATATTGCCGCGGCTGTCGAAGTGCTCAAAACCGGCTTCGCGTATCGACTGCTCGACCTTCTGGCCGATAGCGACGATTATCGTGTCGGCTTCTATCATAAATTCGGATCCCGGGATAGGCTGAGGGCTGCGTCGTCCCGATCCGTCGGGAGGGCCAAGCTCGTTTTTGATGCAGCGCAGTCCCAGCAAGCGGTCATCGTTGTTTTTGTCTGCAACGACTTCGAGCTGCGTTGTCAGGAAGGAGAATTTTACACCCTCTTCTTCGGCATGTTCGATTTCCCACTTGTTGGCGGGCATCTCATTTCTGGTCCTTCTATAGACGACGGTAACTTCAGAACCCAGGCGTACGGCGGAACGGGCCGCATCCATCGCCACGTTTCCTCCGCCGATAACGATGACCTTTTTGCCGATGTCAGGCTTTCTTCCCATGTTTATCTCGCGCAGGAAATCAATGCTTGAAAGTACGTTGGGATTGTCTTCTCCGGAGATCCCCATTTTTGAATCCCTGTGCGCGCCGATTGCTATGAAGAAAGCCCTGTATCCCATCTTTCTAAGGTCATCGAATGTAAGCTCTTTTCCTATGGGACTGTTGTACCTTATTTCGACCCCCAGGCTTTCAATAAGTTTTATCTCATGGTCCAGGACAGATTTGTCAAGCCTGTAATCTGGGATCCCGATCCTGAGCATTCCTCCGCCGACGGGGAGTTTTTCGAAAACCGTTACTTTATATCCCTCTTTGGCAAGGGTATATGCACAGTTGAGACCTGCAGGACCTGCTCCGATGACTGCCACCTTAATGTCCTTTTGACGAACATCATATTTAAGCGAATCTCCGCTTTCGGAAGTACGTGCCCTGTCTCCAAGGAAACGCTTAATGGCGGCTATTGAAACAGGAGACTCAACAAAGCGGCGCGTACAGTTGTTTTCACAGGGATGGAAGCAAACACGTCCAAGTACTCCCGCAAACGGTGTGACCCTGCGTATCACTTCGAGAGCTTCGTCATATCGCCCTGCACCGGTCAGAGCTACATATCCATGCGCGTCGATATGGGCAGGGCAGTTGTATTTGCAGGGGGATGAGCCCTTCTTGTCTATAACGACCTTGTTTGGTGCAGCCTGCGCAAAGGGCTTGTATACCGCGTGCCTTTTGCCGAGCCCGAGGTCGAACTCGTTTTTTGCCTCGATAGGGCAGGCGAGGGTACAGTCATTGCAGCCCTTGCATTTTTCTTCATCGATATAGCGTGCCTTATTTCGGACAGTAACTCTAAAATCAGGATATTCACCCTTTATGTCCACGACTTCGCTCCACGTCATCGTGCGGACAAGAGGATGGTTGAACGTTTCAGTGACCTTAGGCGCAAGGATGCAGGCCGAACAGTCGTTGGTGGGAAAGGTTTTGTCCAGCTGCGCCATCCTCCCGCCGATGGAAGGTGAGCTTTCCACCAGAAATACGGGAATACCCATTTCGGCAAGGTCGTGGGATGCCTGGATCCCACCGATCCCTCCGCCTATGACAAGTACCGGTTTCTTGATTTGCTCAGACATCTGCTCTCCATTTCTCAGCGGTAGTACCCGATGTTTCATTCAAGTCATTGCCCGACCGCTGACAGGCAGTGACTTTGATTTCGAATTCATACCGTCTTTATTCCTCTTCTGTTTCTGCAAATTCGGCTTCAATGGTCCTTTTGATCATTGAGATCCGCATGCTCCTGATCTCTTCCTCGACCCTGTCGAACCGGCTGGCTGTTTCGGGTGTAATGTAACCTTCCTTTACAGCAAGGTTTCTAAGGACACGTATGACATCAGCCGGTCTGGCGTCCTGGGGACAGTGCGCGACACATACATGGCACTGGCTGCATTTCCAGATCTCAGGGGAAGACAGCAGTTCTTTCCGGGAGCCGATCAAGGCCAGGCGCATTATAGTTCGGGGACTGTATGTATCATCTATCTCGCTTACGGGGCAACCTGCCGTGCATGTCCCGCAAAGATAACACTGCAGCAGGTTTTCTCCGCCCGGCATCATGGAGATTTCTTTCTTGAAATTGGGATCCGCTTTGATAGCCATAGGCACCTCCGATTATTTTGGTTATTGCATCAGCCCGGCTTCCCGGACGATCGTGGGGACTATAGATTCCCAGCCGACTGCCATTATATGGATGCCACTCAACCCCTCGATCCTGCGCAGGCGCCCGATAAGTTCGAGGGCGATCGCTACTCCTTCTTCCTGGGCGTTCTCAGCCTTTCTCATGCGCTCTATCAGACTGTCGGGTATGCACATCCCCGAGACCTTGCGGGTCATCTCTATCGACCGCAGTGATTTGTTTACCAGTATGCCTGCCTGTATGTAGGCCTCTTTATGGATGCCCAGCCGGCGCACCTTTTCCATCCATTTCTCAAACCGGTCGATATCGTATACGGCCTGTGTCTGTATGAACCGGGCACCCGCTTCTATTTTCTTGCGCAACCTGATAAGCTGGAGTTCTTCCGGGTCCGCAAAGGGGTTTATTGTTGCGCCGATGAAAAACTTCGGCATATTCTTTCCCTTTTTGCCGTTGGCAAAAACCCCGTCGTTTTTCATATCGGCCGCCAACCTGATGAGTTGTATCGAATCTATGTCAAAAACGTTCTTTGACTGCGGATGGTCACCAAAAGACTGGTGGTCGCCTGATAGACAAAGCAGATTCCGCAGGCCAAGCGCATACGCTCCCAACAGGTCGCTCTGGATCGCGATCCGGTTCCTGTCCCGGCAAGTCATCTGGACGATCGTTTCAACTCCACATGTCTGCCCGATATATGCAGCCGCTATAGAGGACATCCTGACGATCGCCGTCTGGTTGTCGGTGACATTTGCGGCGTGAACGAAACCACGCAGGGAACAGGCGGTTTTTTCGACATGTGAAGCATCCGCGCCTCTCGGAGGACCTATCTCGGCGGTGACGACAAATTCGCCTGACCCGAATTCCCTTTCAAGACCGCTGGTATATTCAAGGCTTACGTCGCTATGCGTGACAGGAGAGGCTTTCATGTTGTCCGTCATTTTCCCACCTCCGGAGATACCGAGCTTTTCCGCACGCGTCGGGGACCTCCGTCCCTGTTGCTGCTCCAGTCCCTGGGCGGGATCGTCTCGGTCAGGGTATCCAGCCTGTCCTGGACTTTCAGGCGTTCATAAATGAGCTGCCAGGCGCACTCCAGATCAGGATCGATCTCACAGCGGCCGCCGGAGCTTCCTCCGCATGGGCCGTTGAAAATGCTTTTTGAACAACGGGATACCGGGCATATGCCAGCCGTCCTGTCCAGAAGGCAGTTTCCGCACCCCTGGCACATTTCGGTCCAATAACCGACATCCCTGTTGACTCCGATAAACTTGGTGTTTAGAGCCGGTATAATTCGTTTTGACGGATATAACTCCGCGATGAATTGAACACCCGCTCCGCAGCCCATGGAAATCACCGCATCGGCAGCCCGGATATCTTCGTCCGACTCAAGGATGAATTCACGGTCACACTGCCTCTGGATCGTCCTTACGATGATTTCCTTATCTTCAAGACCATCTGCCAGTCCCAGCAGGGAGGAAAGCTCGAGCGCTTCCTTTTCTCCGCCCGCCATGCAAACCGTTACGCATGTCCCGCATGCCGCAATAAGCAGCTTCTTATACGGTCGGACCATTTGGATGATATCATTCAGCGGTTTTCGTTCTGCAACGATCATAAAGCCCTGTTCCTTTCATTATCAACCATATTATGCATAACGTTGGGCATGGCATGTGACAGCTGGATATACATGATGCGCTGAGGATCTATGTTGATCGAAGCCAGCTCTTCCCTGATCCTTTCCACCTGTCTGCTGGCAAGCTTATTACCGTCAAAGTGTTTGCATGCCCCGTCATTGCATACCGCGACGATTACCCGCTCATATTCTCTTAACGCTGCAGCGATCTGAGAGGCTCTGATACTGCCCCCGCAAGGGATGGGTATAACATTGACGCAATTATCGGGCAACACCGTCCTTGCAGCGATCGCGGCCGAGTTTTCACAGCAAAATGCCACGGTACCTTTGCTGTGATCGGTTTGCCGTTTGCCGGATGCCTCGCTTCTTTCTGTCAGCTCTATCGCATTGGCAGGACAGGCTGATACACAAATACCGCATCCGCTGCAATAGTTATGCCGCACACTCATTGAAACTGCCGAGTCGTCAGGATAAAGTGCTCCATGCGGACAAAGGCGAAAACATGTATAGCAAAAAGCACATTTTCTGGGATCGATTTTGGCCGCAGGGCCTACGTCCATTTCAGCCATCAGCCTTATTTCATCAGCTATTGACAGCAGGATCTTTTCAAGCTGCGCAGACATTGCAAGACCCGCATCGATATAATAAACTCCTCTGCGGCTTGTCCTTCCGGGGGACAGGAACCAGCGATCGGCATTGATCAGCCCGCCGTCGTATGTATGCAGGCGCAATGCCTCTGCATACTCCAATACGCTCCTGTCTTCCGTGTATGTACAATCAACCAGCAGAGGAGTTTCGATTTCAAGTGTCATCACTCCGTCATCGATCATGACTGCACTTACTGCATCATTTTGAACAACGGAGACTTTTTCGTATTTTATGAATGTCACGCCATGGGCCCTTGCTTTCGAATAGGATCGCTCCAACCCGGGAAATTCGGTTCGGACCGAACGGGCGAGAACATAAACATGGCGTTTGCCCGCCGCGATCCCGACTGCGCGCTTCAATACGAGATCCCATATAAATGAAGGTGTCTCGGTCTCCCGGTCGAGAAGCATCACGGCCGGAGCCTTCGGTTCAAGGCCGGCAATTACGCGCTGCGCATAACCGTCGTCGATCAGAAAACCCGGTATGACCGAGCTGCCGACAATGATCACCGGATATCCGTCTGACGAAGCCTTTGCTTCTTTAGGAGTACCGGCCAGCAAAACTTCGAAGCCCTCGTTTTCAAAAAATGACTTTATCAAGCCTGTTCTGACGCTGTTTCCGGCTAATACGATCTTCATGCAAGTATACCGTCCTGTTCAGATATCTGTGCTATCCGCAAACCCACATCCCGCGCTTCGGCAACGGTTTCACGTATAGACTTTGGTCCTGACACACAGCCGGCCAGATAAACATGTGTTTTCTCCGGGGGCTTTACATATTCCAGGAACCCGTTTTCGTCCACCCGCAGGCCGGTCAGATCCGAGAGAGTCACATTGTCGGAATTGGGATGGATCCCGCCGCACAGTATGACCTTGTCAAATGTCTCTCTTGCAAGTACTCCCGAGTCTTCATATATGATTTCGGGATCATTCCCGTTTACCGTGATCCGCGCCGGGCGGCATCTGATGAAGCGGATCCCCGGTTCGTTCATATCCTGCATAAATGCCGACAAAGCGTTAGTGGTTTGCATATCCATATAGAAAAAGGTGATCTCACATTCGGGATAGTAATGCCTGATGACCTTGGCCGAACGTGTCGAGTAACCGCAGCAAACCCGCGAGCAGTAATTTGCTTTTTCCTTTACGCTGCGTGAGCCGAAGCAAAGTACGTATGCCACTTTTTTCGGCGGTTCGGCAAACAGTTCCGAAGCGGTACGACGGTACAAAGCCCTCTCAAGGTCCATACCCGTCAGGATCGATTCGGATCGGTCCATATCCAGGGCAGTCTTTGCATTGCTTGCATAATCTAAAAATCCGTTAGCCAGTACGATATCGCTGAAAGATTTTTCAATGAAATCGGAACCGCTCTTTATGTATGCACTAAATCCGCATGCTTCTTTGCGGAGATCGATCAATGAGGAATCCAACAGGATCGTTATGTTTTCATCTCGCTCGACCTCATCCCAGAGGTTGCCGGCCGCACATACTCCGCATTGCGAGCATGAGCTGCCGGACTTGCATCCGAATTGCCTGACCTTTCCGCCCAAAGAAGGAGACGACTCCAGGATAACAGATGGGATATCAAACCCGGACAAAGTCCTTGCTGCCGTACAGCCCGCAAGACCGCCGCCTATGATAAGTACATTTTTCATTGGATCACCATGTTCCGATTTCAAATTAAGCCTCTGTTACTGTCAGTTCCGATGTTAGTTCAATTATATATTGGCTGCGGATTTGTGTCAATAACGCTAAATTATTGACAAACCAAGGTTCCCTGATTGTACGAATTTGATCCCTCCGTATAAATCCTTGTTAAAAGGTTGCCGGTGGTTTATAATTAAATCCTGAGAACAGGCAGCGAAGACCGGAATATATTTCAAAAGGGGAATGCACATTGAGGGATTTGGACGAAATAGTACGCATGGCTTTGGAAGCCGGATTTTCTCTTGCCGCTCCGCTTGACCTTGCAACGATCAAACTTTATCCGGAAGTACGCGAAATGTGCGCGTCCGACAAATGCCGCGCATATGACAGGAACTGGACCTGTCCTCCCGCATGCGGAACTCTGGAAGAATGTTCCGAAAGGATAAGAAAGTACAACAGGGGGATCATAGTTCAAACACTGGGTGAACTCGAGGACGACTTTGACTTCGAAGGGATGGCGGAGTTAGCAAAAAAGCATAACGAAAAATTCTATGCGTTCCATGATGTACTGCACGGTATTTTTTCAGACGTACTGGCCCTTGGCGCCGGGGGATGCTCAAGATGCGACAGCTGTACATATCCGGATATGCCATGCAGGTTCCCGCACCTTGCACTGGCATCGATGGAAGCCTACGGGATGATCGTTAACGAAGTATGTACTCTGAATGGTGTTCCGTACTATCATGGCCCGGGAAAGATCGCATATATAGGATGTTATCTTTTTGACTGAAGACCGTTGCTCAATAACAGAGATTTGTAGGGGGAGGGACTTGATAAAGATGGAACACAGGGTTTTGTTCTTACCTGATAACATAGAGGTGCGTGTAGCCGACGGAACAATGATCATTCATGCGTTCCACAAGGCAGGTATTCCCATTGATGCTCCCTGTGGAGGGAATGGGACATGCGGCAAATGCATGGTGAATGTAATAAAGAAAAATGGTACTGCAGAACTAAAGCAGGCATGCAAAACACCGATCACCGAAGATATCACTATTGAAATATCCGGTAAGGTTGCAGAGCACAGGATACTGAATGACGGCCTCGGAGGCAGGTATAAACTGGCCCCCATGATAAGACGGGTGAATGTTTTCGCAGAAAAGGCAAAACTTGGCGACCGCCGTTCGGGATGGGAAAGGCTGGCAGAAGCTGTATCTTCGGTTACAGGCATATCTGCAGCGGAATTAACTGCACATCCTGTTGCGGTTTCTTCACTCTGTAAGATATCGGACCTCTGCGGTCAAAGACCCGATGTTTTTCTTTTCGGAAATGAAGTGCTTGCCGTATGTCCCCAGGGCAGCCCGATGTATGCGATCGCTTTTGATATCGGTACGACTACCGTCGTAGGTTATCTGCTCGATATCGAAAGCGGAAAGCAACTTGCCGTATCCAGCATGCTCAATCCCCAGTCCTCGTATGGAGCCGATGTCGTCATGAGGGCCAAATTTGCGCTTGAAAATGGTGTTGTGACTCTCGCAAATGCAGTCAGAGACGCTCTTAATGCAATAATAGCGGATACTGCAAAACAGGCAGGTATATCGACCGGGGATATATATCTGATATCAGTCGTGGGCAACACATGCATGCATCATTTATTTCTCGGCGTGTCTCCCGAATCCCTTGTTTTTGCGCCGTATAACCCGGTTATAAGACATGGGTTGGTATTGAATGCAGCCGATTTCGGTATTCGGATCAATAGTCTTGCCAAGCTTGTAATTTTGCCGAATATAGCCGGCTTTGTCGGCGCGGATACAGTTGCGGCAATATTGTCATCTGGCATGGACAGGACAGACAAACTCACTCTTTTGATCGATATCGGAACGAACGGTGAGATAGTTTTGGGAAACCGAAACGAAATGATCGCTTGCTCGACCGCAGCCGGTCCGGCATTTGAAGGAGCGCTCATAGAATTCGGCATGCGCGGAGCTGCGGGAGCTATCGACCATGTATCACTTACAGGTGGCAAAATCCAGTATAGCGTAATTGGCGGACAAAAACCTGTCGGCATTTGCGGTTCGGGTTTGATCGATGCTATAGCTCAGCTGGTTATGATGGGCCTGATAGACGAAACGGGAAAACTCCAGGCTTCGGATGACACGACAGAGGCATCGGTTTTATCCGGATACATACGACGTATCAATGGCAAAGATGCATTCGTGCTTGTTGAGGCAGCCGATAGCGGGACAGGATCCCAAATATACATAACACAGAAAGATATAAGGGAAGTCCAGCTGGCCAAAGGAGCTATTTTTGCCGGAATAACGCTTTTGGCAGAACAGTTGGGAATTTCGATATCCGAAATAGAACAGGTCCTGGTCGCCGGAGCATTTGGCAACTATATGTCACCCGACAGCGCATGCCGTATATCGCTCATTCCTGCAATACTGAGGGAGAAGATCATCCCCATAGGAAATGCCGCAGGTGAGGGTGCAAAACAGGTAGTTCTGAATGCCGATGAGTATCAAAGAGCAGTGACTGTTTCGAAAACCTGCGGCTACCTGGAGCTGGCCGCCCATCCGAAGTTCCAGGATATTTTCGTTGACAGCCTGTCATTTCCCGAGCAAGGGCAATGATTTGCCGGTGGTGTCATTGGGTTTGTTGCCGGTCGCCCATGTTTGCATTCGAATATTATGTTTCGAATGAGGTACAATAAAGCATAGTCAGCGGTGATCGAAGCTAAGTTTTTCTGTGGTAAAGGAAAGGTAAATATGTGGAGAGTTGCGGTTGCAGGCAAAGTGACTGACGGTTTCATGGAAGCCGCCAGGAAGCGGCTGTCAGAAACAGGCGTTCTTCTTGAAAGGTACGATCCTTACTTACCGGAACAAGACTACGATGCCATCCTGGTCTTTCCTGACACAGACTTGTCACTGAGCAAATATTGCTGCCGAATATTGATAATCCCGGATGAGCTGATATCCGATGGAGCTATTATAAACGACACTTCCGCTCAGTGTGTCATATCATATGGACTGTCTCCGAAGAATACCGTCACACTTTCCAGTACTAATGATGGCAAGAACGTGGTGGCACTGCAGCGGGATATCATGTCCCTTGACGGTTCTCTGATATTGAGACAGGAGTTTACGCTTGACTGCGACCTGCAGCATTATGAAACGATGGCATTGGCGTCGCTTATCGCGATCTCCGGCGTGCTTGAGCAATAAGCACGCTTTTTTCTTGCCATTTCATACGCACCGTGCTAAAGTAGTACTTAATATTTTTCGGAACAGAATATGGAATCGTGTCGTGTTGGAGGTAAGGTCATGTTAACCGAAATGATGAAAAAAGAGTTCATTATTCTCGACGGTGCGATGGGCACTTTGCTTCAGAAGCGGGTCAAAAAGACCGGCCAGCCTTTGGAGACGGTCTGCTTTTCGGACGAACGTGCCGTTGAGGATATACATCGAATGTACATCGAATGCGGCAGCGACATGATCTATACCAATACACTTTGCGCCAATGCCATAAAACTCAAAGGGACCGGCATAAGCCCTGCGGAGCTTATAAGCAAAGCGGTCGAGATCGCAAGACGCGCCGTAAAGGGAACGGACGCCCTTGTCGCGCTCGACATAGGAGCCATTGGGGAATTGATGGAGCCCGCAGGGGAGCTGACGTTCGAACTCGCTTACCGCCTGTTTTCCGAGCAGGTGAAGGCCGGAGAAAAGGCCGGCGCAGACCTCATAGTATTTGAAACGATGTCGGACCTGCTGGAAGTCAAAGCAGGGGTGCTTGCGGCAAAGGAAAACACGTCCCTTCCCGTTTTCGTTACCATGACATTTGGTGAAAACAAGAGGACATATACCGGATGCGACGTCCGTGCCATGGCATGCACGCTTCAGGGGTTGGGAGCGGATGCCATCGGTATCAACTGTTCACTGGGTCCCAAAGAGATATATCCGATCGCCGCCGATCTTTCCCGTTATACTTCTCTGCCGATCATCATCAAGCCAAATGCCGGGCTTCCGGACCCTATAAGCGGAATGTTTACCGTCGGCCCCGAGGAGTTTGCCGATGAAATGGTTAAGTACGCCGATCTCGGAGTGCGGTTCGTCGGTGGCTGCTGCGGTACAGGCCCTGAATATATAAAACTTCTCAGGCAGCGGTTCGGGAAGCTGAAGAGGCAGGCTTCGCATTATGTCCCCGCAACACGTGTCTGTACCCCAACGAATGTTGTTGAGCTTGATAGGGTAAGGGTCATAGGAGAGTGCATAAACCCCACAGGAAGGGCCCCTTTACAGGACGCTCTTAAAAGCAGCGACATGTCGCTTGTCGAGCAGCTGGCTGTTGACCAGGCGGAAGCCGGAGCGGATTTTCTTGATGTCAATGTCGGTGTTCCCGGGATCGACGCATCAGCGGCCATGGCGGATGCTGTTAGAGCTGTCCAGGCAGTAACGACCCTGCCGCTCGTGATCGACTCCTCTGACCCGCACGTCCTTGAGTCCGGATTAAGGATATACAACGGAAAACCGATAGTGAACTCGGTCACGGGTGAAGCAAAAAGCATTGAGACTGTCCTGCCCCTCGTAAAAAAGTACGGGGCAGCCGTGATAGGTCTGACATTGGACGAAAACGGGATACCGCCCCTTGCTGAAGACCGTTTGCGCATAGCCCGGAAAATACTGGACGCCTGCATGCGGTACGGAATACCGAAAGAAGACTTGATCATCGACTGTCTGGTCCTTACAGTGTCGACACAGCAAAATTCTGCAACGGAAACGCTTCGCGCAGCCAAAATGGTGAAAGACAAATTGGGAGTCAAAACATGCCTTGGCATTTCAAACATATCTTTCGGCATGCCCGGGCGGGAAGTGGTCAACCGCACGTATCTTTCTCTTGCACTGAGCCATGGTGTCGACATGGTTATAGTAAATCCCAGTTGCGCGTCAATGATGGACACGATATATGCATACAGGCTTCTTACCGGAAACGATAAAGACATGTTGGAATATTTGGATCACATGTCGGAAAGAAAAGATCAGGTCAATATTTTAGATAATATTACAGGTGAGGTTAACAGCGCCGATACATCATCCCGTCAGGACAACAGTAAGATTTCGGATATTTCAGATCTGTTCATCGGCCTGGAGCGTGCCGTCATCAGAGGGCTGAAGGATGAGGCAGCAGGTTACGCATCCGAGCTTCTAAACCACGCGGAAGCAACGGAGATAATAGACAGATGCCTGGTTCCGGCTCTCGACAAAACAGGGAAGCTATATGAAAACGGTGATATATTCCTTCCGCAGCTTATGAGATCCGCCGATTCTGCAGGAGCAGCATTCGACATCATACGCGATCACCTGAAAAGAAAGGGGATCTCCTCCCGATCAAAGGGAAAGATACTGCTTGCCACTGTACAGGGTGATATACATGATATAGGCAAAAACATCGTAAAGGCACTGCTTGAAAACTACGGTTATACGGTGATCGATCTGGGAAAGGACGTTTCTCCCGATACCGTAGTTGAAGCTGCAGTCAGAGAAAATATAAAGCTGATAGGATTGAGCGCTCTGATGACGACAACGGCTGAATATATCGGCAAGACGATCCAAAGACTGAGAGAAGTCGGACATGAATGCAAAGTCATGGCAGGCGGAGCTGTATTGACCGAAGAATATGCCAGGAAACTCGGAGCGGATTTCTATGCGAAGGATGCGGCCGACGGGCTTCGTATCGCAGCAGAGATCTATGGCAGTTGATACCGGTCTGCGGGAAAGATGTTAAATATTATCGGACGGTCCTTCCGTACGACCCTGGATCAATGCTTCTCCAAGATCGGACGGGAGAACCGTCCGCATGTTATGGACGGACATGATCAAAATCTGCGGACTATCTCGCCGCATGCGATCTTTTTGCCCGAATTGCCTGATGGCTGCGTCGTAAAATCATCCTGTGAATCGTGTATGATCACCGCTCTTCCGATTATTTCATCCACAGCGATACGTTCGGTATAGAATGCCATCCATGCAAATCCGTTGTTGCTGAACAGCGGAGGCATGTCGCCGGCATGAAAAGGATGAGGACAATCGTGGGGATCATAGTGAGGCCCGGTATCCACGAACGGATCGGAAGCGTTGCCGCTGCACCTGCCTCCACTGTGTATATGGAATCCCAAAACAGGGTAGCCGCAAGGTCCCGTGCCGCCCGGCAAGCCTCTTACTTCGGCAACGACGATCGTACCGTTATCCGCCGGATAAAATGCGACCGTTCCATGGATGTCTGGATGTTTATCGTCCCCGCGCAAAACTGCCGTCGCTGCGGGCCTGCTCTCGGATATGGTCCTCAAAAGCCTTCTTGATCGGTTCCCGAAAGTGAACAGCGTATATATCTCCTCCTTTCCTTACAGCTTATAGCCGTTTGTAAAACTCAAAAAAGCCGCACGGCACAAGGCTTTTTCGTGAAATATACTACTGATTTTTCTCCGCTTTTATGGTATAATTTGGTAGGTAAGAAAACAAAAAACCATAAAAGCAGGAGAAAAAATCATGCGAAATAAAATGCAAATGTCATTGTTTGACATCTACAACGATGTGTCCGAAGCGGTTGAAAAGAAGAAGCCGAAGTTAATTGCCCTCCTTGAAGAACACATCGATTTTCAAAGAATAATTCCCGCAAGTTTTTACCATGCGTTCTATTCTCGCTACGGCAGAAACAATATTTATCATCTCGAAAACTACATCAAAGCATTGCTTTTGCAAAAGATCCTCGGTATCCCGACAGACAAGCTCTTACTTGACATACTGAAATGCTCTCGTGAGTTAACCGATTTCTGTGGCTTTGAAAAAATACCTGACGGTTCGGCCATGACACGGTTTAAACAACGCTTTGCCGATTATCTTGCGGAAATGTTTGAATGTCTTGTTGCTTTAACCGAACCAATCTGCCGTGAAATTGATGAAAAGAAATCCGATTATCTTATCTATGATACTACCGGAATCGCTTTTCCCGTTGCCGAAAACAATCCGAAATATCTGAACGGCATACTCAAGCAAACAAAGAAACTTGTTAAAAGCAATCCGGATTTCAACCCTTACGGTGCAGCATATAATCTTATGCCGCCTGCTTCAAAAACGAACACGAATGCCCGCCAGCAATACATCAACGGTCACTTCTGTTATGCCGCTAAGGTGGGTATTCTGACAAACGGTCTCGGCATCCCGAGACATATTGCATTCTTTGATGAGCAATTCAAAAAGAGGCATCCGGAAATTGAAGGGGAAAAGACCCTGAGCCCCGATTCCGACAAGGAAATCGGTGATTCTAAATCACTTCGCCCCGTTTTGTCTGATTTTAAACGGCTTCATCCGTCTTTCTCTTACAAAACCTTTTTAGGCGATTCGGCTTTTGATTCTTATGACAACTATAATATGCTTCACAAAGAATTTAAGTTTGAGCGTGTCTGTGTACCGATGAATGCAAGAAATTCCAAAAGTTCCAATGCTCAATTTGATGAAAACGGTACGCCGGTTTGTCCGATTGACCGCTCGTCATTCACTTTTTTAGGTGAATCCGGTGGGAAAAACCGTTCAAAGCGCTTTAAGTGGGTTTGTCCGAAATCCGTTCGTCTAAAAGGCTCTTCCAAAAGAATTTGCACTTGTGAAACTCCATGCACTTCTTCGCCATACGGCAGATGCGTTTATACATATCCCGATAAAAACTTCAGACTTTATCCCGGCATCCCGAGGGGAACCGAGCATTGGGATAATCTTTACCGTCACAGAGTTGTTATTGAACGGACTATCCATACGATGAAAGACACTTTTGTCCTTGACAGCAGAAAATCTCATAATACTGTTACGGCAAAAGCAGATGTTTTCCTTGCCGGTATTGTTCAGCTTGTCACTGTCCTTTTAGCAAACTCCATGCACAAGCCGGAACTTTTCAAGAGCACTCGCAAGCTGATTGCATAAGTTTTCCACAATCTAATACTTTTTCAAAGAACGGCTTTTGTGTCGCTTTAGTTTTTTGCTCCCTTTTTTACTCTTCAAAGGGACTTTTTTCTTTTTCTGCTTCCTTTTTCTTCGCTTTGCTTTGTGCTCGCTTTTTTCTTCGGACTTTTACAATCGACTATTACAGCTTATGTCCGCAAGGGAAGGGTGGAGACAATATATTCATGCGTTAGCTATTTCCTTGCCAAACTCTATACAGGCTTCTATAGCAGTCGAATCAGGTACCCAGGATGCCCTGATACCATCGTTGATGATATCGAACTTGCATTCTCCCAAAGCCTTTGTTATGAGCCTGACCGATTCGCCGCTCCAGCCGTAACATCCGAATGCTGCTGCCTTTTTGCCCTTGAATTTCAGCCCCCTGCACATTTCAAGGATGCCGCTGACGGAGTACAACAGCCCGTTATTGATGGTGGGCGAGCCGAACAGGACTGTCTTGGACTTGAAAATCTCAGTCAGTATATCATTCTTGTCTGTTTTTGAAGCATTAAAGAGCTTAACCTTCACATACGGATCGGCCAGCCGGATACCCTCGGCGATAGCCTCAGCCATCTTGCGAGTCCCGTCCCACATCGTGTCATAAACCAGGGTGATCTGGTTTTCCTTATATCCGTCTGCCCATTCGAGATACTTCCTGACGATCTGCAACGGATCGTCCCTCCATATGACTCCGTGGCTTGGGCATATCATGTCTACCGGCAGGCCGAGATCAAGTATCTCATTTATTTTCTTTATCACGAAGCCGCTGAAAGGCGTAAGGATGTTGGCGAAGTATTTGAGCGCTTCGGCGTAAAGCTCGGCCTGGTCCACTGTGTCGTTGAACAGGAACTCTGATGCGTAATGCTGACCGAAGCCGTCATTTGAGAACAGGATATTTTCTCCGGTCATGTAACAGAACATCGAATCAGGCCAATGGAGCATAGGAGCTTCAACGAACACCAGTTTGCTTTCTCCCAGATCGAGCGTGTCGCCCGTCCTGACCGTGACAAAATTCCAGTCCCGGTGATAATGCCCCTTCAATGACTTGACGCCGTTTGCGGTACAGTATATTGGTGTGTCGGGTATCTCCCTCATCAGTGCGGCAAGGGCACCACTGTGGTCGACTTCACCATGGTTTACGATGATGTAGTCTATCTCTTTAGGATCGATTTCTTTTCTAAGGTTTTCAACGAACTCTTCATCGTACGGCTGCCATACGGTATCGATAAGCGCTGTTTTCCTGTCGCGAATCAGGTATGAATTGTACGATGACCCGCGGTCGATCGAGTATTCGTCACCGTGAAACCTCTGCAGCTCCCAGTCGACTTTTCCGACCCATGTAACTTTATCGGTTACTTTTTTTCCCATAAACGACCTCCTTTTGACACTTGTCTGCTTTACATTCGGACTTCGATTGCCGGTATTATTGAAATATTACCATAAAATTGCTAAATCAGTAAGCCAATTTTAACTAAAAATATGCTGTATCAAGTTATTATCTGTATTGCAAAAAAGTGCTTGATATATCCATATAAATAAATATTTTTGTACGTGCTATTACATAATTTTGTACTTGCAAAATCCAACATCATTTGATAATATTCCCTTAAATGAAAAAAATAAAGAATTTTGTATATTTTTTAAAAATTAAGTGCTGTAATAAAGAAATATTAGGATCATATGCCGTTTTGACTGCTATATGCACTGATTGTCCGTTAACTTGGGAGGAAAAGAGTGAACTGGCTTCTTAAGAGATTCAGGCTTATTATCAGCGTCGCGTTGATATTGTCTACAGTCATTACATATCTTATAGTATATTTGCCAAGGGACAGGGCACTTGAGAGCTATGCCCTGGAGAACTACGTGCATGTCGTTCAGGCAACCGAACAGTCGTTCCTGCACAATTTTCATAATTTGCTGGACAGTGTGAGGAATCTTTCAAATCTTGACCGCCTTCGCGAACAGGTATGGTCATACAGGGAAGGAAGGATCACGGCCCAGACACTAAGGGCAAACACCCAGGATATTTTTACCGAACTCGTTCAGGCTTTACCCTGCATAATCGGTGCATTCAGGTTTGCGGACAATATGCAGATCGGTTCATACGGTACACCCAAACTGGACAAGCTGACACCCGCCGAAGGAGTTACTGAATTTACTTATGAATTCGACCACAGGCTGCTGGAGCTCATTGTTTATTCTCCTATATATAATTCCGACATCGTTATCGGATATGACGTAGTATTTTTTGACCTTTCCGGTCTTTTCCAGCAGCTCAGAACGGGCAACTACCTGTACGAACTCAAGCCCCTCTATGGCGACCGAAGTGACAGCGTTAGTTACACTACGCGCAAGATCAATGACATTGTGCTTCTTGATACAGGAAATTCGATTATCTACAGGAACCGGATAAAGGAGTCCGATGTTTACTTTCAGGCTTCCGCGAATAAACGCGATCTCTTTGCTTCAATACGGAGGATATCCGTTTTGAGCCTGATCACCGCATTGGTCTGCAATATCACCATACTTCTGCTTACCAATTTCACCGTTATCCGCTTGGCGCAGTACCGCCTGAGTGTTACGGAGCGGAGAAAAGAACTTTATAAAGAATACGCTTACAGGGATACTTTGACCGGCGCATACTCCAGGCTATACTTCGAACGCTGGTTGAGAGCAAAAATCGATAAGTCGGGTTTCATTCATGAAGACATATGCGTTGTCATGATGGACATAAACAAGTACAAAAGCATCAATGATAAATTCGGACATGTAATAGGTGACAAGACCCTTCAGCACGTTGCTGAAGTTATAATTCGTACGATAGGTGACGGCAACCTTGCCGTCCGCTACGGCGGTGACGAGTTCCTGATAGTATTGCTCAACACTCCTTACTCCGAAGCGGAGCGCATAATGGCAAAAATAAACAGCCAGCTTTCAGATATAAATGAGTTTGGGTTCGGGCTTTCGATCTCATACGGTATAGAGCAGATATCCTCATATATAGAACTTTACAAGGCTATCGAGAAAGCAGACGAAAAAATGTATATATCAAAAAATGCCCATCAGGAGCTCATGTGGTTTTGATAAACAGCAGATAAACTTCCGCACTGTAATAACTTGACGGAAGTTTTTTTGTTGTATTGATTTATAATAACAAAAGTATATAATGTGAGTTGGTTTCTAATTTTCGTACCTGGAGGTAAAAATAGTGGATATTGAGAAAATACTCGGCGCGATAGACCATACCTGCCTTAAACAGGATGCTGTCTGGTCAGACATAAAAAACCTGTGCGACGAAGCGATCCGATACAGGACGGCATCGGTCTGCATACCGCCTTCATATGTAAAAAAGGCCGCAGAATATGTTGACGGGAAAATCGCTGTCTGCACGACGATAGGATTTCCCAACGGTTACAGCACCACTGCAGCCAAGTGCTTTGAGACAAGAGAAGCCGTAAATGACGGCGCGGACGAAATCGATATGGTCATCAATATCGGTTGGCTAAAAGACAAACGTTATGATGACGTACTGGATGAAATCAGGTCAGTCAAACAGGCGTGCAGCGGCAAAGCTCTGAAAGTGATCATAGAAACATGCCTTCTGACCACGGAAGAAAAGATAAAAATGTGTGAGATCGTTTCAATGTCGGGTGCGGAATATATAAAAACATCAACAGGATTCTCATCCGGCGGAGCGACATTCGAAGATATCAAACTGTTCAGGGAGCATCTCTCTGACAGTGTCCGGATAAAAGCTTCAGGCGGAATACGTACGCTTGAAGATGCGTGGGAATATATACAACTTGGAGTATCGCGGCTCGGCACAAGTTCGCTCATCAAACAAATAAGCAAATTGAAGGAATAATCATAATATCGGGCGATTTTGCTGTTTAATCCGGTTTAATCCTATAAGCTCCACCCTGTTTATGGATGAGCTTGTCTTTTCTGGCTTGATTTTTCCGGAATGATTATGTACAATTTTATGGAACGAACAATTGCTTTATAGATTGTTCAATATTAAGGGGGTAGAATCATGAAAAAGTACCTGTCAATCGCATTGATCCTTGCCGTCGTACTTTCTCTTGTGACACTGGCGGGATGCAACAAGGCAGGCGCAGGTAAGTATGAACTTGCACTTGTTACAGACTTGGGAACGATTGACGACAAATCGTTCAACCAGGGTTCATGGGAAGGACTGAAAGCATATGCGGTTGATCACAAAAAAACATACCAGTACTATCAGCCTGCTGAAGGGACAACTGCAGCTTACCTTGAAGCGATCGACCTTGCTATAAAGGGTGGGGCAAAAGTCGTAGTCACGCCGGGCTATTTGTTTGAGGTACCCATATTTGAAGCCCAGACAAAGTATCCGGAGACAAGGTTCGTCCTCATTGACGGTGAGCCGCACAACGAAGACTACTCGGTTTTCAATACCGAGTCCAACGTTCTGAGCATTCTTTATGCCGAGCATGAAGCAGGATTCCTGGCAGGATATGCCGCAGTCAAGGATGGATTCAGAAAGCTCGGTTTCCAGGGCGGTATGTCTGTTCCGGCAGTCGTCCGTTTCGGATACGGATTCCTGCAGGGAGCCGATCAGGCAGCAAAGGAACTCGGCCTTGGCAAGGATTCCATTGAAATCAAGTACAACTATTCCGGTGACTTCGATGCAACTCCTGAAAACCAGGCAAGAGCTGCCGGCTGGTACGCAGACGGAACAGAAATCATATTCGCATGCGGCGGCGCAGTAGGAAACTCAGTCATGAGTGCCGCGGAAGCCTCCAAAGACAAGTGGGTCATCGGCGTCGACGTTGACCAGTCCGCAGAATCACCGACTGTCATTTCTTCCGCGATGAAAATGCTCGGGCATTCAGTGTACCTGGCGCTCGAATCGCACTATGACAACAAATGGGAAGGCGGAAGGACCTGGCGCCTCGACGCTACCAACGACGGAATAGGGCTGGCCATGGAAACAGCGAAGTGGAGGACTTTCTCCCAGGCCGATTACGATGCACTCTTTGAAGCTGTAAAGAACGGCGAATATGAAATCAGCGACGATATCTCCGCCGATGTTGGAGATCTGGTATTCGACTGTGTGAAAGTCATCCCAGTAACCGACTGATCTGTGCAGTACATTCCTTTTTGTAAGTGAAAAGGTGCCCCAACGGCACCTTTTCACTGTATCAAACGGAAGATATCATATATATAAAAGATGTATAATATGTCATGTTATTCTGAGGTGACTGCATGAACTATGTCATAGAAATGCTCCATATTACCAAACAGTTCCCCGGAGTCAAGGCTAATGACGATGTCACTCTGCAGGTCAGAGAAGGAGAGATACACGCACTGCTCGGTGAAAACGGAGCAGGCAAAAGTACGCTGATGAGTATTCTTTTCGGTATGTATCGACCGGATGCAGGTTCTATAAAGCTGCGCGGCAGGGAAGTTGATATTGTCAGTCCTAGAATGGCCAATGAATTGGGGATAGGAATGGTACATCAGCACTTTACACTTGTACACAACTTCACCGTTCTGGACAACATCATCCTTGGAGTCGAAGACACCAAATTCGGCCTTTTGTGGAAGGAAAAGGCCCGACAGAAAGTATTGAGCCTTTCCGAGCAATACGGGCTCAAAGTGGATCCCGACGCGATCATCTCGGAGACGACAGTCGGGATGCAGCAGCGCGTCGAGATCCTTAAGATGCTCTATCGCAACAATGACATCCTTATCTTTGACGAACCTACTGCAGTTTTGACTCCCCAGGAAATAGACGAGCTGATGGATATAATGAAAGGACTTGCTGCCGAAGGAAAATCTATTATTTTCATCACACACAAACTGGAGGAAATCAAACGGGTTGCAGACCGCTGTACGGTCTTGCGAAACGGAAAGTGCATCGGGACAGTAAATGTGGATGAAGTCACAGTTGAAGAAATGTCTGAAATGATGGTCGGCCGAAAGGTCGTGCTCAACATCGAAAAAGACGAGTGCAAAGCAGGAAAACCCATTCTCGATGTCCGCAATTTATCAGTCAATGCCGAAAACTCGGACAAGACAATTGTAAAGAATGTCAGCTTTACAGTCAACGAAGGCGAAATAGTATGTATTGCCGGAGTAGACGGAAACGGCCAGAGCGAGCTGGTAGGTGCAATCACCGGCCTGCTTCCCGCAAGCAGCGGCAAAATCATCTTGAAAGACATGGATATAACCCATAAGACTATTCGCTATCGCAATACCCACGGATTGTCCCATATACCTGAAGACCGCCATAAGCACGGATTGGTTTTGCAGTACACTCTTGCGGAGAACCTTGTACTTCAGCAGTACTTTGAGCCCAAGTTCCAGAAGAACGGTTTCCTGAGATTTGACAATATATATGAATATAGCAATAAGCTGATTTCCGAATACGACATAAGGAGCGGTTCCGGTCCCATGACCACCGCAAGGAGCATGTCGGGAGGAAACCAGCAAAAAGCCATAGCTGCAAGAGAAATCAGCCGGTCCCCGGACCTTCTGCTTGCTGTCCAGCCTACGAGAGGACTGGATGTAGGCGCTATCGAATATATGCACAGACAGATAGTCAAAGTCAGGGACATGGGCAAAGCGGTTTTGGTAGTTTCTTTCGACCTCAATGAGGTCATGAACCTCGCGGACAGGATCCTCGTAATGTTCAAGGGTGAGATCGTTGCAGATGTAAAGCCGGACGAGGTTACGGAAAACGAGCTTGGCCTTTATATGGCAGGCGTGAAAAGAGGTGGAGCGCAGTGAGCAAACAGGGTAAAGAAAAAAAGAAAGTAGACAGCAACAGGAAGTTATTGAGTCTTAACCTGACGGACAAGCTCTCAGGGCCAATATCTTCGGTTGTCGCTATTTTGACCGGGCTATTGATCGGGCTTGTCATATTGCTTATTGCCAATCCCTCAAATGCCCTGTCGGGATTTTCCTGGATCCTGACCGGCGCTCTTTCAAGTCCGCAGGACATGGGCAACATCTTCTACTATGCGACTCCCATCATTTTGACCGGCCTGTCCGTCGCCTTTGCCTTCAAGACTAGTCTTTTCAATATCGGGGCCTCGAGCCAGTTCATACTTGGGGCTTATGGTGCGGTACTCGTCGGTGTCAAGCTAACTTCACTGGGGAGTGTCCATTGGATAGCAGCCCTTATAGTTTCAGCATTGTTTGGAGCGATTTGGGCCCTTATTCCGGGATTGCTTAAGGCTTACCGAAATGTGAACGAAGTCATCTCCAGCATAATGTTCAATTATATCGGTATGTATTTGGTAAACTACCTTGTAAGGGAGACAGTTTACCACCAGTTGACAAACAGGTCGCTTCCCGTTGCCCAGACCGCAAATTTACCGACTTTGGGGCTTGACAGGCTGTTTCCCGGCTCTAAAATCAGCGCGGGGATCCTGATAGCCTTTGCGGTCGGAGTATTGTTGTATATCGTCCTCAACAAGACCGTTTTCGGCTATGAACTCAAGGCATGCGGCTATAACAGGCATGCAAGCCGCTATGCCGGTATAAATGAAAAGAAATGCATCGTTCTGTCGATGGTGATAGCCGGTGCTCTTGCGGGATTAGGCGGTGGCCTGCTGTATCTTGCAGGTACAGGAAAATATATTTACGTGCAGGACGTACTCGCGCCGGAAGGCTTTGCGGGGATTTCCGTAGCGCTCCTGGGAATGTCGCATCCTATAGGCGTGCTGTTCGCCGGCCTTTTTATAGGATATATAACTGTCGGCGGTTCATATATGCAGCTTAGCGGTTTCAAGCCCGAGATCATCGACATAATAACCGCGGCAATCATTTACTTTGCGGCTTTCTCGCTGCTATTCCGCTCAATGTTGGAACGCCTGCGGTTCAAAAAGGAGGCCGAGCACAGATGAATACCTTATACTTTCTCATACAACAGACAATGTTCTTCACTATCCCTTTGCTGATCGTTGCCATAGGCGGGATGTACTCGGAGCGCAGCGGCGTCGTAAACATAGCCCTTGAAGGGATCATGATCATGGGCGGCTTTTGCAGCATCCTGTTTATAAAGATGATGGAAAATAACCTGTCCGGCCAGGTTTTGCTCATACTCGCTATCCTCATCGCCATGATATCCGGCGCGCTGTTTTCTTTACTGCATGCATATGCGTCGATCAACCTTAAAGCCGATCAGACCATCAGCGGGACTGCCCTGAATATGCTCGCGCCGGCACTTGCCGTTTTTCTCGCAAGGATGATCCAGCCGGAGGGTGTCCAGCAGATACAGTTCAAGAACACTTTCAGGATCGAATCTGTTCCGGTCCTCGGTGATATTCCGATAATCGGCGACATGTTTTTCAAAAACACTTATTTGACGACCTACCTTGGGATCCTCATCCTGATAGTAGCGACAGTCGTGCTTTACAGGACACGATTTGGCTTAAGGCTGCGCGCATGCGGCGAACATCCTCAGGCTGTCGATTCGGTAGGTGTAAGCGTTTACAAGATCCGCTATGCCGGTGTCATCATATCCGGTGCTTTAGCCGGACTGGGTGGTTTGATTTTTGTTGTTACCACTTCTACAAACTTCAACGCTACCGTAGCGGGTTACGGTTTCCTTGCTCTGGCAGTTCTGATATTCGGCCAGTGGAAGCCTTTGTATATCGCCGGAGCCGCCCTATTCTTCGGATTCATGAAGACGATTTCTGCAACTTACTCATCGATACCGTTCCTCTTTCAAATACCGATTACCGGTTATTTCTATAAAATGGTGCCATATGTTGCCACTTTGATCGTATTGATATTCGGCTCCAAACGCTCGCAGGCGCCAAGGGCGGCAGGCGTACCTTACGACCAGGGTTCCCGATGACCTTTGTCAAATAATGAAAAAAGCTTGAGGATGGGAACGGCTTACACGACCATCCTCAAGCATATTCTGTTTACCGGATTGGAGATACCATATGAAACTTGTAACCTGGAATGTCAACGGCTTTAGGTCATGCCTTCAAAAAGGCTTTGCGGACTTTTTCCATGATGTGGACGCGGATATATTCTGCATACAGGAGACAAAAATGCAGGAGGGGCAAGTGGATTTCAGCCCGCAGGGTTATTTCAATTACTTCCACAGTGCTATCAGGAAGGGGTATTCGGGCACCGCAGTCTTTACCAGGATCGAACCGATCTCAGTTGAATTTGGTTTAAGGGGCGATCATTGTGACGAAGGCCGTGTCATGACTCTCGAATATGATCAGTTCTACCTTGTAAACTGTTATTCCCCGAATTCGCAAAACGAACTAGCCAGGATAGGCTACAGGATGGAGTTTGAAGACGCACTGAGAGAGTATCTGTCTGATCTTGACCTTGTCAAGCCTGTAATACTCTGCGGGGACTTGAACGTGGCTCATCGGGAGATCGATCTCAAGAATCCAAAAGCCAACGCTGGAAGCGCAGGATTCAGTGACGAAGAACGAAGCAAATTTTCACAGTTGCTGGATGCCGGTTTTATTGACAGCTTTCGTTACCTCTATCCCGATAAAACGGATGCCTACACCTGGTGGTCATATATGTTCAAGGCAAGGGAAAGGAATGCAGGCTGGAGGATAGACTACTTTGTCGTTTCGGACAGACTGAAAGGCTGTATCATAGATGTACAGATCCTGTCCGGGATATATGGCAGTGACCACTGTCCCGTTTTGCTGGAGATAGACCTGTGATCCTTTTTTATTCAGACCGACATAAGGATCGGTTTACTTATTTATATCGCCGACTCGCTCTCGCTTTATCCGTTCACGCCAGCACTTGTGGCACATCGCGATATAACTTTCATTTCCCCCGAGCATGATCTGCTCGCCGCTGGTCACGACTTTTCCGTCGGGGCCGATGCGTGCGTTGACCGTAGCCTTGACGCCGCATTCGCATATGGTCTTGATCTCGGTGATCGATTCAGCCAGCTCCATCAGCCTTTTGCTGCCGGGAAAGAGCCTTGTCATAAAGTCGGTACGCAATCCGAAACACAAAACGGGAATATCGTATTCATCAACTATATCCCTGAGTTCATCTACCTGTTTTTCCGAGAGGAACTGAGCTTCATCGATTATTATAACATCGCAGTTGTCTTTCCTCTCACTGACAAACGCTTCAAGGATACTGGCTTCCTTTTCGATTATGTCGGCTCTCGCTTCGATACCGATCCTCGATCGTATGATGTTGTAGCCATATCGGGTATCGATAGCGGGTTTAAGAAGCCATACCTTCATGCCTCTCTCTTCATAGTTGAACTTGGTTATCAGAGCCTGTGCAGTCTTGGAACTGCCCATAGAACCGTATTTAAAATACAATTTTGCCATTTGACCACATCTTTCCTTATCCACAACACTTTTCGTTCTTAATGGTCTCTGCTGAAATATTTTACACCTGTATGTATTTGATGTCAATTTAGGTAATTAGGAGCTTTACTTATGAGCAATATAATGATCATCGGTGTTGCAGGCGGAACGGGGAGCGGGAAAACGACCCTCGTAAATCAACTGCGGAAGCGATTTGGTGACAATGTCGTTGTGTTATATCACGACAATTATTATAAGCCTTACTCGGAACTGCCGTTCAGTGAGCGCGCAAAGCTGAACTATGATCATCCTGACGCCTTCGATACCGACCTGTTGGTTAGTCATCTTAAGGCTTTGAAAGAAAATCAGGCCATAGAATGTCCTGTTTATGACTATAAACTGTACACACGTTCAGATAAAACTGAAATCATATTTCCGTCTAAAGTCATAATTGTGGAAGGCATATTGGTATTCGCAGACGAAAACCTGAGAAACATGATGGACATCAAGATCTTTGTCGATACCGATGCCGACGTTCGGATCCTGAGGAGGATCCTTCGCGATGTCGAAGAAAGAGGCCGCAGCATCAAGTCAGTCGTAGAACAATACCTGAGTACGGTTAAGCCGATGCACGAGCAGTTCGTCGAACCATCAAAAAGATATGCGGACATTATCGTCCTTGACGGCGGCTACAACCTTGTTGCCCTTGAAATGATAATGCAGCGCATAGAAAACCACCTGGAGTCGAGCAAAATTTAGCCCGATTCCGGTTGACAAATATTCAGTTTTATTATAGCATAATTCATAGTAAACTTATATGATTGCACTCGAAATATTGCAATTTTTGTCTCCCAATCAGATATTACATTTGCCGGAGCAGGGCAGATTTATACTTTGCTTGTTATCTTGCCTGATACTTGTGAAGTTATCTGTTTACGCATTTATATATACTTAATGATATCATCTAATTATAAATTGATCGTTTCTTCATATCACAGGGGGTTACGAAGTGAAAATATCCACAAGGGGACGCTACGCGCTAAGGATGATGATCGATTTGGCCATGCACGGGAATGACCAATATGTAACCATTAAAGAAATATCACAGCGCCAGGGGATTTCAGCCAAGTACCTTGAACAGATCATCTCGGTTTTGAGCAAGGCCAGCTATGTAAAAGGTTTGCGGGGCGCATCCGGGGGATATAAGCTTTCAAGGCCTCCTGAGGAATATACTGTCGGGATGATACTTCGGCTCATTGAAGGCGATCTCGTCCCGGTCAAATGCATGGAAAGCGATCCGATAGATTGTGCAAGAGCCGATATTTGTGTTACTCTTGAAGTTTGGAAAAAAATCTACGACGCCATATCAAATGTCATAGACAATATAACTTTGGCTGATCTGGTAGAAATGCAAATCGAGAAACTCAGTGCATTGGGTAATAAGTCCAACTAGTTCTTTGCACATACCACAACATTCTTTAAGTACATTCGGGCATATATAAGCAGACAGGTCTCGTACAATTGTCAAAAGCAATTGTGAGACCTGTTTTTTACCGCTACATCCTGTAATTCTCAGGCAGGGAAGAGGCAACACTAGCTTCTTCATTCACCGATGATCTTTATCAAAACGCGCTTGTCCCTCTTACCGTCGAATTCTCCGTAAAATATCTGCTCCCACGGGCCAAAGTCGAGCTTTCCGTTCGTTATGGCGCATACACACTCCCGTCCCATGACAGTACGCTTCAAGTGTGCGTCGGCATTGTCTTCAAATCCATTGTGTTCATATTGATCATATGGCTTTTCCGGTGCCAGCTTCTCAAGAAAGCGTTCAAAGTCCCTGTGCAAACCTGATTCGTCGTCGTTGATAAATACACTGGCTGTAATGTGCATTGCATTTACAAGCAGTAAGCCTTCCTTTATCCCGCTCTCCTTAAGGGCCTGCTCGACCTGTGGAGTTATATTGATAAAGGCCCTTCTTGTCGGCGTGTGGATCTTCAGTTCCTTTCTATATGACTTCATATGTTTGGACTCCTTTTCCATTTTTATAATAAACCCAGTAAATTATACCATGCCCTTCCTGCATATCAAATAGCATTTTAGGATCGGATAAGATACACCGTTTCTGTCATAAAGATTATCAAATCCGATGGAACGAGCGATATTTGTAGATGATGGAGCAAAAACAAAACAAGATTTTTGCAAAATTTATTCAGTTTCATGTTTTATAATTGTAGACAAATGGTTACAATTTTGTTACAATGTGTAACGCTTTTTAAAAGCTGGATATTTGTAAGCATTTTTAGGGGTTAGCCGGCTTTCAAAGCCAAAATAAAAAACCAGACGTATCAATGATATGGAGGAGTTTAATGTCAATAATAGCATTTATACTGACGTCTTGGCTGTTCTCAGTCGTGTATACGCCTAAAGTCGTCAATGTAGCTGCTGAAACATTGCTTTATAAAAACGATAATAATCAAATTGCATATAGTGAGACACTTAGCGCTGACGGCAGCGCTTCAAGCGAAGACCTTTTGTCAGGCGTCATCGTATTTAATTACAGCAAAGAGACGGATTATTGGAAGCTGATAAAACAGGCGGTCAATGACGGAAGCCCATACGCACTGAAAATGGCCGAGATATATGAAGCACAGCGCAATCTGAAAATCGACATGGAAGGTATTCCGCTCCCCAAGACCGAAATTTTCGGGAAGTCAAAGTCACTTGAAGAGATAAGGAGAGCCGTCGACTTATACGACAGAAAACCGCCATATAATCTTACCTTACAGGAAAGGCAGCTCGTTGAACGATGTGTCATGGCAGAAGCGGGCAATGAGTCTTACAAAGGCCAGATGGCAGTCGCACAGGCGATCCTGGACGGGACACTTCGAACAGGCCTTGATGTGGCGTCTTCCATCAAACGATACAGAATAGTCAGCAGATCGGACATCCCCGTCTCGGAAAGCGTCAAAAAAGCTGTTTCAGCCGTATTCGATTACGGCGAGAGGGTGACCCCCGAAAAAATGGATGTTTGGTACGCTCCCAAGCGGGTCTACTCTGCCTGGCATGAATCCCAGAACTATGTAACCACTATAGGCAACCACAAGTTCTTCTGGATGAATGAATAGCCTGAAAATTAGCAAAATCATTTCCTTTTAACCAATTTTAGCTTTCATCATTATTACTATCATACTATTAATTATTTAGATTTACAGACTGATCGATAAGTTTAGCCCCATACAAATTATCCATTGAAAAATGCGCTCCCGACGGCAGCGCATTTTTCTTTATATGAACCTGAGATTTTCCTGCTTAACAACTCCCGCAAAAATCCATAGAACGTCATGCAGTATATGTTTTATACAATTTGGTCATTATAACTCTTGTTTCTAATTTGCGCATAATTTTCCTTGCCATGCTAAAAATAAGAACAATGGAAACAACAGTAGAAGCAGGTTGTACGATATGTTTGGATACCTTACAAGGAAAATAAACTACTACTTTTTGAAAGCGGCAAATGACAAGGCGAATTTCCGCACTAATACCGGTTCAGCCACACCGGTTTCTATTATTGCCGAGCCGATAGATAAAGACCTGTCGAAAAACATCGAGAATGTCAAAAACGTGATGAGCAACAGCTGTGACCTGGCCGTCCACGAATTCTGTTTCGGGTATAACAGAAAGCATACCGGTGCACTGATTTACATTTCCAGTTTGACGGACAGAGGGGAAATACACAAGCATGTACTGAATCCGCTCATGTACGATTCTCTGATGCTTAAAAATAATGAAACTGAAAACATGTTTGACATTGAGGACATCGGGAGAAGCCTGCTTTCAATCACGGAATACAGCGTGATCATCCAGCTGAAAGAATTGATAGAGAAACTTCTGAGCGGTTCATCGATCCTCCTGGTACACGGTTCAACAAAAGCCCTTGCGATCAATACGATCAAGGTGGAGACAAGGGGAGTGCAAGAACCGGATACCGAATCGGTCGTACGGGGACCGAGAGAGGGATTCAATGAAAACATAAAGACGAATATATCCCTGATAAGACGGAAGCTAAAGGATCCGGCGCTATGTATCGAGGAAATGACAATAGGGGAATTGTCCAACACAAAGGTGGCGATCGTCTACCTGAAAACACTGGCAAACCCAAAAATAGTCGATGAAGTCAGGAAAAGACTCAGCAGGATAAAAATAGATGCAATACTTGAATCGGGATATATTGAAGAATTTATAGAGGACGCGCCATATTCGATTTTCTCTACCGTATCAAACAGTGAAAAGCCCGACAAGGTTGCATCTAAACTGTTGGAGGGCCGTGTCGCAATCCTGGTTGACGGGACACCGTTCGTCCTTATGGTTCCAATGATCTTTGCGGAGAGCTTCCAAAGCAGCGAAGACTATTACTCAAGGCCGTTGCTTTCCAGCATCCTCCGCATTTTGAGAATCATCGCTTTCTTTCTGAGCATTTTGGGACCTGCATTATATGTAGCTTTGACAGTTTTCCATCAGGAGCTCATACCTACACAATTGCTGATTTCAGTAGCCGCCGGGCACGAGAAAGTACCGTTTCCTGCGATTTTGGAAGCACTTCTTATGCTCATCGTATTTGACATCTTGCGGGAAGCCGGAGTCCGCCTGCCATCGGCGATTGGACAGACCATAAGCATCGTAGGAGCGCTTGTGCTTGGGCAGGCTGCCGTTGAAGCTGGCCTGATAAGCCCCATCATGGTCATCGTGGTTGCTACTACGGCAATATCAAGCTTTGCCGTCACTCCGCAAACGGATTCAAGTACCGTATTGAGGTATTTTTACCTGTTTCTGGCGGGAATCGCAGGCGGTTTCGGAGTGATGATGGGGATGCTTATCACGCTGATGCATCTTGCCTCACTAAGATCTTTCGGAGTCCCGTATCTGTGGCCTGTTGCGCCTCTCAATTTTTCGGCATTGAAAGACGTATTCATCAGAGCCCCAATCTGGAAAATGGATAAACGCCCCTCAGCTCTAAAATGGGACGTTGACTTACAGCGTCAGTCGCGAAATCTAAGGCCTTCTCCCGAAAAACAAGAGCAATGATCCTGAGAAAACAGGGAGGAGTTTAGATATGAAAAATACTGCTGTCAAAATCGCAACGATTTTGCTCATGATCACTCTCCTGTTCGGATGCCTGGACGGGAGAGAATTGAGCGAGTTGGAAATCGTCATCGGGATCGGCATCGACAGTGCGGATGATCCCGATTCTATAAAACTTACCGCCCAAGTTGTAAACGTTAGCCAACTCGGTTTGAGCGGAAGCGGCGGTGATCCGGATTCGAAACCCTACTGGAATGCGGCAACTACCGGAACGACTATTTTTGAAGCAATAAGGCAGATAACTCATAAAACCGGAAACAGGCTCTTCGTCCCCCATTGCGAGGTTGTCATTTACTCAAAGGATGTTGCAAAGCAGGGATTATACAAGCACCTTGACTTTTTTTTGCGTGCGATAGAGATGAGATTGACATCATTCATATTGATTGCGGAGGGAAAAGCCGGAGAAGTTCTGGATGCAAAACCGCAGACAGAGGAACTTCCCGCAGTCAACATATACAACCTGGTCAAATCATATGGATTTACTTCTCACCTGTATGACGTGACTCTGAAAGAGTTTTCATCCCGCCTCATAAGCGAGGCCACGGCACCCGTAGCGCCGTTAATCAAAGTAGTCCAGGAAGGAGAAAACAAGGATGTCCAGGTCATGGGTCTTGCTGTTTTCAAGGAAGACAAAATGATCGATGAGCTGAACATGGATGAGACTAGGGGACTTTTATGGGTCATCAATGAAGTCAAAAGCGGCGTACTGATCGTTCCGACACCTGAAGAATCAGGAGTAGCGGTCTTTGAGATAGAGACTGCCAAGGGTAAAGTCAAACCTGAAATAACCGATGACGGAAAGATCATAATGCATATCGATATTAAGCTGCAAGCAAACCTGTCCGAACAAACAACTGCTGAAAAACTGGCCAGGCCAGAGATCTTTGAAAAACTGCAGGACAACATGTCGGAAGTGGTCGTTCAAGAGATAATGTCCGCTTACGAAAAATCGTCAAAGACCGGTTCCGATATCTTCGGCTTCGGTGATATGATCCATAAAAAATATAACAAAAAATGGCATGAGCAGCTGGAAGAAGATTGGGAAGAGATTTATAAGACGATAGAGTTTGATATAAAAGTTGATTCCAAGATCACAAAAACGAATCTGCTGAAGAATCCCGTGACACAAAAATTGGGAGGATGAATGAAAGAATGAATGTAGAACGAGGGAAAATTAATGTCACTCAGCTTTTTTTCTGTGTCACAGGGTTTGTTGAAGGATCAGTATTATTGGTGAATTTTGCGGTAGACATGACCAAATCCCAGACCTGGATGGCTGTATTGGCAAGCATTGCTGTTGCCATACCGGTCATTTACTCGTATGTTGCGCTCGCCACCAGATTTCCGGGATTGAATGTCATTCAGATAAATGATATTGTTTATGGACCAATATTGGGAAAATTAATCTCCCTATATTACATTTTCTTCTTTGCTCTGACATTCTCCTTCAACAACAGGGACATAGGGGAACTCTATAAGATTTTCATCATGCCTGATGCTCCCATGATATTTTTCCTGGCAGCATTTGCGGTCACTTGCGCATATGCCGTGCATAAAGGCCTTGAGCCGCTGGCAAGGGTAAGCCACATAATAGTTGCAATTTCCTTTACGGTCATGCTGTTGATCTTTCTCCTCCTTATAGACATCATGGATTTTTCAAATTTTCTGCCCCTTTTCGACGTACCACTGATAAGTTTCATTCACAGCGTCCATGTCATCACGGCGATCCCGTTTTGCGAATCGATAGCATTCCTGATGATTTTCGGATCACTCGACAAGACCGAAAAAGCTGCAAAATATGTTATATGGGGGTTAATCAGCGGAGGATTCATACTGCTGAATGTTGCCGTCAGGAATACAGCCGTTCTGGGTAATACCGAGACGATATGGACCTCTACTTCTTTTGAATCGACCCGCCTTATCGATATCGGTACGGTGCTGACAAGAATGGACCTTTGGGTCGGTGTTATCCAGACGATACTGATCTTTTTCAAAGCGAGCCTTTTGCTTTATGCCCTTGCTACATCCGTCGCCCAGATCCTTGGATTGAAATCATATCTGCCGATACTTCTGCCTTTGACAGCAATTGAGGTCATTTTGTCGGCAACCGTATATCAATCGCCGGTTGATCACGCAATGACCACGCAAAATGCAGGTATCTTTTACAGCACACCGTTATTATACTTTACACCGGCGATCACTTTGCTGATAGCGGTAATACGAAAGCTGCCAAAAAGCAAACGGAGGAAACGATCATGATATACGTACTCACGATATACACCCTGGTCGCGATAATCAATTTGCCGCCGCTCATCAAGAACGGTCAAAAAAGGGAACTTTTTGCGTTTATAGCTTTCTTCATCGTGGCATTTGTATTGAGCTTGCTTTATGCTATGGATATAGAGATACCAAGCCCGATGGAAGGACTAAAATATCTCATTGAAGATTTTATGGGGTTAAAATATCCCGAACCAAAGTGAGCTGATAAAACGAAATCAAACATTTACATTTTGACAATGTAATTCGCATTCCGAAATAATTGTGCTTGACTTGCTGCGAAATTGTTATTATAATAAAAAGGCTGCTATGGAGAGGTATCGAAGTGGTCATAACGGGGCTGACTCGAAATCAGTTTGTGCGAAAGCACACGCGGGTTCGAATCCCGCCCTCTCCGCCAAAATCAGGCTAAAAAGTCCTCATTTCGAGGACTTTTTTAGCATTTTAAGCGACAAATTCGATTTTACTGTATCTGAATTTTGAGTAATCAATGCTCCCGGAAGCTCCGTTGCCTCCGGGAGTTTATTGATACCTGCTTTAACATGAGAAACTCAAGGCCTGCATCGGCAGTATCATCTGTATGTTCATATCCCTGATAAAATATTCTGATTTCTTTCACATGGTGCTGTTTCACTTTTTACTTTACACATCAAAGTCAAAGGGAAGGTCCCTGCAATGTGTTGACAATGTAAACACATCGGTATATACTGTGTTTACATTGTAAACAATCTGGAGTGAGCATCGAATGAGCGAGCAGAGCATAAGCCTTACCAAAACCGAATGGAACCTCATGGAATGCCTGTGGGAAGCGTCGCCTCGTACCGGCAGAGAGGCAACGGACTATATGCGTAAACATGTGGGCTGGACCCGGAGCACGACGTTAACTATGCTTCGCCGCATGTCCGAAAAGGGTCTTATCAGCTGTGAAGAAAAAGAAGGAGTTAAGGTTTACACACCGCTCATCAAGCGTGAAGACGCTGTTATCAGGGAAACGGACGACTTCCTGAAGCGCGTATACAAGGGCAGCATCAGCCTCATGATGAGCGCCATCACGAAGAGACAGGAACTCACAAAAGAAGAAATCGATGAACTTTACGCCATTCTGCGTGAAGCTGAAGGCAGGGAGGGGGAGAAATGACGGAGCTCATAATCACTTCCTCCGTTCTTATCCTTGTGGTGGTCCTGATGCGGCATTTTTTAAAGGGTAAGATCAGCCTGCGCTTGCAGTACGCTCTATGGGCAATGGTGCTGATACGTTTGATGATACCCTTTACCCTTTTTGAAAGCCCCATTAGTGTTATGAATGCAGTCGAACTGTCTTCAGCCTACAAGAAGGCCGAACAGACTCTTTCAGAAACCCGGGTATACTCTGACGTGATACGTAACAGTGAACTGACGCCTGATGAGGCTCGTGAAGCCGGAAAAGGGACGCTGCATGAGATTTATAAGGTTAGCACGCGACGTGTAAGCATTTTACAGAGGAAAACTTTTCTCGACCAGATTACATATCTGTATATTGCATAAATCAAAAACTCTTGGGAGGTTACATCTTCCAAGAGTTTTTTTGATTTCGTGATCTGATCAGTTGCGTTTTGATTTACCAGCCTTCGGGGTAATGATCAAAAGCACCGATGCTGTTTGCATCAATGAAATTTATTTCAGTATACGGATCGTATGTTATGCTGTCGTTACCGCTATATACTGTATACCTCTGAATCTCCTTTTCCCGCTCGAACTGAATGACAACATCATTTCCATCCTGTTTAACCGATAGTATGGAGGACTTGGCAGCATCATCATTCTTTATTACGTAATCCTCAGGAATGAACGTGTTGTACAGCCTTACAGATTTTGTACTGCCTGTAAAGTCAACACAGATCCCCGGCGGGCTGGGAGTATCACTGAGCAAATTTAAGAGTATCTGACGACTCATTATACTTGTAAGCCGTATCATCTCCACAGGCTGCTAATAAAGCTAATATCATGAACAGGAACAAAGCAAACATAGAGAGTTTCATACCGTAACCCCTGCTCAAAACATCCTCTTGCTTTTTTACGACCCAATACTCGCTGCCGTTTGGCTTCCTGCCCATAAATCCATACTCTATCAGCATCCTGCGGAGCAGGAAATAATCTCCGAAGGTGTGCCATTTATTTATTATTGAGTTCACTTCCTTCTCGGAATAGATGCGATCCTCTTCGAATTTACCGGCAAGGTACTCTACCACAAGGATCTTTTTCTTTGCAGCAGCAGGGTACTGTTTTATCCTTCCTTCGTCATCCAGAAACACTGCGATATCGGGTGAAATATTGCTCATAAGAACCTCCATATTGTTTATAAGAATTATTATACTCCCAATCATAAAGAATGTCCATATGTGAGGCACAAGTGTTCATAATTTTTTACAGAATCAACTATTGAAATTATCCTCATTCTACACTATAATTATAGACACTTGCAAGATTAGATTCTAGAACTTGCAAAATCGAAATTTCTGTATTTCGATCGACCCTTAATATTAGGCCATTATCATTTTTAATAATCAGTCAGGGGAGAAGGATTATGCCAAAGCCACTTTCAAATCTTGTATCCACGGTCAAAGCTTCTACCACTATCGCAATAGATTCGATGTATAAAAAGATGAAAGCGGAAGGCATCGATGTAATCGGTTTCGGAGCAGGGGAACCGGATTTCAATACACCGGATAATATCAAACTGGCCGGAATCAGGGCGATAGAAGATAACTTCACACGCTATACTCCGTCAAGCGGTATTGAATCGCTGCGGAAGGCCGTTTGCGACAGGTTAAAAGAGGATTGTGGCCTGGATTACACTCCTTCTCAGATCGTAATATCGAACGGAGCCAAGCAGAGCCTTTATCTGGCATTGAAGGCAATAACCAATCCCGGAGACGAGATCATCCTGCCCGCTCCATACTGGGTAAGCTATCTTGAGATGATAAGGATGACTGGTGGAACTCCGGTAATCGTTGAGACAAGTCAGGATACGGGATGGAAAATGACGGCGGAGATGCTGAAAACTGCAATCACACCTAAGACCAAGGCTCTTATCCTGAACAGTCCGTCAAACCCCTCAGGAGTGGTTTATAACGAAGAGGAACTGGCAGCTATTGCAAAGGCCGCGATCGAGGCCGATATATATGTCATTTCCGATGAAATTTACTACAAGCTGATATATAACGGATGCAAGTTCAGAAGCTTTGCATCATTCGGGGAAGAGATCAAATATAACACGATACTTGTAAACGGAGTCTCCAAGTCTTATGCCATGACCGGCTGGCGGATAGGTTATACCGCTGCAAACGATGAGATCTCCAAGCTTATCGGCAACTATCAAAGCCATGCATCATCCGCTCCAAATTCCATTGCCCAGCTAGCTGCCGTCGAGGCTCTCACCGGGCCCCAGGACAATATCGAAGTGATGCGCAAAGAGTTCCAGGCCCGGCGCGACTACTTTGTTGAGCGCCTCGATAAAATCGAAAACATAGGCTACATATATCCGGACGGTGCATTCTACCTTATGATGGATATATCAAGCCTGATAGGCAGGGAAATGTACGGATGTGTCATCCGGGATGCCGACGACTTCTCAAGCCTGTTTCTTGATAAAGGATTGGTGGCAACAGTACCGTGTACAGGGTTTGGCGCTCCATATCATGTCAGATGGTCATACGCGACATCACTTGAAAATATAAAGACGGGGCTTGACCGCCTTGAAAAATTCCTCAAAGAGGGATAAAATACTAATCGACCGACGGATATCGGTCGATTAGTTGATTATACGGGCAATTACTCTGATTTTTTACCCTGATCAAAACTGCAAGGAGAATATGGAGAAGCTTATGAAAGACAGATATGAAAGCCCTCTGACATCGAGATATGCCGGAAAGGAAATGTCCAATCTCTTTTCACCGGATGTGAAGTTCCGTACATGGAGAAAACTCTGGGTGGCATTGGCCCGTTCGGAGATGAAACTGGGTCTTCCGATCACCGAAGATCAGATCATACAGATGGAGAAGCATCTTGACGATATCCCTTACGAAAGAGTTGAGATCCTGGAAAGGGAACTAAGACATGATGTCATGGCTCATATCCATGCCTTTGGTGAGCAGTGCCCCGATGCGATGCCTATCATACATCTGGGTGCCACAAGCTGCTATGTGACCGACAACACCGATATCATCATAATGCGCCGCGCACTTGAGCTCGTAGCGGGAAAACTGCTGCTTGCAATAGAAGTCCTTTCCGATTTTGCGCTTAAATATAAGTCCCTTCCTACACTTGCATTTACCCATTTTCAGCCAGCCCAGCTTACTACCGTAGGGAAGAGGGCTTCACTTTGGATCCATGATCTGCACATGGACTTTGAGGAGGTCCTGTATAGGATATCCACATTAAAACTACTGGGGTCAAAGGGTACTACAGGGACCCAGGCAAGTTTTCTTGAGCTCTTAGAGGGGGATCATGAAAAAGTCCGCAGGCTTGAAGAACTTATTGCCGAGGAAATGGGATTTGAAAAGTGTTATCCGGTTTCCGGTCAGACCTACTCCAGGAAGGTCGACTCTTTCGTGCTCAACACGCTGTCAGGGATCGCCCAAAGCGCTTCAAAATTTGCAACCGATGTCAGGCTGTTATCCCACCTCAAGGAAGTGGAAGAGCCGTTTGAATCTGCGCAGGTCGGCTCGTCAGCCATGCCTTATAAGCGAAACCCGATGCGCTGCGAAAGGATATGCGCTCTGGCAAGGTATGTTATAGCAGATGCCATGAATCCGGCTGTTACCGCAGCCACACAGTGGATGGAACGGACCCTTGATGATTCTGCCAACAAACGTATCAGCATACCCGAAGCATTCCTGTGCATTGACGGTATACTTAATATTCTTATAAATGTGGCGTCCGGTCTGACGGTGCATGAGAAAATCATAGAAAGACATATCAGGGAAGAGCTTCCCTTCATGATCACCGAAAACATCCTGATGGATGCCGTAAAGGCCGGCGGGAACCGCCAGGAACTGCACGAAAGGATACGCCGTTATTCGATTGCGGCGGGTTCACGTGTAAAGGATGAAGGCTTGCCAAATAATCTGATCGATCTGATCGCGTCGGATCCGGATTTCAGACTCAGCAGGGAAGAGCTTGAGGGTTTGCTCGATCCCAGGATGTATATCGGCCGATCTGCCGAGCAGGTTGAAGAATATGTGGGAGTCACTGTTAAGGCACTTGTTGAGGAAAATAAAAAAAGGTTCAGCGCTGAAGCCGAACCTTTGAAGGTGTAAGTCATTCGAAAATGCATCATGTAAAATCAGTTGCTTTACAGTACCGGTTTCGAAAAGAATGTCGGGCAGAACTGTAAAGGTTTTGTCGAATCATATTGTCATCTGCATCGTTAATGGTTGCAAAACATTTGACTTTACCTGAAATTGATATTATAATAACGATGCTTATGAAGCAATTTATCTGACCTATCCGTAGAAAAGGTACTAGACTTGCTTCCCAAGTCGATCATGCAATGCTGCCGAGCCAACAACTGACAGGAGAAGTATGACTGCTCCGGTCGCACACATCTCCCTGACAAGCATCAATGTATGTCCAAGATTCAGGGTGTCGCTCTGTACAGTTAAGAGAAGTATTATTGCAGCAATTAGGAATGTGGCAGTTATTATGTAACAGCCTTTCAACAACAGTTTTGTGATTTTATGCATTTTTGACTCCTTATGTACTGATTTGAATGATGCTATTGTTTATTCAAAGAATCAATAAACCTAATTATATATCAAACACAGATATTTTTCTACTGTAAGGATCCGTAAACCGGGGAAAGGAACGGTATTACTGCCATGAAGTGCCCATATTGCGCTCATTTGGAGAGCAAAGTGGTCGACTCCAGACCTACGGACGAAGGTGAGTCGATCAGAAGGCGCCGCGAATGCCTTGCATGCCAGAGAAGATTCACAACGTATGAACAGGTCGAGATACTGCCTATAATCGTCATAAAGAAGGATGGGTCCAGACAGGTATTTGATAAGCAGAAGATACTGAACGGTCTCCTTCGCGCTACCGAGAAAAGGCCGATTTCGCTCAACGATCTGACAAGGATCGTAAACTCGATCGAGCTCAAGCTCCAGAATGAGCTGCGTCGCGAAGTAAGGTCAACTGAAATCGGCCAGCTGGTAATGGACGAACTCAAAAGCCTGGACGAAGTCGCATATGTTCGCTTTGCCTCGGTCTACAGGGAGTTTAAGGACATAAACTCATTTATGTCCGAGTTGACAAGCCTTCTCAAAAAAAATGAGGATCGTGAGCCTGACACACGTGAACCTGACACAAAAGAGTAGCCTTATTATTTGCTGCCTTATTTCCCACGATTGAGACAGGTAGATAATCATCGATATTTCTGCGCAAACACAATATGGTATTGGCATCTCCATTTGAAATGTGATAAACTTTACATGTCATTCATGACATGACCTCCTTTTGCTTTGTACGGT
>ENA-OWPA01000134-OWPA01000134.1-bioreactor-metagenome-genome-assembly--contig:-NODE-134-length-135522-cov-7.385987_pt1 | contig 135522 bp, 131 predicted proteins | sample MGYA00238139_ERZ651803 | MGnify/ENA primary metagenome ERZ651803 (study PRJEB26909, sample SAMN07631231) | bioreactor metagenome | isolation source: Switchgrass digestor | place: USA: Dartmouth...
CATAATAATGGCATGCCGTTCAGATTCGGCTCTGAACAGCATGCCTAAAACATACTATTGAAACATTCTAAAATGTATAACTTAAATCTATGGTTTAATGAGGGCTGCTCCGGCTGCCGTGGCAAACTCGGCATGGGCCGGGATATGGAAATTTATATCGAAAAGCTTGGTCAGGCCGTCAAATATGGTCCTGGCCTGGGGCACATTGGTCAGGTTGCCGGTCAGGACCACATCGCCAACGTTTTCTTTTCTGCATGCAAAAACCGCCATCATGCCGATTGTCTGGAACACAAGGTTGATAATGCCCAGCGCTATATCGGCCTTGGTGGCCAGATCGCTCATTTTCCCGAAATTCGACGCGGTGGTCTCTTTAGGCAGGTTCCCAACTTCGCCGTGAGAGATATCGGCTATTGTAAGATCCACATGGGTAAGGTTCCCGTTCTTCGCCATGTCGATTATGTCAGAGAAGTTCCTGACATTGAGCATCCGGTTGGAAAGCCCCAGCAGGGTGCCTCCGCCCACACCGGTACCTCCTATATGCTGTATCCTGTCGCCATCGGCTACGACATATGCGGTCCCGGTACCCATGCTGACTATTATCGCCCTGTTAAGTCCGCTCAGCGAGAGTCCTCCGCGTCCTATGGCAAGGAACTCGTCTACCCTGTAAGCAGGAATGCTGAATATATTTCCTTCAATGAACGTGGAACCGACTCCGGTGACCATGACATGGTCCACGTCGGACAACTGCAGACCGTTTTCATTGAGGAACCTGCCAAAGGCTCCATACATTGAAGACAGGGGATCAGTAGCTTTTACCAGGATTGGGCTGAACATGCTGCCGTTATCAAACCCCACGATTTTTGTTGTACTGCCGCCTATATCAATGCCGACTATTTTACCCATATCAGCATCTCCTGTTTATTGCCTGACCGTTTTACTGTAGCGGAAATATGCCAGGGCAACCGGCACGGTTATTATCCCGCCGACGATCATCTCGGCTATCGCATTGGTGGTGAACACCGCGATGAGGAATGCACCGAACGCCATCCCTAACCTTTCCACTACTTCCTTTGCATAAACAAGGTAAAGCATAAGGAATACAAGCGCTGTATTGGTCAGGCTTCCCGCCATTCCTCCGATGAACGAGCTCACGGTATTTTTCAATGGTGACTTTTTCAGGAGCCTGGATATTCCGGCGAAAGCAAAATACGAAACCACGCCAATGAACATCCTGGGCAGCACGGAAACCAGAGGATTGATGAATAGCGGGTCCAAAACGGTTACCGGCCTTGTTGCGGCATGGATAAGGGTGACGATCCCGAATGAAGTGCCCATTATGAAACCTGCGACAGGTCCCAGGATCACTCCGGTTATTATGGTCGGGATATGGACTATTGTTGCGCTGATGGTCCCCAACGGTAGCATCCCAAGGGGTGTCATGTCGAGAATGATGGTGATGGCCAGCATGAGACCGAGCATGGCCAGGCTCCGGGGATTTTTAAACAGATTCTTCATTTTTTTGACCTCCGTTCTCATTCCCTTTACGGGATATGATTCGAAATATAAAGATGTTTGATGGTTAAATGTCCGGTTTCCTGCAAATACCGGCATGCTTGGATATAGCATAACATAAGGTCCGATTCTGTTCAATAATCCATGATGACATATAGCCCGCCGCTTTCTGTTTCATTTTTGGTGATATTTAATAGTATTGCCTGTCAATATGTGATAAAATATGTGATAAAATTAAATCGTTATTTTGGTACCGCAGGTGATAATTTTGCATCATTTGTTCATAGTCAACCCTGTTGCCGGGAAAGGCAGAGCGTTGGGCATCATCCCTGATATCGAGGCACGGTTCAAAGATTCAGAACAGACATACGAAATAGTAGTTACCAAGGCTCCCGGGCACGCGGAAGAAATCGCCGAAGAGGCATCCGCCAGGCATGAAAGCCTGCGCATATATTCGGTGGGCGGTGACGGTACCCTGAACGAGGTTGTAAATGGAATCGCCTGTTCAGGGGCTGAATCAGAGCTCGGCATTATACCGTGCGGTTCGGGTAATGACGCAGCCCGCAGCCTGTACCCGGTACTGGATCCCGTTAAGCTTCTTAATGTGCTGCCTTCTTCCGGTTCGGTTCCGGTTGACCTGGGCAGGCTGAATGGCAAGTATTTTATCAATATCGCTTCCATCGGCTTTGATGCCGATGTGGTCCTGAACAGGAACTATTTCAAAGGTTTTCCGCTAATCTCGGGACCCGCTTCATATATTCTCGGAGTCCTTGCCGCCCTTGTAAAATGCAAAAAATACAGGCTCAGGATGACCCTTGATGACAGGGATCCCATTGAAAAGGAATTTTTGCTTACCATGTTCGCAAACGGTTCATATTACGGAGGGGGCATGAAGGCTGCCCCCAGCGCAAAAATGGATGACGGAAAACTTGACTTCTACCTGGTGGATTCGTGCAGCCGCCGCAAGATACTGGTGTTTTTCCCGCGGTTCCGCAAAGGCCGTCATGAAACAATGAAGGAAGTATCCCATGTCCAGGGTACAAGGGCCCTGGTGGAAAGCGATTCCCCATTTCCCGTCAACCTCGACGGCGAGGTTCACATGGAGAGCCGTGTAACGGTGGAGCTTATGGACAAGTGCATAAGGGTACTCATTCCATAGCCGTTTTCAGGGCATTTTCTTTCCGGTTCAGTGCATAGAATCCCGTCGGGTTCTCAGGATTCTGCTTGTTGTAAACAAAAGCTTTGCCATCCATGCCCGAGAAAATGCCGCCCGCCTCGGTAACGATGATATCCATCGCGGCTGTATCCCACTCCATTGTTTTCCCGAAACGATAATAGACCTCCACGTCCCCTCTTGCCAGCAGGCACCCTTTATATGCGCTTCCTGCAGTTATGACGTTCCTGATATCGTTTACTGCAATGAGCCTGTCCATTTCGGGAGCATAATGCGACCTGCTCCTGGCAAGCCTAATATCCTTCGTCCGGCGCGACACGGTTATACGTTTCTCCAGTCCGTTTATATATGACCAGGCACCGAGCGATCTTGCCGCATAATACAGCTCATCATATACCGGGACGTAAATGACACCTGCGACAGGTCTTCCCCACTCCGTAAGGGCAATATTGACGGTAAATTCATCGTTTTCCTTAATGAACTCCCGGGTCCCGTCGAGAGGGTCGACTATAAAGCAAAACCGCTCTCCCTGTCTTGAAAGGTCGTCGGCGGATTCCTCCGATAAAACAGGCATGTCAGGAAATCTTTCCTTCAAACCTCTTACGATAATGCCATCGGCCGCCTTGTCGGCGTCTGTCACAGGAGATTCATCCTTTTTATACTCGATTTCCAGTTCCTTTTTGTAGAACTTCAGTATCTCCTTCCCGGCATCCACCGCCAGTTTCTTCATGATCTCAAGCGCTTCTTTCAGGTCAGGCAAGTCCTTCATCTCCGCATCACAAAATCCTGGTGTATTTTTTCCTGTCCTGGACATACTCAATCCTGTAGACTTCCCTAACGGGGCAACCGCTTGCTGCGCTGACGCTTATGACCTGGTCAAGGTACTGTTCGGGAAACAGCAGGCAGTATCCGCATCCCGTTTTGGAAACCCTGCAGGGCGTGGATATGACCTGGAATATCAAACCTCGCTGTTCAAATATCCTGCATACTCTATAAGCATAATTCCCTGAGTCGTAAAGGGCAATGCAATCCACTGTACGCACCTATTATACCATAATCATAATACATGCTATGCCCTTGTCAAAACAGGTGTGAATATAGGTTGACAGGGGCAATCGGCGTGCAGTATAATGTTTTATGCGCTTGTTCATTGTGTATTGCGCTTTCATGCGCCCGTAGCTCAGCAGGATAGAGCACAAGTTTCCTAAACTTGGTGTCGCACGTTCGAATCGTGTCGGGCGTACCATGGGGTTCCAATGGTTTTGGAACCCTTTTTTATACCTATGATATACTTTATTTTTGCAATATTTCATCCTAAATCTGTTTCGGTAGTCTTATCTGGTATGCTATAAATGCATCTCATCTACATTGGATAAAACAGAAGAATATATTGAAGTACCGAAAGTTGTATTGGGTTGAGTTAATAGTTAACACTTCATTTTCTAAAAACCAACCTTCTGAGATTACATAGTTTCTTACTTTTTCTGGCTCCTTTGTATATTCTACTATAGCCAAACCTTCTTCTGCTCTGAGGCTGCCCTTTCACCGCTGAGGCAAATGACCCTGCTGGCTGAAATAGACCGACTGGTGAAAAGGAACTCCCAGTTTATTATCGCGACCCATTCCCCGATCCTTCTGGCATATCCCAATGCGGTCATATACCAGATAACACAGGACGGAATAGATACTGTCGAATATGAAAAATGTGAGCATTACCTGCTCACAAAACAGTTTCTCGAAAATCCAAAAAAATTCATGGAATATCTGTTCAGCGAATAACAGTCAGTTTGCAGCTTCAATATTTTTAAATATACCGGCCGAGAAAACAAAGAGTGTTACCGCAAGGACAAAATTCCACAAGGCAACTACTCCAACCAGCAGAATTTCCTTTTCTGTGGCTGCCACAAGAATGCCTCCTACGATCAAACCCGGCAAAATCATCAGTATGTTAACGATCGCTTTAATAAAAATCTGGGTTCCCTTGCTGTGGATCCGGCCAAAAATCCTTCGAGTAAGCACATCCCCATAGGTATACACGGCTCCGAAGAATGTATAAGCCAATATGCAGATAATTATCGTTAACAATGATGACTTGAACAGGATCCCTGATATCACGAACAGAACAGTTCCGTCAAAGAAGTTCTTGATATGTTCGGCCAGGGTCGCATAAAAGAGCTTTTTGGGGGATGAGTCCGGGATCAGGAAAATATAATGCTTCTCAAGTTCTTTGCCCGTGCCGCCCTGCACCTGGAACAGGAAAAGAACATATACGCTGAAAAATAATATGTAAGATAGAGTCAGGATCCCCGTGTCATCGGGAATCACAAGCTTAAAAATGATCGCGGCAATTATGACTGAAACTGAAGCCCTGTCAAGGAACAGGAAAAATGCAGTCTTCCGAAGTTCAAGAAGACGTCTGAAGAAAACAGCAGCCGCGCCGGTACCCGAAAGTTTCTGGTTCACTTTATTCTTTATCTTCAGGTTAAAGTTCACATTGTTGCCTTCACGCTTCGCCTTCACGGCGGCCTCGATGTATTCTGCTCCTTCCAGCACATCTTCGTAATAATCAAGATTCAGCCTGTACAGTGCGACCGATGTGCCTATGATTAAAAGCACCATACCGGTCAGTCCTACCACGAACTCGGTAGTGAAGCCAAGCATTGCGGATGTTGCGATCGAAGCCGTCCAGCCTGTCACAGGAAAATACCTGCTGACCGGGTTATCGAACACAGCTTCCAAAGCCTCACCAAAGTTCCGGGTTTTTGCAAGGCTGATGACAAAAAAGATAACAACGGCAAGCGCAAGACAATCCAGCAGCCTCTTGAGTATCTTCTTTCTCCTGGAATACCTGGCAGCCCATGAGTAGAGTATCATGCTAATCAGGGGATAAGACAGGGCATACATTACCATCGCGAGCAGGACCATCCATACTCCGTATGGCTGAAGTTCAAAATTGTTCTTCAAATTGGGGATCTGGCATATACCGATAAACAGGAACAAAAAAGTACTTCCTACCTGTTTGATAAATGCGTAAAGCAGGATCTTGTTGGGCATGATCGGCGCTGTAAAGGCCATGTTGACATCCGCCATGCGGAAATACGTACTGCCTTTTTCAATGCCAATCTTGAGGGTCGAATAGTACATGAAAACAAAAGCAAGAGACAGGATCCCCGTGAATACGCCCGGTGATCCCCTCCTGATCGCGCCAGAAGGCAAAGCGAAGGAGGCGACCAGCATGAAAATTACAAAAAGGGTTATGAATATGTATCCTATCAGCAATGATGGCTTTTTGAAGATCCCCTTGATAAGGTTCTGCAGGGTCCGCCTGATTAAGAACAGCAAAGCTTTCATGCGGTTTTATCCTCCTGTTTCTCTGTCAGGGCGAAGAAAATCTGCTCCAGGGACTCGCCGCTTGCAAGCATTGAGTCCCGGGTATTTACATATACTATTTCGCCCTTGTTCATGATCAGGGCTTTATCCCAGATGCCTTCTATCGAATCTATAATATGGGTGCTTATGAGAACCGCGCATCCTGCCTGTTTCAGTTCAATGAATATGTCCTTCAGCTCTTTTATGGCTTTCGGGTCAAGGCCGATCATGGGTTCGTCGAACATCACCATGCGCGGATTTATGATCAGGGCGCAGCATATGCTTACCTTCTGCTGCATGCCTTTTGAAAGCTCCTTGCCGATCTTGTTCTTCTTGTCTTCCATGTCGAAACGCGCCAGCAGCGCTTCGGCAGTTTCTTCCCAGTCTTTCAGCCCATATGCCCTCGCTATGAACTCGAGGTGCTCCCACACGGTGAGCGACTCATACAGAGACGCTGTTTCAGGCACGTATCCGAAAATCCTTTTTGCCTCAATGCTCTTGTTGGGCTTGCCGTCAATGGTTATCTCACCGTCGAAACGCAGAAGGCCCGCTATCGACTTTATGGTTGTGCTTTTTCCCGCTCCGTTGGGACCAAGCAATACTCCGATCTCGCCGCTGTCTACCTCAAATGTCACCTTGTTTGCGGCCAACACTTTTTCATACTTTTTCGTAAGATTCCTGACCTTTAACATAGTAACCTCCTTTAGCGGGCGACCTGCTGTCTATTTATCTCAGTTGTTTGCCCCGCAGCATTTCTTGTATTTTTTCCCGCTTCCGCACGGGCATGGATCGTTCCTTCCAACCTTGGTGCTTACGGCCCTGTGATCCTCGTTGTACTTTTTCCTGATCTGGAGCCGCTCCTCCATGGTCAGCAGGCGGTCCCATTCCTCCAGGTTGTAAAGCCAGTCCGCTTTTGCGGCAAGCATATTGTAATATAGCTTGTAATACAGGATAGCCCTGTCGATATGGCTGTCTTCAGTAAGGGTTTCGAGGTCGAGCTTGCTGTCCAGGCTGGAATTGATGCCATCAAGGAAACCCATGAATGTCACATTGTCCATGTCATAGGCCTGGGCCAGGTCTGCAAGTTTGCCGGTAAGGCTTGTTACACCCTCACCCAGTATCTTTTTATAGGCTTCGGTTTCCTTCCTGAGATAATTGTCCAGAAAATCCCGGATCTCGGGATCGTTCCTGTTCTGTTGTTCCAGTTTTGCCCTCCACTCGTCATATAAACTCATATCAACACCCTCCATCATGCTACATTCTTTCCGGAGCATCTATCCTTATCAGTTCCAGGATATTCTTTATCACTATCCTTGTACAGTCTACAAGTATCAATCGTGCCATCATCAGTTCCTCTTCCCCGCCCTTGACCCTGCAGGCGTTGTAAAAACTATGGAACCCGGCTGCCACTTCCATCACGTAACGGGTCAGGCGGCTCGGCTCAAATGTTTTCGCCGCAAGCGCGACTTCCTCCGGATACTCGGAAAGTTTCCTTATAAGCTCCAGTTCCTCGTTTTCCTTAAGAAGGGTAAGATCGACCTCATCTATGGGCCTGCCGGTTATGCCTTCTTCTTTCAGTTTCCTCAGAAGGCTGCAAATGCGGGCATGGGCATACTGTACGTAGTAAACGGGGTTGTCGTTGGATTGTCTGACTGCAAGGTCCAGGTCGAAATCCAGGTGGCTTCCTGCACTCTTTAGGTTGAAGAAAAACCTTGCCGCGTCCCTTCCCACTTCTTCCAGGAGGTCTTCGAGGGCAATCGCTTTTCCTGTTCTCTTGGACATGCGGGCAAGCTCGCCGTTCCTGAAGAGCCTTACAAGCTGGAAAAGCACCACTTCCAGCTGTTCCTTTTTAAGACCGAAGGGCGTCATGGCGGCCTTCATCCTGGCCACGTGCCCGTGATGGTCTGCGCCCCAAAGGTCAATGGCCAGGTCGAACCCCCTGGTCACCAGCTTGTTATAGTGATACGCTATATCAGCGGCCATATAGGTTGGAACCCCGTTGCTCCTTATGAGAACCTCGTCCTTTTCAAGGCCCAGTTTTTCGCCATTGAGCCAGATGGCTCCGTCCTTTTCGACCGTATAACCTTTTTCGGTAAGGTAATCAACTACCCTTTTCACTTCGCCGTTATCATGGAGCGTCTTTTCGGAGAACCATACGTCGTACTCGATGCCGTAGGCTGAAAGGGTCTCGCGCATTTTCTGTATGTTCCTGGGAAGGGCGAAATCGACCAGTATCCTGCGCCTTTCCTCTGAAGGCTTGTCCACCAGGGAATCGCCATACATGTCATAATAATCCCTGGCGTGCTGGATTATGTCCTCGCCATGATAGCCGTCCTCCGGGAAGCTTACCTTATCCTCTCCCAGGATTATCTGCATGTAGCGGGCTTCAAGCGACATGCCGAATTTCTCGATCTGGTTTCCGGCATCGTTTATATAGAACTCCCTTGTAACGTCATATCCAGCTTTTTCAAGGACGCTGGCCAGGCAGTCCCCCAAAGCTCCACCGCGGGCATTGCCCATATGAAGCGGGCCCGTCGGGTTCGCGCTCACGAATTCCACGTTGACCTTCAGACCTTTGCCCAGGTCCACTTCCCCGTATCTTTCCTTCTTCTCCTGGATCAGCCTGAGACAGTCGTATAGCCAGTCCCTTTTCAGGAAGAAATTAATGAAGCCGGGACCCGCTATTTCCGCCCTTTCAATATAGGTCCCGCTGTAATCGAATTCGTTAAGCAGCAGTTCAGCCGTCTTCCTGGGCGGCATCCTTGTCTGCTTCGACACCTGCATTGCTATATTGGTGGAAAAATCTCCGAAGCCCCTTTCACGGGGAACCTCAACGAATACTTCGCTTATTTGGACCGGGGGCAGGACCCCTTTTTCTTCACATGCCCTGAAGGCTTTCTCCACGATACCGTGGACCTGTTCCCTTATTTTATCGAAAATGCTGTTCATCTGATCCATCCATCCTTGAGCCGTTAAGCTTTGGTTTTTTTCTCAACCACCCTGACGAGAAGGCTGTTGCTCCCGCCGTAAGAGCGGTTGTACTCGAGTATATAGTCTATTTTAATGGTTCCTCCCGAATCGTTGAAGTCTACGTCTACGTTTTTTGCTGTTATTCCCAGTATAACACTTCCGAATCTTGTATCATAGTCCGTAAGATGGGTTTTCCCCACCTCGAAAAGCATCATGGAATCCACGTTGCCATGCCTGATAAGCGTCACCGAGTCTTTCCCCGCTTTCAGGGTGGTGGTTGTTCCCTCCAGCCCGGTGATCTCGCTTTCCTCGTACGTTATTACGTAACTGTCTTCTTCCCTTGTGAGCTTTCCCTCGGTAACGAAGCTTATTTGCTCCCTGTCTCCGTCAAAGCTGCTGATCATGCTGTCTACGGTTATCAATACCTGTTTCTCCACATTCAGTCCCTCTCATAGGATCGTGTATCCTGCTCGTATTTCTCAAATGCCAGTTCTATCAGTCTCGTGATAAGTTCCGGGTAAGGAATGCCGCTGGCCTCCCAGAGCTTCGAATACATGCTGATGCTGGTGAATCCCGGCATCGTGTTTATCTCATTCAGAATAACGCCCTTTTCTTCGCTGTAAAAGAAATCGACCCTCGACAGGCCGGAACATCCCAGTGCCCTGAAAGCCCTTACAGCGTAGTCCTGCACCTGTTCCATAACATGGGGAGGAACGTCTGCCGGGATTATTGTTTCCGATTTGCCGTCTATATATTTCGCTTTATAGTCGTAGAACTCGTTGCAGGGAACAATTTCGCCCACTGTTGAAGCGATGGGGTTGTCATTTCCCAGGACGGCGCATTCCAGTTCCCTTCCCCTGATATATTCCTCTATGAGGATCTTGGAGTCGTATTTTGCCGCCTGCAGCAGGGCAGCCTCGAGATCCCCGGGCTCTTTAACCTTGCTTACGCCCACCGAGGAACCGGCGTTGGCAGGTTTTACGAAACAAGGCCATCCAAGCTCTTCCGTGACCCTGTTTGCCAGGACCGGCATGGAACCCCTGATCTCGTTTCTCATGACTTTTATGTACCTGGCCTGGGGAATGCCTGCATTCCCGAATACCAGCTTAGAAAACTCCTTGTCCATACCCGCCGCGGAAGCGAGGATATTGCAGCCCACGTAAGGAACCCCGGCCAGCTGCAGGAGCCCCTGGACCGAACCGTCTTCCCCGTTGGGACCGTGAAGGACAGGGAAAACGACGTCAACGCCGATATTCTGTTCTTCCTCATCCTTGAAGCTGACCAGGTCCATGCAGCTTGGCGCCTGCAAAAGGGCCCTGGCAGACTTGGCTTTATCAAGAAGCTGCTGCCTGGCCGCTTTTTCCCATTCGCCCGTTCCTATAAGACTGATATCTCCCTTATATTCAAGCCATTCGCCGGTCTTCGTTATTCCGACCATTCTGACATCGAAGCGTTCCCTGTCTATATTTTCAAGGATGCTCTGGGCCGATATCCTCGATACCTCGTGTTCCGACGACTGGCCCCCGAACAACACTGTGACTTTTATTTTTTTCACGTTCAACGCCTCCTAAGCGGCTGTAAGGGGAGCATCGAAGCTCCCCTAATCTTTCCATAAAATTATACTTAACAATCATACATTATTCAAGCGTTATTCAAGCGGGTCTTCGTCCTCTTCGAAAATATCTGCCGAATTATCCTCGATGTCGGCGTTCACCGGTTCCAGACCCCCGTCCTCGGGTCTTGCAAGGCCTACCTCCTTGTTCACGACTGCGTCGTTTCTCGGGAAATCGTTGCTTAACGAAACATTGTCCTTGAATGTTTTGGTTTCCTTTCCGTTGATGGTTATTTTGACCCTTTCTATCTCCTTTATCTCTGTCAGCGTGTTTACTATGGAGTAGATGGTCAGTTCGGCAAGCTCTTTACCGCCGGGATGATTGTCAATGAACTCCTTGGTGAAGTCGACATTTGCGACTCTTTCATTAATTGTGACCGGCGATCTCAAACTGGTGCCCTCGGCGATGAGAGCCGTCAGTCCTTTTGCTTTCGGTCCTTTAAGCAGTTCCTTTACCATGGCCGAAGCCAGGTTTTCCGCACCTTTCTTGGCTTCCTTGATATCCACATAACGGATCTCCTTAACCAGCTTGTTTTTTTCTTCGTTTCCGAAGTACAGAATGACCGGCACTTTTTCGTTAAGAACAGCCGCTTCCTCTTCGTCAATGGTCAGGCTGCTTATCGGGGTAAGGTCCTCTGCCAGCGCATCCTCGGCCTTTTTTGCAGCGCCGCAGGAACACAAGATCAGTACCAGGGCCATTATCATAGCTATAAATATGGTTTTTCTCATAAATGCACACCTCTTGTCTGAATCCATTTTAATGTGTATGTTGGTTTTATCCCTTTTATTCTTGTTTCGCCGATTCACTTTTGCACTTTACAAAATTGAACTGATGGGATAGAATTATACAGAAATTAACATTAAGTAAATTATTTTTCATACGATTGGGGATACAATATGAAGTGCAGACTGAATCGTGAAAAAATACGGGAATTAATGAACACCAGGTGCATGGGAAATTACAACCAGTTCAGCAGGGAACTCGGTGTCGATCCGGCCCATTTGTACCGGTTCCTGAATACCGGGGTAGGCGGAGGCAAGAAGATTATTCTCAGCCTTATGAATTATTGTGAGAAGAATAAGCTTGATTACAAAAAATATATTGATTTTTAGCAGTTTTTATGCAGTTTAATTACAACATGTTGCACTAAATAAAAAATTAAACTCGCTGAATATTTTGTTGATTTGGTGCTTATAAACGACTGGCCGAATAATTTATACTATACCTGTAAGCAGCAGGTGACACAGAGATAAACAGTATTAGACTCGCAAACCATACGCATGAATAAAAGAAGTACCGTACGCAGCATGTTTACCCCTTATTGCCCCCTTTTTTCGCTCCTCACGGAGCGGAACATTTTTTAAAATTTTTACATAGATTCCTCCTTTTTGCGATAAGATCAGGCGTCGCCTGATCTTATCGCATTTTTGCGGTTATTTCATCTTTCGTACGAATTCTATCATCTGCCTTGAAGCGATGGCGCCCTGCCCCACGGCAACGGACACCTGCTTAAACACTCCCGTACAGTCGCCTGCGGCGAACAGCCCCGGGATATTGGTCTCCATTTTATCGTTTACCTTAATGGATTTCCCTTCCATGGCGATACCCATCCTCAGGGCGAAGCTGGCGGACGAAGCGCTTCCGTATGCAACGAAAAGCCCGTCAACACTGTCGCGGCTTCCGTCCTCGAACACGATCCATTCTATCTTGTCCTGACCGTCAAGCTCTTTTATTTTCTTATCGCTGATCTTCAGCCGGGACAGCGAATCCCTGTGACTGTCGGATATTTTTAAAGGCATGCCATTAGTATAAAGGGTGATGTCCCCGGTGAAAGCCATGAGCTCCATGGCCTCATGGACGGCGAAATCGGTGTATCCCAGCACCCCTGCCTTCTTGTTCCGGTAGAAGAATCCGTCACAGGTGGTGCAGTAACTTACCCCGCTGCCTTCAAAACGCTCAAGGTTTTTTACCGGGGCTTTCACTACGGGGGCTCCTGTCGCAAGAAGCACCGTTTTCGCCCTGTATCGGCCGTTTACACAGACAACTTCGAACACATCGGTTTTATCTATGCTCACTACTTCGTCTTCGACTACCTCGGCCCCAAGCCGTTGGGCCTGTTTCTCGCCTGTTTCGAGAAGTTCCTTTCCGCTTACGGGATACTCGAATCCGTAGTAATTCTCAATTTTGTCGGCTTTCAGAAGCATGCTGTCCTTCTTCCCGATCACCAGGGTTTTAAGGTTCCCGCGTACGGTATAGATGGAACAGGAGAGCCCCGCAGGTCCCCTGCCGACGATTATCGCGTCATAGATCATATCATTTCTCCTTTGAACCATATTACGGGTGTTCTGCCCGTCTTTTATGAATATTCTACCATACTATGGGTCGATTTATAAATCAGGCTGCAGCACGGACCCATCAGCTCATCAATTAGCGAAAAAACAACCGCTCCGCTGTCCGTGCTGCGCTTAAATCGCATGCAGGCACGCCGCATACAGTTACGCACAGTCTTCCATTACTCGAACTGCGCGTTGTAAAGCTGGCAGTAAAAGCCGCCCTTTTGCATCAGGTCCCGATGAGTGCCCTGCTCAACGATGCTTCCGTCCCTTATAACGAGGATATGGTCGGCGTTTTGTATGGTGGAAAGCCTGTGGGCTATGACAAAGCAGGTCTTGTCCTTCATCAGCTTCCTCATGGCCTGCTGTATCTGTATTTCGGTCCTCGTATCCACGTTGGACGTGGCTTCGTCAAGGATCAGCATCTTCGCGTCTGTCAGCATGGCCCTTGCAATGGTAAGGAGCTGTTTCTGGCCCTTTGATATGTTCAGCCCGTCTTCGCGAAGAACGGTATTGTATCCGTCGGGAAGCCGCTTGATAAACGAGTGGATCCTGGCCGCTTTCGCCGCTTCGACAACCTTTTCCATCGTCGCGTCCTTATTGCCGTAGGCGATGTTTTCAAAGATGGTCCCCTCGAAGAGCCATGTGTCCTGGAGCACCATGGCGAAGGATTTGCGCAGGCTCCTTCGGGTCACATTTTCTATATCCTGGCCGTCTATGAGGATCTGCCCCTTATCGGGATCATAGAAACGCATCAGCAGGTTGATGAGGGTCGTCTTGCCCGCTCCTGTCGGTCCTACTATGGCGGTTAGGGATCCGGGTTTGGCATGAAGGCTCAGGTCATGTATTATCTCCCTGTCTTTCGAATACCCGAAACAGATATCCTTCATTATAACTTCTCCGGAAGCCACGTTCAGCTCTGCCGCACCGGGAATGTCGGCCTTTTCCTCGGGCTCGTCAAGAAGCTGGAATACCCTGTCCGCGGCCGCAAGGGCCGATTGGAGCTCGGTCATGATATTCGCCGCCTCGTTTATGGGGCCAGAAAATTTCCTTGAGTACAGCACAAACGACGAAATACCGCCCAGCGTCAGCTTGCCGCCGATGAACAATATGGCGCCCAGCGCGCTTATCAGCGACAGGGATATGTTGTTCACGAAATTTATGGTGGGCCCGTTGAACCCGCCCATAAACTCCGCCTTGTAGTATGCTTCGGCAGCTTCCATGTTTTTGCCGTCAAACTTGCCTATGGTGTACTCTTCCCGGTTGTATCCCTTAATGGTCTTAAGCCCCGAGATCATTTCCTCGACGAACCCGTTCATCTCGCCAAGCTTCGCGGACCTCTTCCTGAAAAGAGGCCTTGACTTTTTTACCAGCCACCTTGAAATCAGGATCGAAAGGGGTATGGTGAAGACGAACACCAGGCAAAGCACGGGAGAAATGGTCAGCATCATGACGAACGATCCGATCACGGTTATGGTGCTTGCGAGCACCTGGACAATGTCGTTGGAAAGAGAAGTGTTGATTGTGTCTATATCGTAGGACATCCTGCTTATTATATCCCCTGTCTGGTGCGTATCGAAATACCATACCGGAAGTCTCATAAGCTTGTTGAAAACATCCTGCCGCATCTGGAATACGACCTTCCGGCTGATATGGATCATCAGCATGGCAAGCCCGTATGACATCAGGTATGATACGAAGTAGAATGCCAGCATCAATGAGACATAGTAGAAAAGCGAGCCGAATTCGACCTTTCCCGTCCCGAGCTTCATGCTGTCAAGGGCAAGGCCCGAGAGCTTCGGTCCCACCAGCGCAAGCATGTTGCCGGCTATGGACAGCAGCAGCGCAAGCAGCAGGCAGAGCCTGTACTTTCCGAGGTAAGCGCCCAGGCGGACTATTACCTGCCTTTTGGTGTTTTTCATTTTTGAATAGTCATATTCATATCGTGAACTATGTCTGGCTGGCATAGACCCTGTCTCCCATCTGTATCCTGTATAGTTCCTGGTAAACCTCGCAGGTTCTTAAAAGCTCCTCATGGGTCCCGCAGCCTATCTGTCTTCCGTCCTCCAGGACAAGGATTTGGTCCAGGGACATGACGGAACTGACCCTCTGGGCTACGACGATCTTGGTGGTCATGTGGAATTTTTCATGGAGGGCTTTTCTTATCATTGCATCGGTTTTATAGTCAAGCGCGCTTGAGGAATCGTCCAGGATGAGAATATCGGGCTTGCCTGCCAGCGCCCTTGAAATAAGAAGGCGTTGTTTCTGCCCGCCGCTTAGGTTTGCTCCTTTTATGGAAAGATCGGCAGTATACGCCTCGGGGCGGACCATTATGAACTCCTTTGCCATGGCGTGTTCGGACGCTTCTATCACTTCTTCCTCGGAAAGTTCCCGCCCGAATCTTATGTTTTCCATAATGGTATCTTCGAACAGTATATCGTTCTGGAAAGCAACGCCGAACATGCGCCGCAGTTCGCCTTTATCAATGGTCTTTATGGGCCTTCCGTTGATCCGTATTTCTCCTTTCTGGGCATCGTAAAAGCGCATCAGCAGGTTGATTATGGTAGTCTTGCCCGAGCCCGTGGAACCGATGATGCCCAGCGACTCCCCTCTCCTGAGCCTGAAGTTTATGTTGCTTATATTGTCCTCGCCATCATCGTCAGGACCATTGTTATATCTGAAAGAAACTTTGTCAAACTCAATATGGTATTCCGGCTCGCCGGTTATCTCCCCTGATTCGTCAGGGCCGGCATCATCACAGGAAATGACGGACAAATCCTCTTCCGCTTCAAGCACCTCTTCTATTCGCCTGGCCGACGCTATCGCCTTTGTGTAGATGGTAAAGATCCTGGTAACGGCCAGCATCGCGTTAAGGATGATGGTGAAATAGCTTAAAAAGGCTATTATCTTGCCTACTTCCGTGAGACCTGAGTTTACCCTGAATCCGCCCACTATTATGATCATTACGAGACCAAGGTTCAGAAGGAGGGTGATCGTGGGGTTGGCCGCTGCCATTGTCATGCCGGCCTTTTTCTCTGTCTGGGCGGCGTCGGTGTTTATCGCGGTGAAACTTCCGATTTCATGGTTTTCCTGTGACAACGCCTTAATTACCCTGATCCCGCTGATGTCTTCCCTTACCTTTCTTACCATGCTGTCAATTTTCGTCTGAAGTTGTGTATAAAGGGGAACACCTTTTTTGGACACGAAGTATACCACCAATGTGATCAGCGGCATGACACCGACCATCACAAGGGTAAGAACCGGGTCAAGGGTAAGGGTAACGATGATCCCGCCAAGGAGCAGGATGGGGGCGCGCACGCCGATACGCTGCATCACGCCCAGCATGTGATGGACGTTATATGTATCCGATGTCATCCGTGAAATCAGGGTGGGAACTGTGAACGCATCTACCTGCCTGCTTGAAAGATAACATATCTTTTTAAACAGATCATGCCTTATGGCTTTGGTGATATCTCTCGCGACAGCTGAGGCCATTGAGTTCGCTATGATGTTCCCGACCACCGCAAAGACGGAGAACAGCAGCATCATGGCCCCCCACAGCAGCACTTTCCCGATGTCCTTAAGGGGTATGACCTCATCGATGATATATGCGAGCACCCAGGGAATAAGCAGGTCCATTATGGTACCCAGGAACTTAATCGAAAATCCGAAGGTCATCCGCAGTATATAGGGCTTTATGTATCCAAGTATCTTCCTCATCGCTGTCAACCCATTGAAGCAAGGGGACGGTTCCCTTGCTTCATTTTTCCTGATTTTGTCAACCTCTCAAATGCTTACAGTAAAATTTTCAACTGGAATATTGATTTCAGTTGCTTTTTCCTGCGCAGTTTCAATTATACCATAGGATTGTGCCATGGGTACGGTTCTAATAGCAGAAAGAAGTTACCTAAAGCGAAAAGCTGGTTCAAAATCTTTCTAAGCAATTTTATTAAATGGTAGAATAAGGAATTTTGAAGCAAAGGAACCGTCCCCCTGCTTCACTCATATGGGCAGGGGAAATGGCCGTTTTGGGCTGCTTCATACTCATCTGAGAAGTAGATTATGCTATCCGGGTCGAAACCTGTATCTGTCAAGACTATCTTATTATAATACTCGCAGTCTGTACGGCAATAATACAGGATACCGTGCCATGAATAGCCGACTATGGGTGCTTTTCTTATCACGCGGGCTCCTCCAAGGGCATAATGCCTGTAGCTCTTGCCTGATAAAACCGGAAATCCCTGCGCAAATACCAGTATCCCCTCGTCTGTAAGGGCCCTTTTCCAGTCGGAGTCATCGATAGACGGAAATTCAATACTGATATAAAGGCTTTTACCCGATGCCCATGAATTGTATTGTTCCATGTATCTCATGATCTCTTTCCGGACCGAGTTATTCACTGCCCCAAGCTTCAGGTTTTCAAAGGTCTGTTCATCATTGAAAAACGAAATCTTGTCCCTGAAATCCCGGTAATCGCCCTGGTAAAAGCTTTTATCCAATTGGTCATAAACATATACATCACTGCCAAGAGTGTAACGAACAGAAAATCGTCCGGAAAGGGTCTCCCCGATATAATGCTGCACAGGAAACCAGGTATGCCTGACCACGGTCTGTCCGCGAACATCATTATACGGGTTAAGAGCATAAAGGCAGAAACCCTCATTCTCCAGGAAAACCAGCAAAGGCACACAGGCGTCGATCCTTGCTTTCGCAGCCAGGTCCGCATATGAATAAAACGAGTAATAAAGCGTGTCAAAGAAAGCAGCGGCAGCAGCCTGCCTGGCATTCCCGGATTCTTCATGCGCATTCCTGGACAAAATAAATGCCGCATCCTGTACGGCATTGTCTATTATATTATCATAATAAGTCCTGAGCTTCCGGTCCTCAGCGGCAGTTTTCGATGACTGATCGCTTATAAAAAGGAACGGCAGGATAATTATCACGAAAAGTATTGCAAGACTAGTAAGCTTCATTCCTCACCATTCCTCCCGCCCTTACAAATATGCATGGTGTTTTCGTATTCGAAAACAGTATCATATCCCTTAAGGCCACAGCCATCGTTTTGCCTCTGTTCTGCACTTCCACGAAGAAAAGATCTCCCATGGCCATTTTATAGCGCCGTGATTCGTCAAGGGGAGACAACGGGGTCAAAGGGAAAAGGACATCAAGTATTTCATCCTCTCCCCTGGTTACATGGATTATCTCATAATCGCCCGTAAATTCCATCGTATTACCTGTCTGCCGGTATACCGGGTTTACTGACCTCTTTATATGGGTCATCCTGACCTGGTATGTATTGCCTGTCGAATTCAGGCGGTTTACGAAGTCAGTATACAGATTGGGTGTAATATAGCCCGTATCCCTGCATATATCAGCAAACCGGCTGCACTCTGCAAATACGATATTGTAAGCGATATCGTCCTGCCTCTCCAGCATGTTCAGTAATGGAACAAGAAACAATAATACCGCGCATACCAGGAAGGCCAGCACTTTCCAGAGGATCCTGTCCATAACCGCTCCTAAGATCTACCTTAACGAGTAATTTATCCTGATGATATTGCCATCAGGATCTGTATCATAACTGACATGATAAGATCCTTCCGGATCGATCTCCGCATGGTCCAGGGATTCAGCGTTCATACCATCTGCCCATATTTCAGGCATTTCATCAAAAGGGATGGCAGTACCGTATGAGTACAGGCTTTGAAGCTCAGTTATTTCCTTATGGTTTTTCAGCTCTATTACCATATGTATAACTTCGCTCCCGGTTACCTGGATCTCCCGAGCATCCCAAGATATTCCGATCATCATGTCTTCCTCAAGAGCTTTCGCGCTGCCGTTCACATAATCCATATGCCTGCTGTAACTTGTGAAGAAAACCGCCAGGGCAATGCCAAAAAGCAATACTCCCGCCGATAATGAAAGTATCTTTTCAATGTTGCTGTTCATGGCTTACTCCAGTTGGGCGAAAATTATACCGCGGATTTTCAGGTTAACATCATATATCAGGTATGCGATGAATTTACCTGCCGGGTTAATATATTTTGAGGTGAGGTTTGGATTTTCTGCGTCCCTTCTCGCCGCATCGATTACTGTTTTGCTCAAGCCCGTGAGAAGGTTTCCGCTGCTGCTTCCTGCCGACAAAATGATGCAGTTGTCTTTCACGCTCAGAGTTCCTGTAGTATCAGATATGTATCTTGTATAAGTGGCACTTAAGCCAGTGTTGGCAGCCGGGTCGAGCTTGACCGGATTTCCGCTATTGCTTCCCAACGTGGCTACCATTATTATTACTTCTCCGCTTCTTCCTGAAAAGTTGCCTATCGCGGACAATACATCGTCTCCCCTGACCTCTTTTCCGTCGTACATCCTGAACTCTTCCTCAATAAGGCTTTGAGCGATCGAGCCTACCTTGTCATTGGCGACATTGCTGACCTCTTTCATGCTTCCGAAAATGCTGATTCCTATGGTAACGATAGCTATAAACAGCAGTATCGATACCCCCAGCCAGAGAGCCTTTGATAAATTGCCTTCCATACGATTACCTCCATGGACAGTATTATCTTTATATCTGCATTAATTGCTTATAAAATGCCGAGATACTTTCCATGCCGGTCACTATCATCGGAACTATAAGGTAAAGGGCGATAAGCGCATAAACCGGCATGAAACCTATAGTAATGCCAAGGTTCTTCTTCCTTTCCACGATCCTTTCATTGCTTTCCTTCCGGTATTCCCTGTTGAAGCCCATTTCGTTTTCCAGTTCCTCGAATGCTTTTGCCACGTCCAGGTTCTCACACGCAAGCTGCAGATTATCAATTATCAACTGGAATGGCGGGAAAGCGGTTTCCGTCTTGAGCTGTTCCAGGGCTTCCCAGGGACCGGAGCTGAAATTCTGGATACATTTTTGCAATGGAATCTTAAAATGCAGTGAAAAGGTTTCCATCCACTCGAGGATCTCCTGGACATGTACCCGGTTCATATGCATAAGCATCAGTATGATTGTCTGGAATTGCGAGACTTCGTCCTCCATATCTATTTTTCTTGCCCTGGCCAGGAACATGAGACCTAAGACAGGAGCATTGTAACCAGCGATAAATAATGCCAGGCATATGATCAGCTGCCACCACCAGAATATATTATCTGATAACTTTTTCATTTTTCCGCTGATCCTTCTGACTGCCTCCTCGGTTTCCCGGGTGTCCAGCGAACCCCGTTTATCAAGTTCCTGGCGGATCATTTCTTCATCGCTGTTACTGCCAAGGCTGACGATCACTTCCCTGTCCAAATCAGTTATGGCCTGAAGTTTACTATATTCTTCATCAGACAGCCTGCCTCCCAGGTATCCTTCGGGCATCTGGGGCTGATACAGGATTACATGCCTCGTATGAGCAATTAGACCTACAAACAGCATAATGCCTGCTATGAACGAAATAATGCCTGTAATAAGCCTGCGTGTATATAAGGTTTTAAGATTAAGAGGCGCCATGGCGTTTTTTATTAATTCGATATAGTAGTTTTTTCTTGCCGTTATGCCCCTGGGAATTATCCGGTCGACTATCCTGCGAAAAAACCTTTCATAAAGCCGCTGCTCAAATGTTTTGCCTATATATCCGGCATTCATTGGCATTTCAAACCGCTGGATCCTGCGCAATGCAGCGTATGATATTATTGACGCAAAGATCACGATTATCCCTGAGATTATGCCCGGCTTCCCCGAGTAAAAGCTCTCAAGGGGCATGAAATTACCAGCCGCCCAGTTCCTCAGCGGTTTGAGGAAGAATACCGGCAGGATTGATATGGTGTTCAGGCTTTTCAATGCGTATTTCAGTTTTTCCCGCTTATAGAGCTCGGCCTTGATTTCACCGGAAAGATAAGTTATACAGCGTATAAAGACAGAGTTGCCATTAACTTCGGTATCACCGTATTCCTTTGTGATATATATGATTCCGGCAAGCATTTTGAAATACTTGTTTGGAGCTGTTTCGTAGTATTTCTCAAGCTCTTCCTCCGCATCTTTCGATGTCAGGATGTCATTTATCCGTTCGGCCTGCATGTATGCTTCATAGGTACCGCGGCTGTTAAGAAGGCTGCAGGCTTCAAGATTGGCGTCCTCCACTGATTTTTGCTCATAATATTTATGTCTCAGCAGTTCAAGGTACCGTATCTGTTGTTTCATAAGCCTGTTTTGAAGGTTATTAATAAACAGTTCGACGGCAGAATCCCCTATATAAATAAGCAACATCAGCAGCAACATCAGCATGAACAGGTCTTTCGTCATTATCCAGAAAATAACGGTCGCCCACATGCACACTGAAACTGACAAAAGCATCATAACAACAGTCATCTTGCGTACGGTTACTTCATCGGAAGCAGTACTGATCTCCAGCCTTTTCCTGATACTGAACAAAAGGTGTTTTAAAACCGGGACCTTTGACAGCCTGCTATAAATAGCAAGAAAAACTTTGAAACTCCGGGTCCTTTTGCTGCCGAGCCGACCAATATCTTTTTTCTGCTTCCTGATTATCCTTAAATTTATTGCTGTCAATGTTATGGAAAGCGCAAGGCATATTAATCCGAAAATTGTGTATCTGTTCATGCTATGACTCCTTCCTGCCTATGAAAATACTTGTTGCAGAAAGCTTCAAAGTCCCGGGCATCTTTTTCCGTCATGGCTCCCTTCATCTTTTTTATCCTGTCGGGAGAAATGGCATTGGATACGACATAGCGGCCGTCCCTGAACTCAATGATATTTCGTGGTTCAAACAGCCTGTCGTCACTCATCTTCCTGAAATATTCCGCGGCAGTTTCCATAAACGAACCGGCTTTATCCTCCAGGTTGGCTTTATCCCTGAAATCCCCGGGCAGCGGATGATCAGGCAGCTCAACGATTTCGGTAATCCTTTCAATATACCTTTTCCCCTGGTAATCCCTCACCAGGTGGATATCGAAATCCAAAACCGATACTACCTGCTGTTCAGCAATTTTCTCATTGTTGAACATCTCGCATTTCAAAAGAGAATTCCTCAGCGAATAAACAAGGTCCCGTGTCGTCTTGGCATGGTGGGTAAAGAGGGTAAACAGCGATGCTACCTGTGACATCTGTATCATCCACGCCGCAACCGGATCTGTCGCCACCTCGCCCAGTATATGCACGCTTCCGTCGGTCTTTTTCTGGATATCCAGCCCCTGTTGCCCTGAAATGTTCTCTGTCTCCCTGAAAGACAGAATATTCCTTCCGGGATACAGTCTCCTGAGGTTAAGTTCAAAGGCCATTTCCTGTATCCTGAGAGGCAGCGAGGCATAAATATGCCTGATCATAGCCATCAGAAGGGTAGTTTTGCCGGAACCCTGCTGGCCTGTTATTGCTGTTATCATTGCGCCCTTGACTATATACTTGATCAGTTCAATAGGCAAATGGGCGTTTTCATCCCTGATGAGCATTTCGAGGGTTACATTCCTGATATGGAACTTGCGGACGAAAAACGCCCAGGACTCGGAAAAGGGAGGTCTTACAACCAGGACGCGGCTCCCGTCCTTCATTTCATTGACCCTGTAACCGGTAGATTCCGAAAGCTGTCCACCGCGGTTGTACCTGTAAATTATCTGGCATACCCTTTTCAGTTCGCTTTCCGATTCAAAGCCTAAAAAGTCGAGCTTGATCGTTTTTCCCTTATAAAAAATCCAAACGCTTTCGTAGTTCCTTTTGGCTCTTCCGTCAGCATTTCCGTTCTCCGGGTTAAGGAAAGGCATTTTGCCGTTTGTGGAATAAAAAGCCGGATCTGAATGGTACATATCGGCAGTGATTCCTGACACACCCGCGGATACACCGTCAATGTTCATGTCCCTTATTTCGTCTATTACTCCAAGCCCCTTGTATCGTTCATATACGGCCTGGGTTATGACTTCAAGGCGGTCGTTGTCGCTTAATGTCAGACCCAAGCGGTCATAGATATCGTTTATATCTTTGCAGGTTATAACATAGGAAAGTTCTCCATCCTCTGTCTCCCTGAGCCTGTCCAGCCCGTAGGTGTCTATCAGGAATGACAGGGCATCAAAGCCATGTTCTTTTTTCAGCATATGGAGAATGATCGCAAACTTGTCCCTTGCCGTAAGCAGGAAAGGGTTGTTGAATGGAATAACGGTATTGATTCTGTCTGACGGTATGTAAGAACCCAGGATGTCATATATGAACGCTTTGACGAACTGCTTATCCTCAACAGAACCATGCATGCATACCTTAAGAGCTTTTTTAAGCTCCGCCCTTTTGTTGGCCTGTTTTTTGAACTCGATCTCGTTCAGTCCCAGTTCGAAAAGGTTCGTCCTGGTAATCTCATTTATGGCATCCTTTACATACTCAACGAGGGCAGGTATCGTATACTTCTGAGGATCGGAATCATCCGTTACCTCCCTTTGATACTTTGCAGAAGCAAAGAAAAAATACAAAGCGATACCAAGCCCCAGTAAAATAAGTATAATCAGTACCAGGTTCATCAGCTCAGGCAACTCTGTCTCTCCCTTCAACAATAAAATCACACAGTCTGTTCAGCGAACCGATCAAAGCCTTGTCTGCACGATCCTTCGTTTTCTGGCTTAATACTATGAATTCAAACACTCTGCCTGTATTAAGGGCATCCATGAAATTCGTGCTGTTGGGAAATTCGAACAATGATGATTTATCGATCCCATATTTTCTTGCTATATTGCCCCGTGATACCAGTCCGCCATTGTCATAACGCGAAATCACATGGGCAGCCTGTTTCTGCTTCAAAAACGGATACTTGTTTTTTATCTCCGCCAGGTCATCAAGGAGGAACGTGTTCTGGTTTATGCAGAAAATAATCATGTCCGAATTCTCAAGGATCCTTAAGCTGCTGTTTTCATACGTGCCGCTGTGCACATCCAGTATGATCAGATCATAGAATCCCCTGGCGCAGTTTATTATGCTCAGCATCACATCAGGATCTTTTGCTGCAGTCCTTTCTCTTTTCGCTGTGCCTGCAAGTACGTCAAGGCGATGGTTCTTAAGAAGCGAATATGTATAGTCGCCGATCATTTCAGGCCTTAATCTTCCGTTCATGAGGAGCCTTATGAGGGCGTCCAGTCCCTGGTTGCTTAAACTTTGGATGGTTTTCTCAACATCGGCGGGATGCCTGAAGAAATATCCTTCCAATGCGCTCCTTTCAATATGATTATGTGCGACGAGCACTTTACAGGCTGTTTTCAGGGCAAGGGACGAAGCGACAGCCGCCGCAGTGGCGCTGGCTCCCGCCTGACCATGCATGTTTGACCACACTGATATAAGCATCCTTCACACCCTTTCGGCTTTCCTGAAGAGCATGCCAGCTTCTTTTTTCCCCAGCTGGAAAATATCCTGGATGATGGCTTTAAGGGCAGACTTCAGCCCGGGAGAAAGTCGTTTCAAGGGAAGTTTGTCGATGAACTGGCTCTCTATCATTAGGCTGCGGTTCTGATACTCAAAGTAAATGGTATATACACGTTCAATCTTTGCAAAGCTTGGAAGGTACCTTTCCCAGAGCATGGACAGGTATTTTTCATCTATTCTGCTGTACTCCATAACGTTCAGAAATATCAGGATCATGCTGAGTGACGGCCGCAGCCAGATATATTCCCTTGTTAGCTCGGCGCATCCTTCAAGTATCCTTCTTGCGGGTTCGGATACAGCAACTACAGTATAATTTTCCGGAACGTTTACCAGTTCATCTACATCCAGGAAATTGCATGCCCCTTCGATCACTTTGCTAAGGGGATTCTCATGGCTTCTGCACCTTACTATTTCGATCCCGCAGTATTCAAAGGTATCGGTCATGTCACCGGTTATATACGGACTTTTCGATATCAGCACAACTTTTTCCCGGCACGACATTATTTTGGCCAGGCACAAAAGCAGGAACTTTTTCTCTTCTGTGCTCTTCCCAAGAAACACTACGTTCATCGTCATCCTCCTATAACCTGTCCTCAACCCTTGTATTTGCTTCATCTTCATTGCTCTCTCCGGCGCCTTGAGTTACCGGGGCAGGATCAGGATTTTCTCCGAACACTTTGCGCCGGCCCGCATTCTCCAGGTCTTCATTTATCTTTTCCTCGAACAACAGCCTGTTGCGCATTTCAAGCTCAGTTACCGCTTTCTGCACGATATTCGGATTCTGCAGGATCAGGCTGATAACTTCCGGATTCGACGGGTAAGTTCTCACCGCTTCTTCCTGGATTTCAGGCGCTACATAGGGTACTGCATATAGCCTCGTTCCTTCGACAAGGCTTGCGTCTACCATGGCGCTGGCCATCCTGAGAATCTCCTCCTCGTTGGAATGGAACCATATTATATCCCTCGGGTTATCCGGCGACTGCCGCTGAAGATCCTTGACCTGTTTTTTGGACAGGACAATGTAATCAAGGCCATTCGGAAACATGATCCTTACATCGACATATTCCATGGGTTCAAGCTTATGAGGGATATTGATGACCGTATATTCTACCAGGCGCATGTCGTCAGGATAGTCCTTTTCGTTATACAGCAATGATGTGGTTATGGCGGTATTTTTTGAAATGTCGCACTTTATTACCTTGCCGACTGCAACGGATGGATCTGTGACCGCATCGGCAGGAAAATAATTTTGGCTTATCTCAGCCGGCATAAGGTCCTTGTCGGTCAGCACTTCTCCTGCCTTCTTGTCACTTGCCGCCACGTATATGAGCTTTACAGGGTGGTTTTGGATATATTCATCCACCGCGTTTTTTCTTATTTCCTGTATTCTTTGCTCATTGAACGTATCTATGTTTTTCTGATAAAAATATAAACCGGTACCGGCAGCTATGGCCGAGATGATTACGCCAAGCAGAAAACCTGCAAGGGTCCTGTAACGCTGAGGACGGAAAACCATAAAAACTCCTTTCCAATCATACCTTAGTATTGGAGATCATGCAGATCTGCCTGAAAAACTTCTCGGTTTTTTTCCGTTCCTCTTCGGTAAGGTAATAAGGATTCTTCGGGAGTGAATATTGAACCAGGTTCTTGACGTTTTTACTCAATCTTTGTCTTTCGTAACTGTCCGATGTGCTCGTAATGTAGATCCATTCATTCATGGACTTTGACTTCAGGCTTTCGTTGAATTCTACAAAAAGCGCATGTTTCCATGATGCGCCGGGACACATTATCAGCTTTATATCCGTTCTGTTCAGTTCTCTCAATTTTTGCTCGGTGTTCAGCAATCCAAGATCAAGGATAATAACATCAATGCCTTTTCTGGGTATTTCGCTAAGGTCGCATATACCGGGATAAAAAATCATGTTTCCCGTTTCAAAGGCGTTTTCTCTTTTTACCTTAAGCTCACCAAGATCATCAAGGAGTTCCCCTATCCTGTTAAAGTCACCGCTGCTGTTAAACTCTATCAAGGCTGTCTTTCTTCCCTTTCCGGCCAGGAACCTTCCAAGGGCAAGACATAATGATGTGGCCCCGTTTCCCGGAAAATATGCCGCTACACCAATAGCGCCTCTGAATGCAGGCTTTTCATGTTCCCTTGCCGGGATTCTGAAAAAGTACCTGTTCTTTATTCCAGATATATTTTTTAAAACTTTCAGCGCTGAATCGGCGTCCTGTATTCTGTTTGCCGGATCAGGCTCGGTAAGTCCAAGGATGAACTTTATGAAACTGCGTGAGACGCCTGCGCTTCTTAAATAGTCACCCATCCTGCCCTTTTCCATTTTGAGAGGATGAACCCCTGTCGCCAAATGCGCCAGTGTCATACCAAGGTTAAAAAGATCTGTCCTCTGGTCGCTTCGGCCATTTCCATACTGTTCAGGGGCGGCATACCCCTGTGTGCCTATGTAGATGGTATCTTCATATTTATCTTCCCTGTGAAGCATTGCCGTGCCGAAATCAATCAGCCTTAACCTGCCCGAGTCATCCACGATAATATTTGAAGGCTTAAGATCCCTGTAAATAACAGGCGGATTTCTGCCATGAAGGTACTTCAAAACATCAAGCAGTTCATATGTCCACTCCGCCAGAACCTTTTCCGATATCCTGCCTTCCTGCTGCAGCATGTCCATAAGGTTAGCCCCGGAAAAATAGTCCATTACAATGTAAATGTTATCGTTATCATCCAAAAGGTCGGTTATTCTTGGCAGCATAGGATGACTTAGCTGTTTGAGTATCTCTACTTCAGCCATCTGCCGGGAAATCCACTGACTGTCTTTTGGTATTACTTTTATTGCCCAGGTATTTCCCAGCACAATATTCTCGGCAAGCAATACCTGTGCTGTACCTCCCTGTCCGATATAACCGACAATTTTATATTTCTTATCAAGTATTTCCCCTTGTTTCATATTAAATCTTCTCATAACATAAATTTACTGTTATATATTGTAACAACAAACAGATTCATAGGCAATAGGATAAATTTATTTTTATAACCTGTCGTTAAGGGCAATAATTTGGATAATATTGACAATAAGAAACACAAAATGTTATACTCATTGATAATAATTGTAAGTCGGAATATATAATCCCATATGCGCATAAAGATAACTTTCGGGATTTTTCTGCCTTACGAATAAAGAGACAGGGGTATGAGCCATGAAAAAGAGTATTGTGTCGATCATTCTTGTACTTGTAATTGCAGCAACAACATTTCCCATATCAATAACCGCTTCTGACAATGATGATATCGAAAGACTGAGGAAAAGAATCAATTCGATAAATGACATCGATGATGCGATATTTAACAGTCTTGAAACCGCTATCCTGAAGAAATATACCGATGTCACAAAAGGCGCCTGGTATATGAGCGTCATGGTCAAACTCGTGGGACTCAGCTCCCTTGACGGGTTCCCCAACAATACTCTTGAACCGTCAGGAATTGTTACAAGGGCAATGTTTATCAAGCTATTCATCAGGGCTATGTACGGGACCAAGGGGCTGGAGGGACTGACGCCTTCGTTTAGCCATTGGGCGGCTCTTGATGTGAAAAAGGCTGAGGAAACAGGCATATTGTCCCCCGGCGAATATGTTCCGTCAAACATGTCCGAACCCATTACCAGGGGTGAAATGTCCACCCTAATTGCAAGGGCATACAGGAAGTTTGAAGAGAATCCTCTGACTGATGCCCAGTGTAAACCTATGGCAGCATTAATAAAAGACTTTGACCGGATACCCGAAAGTATCAGGTCTGACGTTCTGATCGTATATGGTTCAGGGATAATATCCGGCTATCCGGATGGCACTTTCAGGGCTGATGGCAAGGCCACGAGGGCCGAGGCGTCTGCAATAATCATAAGGTACCTGGACAGGAGGGAAAGAGCAAAAGTCAGCATACCAGGCAACCAGGCGAAAAGAGAACCCATGGTACTGAGGTATGATGATCCGTACAGGCCCATGGCCATAGAAGGCGATACCTTCATCAAGCCTGACGGGACCGCTGTTGTTCTCAAGAGAGGACCGTCGGGTGTACTGGGCGAAGGACAGGGTGTAGCGACAGAGCTCGGAAGAATAGACCGCGGCAAGACACCAATCCAGCACGGAGATCTGGGTACTGAAGAACCTTTTATTGGTCAGCCGTACCTGGTATGTGAGAAGACGGGAGAAGGACATTATCGAAGTGAATGGCTTGATATATCCCAGAGTATGAAAAAAAGAGCATTGGAAGAGTTAGGACATCCCGCGGAAGGAACATCATACGGTCCTTGGCTTGTCTACAGGTATGGCGGATGGTCTTGGACTGGCCCGCGATAATGGAGGCAGAGAATATGTATAAAATAATGAGAATATTATCCTTAGCGTTTTTGATATTTCTTTTTGCGATAGTATTGTCTTCATCATCTTTCGCCGGGAACAACGACAGCCAGCCCTCAGACGGATACGCGGGAAAAGGAGACGATAAATGGAAGTATAACCTCAACTATTCTGGTATAAGAATATCAATATATTGGGCTCCTAATGAAGTTTCATTCAGCTCCGGTGAAGGTGTTATTCAAGTTGGAAACACTGTTGATGTGTCCAAGACTGGTCCATGGGAAAAGGTAAAAGTATATACAGGATTTTCAATTTATGATTATATGAATAAAGACTCTATCGGAAAAGGTAAATCATACGATTACATAACTTCAGATGATGAACCCTACAACTGGGTCGGCTACGGGGATAAGCCGGAAATAAGGAATATAGTCAACACCATGCCCGATGTATGGACAGGTACAAAAGCCCAATGGGATGAATGGTTTGAAGGACCCATTGACCCTGTCACTAAAGAAAAAGGGTACAAAAATATCCCTGACATTGCAAAACTCTGTGGTGCGGAAATAACAGCAGAAGATTTCAAAAACGGCATTCTAACCGAGCGGGGGTTCAGGTCTGAGCCAGGCGTTTACAAAATCTTTTTCGAGCCTATTATATATCCAATCATGGATGGAGTTTGCGCAGCAATGACCCTTAGGGATCTTATCCGTTGGGAGGAAGCGTTCCAAAAAGGGGAGATAAGGACATCTGACGGGAAAGAACTCATTAACTGGATCACGCCCGTTTTTGTCTATACCGCCAACTCACAGTTCCTGATAGAAAATGAACCCGCCATATGCATGTACGGCAAAAACCGTAAGGACTATGAAAATGCATACAAAGAGACCAATTATCCATTATTCCAAAAGAACATGTCGATAGTGGATACATATAAAGTGGTATACAAGTCAGACGATATAGACGAAAGGCATGCCCAGCGAGCCGTGATAAAGGAACAACTCAATCCCCAGGGCGGGATCATATATAACTCCATGGGCGTAGGAGTGATAACTCCCTTTAACGATAAGAAAGAAAATGATCCCGAGCCTGTGACCGAGATTAAACAGGAAGAGTCTTCCCTGGACATCTCTGTAAACGAAAATGCCTTCATAAAGGCTTACCCGAGAGACAATGAAGCTTTTGACGTAATGAAAGGAATCCCTTCTGGTGAACCGGTCTATGCCCAGATTATCACCGACAGCTATATATACCGACTAAAAACCAATACCGTCAGCGGTTATACCACCACTACTGTAACAGTCGAATACCCTGACGGGGACGGGAATACCCAAACCACCAGGGTCCGTGTATCACGCCCGTATTCATATACCGAGATCATATCATTTGAGTTATACGGAATAAAGGATGCCATCATCCGGAACAATGCCCTGCCGGGAAAAAAGGTAACACTCACTCCCGGAGGGGGATATTCGACTCCTTCCTGTAATGTTACCCATGACCCTAATGATACATATATCTACCATGTATTGAGGACTCCCGATAAAACAATAAAATTAACGGCTGCTGCCACCGAGAAAGAAATAATAGCTGCGGCGGAAGCGGCAGTTTCATATCCAACCGTGAGGAATGATAAGCTCATAATAAACGGCCAGGTAATACTTGATCCGTACACCGGATTATCATCAAATACAACTCCTCCCAAAACAGGCCGTGATGTGCTTTACGTCCCCAATATAGTCATCCCTGGATCAACGGAAAACGGGACCTATGAGAGCAGCGGGACCATAACCTATGAAAGGGTATATTCATATAATCCCGAAAGCCAGCAGACATTAACCTTCAGTATTGACAACATAAATCCCATAGTAGTTCATACTCCTGTCTGCGCAGGAATAAGCATATCAAGCGACGATGTTCATAACCAGAAAATGAATCCATCCAATACGGCCAGCGCTGTAATTTTGGGAAGACCTTTCACGGTGGATATCTCTAACAGCGGAACCCACAGGAATATCAAGGGCTATGGGAACAGGGATTACACCAAATACATAAAGGACCGGGAGATACGCTTTCCGTTCGATACATACCTTGGCACCGACATGACAGGAACCTATCTCAAGGCCAATACATGGTATTCTCTAAGCAGTCTTGGGTTCTCCAATTCGACAACCCGTATTGCCTTTTATGCACCTGTCTGGGTCGACGAAGGCATATACAACGTGGAAATCCGAAACATAGCCATAAATGATACCTCTAAGAAAAGCGAAAACAGAGCCAATCTCAACCCCATAAACACTGCGGCGTCTGCAAGCGGTACCGTAGAAATATCGGGCCGGGTGTTTGACTTTGCCATTACAGACATAAGCGATGTGGCATGGGAGCCGTTTTTCAGGAAAGCCCCGGGCAGCTATGAACACACAGGGAAGGTCTTTTACACGGGCCCCAATAATATCGACGGAATCCCGGACAGCTCAAGGAAATATATCATGCCTGTGATGCCGGGGAAGAACGATGTAAAAGGGTATCAGCAGCGGGCTGTAAAACTCGGCTATACTATCAGGTTCGAGATAAAAACCATAGGAAATTATTATGATGAATTGGATTTCGTCCAGATAAAGCCGACCTTTGCCTTTGTGGACAAGGAAGGAAAGAACCGGCAGGAGGTGGACCTGTATTACTCCACGCCCAATAACCCGCTGGTCAGGATAGGAAGCACTGAAGATACTGAAATCCAGAAAATGAATCTGGATTTCAGGTACAGGGGGATAAATCTTTCCGAGTTCACCAACACAGCCGAGGCAATTTACCGGTTAAGAGGAGGAATGGGCACATATACCCTCGAAAAATGGAAGGAAGCCTTCCCGAAATTGTCCCAGAACGGTGTAACCATATCGAAATATACTAAGATCCTGCTAAGCGAGCCGGTACGCAGCTTTATCGGGCCGGTCAGCGGTTTGCCAGCAGGAGTGGACAAATACAAGGCTTTTGCCTCGGTTCAGAAGTGGTACGGCGAGTACCGCCTGCCAGCCGATCTGCTTGTTGTTCCAAGGGGAACTGATTTATCGAAAGAAAGGAACCTTACCAGGAATTCTCCCGTATTCCTGAAGGATGGATATGTTATTGTAAATTTCAGGGATATTACTGTGATCAACGATGACAATTTTGACAATCCAAGCCTGGGGTATACCGGCAAGACAGGCGATGGCTGGGTACTGGAGGGTTACGACCTTGACCAGGGAGGCTGGCAGCTGTTAACCGGAGATATCGTAGCCTATTATGTTGACAGGAGCGCTTCGGACGATTACATCGGTACAGGAACTCATTAACCTGCAGTTACCTGTCCCCGTTACTCAAAATGAGTAAAAACCTCCGTCCCCGATACTCATTTGCGGCGGGTTTCGAGTTCCTGGCATATGTCGTCCCAGGTAAGGCCCTGGTTGACCAGGAGAACCGTGAGGTGGTAGATCAGGTCGGCAACCTCGTACCGGATTTCGCCGGGGTTGTTGTTTTTAGCGGCTATGATTACTTCGGCCGCTTCTTCCCCGACCTTTTTGCAGATTTTATCAATTCCTTTTTCAAAAAGGTAATTGGTGTAGGAACCTTCCTTCGGGTTAACCTTCCTGTCGGAAATTACATCATAGATTTCCTGAAAAACAACAAACTTCGCGCTCATTCTTCTATCCTTCCTGTCCGTCAAGTTTTCTGTAAAAGCATGTGCGGTTCCCTGTATGGCAGGCCGCACCCTGCTGTATCACGCGGGCCAGCAAAGTATCCCCGTCGCAGTCTATCGCAATGGAAACGAGCCTTTGGTAATGGCCTGACGTCTCGCCCTTCACCCACAGGCTTTTGCGGCTCCTGCTGTAATAGGTCATCCGCCTGGTCTCAAGGGTCAGCCTGAGGGCTTCTTCGTTCATCCAGGCCATCATAAGCACGTCCCCGTTTTCGTCATCCTGGGTGATGACCGGCACAAGACCTTTTTCATTATATACGACAGAGTCCATGAATGATTGGATATCCATCCGATCTCTCCTGTTTTCCGTTTGTCCGGTTTTCATTATTATATCAAAACATTACCCAGGTTTTAATACTTTCCTCGTTTTTGCTTGTCCCTGCCTGGCATTTAAACTATAATTAGAATTACTCCCGTCATTTTTCGCGGGGACTTGAAAAGCGGAGGAAAAATGCGGTTACTCTTAGTCGCCGACACTGAAAGCAAATATATCTGGGATCATTTTGACCCTGAGCGTTTCGAAGGCATTGACCTGGTCATCTCGTGCGGGGATCTGAAAAGCGATTATCTCTCGTTTATCGCCACAATGATAAGCGCCCCTGTTTTTTACGTCCACGGAAACCATGATACAAACTATGAAACCAACCCTCCGGGAGGATGCGACAACATAGAGGACAAGATTGTAACCTTCAATGGCCTGCGTATCCTTGGGCTCGGCGGCTCTATCCAGTACAGCAGAAACCCGCTTTACTCCGTTCCTCCTTACCAGTATACCGAAAAGCAGATGGAAAAAAGAATCCGTAAGTTATGGTTCAAGCTGAAGCGCAGCAAGGGATTCGATATCCTTGTCACCCACGCGCCTCCTTACGGGGTCGGCGACGGCAATGATCTGTGCCATACAGGGTTCAAGGCGTTTCTGCCCCTTCTGGACAAGTTTAAGCCGAAATACATGTTCCACGGCCATATGCACCTGAATTACGGCCGCGGAAAACGTATCTACGAATACAACGGCACCACCATTATTGACGCTTACGGGTATTATATCATCGATATATGATCAGGGCGCTGCCCTAAACAATCTTTCCAGCCGACAGGCTGCTACCGGCATTGTACTTGCTGAGATCGGGAATTTCCCCGACAACTCCTTCAACAAGCCAGTCCATTGAAAGTATCTGTTCCCTCATCAGTTCGTCCCCGCTGTCAACCCTAAGGGTTCCGTCAGCATCGTGGATAGGTCCTGAAAACACTTTATAGGTCTGTGAAATGATCGAGCTCTTTATAAACTCCACTAATTTACGGGTCTCGGCAGGTATGCTCCTCTTGGCGTAGAAGAAATCCAGGAGCCCCGAATCGAGTCCCCACCAGTAGTTCCTGATTCTTCCCGAGCTCCCGACGTCAGCGCCAAGCTTTGTTCCTCCCGCCTGGATGCTCCGCACATACTTTTCGTAGAAAATCCCCCAGTTCCATACGGGAACGGCCAGGTACTTGTCGGGCACATATTTCCCGTCTTCCTGCTTCAGTGTGTAAACGCCGTATTCCCTGGAGAACATGCGGTTGACCAGGGTGTTGTGGTGGGATATTATGTCGACCCCGAGGGAAACCAGTTCGGCAGTAAACTCACTGGTATCCAGCTTTTCCCCATCGAGGGAGAACCACCTGATATGTACCTCGCACCTTGGATTGACCATTCGGGCCCCGAGAGTGAAGGCATTGAGGCCGCTTATAATGTCGGCGGCAGGATACGGGGCCAGGTAGCCCAATTTCCCGGTACTGCTCATGGACCCCGCGATTATTCCGCTTAAAAACCGCGGCTCATGGATCCTGCCGAAATACGTGTTCACGTGCCTGAAAGAGTGCAGGAACGAGCAATTGAGGAGGTTGCAGTCCGGATTGTCCATTGCCACCTTGAGGGTAGGATTGATAAGGGACGGGGTGGTAGTGAAGATGATCCTGCAGCCCTCGTCAACCATGCTCTGTAGTATGGGCGCCGCCTCATTGCTTTCGGGCAGGTTGAACCTTGATACCGTTTCGACCGAGTCTTTCAGCACCGACTCAAGGTGCATGCGTCCTAACTCATGGGAATAGGTCCAGCTCGAGGTATTGCTGTCGGTGGCGTGGGCAAACCCGACCTTGAGCTTATCCGTATGCCCCCAGCTGGTTATTTTGCTTATGAATCCCTTTTCGGTCCTGAGATTGGGACTCTGCTGGATGTCCACCACGTCAGAACCCGAGTAATACCTCAGCTCGGAAACAAGGCGCCATATCCTGTCCTTTAGCTCTTCCTCGGTAAAATCCTCGTTTATGCCGTGGATCTTCAGGAAATCCAGGAACGCGTCGCCGGTGGTTATGGGTAGCTTGTCGCCGCCCAGCTCATAAAAAGCCTTTCTGAAGCTATTGTACATGCTGGCGGCAAAATACCTGAAACGGTCCGATTTATCGACGAACCGGCTCCTGGGATCATAATCCTTTATGATCTCCCACAGCTCCTGGTAGCCTTTTTCGTTGGAAAGCCATATCTCGTTTATGCCGGTCTTTTTGTTAAAATCCATGAATTCATAATAAAGCCGGATGTCTTTATTGTTCTCGTCATACTTGGGTATGAGCCTGGTCACCATGCCGGGGTATGAAAACACGTCAAGGTATTTTAAAACGCTGATTCTTTTATTTCCTTCTATGACATAGAACCAGTTCAGATATTCATAAACCTTGATCGGGTCTCTCAGTCCCTCGTTTACCTGGATATCGTACACCTTCTGCCACTTTGCTGCAAACTCCGAGTCCGTCTCCATCAACGGCATGAAATTGCGCGCGAAGGAAATGCTCCTCAGGTATGTATAGGTACCCTTGATCTTTCTCAGCGGGATCTCGATGAGCCCCAGGTCCACTTCGGAGACTATGTCTATGTTCTTCAGGATACCGTCAAGAAAGGGCAGGTAGCCGCTGCGCCCCTGTGAAACATATTGTGAATATTCTTTCAAGCCCATTTTTCGGGCACTTACATATTCGTTCAGTTCTCCGTTCATACTTCTACCTCAACTCCTGTATAATCCTTGATAATGCTGTTGACATACCCCGGCAAATCGGAAGTATATATAAGCTGCAGCAGCCCGTTGCTTTGCCTGAGCGACATGTATAACTGCTTTTCTGTAATAAGGCTCAGTTCAAAGGCAGCTGCCAGCTCATCCAGGTCGTATACTTCCACCCTTCCGTCCGGCAATATCTTGATATCAACCAAAAGATCATACAGTAAATACGAATCTGTTTCTCTATTATATTCAATGTCGACAATGTCACAATACCAATAGATGAGTTTCCTGCTTTCGTCCAGAAAAGCGCTGATCTTCCAGCCTTTGTCCAGGAATACGCACGATATGCCATGCCTTACATCGTCCCGCGGCTTTATGGGTTCCCACTCGGTGATGAGATGTTTTTCATCGCGATACAGCAGCCTGTCGGCGGACAGGTTGATGGTTTCAGAAGGGATATATCTTATACGGTATATTTTTGGCATCGCTCCACCCCACAGCGCTTTTTATAATTATATCATTAAGTTGTGTTTCTTCGGAATAGAAACACAGCTTAATGATACAAGGTTCTCGGGTACCCAACCGCAATCTTTGATTGCGCAGTTGGATGAGGTTCTTCTTGCATAAGTTGTAACAGCAGTTTATCCATATAACTTCCCAAAGTATTCCACGGGTCATAATGGGTAATATAGTATAATTATCAATCATAAAGCAATTATTATAAGGGGGTAATCCGCGCAATGAAGAGCAAGGCCCGGGATCTCAGGGAAAAAGTTAAGCCCGCGGCACCCATACAGCCCGAGAAGAGGTCATGCAAAAACTGCGTGAAAGGTAAGCCCATGAGGCTTACCAATGATATACTCTGCCGGGAAAAAGGCATAGTATCGCCGGATTACTGCTGTTCTTCGCATCGTTTCTTTTTTATGGACGATTTTAAAAAACTTGATTTTTACCGCTGCAGCGATTGTGAATTTTTCATTTTCCATCCCCATGAAAGTATCCGCTCTTATGGCGTTTGCGACATGTTCTCTGTCAGGAAATGCGACGGGAATGCCCGCAGGGCATGCTCCAGGTTCGTAAGGCGCAGGGAGTACGCCTGAAGAATCCATTGTGTCTGGCTTCCATCCCCTTGTCCCGCCGATGTTTGTGTGATACTGTTGAAGTGGCAGAATAATACTTCTGCGTAAAATATGGCATAAGGAGGTCGTTTGCATGTACCTGGCCAATCCATCACGTTACCAGGAAATGAAATACAATCGCCTGGGAATCAGCGGACTGAAGCTTCCGGCGGTTTCCCTCGGGCTGTGGCATAATTTTGGCGACTATGACACCATGGCCAATATGAAAGCCCTTGTAACCAAAGCCTTCGATATGGGGATAACCCATTTTGACCTTGCGAACAACTATGGTCCTCCTCCGGGCGCTGCGGAGAAAAATTTCGGCCGCATACTGAAAGAGGAACTCTCCGCATACAGGGATGAGCTCATCATCTCCACAAAAGCAGGATATACCATGTGGGAAGGCCCTTACGGGGATTACGGATCCAGGAAATATCTCCTGGCAAGCCTGGACCAGAGCCTGAAGCGCATGGGGCTTGATTACGTTGACATATTCTATCATCACCGCCCCGATCATGAGACTTCCCTGGAAGAAAGCATGCTCGCCCTGGACAGCGCGGTCAGGCAGGGAAAAGCATTGTATGTGGGCCTTTCAAATTATAGATACGAGGACACGAAAAAGGCTTACCAGATACTGAAGGAGCTTAAAACGCCTTTTGTCATCCATCAGCCCAGGTACTCGATACTGGACCGCTGGATCGAAAGTGACGGGCTTAAGGATTACGCCCAGGAGATCGGCATAGGCCTGATAGTATTCAGCCCGCTTGCCCAGGGACTTCTGACTGACAGGTATCTTAACGGCATTCCAGAGGATTCAAGGGCGGGCCGGGGCGTAACGCCGTTCCTCCCCAAGTCGAGGATAACCGAGGAACAGCTCCGTGTCATCAGGAAGCTGAACGACATCGCGGCAAACCGGGGGCAAAGCCTCGCCCAGATGGCGCTGTCATGGGTACTGAGAGACGGCAAGGTGGCGTCAGTCCTGGTTGGAGCAAGCAAGGTTTCGCAACTTGAGGACAATGTAAAGTGCATTAATAACCTTACATTTACCGAGGAAGAACTCAAGGCCATTGACGATGCTGTGAAAATTGAATAACCAACCAAGTAGCTCACCCTTAGTGCTGGGCTAACGCCAGCACTAAGGGTGAGCTACATATTACAACGGCGTGCCATTGGAAATAATATTGCCTTTTTCATAATAAACACCTGTTTATGATAATATGCTCTTATTTTTTACAATAGCATATTCTAAATATTTAAATCCCGTTTCGGGAAAAAGATGTAAGTCGCAAAAAGAAACAGTACGATCAATACAAGAGAAGTACCGATAAAAATCGGTTCCGGATTTCCCCCGTTTATAAGCTTTTTAGGTTCAAAGTACTTAAATGGGGTAAGGTATTTTAGAAAATCAAGGTCATCTGTCAGATCAATGACCATGGAGACAAAATACGTAGCAAGCATAACACCCGCCGCGATTCCCGTCGATGCCCCGGGCTTTTTTATCACGGAAGCCATACCCGTACCGATGAATAAATAAATCAGCTGAACAGCCAACATTCCGGCTCCAAGCATCAGAATATCCCGGGAAAGCCCGTATTTAATCCCGGTTATGCTTTCAGGTGTGACCATTGATGCCGCCGCAAAAGAAACTGCAATGGCAGCAATATTAAAAAGCAACGTATAGGTTAGTGCGGCCAGTATTTTCGCCGTTATTACATCAGCTCTTGTGACCGGCTTAGTGAAAAGGAATTCCGAAGTCTTATCCCGTTCTTCCTTTGATATGATCCCCGCTCCCAGCATAGACGAGTAAACCGTTGACATAATCAATACGTAAAGAAATATTACTGCATAAAAACCGGCCGGGGTGCTCATGTCTACGTCGTTCATGCCGAAAATGGCCAACAATGCCCTCGGCGTTTTTTCCATTATGGATGCAATGGATTGGGCAGATGAGCTGAACCCGGCATATTTGCCCATTCCACCCGCTATTATGGCGATAATGCCGATACACCAGAAAAGAAAGGATTTAAGGTTGGCTTTTAACTCCCGTAAATATATATTCAATCTAAGCCCTCCTTTACAGGCATCAGGCCGAATGGATGTCTTTTTTGACGTATAATGCATAACTCGCGATAACCGCGCCGGCAACTAAAAGTATATTTATAATCACAAATGTCGGGTTATAGCGGGATTCGCGAATTATGTCCAGGCCGTCGTAGTATTTGAATGGAACGAAATACCTGATTTTTTCGTCATCAAGCGCGTCTCCCAGCATGCCTGCGATAAAAAAACCGAATACTGTTCCCAAAGTCACTCCGGTCACCGATTTGACCCTGTGGAAAACGGCTCCGACCAGAATTCCCAGAAAATAAAATATTGTTCCAACAAAAAACAAAGATATTGAAACCATTAAAAAGATTTTTACATCAAAAGGCTCATCAGCTGTAACTTCAGCCATAGCACCGGCAACCAGTATGCAGACTGTATCGGTAACCAAAAGAAGGGTTATCCCCGAAAAAATTTTTGCCGTCAGTATTGACGCTCTTGTCCTTGGTTTTGTGAAAATAAAATCCGCCGTTCTCCTGTTGAACTCCTTTGCTATCAGTGAAAGTCCGAGATGCATAGCCTGAATGGCTCCGCATAAGAGCACGTAAGTAAATACAAAAGAATAATAACCTAAAACTGAAAAAACTATGTCAATATCCACCCCGAAGGCTTTCAGGACTTCCGGAGGGAATCCCATAAACAGGTTTCTGAAGCTTTCCGTATCTGCCGAATAGGCAGTATAAACAGACATAAGAACTATCGCCAGCAATGATAATGAAACAATCCAGATCACGGTGTTTTTCCGGAAGGCTTTCAGTTCATATAAAAACACGTTCATAATCAGCCCTCCCTGTCGTAATAATGCATGAAGATCTCTTCCAGGCTGGGTTCTTCTATCATGATATTGCTTACGTTCACCTGGGATATCTTTCTGATGATGTCGTTGGGATTGCCCCTGTAAAGGAAACTTATCTCATTATCTTCCTGGCACAGGTTGCTCACTCCGGGCATATCGAAGAATTCTTTGCCGATATCGTCCTTCACGACAAGTTTAACCTTTTTATAGTTGTCTTCCGTCAATGCGCTCATCTTATCAAGCTTTATTATTCTGCCTTCCTTTATGATGGCTACGCGGCTGCATAGTTTTTGTACTTCGCTTAATATATGGGAAGAGAAAAATATTGTAACACCTTTTTTGTTCTCCTCCCGCAGCAGGTCAAAGAATTTCTGCTGCATCAAAGGATCAAGGCCGCTGGTGGGTTCGTCAAGGATTATCAGCTTAGGCTCATGGAGAAGCCCCTGCACTATTCCGACCTTCTTTTTGTTGCCAAGGGATAAGTCATCTATTTTCCTGGACAAATCCAGGTCCAGCATTTCAGCAAGTTCTTTTATCCTCCCGGTACAATCTTTTTTATAGAAGCTGGCAGAATATTTAAGCAGGTCGATTACTCTCATATTGTCATAATAGTATACCTCGGAAGGGAGATATCCTACATGCCTGGCTATTTCATGCCTTTCCCTGATGCAGTCCCTGCCGAATATTTTTGCGCTTCCGCTTGTCGGATAAATCAGGGCCAGCAATAACCTTATTGTAGTTGACTTCCCCGCTCCGTTAGGCCCTATGAAACCAAAAATCTCTCCTTCTTCGACATCAAAGCTGACATCAATGATACCTCTTGCTTTGCCGTAATACTTGGTCAGGTTGCTGATTTCAATAACGCTCATACACATTTCTCCCTTCACTGGGTCGGTTCTTCTGACACACTTGTGCCGTGGGAGCGGCAAATTTTTGCGAGCAGCGTGCCTGCACGCTATTCAGGCGCAGCATGTACAGCGGAGCTTTTAAATAAATCGCAGTATGACGGAATGGCTGCGTTTAATAGAATAAGTGCACAGAGGAGCGGTCCCACTGTGCACTTATGATCCTGTCAGTTTTTATCCGGCTATGGGTTCAGGGTTTTCATCCTTTGTTACCACTTCGATGTCCCTGTATCTTGCCATGCCAGTTCCGGCGGGTATCAGCTTGCCTATGATGATATTTTCCTTAAGGCCGATCAGCGGATCGATCTTGCCCTTGATGGCAGCTTCGGTCAGAACCCTGGTGGTCTCCTGGAATGAAGCCGCTGACAGGAAGGACTCGGTCGCCAGCGAAGCCTTGGTTATACCCAGGAGGGCTCGCTTGCCGGTTGCCGGACGCAGGCCTTCCTCCTCGGCCTTTCTGTTCTTCTCTTCGAACTCGAACATATCCACAAGGCTGCCGGGCAGCATATCGGTGTCGCCCGATTCGTCGATCTTGACCTTCCTGAGCATCTGCCTTACTATGACCTCTATATGCTTGTCGTTGATATCAACGCCCTGGAGCCTGTAAACCTTCTGCACCTCCTGGAGCAGGTACTTCTGGACAGCCTGGACGCCCTTTATCTTCAATATGTCATGCGGATTGACGGAACCGTCGGTCAGCTCGTCACCGGCTTCGATAACATCGTTTTCGGAAACTTTTATCGAGGAACCGTACGGGATAAGGTATGTCCTGATTTCGCCGGTCTCCTCGTTGACAACCTCGATTTCGCGTTTCTTCTTGCTTTCCTTTATATGGACCTTGCCGGGTATCTCGGAGACTATTGCAAGTCCCTTGGGCTTGCGGGCCTCGAAAAGCTCTTCGACACGAGGCAGACCCTGTGTGATATCTTCACCCGCAACGCCGCCGAGGTGGAACGTACGCATGGTAAGCTGTGTTCCGGGCTCGCCTATGGACTGGGCTGCTATGAATCCGACAGCCTCGCCCACATTGCATTCCTCGCCGTTTGCCAGGTTGATGCCATAGCACTTCGAGCATACACCAATACGTGAACGGCATGTCAGTACCGAACGGATCTTTGCTTTCCTTATTCCGAGCTTCTCTATCTTTTCGGCCATATCGCCGGATATGAGAGTATTGCTCTGTACCAGGACTTCGCCGGTACTGGGATCGACGATATCCTCTGCGGCATATCTTCCGCTCAGTCGCTCGGCCATTCCTTCTATGGTCTTGCCGCTGATAATGATGGGCGAAATTTCGATACCGTCGGTGGTTCCGCAGTCTTCCTCGCGTACGATAACGTCCTGTGAAACGTCGACCAGACGCCTGGTCAGGTAACCCGAGTCAGCGGTACGAAGAGCGGTGTCGGCCAGACCTTTTCTTGCGCCGTGGGTCGAAATGAAGTATTCCAGAACGTTCAGACCTTCACGGAAGTTGGACCTGATCGGGATTTCGATTGTAGCGCCCGACGTGTCGGCCATGAGTCCGCGCATACCGCCAAGCTGCCTGATCTGGTTGATGTTACCGCGGGCACCGGACTGGCTCATCATGTAGACCGGGTTGAACTTGTCAAGAGACTGGATAAGGGCATTCTTGATATCCTCGGTCGTCTTGTTCCAGGCCGATATAATGGCGTTCCTGCGCTCTTCCTTGTTATACAGGCCGTTCCTGTAGTGTCTTTCGATTTCTTCGACTTTCCTGTCGGTCTCTTCGAGGTACTTCTGCTTGACCTCAGGTATGATCATGTCGGTGATACCTATGGTTATGGCTCCCCTGGTGGAATACTTGAATCCAAGGGCCTTTATCTTGTCAAGGACCTCTGCGGTCTTGTTGGTTCCGTTTATCCTTATGCAGCGGTCAATGATCTTGCCCAGCGCGCTCTTGTCCACAAGGAAATCTATCTCATAATCAAACATGGTCTCAGGGTTGGTCCTGTCGACGAACCCGAGGTTCTGCGGAATAGCGGAGTTGAATATGATCTTTCCTACTGTCGTATTGATCAGCCTGGAGCGCTTGACCCCGTCGATCTCCTTTGTGATGCGGACCTTGATACGCGCCTGAAGGCTCACATAACCGTTCTGGTAAGCCATGATGGCTTCCTCAGGGCTTGCGAAGACTTTTCCTTCGCCGATGACTCCGTTGGTCACGTTGCCGTTCTCATCCTTCTCGGCCGCCTTTTCGATAGTCAGGAAATAGCTTCCCAGTACCATGTCCTGGGTAGGAACGGTAACGGGCCTTCCATCCTGGGGCTTCAGAAGGTTGTTGGCTGAAAGCATCAGGATACGGGCTTCAGCCTGCGCCTCGGCCGACAGGGGAACGTGCACGGCCATCTGGTCGCCGTCGAAGTCGGCGTTGTACGCCGTACATACCAGGGGATGGAGTTTTATGGCACGGCCTTCGACGAGCACGGGCTCAAAGGCCTGGATACCAAGCCTGTGAAGCGTCGGGGCGCGGTTCAGGAGAACCGGGTGGCCCTTGATTACTTCTTCGAGCACGTCCCAGACTTCGGTCTTGACCCTTTCGACCATTCTCTTGGCGCTCTTTATGTTGTGTGCAAGTCCTTTCTCAACGAGCTTCTTCATTACGAAGGGCTTGAAGAGTTCCAGGGCCATTTCCTTGGGAAGACCGCACTGGTATATCTTGAGTTCAGGCCCAACGACTATAACCGAACGGCCTGAATAGTCAACACGCTTACCAAGCAGGTTCTGGCGGAAACGTCCCTGCTTGCCCTTAAGCATATCTGAAAGGGACTTGAGGGGACGGTTGCCAGGACCCGTAACGGGACGTCCGCGGCGGCCGTTGTCTATAAGGGCGTCAACAGCCTCCTGGAGCATACGCTTCTCGTTTCTTACTATTATCTCGGGCGCGCCAAGATCCAGCAGCCTCTTTAAGCGGTTATTGCGGTTGATAACCCTCCTGTAGAGGTCATTGAGGTCGGATGTGGCAAAGCGGCCGCCGTCCAGCTGGACCATTGGACGAAGTTCGGGAGGGATAACCGGGATAACGTCCAGGATCATCCATTCGGGCTTGTTGCCTGATGTCCTGAAGGCCTCCACAACTTCGAGCCTTTTTATGGCACGGATCTTCTTCTGACCGTTTGAGGTTTCAACTTCCTCCCTGAGCTCTTTTGAGAGCTTGTCGAGGTCCAGGTTCTGGAGCAGTTCCTTTATGGCTTCGGCGCCCATGCCGGCCCTGAAGTTGCTGCCGAACTTCTCCAAACTCTCGCGGTACTCTTTCTCGTTCAGCACCTGTTTTTGCGAAAGCGGCGTGGTGCCCGGATCTATAACGACATATGACGCAAAGTAAAGCACCTTCTCAAGGGCTCTCGGGGACATGTCCAGAAGCAGTCCCATACGGCTCGGTATGCCCTTGAAGTACCAGATATGGGAAACCGGGGCCGCAAGCTCGATATGGCCCATACGCTCCCTGCGCACCTTGGAGCGAGTCACTTCGACTCCGCAGCGGTCGCATATGATGCCCTTGTATCTTACGCGCTTATACTTTCCGCAATGGCATTCCCAGTCCCTCGTGGGTCCGAATATCCTTTCGCAGAACAACCCGTCGCGCTCCGGCTTGAGTGTCCTGTAGTTTATGGTTTCAGGCTTTTTGACCTCTCCTCTTGACCACTCGCGGATCTTTTCCGGGGAGGCAAGACCTATTTGTATGGCATCAAAATTATTTAATTCAAACATTGCCTGTCACCCTCCTATATCTCATCGTCGTCAGCGATGTCGTCGTCCAGGCCGAACAGATCACTGACAAGATCCTCGTTGAGTTCAGTACCTTCCGGTAAGTCGCCGATATCAAGAGAATCTATCTCAAACTCGTCATCTATCATGGTCTGGCCTTCCTCATCGTCCAAATCAAGCAGCGACAAGGTTTCGTCCTCGCGGCCTTCGATATTGACGTCAAGTTCTTCAAGGTCGTCATAGACGGATTCCTTGATCTTGATCTCTTCCCTCTTGTCACTGTATACCTTAACGTCGAGGGCAAGGCTCTGGAGTTCCTTCATAAGTACCTTGAAGGATTCCGGTATGCCAGGTTCAGGCACATTCTCGCCTTTTACGATCGCCTCATAGGTCTTGACGCGGCCAACAACGTCGTCGGACTTGACCGTAAGCACTTCCTGCAGCGAGTAAGCCGCACCGTAAGCCGCAAGAGCCCATACTTCCATTTCACCGAAACGCTGTCCGCCGAACTGGGCTTTACCGCCGAGAGGCTGCTGAGTAACCAGTGAATACGGGCCTGTAGAACGGGCATGGATCTTGTCGTCAACCAGGTGGGCCAGTTTGAGGAAGTACATGTAACCGACCGTTACCCTGTTGTCGAAGGGCTCACCGGTACGCCCGTCGTACAGTATGGATTTTCCGTCTTTCGGAAGACCTGCCATCTCAAGGGTCTTGAAGATATCTTCCTCGTTGGCACCATCGAATACCGGCGTAGCGATCTTCCAGCCAAGTACCTTCGCGGCATAACCGAGGTGTGTCTCAAGCACCTGCCCGATATTCATACGCGAAGGAACGCCCAGCGGGTTGAGCACGATCTGCAGCGGGGTTCCGTCGGGCAGGAAAGGCATATCCTCTATGGGCAGTATCCTTGAAATAACGCCCTTGTTACCGTGGCGGCCGGCCATCTTGTCACCGACAGAGATCTTTCTCTTCTGGGCAACATAAACACGTACCAGCTGGTTTACCCCGGGAGGCAGCTCGTCGCCGTTTTCACGGGTAAATACCTTGACATCGACCACGATTCCCGATTCACCGTGAGGAACTCTCAGGGACGTATCGCGCACTTCTCTCGCCTTTTCACCGAAGATGGCCCTGAGGAGCCTCTCTTCAGCGGTGAGCTCGGTCTCGCCCTTGGGCGTTACTTTACCGACGAGTATGTCGCCCGAGCGGACCTCGGCGCCGATACGAATGATTCCCCTGTCGTCCAGGTCCTTCAGCGAATCTTCACCGACATTCGGAATGTCGCGGGTGATTTCCTCGGGACCAAGCTTGGTGTCGCGGGATTCGGATTCATATTCCTCTATATGGATGGATGTATATACGTCATCTCTTACAAGCTCTTCGGATATCAGGATAGCGTCCTCGTAGTTGTAGCCTTCCCAGGTCATGAATCCGACGAGGACGTTCTTGCCGAGCGCTATCTCGCCGTTATCGCAGGACGGTCCGTCGGCAATAATATCACCTTCCTCGATCCTGTCGCCTTTTTTGACTATGGGTCTCTGGTTGATACATGTACCCTGGTTGGAACGCTTATATTTCAAAAGCCTGTATTGGTCTTTCTGGCCTTTGTCTGTCCTGATTACTATTTCACTGGCCGTTACCTTCTCTACCACACCGGAGTTTTTGGCAACTATGCAGACACCCGAGTCCTTGGCGGCACGGTACTCTATACCTGTCGCTATAATGGGCGCTTCAGGCTTGATAAGGGGAACAGCCTGCCTCTGCATGTTGGAACCCATCAGGGCACGGTTGGCGTCGTCGTTCTCAAGGAACGGGATCATGGCTGTGGCTACAGAAACGAGCTGTTTCGGCGAAACATCCATGTAGTCCACCTTGTTCCTGTCGACTTCTATGATCTGGTCCAGGAAACGGCACCCGACACGTTTGTTGATGAAGTATCCATTCTCGTCAAGGGGCTCGTTTGCCTCTGCGATTATATATATGTCTTCCAGGTCGGCAGTCATATACTCTGTCTGGTCCGTAACCCGGCCATGCTCTTTATCAACCTTGCGGTAAGGCGTCTCTATAAACCCGTACTCGTTCACACGGGCATATGTGCTCAGGGAGCTGATCAAACCGATGTTCGGACCTTCAGGGGTCTCTATCGGGCACATGCGGCCGTAATGAGAGTGGTGAACGTCACGCACTTCGAAGCTTGCGCGGTCTCGGGACAGTCCGCCGGGACCCAGCGCGCTCAGGCGGCGCTTATGGGTAAGCTCGGCCAGGGGGTTGGTCTGGTCCATGAACTGGGACAGCTGGCTCGAACCAAAGAATTCTTTTATGGCCGCGGCAACAGGACGGATGTTGATAAGAGCCTGGGGCGTAACAGCATCGATGTCCTGTATGGTCATTCTTTCCCTTACGACCCTCTCCATGCGGGCAAGGCCTATACGGAACTGGTTCTGGAGAAGTTCACCGACCGAACGGAGCCTGCGGTTGCCCAGATGGTCGATATCGTCGGTATAGCCGATACCATGGTCCAGGTTGAGGATATAGCTGACGGTCGCGACTATATCTTCCTTTGTTATATTTCTGGGCATCAGCCTGTCGCGGTTCTCCCTGAGGACAGCGATCAGCTGGTTTTCCGAGGCATCTTTGTACTCCTCAAGGATGGCCATGAGAACGTCATAACGAACTTTCTCGTTAATCCCTGCCAGGGCGGGATCAAATGAAACATATTCCTTTATGTCAACTGTCAGGTTTCCGACTACCTTGACAGTCTTGCCTTCCACATCGATATTAACCACGTTGATACCCGAATTCTGTATCTTCCAGGACATTTCCTCGTTTATTTCCTCACCGGCTTTTACAATCACTTTCCTGGAATTCGGGAGTTTTATATCCTCGGCTGCTATCTGGCCCCTGATACGGTTTGCCAGGGCAAGCTTCTTGTTAAACTTGTACCTGCCCACGCTTGACAGGTCATAACGTTTCGGGTCAAAAAACAGGTTGTTAATAAGGGTAGTAGCACTTTCCTCCGTAGGAGGCTCCCCGGGACGGAGGCGCTTATATACCTCGAACAGGCCTTCCTCGCGGGTTTTTGTGCCGTCCTTGGCTATGGTGGCCATGAGTTTTGGTTCCTCACCGAGAAGATCGAGAAGCTCTGCGTCGGTGCCATACCCAAGCGCACGCAGGAATTGAGTGATAGGCAGTTTTCTCGTCCTGTCTATCCTTACATAGATTACTTCCTGTGAATCGGTCTCATATTCGAGCCATGCGCCGCGGTACGGTATGACGGTATTGGAAAACAGGTTGTTTCCGCTCCTGTCCTTTTCCTTCGCGTAATAAACGCCAGGCGAACGCACAAGCTGGCTGACGATGACACGTTCAGCCCCGTTGATAACGAACGTTCCGGTCTCTGTCATGAGAGGGAAATCGCCCATGAAGATTTCCTGTTCCTTGACTTCGCCGGTCTCTTTATTGATCAGGCGCACTTTTACCTTTAAAGGCGCTGAATAGGTAGTATCTCTTTCCTTGCACTCTTCAACCGAATATTTTATATTGTCGGTCTCAAGGGAGTAATCGATGAACTCCATTATCAGGTTTCCAGTGTAATCGGTTATGGGGGATACATCTCTGAGTACTTCCCTCAGACCTTCTTTAAGGAACTGGTTGTATGAATTTTTTTGGATCTCGATCAGGTTCGGCATGTCAAGGACTTCTTTGATCCGGGAAAAACTCATTCGCTTCGTTCTTCCCAATTGCACTTCATGAACCATAGACTAATCACCTCGTAAGAATTGCATATATTGGCGAAACAGGCATAAAAATATAGACAGGGAAAATAACTACTCTGGTTTTTATAAGTCCAGTAAGGTTAATAATCTTAAGTAATAATTCCAAGATATCATTCTCCCGATCTATATTTTTTCATCTCAAAGATTATTGACATGTATTGTATCTTTCATACAATTGTGCTATAATAATCACGAATAATATAAGCAAACCTGCACAAAGTAAAAAAGCAATACAATACCACCAATCTTAATAATGCAGTTAATAATTCTACCACATGAAAAACCCAATGTCAACAATTGAACACTGGGTTTTTGTTTAATTTGTATTTTTTTATTATTCCGATTTTATTTCGAATCTTTCAAAGAATACGGGATTAAAAAACTGGTCGGCGTTGAACGATGTCCTTCTGAACCTTGCATATTCCCTCGTGTTTTTTGAAAGCCACATGGGAACTTCTATGGAAAGAAGGGAACACACTTCCACAAGGCATTTTTCGAGCCTGTCCTGGTATGTTCCTTCCGAGTCGTCGACTTCGTAAGTCTTTTCCATTAATGTGGTTGTTCCCTTGATCAATTTCCCGGTAAGTTTCATATTATTTCCCTGCACTTATTCAATAATATACTTCCATCAGATACAATCCATACGGCGGGGCAGTCACGCCGAGAAGATTGCGGTCCCCGCTCCTGATGGCTTCCGTAATGATATCCGGCGTCAGGCGGCCCTTCCCTATATCAGCCATGGTCCCGACCATGATCCTTACCATATTATATAAGAAACCGTCGCCCTTGATGTCGTAAATGTACAGGTCGCCGTCTTTCCGCCATTCCGAGTGGAATACTGTCCTGTCAAAAGTCTTCACATTATGCCCCGACGCGCAGAACGCCCTGAAGTTGTGGTGTCCCAGGATCAAACCCGCAGCTTCCCTCATGGCGTCGAAATCAAGTTTTTCCCTTATATGCCATGCCCTTTTGGCCCATATGGCAGACCTCTGGGGTCTGTTAATGATAATATACCTGTAATGCTTGCCTTTGGCCGAAAAACGGGCATGGAACTTATCGTCGGCCTCTTCCGACGATACTATCGAAATGTCTTCCGGCAAATAAGTATTAAGGGCGGGAGTGAACTTTTCCGCCGGTATTCTCGATGCGGTATAAAAGCTGGCAACCTGACCGTAAGCATGGACGCCGCCGTCGGTCCTGCCCGCTCCATCAGGAAGTATATCCTCGCCGGTAAGTTTTTTTATAGCCCTGGACAAGGCTTCCTGGACACTGGGAGCATTTTTCTGGAACTGCCAGCCATTATACGATGATCCGTCATATTCGATTATCAGTTTTATCTTCCTCATTTTTCCCGGATGCACTGTATATTATAGTAATTTGGGTATAAAAGCCGCTCCCACTATGCCTGCGTCATTTCCCATCAGGGCGGCGACTATGGGCATAGCCGGCAGCCCTTCGTTACCGTAAGTCTTTCCCCGCATCTTTTCTCTCAGGGGCACCAGCAGGTTGTCGCCCTCCCTGGAGACCCCTCCGCCTATTACAATGATATCGGGCTGGAATATGTTTACTACGTTGGCGAGCCCTTCGGCGAAAATCCTTATGTAATTGTCCACCACTTCGATACCGGTCCTGTCGCCCATTCTTGCGGCGTCGAAAGCAGTTTTCGCGTCTATGTTGTCCAGGTTTCCGCCACAAAGCTCATGGATCCTGGAGTCGGGATTCTCTTCTGCAGCTTTCCTGGTCTGACTGATCAGCGCTGGTGCCGAAGAATAAGCTTCCCAGCAGCCCTTACGTCCACAGGTGCATTGCTCCCCGTCCACGTTGATGACTATATGCCCCAGCTCTCCGGCCTGCCCGTTGGAACCTGTATAAAGCTTGTTGTTAATGACCACTCCGCTTCCGATACCGGTCCCTATGGTGATGGTAACAGAATAATTGTACTCTTTTGCAGCGCCTGCTACGCTCTCGGCTATGGCGGCACAGTTGGCGTCGTTCTCAAGATATACCGGTACGTTTATAAGTTTCTGAAAAGCTTCTTTTATATTCACATTCCTGAACCCGAGATTGTTATTGTACAGGATGATGCCGTTCTCCCTGTCATGGGAACCGGGACTGCCTATCCCGATACTGTATATGTCTTTTTCTGTCAGCCCGGCATCCTTCATCAGGTCAAGAACCAGCCGGCACATATCGTTGACAATTTCCTCCGGTTTCCTGGTCCTTCCCGTTTTTACGCTCTGTTTTTTCACGATCCTGCCTTCTTCGTCCACGATGCCTGCGGCAATGTTCGTACCGCCGAGATCTATACCGACATAGTACATATCTTTCTCCCCTTGAATGGATTGATATACCCCACCCAGCAACGCAATCAGAGATTGCGGTTGGGTGCCCGGGAACCTTGTATCATAAAATGAAAATAGCGAAAAACGCTTTTCCCATTTTATGATATAATACTCTCACCCATTGTCGAAATCAAAGATTTCGAATGGGTGCCCGAGAGTATTGAACCATTAAAATGTTATTCTGCTACGCAGAACTCCACCTTCGGTGGCTATCAGCAAAAAATTGCTGATTACATTTTATGCTATAATACTTTTTGGGTCAATAAGATGGGATTACAGGAATAAGAAGGGATCAGCATGATAATCGGGAAAAACGTAATACTGCGCACGATATACTCCCATGAAGTCGAACATGTATATGAGCTTATAGCCAATATCAATACAAAAGGCCGGTTCTGGCACCTGAATTTCCCTTCGTCGGGCGAATTCATGAAAGAGTTCAACAGGACAGGCTTCTGGGGCATCGATGAAGGCCGAATGCTCATTCTTAACCACCAGGGCGAATATGTGGGCGAGATACTCTACTTCAAGGGGCTTGACTATCAATCGGGCTATGAAGTAGGATATGAGCTTTTCAGTCCCCAGTATGAAGGCCGCGGGTACATGAGCGAAGCCCTGCTGCTTTTCTGCGCTTACATGTTCTCCATCCGTCCCATCAACAGGATCCAGGTAAACATGATGGAAGGGAATGTCGCGAGCGAGAGAGTAGCGATAAAATGCGGGTTCACTTACGAAGGAACCATGAGAAAGGCCACCTTTAACCAGGGCCAGTATCACAATCTCAAGCTGTATTCACTTCTGCGGGAAGAGTGCCCGCCGCTGGAAAGCCTTCTTCAGAAATAATAATCACAGGGTCAGAGGAATGCCTCATAACGAGGATATTGGTCATGTCAACTTGGATGCTTTGGAGAATTTCTCCAGAGCGAGAATCTTGGGGCGGAAACTGGTATATAATGTAAAAATGAAGCAAAGGAACCGTCCCCCTGCTTCCATGTATTTTTTGGATACCACAGGATAAAAATATAACTGCATTCCGGCATAATATCCACTGGAACGGAAGGTTGTGTCCTATGGTACTCCAGACTGCAGCCAAGACAGTATTTATGTACCTCGTGATAATAGCATCCATGAGGCTGATGGGGAAACGCCAGATAGGCCAGCTTCAGCCTTTCGAGTTCGCCCTGGCCATAATGATATCCGATCTTGCCATTATGCCCCTTACGGATGACGGCAAAAATCTGTTTCATGACCTGGTCCCTATCATTGTGCTGGTAGTATGCCAGGTGTTGCTTTCGTACCTTTCCATCAGGGGTGTTCGCATAAGGGAATTGATCTGCGGAAAGCCGACCCTTTTGATCCGTCATGGCAAGCTGCTTGAGAAAAACATGAGAAAGGAAATGTATACCATAAACGACCTGATGGAGCAGCTGAGATTCAACAGTATCCAGAACGTCGGCGACGTAGAGTATGGAATCCTTGAGACCAACGGGCAGTTGAGCGTGCTTTTGAAAAGCGAAAAAAGGCCCGCGACTCCCGAGGACCTTGGTATAAATCCTCCCCGCGAGGAGTTCAGCCGTGATGTCATAATAGACGGAAAGCTGATAGGAAGGACCCTTGAAAAATTGCATCTGAAAAGGGAATGGCTCGACGAAGCTCTGAAGGAGCACGGAGTAAACGACTACAGGCAGGTATTCTACGCATATATAGACAGCAATATGAAACTGCACCTGCAGAAAAAAGGAGAGTTCCTTGAATAAGCTCTCTCACAGCCGCTTTCCGGAACTGCCCAGCAATGTTTCCAATATTGCTTTCATTATTTCCAGCTCAAGTTTCTTGATATTGATCTTATCAAGGAAGTGTTTTATTGATTCAGGATACTCGATATTGACTCTCGGCGGTCTTCTCGAAACAGAGACCATTTCGTTTTTAAACTTAATTTTACCGTCGTCATAACTGACCCTTACAATGAAATTAGGGTCATAACTCTTTTCCTTTATCACTTCCGCTCTTATATTGGCTTCCAATATAAAACCCCCGCTTAAGAATATATATGCAGTTGCTATATCCGTCGAAAATAAACTTCTGACAACATTTTACTTAGCTTATTGAGCAATATCAATAGTTTTTGATTTTACCTTATTAATCTGATCCCGAACAGCAAAGCGAGATACAGAAGTCCTGCAATCGTCACAGTTCCGTCAAGATAAGTGAAATGTATGGTTCTTAACCTTGTTCTGCCTTTCCCTCCATGATAACACCTTGACTCCATGGCTTCCGCCAGTTCATCCGCCCTTTTAAACGCGCTGACAAACAACGGCACCAAAACGGGTATAAAGCTCTTTATCCTTGAAAAAATGCTGCCTGTGTCAAAATCAGCTCCCCTTGACGCCTGCGCCTTCATGATGCGCTCTGTTTCCTCCATCAGGGTCGGAATGAACCTCAAGGCTATTGACATCATCATGGCTATTTCATGGGATGGCACACCGATCTTTCCAAGGGGCCTTAATAGTCTCTCTATCCCGTCGGTCATGGTCATGGGAGTTGTGGTCAGGGTCATCAATGACGCCGTAATGACCAGCATCACCAGCCTCAGGAAGAGCTTAACGGCCGACATGACCCCCTCGTATGTTATCCTGACAGGACCAATGGTCACCAATGGCGTTCCGCCTGTCAGGAATATGTTCAGTATGGCTGTGAATGCCAGGATAAACAGCAGGGGTTTCAACCCTTTCAATGTCTGCCTGACAGGTATGCCGCTGACAATGATCAATAACAATACCAGCGAGCCCATCATTACATATTCCAGCCATGAATCTATCAGGAATGTCACTACCATCAGTATCATGGTCCATAGTATCTTGGTCCTTGGATCAAGGCGGTGGAGTATGGAATTGCCGGGGATATACTGCCCCAGGGTTATATTTCCGATCATAGGGCGCCACCTCCGGCAGGGATGTTCAATAATCCCGCAATGAAATCGACAGCTTCGTCGATTGTAAGTATAGTCGGGGAACTGTGGCCGGGTATTTGGAGTTCCCTGAACAGCCTCGTTACCTGCGGAATGTCAAGGCCATATTTTTTCAGTTCTTCTTCACGCCTGAATATATTTTCCGTAGTATCGCACATTACTATGCTGCCGTCGCTCATCACCGCTACCCGGTTGCAGAAGGCAGCCACTTCCTCCATGTTGTGCGAAATGATGATTATTGTCGTCCCTTCTTTTTCATTGAGATTCGCCAGTATTTTGAACACTTCCGCGCTGCCCTGGGGATCAAGCCCGGCTGTGGGTTCATCCAGCACCAGCACCCTGGGCTCCATGACAAGGACCCCCGCAATGGCCACACGCCTTTTTTGTCCCCCTGAAAGCTCAAAGGGCGATTTATCAAGGAGCTCGGGAGATATGCCCAAAAGGCTGATGGCGTGAAATACTCTCTTCTTTATCTCATCCTCGTTCAGTTTCATCCTGCTGAGTCCGAATGTTATATCCTTGTATACCGTTTCCTCAAAAAGCTGATGCTCGGGATACTGGAAAATCAGTCCCACTTTCCGGCGAAGCTCTTTAAGTTCTTTCCCTTCAGCCTTAAGGCCGTCCACTTCCAGGGTTCCCGAGTCGGGTTTCAGTATTCCGTTTAAATGCTGCACCAGGGTGGTCTTCCCGGACCCGGTCTGGCCGATGATGCCGAACCGGTCACCGGCGTTTATTGTAAGGCTTATATCCCTGAGCGCTTTCCTCTCGAAAGAGGTACCGGGCATGTAGGTATGGCAAAGGTTCTGTACCTTGATTATGGGATTGCCCTGGGGGCTTCCTTTCCTTTGGGAATTTCCCGCGGTCTTCAGTATTCCGGAAGGGGCCCTGGCCACGGAGTTCAATTGGGTCCGCGAATCCTTCAGCAGCTTTTTCATAAGTCCAATCATTTCGTCCATCGTGACCGGCAGCTGTCCAATCCTTATTCCCGTCCGTTTCAGCCTGTACGCGAGCGCAGTGACCTGGGGAACATCCAGCCCGGCGCGCCTGAGGTCCTCCACGTTTTCAAATATCTCACGGGGAGTGCCCCTAAGCATTATCCTCCCCGATTCCATGACCAGCACGTAATCAGCTTCGGCTGCTTCATCCATGTGATGGGTGATAAGCACTATGGTTATCCCATTGTCCCGGTTAAGGGACTTAAGTACGCTCATCACTTCCCTGCGTCCGACCGGATCAAGCATTGACGTTGCTTCATCAAGGACAATACACTTCGGGTTCATGGCCAGTATACCGGCTATGGCTATCCTTTGCTTCTGACCGCCCGACAGCATATGGGGAGCATAATCGCCATACCCTTCCATGTTGACCATCCTGAGTGACTTGTCAACCGCTTCCCTTATTTCTTCCGGGGGCATGCCAAGGTTCTCCGGACCGAAAGCAACATCCTCTTCTACGGTAGTTGCGACTATCTGGTTGTCCGGATTCTGGAAAACGAGTCCAAGGGTCTTCCGGACTTCCCATATCATTTCACGGTCACCGGTACTGATACCGTCTACGATAACCGTGCCTTTTTCGGGAACCAGGAGACCGTTGAACAGGCGTGCAAGGGTGGACTTGCCTGAGCCGTTTCTGCCAAGAACAACGACAAAGCTGCCCTGCTTAATGGACAAAGAAATGCCCTTTACAGCCTGTATTCCTGATTCGCCCTCGTTCTGCGACATATATTCATAATAGACTTCTTCTGTCCTGATCATTTCCTTCATCAAGTTCACCTTTTACGGTAGTACATGAACACAGGGATACGGCAGGCTGCGCGAGAACTCTTAAGTCATGCAACTTATCATGATTAAGCGGCGTGCCTGCATGCGACTTAAGCGAAGCACGGATTGCGGAGCGGCGCGACTTGAATCCCGGACGGATTCACTGAGCGATAAATCGCTGCAGGCAACAGCCGCTGCAGTCAATTTTAACACAGTCTGACGGTTATCTTGGGTTCTCCCATATGTTAATAATGGAGAACGGTATGACCCGCTCTCCATTATATATAGCAAGCAAACAGTTAAACTGTCTTTTTATTATACCAGCTCGAGCACAACCATTTCGGCGCCGTCGCCGCGTCTTGCGCCAAGTTTGTAGATACGGGTGTATCCGCCTTTTCTGTCCTTGTACTTCGGTGCTATCTCATCAAACAATTTGTTTGTAAGGCTCAGTCTCTTGCCATCCTGATCCTTTACCCTGTAGACCCAGTTCATGATGAGACGTCTTGCAGCAAGGCGCGAAGGAGCGTCAACCGGTTTAAGCTCGGTTTTGGTTTCCCTTTCAACAACCTCATACTTGTTGCCGTTCTTTGACGTTACCGTCTTCAGCATTTTACGGCCTTTGCTGTCCAGGACCGGAACGCTTACTGTCACGTTCTTTGAAGCCGTGAAATTGTCGCATTCCCTTACAGCCAGCGCTATGAGTTTTTCAACGATATCCCTGACTTCTTTTGCCCTGGTTTCGGTTGTCTCAATACGTCCGTGCTGGATCAGAGAGGTAACCAGTCCTTTCAGCATAGCCTTACGCTGGTCAGTAGGTCTCCCTAATTTTCTATTTGCAGGCATTTTGCTTCCTCCCTATCATATCCGTTAATCTTATAATTAATCATCACTGGATGCAAGTTTCAAACCGAGTGCATCGAGTTTCTGAACTACTTCTTCAAGCGACTTGCGTCCGAGGTTCCTGACCTTCATCATCTCTTCCTCTGTCTTGCTGATCAGGTCATCAACGGTATTGATCCCGGCCCTCTTAAGGCAGTTGTATGAACGTACTGAAAGATCAAGTTCCTCAATGGTCATCTCAAGGATCTTGTCCTTGGCCGGTTCGCCTTTTTCAACGAGAACCTCGGTGTTCTTCGCCCTGTCTGTCAGGTTGATGAACAGGTTCAGATGATCGCTCAGGATCTTTGCGCCAAGGCTTATAGCTTCGTCCGGTGCAATGGAACCGTCTGTCCATACCTCGATGGTTAGCTTGTCATAGTCAGTTATCTGTCCTACGCGCGTATCCTCGACGGTATAGTTCACTTTCCTGACAGGAGTGTATATGGAATCTATCGGAATCACGCCTATCGGCTGATTCGGATGCTTGTTCTTCTCCGCCGGAACATAACCGCGGCCATGATTTACGTTAATCTCCATGAACAGCCTGTTGTTGCCGCTGATGGTCGCGATATGCAGATCAGGATTCAGGATCTCTACATCCGCGTCCGGCTTTATATCCGCAGCCGTTATTTCGCCTTCGCCCTCATAATCTATATACAAGGTCTTGGGCTGGTCGGTGTGAAGCTTCAGACGAAGTTCCTTCAGGTTGAGGATGATCTCTGTCATGTCTTCAACAACGCCCGGTATGGTAGTGAACTCGTGAAGCACTCCGTCGATCTTTATGGAAGTAACTGCGGCTCCCGGCAGGGAAGAAATAAGTATCCTCCTCAGCGAGTTGCCCAGCGTTATGCCATAGCCTCTTTCCAGCGGTTCTATGACAAACTTTCCATATCTGTTGTCCTCCGTCATTTCAGTGCATTCGATCCTCGGCTTTTCCATTTCAATCATCAGTCAACCCTCCCTGGGTTATTTTAATATGAGGGTAATCGCATATTGATTACTTGGAGTACAACTCAACAATGAGGTGCTCCTGGATGTTAAGGTCGATATCCTCACGGGACGGCAATGCGACAACCTTGCCCCTGAGGTTTTCCTGGTCCACTTCGAGCCACTTGGGAACGACCTTTGAACCGGTCACGTCAAGAATTTCCCTGAAACGTACCGATTTCTTGCTCTTTTCAGCCACTTCTATGGTGTCACCGGCTTTAACGATATAAGAAGGAATGTTAACCCTCTTGCCGTTTACTTCGAAATGTCCGTGTGTAACGAGCTGACGGGCTTCCGCTCTTGTGGTCCCGAATCCCATCCTGTAAACTACGTTGTCAAGCCTGCTTTCAAGCAGCTGCAACAGGTTTTCACCTGTAATACCCTTTCTCCTGTTAGCCATTTCAAAATACTTTCTGAACTGGCTCTCCAATATACCATAGAATCTCTTGGCCTTCTGCTTCTCGCGAAGCTGAATGCCGTACTCGGATAATTTCTTCTTCATTGCGCCATGCTGGCCGGGTGCATATGGCCTTCTTCCAATGGCACATTTATTTGAATAGCATCTCTCTCCCTTGAGGAAAAGCTTCTGGCCCTCCCTGCGGCAGAGTTTACATGACGCGCCTGTATATCTTGCCATCTGTCCTTACACCTCCATTAAACCCTTCTTCTCTTAGGCGGTCTGCATCCGTTATGAGGAATGGGGGTTACGTCCTTTATAAGGTTGACCTCCAATCCAGCCGCCTGGAGTGCGCGAATAGCCGCCTCACGGCCGGCTCCCGGGCCTTTTACATAAACCGATACGGTTTTAAGCCCATGTTCCATAGCAGCCTTTGCTGCTGTCTCAGCAGCCTGCTGAGCGGCGAAAGGAGTGCTTTTCTTGGAACCCCTGAAGCCAAGCCCGCCTGCGCTTGCCCATGATATGGCATTTCCCTGGACATCGGTTATGGTGACGATGGTATTGTTAAAGGAAGAACGAATATGGGCGCATCCACGCTCTATATTTTTCTTTTCCTTTTTCTTCCTTGATCTTCTAACAACTTTACCTGCTGCCATTTGATATGTCGACCTCCCGATTACTTCTTCTTATTGGCAATAGTCTTCCTGGGACCTTTACGTGTCCTGGCGTTTGTCTTGGTCCTCTGACCGCGAACCGGCAATCCCATCCTATGCCTGATACCACGATAGCACCTGATCTCAACAAGGCGCTTTATATTAAGGGCAACCTCTCTTCTCAGGTCACCTTCCACTGTATATTCCTTCTCAATTGTGTCACGTAGCTTTGTGATCTCATCGTCCGTGAGGTCACGCACGCGCGTGTCGGGATTTATGCCCGTTTTCGCCAGGATCTCATTTGAGCGGGTCCTTCCTATCCCGTATATATACGTAAGTCCGATTTCAACTCTCTTGTCTCTCGGCAAGTCAACACCTGCAATACGAGCCAAATTACTACACCTCCGATTGGTATCGATTAACCTGTTTGTGATTGATTACTTTGATTTTTTCATAAAAAAATCTATATTAAACTCTCTAAAATATCCGGAAGAGCTTTCCGGATCAGCCGCATTTCAGAGAATTTATTATCAGACTCAATGCCGGTAACCGAAGTTACCGGCTTATATAAATGTCTCAGCCTTGTCTCTGCTTATGCTTCGGATTCTCGCAGATGACCATTACCCGTCCTTTTCTGCGGATAATCTTGCACTTTTCGCATATCTTCTTAACTGACGGTTTTACTTTCATGTTCGACCCTCCTGTTCTTTGGCTCCCCTTCCAGGGAAGCAGCGCGCTGCCCTATTTGCCTCTCCATGTGATACGACCGCGAGTAAGGTCATATGTCGACATCTCAACAGTTACTCTATCACCTGGAAGAATCCTGATATAATTCATCCTCAGCTTACCCGATATATGCGCCAGGATTACATGCCCGTTTTCCAGCTGTACCCTGAAATTCGCGTTCGGAAGAGCTTCCAGTACGGTTCCTTCCAGCTCAATTACATCTTCCTTTGACAATCAAATACCCCCTCGCTATCAACAGGTTGCCTGTTCCTCAATGTATCTTTCAACTGCTTTCCTAAGATCGGCATCCAGGAGTTTTTTCTTCATCGATATTATCTCGGCTATGTCTTCGGCAACCCTGTCAGTTATCACAAGATGCTTAAGCTTCTTTTTCTTGGGGTTGCCCACAGTCCTCAGCATGCCGTCAGCCACAAGAACATGCTGGCTGTCCAGGATACCGATGATAATCAAAATACGGTCTTTGTCCCGGCCCGCCCTGGACCGGACATAACGGCCTATTATGTTATCCAAGCTTCTTTCACCTGTCTTAAACAATCAAGATCCTTGCAGAACAAAACACCCATTGCTTAAGGCTCAGCGGCAAATCGCAACACTAAAGGAAATAAGCTGCAACTGCGCCGAATATATATTTTATAATAAAACCACGTTTATTTCAAGATTTTTAACTTTTTTCGTGATTTTTAATATAATCTGGTCAATATTTCCGGCCCGTTCGGCGTTACAGCCAAAGTATTCTCATAATGGGCCGACAATTTTCCGTCTTCTGTAACTACCGTCCATTTGTCACTAAGGACGCGCACCCGCCAGGTCCCCATGTTGATCATGGGTTCTATGGCAAGCGTCATCCCCGCGCTCAGCCTTACGCCTTTTTCACGGGAGACGTAATTTGGTACCTGGGGTTCCTCGTGCATTTCCGTCCCGATACCATGACCGACGTAGTCGCGGACTACACCGTAGCCCTTGCTTTCGGCATATTCCTGGATGGCCCTCGAGATATCGCTTACCCTGTTTCCCTCTACCGCCTGGGCCATTCCTCGCCTGAAGGCTTCTTCGGTGTGGAATATCAGGTCCCTTGCTTCCCGGGATATATTCCCTACCGCGAAAGTCCTGGCTGCGTCGCCGTGGTACCCGTCCAGGATGGCACCGACGTCAATACTGATTATGTCCCCTTCTTTAAGCGCATAGTCGTTCGGGATCCCGTGGATCACCACTTCATTTACCGAAACGCATATGGACCCGGGGAAATCAATGCCGCCATACGGGTTTGGAACACCTTTGAATGACGGGATAGCACCCTTGCTTCGGATGATTTCCTCTGCAATCCTGTCCAGTTCCCTGGTAGTAATGCCGGGCGCGATGATATCGGCCATTTTTTCATGGACCAGCGCGACAACCTCGCCGGCACGCCTCATTTTATCCAGTTCACGCTTGGATTTTAAGTTAATCATCTCTCCGTCGTATACCTTCTTTTTCACTTTTTCAGGCTTTCCAGTATCTCGCGGGTTGTGACCTCTATTGGTTTTGTCCCGTCGAAATTCAGGATGATGCCCTTCTTCCGGTAATAATCGATAAGCGGGCTGGTCTGTTCATGGTAGGTTCTGAGCCTTTCCCTTATGGTTACTTCCCTGTCGTCATCCCTGATAAAAAGCTTTCCGCCGCACGCATCGCAAATTCCTTCAACTTTCGGCGGGCTGTTTTCTACGTGGTACGTCCTGCCGCAATGGCACATCCTTCTGCCCGAAAGTCTCCTGATTATAACGCTGTCGTCAGCGTCGATGTTGATCACTGCGTCGATTTTCTCTCCGCGCTCCTCGAGCATCCTGTCGAAAAGCTCCGCCTGGGGGATAGTCCTGGGAAAACCGTCCATGATGAAACCATTGTCGCAATCGTCTTCCTTCAGCCTGCTTCCCACTATATCGACAGTAACGTCATCGGGAACAAGCTTGCCGGCATCGATATAGCTCTTGGCTAATAGTCCCAGCGGAGTGCCTCCCTTGATATTCGCCCTGAAAATATCCCCTGTCGATATATGGGGTATCCTCAGTATCTCCGACAGCACCACCGCCTGGGTCCCTTTGCCGGCACCCGGGGGCCCTAACAATATCAGTCTCATAAATCAACCTCATCAGTGGTTCATTATTGGGCGGTCCACGGGAACATGTCCCATGAACCGCCATTAATCACTTATTCGAGGAATCCTTTATAATGTCTCATAATGAGCTGCGATTCAATCTGCTTCGATGTCTCGAGAGCAACGCCAACCATGATCAGCACCGATGTAGCACCAAATCCTATGCTGACACCCGGAATCAGGTTCAGCAGGGTGGGGATACAGGTCATCAATGCCAGGAACATTGCTCCAACCCACGTAATACGGTTAAGTACCTTCGTAATATAATCGCTTGTCGGTTTTCCTGGGCGTATACCAGGTATGAAGCCGCCGTTCTTCCTTAAATTATTGGCGATTTCCACCGGATTAAACGCTATCATCGTGTAGAAGAAAGTAAAGGCCAGTACGAGCAATGCCGTAATGATAATATACAGCGGGTTCCGGCCAAAATTCTTCAGTGTCGCGATGAATCCTGTAGTAACATTAGGCCAGATGAAACTGACAATGGTAGGTATGAAAGACATGATCGACATCGCGAAGATTATGGGCATTACACCTGCCAGGTTTACCTGGATGGGTATATGGGTGCTCTGCCCCCCGTACATTTTTCGTCCCACTACTCTTTTCGCATACTGTACAGGCAGTCTTCTTTCAGCCTGGGTAACGAGGATTACGAATACTATTATGGCAACGAAAACCAGTACGATCGCAGCCGCGATCAGTATACCGACGGCAAGTTTGCCTTCCTGGGAATATCCCAGAACGGTAAAGTAAATGCTCTTAAATGCGTCAGGACCTCTTGATATAATGTTTACAAAAATTATCAGCGAGATACCGTTCCCTATGCCATACTCGTTTATCTGTTCGCCCAGCCACATGATAAAAGCTGTACCGGCAGTAAGCGAGAAAGTGACTGTCAGGAAAGCCAGGACGCCCGGACGCGATATTGCGTTTCTGAAACCTATATACGTGAAGGTTGCCTGCAGGAAACCAAGTATAACAGTTCCGTACCTTGTCCACTGGGCCAGTTTCTTTCTGCCTTCCTCGCCTTCCTTCTGCATCCTCTCGAGGGCCGGAATGGCCACAGTAAGAAGCTGCAGTATGATAGAAGCGTTGATGTACGGGGTGATTGTCATGGCAAAGATGCTCGCCCTTTCAAACGCACCGCCGCCGATGATGTTCATGTAGCCGAAGATGCCCTGCTGGGCAACCATTGCAGCAAGAACCGACTTATCCATGCCGGGGATGGGGATGTATACGCCAAGACGGTACACCAGCAGCAAAAGAAAAGTTACTATTATCTTTTTCCTTATATCGGCGACGCGCCAGGCATTTTTAATCGGAGAAAAAATACTCTCCATCCTAAATCACCTCAGCCTTTCCTCCCAATGCTTCTATCTTTTCGGAAGCCGTTTTTGTGAATCTGGCAGCCCTGACGACAAGTTTCTTGGTCAGATTGCCATTGCCAAGAACAACGATCCCGTCGTTTATCTTCTTTATAACGCCGCATTGCTTCAGCAATTCGGCAGTTACTTCGGTACCGTTTTCAAACCTTTCGAGATCCGAAAGCTTAACCTCGGTGTACTGTTTCCTGAATTCATAGTTATTGAAGCCTCTCTTGGGTATTCTTCTGAAAAGAGGCATCTGTCCGCCTTCGAAGCCGGGCCTTACACCGCCGCCCGACCTGGCATTCTGGCCTTTATGGCCCCTGCCTGCGGTCTTTCCGTTACCGGAACCATGTCCTCTGCCTTTGCGCTTTGGAGCCTTCCTCGGTGCTCCAGGCTTTAATTCATACAAGTTCACTGGCTGCACCTCCTTTATACTTCTTCAACCTGGACAAGATGTGATATTTTATTGATCATGCCACGGATCTGGGCATTGTCTTTCTGAACGACGGTCTGCCCGATTTTTCGCAGTCCAAGAGCGGCTACTGTAGCCTTCTGATCTTCTTTGCATTTAATTGTACTCTTCTTCAGAGTGATTTTCAAATTGCCCATAAGACTGCCTCCTATTCAAGAATTTCTTCGACTGTTTTACCCCTGAGCTTGGCTATCTGCTCAGCGGTCCTCAGCTGTGAAAGGCCATCCATGGTGGCTCGTACCATATTGGTAGGATTATTGGAACCCAGCGATTTCGTATATATATCGCTGATTCCGGCAAGCTCCAGCACCGCTCTCACAGGGCCTCCGGCGATAACTCCGGTACCTTCCTTCGCAGGTTTCAGCAGAACCTTGCCTGCTCCGAATTCGCCAATGGCCTCATGTGGTATGGTGGTACCCACCCTTGGGATATATATAAGATTCTTCTTAGCGTCTTCGATACCCTTGCGGATAGCATCGGGTATTTCTGTCGCTTTTCCGCTTCCGACGCCTACATAGCCGTTTTCATCTCCAACTACCACGAGGGCGCTGAATCTGAAGTTTCTGCCGCCCTTGACAACCTTTGTTACACGGCCGATATTCACAACCTTTTCCTTAAGGTCCAGAGTGCTTGGATCAATTTTCTGCAATTTGGTTCCCTCCTTCTGTATTGGGATGCGATCAGAATTCGAGGCCGGCTTCTCTTGCGCCGTCAGCGAGTTCCTTGATCCTTCCGTGATAAAGGTAGCCGCCCCTGTCGAACACTACCTGCTTGATACCCTTCTCGATTGCCTTTGCTCCTATAAGTTTGCCGACTTCCCTGGCAGCCTGTTTGTTGCCGGTATAACCGAGCTTTCCTTTGAGAGCTTCATCCAGTGAGGATGCCGCAACAAGAGTAGTACCGCTTACATCATCGATAACCTGGGCATATATATGCTTCAGACTCCTGTAAACACAAAGGCGGGGCCTTTCGGCGGTGCCGCTGATCTTTTTGCGCACGCGTACGTGTTTGCGGAGCCTTATTTTATTCTTGTCGATACGTTTAATCATCTACCCTCACTCCTCTCTTTACTTCTTGCCTTTGGCGCCGGCTTTGCCTTCCTTGCGGATAATATGCTCGTTAGCATACTTAATCCCTTTGCCTTTATAGGGTTCGGGAGGACGTTTCTTGCGTATCTGGGCCGCTACTTCGCCGACCAGCTGCTTGTCTGCGCCTTTAACAATGATCTTGTCAGGAGACGGAACCTCTATGGTAATTCCTTTCGGTTCCTCGATCTCTACCGGATGAGAATATCCCAGTGTCAGCACAAGCTTTTTGCCCTGCTTTGCAGCTCTGTATCCGACACCAACGATTTCAAGGTTCTTCTCAAAACCTTTCGTTACACCTATTATCATGTTGTTGATGAGGGCACGGGTCAGTCCGTGGAGCGCCTTGTTCTGTTTCTCGTCGTCAGGGCGCTTGACAACTATAGCATTGTCTTCTATCTCGATTTTCATATTGGGATGGAAGCTGGCGCTGAGGGTTCCGTTGGGTCCTTTCACAGTCATATCATTTCCGTTAAGCTTCACATCCACGCCCGCCGGGATCGTTACCGGCAATCTTCCTATACGTGACATAATAATTAACCTCCAGTCCTTATATTGCAAGGATTACTCAATACAAGCATCACAGCCTTGAACAATCCTTTTTTCAGGAACTCATAATATATCTTAAAAATTATTACCAGACGAATGCGAGTACTTCTCCGCCGACACCGAGCTTCCTGGCCTGCTTGTCGGTCATGACTCCTTTGGATGTGGAAACAATGGCCACACCAAGACCGCCCAAAACCTTCGGTATCTCGTCCTTGCCTGCGTAAACCCTGAGTCCGGGCTTGCTTATCCTCTTCATACCGGTGATTACGCTCTTCTTGTTCTCGGTATACTTCAGGGTAATCCTCAGTATGCCCTGCTTTTTATCGTCAATTTCAGTAAAATCCCTGATATAGCCTTCATCAAGCAGAATTTGCGCTATCTGCCTTTTAAGGTTAGATGCCGGAACGTCAACTGTCTGATGCTTGGAGTTTGCGGCATTCCTTATTCTTGTAAGCATATCTGCAATTACATCTGTTGCATGCATTATTACAGACCTCCTTTCGTTCCTTTACCAGCTTGCCTTCTTGACACCTGGTATCTGGCCCTTATATGCCAAGTCTCTGAAGCAAAGACGGCAAATGCCGAACTTCCTCATATAAGCGTGAGGTCTGCCACAGAGCTTGCAGCGATTGTAGTACCTGGTGGAAAACTTAGGCTTTCTTTGCTGCTTGATTATCATGGATTTCTTAGCCATATACGGTTACCTCCTTTAGCTCCTCGCGAATGGCATCCCAAGCAATGAGAGCAGTTCCTTTGCCTCTTCATCGGTCTTGGCTGTCGTAACAAACGTTATATCCATGCCGCGTACCTTGTCTACCTTATCATAATCAATCTCCGGGAATATCAGCTGTTCCCTGACCCCCATCGTGAAGTTGCCGCGGCCGTCAAAGGAGTTCGGATTGACTCCCCTGAAGTCCCTCACCCTGGGAAGAGCTACGTTAAAGAGTTTATCTACAAATTCGTACATCCTGTTACCGCGGATTGTCACCTTGCACCCTATATTCATGCCTTCGCGGATCTTGAACGCTGCGACTGATTTCTTGGCTTTCGTAACAACAGCTTTCTGTCCGGCAATGAGTGCCATATCGTTCGCGGCAGATTCTATAGCCTTGGGATTTTCCCTTATATCGCCAACGCCCATGTTCAGTACTACTTTAACAAGCTTCGGGATCTGCATGGGAGACTTGTAGCCAAACTTCTCCTGCAGGGCCGGAACAACTTCGTTCTTATACTTGTCAAGCAATCTTGGCATTATTTGTCAACCTCCTTAAGGATTACTCCTTATCCTTTCCGATAATATCGATAACTTCGCCGCACTTTTTGCATACCCTTGCTTTAGAACCGTTGTCCATTATTCTTTTCCCGATCTTGGCAGGTCTGCCGCAGCTTTTGCAAATATACATGACTTTATCCAGGTATATGGGTGCTTCCTGGTGGATGATGCCGCCTTCCTGGAAACCCTTGTTAGGTCTTGGCTTAACATGCTTGGTAATGATGTTTACACCCTCGACTATAACCTTGCGTTCAGACGCGTTGACTTCAAGGACTTTGCCCTTTTTGCCGGCATCCTTGCCGCTCAGGATGTAAACCATATCTCCTTTTTTGACATGTGCTTTTGCCATCTTGTCAAGCCTCCTTCCTTACAGTACTTCAGGGGCAAGCGAGATGATTTTCATGAAATCCTTCTCTCTCAGTTCCCTTGCTACAGGTCCAAATATACGGGTCCCCCTGGGATTGCCGTCTTCTTTTATGATAACAGCTGCGTTTTCATCGAATCTTATCGTGGAACCGTCAGCTCTTTTCAAACCTTTTACTGTACGGACTATTACAGCTCTGACAACTTCGCCCTTCTTAACAACACCGCCGGGTGTTGCGTTTTTAACAGAGCAGACTATTATATCGCCTATATTCGCATATTTTCTTTTCGAACCGCCGAGGACTTTTATACACATCAATTCCTTGGCGCCGGTATTATCAGCCGACTTTAAGTATGTCTGTGCCTGAACCATTCCTAACGCCTCCTCTTACTTCGCTTTTTCAACGATCCTGACCAGTCTCCATCTTTTGTCCTTGCTGAGAGGCCTGGTTTCCATAACCTCTACGCGATCACCTATATTGCACTCGTTGTTTTCGTCATGAGCCTTGAGTTTATAGGTTTTCTTTATGATCTTTTTCAGCAAAGGATGCCTGACGCTGTCAACAACAGCCACGACGATCGTTTTATCCATTTTATTACTAACTACAGTACCAATCATGGTTTTTCTTAAACCTCTGTCAGCCACGCGGAACAAACCTCCTTCCGGTCAATAAAGGCTTTATGCCTTTTTCCTTTCTATCCCGAGTTCCTTTTCACGGATCAGCGTGTGAACCCTTGCTATGTTTTTCTTGCATTCCTTAAGCTTCATGGGATTCTCAAGCTGGCTTGTGGCATGCTGAAACCTGAGCTTGAACAACTCTGCCTTGAGTTCGGCAAGCTCTTCAAGGAGCTCTTCTCGTGTCTTTTCTCTAAGTGCTTTCAATTCAGACGCTTTCATTACCAACACCTACCTCTTCCCCGCGTGCAACGATCTTGCACTTTATGGGCAATTTGTGTGATGCAAGCCTGAGAGCTTCCCTCGCCTGTTCCTCGGGAACGCCTGCGATCTCGAAAAGGATGCGGCCTGGCTTGACAACAGCTACCCAGTACTCAGGAGAACCTTTACCTGAACCCATGCGGGTCTCAGCGGGTTTCTTGGTTACTGGCTTGTCGGGGAAAATCTTAATCCAGACACTGCCGCCCCTTCTTGTGAAACGGGTCATGGCGACACGCGCCGCCTCTATCTGGTTGCTTGTTATCCAGGCCGGTTCAAGGGCCTGGAGCCCGAATTCGCCATGAGCTACAACGTTGCCGCGTGTTGCCTTGCCGGTCATGCGGCCTCTCTGAACTCTTCTATATTTGACTCTCTTAGGCATTAACATGATTATTTTTCTCCCCCTTCTTTTTTCTCCTTCTTCTTGGCGGGAAGAACTTCACCCTTGTATATCCAGACCTTTACGCCGATCTTGCCGTAAGTGGTGTTCGCTTCGGCAAAGCCGTAGTCGATATCCGCGCGGAGAGTCTGGAGAGGGATAGTACCTTCTGCATAATGCTCTGTCCTTGCGATTTCAGCTCCGCCCAGCCTTCCGGAAACCTGGGTCTTTATTCCCCTGGCTCCTGCTTTCATGGTCCTTGACATAGCCTGTTTCATGGCGCGGCGGAACGAAACACGTTTCTCCAGCTGGGCTGCAATGTTTTCTGCCACCAGCTGAGCTACCAGTTCGACGTTCCTGATCTCGGTTATGTTGAGAAGAACGCTCTTTCCGGTCATTTTCTCAAGTTCCTGGCGGAGCGCTTCAATGCCGGCGCCCTGCTTGCCTATGATGATACCGGGCTTTGCGGTATGAATATTGATCTTGATCTTGCTGGCAGCCCTTTCGATTTCGATCCTGGCAATACCTGCCACGTAAAGCTTCTCTTTCAGGTACCTGCGGATCTTTACGTCTTCAATCAGAAATGTGCTGAAATCCTTATTGCCGGCATACCATTTCGTATCCCAGTCCTTGATGATTCCTATTCTTAATCCATGAGGATTTACTTTTTGGCCCATCTTACAACCTCCTATTTAGCCCTTTCCCTGAGTACCACCGTGATATGGCTGGTCCTCTTCCTTATACGGAACGCTCTGCCCTGTGCCCTTGGCATAATTCTTTTCAGGGTCGGGCCCTGTTCCGCATATACCTCAGACACAAAGAGATTGTCTCTGTTGAGCTGGTTGTTGTTAACTGCGTTTGCTTCTGCTGATTTCAGCAGCTTGTAAAGAATCCCTGACGCGTTTCTCGGCATATGCTTCAGAATGGCATATGCTTCGTCAAGTCCTTTATTTCTGATCAGATCAATAACCAGTTTGGCTTTTCTTGATGAAACTCTTGCGTATCTTACCACAGCTCTTCCTTCATCCTTACCGATTCCGAGAGTTTTTCTCTCCTTCTTGGTAAGCACCGGGAGCCTATCCGCTTTTCTGCGGGGCTTGCTGTATTGTTCAAGAAGCTCCTCCTTCTTTTCAAGGAGCTCGTCCTTTGACATTACTTTTCTGCCCAAGTCAATTCCTCCTTCCGATCAAGGGTTAATTACTTCTTGAGTTTGGTGGTTTTTTCTCCCTTGCTGTGTCCCCTGTAGGTACGTGTGGGAGCAAACTCTCCAAGCTTGTGACCGACCATGTCATCTGTTATATATACCGGAACATGCTTGCGTCCGTCATGAACAGCAATGGTATGTCCAACCATCTGCGGGAAGATGGTGGAGGCCCGAGACCAGGTCTTCAAAACCCTCTTCTCGTTCTTTTCATTCATTTCTTCAATCCTTTTCAGGAGTCTCTCATCAACGTAAGGTCCCTTTTTAAGTGATCTGCTCACGATACTAACCTCCTTCTTCCACCTTACTTGCGTCTCTTAACGATAAGCTTGTTACTGCTCTTGTTCTTCTTGCGGGTCTTGTAGCCAAGTGTAGGCTTACCCCACGGAGTAACAGGGCTGGGCATACCGATAGGAGACTTGCCTTCGCCGCCGCCATGAGGATGGTCGCTGGGGTTCATAACGACGCCGCGCACGGTCGGCCTTACACCCATCCAGCGCTTTCTGCCGGCCTTACCAATGGAAATGTTCTCGTGATCCAGATTGCCGACCTGGCCTATGGTAGCCTTGCAGCGAATATCAATCTTTCTCACTTCGCCGGAAGGAAGCCTTACCTGGGCGTATGAACCTTCTTTTGCCATCAGCTGGGCTTCGTTCCCGGCTGACCTGACAAGCTGTCCGCCTTTGCCGGGCTTAAGTTCGATGTTGTGGATCATGGTACCAACCGGGATAGCTTCGAGAGGAAGCGCGTTGCCAGGCTTGATATCGGCATCCGCTCCCGAATAAACCATGTCGCCCACATTAAGGCCGTTCGGTGCCAGTATATATCTCTTCTCGCCGTCAGCGTAAACAAGAAGCGCTATATTGGCAGTTCTGTTCGGATCATACTCGATGGCGGCCACTTTTGCCGGGATCCCGTCCTTATCTCTCTTAAAGTCGACGATCCTGTACTTTCTCTTCGCGCCGCCGCCATGATGACGGACAGTGATCCTTCCGTAGGAGTTTCTTCCGCCCTTTTTATTCAGCGGAGCCAGAAGGCTTTTTTCCGGGGCCTTCTTTGTGATCTCCTCAAATTTAGATACAGTCATGAATCTTCTTGCAGGAGATGTTGGATTGTATTTTTTGATTGACATTTCTTCCACTCCTTTATCTGTTTGCCGGCCATATCGTTATCAGGCTGACTGCGGGGCCTATATCTCCGATATGCCGGGTAACTGACATCTTATTGTGCAACTCCGAACTCTTCGATTGAAGTCTTATACTTCTTCGAAGTAGTAACGATCTTTCCGCCCTTGGTCGCGTATGATACGGGCTTGGGATCGGTATCGATCTTGACTACAGCTTTCTTGAAGGATGCCGTTTTACCGACATTGTAGCCCTGGCGCTTTTCCTTGCCGTCGTAATTGACGGTGTTTACCGACAGGACTTTCACTCCGAAAAGCTTCTCGACAGCCTGCTTGACCTGAGTCCTGGTAGCTTTCCTGTCTACAATGAAAGTGTACTTTCCTTCAGAAATCTCCGCGTTCGTTTTCTCCGTTATATAAGGACGGATGAGAATATCCTCTGCAAACTTCATTACGCGTACACCTCCTCGATCCTGGATACAGCATCCTTCGTTACGATAAACTTGTTATATTTCAGGATATCGTAGGTATTTATGCTGTTGGCGGTCGTTGTTTTGACGCCCTCGATGTTCCTTGCCGACAGGACCACGTTCCTGTCAACTTCAGGCAGTACTATCAGGGCAGTCGAGTCTACCTTAAGATTATTGAGGACATTGACCATTGTCTTGGTCTTTATGGCGTCGAGCTTGAGCTCGTCGAGAACTATGATATTCCTGTCAATAACCTTCGTGGTAAGGGCGCTCTTGAGAGCCAGCCTTCTTACCTTCCTGGGCAGGGTATACTTGTAGCTCCTGGGCTTCGGACCCAAAGCCACTCCGCCGCCTGTCCACTGGGGTGAACGGATGCTGCCGTGACGGGCGCGGCCTGTGCCTTTTTGTCTCCAGGGCTTCCTGCCGCCGCCGCTTACTTCAGCCCTGGTCTTGGTGGACTGGGTTCCCTGTCTCGCGTTGGCAAGTATGTTTACTACTGCGCTGTGCATTGCCGTCTCATTTATTTCCACCGCGAAAATATCGTCTCTTAAATCAATGTCGCCGACCTTCTGGCCGTTCATATTGTAAACATCAACTTTTGGCATTTACGTTTCCTCCTTCCGAACCTACTATCTCGCCTTAACCGATTCCTTAATCATAAGGAGGCCGCCTTTCGGACCGGGAACTGCGCCTTTTACAAGGAGCAGGCCTCTCTCGGCGTCAACCCTGACTACCGTGAGATTCTGAACAGTTACCTTGTCACCGCCCATGCGGCCAGGCATCTTCTTGCCTTTGAAAATACGGCTCGGGCTGGAGTTGGCACCCATCGAACCGATGCCCCTGTGATACCCTGAACCGTGGGTCATGCGTCCGCGGGCAGTACCGAACCTTTTTACGGTACCCTGGAAACCTTTACCCTTTGAAATTCCGGAGACATCAACCCTGTCACCGGCTTCAAACATATCTTCCACTTTAACGATGCTTCCGACTTCATATTTTGAGATGTCGTCAAGCTTGAACTCCCTCATTACCTTCTTGGGAGCAACACCGGCCTTCTCGAACTGGCCTTTCAGCGGCTTATTGACCTTTTTTTCAGGAACGTCTTCAAAGCCGAACTTGATAGCGTTATACCCGTCAGTCTCTACGGTTTTCTTCTGGATTACAGCCATAGGACCCGCAAGGACCACGGTCACGGGAATCATTATCCCGTCTTCGGTAAATACCTGTGTCATGCCTAATTTTTTCCCAAGTATGCACTTTTTCATGCTATTTGATACCTCCTGTCATTGGTTCGGCATCCGGCCGAACTTAACAATTCTTGTTTTACAGCTTGATCTCTATGTCCACGCCTGCCGGGAGATCCAGTCTCATAAGGGCGTCCACCGTTTTGGGCGTAGGCATGAGGATGTCTATCAGTCTCTTGTGCGTCTTCATTTCGAACTGCTCACGTGAGTCCTTATACTTGTGAGGAGCTCTCAGTATTGTGATGATCTCCTTTTTCGTAGGCAGCGGAACCGGCCCGGAAACTTTAGCGCCTGTTCTCTTTGCGGTCTCGACAATCTTCTCCGCAGACTGGTCGATGACCTGGTGATCGAAAGCCTTCAGTCTGATTCTGATTTTCTGTTTGTTCGCCATACATAAGCCTCCTTGAGTTTCATTTTGCTGGCGTTACAAGCTTTTCCTGTACCTATATACACACTGCCGGGTGTTTCGTGTTTACTCATACAAAAAGCCCGGTTTTAATACAACCAGGGCACGATACACACACATAAAAACACACCATGTATGATGTACAGTGACTTGTCGCCCGGTTTCACAGAATCGGACATTCTCCGCTGCAGTTCCCAGTTTGTTTCACCTGCCATCTGCAGCTTCATCGTATGCCATGTCACAGCAAGAGATATTATATAACAGGATCATTATAAAATGCAACATTTTTTTTATGTTTTTATGCAGGATAAAATTCGTCCTCTTTATTAAAGCTGATAACCTGACTCAAGTCAAGCCAATCTTTCCCCGCTGAAGAAGGTAATATGTAAAAATTTCAAGTATTATCCCTGAGTTTTATTGGAATATCGTGAATTGGCCCTTTCGACCGGTTTATCCGTTTTCATCCGGGTAAATTGTACTTGCAATTTTTTTACATTATGCCAAGGAGGTAAATATGAAAAAAGGATTATCGATCAAAATCAAAATTCTTACACTGATTGCAGCAATAGTCCTGATTCCGACTTCAATCCTTACCTACATAAGCCAAAAAACCGCAAGCGATGCAATAGGGGACGAAATAAAACGCTCTATAAATGAAAACACCAACAATATAAAAGGAACCATAAACATGTTCCTGAAGACAAACGAAGAAAACCTCCGTTCATTCAGCCGGAACAGATCCCTGGTCGATTCTGTCGTATTGGTCCGGAATGATGCAGGAAAGATACTGGAAATCCTGGAATGGTTCAGGTCAATGAATTCAGATACCCAATCCGTTTACGTGGCGTTGAAAACCGGGGAACTGCATATAGTCCCTGAAGTCGACCTCCCCGATGATTTTGATCCCACTGTTAGGGCATGGTATACCGATGCCATAGCCAAAAATGATCTGATATGGACCGATCCGTATATTGATGCGGCTAACGGCAACCAGATAATCACCGTCGCAGTCCCGGTCCATGATGAAGCAAATAATATTCTTGGAGTCTTAGGCGCCGATATTTCACTGGAATACCTGACCGGAATAATTAATTCATTCCGGATCGGAGACGAGGGATATTATATATTAAGTAATAATAAAGGAATTATTATTACCCATCCTCAGCTGGATAAGATCGGACAGCCCCTGGCTACTGATGTTTTGCGGCATGAGGCCATATCAGGCGAATTTGAAGGAAAAATGGTTTACAACTACAACGGGGAAGACAAGTATACCTCATATACGACAATCGAAAAAACCCGCTGGAAGCTGTTTGGCACTTTCACCCTTTCGGAAATAAGAAGAAAAACCGATGCTATTGTACGAAGCTCATTAATTGCAACAATGATACTGATCGCAGCGGGAATTTTGACAGGAGCTCTTTTATCAAATCCTATCGTGAGAAATATCAAAAAGATTTCCAGGGACATGAGTCTCATAGGCAACGGAGATTTTACCGTCAAGAGCAGTATAAGGAGCAGGGATGAAATCGGGCTTCTTGCAGACAGTCTCAACAGAATGACTGATGACCTCAGCAAAACGATGGAAAATGTAAAAAACATGTCGTACCAGGTTTCGATGTCAGCCGACTCCCTCGCCGCATCGGCGCAGGAATCCAGCGCGACTGCCACCGAGATTTCTCATACCATAGGCGAAATAGCGAAGGTTACCGAGGAACAGGCCCACAGTACCGAAGAAGGGCTGAGAAAGACCACCCAGTTGGCGGAAAACATCCAGGACGTATCCCTGGAAATGGATAAAATCATTGATGTGGTCAGTGAATCAGACGCGCTTAAGGAAAAAGGTCTCAATACCGTCACTGTCCTGAAAGAAAAGTTTGATGCGAGCAAACTTGCCTCGGATAAATTAAATTCAGTTATACTTGAGGTTGATAAGAGCGCTGTTGAAATAGGCGTTATTGTCGAAACGATAAACCATATAGCAGCCCAGACGAACTTATTGTCTCTGAATGCGTCCATCGAAGCGGCACGGGCAGGCGAATCAGGAAAGGGTTTCGCGGTCGTTGCCGACGAGATAAGGAAACTGGCTGAGCAATCAGCAGCAGCGTCAAGAGGCATAAAGGCCCTTATAGAAAACATACAGGCTCAGTCAAGAAATGCCGTCATCGTGGTCGATGAAAACAAGAACATCATTGAAGCCCAAAGCGCAGCCGTGGAAGATACACGTGAAGCGTTCAATGATATATCGGGCATGCTGCAGGAAATAAACGACAACCTTTCAGCCATCAGCAGCCTGAACGAGATAATGGTAAGGAAGAAGGATGAGATACTCGGCACCATGGAATCCATATCCGCTTCAGCGGAGGAAACATCGGCTGCCACACAGCAGATATCCGCCTCATCGGTCGAACAGATGGCCGCCATAGACGAAGTCGCAAAAACAGCTGAAAACCTTAATTTGCTTGCCCAGGCGCTATCGAACGAAATATCCAGGTTCAAGATATAATGCGCATAGGGACAGTGCTGATAATGATCCAGGAAAAGGGGATACAAAGTTCTCGCTCTGCGAGAAACCTTGTATCCGCCTTCTTGACCTGACATAGCGGGATTCAATTCAGACGGCTTAAAGGTGGTATTTGGCCGTGGTTTCGGCAAAGTAGCGGAGTTTTTTGTAGACCCGGTCGTTCACGGTACCGACAGGATAGGTGCCGTCCGGGAGCCTCTCGCCCGCCGGAACGCCTGTCAGTATCTCGATTCCTTCATCCACGGTCTTTATGGGATAAATGTGGAACAGGCCCTTTTCCACGGCTTCTACTATTTCGTCAGAGAGCATGAGGTTCTTTACATTTTGGTACGGAATTATAACCCCTTGTTTGCCGTTGAGCCCGTTGATCCTGCATATCTCGAAAAATCCTTCGACCTTGAGCGTAGCGCCGCCGATGGGCTGGATATAGCCCATCTGGTTTACCGAACCGGTCACGGCTATCCCCTGGTAGATCGGCAGATCGGACAGGCTGGACAGTATAGCGAACAGTTCCGTCGCAGAAGCGCTGTCTCCCTCTATTCCGCTGTACAGCTGCTCGAAGCATATGCTGGCAGACAGTGACAGCGGTATCTCCTGGGCATATTTCTTGCCTATATAACCGCTTAATATCAGCACTCCCTTGGAGTGGGTCGTACCGCCGGTTTCCACTTCCCGCTCGATATCAAGGATCCCGGTCCTTCCCATGTACGTTGCTGCAGTGATCCTGTTGGGCCTGCCAAAAGCGTAGTCCCCGAGATCAATGACGGCAAGGCCATTGATCTGCCCCACGGCGTACCCGTCGGTATCGATCATCAGCGTCCCCTCGCGGATCATCTCCAGGAGTTCATCGCTGTATTTGCTGGACCGTCTCTTTTTTTCCGCTATGGCTTTTTTGACATGACGCTCGGTTACCAGGCGGCTTCCCTCGATCTTTGCCCAGGTCCCCGCCTCGCCCAGAATGCTCGCTATTTCGGAGAAACGTGTGGTAAGCTTGGTCTGGTCCTGAACCAGCCATGAACTGTAATCGACTATTTCAGCGACGGCTGACCTGTCAAAATGCTTTATTCCTTCCTTGCTGCAGAAAGCGCATATGAACTGGGCGAGCCGATGGATGTTCTCGTCGTTCCGGTCCATCTGGTCGTCGAAATCCGCCTTGATTTTGAACAGTTTCCTGAAGTCCCTGTCATAGTTATAGAGCAGATGATATATTTCCCTGCTTCCCACAAGGATTATCTTCACGTCTATGGGAATGGGCTCGGGCTTCAGGGCTGATACCGCCACCAGTCCCATCTGTTCCTTGATGTTCTCGATAGTTATCTGTCTCGTCTTCAAGGTCCTTTTTATGGCTTCGAAAGACTGGGGATTGGAAAGGACATCGTTGACCTGGAGAATGAGAAATCCGCCGTTTGCCTGGTGGAACAGCCCGGGCTTGATCAGGGTATGATCGGTTATCATGGTTCCGAACTCGTTCTCGTATTCGCACCTGCCCATCAGGTTATAAAAGGTGGGGTTATAGTCCACTATGACCGGCGCCCCGTGGAGCCGGCTGTTATCAACGAGCAGGTTGACCTTGTACCTGTGGTACGGCTTCTCTTCCACGCCCTTTTTCATCATCAGGAGCTGGGTGAGCGCACTCTGAGGCTGTTCATCCCCGTAATCCCTCTCTACAAGATGGTCTATATTGTCAAGGATATCGTCCCTTACCCTGTCAAGGAACTCGGTCACCATGGAGTACGGACTGTATTTGTCCTTTAGCTTGTCGATATGTATGCCTACGGCATAAAGGGCTATCTGGTTTTCCCATTCCTTTATCGCTGCCTCGGCCTCCATCTCGATTTCCCGTATCTTTCTTATTGTCTCGTTGGTCTCGGCCTGGAGCTCATCGGACGATCTTGACATTTCAATCTTTATTTCTTCGTCAAGTTCTTTGAATTTTTCCTCGCTGATCGGTTCCCCGTCGATTATCGGCATAAAGTAAATACCCGAGTTCGCGAGCTTGACCCTGAAGCCCCGTTCGGCGGCTTCATTGCTCAATTTCATGATATATTCGTCTTTCCTGTCACGGAATACTTTTATGATACGGGAGCGTTCCTCTTCGTATTCGTCACCGCTGAATGCCCTGGAAATCTCCTGCTCGATGATCCTGACGAAATCCTCCATGTCCCTTTTGAACTCCCTGCCCATGCCTGCGGGCAGGTTAATGGCCACGGGTCTGTTTGAATCCTCGAAATTATAGACATAACACCAGTCGTCCGGCACAGGCATGAACCTGGCCTGTTTCTGGGCGCATTCCAGGGCGTACCTGGTTTTCCCAACCCCGGATTCGCCGGCCATGTAGATATTATAACCGTCCAGTTGGACGCTGAGGCCGAACTCCGTGGCATCCGACGCCCTTTTCTGGCCTATAAGCTCCCTTGACGGAGTCAGGTACGAAGTGTCCTGGAATCTGAACATTGAAGGGTCGCATTTCTTCCTCAGCTCATTGGCGTTCAGCGGTGCAACCGCCATATAAACACCCCCGGTTTCCTCTTTCATATCATTCTATCTACCACTATGAAAAAATATGAAACAGCGGGAACGTTTGTGAACAAAAAGCTGAGGACTATAGCCTCAGCCACATGAGCAGCGCGTCTTCATCATTATCCGAATAGTATTTCCTGCGTATGCCGGAAGCGGTGAATCCGAAGCTCTCGTACAATGATATGGCGGTTTTGTTGCTTACCCTCACTTCCAGCGTTGCCGCCGTTATGCCAAGCTCCTTAGCCCTGGCAATCATGGCGGCAATAAGTTCCCTGCCGCATCCCCGCCTTCTGAAACCGGGATGAACGGCTATATTGGTTATATGTCCTTCATCGATAACTTTCCAGAAACCTATATAGCCCACTATTATGCCCGCCAGTTCGGCGACCAAATAGTGGGCGTCAGGGTTACGCATTTCTTCCTCAAACATTGATTTCGTCCAGGGAACAGCGAAGCACATCTCCTCGATTTTAGCGATCTCTTCGATGTCCCTTTCTTCCATTGGACGGATCAGGGGTTTTATATATTCCATAACGTACCTCGTCAGATTATGCAAAACGGCGTGCCTGCGTGCGATTTAAGGCGCGGCACGGACAGCGGAAATTTCGCTTCATCCTTTAAGGTCTTTCATACGCTCTGCCTGGGATTTTCGAAGGTACAGCGGTTCCAGTTCGAAAGCGCTCACTGCCTTGTTTTCATAGTATGCCTCCTCGGCAAGGAGAGCTGCAGCCGAAGCCCCCTGGCAAACCATTCCCTGTCCTGCGCATATCACCCGGTCTCCAAGCTCTTTGACAAGCATGTCATGGTGCAGGTTAGCCGCATCACCAAGAATCAGTACATCTTCATTGTAATTTTCCATGTATTTCAGCCATTCGCTGATGTGTATCCCAAGGTCCGGTGTCATTTTGCTTAGCTTGTTCCCGGCTTTGCGGTAAAACGCCGTGAAGACCTGGTCGTTGCGCGCATCAAGCATTGGCGAGATTATGCCTTTGAAATCAGGCATTAAATAGGCAAGCGAATCAAGGGTAGGTATGCCGCACACGGGTTTTTTAAGCGAATAGGCAAGTCCCTTGATGGTAACGACCCCTATCCTGAGGCCGGTGAAGGAGCCAGGCCCGATCACCGCGGCGAACAGGTCAATATCGCTGAAGTTTTTATCCAGCATGGAAAGGGCAGCCTTCAGCATGGGTATAATCTTCTTCGAGTGTGTTTTCCCATGCTGTACCGAAAGCTCGGCCACGACCTTTTTATCCTCGACAACGGAGCATGAGGCAACAACCCCCGAAGTATCAACTGCAAGGGTCAGCATTGCGTTACCTTCTTTCTATACTTATATAACGGGTGTTGGGTTCCTTGCTGTCACGTTCAAGTACAATGCGCATGGTGTCGGGCGGCAGGATGTCTTCAACCTTGTCTCCCCATTCAACCAGGTTTATCTCTTCTCCTGTAAAATAGTCATCCCAGCCGATTGCCAGAAGTTCTTCAGGATCGTCGATCCTGTAAACGTCAAAATGGTTCAGGGTTACCCTGCCCTCGTAAGTATTGACCAGGGTAAAGGTAGGACTGGTAATGGGCGCATCTATTCCCAGGCCGGCAGCGATGCCTTTTGCAAGGGCAGTTTTCCCTGTCCCCAGGTCCCCTTCCAGGCTGATGGTGTCGCCGGGCTTCAATTCCCGTGACAGCTTTTTCCCCAGTTCATAGGTATCTTCTTCCGATAATGTTTTGAAGACCTGAACGTCCAGCGGCATTCCCTTATCATTCATTGTTCCCATACACAAGCTTTCCGTCGATAAATGTCATCTTCACCCTGCTCATATGGTCGAAGGGATGTCCTGTGTAAATAACCATATCAGCATCTTTCCCCGGTTCAATACTGCCTATGCGGTTCTCAAGCCTGACGCTCCTGGCCGCGTTTATGGTGATGGCTTTCAGGGCTTCTTCCTGCGGCATCCCTTCACGATGGGCAAGGGATGCGCAAAGCATCAGGTGCTGGGATGGAACGCATGGATGGTCGCTCATTATGGCAACGTCGACACCTGCATTCGACATAATTCCGGGGGCTTTCAGCGTCTGGTTCCTGAGTTCGGGCTTGGACCTGTCGGTCAGGATAGGTCCAAGAATAACATTATAACCGCTTTCCTTAAGTATATCGGCTATCAGCCAGCCCTCGGTGCAATGGTCGATAGTCATGTCCAGGTCAAATTCTTTAGCTATCCTTATAGCTGTGAGGATATCGTCGGCCCTGTGGGCATGGGCTTTTACGACCAGCTGCTTTTTGATGACCGGGAGAAGGGCTTCCAGCTTCATGTCAAAATCCGGTTTATCGTTATCTTCACTGTTTTCATTGTATTTTTCAAGGTTTTCAAGGTATTCCTTCGCCTTGTACAGCTGTTCCCTGATAAGGGCTGCCGTCGCCATCCTTGTGGTGGGCTGCTGGTGCTTTTCGCCGTATATCGTTTTCGGGTTCTCCCCGAAAGCGAACTTCATTGCGCAGGGAGCTTTTATGATCATCTCGTCCACGCTGCGCCCATATGTTTTCAGGGCTGCGAACTGGCCTCCGATTACGTTAGCACTGCCGGGTCCTGTAACCACTGTCGTGACCCCGTTCTGGTAAGCCTCCTCGAACGCCCTGTCCCTGTGATAGATCCCGTCGATGGCTCTCAGGTGGGGAGTTACCGGATCGGTCATCTCGTTGATATCATCGCCTTCAAATCCCAGCGAATCCTCAATAAGACCTATATGGCTATGAGGATCCACCAGCCCCGGAATCAGGACCATACCTTTTGCATCGATCACCGTGTCTCCTGTTTCCGGCCGGGGCATTTTCTCCATATCGCCTACATCAAAGATCTTTCCGTCCTTTACGGACACGAACCCGTTTTCGTAGTCTTTGCCTGCCATTGTAAGTATTTTTGCGTTCCTGATGTAAAGCATTAAAACCTCCATATGCCATTATCAAAAGAACAGGCATAAGCCTGTTCCTTTAAGTGTTCTTTAATAATTATAGCACGATTTTACCTGATGGATTAATAAATATTGCAATTGTAAATCGTAATTGTAGCCCACCCTTAGTGCTGCACTGTGCAGCACTAAGGGTGGGCTACGGTTTTACATCTCTATGGTTACAGCCGCTTCGTCCGCGGCGGGATTAAGGATAACGTCATGGGATTTATGCTGTTTTTTCGCTGCAGGCTTCCTCACAAGCGCGTATCTTATCACTTCATCCATGTGGGAAACGGGGATCAGGCGGATCTCTTTTCTTGCATTCTCAGGAATCTCGTCGATATCCTTCGTGTTCCCGGCTGGCAGCAGAACTGTGTCAACCCCCGCCCTGTGGGCTGCAAGAACCTTCTCTTTAAGTCCGCCGATAGGCAATACCTTGCCGCGCAGAGTAATCTCGCCTGTCATTGCAACGTTCTTTTTCGCGGGAATCCCGGTAAGCGCCGAAATCATTGCCGTCGCCAGGGTTATGCCCGCCGAAGGGCCGTCCTTCGGTATGGCTCCTTCAGGAACATGTATATGGATATCATACTTCTTATGAAAGTCCTTTTCGATCCCGTACTGCTCGGCAACGGAACGGATAAAGCTCCTTGCTATGCGGGCCGATTCCTTCATCACGTCGCCCAGCTGCCCGGTAAGCTCAAGCTGCCCGTCGCCAGGCATTATGTTGACCTCCACCGGCATGGTGTCCCCGCCGACAGGCGTCCATGCGAGACCTCTGACTATACCGATCTCGTCTTTCTCTGCAGCCTTGTCGTACAGGTACCTGCGAGGCCCGAGGTATTCCCTGACAGAATTCTTTGTGACCCTTATCGTTGATTTTTCGCCGGTCACTATCTTCTTTATAGCTTTTCTTATAACGGTAGCGATCTGTCTTTCAAGGGTTCTTACCCCGGCTTCCCTCGTATAATATACGACTATTTCCCTCAAAGCCGATTCCTCGAACCTGATAATCCTCGATTCGGCGCCGTGGAGCTTCAGTTGCTTCGGGACCAGGTATTTCGAAGCTATATTAAGTTTTTCCTCCTCGGTATACCCTGAAAGGTCTATGACCTCCATCCTGTCCAGCAGCGGCCTTGGAATAGCTTCCTTGTAGTTGGCCGTTGTGATGAACATCACATCCGACAGGTCAAAGGGAAGCTCGAGGTAGTGGTCCCTGAAATCCTTGTTCTGTTCCGTATCCAGGACTTCAAGCATTGCCGAGGCAGGGTCGCCTTTGAAGTCATTGGACATCTTGTCTATCTCGTCAAGCAGGATCAGCGGGTTAGACGAACCGGCCTGCCTGAGGGCATTAATGATACGCCCGGGCATGGCTCCAACGTAGGTTCTCCTGTGGCCCCTGATCTCGGCTTCATCCCTGACTCCTCCAAGGGACATCCTCACGTAGTTGCGGTTGAGAGCTTCGGCAATGGATTTCGCAATTGAGGTTTTGCCTACGCCGGGAGGTCCCGCGAAGCATATAATCGGTCCGTGGAGACCGTTTTTCATCTTCCTGACAGCCAGGTACTCAAGAATCCTTTCCTTTACCTTTTCAAGACCGTAATGGTCCCTGTCAAGGATCTCCCGGGCAATACTGATATCCAGTCTCTCCTCGGTCTTTTTATTCCAGGGCAGTTCCAGGATGGTATCAAGGTAGGTGCGGATAACGCCGCTTTCAGCGGAAGTCGAATACATGCGGGCCAGCCTGTCCACTTCTTTCAGGGCTTTTGCTTTTACTTCTTCCGGCAGGTTAGCCGCCTCTATTCTTTCCTTGTATTCGTCCACTTCGGTGGCAGTGTCCTGGTAATCGCCAAGCTCTTTCTGGATTGCCTTGATCTGCTCCCGGAGGTAGTATTCCCTCTGGTTCTTTTCTATCTGTTGGCGTACCTTTGTCGTGATGCTTCTCTCTATTTCTAGGATCTCGTTCTCTTTCACCAGGATATCAAGAAGTTTCTCAAGACGTCTTTTGGGCGATACCTCCTCGAGGATCATCTGTTTCAGGTCGATGGAGATTCCCATGTTGGCCGCGATCAGGTCAGGAAGTCTCGCAAAGTCATCAATGTTGGTAATCGACATGGTCGCGTCGGGAGATATTTTCCCCGAAAGCTTGGCATACCGTTCGAAATACTCGATGACCTGTCTTGCCAGAGCCTGTACGTCGACCTTTCCGCTTTGCAGAGAGCGGGGCTTTACTTCACAGACCTCGACAGTGTAAAAAGGATCGCTGTCAATGAACTTTGTCACCCTGGCCCTCGCTATGCCTTCTACAAGAACCCTTATGGTATCACCGGGCAACCGCAGCAGCTGCTTTATATGCGCGATGGTTCCAAATGCATGGATATCATCATATGACGGATCCTCGATCACAGGATCCTTCTGCGCAGTAAGGAAAATCTTCTGGTCCTTCAGCATCGCCGCTTCTATGGCCCTCACGGATTTTACGCGGCCAACATCAAAATGCAGTATCATGTTGGGGTATATGACAATACCCCTCAGCGGCAGCATCGGTATGGTGCAAACTTGCGCAGATTTTGTTTTTTTTGGCATTACATTTCATCCTTTCATTATACAAAAGCCCCTGCGGCTTTAGCCGTCAACGAAAGCTCCATATTCCCGGAGCATATTTATTATACTGGTGACCCCTTCACTTTTCAAATGTTTCTTTTACCAAAACAGACAAAAAGGACAGGGGACAGTTCTGTGTCTCATAGTCTGAGACACAGGACCGTCCCCTGCCTTGTTTTATATCAGCCTGAATCCCTTAGGCTATAATGTCAACAACTGCGCCTGAACCAACGGTTCTGCCACCCTCACGGATAGCGAGCCTGAGACCTTTCTCCATAGCGATGGGAGTGATAAGCTCGATCTCCATGGTTACATGGTCGCCGGGCATGCACATTTCAACGCCATCAGGCAGCTTGATAACTCCGGTAACGTCGGTGGTTCTGAAATAGAACTGCGGTCTGTAACCGGAGAAGAAGGGCTTGGAACGTCCGCCTTCAGAAGCTGTCAGAACGTAAACCTGGGCGGTGAACTTTGTATGAGGAGTGATGGAACCGGGTTTAGCAAGAACCTGTCCTCTCTCCACTTCGTTTCTCTGAACACCGCGGAGCAGAGCGCCGATGTTGTCGCCTGCAACAGCCTGGTCAAGAACCTTGCGGAACATTTCAACACCGGTAACAACGGTCTTTCTTGCTTCATCCATCAAGCCAACGATCTCAACTTCGTCGCCGACTTTAATTGTTCCTCTCTCAACCCTACCGGTAGCAACGGTTCCACGGCCTGTGATGGTGAATACGTCCTCAACAGGCATAAGGAACGGAAGATCTGTAGGACGAGCGGGTGTAGGAATGTATTCGTCAACAGCCTTCATAAGCTCATGGATGCAAGCATACTCAGGAGCGTTGGGATCCTTGGAGTCGCTTTCGAGAGCCTTCAATGCTGAACCTCTTACGAAAGGAGTGTCGTCTCCCGGGAACTCGTACTGGTTCAGAAGATCTCTCAGTTCCATTTCAACAAGCTCGATAAGCTCTTCGTCATCAACCATGTCGCACTTGTTGAGGAATACTACGATCTTGGGAACACCAACCTGACGGGAAAGAAGGATGTGCTCGCGGGTCTGGGGCATAGGACCGTCAGCAGCGGAAACAACGAGGATAGCGCCGTCCATCTGAGCTGCGCCGGTGATCATGTTCTTAACATAGTCAGCGTGACCGGGGCAGTCAACGTGTGCATAGTGACGGTTTGCTGTCTCATACTCAACGTGAGATGTGTTAATGGTAATTCCTCTTTCTTTTTCCTCTGGAGCGGAGTCGATCTGATCATACGCCTTAACCTGGATGTTAGGATTGCCTAAAGCAAGAACCTTGGTAATAGCGGCGGTAAGGGTTGTCTTACCATGGTCAACGTGACCGATCGTACCGATGTTTACATGGGGCTTTGTACGTTCAAATTTAGCCTTTGCCATTTGGAATAAACCTCCTTCATTCGAATCACTGATGATTCAAAATTATACAATTATTAATTATTTAAATCAATAGTGTCAACAGTTTGCAGGCAAGCCGTCAATCGCCTGGCTTGTCTAAGGTGAACCGGCTGGTTCGGGCGAACCCTGGTCCGCCTGTTATACGTTCGGCCTCCTGCCTTCCGTAATCTGTTCCTGGATGTTCCTGGGAACCTGGTCATAATGCGACGGCTGCATGGTATACACAGCACGTCCCTGGGTCCTGGAACGAAGGTCGGTGGCATAACCGAACATCTCGGACAGCGGAACGAAAGCATGCACATTCTGTGCTCCCGGTATTGCGTCCATCCCCTCAATTCTGCCGCGGCGGGCATTCAGGTCTCCTATGACATCTCCGAGATACTCGTCGGGAGTGGTCACATCGACCTTCATGATGGGTTCAAGAAGCACAGGATCGGCCTTCTTCATGGCTTCCTTGAAAGCCATTGACCCGGCTACCTTGAATGCCAGTTCCGACGAGTCGACCTCATGGTATGACCCGTCCACCAGCGTTACCTTTACGTCTATGACCTGGTAACCGGCCAATACGCCGCTGTTCATGGCATCACGAATACCGCTGTCGACCGCCGGTATAAACTCTTTCGGGATAGCTCCGCCGACAATCTTGTCAACGAACTCGTAGCCTTTTCCTGCTTCAAGGGGCTCGATCTCGATAACGCAATGGCCGTACTGGCCTTTGCCTCCGGACTGACGCACGAACTTGCCTTCAGCCCTGACAGCTTTCCGTATTGTTTCCTTGTAGGAAACCTGGGGTTTGCCTACATTGGCCTCTACCTTGAATTCCCTCAGCAGGCGGTCAACTATGATTTCAAGGTGCAGTTCTCCCATGCCGGCGATGATTGTCTGACCCGTTTCCTGGTCGGTATATACCCTGAACGTGGGATCTTCTTCGGCCAGTTTCTGCAGGGCAATGCCCATCTTTTCCTGGCCGGCCTTGGTCTTCGGCTCAATGGCGATATTGATTACCGGTTCAGGGAATTCCATTGACTCCAGTATGATCGGATGATCCTCGTCACACAATGTATCTCCCGTGGTTGTGTACTTCAGTCCCACAGCTGCGGCAATATCTCCTGCGTAAGCCGTGTCTATATCTGTACGGTCATTGGCGTGCATCATCAGGATACGTCCGATCCTTTCACGTTTGTCCTTTGTCGAGTTCAGAACATAGGAGCCTGATTTCAGCATTCCGGAGTAAACCCGGAAGTATGAAAGTTTCCCGACATACGGATCGGAAACGATCTTGAATGCGAGAGCCGAAAACGGCGCATTATCCGAAGCCGGCCTTGAATCAGGCTCACCGGTATCCATTTTTACTCCTGTCACATCCGGTATATCCAGTGGTGACGGCAGGTAGTCCACCACACAGTCAAGCAGCTTCTGAACGCCCTTGTTCCTGTATGAAGAACCGCAGGTAACCGGGATTATTTTATTCGTGATGGTAGCTTTCCTGATTCCTGCTTTAATCTCGGCTTCGGTCAGCTCTTCGCCTTCAAGGTACTTTGTAAGGAGTTCCTCGTCAAGCTCCGCGATGGATTCGATCATCTTGAACCTGTACTCTTCGGCAAGCGCCTTCATATCTTCAGGTATATCCATTTCATCGATCTGCTTTCCGAGATCATCCCTGTAAAAATACGCCCTGTTTTTGACAAGGTCGATTATGCCTTCAAAATGATCTTCCCTGCCTATGGGCAGCTGGATGGGGACCGCATTGGCATGAAGCCTTTCCTTCATCATCCTGATGACGTTGTAGAAATCGGCGCCCATTATATCCATTTTGTTGACATATGCTATACGCGGTACGCCATACTTGTCTGCCTGCCTCCATACGGTCTCGGTCTGGGGCTCTACTCCGCCTTTAGCGCAGAAAAGCGTTACCGAACCGTCAAGCACACGCAGCGACCGCTCAACCTCAACAGTGAAGTCAACATGTCCGGGCGTGTCGATGATATTAATCCTGCAGTCTCTCCAGTAAGCTGTCGTAGCAGCGGAAGTAATGGTGATACCTCTTTCCTGCTCCTGTTCCATCCAGTCCATTGTAGCGTTGCCCTCATGGGTTTCACCCAGCTTGTGGGTACGTCCGGTATAAAACAGGATCCTTTCGGTGGTGGTGGTTTTGCCTGCGTCTATGTGTGCCATTATACCTATGTTTCGTGTATTTTCCAGGCTGTAGTCTCTGGGCATCGATACCCTCCTTCCGATTAATTGGTGCGATGTTTGCTGCGATAAAAATTACCACCTGTAATGAGCAAACGCCTTGTTGGCCTCGGCCATCTTGTGAGTATCTTCCTTTTTCTTGACAGCCGCACCAAGATTGTTCGTCGCATCCAGTATTTCTGCGGCAAGTCTTTCTTTCATGGTACGCTCGCTTCTCTTCCTGGCAAAGCCGACAAGCCAGCGCAGACCAAGAGCCTGTCTCCTTTCAGGTCTTACTTCCATGGGGACCTGATAGGTAGCACCGCCCACTCTTCTTGCCTTGACCTCAAGTACGGGCATAATGTTATTCATTGCTTCTTCGAATACTTCAAGGGGATTCTTGCCGGTCTTCTCCCTGATTATGTCGAAGGCACCATAACATATCTTCTGGGCTGTACCTTTCTTGCCGTCCTTCATGATTGTGTTGATAAGCTTTGAAACGATCTTATCATTGTAAATAGGATCGGGCAAAACATCCCTTTTTGGTGTATGTCCTCTTCTTGGCACTCCTCTTCCCTCCTTTGCATGATAACTGCGGGTACAACAGACCCGGTATCACAGGTACTCGGCCCGATTACCCCGGGCTCGTCAGTGCAAAACGTTAGAATCTATATGATAACAACGTCTTACACGTTGATTCGTCCTGTATATGGATAATTACTTTTTCTTCGCGCGTTTTGCGCCATACTTCGAACGGCCCTGCATACGGTTGGCCACACCCGCTGTATCCAGCGTTCCGCGGATGATATGGTACCTTACGCCTGGCAGATCCTTGACACGCCCGCCCCTTATCAGCACAACGCTGTGTTCCTGCAGGTTGTGTCCGATACCGGGAATGTATGCGGTCACTTCGGTTCCGTTTGTCAAGCGCACCCTTGCAACCTTGCGAAGAGCCGAGTTAGGCTTCTTGGGGGTTACTGTCTTGACAACAGTGCAAACTCCTCTCTTCTGCGGAGAGCTCATATGGATGACTCTCTTCTTCAGGGTATTGAAACCCGTCTGCAAAGCCGGTGCGGTTGATTTGTACAAAACCTTCTTTCTGCCCTTTCTGACCAACTGGTTAAATGTTGGCATCCTCTGCTTCACCTCCCTGACCAGAATTGTTTATAGATATCGTACTTCATACGCGATGGCGTAATAATACGTCTATCCCGTCAATTATCCAGTATTCCTGCCACGGCGGCTCCCACATCGATGCCAGCCGCCTTTCCAAGCTGTTTCATAGTGTCGACATAGTAAACGGTAATACCTTTGCTCTCACAAATCTGCTTTATTGGCCCCACGACCCTCTGGTCGGCGTCATTGGCTATAAAAACCGTTTTGAGCCTGCCCTGTTCGGCAAGCTTCCTGGTTTGCTTTGCGCCAATAACCTTGTCTCTGGTTTTCAGCAGTTCAATCACGATAATTCCTCCGGAATACGCGTAATCTGAGCGCAACACTATAAAACATGCAAACCTCCACGTTTGCACGCTAAAATATTGTATCACCGACCATTTAAAATTGTCAAGCTGACTTTTACCTAATGTTACGGCAAAGACACAGGGACGATTCTCTGTCTCACGGTTGAGACATTGAATCGCCCCCTGTCTTCTGCAAAAGAGCTGGCCAGTTATATAGTACGTCCTGGTAATGTGTTGCTTCTTTCTGATTCCGGATTTGCGATCAAGTATTTGGTATCGGTACGGGTTCGTCTTCGGATGCTTCTTCCTGTGATGCGTCTTCTGCTTCTTCATCTGCTCCGGCTGTCGGAATCAACCAGCTCACACAACAATTTTGTCGGTATACAGAAACCGGGGCTCCTTCTCGGGTATGCCGTGTTGTGATCGTATTGCCCTATAATGACTTGTCCCGTTTTAAGTATATCCATAATTTGTCACAATTATGTCACATCAAATGTTATTTAATTAAAACTGCAAGAAAAAAACGGTTCCATGTCTCGAGGTGTGAGACATGGAACCGTTCACTGCTTGTTTTTACTTTTTACAACTAAGGATTTATTCCTCATCTTCCTTCTTCTTTTTCAGTAAAGAGCAGCCTGCTGTTACGAGTGTTAATCCTGCTCCCATCAGGACTTCCATCGGAATACCGCCGGTCTGCGGCAGAGCCGGTCCATCGTACGGTACTTCCTGGTCCGTTACTTCCTGTTCAGTTACTACTACTACTTCTTCCTCTCCGTCATTTATATTCCCGGATTCCGGCACGGTTTCATCCGTGAATTCTTCAACATTTTCTGTTTCTTCTTCTGCTTCTTCAGCAGCAATTAGTTCAAACCGGGCGATCAGATTCTTGTTGCCATTCATAATTATACCGTTATTGGCATCAACCTCAGAACCGTTCTCGCCGTACCATCCTACGAACCGGGCTCCCTCGTTTGCAGTGGGTAACAGCACAACCCTGTTGCCTGCCGTAAAGGATCCTGATGCAGGAGTAACACTTCCGGGCCCTTCAACTTCAACATTAAGGGTATAATATGTCACGGGTGCGGGTGAGGGTGAGGGCGTAGGCTCGGGCGTGGACTCAGCAGATTCTTCTTCGAATACACCAACTATGTCAAGGTTTGACGTTATATTGGTAAGTTCATAAGGTGTTTCGTCACTGATAAGCTTATTTCCTTCCATCCATCCGACAAATCTGTATCCATCAGATGCCGTTGCTGTCAATGTTACACTTCCATCGTATTCCACGGTGGCGCTGGTACCGCCGTTAACTGCTACGGAACCCCATAACTGGTTATCTGATTCAACGTTTACTATATACGTCTTTTTTGCAAATACTACATTAACTTTACGGTCCTCATTCATCTTGAATGTGGATGTATAACTTTCAGCCCCTTCGGGAGACTCGTCATTGCCAGTTCCGGTCATGCTGGCCACATAATACCCTTCAGATGCAGTTGCTATAACAGTTGCATAGGGCCAGTCGTAGCATCCAGCATCATGGGTATGCTCATCTAAGATACACTTATAACATCCTTCTTCGACACTGTGTGTGTGTTCTTCCTTTCCGCAGACAAGCTGTGGGGTTTTATATTCACAGTTTTGGCTGTGCGTATGTGCTTGTTTTCCACAGCAATAGCAACTATCCTTGTGCGTATGTTCTGTTTCAAAGCACAACCATACGAAAAACCAAATACATCCTGATTTAACATGGTCATGTTCTTTATGGGGGTATTTTAAACCGCATTTTTCTACGCTATGTGTATGTGGCGTTTTACCACACTTATAAAGTGAATAGCATCCACCTTCGCTTATATCACGAGTGTCATGTGTGTGCGCTCTATCGCAGCCAGTATTCTCGTAATCAATAACACACTTGCCGTCATCATGATTATGTTCATCATGCGGATCTATCAGGAAACTTTCAAATTCTGATTCGTTTGCCTCAACGGTTCCGCCCTCGCTGTTGTATTCCAATGTAAGTTTTGTTGTAGTTGTTCCAAGCGCAAACCCAGGTGCAATATTCATTGATACCAATAAAGCAATCATAAGAAGAAACGAAAGGGCTTTTCTTGTTTTCATAAATATTACTCTCCTTTACTTATAATTAAATTTGAATTATATTTCCTTGTTCTTCCTTTAGTTTATTCACGGTCGGTCACAAATTCGTCACATGTAAAAAATTTCTTTTTTATTTTTTATAAAAATAAAAAAGCAGCTTAAAAAGCTGCTCTCCAATATACAAGGCTATATCAATCCCATTTGGCGGTGTCATCTTCACCATTGTCGCTTATTCTCAGCGCGTCATCCATAAGTTTAAGCATTTCCAGGTCGCTTCTGAAATTCTGGGTCTTGTTTTTTTCAACCCACTGGATCTTGCCCTGCCATGTGGCGTTCTGCCTGAACAGGACCTTTATAATAAATGTCGCTTTGCCTGTATTCGCATTGCTTAAAATTTCCTTTTCCATTTCAGTCAGATCCTCCGTTATATACTTTTCTTCCTTTGCTGTCTTTTTCAGGTCTGCCTTGCGCGGGTTACTAAATGTCCTCAAAATATGTGTCGGCTGTGGGAAGTCATATGCGTCAAATATATCTTCAAGTTTCATCAATAATTCATAAACCCTTGAAAACGAATCCTGCCTTCCGCTTGCGGGATGATATATCCTGCCTTTGAACACATCCCTTTCATCTTTGTCAAATATCACGTAAACTTTTGACAAAGAGCTCGGACGCAGCGCACTGCTTCTTACATACAAGCCTATCACTTACCTTTCCTCAGCAAGTATACCTGATTTCCGGTCACAAAACAGTCACAACAGTCAGATCACTGGTTCCAGGTTGACATCTATTTTTATCAGCGGGTTTTTATACTCCTGTCTGAACCTGTCAAGGAGCCTTGCAACGACTTTTTCACCGTTTTCATACGAAAGCGGGAGCAGCAGGACAAACTGGGTAGGACTGAAACGGGAAACAACATCCCCTTTCCTCAGGCTTGACACTATAATCTTTTCAAGTTTATCCATGGCAATAACGATCACGTCATTCCTGTTGATATCAATGGTACTCCTCATTGTCAGCAGGCACAGGAAAACTGACTGGCCCGCTCTTTCCGCTGTTCTTGATTCAAGGCGGTAAATGCATTTGAATATCTCGTAATCACAAAGGAAAGCGCCTTTCGCCTCGGGATCATTCATTTCCTCTTTTATGGTCGTTATATCGGTTTCGGAACTCTTAAGATCGTTGATCAGTTCTTTGTAGAGACACCTTATTGAATCGCAGAGCTTGACTCCAAGGTCCTTGTAAACTTTTTGGATATATAATTGTAATGTTCCAGCGCTCTGCCTTTTTTGCCAGAGTTGATAAGTGACTTCAGCAGGTTCTCATGGAGGGTTTCCTCGTAGGGTTCCATTGAAATGGCCGCTTCACACAAATGGGTGATTTCTTCATACCTTTTTTCTTCGTTAAGGAGTTTTATTACTTCATAAAGACAGTTCATATAAATGTTCTGGTAATATGATGCGATGGGTGCAACCCAGCCTTCGAAGTAGAAATCCTCCATGAACCGTCCTCTATACAATGATAAGGCTTTTTTATAAAGGTCAATTCTTTCAGGCACCGGCAGCTTATTATCCTTCGCGTTTTGCCACAGTCTTTCCATTTCCTCGACGTCTATGTAGCAGGGAATATCACAATTCCATGCATAGGTGCCGTTTTTGCTTACCACGCAATCGTTTCCGTCCAATGTACCGTGACATGAAATGACCTTTCTCAGCCTGTAAACAAGGTTTTTGAGCGCATTGACAGGATCGTCGCTTTCATCTTCGGGCCACAGGGCTTCTATGATCCTTTCCTGGGATATATTTTCGAACCGGTGCAGCAACAGGAACACAAACAGACTAATGACCTGCCTTGATCTTTCCGCGTTTTTAAACAACGGAACCTGTCCAAGGCTTGCATTGAATCTGCCGGATAAACTAACCTCCAACTGAATCCTTTCGTCGGATCCTGTTACCATAAACCCCAACCTTTTAAACTGAAATCTCCTGGATAACCCGAAAGATGTCAGAAATGAAAATCAAACAGTACCATTATAATATACGACTTTTGGCTGAAAATCAAGAAAAACACATAAAATAGTATAGAAGGGTTCAATCTGCCAGCACGGACCGGTATACACGGATCCCGCCGCTTTTCTCAATATCTTCCGCGTTTCCGAATACGTCAAGCATAATTTTCTTAAGCGTTTCGCCGCCCTTGTTATGGTATGCCACCAGCCAGAGGGCTCCGTTTTTCATCAGGTGACTTCGTGCCTCGGCAATAAGCCTCGTATTCAGCGCTTTTCCCGCAGCGATGGGAGGATTTGACACTATATCCCCGAAAAGCCTTCCCCGGAGCTCCTCATAAAGGTCGCTTTTCAAAAATTCTATATCAAGATCATTTTTTTTAGCATTGATCTTAGCGTACTTTACCGCTCTTTCGTTGATGTCCACCCCCGTCATCTGGATATGGGGATACCTGCGCTTTATGAAAAGTGAAATGGGCCCGAACCCGCAGCCGACATCGAGCACAAAGTTGCTGGCCCCCGAAGGCCTGTAATTCTCAATGAGAATCTGGGTGGCCTTGTCGATCCTGTCACCGAACGCAAAAACGCCGCTGACCGAAACAAAGTCCAGCCTGATTCCTTTAATCTCATAGCTGAAGTTGATCTCTTTTACCTCCGAGCGAGGCTTTTCGGTATAATAATGCTCCATAAACTCCCTACTTCCAATGCTCAAGAAGATTCTTCATCCATTCCGCCACATCCACATTGTAGACGGATTTTAAATTATCCTTATCCAGGACTTCCTCAACAGTTCCTTCGGCATGGACCCTGCCCCGGTTTATAAGCATCGCCCTTGTGCCGTATGTATAAACGGTATTCAGGTCATGGACCGAGGCAATTACCGCCCTTCTTTTTTCCCGGACCCACCTGGACAGTATATCAAAAACAGCTATCTGGTACTGCAGGTCAAGGTGGCTGACCGGTTCATCCAGGATCAGGACCTGGGGATCCTGGGCAAAAAGCTGTGCAAGGAAAGCCCTCTGGAGTTCTCCTCCCGAAAGGGTAAGCACGGACTGGTCCTTCATGCTCTCCATTCCCGTCAGGGCAAGGGCTTCTTCGATCTTCTGCTTATCCTGCCCAGTAAGCTTCCTGAATATCCCGCCCTGGTACGAGTATCTCCCGAGACTGACTACGTCATAAACGGAGTATGCAAACTGGGGCTGGTGCGATTGGGCGAGCATCCCAATTTTTTTCGCCAGTTCCCCGGGTCTGAAGGTCCTTATATCTGTACCGTCCAGCAAAACCTTTCCCTTACGCGGGACAAGACCCATTATAGCCTTGAAAAGGGTGGTTTTGCCCGCCCCGTTTGGTCCGATTACCATGTAAATATCATGGTCACCGACTTCAAAGGAAACGTCGTCGACGATTATCCTGTCCTTTATTCTAACCGATATTCCCCTGATCTCCAACAGCAATGTACCTATCTCCTGACATTCATTTTGGAATAGAATATATAAATAAACAGTATCCCGCCGACCAGCGACGTAACAACGCCGATTGGTATCTCGGCAGGGCTCAGTACCGTCCGAGAAAGCAAGTCTGCCGCCATGAGGAAACTTGATCCAAACAGGACCGAAAACGGAAGCAGCTTCCTGTGGTCCGGTCCGGTAATAAACCTGGTGATATGGGGTATGACGAGCCCTACGAACCCTATTGTCCCTCCTACCGCCACGGATGCTCCCACCAGGACCGATACAAGGATCAGGATAGCGAACTTTACTTTTTTTATATCCACCCCGATGAACCCGGCCTGTTCTTCTCCAAGGGAAAAAGCATTGAGTTCACGGCTCAGAAAAGTAAGCGGGAGAGACCCTGCCAGGAAAAATGGAAGCATGAGCGCTACATGGGACCATCCTTTGCCTGAAAACGAGCCCATCGACCAGAACACCACCTGTCTCAGGTTATTGCCTGAAAGGGAGACCAGCAGGCTGGTTATGCTTCCCGCCAGCATGGAAAAGATAACTCCTGTCAGGATGATGGTGTGGTTCGACAGGTTATAGTCTATTTTATAGGTAAGGGCCAGTATGAACATAAGGGAAAGAAATGACGCCAGTATGCTCATTATCGCCAAGCCGGCCTGTGAGAATAATGGGATGTTTATTCCCAGGACTATCGAAATGACAGCCCCAAGGGCTCCCCCCGATGAGATTCCAAGGGTGGAACCATCGGCAAGGGGGTTTTTAAGAAGCCCCTGCATTGCCGCGCCGGCCAGGGAAAGGGCCGCGCCGACCATGGCAGACAGTATCACCCGCGGCATCCTGACGTTGAGGATTATGGTTGCCGCGCTGTCCGGGATATCGCTGATATCTCCTGCCCCGAAAAAGTGTTTCAGTATGATCCTTATGGTATAATCCGGTGAAAAGCCGATGCTCCCTATCAGTACCGAAGAATTAAAGACCAGGAGGAAAAGCAGTATCGAGAATACTGCAAGCAGGAATGTTTTGGTTCGCTTTTTCAGTTTTCCGGCGGTCCCTGATTTATCCATATGGCCTCCAAATCTCGTCATTGAGAAGGTCCTCATCAGCACTCTACGTAATTCAATATAATACCTTGACAAGTTCCCTGGCGGCGTCCAGAAGCCTGGGGCCGGGACGGGTTATCATGTCCGATTCAAGCATAACTATCCTGCCATTTTTCACAGCGTCCATACCGCTCCAGTTGGCCCTTGACGAGATTTCGCCTATGGGGTCCTCAATTCCTGTCAGGGGACTTGCGGTCGTAATAATAAAATCGGGATTCCTTGAAATCACCTGTTCCTCGGAAACCTCGGCCCAGCCGTCCACATCGTCGAAGATGTTCCTGGCCCCCACTATATCAAGAAGCTCCTGAATGAAAGTGTTCCTGCCGCAGGTCCAGAGTCCCCATTCAAGGGGCGATACCTCGACGTAAACAGTGGGAGTCGCTTTTCCTTCAACTTCTTTCCTTATGCTCTCAAAGCCGTCTTTCATGCTTTTGACAAGCTCATCGGCTTCCTTTTCCCTGCCGATGGCATCGCCTATCGTTTCGATGGCTTCGTAGGTCTCTGCCAGGCTGTTGGCTTTTATAACAAGCACTTTTATTCCTGCATCCTCAAGCTGTTTGTATTGATCCTCCATGGCTGCCATGTATCCCGCAATGACAAGGTCAGGCTTCATGGAAATAAGGTTTTCCACGTCAAGCTTTTCGCCGGTGGGAAGCTTTGTTTTGCTCGCGGTGTCCCCGGGATAATTGCAGTACTCGCTCACAGCTATCAGCTTGTCCCCGGCGCCAAGCGCATAAATTATCTCCGTGTTGGCAGGGGCCAGGGAAACTATCTTCTCAGGTCCCTTATCGATTCCTTCTTCTTTTTGCTTATTGGCTCCGGGAATGATACCGTTTTGCTGCTCTTCGATCTTTCCTGATGCTTCCGGACCTTTACCGTTTGAAATGTCGGCGGACGATCCGGGCTTCTGCGGCTGTGAACAGCCAGTCACAAGGACAGCGGCAATTACAAGAAACGCTAAAAAGACAATGCTTCTTTTCATTTGAAAGGCTCCTTTCGTTCTCAGATAGATTTCATCCGGTCTTTAAGACCCAAAGGAACACAATCAAACGGTTTCTTCCAATCAAAAGGCCCCACTTTAAAAGCGGGGCCGGTATTGGCATGGCGAATGATCCCATGGCAAATTCTCTTAACCCCAGAAGAAACACATCACTACGGCAGGTCTACCGGCTTTGCTTCATCCTCCATGGCACCTTCCCGCTTCAGGCAGTGGCATACGCCATTTTGTCGGCTTCACGGTTGCTGGGACAGCCCGGGCTTCTCACCCGGTTCCCTATTAAGCATTTTCATGCACCGCAATGAGCTATTTGATTGTAAATTTATTATATAAATAAAAATGTAATATTACAATAGCTTAATGATCCCATCCGCTCAGCCTGTCGTTGAGCCCGGTCTGATATTATGATAGAATCCTTTTATATCGTATCATCATAGTAAACTGTTTTACGAGGTTTCAATGGATACAGTCAAAAAGCGAAGCGATATAGCGCTGATTTTTAAGATTTCCTGGCCTGTCATGCTGGGAACCGTACTTCAAAGCATCCTCAGCACTGTTGATGTTTATTTTATTTCACAGCTGGGGACCGATCAGTCCGCAGCGGCATCACTGGCCAATTCAATCGTCACTGTCATTTTTGTGCTGTCCACACTGGTTTCAGCGGGTACCATTGCCCTTGTTTCAAGGAGCAAGGGGGAAGGTAATATCGCACAGATAAGGGCTATAGGCGGACAATCCCTGTCCCTGTCAGCCCTCATCGGCGGTATTATAAGCATCATCTGTTTTTTCCTGAAAGATGAACTGGTAATCCTTTTCTTTAATCCTGAACCTGCTGTTTTTAAATATGCGAACGAATACCTCTCATTCCTGTTCCCCGCCACCATCCTCGTATTTATCAATTCCGCGCTGAGGACAGTGTTTCAGGCCAACGGGGATACCAGGACGCCATTGTATATATTCGGCATATCCAATATCCTCAATGGGATAGGGGATTATATACTGATTGAGATATTTGACATGGGCATTACGGGGGCTGCATTGGCTACAGTAATATCGATGATTTTCTCATGCGTGGTAATTAATATTCTCCTGGTAAAGAATTTCTATGATAATGACTATAAAGTATTCCTACGTTCCCTCAGGCTTAATTCCAATGACAGTATGCGTATCCTTCGGATAGGAGGATGGGCCTGTATCCAGAATATTATCCGGCCCATGACCGGAACTTTGATGTACAGCCTTGTATACGCTACAGGAGGCCGGGAGGGAGCCTCCGCTTTCGGTATAGGAGGTCAGCTTCTGAATTATACATTCATTATTAATTCGGGTATTTCTACCGGTCTTGCCGTCCTGGTCGGCCAGAGTCTCGGGAAAAAGGATATCGAAGGCTGTGACCGCCTTATCGGGCAGGGAATGAAGATTGCATGGATCAATACTTTCATTTGGATCATCCCCTATATCCTGTTCCCCCATGTGCTGATGTCATTCTTTATCGATGATTCTCTTGTAATTTCTCATGGTGTGAATTATCTTAGAGTCGTATACCTGGGGCTGATAAGCATCCCGTTCACCATAGTGTACGGGGGCGTATTCCAGGGCGCAGGTGACACGTTCCCGCCCATGCTGGCATCCATGATCTCCAATGCGGTATTGAAGCTGCCGGTAGCTTATTTGCTGGCATATGCGGCAGGCCTTGGTGTGATGGGAGCCTGGATCGCCATAGCATTATCAGTGGTGGCGGAGGCAGCTGTCATCTATTTTTATTTCATAAAGGGAAAATGGAAGGAAAAGGTCATATGATAAGAGTTGTACCGGATCAAAGAGTATATGAATTTCTGGATAAGAATGAAATAATCAATCTCAATATTAAGGGGATCATTCACAATAACCCTGACGCAGAGGTTTATGTTGACAATGAAAACGATATAAACGGCGTGCTTGTCAGGAATGGATCCTGGCATGCTCTTTATACAGAGCGGGAAGACGTCCTAAGCCGCTTCCTGGATGAAATAGCGAAAGGTAATGATTACGTAGGATTTTCAGGTGTATGGAGACCCCTTGCCGAGATGATACTCAAGCGATTCAGGGAGGCATGGCGAAATCCCTGTGATATTTATTACCTGCCGCCTGAAAGGTTTGACCCAAGCCTTAAAAAGCACCCGACCTGGCCGTTACGGCTTGAGGACGCGGAGATCGTGGACCGGTTCTATACCTTCAGAAGCGAAGGGAGCCTGGAACAGATCAGGAAAGATATAATGCTCCGTCATTCATCAGCCGTCTATATAAACGATGAGCCGGTTTCATGGGTGCTGACCCACGACGACAACTCGATGGGTATTATGTATACGAGAGAGGAATATCGCCGGCAAGGATATGCTGTTGATGTGACCATCGACCTTGCAGGAAAAATCATAGAATCCGGTAATATTCCCTTTGTCCAGATCCTTGAGAGCAATAACCAGTCCCCCGGGCTCGCCATGAAATGCGGTTTTGTCAGGGCCGGCAAATGCGACTGGTTCGGCGTGGAAGTGTAAAAGGGGGACGGAGGTTTTTTACACATTTCTGTGCAAAAACCTCCGTCCCCAAATACACAAATCAGGGGGAGCAATATAAGCGGTTTTTTATTTATTCACTTTTACCGGCAATACATGCTGCAGGGAGATAATGCTGTACGTAGTCACAGATTCACCGTAATAAGCGTTCAGGTACATCTGCCTGATCTCGCTCATCAGCGGGTAGCGCGGATTGGCCCCTGTGCACTGGTCGTCAAAAGCCTGCTCCGCCATGTCGTCAAGGCTGTCAAGGAAGGTCTTCTCGTCAATGCCGTAATCTTTGATAGTCTTTTTGATACCAACCTTCGCCTTCAAATCATCTATTGCCTTCAGCAGGTTTTCAAGCTTCTCCTCATCGGTCCTGCCCTTAAGCCCGAGGTGGTCTGCGACAGCGGCATACCTTGCGAGCGTACGGGGATGGTCGTACTGCGGGAATGTTCCCATTTTTACCGGTACCTCGGTTGCATTGAACCTGATAACCTCATTGATCATCAGCGCGTTGGCTACGCCATGGGGCAGGTGATGGATGGCGCCAAGCTTATGGGCCATCGAATGGCAGACACCGAGGAAGGCGTTGGCGAATGCCATGCCTGCCATGGTCGCGGCATTGGCCATCTTTTCCCGGGCAACCGGGTCGTTGGCTCCGTTTTCATATGCCCTGGGCAGGTACTCGAATATTATCTTCAAGGCTCCCAGTGCGAGACTGTCGGTGTAATCGGTGGCCATCATGGAAACATATGCCTCAAGCGCATGGGTCATGGCATCGATGCCTGAAGCCGCAGTCAGTCCCCTGGGCGCGTTCATCATCATGTCAGCGTCCACAATCGCCATGTTGGGCATAAGTTCATAGTCGGCAAGAGGATATTTTATACCGGTGGATTCGTCGGTTATAACGGCAAATGGCGTAACCTCGCTGCCTGTGCCTGCGGTCGTGGGTATGGCCACGAAGTAAGCCTTTTCGCCCATCCTGGGGAATGTGTACACACGTTTCCTTATATCTGCGAAGCGCATGGCCATATCCGTGAAATCAGCCTCGGGATGTTCGTACAGTACCCACATGATCTTCGCAGCGTCCATTGCAGAACCGCCGCCTACCGCGATTATGCAGTCAGGCCCGAAGGCACGCATCTGCTTGGCTCCTTCCCTGGCGCATGCGAGGGAAGGATCAGGAGCTACATCGTAAAATGTCGTATGCTTTATTCCAAGTTCGTCAAGTTTATCGGTAACCGGTTTTGTATAGCCGTTTTCATAAAGGAAACTATCTGTGACTATGAAAGCCTTTTTCTTTCCCAATACGGTCTTCAGTTCGTCAAGGGCTACAGGAAGGCAGCCTCTCTTGAGATACACTTTCTGGGGAGCCCTGAACCACAGCATATTTTCCCTTCTCTCGGCAACCGTCTTGATGTTCAGAAGATGCTTGACGCCTACATTTTCAGATACGCTGTTGCCGCCCCATGAACCACAGCCAAGGGTAAGTGAAGGAGCAAGCTTGAAGTTGTAGAGATCTCCTATTCCTCCCTGGGCAGACGGGGTATTCAGCAGGATACGGCAGGCTTTCATCCTTGATGCGAATTCGTCAAGCTTATCCCTCCCGGTTACGGGATCAAGGTATACCGAAGCCGTATGTCCGAAGCCTCCGGCGGCGACCAGTTGCTCGGCCTTGTCCAATGCCTCGCTGAAATCCTTTACTTTATACATTGCAAGCACAGGAGAGAGTTTCTCATGGGCGAATGGCTCTGAAAGATCCGTGCTCTCGACTTCGCCGATCAGGATCTTGGTGTTCTCGGGCACGGTGATTCCTGCAAGGGATGCTATCTTGTATGCAGTCTGTCCGACTATCTTCGCGTTGATGGCGCCGTCGACCATTATTGTTTTCCTTACCTTTTCGATCTCGTCCTTGTCGAGGAAATAGCAGCCCCTTGCCTTGAATTCATTCCTGACTGCTTTATAAATCTTTTCAGGAACAATGACCGACTGCTCCGAAGCGCAGATCATGCCGTTGTCGAAGGTCTTGGAATGAATTATTGAGTTGACCGCAAGGAGTATATCGGCTGATTCGTCAATAACGGCCGGCGTATTCCCCGGACCGACGCCGATGGCAGGCTTGCCGCTCGAATATGCAGCCTTGACCATTCCCGGACCTCCGGTGGCAAGGATAAGGTCAGCCTCTTTCATAACCATGTTGGTAAGTTCAAGGGACGGCACATCAATCCAGTCAATTATGCCCTCCGGCGCTCCGGCCTTTACGGCTGCCTCAAGCACGATCCTGGCAGCTTCGATGGTGCACTTTTTTGCCCTCGGATGGGGGCTCAGTATAATGCCGTTCCTGGTCTTGAGGGCAATAAGAGTCTTGAAGATGGCGGTAGAGGTCGGGTTTGTAGTCGGAATCACTGCCGCTATTATTCCCACAGGCTCGGCAATTTTCTTTATGCCGTAAGCCTTGTCTTCTTCAACAACGCCGCATGTTTTTATGTTCTTATATGCATTGTATATATACTCCGAGGCATAATGGTTCTTTATCACCTTGTCCTCGACAACTCCCATGCCTGTTTCTTCCACTGCCATTTTAGCCAGCGGGATCCTTTCTTTATTTGCTGCAGAAGCGGCTGCCAGAAAGATTCTGTCCACCTGCTCCTGGGTATAGGATGCGAACTTCCTCTGTGCTTCTCTCAGTCTTTGAAGCGCTTTTTCCAGCTTTTCAACTCCATCGATGATTTCTCTGTTTATTGTTGCCATGCTCATCTCTCCTTTGCTTTTCTATCGTTAATTTTTTAACAATAAGCTGAAAAATAAAAAATCTTTTTAATATTTATCTTCGTTATTATTTTAACAAACTAAACTGTGCAATGTAAATGTTAGATTGATAAAAATTTATCAAGCTTTTGTACTTATTTTTGTACAATTTTTTATTCAAAGATGACGAGTAAAGAGCAAAGGAAAAAACAGTGCGCCGGGTTAACCAGCGCACTGTTCTTTGATTTATCTCATTTTTTGCTTTGAAGCAGAGGAACCGTCCCCTTGCTTCACACACACTTGCTTCACTTGCTTCATTGTTTACATCATGCCGCCCATTCCGCCGCCCATGCCGGCTGCAGCAGCTGCCGGGTCGGGCTTCTCGGGTTTGTCAGCCACGATGGACTCGGTCGTAAGCAGCATCGAAGCAACTGAAGCGGCATTCTGGAGTGCCGAACGGGTAACCTTTGCCGGGTCCACAACACCCTTCTCGATCATGTTGACATAGCTTTCTGTCACTACGTCGAAGCCGATGCCTACATCGCTCTTGGCCACCTTATCGAGGATAACCGAACCTTCGAGACCTGCGTTGATGACTATCTGCTTCAGGGGTTCCTCGAGGGCTTTTACAATAATCTGAACACCGGTCTTTTCATCGCCTGATGTTTCTTCAAGCAATGCCTTGACCTTCGGAATTACGTTTATGAATGCTACTCCGCCGCCCGATACGATTCCTTCTTCAACAGCTGCGCGTGTAGCTGCAAGAGCGTCTTCGATGCGGAGCTTCTTCTCTTTCATTTCTGTCTCGGTAGCAGCGCCGACCTGGATGACAGCTACGCCGCCAGACAGCTTGGCAAGCCTTTCCTGCAGTTTCTCCCTGTCGAAGTCCGAAGTGGTTTCTTCGATCTGGGCCTTGATGGAGTTGATCCTGTCACGGATGGCTTTTTCATCGCCGCTGCCGCCAACTATAATGGTGTTCTCCTTCTGAACTATGACTTTTTCAGCACGGCCCAGCTGATCGAGCCTTGCTTCCTTGAGATCCAGGCCGAGTTCTTCGGTGATTACCTGGCCGCCTGTCAGGATAGCTATATCACGGAGCATTTCCTTACGCCTGTCGCCGAAACCCGGAGCCTTAACAGCAGCGCATGTGAATGTGCCGCGCAGCTTGTTGACGATAAGTGTGGCAAGTGCTTCGCCTTCAACATCCTCGGCTATGATGACAAGCTTCTTGCCCTGCTGAACGATCTGCTCCAGTATGGGCAGGAGTTCCTGGATATTTGAAATCTTCTTGTCTGTGATCAGGATATATGGATTCTCAAGAACAGCTTCCATCTTCTCGGTATCAGTTACCATGTATCCTGAAATATAGCCGCGGTCAAACTGCATACCTTCAACTACTTCAAGATGTGTGCCCATGGTCTTGGACTCTTCTACCGTGATGACACCGTCATTGCCAACCTTCTCCATAGCGTCGGCGATGAGGTTTCCGATCTCCTCGTCGTTGGCCGAAACTGCGGCTACGCGGGCAATATCCTCTTTACCCTTGACTTTCTGGGAGATCTCGCTGATTCCTTTGACTGCTGCGTCAACAGCCTTGCTGATACCTTTCTTAAGGATCATTGGGTTAGCGCCGGCGGCCACGTTCTTGAGGCCTTCACGGATAATTGCCTGGGCAAGCAGGGTAGCCGTGGTTGTACCGTCACCGGCAACATCATTGGTTTTTGTAGCAACTTCCTTTACAAGCTGTGCTCCCATATCCTCGAAGGGATCTTCCAGCTCGATTTCCTTGGCTATAGTAACGCCGTCGTTTGTGATAAGGGGAGAACCGAATTTTTTATCCAGGACAACATTTCTGCCCTTCGGGCCCAATGTGATCTTTACTGTGTTCGCAAGTTTATTGACACCGCTTTCCAGCGCTTTTCTTGCCTCTTCACCGAACTTGATATCCTTTGCCATGACTTTTCCCTCCTATTATTCCACTATTGCAAGAATGTCGCTTTGCTTGACTATCGTATACTCGTTGCCGTCAAGCTTAACTTCCGTGCCGGCATATTTGCTTATAAGTACTTTATCGCCGACTTTTACTGCCATTTCAACATCCTTTGTCCCAGGTCCTACTGCGATAACCTCTGCTACCTGGGGTTTTTCCTTTGCTGTTCCGGGAAGAACGATACCGCTCCTGGTCGTCTCTTCAGCTTCGAGCATCTTGATTACGACTCTTTCTCCCAGTGGTTTAATACTCATAAGTTCAACCTCCTTATATTTTACCCGAGCAAGGGCTGTTGTCTTGTTAGCACTCACTCCTAATGAGTGCTAATACAATATTATTCAATTTTTAATAGTTAAGCAAATTTTGATGCTTAATGATTTTTAACAATTTTCAGCCAAAAAACATGGAAATTTAAAGATATCTTCTCCATGCTCTCAGATGCTTGTTATATCATTCCATTTCTTTAGTTTATGTATTGGAATTCATTTCATAAATGGCTTTTAATCCTTCAAGCGTCAGAAATGCATTAACCTCATCGATTTCCCTCGATTCGGAAGCTATAAGGCCTGCCATCCCGCCTGTGGCAATGACCTTTATACCTTCCATGGCCATTTCACTCTTCATCAGCCGGACGATGTAATCGACCTGCCCGACAAAACCGTAAAATATGCCTGACTGCATGCTGCTGACGGTAGTCCTTCCAATAATATGCTTAGGTTTTGCAATTTCTATGCGGGGAAGCATGGAAGCCTTTTCAAAAAGCGCTTCGGCAGATATCCTGATACCGGGGCATATTATCCCGCCAAGGTAATCGCCTTTGCGGCTCACCGCACAAAATGTGGTGGCCGTTCCGAAATCCACAATAATGACAGGCCCGCCGTACAGTCTCAGGGCTCCTACTGCGTTTACGATCTTGTCCGCTCCCACTTCCCTCGGGTTTTCATACTTTATGTTGATACCTGTCTTTATACCGGGTCCCACAAGTATGGGATCGAGCTCAAAGTATTTTTTTACGGCGTTTATAATAGGGTGTGTCGCGGGAGGCACTACAGAACACATAATAACGGCCTTTATTTCCCCCGGACCGATCCCGGCGTGACGCAGGACTGAAAGGAGAAACATGCCGATCTCATCGGATGTGCGCTCTCCGGTGGTGGAAATGCGCCAGTTCCCCTCCAGCACATCATCCCTGTATACCCCTATTGAAGTATATGTGTTTCCCACATCTATGGCCAACAGCATAAAAACCCCCGTCACAGCCCGAGCCTGATGGACCTTATCTGCTTGATCTCAAACTGGATCTCCTTGTCAATCCTTTCAATATCGGCCTTGATGTCCTCGATTGTTTCGACACGTTTAACCTGGGTATGCTTTCCTGCAGCATCATTGTGGATGGAACCTCTTGGCTGGTTTCTGAACCTGTTGCTGCCGCCTGCAGGCATATTCTGATTCTGTTTCGCAGGCTGGGCCTGGGGTCCGGAAGAGTTCTTTCCCGTACGGGACTGCTGCTTCCCGTCAATGCCGGACCTTTCAATACCCTTCTGCTTCTCAGGCCGGCCTCTTCCTCCCTGTCTTCCGTCAGCCTTCCCGGTATTGTTATGATAGTTGATTTTCAGGTTTTGGCTGTTGTTTGAGTTTTGATCCATAAAAGACCTCCAGTTTGCTTTCTGCTTAATATTTTTCGGATATGCTGTGCGTTACCCCTGCTTAATATGCATCGTGCTTCTTCCTAAGACATCGGGTCACTCTCTCAAAGTAACCTCTCCTGACAGGACTTCACCGGTGGTGCCATCATCATACCTTACTATAAGCCTGCCGTCAGGCGCTATATCCAACGCTTCGGCTTCCCTGGTCCCGGCCTGGCTGATCAGCCTGACCCTTTTCCCCAGGGTCACATTCCATTTCTTCCATTCCCCAACCACCCATTCGGGGCCTTTATCAAGGAATCCGCGGTAAACAGCGTCAAGCTCGTTTATTATGTTCGCGGCGATCTCGCTCCTGTTGTAAAAGCTGTCCCTTCTGCCGCTCAGCCTGAGGGACGTGGCTATATCCCTGATCTCGGTTTGAAAATCATCATGATCATGGTTGACATTAAGACCAATACCGATAATGACCCAGTCGACTTTCTCTGCTTCGGCGGACAGCTCTGTCAGTATGCCGCATACCTTTTTCCCGTTTATTATTATATCATTGGGCCATTTTATTCCAAGGCCCTCTATACCAAGCGGAACAAGGGCGCGCATAACCGCCGCTGATGCCGCCAATGTAAGCGTCTGGACCTGGCTGGGATGAAGATCGGGTCTAAGCAATACAGACATCCATATACCCAGCCCGGCCGGGGAAATCCATGCCCGTCCTCTCCGTCCCCGGCCCGCAGCCTGCGCGTCGGAAATCACTATCGTTCCTTCGGGAGCGTTCTCAGCCGCCAGCTTTTTTAAAACGTTGCTGGTAGAATCAACTTCCTGGTAAAATTTAAGGCTGCTGCCCAGGATTTTTCCCGTAATCCTGCCCTGGATTGATACTTTTCCGTAAGGGTCTTCCGACTGGATCAGACGATAGCCTTTCCTGGTGGAGGCTTCAATATTGAAGCCCTCCTTTTTTAAAGAACCGATTCGTTTCCAGATGGCCGTGCGGCTCACCGCAAGCTTTTCACTTAATTCTTCTCCCGAAATATAATCCTTTGCCTGTCTCAGCAAATGAAGCAATTTCAGTGAAATGTCGTCTGCCGGCAACTCATACACTCCTCAGGGGATTCTCAGTACAGTATACTCCGCGCCGTCCCTGGCAAAGAAAGCTGCGTATTTCTTGTCTTTATCCTCGTAGCGTACGACCTGTCCCTTGGACTCCAGGAATACATAGAATGCATAAAGCAGATGGTTTCCTGAATCCCTGTACAATTCCTCGTGCTTTTCCATCTGGTTCGCCAGGTAGATCGATTCGGAGTCTTCATATAAAAGAGGGATATCCTGCACTTCTCCGGTCACTTCAATGTATTCGGGGAGAACCGATGTGAACACCAGGACTTCCGGGACCCTGTATGTACCAAAACGGTAATCTTTCAGCGGCACGATGCTTTCATAATATTTCTGCATCAGTTGGGGCACTTCCCTGCCCAGGTCATATAAAGACCAGTCCGCCACTTTGCAGTATTCCAGGTCCACATTGAGCCTGATGCATTTATAATTGGGATCGTTATATCTTGCCCGGTCATCCCTGGGGTTAAGATAGGCTTTAAGCACTATTCTGCTCCCGGGCGCTCCCGGCAGGGTTATCTCCCGGTCATACCACTCCGACAGTTTAAGTCCGCAATCAACGACATCCTGTATCCTATCCCTTGGAACAAAAAAATAGAGTTCAGCCATCCGGACTCCCCCGTACGAAGATAATCCTCTTCTGTAACTGTATTATATATCTTTTGGCATGTTTAATCAAATTAAATGTAATTTGCCTTAGGGGGATGGCACCGACATTGTTATAAAAATCCACCGTCATGGGAAAACCTTATAAATGCTTGACTTTATGAATATCACGTTATACAATGTTGGAGAAATTCTGATAAGGAGGTAATCCTGATGAATAAAGCAGAGCTTATCAGTGCTGTTGCGCAGCAATCCGGTCTTACAAAGAAGGACAGCGAAGCTGCCATTGACGCATTGGTATCAGTAATCGAGGAAGCGCTGGCTAAACAGGACAAGGTCGTTCTTGTTGGTTTCGGAACATTTGAAACAAAGAACAGGGCCGCCAGGAAAGGCCGCAATCCTCAGACCGGGAAGACCATTACCATCCCGGCTACCAAAGCTCCGGTCTTTAAAGCAGGTAAAGCATTAAAAGACAGGGTCAACGGTTAATTTGAAATAGGTGCGTTTGATAACGCAGGAATTTTAGGGGCCGGCTTAAGTCAATAGCTTAAAGCGGCCCTTTGCAGTTTATATGCGATAACCGCATCAGCGCATTAATAAATATCCAAAAGTCCTTCCCGCTGCATCTTCCTTTTCGACGAGAGCAGCAGATATTGTCCGAGAGCATGGGCTGCCAAAACAGCCGTTACAAGAATAATTATCTCTATCCATAAAGGCAGCAGGGGAGTCAACCCAAGCAGGGTACTGCGTACGCTGTCAATGGCCCACGTCGTGGGGCAAAGATAGCATATATACTTCATTATTCCCGGCAGCGAACGGATCGGCACCAACAGTCCTGTAACGGCCTGCATAAGAAATGTCAGTATATTCGCCAGGTCGCCCACCCTTTTATATATAAGGGAAACGGAAGATACGAAAAGCGATATTCCAAGAAAATAAGCAACCGACAGCAAAAGCAGCAGCAATGAGACAACCAGGTCCGTCCCATAACACTGATCATAACGGCACCGAACAGGCAATATATGACAGGAGTGGCCACAAGCCACAGGATATTGCTCTTGTATCGAAAGAAGATCTTCAGGTCATACCAGGCGATTATTAAAATCTCCCTCAATCTTGTCTTCATCCCGACCCCTCTTATTCCCTGTATAAGAAAATGTCTGACAGTTCCTTTTCACGGTAAGTTATACTGCTGTAATCAAACGGCAGGTCATTGCGGATGGTATGGATGTCCTCCAGCAAATGCTTTGTCAATATGATTACATGATCTTCCCGGCAAAGGGTTTTTATCGGGTTCAAACGGTCCATGGCCCATTTTGAGATCTCTTCCGCCTGCATAGACTTGATTTGGATGCTGCCTTCCCCCGGAAGTCTGGATCAGTATGGTTGCAAGTATTTTCAGCAGTGTCGATTTACCGGACCCGTTGTGCCCGATGATCCCCAGTATCTCTCCCTGTCCAACCGAAAAGGTTACGGGCTTAAGAGCCGATTCTGACTGGTTTTTATAGCGCATCTCAAGATTCACTGCTTCGATAACGCTCATCGTACAGCCTCATCCCATAATGTTAAATTCTCCGGCTTAATATTTATGCGGCCGCATGCAGATTACGAATTGCTGATTATGCTTAAGTGATTATATAAAAAGGTCTCACCTGATTATTGCTTACGCTTCCCAACAAAGAGGGTGCCGACCTCTTCCCCGTTTATTATGTTCATGATGATTGCAGGATCGGCTCCGTTGGCGATAACCACATCGGTACCGACTGCTGTTGCTATTTCGGCAGCGCCTATCTTGGTGACCATGCCGCCTGTTCCTCTCCTTGTCCCCGAGCCGCCGGCGCATTTTTTAAGATTATCATCGATTTTCTCCACTATAGATATCAGGTGGCACTCCTTGTTTTCCCGCGGATTGGAATCAAAAAGCCCGTCAATGTCTGAAAGTATGATAAGAAGATCGGCTCCTATCAGCTTTGAAACTACGGCGGACAAGGTATCGTTATCGCCGAACATAAGCATGGATTTTATTTCATCCACCGACACGGTATCGTTTTCATTTACGATCGGTATGACTCCCAGGTCGAAAAGACTTTTGAACGTGTTCATGACGTTCGTTTTCTTCATGTCGTCGTCGAGGTCATGCCTGGTAAGGAGTATCTGGGCCACAGTCTGGTTATATGTAGCAAAAAGGCGGCTGTATATATTCATAAGCTCGCATTGTCCTATCGCCGCCAGGGCCTGTTTCATCCCCATTCCAGCCGGGCGTTTTCTTAAACTGAACTTGCCCATACCTACGCCAATAGCTCCGGAAGAAACCAGGACGACCTCCCTGTCTTCATTCATAAGTTCCGATAAAACCATGGCCAGGCGATCCATCCTGCTGAAATTCATCTTGCCGTTGTCATGGGTCAAAAGCGAGGTCCCGACCTTGACAACGATTCTTTGAGCATCTTTCAGTCTCTCTCTGTATTCCGTTCCCATAAATATTTCCCTGCCCGCGTCCCGTATGCTGTTCCAGGTCCGGGACGCATGAACAGTACCTCCTTTGATAATGTAATGTCATTTATTTCTTAAAACCGCTCTTTTTCGACACGGGTAATACCCGGACCATGCGTTTTTTGCGATAAATTTTTCAGTGTCCATTTAAATCAGTTTTGTCAGGCAGTTTTTTGACGTGTCGAAAACTTTTCAGTTCCCAGGGTAATTATTTACCCCGGCAACACAATAATATATTATAGGCAACAGAAAATATTTCAGGCCAGACTAAAATCCAACCCCCCGGTGGTTTGGCCTTTTTTTTTATTTTCTCTAATTATATTCCTTCAGGCTTTATTATTCAATCTCAATAATCCTCCTGTGAATCTCACAATTGGGCACTGCGACAGGTTACTCACTGTACAGGGTAATTTGCATGCCCTGACGGTTCTCTTCGCCGCGCCCCTGATGACTTTTCGACTATGTCCCTAATTTTGTTGCTTAACCTTCTCCAATAAGGTGTATAATAGTGCTGTATCTGCAGGAAGGATGATTTAAATGGTAACAGAAAGGCTCAAGAAACAGATCCGGTTTATTCTTGAAATTGACAAGCTGAAAAACATTTACAGGATGACGAAGATCCATGACGGAACACGGCGTGAGAACGACGCCGAGCATTCATGGCACATTGCCCTGATGGCGTTTCTGCTCAGCGAGTATGCCAGAGATCCGGGCATCGATATTCTTAAAGTAATGAAGATGTGTATCGTCCACGATCTTGTTGAGATAGACGCAGGGGACACCTTCTGCTACGATGCCCAGGCCAACCTGGACAAGCAGGAACGGGAGCAGAAAGCCGCCGATCGAATATTCGGAATGCTTCCTGAAGACCAGGGCATGGAACTGAGAGCGTTATGGGAAGAATTCGACGCCATGGAAACCCCTGAAGCAAAATACGCCGCTGCCATGGACAGGCTGCAGCCAGTCCTGATGAATTTTCTGAACAAGGGCGGCACCTGGAAGGAGCATAATATCAGCAAAGAGCAGGTAGTAAACAGAAACCGGCGCATCGAAGACGGCGCGCCGGCGCTTTGGGAACTTGCCTCACAACTGATTGACGAAGCCGTGGAAAAGGGACTTCTGCGGGATGACGGGAAAATGTAATTTTTACGGCGTGCCTGCAGCGATGCTAAAATTGCATGCAGGCACGCCGCTTTATACAGCTTAATGGTTGTCACACAGTCTGAAGCTGTAATGCAGCCCTGGTCAGTTGAATGATTTCCAGAACGCCCCCTCGGTATCGATATGGTCATATATCTCGGAGAATGGTACCTTGAATTCCACTATACCTGCGGCATATCCGGCAATTTCATCCTGCCCGTAGTAAAAGCCGATACTATCCTCGTACAGGGCAAAGAACGAGTCCGGGGTTATTTCCAGCGAATCAACAAAGTAGCCGATCTCTTCATTGGCTCTCAAATCCGCGGTAACGCGCGCACTCAGCAAATTCCAGATTTCCCGGTCGTCTTCTCTGAACAGGTCCTTTATTCCGTACTGAACTCCCGTGGCAATGTCTATGTAAACGGTGTTTCTGAAACCATTGCCATGGGCAGCGCCTAAATAGTAGCTGTACAGGGACTGGTCAATCATGAGCAGGTCTTTCTTCCTTGAAAGGCTGTAATCCGAATCAACGTAAGTTGTATCTTCGGGCCCGTAAAAGGTAGCCAGTTGCTCATATGGCTTCAACATTTCATCCACTATGAGGGAATTGATCCTGTCCTGAAGGCTCTTGTCCTTCATGCCTGTTAAAGCGGGGTATGCTATTTTTGCAGCAGGTGTAAGGATTTTAACCTGTTTCCCGGCCACTATGCCGCCGCCGAGGTCGACATTGCCGCTGGCCTGGGATATGACAGCGCCTTTCCTGTCAAGCACCGTCAGCTTACCGTTATACTCGCCCCTGAGCAGGTCGTTGTCCGGGTAAAAGGATCCTTTGCCTCTGAGGATCGGAAGATCTCCTGTGCTGTACAGGTTCCTGTCAAGGAAATATGTGTTTTCACCATCGTATACGCAAGCATTTTCCGAGTCAAAATCTGTTACGTCGTAATAGATCCAGTCGGTAGACTTGCTGAAATCAGACGTAAAAAGGGCTTTCCTGCTGAAAGAATAGTAATCATAAGGCAAAAAGACGTCGGCGCTTACCTTTTCACCCAGGGCCACAAGCCCGTTGCTCAGCCTTGTATATCCGCAATGCTCAGGCTCCAGCAAAAATTTTCCTGATGTGTCGATAACTCCGTATTTCATGTAATAATAATCTTCAGATACATTTACTATCGCATAGCCGTTCAGGAACGGTGTGGCATCACTGAACGCGGCAGGTATTACTATTTCGCCTTTTTCGTTTTTGTACCCGAAGAGCCCGGATTCTTCGTCCTTATACATGCGGAGTCCCGATGAAACGCTGTTGGTAAGATCATTACCGTTCTTGTCTATGAAATATGCAGGGCCGAGGTATTTATCGGCGACTGCCGCGATCCCGTCCACGAAATCGCCCATCGCTCCGTCGCCGTCCCTTCTTATTGCAAGATTCCCATTCATGTCGATATATCCCCTGTTATCCCTGTCATAACACTGGACGTATCCTTCGGTCATCTTGCTTGCATAACCGTTAAACATGAACAGGAATGTGCCTTTTTCATCATAGACATTGCTGTATCGACCGTCATATGTATAACATATAAAGACTCCGTCCGAGTAGGAAACATCATTCCATTCCGGATCAACAACATATTTCCCGGTTTTATCTATCAGCCCCATTTTCCCGTTTACATCGGTCACAATGGCAAGACCGCATTTGAAAAATGGCTGTGCATCCAAGAAAACCGGCTCAATCACTATATTTCCGGAAGGATCAGCATATCCGTAAACAATGCGGCCGTCTTCCACCCTGGCATAAGGCTGCAGGAAGATCGCTTCCTGTCCGTCTTCTGCCGGATCCGGGACCACAACCGGGTCATCATCGCCGTTTATTATGTTCACGTCATCTTTCCTTGTATTGTTTTCCTTGCTCCTGGTTTCCTCTTCTTCCATTTCATCGTCTTCGCTTGTTTCCACGATCCGTCCGCAGGCAAAAAGATTCAATGACAATGCAAAGATCAGTAAGATGCAGATCAGACTTCTTATAAACCTGTTCATACACTAACCTAACCTTTCATGCCATCCCGGACAGAGCGTGACAAGGCTGAGGATGACAGGGTTCCTTCGCTTCGCCCAGGACGATGATTTTTATTTAATTTATATATATATCATATTTTCTCATATTTTTACAGCATTTTTTATGAAAGTACTTTTCTGAGGAATTGCCCGGTATAGGACTTTTCATTCAGGGAAACCTCTTCGGGGGTACCAGTCGCAACGATTTGACCGCCCATGTCCCCGCCTTCGGGACCCAAATCGATAATATAATCCGCGGTTTTTATAACATCAAGGTTATGTTCTATCACGACCACGCTGTTGCCCGTATCCACAAGCTGCTGCAGCACGTCGATGAGCCTGTGGACATCTGCCATATGGAGCCCTGTCGTCGGTTCGTCCAGGATGTACATGGTCCTGCCTGTGGCCCTCCTTGAGAGCTCGGTGGCAAGTTTTACACGCTGGGCTTCGCCTCCCGACAGTGTCGTTGCCGGCTGGCCAAGGCGAATATAACCCAGACCCACGTCATGCAATGTCTGGATCTTCTTTTGGATCCTGGGAATATTCCCGAAAAACTCAAGGGCTTCATCGACCGTCATGTCGAGGACATCGGCAATATTCTTTCCCTTATACCTGACATCCAGCGTCTCCCTGTTGTACCTTTTGCCCTTGCATACCTCACAGGGCACATAGATGTCAGGCAGAAAATGCATTTCTATCTTGATGATGCCGTCGCCGCTGCAGGCTTCGCATCTTCCGCCCCTGACATTAAAGCTGAACCTGCCGGCATTGTAGCCCCTCGTTTTCGCGTCCACGGTCTGGGCAAACAGGTCCCTGATAAGGTCGAACAGGCCCGTATAGGTGGCGGGATTGGATCTCGGCGTGCGTCCTATCGGGGACTGGTCTATGTTTATGACCTTGTCCAGGTGCTCCAGGCCAAGTATATCCCTGTGGAGTCCGGCCTTGGTTTTTGCCCGGTTCAGTACCGCGGCGAGTTTTTTATAGAGGATCTCGTTTATCAGCGAGCTCTTTCCCGAACCCGAAACGCCCGTCACGCAGGTAAAGACGCCAAGAGGAATATCCACGTCAATATCCTTTAAATTGTTCTCCCTCGCGCCCAGGATCCTGAGGATCTTCCCGTTTGGCTTTCGTCTTTGTTCCGGTACCTCAATTCTTAGTTTCCCGCTCAGGTACTGGCCGGTTATCGAGTTGGGATTTTCCTTTATTTCTTCCACTGTTCCCTGGGCTATTACCCGGCCCCCGTTTTCACCTGCGCCCGGTCCCATGTCGATGATATGGTCTGCAGCGTACATGGTTTCCTCGTCATGTTCGACCACTATAAGCGTATTTCCCAGGTCTCTCAGCCTTTTAAGCGTACCAAGGAGCTTTTCGTTGTCCCTCTGGTGCAGGCCAATGCTTGGTTCGTCAAGGATATACAGGACACCCATAAGGCCGGAGCCGATCTGGGTCGCCAGGCGGATACGCTGGGCCTCTCCTCCTGACAGCGTAGCCGTGGCCCTGTGAAGCGTAAGATAGTTGAGTCCCACGTCCATCAGGAATTTAAGGCGGGCGTTTATTTCCTTCAGTATCTGGGAAGCAATAAGTTTTTCGCGGTCGGTGAGTTCCAGGTTTCTGAAGAACTCCACCGCCTCGCTTATGGACATCGCGCTTATTTCATATATGTTCTTCCCGCCTACGGTAACAGCCAGGCTTTCCTTTTTCAGGCGCTTCCCTTCGCATTCCGGACAGGGAATATTGCTCATGAAAGACTCGTAATACTCTTTCTGGTTCTCCGATTTGGTTTCCATGTAGCGGCGCTCCATGCTCCTGATAATGCCTTCAAAGGACGTCATGAAACTGCCGCTGCCGTATGCCCTTTCGTATTCCACTTTTATTTTCTCCTGGCCAGTTCCGTACAGGATCTTGTCCAGCACTTCCGGCGGGAGTTTTTCGACAGGAGTGTTAATATCGAATCCGTAATGTTTTGCCAGCGCCTCCAGGTACACACGGCTGAAACTATCCTCATCGGTGAAGTTCCAGCCCCCGATGGCAAGAGCGCCCTCGACGAGGGACTTGGATCTGTCTGTAATAACGAGATCCGGGTCAATTTTCATCAGGGTTCCCAGCCCGCTGCAATGGGGGCATGCCCCGTATGGATTATTGAAAGAGAACATCCTCGGTGTGAGTTCCTCGATGCTGATCCCGCATTCGGGGCACGAGAAGTTCTGGGAGAACAGCATTTCTTCCTTGCCGACGACATCAACAACGAGAAGCCCTCCTGAAAGGTTAATGCTTGTTTCTATCGAGTCCGTAAGGCGCTTTTGGATCCCCGGCCTTACTATAAGCCTGTCCACTACGATCTCGATGGTGTGCTTGCGGTTCTTGTCCAGCTTAATCTCGTCATTGATATCCATAACCTCGCCGTCGATGCGAATGCGGACATAGCCGTTCTTCCTTGCTTCCTGGATAAGTTTCGTGTACTCGCCCTTGCGGCCCCGTACCACGGGGGCGAGGATCTGGATGCGGGTTCCTTCCTCAAGGGCCATGACAGCGTCCACCATCTGGTCTACGGTCTGCTGGGCTATGACCTTACCGCACTGGGGACAATGGGGTATACCTATCCTGGCAAACAGGAGCCTGAAATAGTCATATATTTCGGTGACCGTTCCTACGGTCGACCGTGGGTTTTTGGACGTTGTTTTCTGATCAATGGATATGGCGGGAGAAAGGCCGTCGATGAATTCCACGTCGGGTTTTTCCATCAGGCCGAGGAACTGCCTTGCATAGGATGACAGGGATTCCATGTACCGTCTCTGGCCTTCGGCATATATGGTGTCAAAGGCCAGGGAGGATTTGCCCGAACCGCTCAGACCTGTGATGACCACCAGCTTATCCCTCGGAATCTCCACGTCAATATTCTTCAGATTGTGCTCGCATGCGCCTTTTATATATATTTTGTCCTTCATGATACCGTCTTCCTGTTATTAAGATTTGGCTGTTTTCTTATTGTAACCCAAAGTAATATCCATAACAACCGCCTGGATAATTATACCGAACATATGTACGGAAATCAATAAAAATATGTGGAAAGGGACGGGGGTTTCCTGCACGAAAATGTACGGGAAACCCCCGCCCCAAACACACTTGTGACAACAACTCCGTTCCCCTGTCATAAAAATTAAAGCCCATCCTGAGTGCCGGGCTGAATACCGATTCCAGCGCTGCAAAGGATGGGCCAGTTTTCCCTCAGTGGTTCATTTTATACTGTCTCGTATTCAAGGAATGGATCGGGAATCACTATCATATGTGCCTCGGCATCGCTGACGCCGACATAAAGCTCCGCGTATCCGTCGCTGCGCCTTATGAGCCCTCCGCTGAATATGACATCCACCAGGTCGTCCCGCTTGGACTCGCCCTCTTCGAAGTTGTCCCTGCACGCGATGATCTTCATGGGAGATGCCCGCCTCGTCACGGGATCGAACATGAACGCCATCGAGTAATAGTGCCTGTTATTCTTTTCGTCATAGCACGCGATATGGCCCAAAACGCCTATTTTCCCGTTGTTCAGGAGATGCGGCTCATTCGCTCCGCCCCATTCGTCGTCGGCAAACTGGTTTTCTATAAGGTTTGCGTTCTCGATAACCTCGGTAGTGAGATCGTCAAGGGAATCGATGACAGTGAAACCTATCTTGCCCCTTCCGCCTATCTTGCCCTGGGGCCTTGTAAATACGCCGACCTTGCCGCCGGGCAGTTCTATCAGCCTGACATCCTTCATGCCCACAGGGCTTTCAGCAAACCGTTTTAGGTCATATATGCTCCTGCCCCTGAAAAACAGGGTCCTCCATTTCAGGAAGCCTGGTCTTTCCTCATCGGGAAACACTTCCACCCCGCCAAAGACGATCTCATCATTGATCCTTGTTATAAATGGATCCTGAAGGTCGAATACCGGGGCATCTTCAATGGGCGCCCAGGCATCGCCTCTCCTTGCAAAAAACATGACCTTTGAATACTCTGAATCCCTTTCTTCAACCCTTGCAGCAATCACTTCCCGCCCGTCAATGGTAAAGGGAGCGGTAATGTTGTAAACATCCCTTCCGTCAACGTTGATGAACCTGATTCTCTTGCCTTTTGCCTCAGGATGTGTTCTGTCAGGATCCTGCAAAAGCTCACTGCATCTCTGTACTCTTGTTGTCTTCTCCATAACATTCCTCTGTCAGAAAATTATCTGTTTTACAGGTATTCCGGCAACCCCAATGTGTGTGTCTGCCGCTCCGTAATATACATAGAGGTAATCATCCACTATACATCCGCCGCAGCTGAACACCACGTTGGGAACGAGCCCATTTACTTCCCACTCAAGCTTGGGTTCGAGTATCGGCTCGTCCTGGCGGGCTATCACACGGTTTGGATCGTCCCTGTCCAGAAGGGCGGCTCCCAGCCGGTAGACATTATTTTCATCAACTCCATGGTATATCAGCAGCCATCCGTCGTCAATCTCCACCGGTGGACCTGCGATCCCTATCTTTTTGCTGTCCCACTTGCCTTCCCGCGGAGTCATGATCACCTTATGATCATACCAATGGATGAGATCGTCCGATACGGCGGTCCAAATGGACGGAACCCTTCTGTGGAACAGCACGTATTTGCTGTTTATCTTTCCGGGAAGCAGACCGGCATCCTTGTTTGGCTCATCAGGAAGCAGGATCGCATTCCAGGACCAGTTCACCAGGTCCTTTGAGCTCGCCATGGATACCCTTACGTCGCTCCAGTCCTTTCCGCCGAAGGCAGTATATACCATGTAATATGTGTCTTCGATTTTTGTCAGCCTCGGATCTTCCACTCCCCATGAATCGTTCATGCCCATTGGCGCAAGGACAGGCTTGTCGGAACGTTCAAAATGTATCCCGTCTGTGCTTGTGGCATGCCCTATGACCGATGTGAACTTCCTTTTCGGATCAGGTTTTTCACTGTCCAGCACGAACGAATTGTCCGAAGCCCTGTAAAACAGGTGGAATATTCCATTCTCATAAAAAGCGGCGGCATTAAATACTGCCGCCTTCTCCCAATCATTGTTCCTGTTTGGTGAAAGGATCGGTGTATCCTGCAGTCTTTCCAGTCTAAACATATTCAACCTCACTTAAGTCCAATATTCAGCCTTTTATCCCTGCAAACGTGATGCCCTCGATAAAATATTTCTGGGCCGAGAAATACAGGATGAGACTCGGCATGGTGATTATCAGGGCTATTACCATCAGGTAATTCCATTTCGGCGGTTCATTCACTCCGCCCATGAAAAAGTACATTCCAAGAGTCATCGTGTATTTCTGCTTGTCTGAAAGGTAGATCAGCGGGCCCTGGAACTCGTTGAAATACCCTCTGAATGCGAAAATCGAAATCGCCACTATGATCGGCCTTATCTGGGGCAGCATGATCTTCAGGAATTTCTGTGACAACGGCGCCCCGTCGATATCGGCTGCGTCGTCAAGCTCTTTGGGCACTCCCATGAAGAATTGCCTCATCAGGAATATATAGAACGGTCCCCATGCAGTCCATGCCCTGAGCACCAGCGGATCGAACTCGCCCAGAAGTCCAAGCTTGTTCCATATTATATAGGTAGGGATCAGTGTGACGTGGGCAGGAAGCATCATGGTGCTTAACAGCAATATGAATATCAGGTTCTTGCCCGGGAAATCATACCTTGCAAATCCGTACGCCACGACAGTTTCACTTAGGACCTCCGCTATGACTCCCAGCGCGACAATGAACAGGCTGTTCAGCAAGTATGTATTGAACGGCATCGCTTTCCACGCATTGACGAAATTCTCCCAGTGGGCCGGTTTCGGAATCCATTCGGGTGGCCACGCATATATGTCGGCGTTTGATTTCAATGCCGTTGATATCATCCAGAAGAGCGGGATCAGTACCACTATTGAAATGCTTATCATTATGGTATAAACGATTATATCCATTATAAGCTTTCTTCTGCTTACAGATCTGAAACATTCAATCCACAGACCCATACCCTACCTCACATTCTTTTCCCTTTACTTCGGTTTTAAGATGGTCTTCAGCCTGAAGCCAGCTTCTTCTTCACTTTTTTCACACGCTTGATCTCTGTTTCATAATGAACCCATGCAGGTGATGTTTTGAATACCAGCAGTGTCAGGATCAGGATTATGACGAACAGGATCCATGCTATTGCTGAAGCTTCTCCCATGTGAAGCTGTGTGAATCCTCTTGTGTAAACAAGCTGGTTCATGAACAGACCGGCCTGCGTCGTCGGCCTCAGGAACTGTGCCACAGTAAACATCTGCATCGACCCGATAAGGCTCATGACGACCTGCACAAGAATGACCGAAGAAATCTGGGGGATGGTGATATGTACGAACTTGCTGAATCCTCCGGCCCCGTCCAGTTCGGCGGATTCATAAAGGCTTTTGGGCACATCCTTTAGGGCTGCCAGGAAAATGATAGTGTTGGTGCCAAAGATGCCCCACACGCTGATAATTACAAATGCCGGAAGAACATATTTGGGGTTTCCGAACCAGTCTATCTTATCTACTCCGAATATTGACAGGAAGAAATTAATCAGGCCGTTCTCCCCGCTGAAAAGCTGTCTCCATATGATGGCAACAGCCGAATCGGGAAGTATGGCGGTCAGGTAAAATATGGTCCTGAAAATCTTTATGCCCCTGACATCCCTGTTTATCAGCAATGCAACCAATATAGAACCGAAAACGCCAACAGGCAGGGTCAGGACCGCATATAAAAGGGTGATCCTTATGGATGGCCAAAAATCTATATCCCTGGTGAACAGCTTGATATAGTTGCCCAGCCCTACCCACTTGGCTTTCCCGAAAAGGCTGAAATCTGTAAAACTCAAGTAAAGAGAATAAAATATGGGTATTGCCGTAAAACCTATAAACCCGTACAGCCACGGGGAAATAAGAGCAATACCTGTAGCCTGATGCCTATCCCACCGGAAAAGCCGCATCAAGAAATACAGCGCCATTCCCAGGATAAACAGTCCAACCGGCAGTAACAGCCAGCGTACCAAAGTGCCGATATATCTTTCCATACTATCACTCTTTTATTTGAAGGAGGCTATAAAAAGCCTCCTTCATGATATGACAGATCAGCGCATATTACTTCAGAGCCTCGTCCAGCAAGGGCTTAACCTTGGGAACGAGTTCTTCAGGATTGCCGTTGCTGTTGACTATGGGATCCATCAGCTGGTTCCAGAATACTGTGTCCCAATCGGGATAATCCTGGAAGAACCTGTATGGTTTTGCATACTCAAGGGACCTGACAATGGCCGGGAATGCATCTTTTCTCTGAGGATGCAGGGCCATCATGTTGTCAACGCTTCCGATGGACTTCCTGGGCGGCATAACCTTCCAGTTATGTATCTCTTCCGAAAGATCGACCAGAGCCTCGAAAGCAGCGTCGGGATTCTTTGTCTTGGCGTTGATGCCCATACCGAGTATATCAACGAAGGTAGCCTTTATTCCGGTAGGACCGGCGGGAACTTCACGAACCACGCACTTGAAGTTTTCAACCCTTGTATCGAGAGAGTCGGCGGCTCCGCCCATGAACATTGCAACCTGTCCGTCGCGGAACATCTGGTCAAAGCCCCTGTCCCTGATGGTCTGCTGTGAAGGTGATACGCCGGAGTTAATAAGTTCGCTGTAGAACTTGAAGCCTTTCATTGCTTCAGGAGTATCGATAGGAGAACTGCTGAAGTCTTCGGCAATGACTTCTCCGCCTGCCTGCCAGATGAACATCTGTACCGGCGGCCAACCGTTCAGCGTGAATCCCCACTGTACGATATTGTTCTTGTCAAATCCGCTTTCGCCAAGGGTTTTGCCATTCTTGTCTATGGTCAGTTTTCTGGCTGCTTCCATGAAAGTATCCCAGTTCCAGTTGCTGTCGATGGTTATACCGGCTTTGTCCAGTGCATCCTGGTTCACATAGAGAACAACAGGCTGCATGATCCACGGAATGCCGTATATCTTTCCGTCAACCTTGAAGGGATCGAAAGCTGCATCATAGTAATCGTCCAGGTTTGCTGCGGGCTTGTCGGAATTCTTCATCCTGTCAGTGATGTCAAGCATAACGCCTCTTGCAGCCAATTGGGCTCCCCTCGATGCGCTGACCCAGAAAAGATCGGGGCCTGCGGATCCTGAGAGCTGCGCAGTCAGGCGGGTATCATAATCGGCAGGATTTGAATCCTGGGTAATAACATAGGTGGTTGAACTTGCGTTCAGCTTATCAAGGATTGCTTGCAGTTCTGCTGCTTCTTCAGCACCAGCCCAGGTGGAAAGCTTGATTTCTACTTTTTCTGTCTTTCCCTGTGTTGTGTCATTTGAACCAGATTGTGTTCCGGATGTTCCGGCTGATGTACTTGGCTGTGTTGATGTTTGGCCGCCGGTGTTGCTGGATCCACATGCGGAAAAGAGAATAGAAATTACCAAAAGTACCGTACACAACAGACTTAAGCGCTTCACAAGATATCCCTCCTAAAATTTTAACTTTACGTTATATATCTGTTGACAAATATAATTATATTTAATTTTAGGAGATATTCAACTCTATTTTACTTTAATTATATTAGATTTTACTTTAATTTTGACTCTGTGTCATAATCCTGACAGAGTCGCGCTCTACCAGTCTGACGGGCAGCCGGATATGTCTCTGGATATAGTCAGGGTTTTGGACCTTGGACAATAATTCCCTCACAGCAGTGGCTCCCATTTCGACTTTTTCTATGCGCATGGTCGTAAGCCTCGGCTCAGTCATCGAGCAGATGTCAATATCATCAAAGCCGATAACTGATACATCTTCAGGCACCTTCTTCCCCAAAGCCTTCAGCGCATTGATAAGGACGAAGGCAGTGGAGTCGTTGGCGCAGAACCATGCCGCAGGATACCTTTTTATATTTTTCAGCCTGTCTGTGAGAGCCTGGAAATCATTTTCAAGGACGATCCGCTCAATGTTCTCGGTGAAACAGTATTCCATCTCACAGGGTATGTTATTATTTTTCAAAGCATCCAGGAACCCAAGCCACCTTTCATAAAAGCTCCTTGCGATGTTGATGTCCCCCAGGAACCCGATGCTTTTATGCCCGCACTGGATAAGGTATTCGACGGCCATGTAGGCTCCGTCATAGTTTTGTGTCATTACCGCGCCGGTCACCACCGACGATGAAGCGTAGTCGATAAGAACTATGGGTATTTTATATGATTTGAGCAGCTTGAGAAAATCATCGCTGATATGGCCCAAAACAAGTATTCCTTCCGCTTTTCCCCTTTCAATGCTGAGAGGAATATCATACTTGTCCCTGTTAATGAAATTGATGATCGTGTCGAACTTGTTTTTCTTGGCCTCGTTTTCGATTCCGAGGATGACTTTTGGATAGAACCTGGTATCCTTGAATACCTTTTCTTCAAGCATTACGCAGATACTGCTGAGATGCTTCTTCTTTTCCGACCCTTTCATCTGGTCCAGGTAACCCAGGCTGTCAGCCACCGTCAGCACTTTCATCCGGGTTTCGTCACTTACTCCGACTTTATTTTTTAACGCCAGCGAAACTGCATTAACGGATATTCCCAGTTTGTCGGCGATATCTTTCATACGAATTTTTTTCTTGTTCATATCCAACCCCCGTCCATTAGCTTAATTAATAATCTACTATAAAGTTGTTGATAATTCAAGTATTTTTCACTTTAATATTACTTGACAGAAAATAAAAGTAACGGCTCATTCATGTTTTTTCTGCCATCAGGTGCAATGAACACAAATGTAATATATCCGTATATTTTGAATAGCCTATATAAATATTAACATAAGCATCATATATTTTTACAATAACTTAAGCAGACAGCAAAAAACCGCCAAAGGTTTTTAAACCCCTGACGGTTGTGTAAATACGAAAGCAAATTCGATTGCATGTTGACAAATTATCTCTTGGAGAACTGGGGTGCGCGGCGTGCTCCCTTCAATCCGTACTTCTTTCTTTCCTTCATTCTTGGATCGCGGGTCAGATAACCAGCTTTCTTAAGTACAGCCTTGTATCCTTCATCAGCCTTGACCAGTGCTCTTGCGATACCATGGCGGATTGCGCCTGCCTGGCCGGTAAAGCCACCGCCCTTAACATTTATAATGGCGTTGAATTTTCCCAATGTATTAGTAAGAACCATAGGAGATCTGCAGATAACCTTCAGGGTTTCCAGCCCGAAATAATCATCAATGGACCTGTCATTTATGATAAACTCACCGTTTCCGGGTACGAGCCTGCACCTTGCAACGGACTTCTTTCTTCTCCCTGTACCGTAATACTGTACCTTTGCCATTTACTAATCCTCCTCCATTAAATATTGAGCTCAAGCACTTCGGGCTTCTGGGCCTGATGATTATGCTCAGGGCCGGCATATACTTTAAGCTTCTTGAACATAGCGCGTCCCAGGCTGTTCTTTGGAAGCATTCTCTTAACGGCAAGCTCGAACGCCTTAGCCGGCTGTTTAGCCAGGAAATGCCTGTAGCTTACTTCCTTCAGATGCCCTACCCAGCCTGTATGGCGCCTGTACATTTTCTTATCAAGCTTTTTGCCTGTCAATACTACCTTATCGGCATTGACAACTATAACAAAGTCGCCTGTGTCAACATTGGGCGTATATATGGGCTTATGCTTGCCGCGAAGTATTTTTGCAACTTCGCTTGCCGCACGACCAAGAACCTTGCCCTTGACGTCAACAACATACCATTTCTTTTCGACTTCCTGTGCCTTAGCCATAAACGTCTTCATTGGGTAACCTCCTCATAATATGCTGAACGGGATATTCCCTCTTTCAACTTCAAATAAACAGCTTCTAAAACAAAACAACACTGCATTGCGTGCAGCGTTGTTTATTGTAATATAGATGTTATACAGATGTCAAGATGAAAATCCGTTAAATTTAAAATACATCTCTCTATCTTAAATATTTGCTCTTTTTTTCTCTTTTTCTCTTATTATTTCACTTACCGTCCCATTTTTCAGGGACGGACCTTTTTACTCGTTCTTGATTATGCAATTTTCTGTAAACCTGCGTGCCTGCTGCGATTCAAGGCGGGCTCATTTTCCTTCAAAATGTGTCATCAGGACCGTCCCCGTGGCACAAGTGTGCCAAAAGAACCGTCCCTATGACAATATTTTGATCTTGCCGTCTTCGTAGGTTATGGTGACCGAGTCGCCTTCCCTGACGGTGCCTTCCAGTATGGCCTCGGCAAGCTTGTCTTCAATCTGTTCCTGGATGGTTCTCTTAAGCGGCCTTGCCCCGTAAGTCTTGTCATAGCCCTTCTCGGCAAGATAATCCCTTACCTCTTCGGTAAACGTAACTTTTATGTTGTTCTGTTCCATCCTCTTTGCTGTCTCGTTCAGCATCAATGATCCTATGCGCTTGATCTCATCCCTGGAGAGCGGATGGAACACGATTATCTCGTCAACACGGTTGATGAACTCAGGACGGAAGGTCTTTTTCAGTTCGGCCAGGACATTTTTCTTCATGTCTTCATAATCCCTGGCGGCATTTTCCTCGATCGCTCCGAAGCCAAGTTTCTTGGGTTCCACGATATCTCGGGCACCCACGTTCGAAGTCATGATTATTACCGTATTCCTGAAGTCCACGGTTCTTCCGGTTGAATCGGTCAGCCTGCCGTCGTCCAGTATCTGGAGCAGCATGTTGAACACATCGGGATGGGCTTTTTCGATCTCGTCGAACAGGACAACCGAGTAAGGCTTTCTCCTGACCTTTTCGGTCAGCTGCCCGCCTTCGTCATAACCCACGTAACCGGGCGGCGAGCCTACCAGCCTTGAAACGCTGTGCTTTTCCATGTACTCGGACATGTCAATCCGTATCATAAGGCTCTCGTCACCGAACAACGCCTCGGCAAGGGCCTTGGAAAGCTCGGTCTTGCCCACGCCGGTAGGTCCGGAGAATATGAACGAGCCCACGGGGCGCCTGGGATCCTTCAGCCCGACCCTTCCGCGCCTTATTGCCCGGGCAACAGCGTTCACCGCGTCTTCCTGGCCTATGACCCGTTTGTGGAGTTCGGCCTCAAGGTTCTTAAGACGCTCGGTCTCCTCCTGGGCAAGACGGCTTACGGGTATACCTGTCCAGGAACCGATGATCTCGGCGATCTCATCCTCGGTAACGACCTGCGTGTTCTTCGAGTTCTCCATCTGCCAGGCTTCCTTCTTCCTGGCCAGTTCCTCCTTGAGCTTGTTCTCCTCGTCCCGAAGCTGAGCTGCCTTTTCGAATTCCTGGCTGACGATGGCATCTTCCTTCATCTTGTGGATCTCGTCTATCCTGTCCTCAAGATCCTTCAGATCGGGAGGGGCGGTAAAGCTCTTCAGCCTTACTTTGCTTGAAGCCTCGTCGATCAGGTCGATGGCCTTGTCAGGCAGGTACCTGTCGTTTATATACCTGGATGACAGCTTGACCGCAGCCTCAATGGCCTTGTCAGTAATCTTCACCTGGTGGTGGGCTTCGTACTTGTCACGAATACCCATCAGGATCTGTATCGCTTCCTCCTGGGTTGGCTCAGATACCGTTATTGGCTGGAACCTGCGCTCGAGGGCGGCATCCTTCTCGATATGCTTCCTGTATTCATCGAGGGTAGTAGCCCCGATGATCTGGATTTCGCCTCTCGCCAGCAGGGGTTTTAAAATATTCGCCGCGTCGATGGCCCCTTCGGCGGCTCCCGCTCCCACTATTGTATGGAGCTCGTCTATGAAAAGTATTACATTGCCTGCATTCCTGATTTCCTCAATGGATTTTTTGAGCCTGTCTTCGAATTCGCCCCTGTATTTGGCACCTGCCACCATTGATGACAGGTCAAGGGTAACCACCCGCTTGCCCTTCAGGGTCTCGGGCACGTTCCCCTCGACGATCTTATGGGCAAGTCCTTCGCAGATGGCGGTCTTTCCAACGCCCGGCTCGCCTATGAGGCAGGGGTTGTTCTTGGTCCTCCTGCTCAGTATCTGGATCACACGCTCTATTTCCTTGTCCCTGCCGATTACCGGGTCCACCTTTCCTTCCCGGACCATTTCCGTCAGATCCCTGCCGAACTGGTCCAGGGTAGGAGTCTCCACCTCAGTCACCTGGGGTTTTGCCTGGACTGCCGCCATGGGAGTATCCTCGCTCAGCATGGTTAAAATATTCTCGTAAAGTTTACGGATATCGACCCCCAGGTCAACCAGTATCCTGACCGCGACGCTTTCTCCCTCACGCATGATTGCAATGAGCAGATGCTCGGTTCCGATATAGTTCTGACCCATCCTCCTCGCTTCGGCGTAGCTGAGTTCCAGGACACGCTTCGTCCGGGGAGTGTAGGAAGGGTTAGGAACCGAGCCGTCCCCGCCGCCTATAAGCTCCAATATCTTCTGGCTGATCCTTTCATCAGTCACCCCATTGGAGGAAAGGACGTTAGCGGCTATTCCCGTGCCTTCCTTGGCAAGGCCCCAGAGTAGATGCTCCGTACCTATATAAGAATGGCCGAAAGCCACTGCGCATTCCCTTGCCAGCATCAGCGCGGCTTCGGCTTTTTTGGTAAATTTCCCGAATATCATGTATTTCACCTCTTAATAATCATTTGTCCGGTAAGTATATTGATCTTTTACCTCGGTTTTGCTTTTTCTTCTATTCTCCTTCTCACGTACTCTGCCCTTATGATGTCCCGGTCGTCGGGTTTCAGGGCTTTTCCGGCATATTTCTGGAGGCTTCCCGGCTGTATCGTGAGCATCAGTTCGTTTACGTCCGTTTCAGTAAGCTCGTCTATCAGGCCAAGGTTGATCCCGAGGCGTATGTCGGATAATCTCTTAAGCGCTTCTTCGGAGGTCAGTATCCTTGAATAGCGCAGGGTCCCGTAAGATCTCATTATCCGGTCCTCCAGCCTTGCCCCGTTTTTCTTGAGCAGTTCCGACCTTAATAGTCTTTCCTGTTCTATTATTTGGATTCCTATGTTCTTGATGCTCAGGACAATATCTATTTCGCTCCTGCCAAGGGTTATCTGGTTCGAGAGCTGGTACATGTTACCATAGGCTTCGGTATTCTCGCCATACAGCCCTCTCACCGCCAGGCCAAGTTTTCCGCAGGATTCAAGGACCGTCCTTATATATCCTGTCATGGTCAGGGCGGGAAGATGGAGCATCAGCGACGCTCTTACCGCGGTTCCCACGTTCGTCGGGCAGCTTGTCAGGTAGCCTATGGTATCGTCAAAGGCGTATTCCACGCTTTCAGCGATTATATCATCCAGCCTGTTGCACAGGTCGAACACTTTTTCAAGCTGCATTCCCGAGGCGAGACACTGTATCCTCAGGTGGTCTTCCTCGTTAATCATGATGCTGATCTGTTCGTCATCACTTATCAGGACACCTGCCATAAGGCTGCTTTCGGCCAGTTCCTTGCTGACCAGGTGCTTCTCTACCAGAACCTGTCGTTCTATTGGAGTCATGTCCCTGACCAGGAACAGCGACAGTTTCTCCTTAAGGTCGGGATGATCCCTGAACAGGGCTTCCTGGGTTTCTTTTATTATGTTTTCCTGGTCCTCCAGGGTGCTTCTACCGGGGAAAGGATAATTACTGAAATTCCTTGCCAGGCGTACCCTGCTGGAAACCACAATATCCGAATCAGGGCCAGGATCGATATACCACTTGCTCATAGAATACCCCCCATCCCGGCCTGGAGAGCCTTTATTTTATCGCGTATCTCGGCAGCCCTTTCATATGCCTCGTTCTTGATGCAATCGGCAAGTTCCTGCCTGAGCTGCTCGATCTGCAGCTCGTTTGCCTGCCTTGCGCCGGCCTTGTGGGGATTCTTTCCGCAGTGCCTGGTATTCCCCTGTATCCGGTTCAGAAGAACCTGCATGGGCTCGAAGAACACCTCGTAACACTTGCTGCATCCCATTCTTCCCGTGCTGTTGAACTCTTCTATGGTCATTCCGCACCTGTCACAGGCAAGCTCCTTCCCCTCATCGAACTCCTCGCTCTGGAAAGCCAACAGGCCTGTGAGCAGGGAATTCAGATCGATCTTCAACCCTTCCTGTCCTGCGCACTGTCTGCACACGTACATCTTTGTTTTAAAGCCATTGACTATCCGGGTAAAATAAACAGTTGCCTCCCTTTGTTTGCATATCTGGCAAAGCGGCATAAAGCCTCACCTCCGTTAGTGTACCGTAAGGCTCATCAGCATATGCTTAAGAATAGTGGCCCGGATCTCATCCCTTTTTTCAATTGGGACTTCCGTAAGGACCTTGTCGGATGTGGCCGCTTTCATGAGCATAGCTTCACGCGGTTCTATAATATTATAATCAACGAAGTTGTTGATAAATACCTCTGAAGTCAGCTGAGATATCCTGTCTCCTATGGAGGTTATTATGTGCATCAGGTACTCGCCCGGCGACTCGATGCTTATCCTCTTGATGCTGATATAGCCTCCGCCGCCCCTGCGGCTTTCGACATAATAGCCTTTATCCGCGGTAAAACGCGTGGAAATGACATAATTTATCTGTGAAGGAACACAGTTGAACTTGCTTGCAAGCTCGTTCCTCTGTATTTCAACGGAGCCTTCTTCCTCGTTTATCAGCGTCTTCAGAAATTCTTCAATTATATCACTGAGCCTCGCCATAGCACCACCTCTTTCTCTTTTTGACTATCTCTGACTATTAAAATTATATAACATTTTATTTCCTTTATCAAGCCACCCGGGAATGAGTAACGGGGACGGAGGTTTTTACTCATTTTGAGTAAGAGGGACAGAGGTGCCTTCGTAATGAGTAATAAGGACGAGTATTTTGCGTATTTTAAGTAAATTCCTCCGTCCCACGTGCGCAAAAATGTGCAAAAGTCACCGTCCCCTTTGCACACTATTGACTTTTGATAGTTAGTCTTTGCGCATTCATACAAAAGGACTGAATCCGGTGATTACCGAATTCAGTCCCAAGTAACCTAATAATTAAACTGTTCAATTTTGGGGTACAGTTCAAAATTGGTATAACCCTCCGCCCCCGTTGCACAAAAATGTGCCAAAGTCTCCGTCCCTCATGCGCATTCTCATTCTTCATCTGCTTCCTTGTTGCGTGCGGCTTCGGCGATAACCTTTTCAGCCACGTTCGGGGGAGCTTCCTCGTAACGCTCGAATTTCATGGTGTACCAGCCCCTGCCCTGGGTCATGGAACGGAGGTCGGTAGCGTACCTGAGCATTTCAGCCTGCGGAACTTCGGCAACAACCTGCTGTATCCCGTGCTCATGGGGATTCATGCCCAGGACTCTGCCCCTGCGCTTGTTCAGGTCTCCGATTATATCACCCATGTAATCGTCGGGGATATATACTTCAACATGGCAAATGGGCTCCAGCAGAACCGGGTTGGCCTGCTTCATGCCTTCCTTGTATGCCAGGTTGGCAGCAATCTTGAACGCCATTTCCGAGGAGTCGACTTCATGGTATTTACCGTCGACCAGGGTAGCCTTCAGGTTAACGACCGGGTAACCTGCCAGAACGCCTTTCTGCATGCTCTCCCTGAGGCCCTTTTCAACGGCTGGGAAGTACTGCTTGGGAACAGCGCCGCCAAAGATCTTTTCCTCGAATACCAGGTCCTCTGTCGGGCCGGGCTCGAACTCGATCCATACATCAGCAAACTGACCGTGGCCGCCGCTCTGTTTCTTGTGCTTGCCTTCAACCTTGACCTTTTTCTTGATGGTTTCACGGTAAGGAGTTATCGGAGTTACAAGATCAACTTCAACCCTGAATTTATTTTTCAGTTTGCTTGTGATAACATCCAGGTGCTGATCTCCCACGCCATAAATAACGGTCTGCTTTGTTTCGGTGTTGAGAACCATTTTAAAGGTTTTATCCTCTTCCAGGATCCTGCTGAGACCGCTGCCGATCTTGTCTTCGTCACCCTTGGCCTTCGGTTTTATAGCCATTCCGAGCATCGGTTCAGGGAATTCTATAGGCTTGACCATGACTGCGTTTTCCTTTGTTGCAAGGGTATCGTTGGTGTCGGTCACAGACAGCTTGGAAACGCCGCCAATGTCTCCTGCAACAAGCTTGTTCACACTTATCTGCTGTTTGCCTTTCATGATGAAGATGCCTGATATTTTCTCGGCCTTTTCTTTATTTACATTATATACGCTGCTGTCAGGCAGAAGCGTACCGGATATGACCTTAATGAATGATATCTTGCCCACGAACGGGTCTGCGATGGTCTTGAACACCTGGACCACCAGGGGCTCTTTCTCGCCGATCTTAATCTCGACAGGCTCTTTTGTGGAAGCGTTCAGAACCTGGAATGTACCCTTCTCGCAATGAGCGGGCATATATTTCACGATGGCGTCCATGAGGAGCCCTGTTCCGATCTTCTGTGTTGAAACCGCGCACAAAACCGGAGCAATGCTTCCTGATTTAACACCGTTGCTTATTCCTTTTTCTATTTCATCCTCGGTGAACGGATCCCCGTTGAAATATTTCTCCATGAGTTCTTCATCGGTTTCGGCAACCGCTTCGGCAATGCCTTCCCTGTAACTTTCAACATCGCTTGCCAAATCCGCGGGAATTTCACCAAAGGTTATGTCCTTGCCGTTAAAATAAACTGCTTTCATTTTGGGTATGTCAACGATTCCCTTGACTTTGCCGTTCTCTGTGATCGGAACCTGAAGTGCAATGACACTGTTTCCGAATTTCTCTTTCAGTTGGTTGAACACCTTATTGAAATCGGCATGTTCTTCGTCAAGCTTGCTTACCACAAACATCCTGGGAAGCTTTCTTTCATTGACCGCTGACCAGGCTTTCTCAGTACCTACCTGGAGCCCGTCCTTGCCGCCCGCAAGGATAACTGCGCCATCGGCTACGCCGAGTCCTTCAAGCATTTCGCCGACAAAATCGAAATAACCGGGAGTATCAATGATATTGATCTTTGTGTCTTTCCATTCAGCAGGAGCAATAGCTGTCGCAATTGAGAATTTTCTCTTGATTTCTTCAGGATCATAGTCCATTACAGTGTTTCCGTCGACAACGCTTCCCAAACGGTCTGTCGCTCCGGCCAGGTTAAGCATCGATTCGGCAAGCGTTGTCTTTCCCGCGTTGCCATGTCCCAGGAGACATATGTTGCGTATCTTTTCACAGCCATAGTCTTTCATATCAATTCCCCCTCATGAGTTAATCTGCACAAACTCATCCAGCTAACTTATGTAAGTTGCACAAAAATGAGATTCGAGCTTGAATAGTGTTAGGAGTATTATATCAGATATATAACCCTGAATCAATTTTTTATACACCAAACACTTGAAATCAGGCAATTTCATTTATTTAACCCCGGATTCCTTTTCAAAACCTGAATAAATATCCGAGAACTCGATATGTACCCTTTGGACACCGTTATATGACGTTATGTGCCTGTATCCTTCCTGGGACTCATGGACCGATAAGAATACAGACTGGTCAAGAACCTTTATGGGAAGCATGACACAGAATTCGCTGCCCACATTTTCACGACTCTTAACGCTGATTTTGCCCCCATGGGCTTCAACAAACGCTTTTACAAGATATAACCCTAATCCGGTGCCTTCCTTGTTCCTTACCAGGTTCTCGTCCCTGTTGAAGATATCAAAAATCCTGTTCAGCTTACTTTCAGGGATGCCCACCCCTGTGTCTTTCACGGTAAGGAGCACATTGTCATTGTCTTTTGCAAGCATTACTTTTATTGTGCCATTTTTGTCAGTAAACTTGACCGCGTTGGATATAAGGTTCAGAAGGATCCTTTCTATCATGTCAGGATCGCAGGCGATTACCTGGCTTTCCAGGGATGATTCAAATACGAGGTTTATGCCCTTTGATTCGGCGTATTTTGTCACCGAGAGGGTGATCTCCCTGGCCAGTTCAACTATGTCATAATTGATAAGTTTCGCTTTGAGGTATCCGCTGTCATGACGGCAGATATCAAGCAGGTTGTTGATAAGTCTTAACATCCTGTAGCAATTCTGTCGGATCAGGTTTATCTGGAAAGGCACTTTCTTTTTATATTCTACGGTATCAAGGTTGTCTCTGTAAATGTCAATGAGCTGTACTGAGGAAAATATCACATTGAGAGGAGTCTTTATCTCATGGGACAGGCTCGCTATGGTCCCGGCTGTTCCCTTTCCCAGGTTTTCTATACTGTCGGCCATCCTGTCAAAATCCCGGGCAAGCAATCCTATTTCATCATTGCTTTTTATGTTGGTTCTTGCCGAATAGTCACCTTCCATAATCTTTTTGGCAGTATCCTGCAGGATCCCGACGGGCTTTGTTATATACCGCGAGAAAAAAATCATGGAAATTGATGTTATCAGCAGGATTGCGGCGAAAGTGATCAGTTCTTCAACTGCAATATGTTTATTAAAGACAGATATCGATATATCAGGAATGGCCAGACCCAGGGCTTCTGTATAATGATGTGCTCCCGGCATGAAAATTACTCTCAATGCAGCGACAGAGGTTATTATTGCATTAACCATGATTAATAGCTTTATTCTGATACTCGAAATCTTAGTCATACTTCCCTCCTTGGAGACAGAAAAGTAAGCAAGCTATCAAGCTACAGTAATATCATCTAGTAAATGCAATAATAGTCTTTGGGAGTATTATTATTATTATAAGCATATAATGTACCTGATATCAAATTATTTCTATTATTAGCCAAATTTCTATCAGGATCAGCTATTGGAAACAAAGAGAAGGAATGAGTATTTCCCACTCTCATTCCCTCTGAAATAAAAAATATACTTTTAAATTAATGGGATACGTTTGTGTGTAAGGATATTATTCCGCTACTCTTGCTGAAACGTTCACCTGGATATTTCCTCTTGTGGCATTGGAGTATGGGCATACATAATGTGCTTCCTGTACCAGTTTATCCGCTTCTTCCTGCGAAACCCCTGAAATAATGCCCGTTATGTCTGCCGTAAGCTCGAATCCGCCGCTTTCATTTTTGCCTATCCCGACCGTCACTTCGACAGCAGGTGTCGGAATTGGCAGCTTCTTTTCCCTTATTACATGCTGCAAAGCGCTGCCGAAGCAGGCCGCATATCCGGCTGCAAAAAGCTGCTCAGGATTTACTCCGTCTTTTTTTGTCCCTCCCATTTCAACAGGGGGTGACATCTCAAATTCAAGGGCGCTGTTTTCAACAACGACCTTACCGTTTCTACCCTTTGTTGAAACCGCTTTTGCTCTATACATAACTTCCATAACAATACCTCCGTTTCGTTTCGTTAGATTATTCTAACTTAATATAGTATATACCCTTAATTATGAATAAATAACAAAACGATACTCGTTGTCATCCTGAGGAAATTCGTTCCCTCCGGCCTGGAAGTTACGTGCTGTTTATATATTGATACTATCGTTTAACCCTTGCATTGCCATGCCAGATGTTCCAAATCTGCTCTTCATCCGTAGGCTGGGCATAGTCGGTCAGGAACGTTGTTGCCAGCGCACCGCTTGCCCATCCGAACTGAACCCATTTTTCAGGTTCCCACTCTTTAAGTATTCCATACAGCAATCCGCCGACGAATGCGTCTCCGCCGCCAATTCTGTCCAGAACATGGATTTCACGGGGTTCTACTACATACCAGTTATCCCCCTCAAACATTATAGCTCCCCACAGGTGATTATTGGCGTCAATAACCTGTCTGAGTGTGGTGGCATATACAGACGCATGAGGATAAGCTTTCCTGACACGGTTGATCATGCCCTTGAAGCTTTCAATCTTTGAGGCTATATCTTTTCCTCCCGCTTCGGGGCCTTCAATACCCAGGCAGAGCTGGAAGTCCTCTTCATTTCCTACTAGAATATCAGCTATACTTGCAATTTCAGAGAATATATTCCTGAGTTCATCTTCCCTGTCTTTCCAGAATGATGCCCTGTAATTCAGATCAAAAGATATCCTCGTTCCGTATTTTTTCGCCGCTTTTGCAAGTTCAAGGCAGAATATCCCTGTCTCATGGGAAAGCGCAGCAATAAGGCCTGATATATGAAGAATCTGAACTCCTTCCCTGCCGAAAAGCCTGTCCAGATCGAAATCCTTGACATTCAATGTCCTTCCGACCTCACCAGCCCTGTCGTTGAACACCATTGGTCCTCTTGCTCCAAACCCGGTGTCGGCAATATTGATTTGGTGACGATATCCCCAGGGGCCGCCCTGTGGCACTTCCTTGCCTTCATATTCTATATTCCTTGATTTCAGGTTGCTTTTTATTAAGGCCGCAATAGGGCTGTCTTTTACAAACGTGGTAAGAGCCTTCACACGGAGCCCGAGATATGACGAGATACTTGCCACATTTGTCTCAGCGCTGGTTACGTACATAGAAAAAGACTCGCTGCAATGAATAGGCTGGTTGTCTTTGGGTGTTAACCTGAGACCCATGCTTGTAGGAACAACCAATGAATAAGTAAAATCCTTGCGCAATTCCATTTGATACTCCTCCTAAACCTTAATATTAAAAATATTAGAATACATTGTTATAAAAAAGATCCCGGATCATGCTTTTTTATTTTTCAAACAAACTTTTTCTTGCCCAGAGACCAATTGCCGGATTGCTTATAAAGAAGATTTCTTCGCCGTTATCAAGTGTATTGAATCCATCCTTCAGCTTTGCCGGGTTATATTTCTCAACAGCTTCAGCAAAAGGCATGTATTTATAATTCACTCCCTCGATCTCCTCTTTACTCAGTTTTTCAACTGCATAGGTGACACTGAATCTGCCGTCGGATGAGCCGTGGATAATGTGTGCGGCCGCGGACAGGTTCTCCTTAAGATCGTCGTTTGCCTTGTAATATTCCAGAATCTTCATCTTGCCTACATACCCGTATTTCCGGACTATTTTGTCTATGGCATCATCTTCACCGAACTTTCTGACACCTGGTGCTAAAATAATCAGCTCACCGCCGTCGGCAATCGCCATTCGCGTCCTGTAAATAGCCTTGCCCCCCACCCAGGTGCTTTTAAATTCTCTCTCATCAAGATAAACAACCACTTTCTCAAGAGGTTTGTCCACAAATGTAAGGTTTTTCTGCTGGCTTAATTTGACCGCTTCCTCAAACAGTTTACGTTCCCGGCCAATAAAGAGTCCTTCCAGATTTACATTTCCCCCGGTTACGGTAGTCACCGTAAGCACATACATAAGGGGAATGTCTTTAAGGAAATGCTCCTCCGCATAATCAAAGACCTTTCGGACAGGAGAATGATCACGTCCCATCATCCTCTCCATGCCGTATACTGCGCCAAGAAAATGGGAACGGTCGATTATTGACTTGCCGCCGCAGCCTACCAGGATATTTTTCGTATAATTGGCCATGCCTACAACTTCGTGAGGCACAACCTGGCCAATTGAAATAATCAGATCATAGGTCTTGTCCAGGAGTCTTTTGTTAACTTCAACGTCGATGGAGTAATCAATGAGTCCTTCTGAAACCTCTTTGACAAACTCTGACGGAACAGTGCCGACTTTAACAACATCGGTGCGCCAATTATGAGTTATCACCGACGAATAAGGAATATCCGGTCCAAAAAACTCCAGGCACTCTTCTTCGGTCAAAGCCTCATGGGTTCCGACTGCAGGCATTATATCCACCTGGCATTTGTCTTTCAGTATATTGTAATACATTGCGGCAATCTTTCCCGCATATGAATGAAGACGTGTTAAATCCGGCGGAAGAAGAAGCACTTTTGAAAGCTTCCTGCCTTCAATTGATTTCTTAAGCGATTCTTTAAGGACATCATCCGATATGGAGCGGTTGTCGGCCGCTTTTACTGAAATGTTCAATTCGGTTCACCTACCTTTATCATACTGAGCGAAGTGAATGACCCTTTACAGGTTCTTCAGCAGCTGCATTTTCTCCTAATGGCATATCACGTGTCCTGAGGCAACCCCGAAACAGGCGCGCAATATACTTCATGCATGGTATGTGCTCACACTCCTGAGTACGCCGAAAAACCGCCGTCGACAGGCACAACAATACCTGTTACGAATTCCGACCCTTCCGAGCACAGCCACAGCAGTGTCCCTATCAATTCTTCCGGTTGTCCAAGACGACCCATGGGCGTCATATTAAGGATTTTTTTCGTCCTCTCGGTTGGAGTCCCGTCTTCATTAAACAGAAGGCTTCTGTTTTGCTCAGCCGCAAAAAACCCCGGCGCTATGGCATTAACACGGATTCCGACCTTTGAGAAATGCACCGCCAGCCACTTGGTGAAATTTGACACCGCTGCCTTGACTCCGCTGTACGCAGGTATTTTGGTCAGCGGGTTGAACGAATTCATGGAAGAAATATTTATAATGATTCCCTTCCGGCCTATCATGTCGCGAGCAAACACCTGGGTGGATATGAAAGTCCCCAGAAAGTTCAGACCAAAAATTGATTCTATCGCCTTGGGGTCAAGATCGAAGAAGGTAACCAGGTTGTCCTTTCCTGCAGCATCTTCCATGAAAAAATATTCTTTTGTCGTCGTTCCCTTCGGGTCGTTACCCCCTGCGCCGTTTATCAGAATGTCGCACGGCCCAAGCTTTTCATTCACAACCGCATGCGCCGCCTTTATACTTTCCGGCACGGTAACGTCGCCCGAAATTCCTATTGCCGTTCCGCCTTCGTTGATTATTTCCTCCGCGACCAGCTTTGCTTTAGCCTCGGTCCGGTTGATGACCGCTACCTTTGCACCGCACTGGGCAAGTGCCTTTGCAAAACAACTGCAGAGTACTCCTCCTCCTCCGGTCACAACAGCGACCTTATCCTTGAGATCGATCCTGAAAGGCAGTTTCATAATATCACCTCCTCAGCGCTATGCATTATAGGTCGAAGCTGAGGTGCTTCCACCATGCCCGGTCCAGTTGGTATGGAAAAATTCGCCGCGCGGTCTGTCTACTCTTTCATAGGTGTGAGCCCCGAAGTAATCTCTCTGGGCTTGCAAAAGGTTCGCCGGCAATCTTTCGCATCTGTAACCGTCATAGTAGCCAAGGGCAGATGACAATGCCGGAACCGGAATACCGTTAAGTATTGCCTGGGACACAACCATTCTCCAGCCTGCCTGGGATTTTTCAATCTTTTCTTTAAAGAACGGGTCCAGCAGGAGATTGGTTAAGTTCGGATTTTTATCGAAAGCTTCCTTGATTTTGCCGAGAAATACCGACCTGATGATGCAGCCTCCGCGCCACATAAGCCTCTTTTACTTGTCTATACACCCCATCAAACATGACACTGTCATGAACATTCCCGGCTGACACATCAGCCTTT
>ENA-OWPA01000136-OWPA01000136.1-bioreactor-metagenome-genome-assembly--contig:-NODE-136-length-134350-cov-11.346131_pt1 | contig 134350 bp, 137 predicted proteins | sample MGYA00238139_ERZ651803 | MGnify/ENA primary metagenome ERZ651803 (study PRJEB26909, sample SAMN07631231) | bioreactor metagenome | isolation source: Switchgrass digestor | place: USA: Dartmouth...
CTTAAAACATTATCAGAAATTCCGAAGTGAGTCACTCTTTTTTATTATGTTTGGGCAATTAATTTTACAACTTACCTTAGGTACAAAAAAATAGGCTAAAATAATTAGCCTACTTTTGGCGGTTATAGCAGCCACCATTACATTTACCACAACATTTATTACAGTCATTTAATCTAGGTTCTCCAATTATATATTCAATTATATTATATACGTTTTTCAATAACCTTTCATAATCTTTCTTTGCTTGTAAATAAGCTTTTAATAGATTATCATCATAAGATTTATCGTCTTGATTTAAAATCTCTTCTTCTATACTTTTTAAAGTATTGAACTCTAGTGAATTTACAATAGATAGACCTAATTCTCTTGCTAACATCATAGGAGTTATTTTTTTATCTTCCATCAGCTAAAGTTCCTTCCAATGTCCATGTTTTTGCATTATCAATTCTTACATTTACTATTTTACCAATTAAATTCGCACTTCCTTTAAAATGTACCAATTTGTTTGTCCTAGTTCTCCCACTTAATACTGTTGAATCGGTTTTGCTAATTTCTTCCACCAAAACTTCTTGGATTGTATTTACAAGTCTCATATTCCTTTCATGACTTATAGGATTTAGAACATCTAGTAATTGCTTAAATCTTTTATGCTTAATCTCTTCAGGAACTTGATCTGCCATTTTAGCAGCAGGAGTTCCTTCTCTAATAGAATATAAGAAAGTAAAAGCTGAATCAAATTTTGCTTTTTTTACTACATCAATAGTGTCGATGAAATCTTCATCAGTTTCTCCTGGGAATCCAACAATAATATCAGTAGTTAATGAAATATCAGGAATTTCACTTCTTATTTTATCAACTAGTTCAAGATATTGTTCCTTGGTATATTTTCTATTCATCAATTTTAAAATTCTGTTGCTACCTGCTTGAAAAGGTAAATGAATATGTTCACAGACCTTATCACAATCTCTAATTGCATAAATAAGTTCATTTGACAAATCTTTTGGATGTGAAGTCATAAACCTAATTCTCTCTATTCCGTCTATTTCATTGATTAAATATAGTAAATCAGCAAAAGTCAACTTTGATTCTAATGTTTTTCCATATGAATTGACATTTTGCCCTAGAAGAGTTACTTCTTTATAGCCTTCTTTTGCAAGGTTCTTAATTTCATCTAATATATCTTGTGGTTCTCTACTTTTTTCTCTTCCTCGTGTATAAGGAACTATGCAATAACTGCAAAAGTTATTACAGCCATACATAATGTTTACAAATGCTTTAAATCCGTATTTTCTTTTTGCAGGTAAGCCTTCTATAATTTCTTCAGCATCTTCCCAAACATCAATTATCATTTTAGTATGTTGATTATGATTTGCAATTAGTTCAGGTAATTTATGAATATTATGTGTTCCAAAAATAATGTCTACAAATCTGTATTTCTCTTTTATTATATCTCTTATTTCTCTTTTTTGCATCATACATCCACATATACCTATGATTAAATCCGGATTCGCTTTTTTTAACGCTTTCAATTCTCCAAGGTTTCCATAAACTTTAAGTTCTGCATTTTCTCTTACTAAACATGTATTTAAAATAATTATATCTGCTTCTTCCTTAATTTCTGTATTTTCATATCCTAAAGATTCCAAAATCCCAGACATTTTTTCGGAATCATGTTCGTTCATTTGGCATCCCCAGGTTAAAATTATATATTTTTTATTGCTATCTATCATTAAAATCCTCCTAATCTTTTTATACTAATTTGTATAATAACTAAAATTAACTCTATTTATTATAACAAACATCTATATAAAAAAAAAGCAAATATGTCACTATGAGTATTTGTCTATTCTTCAATTATTAACTATACAATAAAGAGAGGAAGACTGATGTGCTTCCTCCTTAATGAAAATCTTTCATTGTATATTGCAGATTTTCTGTTTCATTTATAACCTCTAAAATCGTCCTTTTTAATAATTCTTTGTCAGTTGAAAAAATTTCACAATTTGATTCTTTAGCGCTTAAATCTAAAAAAACATTTATTCCATTAATATCTTCTCGAATCTTGAGCAATTCTTTCTCATACAATCCAATATTCGCTAAAATTAGTGTTGGATAATTGATTTGCTTTAATTCAACACTAGGACAAGTATCTAAACTTTTTATTTCATACCTTGAAAAACCCGCCATTATCATTATGAGCCTTATAAGTGTAATTTTATCATAAAAATAATTATTATATTTTTTACTAAAGAAACAATTAGCAATAAAGGTTTTAATATTTTTTTTAGGATATATCCATACTATTTCATTAGAATTATTATCTTTAATTGGCTTTTTATAATCAAAAAAAGCTTTTATAAAATATCTACTGTATAATAAATCTTCTGATTTGAAATAAACCTTCTTAATATTACCTGTGTTTGTATATAATTTATATCTTAAATAATTTAAGGCTAAAAACTCAATGAAATCTTCCAATTTATTAGGATCTAGATAATTATTATAAAAATAATCTATGTTTATTGGAAAAGGTATAGTATTGCTCATAATATATGAGATTAGGCTATAACTAAACACTTCTCTTTTTATAGGATCAATCTGCTCATTTATATAGTCCTTATATATACTTATCTCTTTAGGTAAATAAGGTATCGTTTCAATATTATTAGAAAACATAATTAATTCTCCTTTCTATATCTATTTTTTGAATAAAGGAGAATTATTATATTATTGTTTTTATTCTATTTAATGAAAAACTATACATTAGAACTTTAAAAAAGGTTGTTAAGTAAATTTGTTTTAATTGGATCTTTTGGATAATTTTCTAAGAAGAAACTTATTATTCTGCTTAGTTTATATATACCAAAATCAATTTTTTCTTTATTTACAGAAGCGATACTTAACCTAAAGTAATTAGTATCTCTTTGCCAAACATCAAATAATGAACCTGGAGCTATAGTAACATTATTATTTAAGCAAAGTTTATATAGTTTATTACCAGAATATCCACTAGGCAATGAAAACCAAAAATTAAGTCCTCCTTCAGGCAAAACATATTTTATTTGCTTTGGCATATGTTTTTTAATACTTTTGATAATAGTATCATACCTTTCAGAATAAATGTTATTAACCTGTTCAATATGTTTTTGCCAAATGCCCTTTTCTAAATATAAGTGAAAAGCTCTTTGTATTAAGCTAGAGGTAGAAATATCTGAAATATGCTTAGCAGAAAGTACATCACTATAAAGCTTTTCAGGTATTATCATAAAAGCAAGCCTTAGTCCGGGCATAAAAATTTTAGAAAAACTCTTTATATATATAACTTTATCTACATTATCTAATGATTTTAATGATGTAAATCTTCCTTGTTCGAAAAGGTATAGATCACTTAGATAATCATCTTCAATAATGTAAAAATTATGTTTTTCTGCTAGTTCAATTAATTTTTTCTTTTTAGTTATAGAATAGGTATATCCTGTAGGATTTTGAAAGTTTGGCATAACATATAAAAATTTAGGTTTAAAATTTTTTAATTTATATTCTAAATCTATTAAGTCTATACCATCTTTATTTATTGGTATATCTAATATTCTTGCAGATCTAGACTTAAATACTGCTATAGCTCCTGTATATGTAGGGTTTTCAGTAAATACAATATCCCCATAATCTATTAGTGCTTTTGATAAAATATCTATTCCTTGTTGTGCTCCTGATATTATATGTACATCATTTTCATTAGCCTTTATATTAAATACAAGTAAATAGTTACTAATTGCTTTTCTAAGCTCTAAATAGCCTTGACTTTCTTGATAGGTAAAAGCTCTGCCTTTGTCTCTATCTAACACTTCATTCAGCACAATTTTAAAATCGTCTATTGGAAAAAGATCAGGCATAGGAGCAGTGCTTGCAAAATTAATTACTTCATTTTTATTATCTGAATTAATTTTTAAGTTATCAATATTAATTCCTGCTTCTTCATCTAAGAAATACATATTATTTTTTTTACTTCCAATATCCTGAACAAAGGAACCACTTCCTACTTTTTTATATATGTATCCTTCTTTTTCTAGTAAATTATAAGCATTTACTATTGTAACACTATTGACCTTAAGCTTTTCTGCTAAATATCTAATTGATGGGAGCTTTGTATGAGGTTTTAAAATATTTAATTCAATCAATTCTTTTATCTTTTCAAACAATTGGAAATATAAAAATTTGCTATCTGACTTATCCAGTTGAATATCTTCAATACGCTTCACTTTTATTCCTCCACTTTTAGTCTATTTAATACATAAAAGTTACGTCCATAATATAATCTTAACACAGCTACAACATTTTTAAAATTATTCATAAATAGTAAGAAAAAACTTATTTGTGAATACTGCATTATCTTGTATTTATCAATCGATTTAGCTTAATAAACAAAAAGCTAATTATCGTATATTTCCTCTAATATATTTAATTTTATGCAAGTATCTTATACAGTAGCCTAATAAAAAAACCTAACGTACAAGTTAGGTTTGAATTTTTTTATTACGAAATAGCCTTGAAAGCAGTCCTTTGCTGTTTTCTTGCTCTTTCCTTAATTTTTCCTTTAACTCCACTACTTGATAAGACTTTTCTTTTAGTTGCATCTTTAGCTTTATGTTTTCACAAATCAAAACATCTCTTTCATTTTTATTAATTTCATTCCTTAATTCAGCAATTTCATTTTTCAATTCATTAATTATTTTTATACCATTATCAACTTTTTCTGTTACCAAATATCCTAATTCTTCTGTTATTAATTCTTTAAATATTTCATAGATCTCTACAGGTTTTAAAGTTGTATCATTTTCTTTTTTAACTAAGGTTGTTATTGCAGCTTCTCCATTTGAAATTACTAATTCAGGAGATTTTATTATCAGTTTAATCTGCTTATTTGAAAATCCTTTTTCTTGTAATGCTTTTATGTAATTAAACATTTCTAATTCTTTATAAGTATAATACCTGTGATTAGAATTATTTCTAGGTATTTCTAGGTCAAATTCTTTTTCATAATATCTAATAACATGTGGTTGATAACCTGTTATCTCAGAAACCTCAGATATGGTATATTCCTTATTTGTATCATACATGAAAATCACCTCCCAGAAATCATATATATTTAATAGATTCTTCATTAAGTTAATATATCCTTTATCATTTTCAAGTTATTTGTCGAAAAATTCTGATAAATTTAAACACAACAATTAATATTTTGTTAAAAATCAACTTATAACTACAACTTCCAACATTGTTTTTATAAATCAAAACCACCCGCTTAGCGGGTAGTTTGTTCAGCCCTATAAGGGCATGTTACACGCTTGAACCTTAAGGCTCATTTAATAGTTCGCCAACTGCTTTATTTCTCAGGCTGCTGCTAAAGCAGCTTTTTATTTCTTATTGCCTTTTTTTACTTGCTCACCCGTAAACGGGTCTACATATTCTAGTAAACTTATTTGATCATTTGCTATATCTTCTTGTAATTGATTCCTCACATATTCTCTTATTGCTTTTTCATTACGTCCTACTGTATCTACATAATATCCTCTACACCAGAAATGTCTATTTCCATACTTATATTTTAAATTTGCATGTCTGTCAAATATCATTAGAGAACTTTTTCCTTTCAAATACCCAACTATACTTGATACGCTATATTTAGGTAGTATAGCCAGTATCATATGAATATGGTCCGAACATGCCGTAGCTTCAATTATTTCTATTCCCTTTTGCTCACATAATTTCCTTAAAATTTTTCCTATATCAGCCTTTATTTTTCCATATATCACTTGTCTTCTATATTTTGGCGCAAACACTATGTGATATTTGCAATTCCATTTGGTATGTGCTAAACTATTCTTATCCATTTCGGATAACCTCCTTTGTTATTAATTTGGTTGGCGAACCTAATTAATAACAAAGGAGGTTTCTTTTATCTACTCATAGCTAAAGCTTTTCGGAACCCCTGGTAGAACCAGGGGTTTTCATGAGACAATAAGAAAAACAGGTGAATATCACCTGTTTAGAAATCAACTTCACTATTTATTATTTTTAACAATAAGTTTATACAGTTATTTACATCATTCTTTGAAATTGTTTCATTAGGACTATGTACATATCTAGTAGGTACTGAAATAACTCCACTTGGAATTCCTTCTCTTGTAAGGTGAATTGCACCTGAATCTGTTCCACCATTCTCTAACACTTCTAATTGATATGGTATATTATTATCCTTTGCAGTTTTTATCATAAACTCTTTTACTTTTGGACTTACAATTATACTCTGATCTTTTACTTTAATCGCTGCTCCTTTTCCTAGACCAACTGCAAAGCGCTTAGCTTTAGGAGTATCCCCAGAACCTGTGACATCTAGAGCAACTCCAAAATCAGGATCTATTCTATAGGCGGAAGTTTTAGCTCCTCTTAACCCTACTTCTTCTTGTGATGTAAAAACAAAGTAGAGATCATTAATATTTTCTTTTAATGACTTTATAGTTTCAATTAATATATAACATCCTATTCTATCATCCATATATCCTGATATGACGTAATCTTCATTTTCATAATACTGGGATTTAAATACACATGAATCTCCTATACTTACTAATTTCTCTGCGTCTTCTTTTGAACTAACTCCTATATCAATGTACATATTTTCTAGCTTAAGCTTACTATAATCATCCATTGGTTCCATATGAATTGCCCCAATTACTCCATTTTTAAATATAACACGCTGACCAAGAGAAATATAAGGTGACACACCACCTATATTTGTAAATCTTAAAAAACCTTTGTCATCTATATCTGTAATCAGCAATCCTATTTGATCCATATGAGCTGCTAACATAATTTTTTTACCATTACCTTTTTTTCTTGCAATAAGATTTCCTAAACTATCATAGCTTACTTCATCAACATAATCTACAATTTCTTTTTCAATAACTTCAGCTATTTGTCTTTCATCTCCAGATGGACCAAAAGCATTTACAAGTTTTTTTAATAAGTCTCCATTAAAGCTCACTATAAAAACCTCCCTTTTCAAGATCTTCAATAAATAAATTCAAAAGCTTCTCTGTATTAGTATAATCATTTTTATTCATTACACTAATTGGTGAATGAATATATCTGCAAGGTACTGAAAGAGTGGCAGTTATTGAACCTGCTTTTGACAGATGAATTTTTCCAGAATCGTTACCTCCGAAAGTTGTTTTTCTCAGCTGATATGGAATATTGTTTTTATTTGCTATTTCTATTAAATGACTTCTTAATTTTTGATTAAATATAGTCGTTCTATCCATTACTGAAATAGCTGGACCTTTTCCTAATTCAGTAGCTTGTAAATGTTTTTCAGTTCCAGACACATCAGAACAAATCGTCCCTTCTAAAACTATTCCTATATCTGGTTCTATTCTATATGCTGCAGGACCTGCACCTACCAGACCTATTTCCTCCATTACAGTAAATACTCCATAAATAGATAGTTTCCTTTTAGTTTTTAATATGTCTATTAATATACTGCATCCAACTCTATCATCTAATGATTTTGCTTTTATCAAATTATCTCCAAATTCAGTATAATTACTTGAAAAGGAAACATATTCACCAGGTTTAACTAACTTTTCTGCTTCTTCTTTACTGCTTACACCTATATCGATATATAATTCCTTATAATCTAATGCTTTTTTCCATTCACTCTTTTTTTGCAAGTGAAATGGTTTTGCGCCAATCACACCATTTATCTTTTTATTTCCTACTAGTACTGGTTTGGAAACTAATATCCTTTGATCTATTCCACCTACACAAGTAAATCTCAAAAGACCACTATCTTCAATTTTAGTAATCATTAAACCTACTTCATCCATATGAGCTGCTAGCATCAATCTAGGTGTGTCAATTTCTCCTTTTTTATATACAATAACATTTCCTATTCTATCTATTTGAATATCATCTACATAGTCTTTTAATTCTTCAATTATAATATTTCTTACTTCCTTTTCATTTCCAGAAACTCCATGAGCTTCTGTAAGTTTTTTTAATAGCATAATAATCCCTCCAAATTATCCTGAGTAATACTTGATATGAATCTAGCCAATAATTTAGCAGAAGATTTGATATCTTCTAGATTAATCGTTTCTATTGAAGTGTGCATATATCTTAAAGGTAGAGAGATTAATAAAGTAGGAATTCCACATCTAGTAATCTGAATAGCTCTTGCATCTGTACCAGTAGGACCTGGATCAATTTCAAACTGATGAGGGATATTGTACTCCTTAGCAATTTCTGTTAGCTTTTCTCTAAGCTTTGGATGAATATTTCCTCCTATAGTAATACCAGGACCTTTTCCCATATCCAATGCATATTCTTTTGGAATTTCAGGAGTTGCACCAAATCCCACATCAATAGCAATTCCTATATCTGGATTAATTTTATATGTACTAGTAATAGCTCCTCTTACTCCCACTTCTTCTTGAACAGTAGATACAAAATACACATCAGAATAGTGCTTTAGATACTTTAGTTCTTTGGCACATTCAAACATTGTAACTACTCCAGCTCTATCATCTAGAGCTTTTCCACTTACATAATTTCCCTGTAATTTAATAAAATCTCTTTTAATAGTTACAATATTACCTATTTCAACCAATTCTTCTAATTGTGCTTTAGAAAACCCAACATCAATAGCTAAATCTTCTACTTTAATTGCGTTTTCTCTTTCAGATTCATCTTGTAAGTGAGGAGGCTTAGCCCCTATTACACCAAACAAGTCTTTTCTTCCATGAACAATAACTTCTTGAGCTAGTAGAGTTCTGGGATCTATTCCTCCTATTGTAGAAAATTTAATAAAGCCATTTTCATCAATATCAGTAACCATTAGACCGATTTCATCCATATGAGCTGCTAGCATTATTTTGATATTACTTGAACCACAATCTCCCTTTTTTACTGCAATAACATTTCCTAGCTTGTCTCTTGTAACTTCATCTGTAAGGTCTTTAAAAGCATTAGCAATTAAATTAGATACATTCTCTTCATATCCTGAAACGCCTGAGCTTTCACATAAAAGCTTCAATAGTTCAATTGCTTGCAAAAGTCTTCTCCTCCCTTTTTGTATAATATACTTTTATTATATAATTTTTTTATAAAAAAAAGTTTTAGCTGATTTCAGATTATATCTTTCTGGCATTATAATTTGTTCTGTACTTCCCACAAATAATATTCCATCACTACTTAATGAATCGTGAAACTTTTTATAGATATTTGCTTTGGCTTCTTCAGTAAAATATATTAAAACATTTCTGCATAATATAAGATGGCAATTACTTGGATATTTGTCCTGCAGTAAGTCTATTCGGTTAAATTTTACGCAATTCTTAATAGATTGGTGAATTATATAGTAGTTTCCTTCTCGTTTAAAATATTCATTTTTTAAATCAATTGGTACATTTTGAAGACTTTTTTCATTATATATGCCAGCTTTAGCTTTTTCAATAGCACCTAAGTCAATATCTGTGGCAAGAATATTTATTTCCGACAATTTTAAAAACCTCGTTAATAACATTGCAAGTGAGTAAGGTTCTTCACCAGTAGAGCAAGCACTACTCCATATATTTAGCTTACCATTATTTCTAATTAAATCAGGTAGTATTTCTTTTTCCAGAACTTCCCATTGAGCAGGATTTCTAAAAAATTCTGATACATTAATAGTCAGATAGTTTATAAACTCGTGAAGTAGTTTAGAGTCTTTTTTCAATCCTTCAAAATAATCATCAAAATCATTATATTTATTCCTAGTCATTAAAGATTGAATTCTTCTTTTCATCTGTTTTTCCTTATAACTTGATAAGTCTATACCTATTAAAGAATAAATTTGCTTCTTAAATAACTCATATTTATCCATTTTTTCCCCCTTTTCTTTAGCACTACTATTAATATATATATTTTATTCTATCAATAAAAAAAGCCTGTGGCAATATACCACAGGAAACTATATAAAGGGGGTCTTGATGTATTTTGTGAGGTCACTATTATTTTTTACATAAATAAAAAAATTATTCTAAGAAAAGATTTCTCTAATTAGCATTAACAATAAAAAGAATTTTTAGAAATTATTTTCACAAAATTTTTAAGTGAAACTTTATTTAGAACTTCTTTATCATAAAAAATAGAATGAGGTTTTAACCCCATTCTAATTATTTTTTATTAACTATATCTCCAATAGTTACTTCTTCATCATTTGTAGTTGCATATTTCATAGCTTCATTAGCATCATCATTTTTAGCTGCTTCTCTAATGCTTAAGCTTATTTTTCTTTCTTCTTTATTTATGTCTAATATTTTAACTCTTACATTTTGACCAACAGATAATTCTTCAGATGGCTTTGCAATATGTTTATCCGAAATTTGTGATATGTGCACTAATCCTTCAATACCAGGTTCCAACATTACAAATGCACCGAAATCTACTAATCTGACTACTTTTCCTTCAACAACATTATTAATACTATACTTTTCTTCTATGTTATCCCAAGGATGAGGAGAAACTTGTTTTAGTCCCAATGATATCCTGCTTTTCTGTTTATCGACATCTAATACTACTACTTTAACCATATCTCCATCTTTAACAACTTCTCTAGGATGTTTTACATGAGACCATGAAAGATCAGAAATGTGAATTAATCCGTCTACTCCTCCTATATCTACAAATACGCCAAAATCAGTAATTCTTTTTACTTCTCCTTCTACTACTTGATCCTTTTCTATATTGCTCCAAATAGCATTTCTCTTCTTTTCAATCTCCTCTGCTTCAACTACTTTCCTAGAAAGAACAATTCTTTTCTTATCTTTATCAAAATCGATTACCCTAACATCAAAACTTTTGCCTACAAAGTCTTGTAAATCGCTTACAAATCTATTTGCTATTTGTGATATAGGTATAAATCCTCTTAATTCTTTTACTAATGCAATAACTCCACCATTTACTACTTCTATAACCTTAGCCTTAACAGTTGACTTATTATTATAAATCTCTTCTATTTCATCCCAACTTTTCATTGTGTCAACTCTTTTTTTGGATAAAACTACATTACCATCCCCATCATCTAATTTTAGAATAAGTACTTCTATTTCATCTCCTACGGAAAGAATATCAGAAGGCACAATATCAGGATCATTAGTTAATTCATCTCTTGGTATTATACCATCTGATTTGTAGCCAATGTTCACCATTACCTCATCATTTCTAATTGATATTATTTTGCCTTTTACAATTTCACCCCTATGAACCTTAACCATTGTATCTTCAATAGCCTTCATCAGTTCATTCATGTCTCCTAAATTTTTCATTTTGTCATAAACCTCCTTAATAATCCAACTGGGTGTTGAAGCACCAGCTGTTAGTCCTATAGTATTGAACTTCGCAAGTTCAACAATTGGTAACTGTTCTGCTGTTTCGATAAGATAAGTATTATTACAATAATTCTTACTAATTGTAACAAGTTTCTGTGTATTAGAACTGTGTTGTCCCCCAATAACCAACATAGCATCTACTATTTTAGATATCTCTTCACAAGATTTTTGTCTCAATTGAGTGGCATTACAAATAGTGTTAAAAACTTTTATAACATTTCCTTTATGTGAAATCAATTCTACCAGTCTATCGAATTTACTCTCATAAAAAGTAGTTTGTGCTACAATACATATTTTATCATAATTTAACATAACTTCAACATCTTCTTCATTATTTACAATAATTGCACTATTATTACACCATCCATTAATACCAATAATTTCTGGATGCTTAGCATCCCCAATAATTACTATTTGGTAGCCCAAATCATAAAATTCTTTTGCTTTATTCTGTATTTTTCTTACAAAAGGGCATGTACAATCTATAATTTCAATGTTTCTTTCTTTAGCTACGTCATAAACTTGTAATGGTACACCATGAGAACGGATAATTACTTTGCAGTTGTCAACTTCTTCAATATTATCTATAATTTCCAAGCCTTGTTTTATAAGTTCGTTTATCACTTGATTATTGTGAATCAAAGGTCCAAGCGAATATATTTTCCCATTCGTGTGTGATAGTGCTTTCATTGTTGTTTCAATCGCCCTATTTACTCCAAAGCAAAATCCTGAGTTTTCAGCAATTATTATTTCCAAAGGCTTTCCTCCTATTAATTAGCAGAATTTTTGAGATTAAAAATTACAGACATAACTTGTCTACTTATTTCCTTATAATTATCAAGATTTAACTTTTGCTCATAGTATTCCTCAGTAGTTAACTGCTTACCAATTAGCACTTTGACTTTTCTAAACAACTTGTACTGAGTATCTATATAAACAGGTATTATAGGTGCTTTACTTTTAATACTTATCATAGCAATACCAGGTTTAGCATTGTCTATATCTTCCTTTTTAATTCTAGTTCCCTCAGGAAATATGCCCAAAACATTCTCAGACTTTAGTATCTTCAAAGAATTACGTATTGCTGATAAGTCAGCACCATCCCTATCTACTGGAAAAGCTCCTAGTTTCTCTAAAATTTTACCAAAGATTTTATTGTTAAAAAGTTCCTTTTTTGCCATAAAGTATATTCTTCTAGGAATTGAAATACCTACTATAATCGGATCTAACACACTAACATGATTAGAACATATTATTACTTTTCCTTTTGGCGGTATATTTTCAATTCCTGTAACTTCTATTCTAAAAATTATTCTAAAGACAACTGATAAAATTGCTTTTGCAAAACTATAGAATGACACTATTTATCACCTCTTTTAATTATGTCAAGTATTTGTGTTACTACTTCGTCAATAGTTTTATTAGTAGTATCAATTTCATATGCATCTTGACATTTTACTAAAGGTGCAAATTTCCTAGTACTATCTATTCTATCTCTTTCTTTAATTTCATCAATTATCTCTTCTAAGCTAACCTTATGTCCTTTTTCGCTTAGCTCTTTAAATCTTCTTTTGCCTCTCTCTTCAATAGAAGCAGTTAAATAAAACTTAAAATTAGCATCTGGCAAAACAAAGCTTCCTATATCTCTTCCATCCATTATTACATCTTTATTTTTAGCTATATTCCTTTGAATTTCAACAAGTTTTTTTCTGACTTCTTGTATTTTTGCTACGTTAGATACATTAATGCTGATTTCATTTTTTCTTATTTCCTCATCTACTATTTGTCCATCTAAAAAAATATGATTATCTTTAAAATCGATATCAGTACTATCTAATATTTTAATTATTTCATCCTTATCATATATGTTAATTTTATTTTGCATAATTTTTAAAGTTAGAGCCCTATACATAGCTCCAGTATCTATGTATGTTATATCTAATTCCTTTGCGATTTTTTTTGATATTGTACTTTTTCCTGAACCAGCAGGACCATCAATTGCTATTGTTAAATTCCTCATATTTCCTATACCTCTCTTAATAATATAACCACCTTATGAGGTGGCCATTGTGCATAATTCTAAACTCTATTTATCATTATATATTAAATAAATCCACTTCTCAAGAAAATTTATGATATGCATATTATGCTTTTACAATTTATTTTATTCTAATCTTACCTGAAAAAACGGTTTAATACTATTTTCTACTGATATCTCTTCATTAAGTTTTGGTTTAATAATATTCTTGCTTATTCCTACTACTTTAACTTTAAAATTATCATTTTCTAAGTCACTATGTACTTCTACTACATCTCCATCGAATACTTTCAAGGTTAACTCATTTTCTTTATTAAACTTATGCTTACCTTTGCCATTTATTGTAACTATTATTTTTGAGGTTTTAATATTACTACTTTTAAGAATAATATATCCAGCTTCCTTATTTTTATTAGTTTCTTTGTCTGCGACATATTCATAGTCCTCATAAAAAACTGCCATCTCCATATCTTTTATAAAACCTATTTGAATTATTAGAAAAAAAACACCTAGTATACTAAGTCCTAATATTATTGATTCAATTTTATTTATAACACTTTTGAAGTCTTTCATTATCTTACCTCCAAAATTATATTGCTAAAATAAACTATGCCAAAAAAATAAAAAAAATGTACCTTAATGGTACATTTGCTTAAAACTTTTTTTATTTTAACTAACAATTCAAACCAGCTAAATATCCAGTTGAATAAGCAATTTGTAAATTATATCCCCCAGTTAAAGCATGCACATCAATTACTTCTCCAGCAAAATAGAGTCCTTTTACTATTTTAGATTCCATTGTAGAGGGATCTATTTCTAGAGTAGATACTCCTCCGGAAGTTATTATGGCTTCATTAAGTGGTCTAAAATCAGAAAAAGTTATTTCAAGGTTCTTTAGTAACTTAACTAGTTTTTTTCTTTCTTCTTTAGTTATTTGATTCACATATTTATCTTCATTAATGCCAGAAAGTTTTATAATAACTGGAATAAGCTTTCGTGGTAACAAATCATCTAAAGAATTTTTGAATTGTTTTCTAGAATATTTATCAAAATCTCTTAATATTCTAGATTCAAGTTTATCGTCTGACAAAGCAGGCTTTAGATCTATAATAATTTTTATTTTTTGGCCGTAGTATTTATTTATATAGCTACTCATTGTAAGTACAATAGGTCCTGAAATACCATAATGTGTAAATAACAATTCTCCAAAATCTTCAAATATTTTTTTACTATCCACAATTGCTAAAATCTTTACATTTTTTAGGGATAATCCTTGCAATTCTTTTATCCAGTCTTCTTCTATTTCACAAGGCACTAAAGCAGGTTTTAAATCTATAATTTTATGTCCTAATTTTTTAGCAAATATATATCCGTCTCCAGTAGATCCTGTTTGTTGATAAGACTTTCCACCTGTTGCTATGATCACTTTACTAAAATCTCGAATCTCAGAATCTGAAAATGTAAGTCTAAATTTTCCATTATCTAGTTTGTCAATAGATTTTACTTCTTTATTTAACATTATGTTAACTTTTTCTTCCAATAAGAATTTTTCAAGAGCCTTAATTACATCACTTGACTTATCACTAACAGGAAATATTCTATTTCCTCTCTCTATTTTAGTTTCTACTCCATATTTTTTTAAAAGTTCAACAATATCATTATTAGTAAAAGAATAAAATGCACTATATAAAAATGATTTGTTAACCACCACATTTTCAATTAAATCTTCTATTTCACCTGCATTTGTTATATTGCATCTTCCTTTTCCAGTTATAAATAGCTTTTTTCCTAATTTATTGTTTTTTTCAATAAGAACGACCTTTTTTCCCAAAGAAGCAGCTGTTCCAGCTGCAATCATTCCTGCAGGCCCTCCTCCAATTACAGCTATCTGATTGCTCAATCTTTAACCTCCCTTAAATGATTAGTATCATTAAACAGTCTTAAAACTGGTGAATAATCCCGATAATCAATAATGCTTAAGCTTGCATTGCTAATAGTGAATTTATTATAAAAAGAAATATCAATACCTAATATTCCTAAAATCAAACTCTTTATAGCTGCTCCATGTGATACTATTAAAATATTTTTATCTTTATTATTTTTAATGATATTATTTACTGTCTTCAATAATCTTTCTTGTAAGTCTATTAATTTTTCTGCTTCTGGTAAATTTAATTTATGAGGTTCTGTCATCCAAATAATATGTTCTTTTTCATATTTATTGATTATTTCTTCTCTAGTAAGCCCTTCCCAAACTCCAAATTTTATTTCTCTTAATTCCTTGAATGTATTTACTTTTAAATCTAGTAAATCTCCAATTATTTTAGCTGTTTCAAAAGCACGGTTTAAATCGCTTGAAAATATAAGATCTATTTTATAATCTAGAAGCCTTTTAGCGGTCATTCTTGCTTGTTCTCTACCCTTATCTGTCAGATTCGTATTACTTTGCCCTTGAACTTTATTTAAAATATTCCATTCTGATTCTCCATGCCTTACTAAAAAGAGCTTTCCCATAGTAATCTTTCCTTTCTTTAGTAGCTTTTGTGTGAAAAGTGTTTCATTTATCTAATACTTATTATAAGCTATAATTGTAGAAATAACTATATATAAGTTTTATCAATTATGATAATATTTATTATGATAATACTGTGATAATAAAAGAACTGATTAATCAGTTCTTTTATTATCGTTAAGGATGTTCTTTTCTTTATTGTCATAAATATTATACTCGTTCCAAATATTTTCTAGTTCGTTGAAATATTTTCCAATATCTTCTTTTTCTCTCATACCAACTGCTACTATTAATGCATTCAGCAAGCTCATTGGAGCTACTAAGGAATCAACAAAAGAAAGCATATTACTTCTTGCTATAAGAGTATAATCAGCAATACTAGCTATAGGAGATATAAGACTATCAGTGATGCCTACAATCTTGCATTGTTTTGTTTTTACATATTTAAGCGCATCTAAGGTTTTTCTAGAATATCTAGGATAACTTATTCCTATTACTAAGTCATCTTTTGTAACTCTAATGATTTGCTCAAAAATATCGCTTATACCTGTTCTCACTACCTTAACATCATCAACAATTATATCCAGATAAAAACCTAAATATTCTGCCAGTGCAGCAGAACTACGAAGCCCTAGTATATATACTCTTCTAGCACTTAAAATACTATCTATGACTTTTTCAAAAACATCAGCATTAATTTCATCGATAGTAGACTTTATATTCTCCATATCTGTTCTAAGAATTTTCTTTATTCCTACTTCGTTATCTGTATATTCACCAGACATGCTTAGCCTCTGAACTGTTGTAAGTTTATTTTTTATAAGCTCTTGTAATGCTCTTTGTAAACTAGGGTATCCAGAAAATCCTAAAGCTAATGCAAATCTAACTACAGTGGATTCGCTTACACCAACTACCTCTCCTAGTTTTGCAGCTGTCATAAAAGCTGCCTTATCATAGTTGGACATTATATACTCTGCTATTAATTTGTGGCCTTTACTTAGTCTAGTGAAATTCATTTGTATTATTTTTATCAAATCTTTATTTTTATCTTCCATAGCATCATTCCTTGAACTCTTTTATAAGTTTCATGCCTTCTTCCAATGCACTTTCATTTAGTTCTTCTGTTCCTTTAGGAACTCGTGCTAAAACTGCTTTCTTTAGAGAATCCTTTGACACAATTTCAAGAATACTATTAATTGCACCTAATGCAATAATATTAGCAACTAGAGGTTTTTTCAGCTTTTCATTTGCGGTATTCAGTATAGGAATACTGATTAATTTAATATCATCTCTTTGAGGACATTTAATTGTATCATCAATTACTAAAGTACCACCTTTTTTTAAAGTTGATACATATTTATCACAAGCGAGTTGAGTTAAAGCTAATAGTAAGTCACAATCCCTCACTTTAGGATAATCTATTTCCTCATCACTTATTATAACTTCAGCTTTACTAGCTCCTCCTCTTGCTTCAGGACCATAGGATTGAGATTGAACTGCATTTTTACCGTCCTGTATTGCAGCTTCGGCTAAAATTATACCAGCCAATATTAATCCTTGACCACCTGAACCACTTAATCGTATCTCATATTGACTAGACATAACTATCTCTCCTTTTGAAAGCTATCAATTATTTTCTGATACTCTTCAGTATATTCAGCTCTTGAAGTTTTATGAAATTCACCAATTACAAACTTTCCTTTTATTTGCTCTTCTGTCATTTTTTCTGCAGCCTTAATATTAATTGAATTTTCTTTTAAATAATTCATCATATTAACTGCATTTCCCATCTTGTTTTTCCTTCCAAAATATGTCGGGCATATGCTAGCTACTTCAATAAAAGAAAAACCTTTGTTTTTAATACCTTCTTCAACTTGACTAATAATCATATTTGTATGGTAAGCCGTTGACCTTGCCACATAAGTCGCACCAGCAGCCTTTACAAGTTGACATAGATCAAAATTTGAATCTATATTACCATATGGAACAGTTGTACCAAGAGCTCCTCTAGGTGTAGTTGGTGAATACTGTCCTCCAGTCATACCATAAATATTATTATTAAATACAATAGTAGTAATACCAATATTTCGTCTTGCTGAATGAATTAAGTGATTCCCTCCTATTGCAGCACAATCGCCATCTCCTGTTATAACTATCACTTCTAATTTGGGATTAGCCATTTTTATCCCTGTTGCAAACGAAAGTGCTCTTCCGTGAGTGGTATGTAGTGTATTAAAATCCATATATCCAGTAGCTCTAGAAGAACAACCAATTCCTGATACAATACAAACGTTATCCTTATCTATATTTAAATTATCTATGGCTTTAACTATAGCCCTCATAACAATACCATGGCTACATCCAGGACACCAAATATGAGGTAACTTATTTAATCTAAAATAGTTCTCAACAAGTTTACTGGGCACTTTTAATAAACCTCCTTAATTTTAGCTAGAATTTCATCAGGTGATATCAATTCACCATTTACTTTATTGCATCTATATACTTCTGTATATTTATGGGCTACCCTTTCAACCTCAATCGCATATTGACCTAAATTCATCTCAGCAACTATAATTTTCTTAACTTTTTTACTTAATTCATAAATTTGTTTGTCTAAAAAAGGCCATATGGTTATTGGTCTAAATAGTCCCACTTTGATGCCCTCTTCTCTAGCTAACTTAACTGCATATTTAACAGATCTTGCAGTACTACCATAAGCAATAACAAATGTTTCAGCATCTTCAATCATATATTCTTCATATAAAGATATATCATCTTTATTTAACTCAATTTTATCTACAAGTCTTTTTATCAACTTTTCTGCTACATCCGGTTTAGTACTTGGAAAACCGGTTTCATCATGAATAAGACCTGTAACATGAAATCTGTATCCTTCGCCATAAGGAACCATTCTAGGAACAATTTCGCCTTCTAAAACCTCATATGGCTTATATTCTTGTGGGCTTTTATCTGGTCTTAGTCTATCTATTATTTCAATATTTTCAATATTAGGTATCTCAATCTTTTCCCTAAGATGTCCTATAACCTCATCCATTAGCAGTATTACAGGAGTTCTATACTTTTCAGCAAAATTAAAGGCTTTTATTGTTAAGTCAAAAGTTTCCCTAACTGATGAAGGTGTAACTGCAATTATAGGATGGTCTCCATGAGTTCCCCATCTAGCTTGCATAACATCTCCTTGCGCTGGAGCTGTAGGTAATCCAGTACTTGGCCCCCCTCTTTGCACATTTACAATTACACAAGGTATCTCGGTAATAGCAGCATATCCAATATTCTCTTGTTTTAATGAAAATCCAGGTCCACTGGTAGCTGTCATAGATTTTAATCCTGCTAATGAGGCTCCAATAACAGCACCCATACTAGCTATTTCATCTTCCATTTGAATGAATTTGCCACCAATTTTAGGCAATTTTTCAGCAGAAATCTCTGCAATTTCAGTTGATGGTGTAATTGGATAGCCTGCAAAGAATCTCATTCCCGCAGCTATGGCTCCTTCAACACAAGCCTCATTCCCTTGCATTAGTTTAATCCTTTTACCGTCCATCTTATTTACCTCCTAAGTAAATAGCATAATCAGGACATCTTAACTCACATTGTCCACATTTTATACATGCTTCTATATTTTTTATACACACTTTGCCATGTTCAAGTTCAAGAACATTTTTAGGGCAAAATTCTACACAAATTCCGCAACCCTTGCACCATTCTACATTAAGTTTAAGCATTTTTTCACTTTCACTTGTGGTTGTCAAATCAAAATCCCCCTTATGATATTTTTTAAAATATTTTACGTATATATAATATCAAAACATATCTGAAAATGCAATTTTTATTTCATTTTTTTAACTAGTTTAGAAATTTTGCAAGTTTGACTTCATCTATTGTAATCTTTAGATTTATTTTTTTAAACAATTTATATTTAAAAATACTAAAATACAGTTCCTAATATACTATAGTCAATTTTAAAATTGCTTTACAAGTAAAATTATTTCTAATATTTATGAGCTATAAGCTAATAATAAGTATTGTTTGTAAGAATTTTCTTGAGGTGATATTATGATTCAAATCGATGATGCAGGAAGCGGTAGCCTAATAGGAGGTACTTGTATAGGAATAATGAGAAAAGAAACAAAAGAATATTATTACGATATAATTCCTATAGAATTATATAGAGATTCAGCTTTTTCTGAAAAAAAATACATTGAATATGTAGTTACTATAGTTAGTAATTTATTTAAAAAACTTAATGTAACTCAAAGTGAAGAAATCCAAGTTTGTAGAGGCTATATGTTTGACAGTCTCAGGAAATGGTTACGCGAAAATGAATATAACTATACAAATTGTAAAATAGATGAACCTCTGCAGACTATAATAGAAAAAACTTTTGAAGAATACTGTCTAAATTTAGGACTTCATAGAGATTATATTCGTTTTAATAAATATCCTTTCCATTTCCATACGATTTTAAAATGGGTTTATGCAGATTATGATAACAGAAAAAAGTATTGTAAAACTGGATGGAAAAGCTGGAAAAAATATGGTAACCTTGAAACAACAGTAGGCAGTGGACTAGCAATGAAAGACAACATTTTATGCTTGAAATGTGGTAATTCTATTAAAAAAAATGCAAGAATTAAGACAATAACTTATACTAGCAACAGAAAAACCACTATTATATTACACGAAAATTGTTAAACTCTTAAAGCATTTATTAAATCAACAAATTTTTGCTTAAAAAGCTAACTGATAATCTTTTTGAAAAACATAAAGATAAAACTCAGCTATTCTACTAATAAATAAAATGGTTAAATACTTATGGACATAAGTATTTAACCATTTTTAGCAAAAATACACTTATACTAATTCTACACTGGATAAGTTTTTTCTTCCATATTAAGTAATGAATTATCTATTTTATAATTCTTGGCCTGTCTATATTTAAAAAAGTTAATAGCTACTTGAGGAAAAGAAGCATATGTTAGTACATCTTCATCTTGTTCAATATATTCTTTAATCTCGTCCTTCAACTTTTCAAATTGAGGTTCTAATAAGTCAGCTGGTCTACCAGTATATACTTCTTCATCCCCAATAATTTTCTTCTTTATATCGTCTGAAATAGGCACTGCAGGTTTACCATACAAACCTTTAACATAATTCCTAACCTCTGAAGGCACCATTTTATATCTTTCACCTAAAATAACATTAAATACTGCCTGAGTTCCTACCATTTGACTCATTGGTGTTACTAGTGGAGGATAGCCTAAATCCTCTCTTACTTTTGGAATCTCTTCAAGAACTTCATCAAATTTATCAAGGGCTCCTTGTTTTTCAAGTTGTGATACTAAGTTTGATAGCATTCCTCCAGGAACTTGATTAATAAGTGTCTTGCTATCTACTGCTAAAACCTTAGGATTTAAAATTCCCTCTTTTATATATCTTTCTCTTATAGGTTTAAAATAATCTGCAATTTCAGCAACTAGGCTTAAATCTAAACCAGTATCATAAGGTGAATCCTTTAATGAAGCTATCATTGATTCCGTAGAAGGCTGACTAGTTCCCATACTAAAAGGTGAAAGTGCTGTATCTATTATATCAACACCCGCCTCTATCCCTTTCATATATGTTTGGTTTGCGACACCACTTGTAAAATGAGAATGCAATTGAATAGGAACTTTAATTTCCTTTTTCAATTTTTTTATTAACTCATAAGCTGTATATGGCATCAAAATTCCAGACATATCTTTTATACAAATAGAATCTGCTCCCATATTTTCCATTTCTTTGGCAAGCTTAACATAATAGTCTATGTTGTGGACAGGACTTATAGTATATGATATAGCAGCTTGAGCATGTCCTCCTGCTTTTTTAGTGGCCTCTATTGATGTTTTTAAATTTCGAACATCATTTAAAGCATCAAATATTCTTATAATATCAATTCCATTTCCAATAGCTTTTTTAATAAATTCTTCAACAATATCATCAGGATAATTTTTATATCCTAATAAATTTTGACCTCTCAGAAGCATTTGAAGCTTTGTTTTCTTAATTGATTTTCTCAGTTTTCTCAATCTTTCCCAAGGGTCCTCATTTAAAAACCTCAAGCAAGCATCAAAGGTAGCTCCTCCCCAAACTTCTAATGAATGAAATCCTACTTCGTCTAATTTTTCTGCAATAGGAAGCATTTCTTCTGTTTTCATCCTTGTAGCTATTAGAGATTGATGCGCATCCCTGAAAATTGTCTCAGTAATTTTTGGTCTAGTCATAACTCATTCCCCCTAAAGTTATAATTTATTTTTCTCTACACAATAAAGTACAGGTGGATAATTTATTTGATTAATAAATTCAAATTTTAAAACATTAAATTTTTTTTGGTCTAAACTAGAAAAATATAATTTGATGCGTGTATCTTCTTTTTTCCCTTCGTTATGACCTAAATATGTTGTTACTAATAGCAAACCATTTTCTTTTAATAAATTTAAACTTTTCTCTAAAGCACTAATTGTTGTTTCTTCTTTTGTGACTATCTCATGATTTCCTCCAGGCAAATACCCTAGATTAAAAATTATTAAATCTACTTTTTCATTTATGTATTTGTCAATATTTTCATGTCCATCATTAATTAAATATACCCTTTCTATAAGATCTTTCTCAATTAATTTCAATTTTGTAATATTAATAGCCTCTTTTTGTATATCAAATCCGTAAACTTTCCCCTCTTCTCCAACTAATTCAGCAAGTAAAATAGTATCGTTCCCATTACCAACAGTTGCATCAATTACTATATTCCCCTTCGCTACTTTATTTTTTAGTACTTCCTTTCCAATATTAATAACATTGTTTAAATATTTATACATTCTTCAATCAACTCCTTTTACAAAAGCCACAACCCCTATCGAAAAAAGCATCAATATCGCATATTAAAATATCAGTTTTATCTCTTGTTGTTATTAAACTAAGTTTTTCATCATAATCTTCACTCTTAGTGAAACCTTTTTTTAAAAAATATTTACTATTCCCTACATAAACTGCTTTTTTTATTCCACTTCTTAAACAATAGTTTAAAACCGCTCTTAATAGCCCATCCCCTAAGTTTTCTCCTCTTCTACTTCTATCTATAACAAGAAAATTTATCATAGCATAGTCGCTAACAAATCTAAAATTCGAGCATCCTATAATATTCTCATTATCCTCTAAAATATAAGATATACTATCATCTTTTATTTCATTCTCCAAATTATTCTCTCTAAGTAAATTTATAATAGACTTATTTTCTAAAACTAAATTTGCTTTTCTTGCTAGTATCATATTAACACCTCTTATCCAAACTATACCAAAGCATCCAAGTAATTTCAATTAATTTCACAAAATATATAAAAATTTTCACATATTTCTACTTAAGAAAATATGCAATTTTGTAATATATAAGTTAGCTTGAACAGTTAACATAATCCTTACCACTTGCAACTTTAAAATAATTAATTTGTAAAACAAACATTTACTTTAATTAAAAAAATCTAAGTATTGCCAAGAGACAATACTTAGATTTTTTTTAAATACTCTATTTCATCATTACTTAAAAATCTCCAACAACCTTTTTTTAAATTACCTAATTCAAGATCCCCAATAGCTATTCTCTTTAATGATATGACAGGGTGACCAATCTTTTCACACATTTTTCTTATTTGCCTATTTTTCCCTTCATATATCTTTATTTTAACTAAACTTCTATCATTTATAGTCCTTAATACTTCAATTTCTGCTTTAGATGTTATATAATTATCAATTTCTAATCCATTTCTAAACTTTTCTAACTCTTCTTCACTTGGATTACCTTTTATAGTTGCAATATATGTTTTAGGTATTTCATGCCTTGGATGAGTTAATTTATAGGCCAAATCTCCATCATTAGTTAATAGTAAAAGTCCTGATGTATCGTAATCTAATCTGCCTACTGGATACACTCTTTCTTTTACATCTCTTAATAAATCAATGACCGTTCTTCTATTATATTCATCGGATACTGTAGTAACATAGCCCTTAGGTTTATTCATAATAATATAAATCTTTTTTTCTTTATGTCTGATTTTTTTTCCATCTACCATAACAATATCCTTTAAAGGATTTATTTTATATCCTAACTCTGTAATAATCTCACCGTTAACTTTTACTCTCTTTTCTAGTATCATTTCTTCACATTTTCTCCTAGATGCAACACCACAATGAGCCATATACTTTTGTAGTCTCATTATACCCCTTCCTTCGTATATATTATTATAACTTAACCTTAAAAATAGATGTATAAGTTATTATATAAGCCTGTCATTATAAATATTCAATAAATTCAACCTTTGCATTTTTTCCTTTATTTTATCATTATCAATTATATAAGTACCCATCTTTTTCATTCTATCAAAAAATACTGAACCTGAAAATGTATATCTTTTCTTTAATCCTTCTCTAGTCTTTATTTCTTCATTTGCATAAGCTATAATATCTCCTATTACTGTATTTCTAGGCAACACAAGTAATGGCATACCTAATATAAGTCTTACACTGTTATGACCAGCTAAGCTTCCAGTAGAAATTGCTTCAGTATGGCCTACAAATAATCCTGCTTTCTCTCCTGCACATAACAAATTATCCACACCCTCAACCTTAAGTGCATTATCTCTTGGTGCTATAGATAGATACCTAATTGAGTTACCCTTACCACCTGAGTACGGATCTTCATACCTAGCCCTTTCAAGCCCTTTAATTTTTCTTAATTTGTCCAGTGGATAAAATGGAGTCATAAGTTTCACATGACCTGTATCTAATAAAATTATATTCTCTGAAAACTCTTTCAAGGAATATTGTTGGCATACTTTTAAATTTAGTTTTTCCAAGTTAACATCTTCTGGAGGAATTGAAAGTATAACTATCCCTTCTTTATCAAGCTTTTCTCTTAATTCCGCACTAAGAGAATCTTTACTTAGCTCGCAAGAACCACTAAAAGCCCCATAAGCTCCATCTTCTCTCTGTCCGATAATATCATCTACACCTGCTAACATACTTACGCTAATCCTTGGGCCAAAAGAAGGGCATCTCAAAATACACATTGCGCAACCATTACCATACTTTGCACAATTCCCCATTGGGCCTGTTGAGCCTGTAGTTTCTATAAAAACATCTCCCTCCACTACATTTCCGTCTGCAATAACAACCCCTTTAATTTTCCTACCTTCCATAATTATATCACTTACTCTACTTTGAAGCATTATATTTATTCCTTTCTCTATGAGCAATTTTCTCACTTCAGGCTCTACCATTGTTACATCATAAAGAGAAGCATGTTTATGTCCTGGAAACTCCACATTTTTATGCCTAGAAAACTTATCAGTTATTTCAAATAATTCACTTGCTCCCAAACATATATTCTCTTCAGTTGCAGTATATCTTCCGTTATTCCGCATTATTCCACCCACATTTCCGAGCCCAAGTAGGATATCAGTTCTTTCAATTAAAATCACTTCTGCTCCAGCTTTTTTTGCACTTAATGCTGCAGCACAACCAGCCCATCCACCACCTATTATTACTACTTTAGACAATAGAAAACCTCCTCTCAATTATTTTCCTAGAGTCAATCTGAACTTTGCAGGTCTTTGCCTTTGTTCCATCCTTAAATCTTAATGTACATGAACCGCAAATACCTTCTCCGCAGCATATTTTATTATTATTGGTAACTGCAATATGTGGTCCTACTTTTAATTCATCTACTATACTTATTATTTTTTTATGAAGCAAATCTGAACCAGCACTAAATATTAAACTAATATCCTCATTAGCTAATATATCCTTGATTAAATCTGTTCCTTTATCATTCATAAGATTTTCTTCGTATATATCAATACTGTTAATATCTTTAATATATTTCTTAATAAAAATTTCTCCTATGCTCCCTCCATCTAGAAGTAAAAATACTTTATTTTTGTTCTTAATCAATTTTTCCAATACAAGAAGAGTTGGAGCTTGAGAAATTCCTCTAGCCACAACCAAACATTTCTTATTCTCCATATTTTCTATATTACTTATTCCATATATCCCATTCCAATATGGACCCTTTACTAAAATGCCATCTCTACATTCTATTAAAGATATAGTTTTTGCTCCTACTATTTTAAAGGCTATGATGATTTCTCCATTAAAGTCGTCAGATTGCATTATTGACATAGGTACATCAAAGTATTGAGGCAATCTTTCACTTCTTAAAAAAACATATGAACCAGGTACTTTAAGTTGCCTAGCTAGTTTTTTGGTAACCTTTAATTTTATCATATAGCTATCTTTCCCAATTTTTTCTATCTCTTTAACGTTACTTCTATAATAGTCTCTTTGTTCCTTAATCTTGTTTCCATTTAATAAATACTCTTGATATACACAGATCCCCTTCCAATTGCAATCGCAAAAATCTTTTCCTTGAAGTCGGGAACAAGTTAAGCAATTGAATGTTTCTGCAAGATAACAAGGACAATACTCACTTCCAGCATCAATACAGTTTTGTCTTTTTTTCATCTTTTTAGCTCCTTTCTAAACATATGACTATAATATTAGATTATAGAACTGGACGTTTTTTGTGACAAAAAAAACATGGTTAAAAACCATGTTTTTGAATAAACGTTAATATTTAATTCTGTCAAAAAATATTTTTTAAAAATTTTATAAAATTAGTCTTAGGTTTAAGTTTCTTTATTTCAAAGGAAGAATTGGCATCTAATGTATATAATAATTTGCCTTCAAGGAAAACTTGAATATTACCTAATTTTTGACCTTTAGATATTGGTGAATTTAATGTATCGGGAATATTTAAAACAATTTTTACTTTTTCTCTTTCCTCTTCACTTAACGGAATTATGAGATCTTCATTGCATAAAACATTTAAATACTCACTAGTACCTTCTAATATTCTAATCTTTTTTAAAAATTGACTTTTGCTTAATAACAAAGTAGGTCTATAATTTTCAAATCCATAATCTAGCAAACTATAGCAATCATTAAACCAATTACCATCATTTATTACAACCGCTATTAACTGAACTTCATCTCTAGTAGCACTAGCTACTAGGCATCTACCTGCTACTTTTGTATATCCAGTTTTTACACCATCTCCACCCTTATATTTTCGTAGTACATCATTTTTATTTGTAAAATATTGATTTATTTCTCTATTAGCAATCCAAGTTTTGGTTTTAGAAACTTCTTTAAAAAAGTCATTTTTCATTGCTTCTCTAGTAATAAGCGCCATATCATATGCTGTTGAATAATGATTTGGATCATGTAAACCATGTGGATTCACAAAATTTGTATTGACAGCACCTATTTCCTTTGCCCTTTTATTCATAAGTTCAACAAATTTATCTACAGAACCTGATATATGCTCTGCAATAGCTACTGCTGCATCGTTACCTGATCTTAGCATTAAACCATAAATCAAATCTCTTAATGAAATTTCTTCATCTTTTCTTAAATATATACTTGAACCTTCTACTCCAACTGCGCTTTCTTTTATTTTAACTATAGAATCTAAATCTCCATATTCTATCGCTAATAAAGCAGTCATTATTTTTGTTGTACTAGCCATAGGCCTTTTTAAATCATGATTATATGAATATAGTATTCTACCAGTTTTAGAATCAATTAATACTGCGCTTTCTGCACTAGTCTTAGGTTTGGTAAAACCTAGCAAAAAACTAAACAGAATTAATATAAATATAACCAATATAAATTTTTTGAACTTTTTCAAAAGACAACACTCCATTATTTTAGTATCTTTCTCGATAATTAGGAGCAGAAACTTCTGCTCCTAATTAGTAATAATATTCACATCACATTTTTCTGAATTTTGTGTTTTTGATTCTTTGTCTTTAAATTTGTTTTGAATACTAGTTGCCATTTTAGGAATCAAGTCTAAAACACTATTTATAATGTTTGCATTTTGATCTACAGGAAGTAGTTTCATATTTCCATTGCCGACTACAATAAAAGCAACTGGTTGTACTGAAACACCCGCACCTGTTCCTCCACCAAAAGGTAGTTTTTTCTCATCATTTGCTCCTTGTCCGTCGTTTTTGATAATTCTTCCATTAAACTCTGTTCCTCCAGAAGCAAATCCAAAGCAAACTCTTGAAATTGGTATTATTACTTGACCATCAGGAGATTGCACAGGATCTCCGACTATAGTATTTACATCTATCATTTCTTTGATACTTTCCATTGTTGTTTTCATTAAACCTTGTATTGGATGATCAGGCATTTAACACACCACCTTTTATAAAAACTTTTAAACCTTTAAAACCTGCAATAATAATATGAACAATTTTAATCTTTATTATACAAAGAAAGTCAACTTCATAAATTCTTTCACTGAAATCAGGATATATGTTTATATTTATGTTATCAGTTTCCTTACTAATTAAGATAACATTAAAAATTAAACCTATTATACTCCAAAAAAGTCCATATAGTATTGCAGTTAACGCAGCATCTCCTACACCAAATTTTAAATAGAATTTCAAACTACTAATCTCAAGCTTCCCAACTATGTATTTAATTGCTTCTTTAAAAACGCCTAAATAATACTCGATATTTTTGAAAATTCCCTCAATCCTCGATATAGTAATCAAAAGCTTGTTCTCTTCTTGACTTTTTTCAATATCTTTTCTCTTTTCTTCTTTTTTGCCTTTAATCAAAAATTTACTACCATTTTTTACAATATTATCATATGAAATATCATAATTTAACTTAATTAATCCTTTTAGCATTTTTATTCTTATATTAGTAACATGATCTTGTTTTTTTCTCTTAACCTCAATACTTAAATGAATAGGAATAAAAAGTAAGACAGTTATAAATATAAGTATTATCAGCAAAATCAGTTTCAAGTAAATCAACTCCATAAATAAATTATTCTGTCTACTTGAATATCTTTGCCAAAAAAAAGAAAAATAACACAAAAATTATTTTGTGTCATTAGAATTGCTTATTTCTGTATCGGTATCATCAATAGTTGGTAAAGCTTCTAAGTTAGCTAAACCAAAACATCTTAAAAAATCTTCGGTTGTCCCATAAATTATTGGTTTTCCAGTTCTATCAAGTCTACCTATTTCCTTAATTAGGTTCTTTTCTAGCAGTGTATTTATTGCTTTGTCACATTTTACACCTCTTATCATTTCAATTTCCGCTTTTGTAATAGGTTGCTTATAAGCTATAATCGATAAAGTTTCAAGAGCAGCATTTGATAAAGTCTTATTAACTCTTGGAACACATAATTTCTTTATCCATTCATAATGTTCAGGTCTTGTACTTAATTGATATTTATCATTAATTTTAACAATTTGAATTCCTCTCCTGTTAAAATTAAAATCATCTATCATTTCATCTATAATATCACTCAATGTTTTCTTATCAATTTCTATAATATCTGAAATATCATCTAATCCTAAAGGATCACCCCATGTAAATAACAGTGCCTCTACAATGGCTTTTATTTCTCTACTATCCATTAAATCACCTCTAATTATCATTAGTAAGAGCGCAGCTTTTTATAATTATCTCTCCAAAATTATTTTCCTGAGCTATTTTTATAATTTTTAACTTAGCTAATTCCAGAATAGCCAAGAAAGTTACCACTATTTTTATTTTACTTATTTTTTCATTAAAAAGCTCTTCAAATTTAACTTTTTTCTTTTCTTTAATAATATTCTCTAATTTTTTCATGCATTCTTCTATTGTAATCTCATCTCTTTGAATCTCGGTTAATTTAATTTCCTTCAAGTTTACATTAGTTTTATTTAACACATTTAAATAAGCAATTAAAAGCTCTTCAAAATCTACATTTTCTATTTCTAAAGAATCTTGTCCTAAAAATTCTTCTAATTCTTCTTTTCGTTTAAAAAAAACTTTGCTATGAATATCTGCTCGTATTTTTAATTTTTCTGCTGCAGCCTTATATTTTTTATATTCTAATAATTTTCTTACTAATTCTTCTCTTGGATCTACTTCTTCAAATTCTAGCTGCTCTTCGTTATCATTACTTGATGGCAACAGCATTTTTGACTTTATTTCAAGTAATGTGGCAGCCATAAGTAAAAACTCACTGGTCATATCTAAATCTATACTTTTCATAGTATTTATATACTCGAGATACTGATCTGTTATTTTAGCTATTGGAATATCATATATATCAACTTTTTCCTTCTCAATTAAATGCAACAGCAAATCTAAAGGACCTTCAAAAGCTTCTAAAACAACTTTGTATTCCATATCTATCTCCCTAAAATTTAATGTGCTACCAATAATTATTTTATATAACAATATAAAAATCTTGTCAATAGACGTAATTTCCTACTTCAAATAGCAAAATACAGGATATAACCAAAAAGGAATATCCTGTATTTTGCTATTTCTTGTTTCCCAAAAAAGTTGATGTTATTTTTTTAAATATATCTATTAGTGAAGCTTTTTCTAAGCCTTTTTCTGTAACTAAGTTTACTCTTCCAATTTCTTTACCATTATCTAGTAACAATATTTCTCCAATCTTTTGACCTTTTTCAAAAGGTGCTGTAACAAACTCAGGTAGTAAAATTTCCTTTTCTATTTGCTTTGAATCTCCTTTTTTGACTAACAAACTATAATCACTTTCTGCTACAATATTTACACTATCCTCTTTTCCTTTTGACACTTTCAAATTCTTAATGACTTCATTTTTTTTGCATATAGGTAAAGAATCATAGTTTGCAAACCCAAAGTCTAGCAGTTTCTTAGCTTCTTGAAATCTGCTGTTAGATGTCGGCTCTCCAAGAACAACGCTTATTAAAGATAGATTGCCTCTTTTCGCTGATGCTGCAAGACAATAACCTGCTTCATTTGTAAGACCAGTTTTTAATCCATTTGCACCTTGATAATCACGTATCAACTTGTTTGTATTTACAAGAGTTTGAGTTACATCTTTATTTTTTCCTACCTTTATATCAGTCATATATATAGTCAACCAATCATGTATTTTAGGGTAATTTAATAATTCTCTAGACATTAAACAGATATCATATGCAGTAGAATAATGCTCTTCATCTGGAAGACCTGTAGCATTTTTAAAATTAGTATTAGTCATCCCAAGCTGCTTTGCTTTTTCATTCATTCTCTGTACAAACACATCTATACTTCCTGAAATATGTTCTCCCAATGCTACAGATGCATCATTAGCTGATCTAAGACATATTGCTTTAAGTAAATTATCTACAGTCTGTATTTCTCCCTCTTCTAAATAAACTTGACTTCCACCCATTCGCGCTGCATTGGCACTAACATATACTTCATCATCCAGTTTGAGTTTGCCACTATATAAGTCTTCCATCGCAATTAACAGTACCATAATTTTAGTAATACTTGCTGGTGGCAATTTTTCATGAATATTTTTTTCATATATAATCTCTCCAGAGTTTGCATCTACTAATATTGCAGATTTTGCTTCCAATTTAAAAGGCTCTTCAGCAAGTGAAAAGCTAGATGTTGTAAAAACTAAAGCTATAAGTATTAAAGTAGTAACTGCTTTTTTGTATTTTACCAAATTTATCATTTTTCCCTCCTTTCGTATATCTTAATTCTATCTTAACCAACTAAATAATAACTTATTCAGTTGCAAAAAAACAAAAAAAGGAGACTACAAACTAGTCTCCTAATTATTTCTATGATTAAAATCTTCTTATTCCATTAACATCTACTATACCATAAATTAGTTTTTTACTCTCTTCGTTTTTCTCACCAATTTTTATAGCATTTTTCAATCGTATATCTACATCTTTAGCCTTATTATGGTCATTAAAGTGTAAATAAGCTAGTACATCTCCTTTATTTACCTTATCATCTACTTTTTTATTTAATATAATTCCTGCAGATAAATCAATTTTGCTTTCTTTTGTCTCCCTGCCAGCTCCAAGTGCTAATGCGCATTTACCTATTTCTTCTGCATTTATAGACTTAATATAGCCTTCACAATCACTTTTTACTTCTACAACATTAGCTGCTTTAGGTAATAGTTCAGTATTCTTAACATACTCTATATCACCATCTTGAGCCTGTACAAATTCTAAAAGCTTATCATATGCCTTTCCGTTTTCTATAACTTCAATTAACATTTCTCTACCTGACTCCACAGTTTCAGCCTTTTTCCCTAAGAATAATAGCATTGAACCAAGAGTTAAACATAATTCAACGAAATCTTGAGGTCCACCACCTTTTAATGTATCAATAGCTTCTTTTACCTCTAATGCATTTCCTACTGCAAATCCAAGTGGTTCATCCATGTTGGATATTACTGCTACTGTATTCCTTCCCACACTATTTCCTATATCAACCATTTCCTTAGCTAATAAAAATGCATCATCTAAATCTTTCATAAATGCTCCACTTCCAACTTTTACATCCAAAACTATGGCATTTGAACCAGAAGCTATTTTCTTACTCATCACGCTACTAGCTATAAGTGAAATATTATCAACAGTAGCAGTTACATCTCTCAATGCATATAGTTTTTTATCTGCAGGAGCAATATTAGCAGTTTGACTGCATATAGAAAGTTTAACCTTATTTACTATAGATACAAACTCATTCTTTGTTAGCTCAGTTCTAAGTCCTTTTATGGATTCAAGCTTATCTAAAGTTCCACCTGTATGACCTAATCCTCTTCCAGACATTTTAGCAAATGGCAATCCACAAGCTGCAACCATTGGGCCTAAGGCTAGAGTAACTTTATCTCCAACTCCACCGGTACTATGTTTATCAACTTTAATACCTTCTATAGAAGAAAGATCTACTACTTCTCCTGAGTTTACCATAGCATTAGTCAAATCTACAGTTTCTCTCTTATTCATTTTTTGCAAATATATAGCCATCAACAGAGCACTAGCTTGATAATCAGGTATTTCACCTTTTGTGTAGCCATCAATAAAAAAATTGATTTCTTCAGTAGTCAACTCTTTTCCATCTCTTTTTCTTTGAATAATGTCATACATTCTCATTATAACTTCACCTCATTAAGTATACCTTTTACCAATCTAATGAATTTAGGTCTAGTTTCATTAGCAACTTTCACTACTTCTTCATGACTTATAGAAACCATCTCATCAGCTATAGCCATATCAGTAACACATGAGATCCCTAGAACTCTTAAACCAGCATGTCTTGCAACTATTACTTCTGGGACAGTAGACATACCAACTGTATCTCCACCTATTTTTCTAAGCATCCTTAATTCCGCCCTTGAACAATAGTTAGGACCGCTAATTGCTGCATATACTCCCTTTTTTATTTCAATACTAAGTTTTTTTCCAACATTTTCAGCAAGTTTTATTAGTTCTTTATCATATGCTGAAGACATGTCTGGAAATCTAGGTCCTAATTCATCATAGTTTTTCCCAATAAGTGGATTATCTCCTATAAAATTAATATGATCCTCTATTACCATCAATGCACCTGGATAAAGCTCCTTGCTTAATGCTCCACAAGCATTTGTAACTAAGAGTATTTCTACACCTAATGCTTTCATTACTCTTACTGGAAAAGTTACTTCTTGTAAAGAATATCCCTCATAATAATGAAATCTTCCCTGCATCGCTACAACTTTTTTTCCTTCTAATTCTCCTATCACTAGTTTTCCTTCATGTCCTTCAACTGTAGAAGTAGGAAAATTAGGAATGTCTTTATAATCAAATACAACTGGATTTTTTATTTCATCTGCTAAAGTTCCTAATCCAGAACCTAATATAAGGCCTATTTCCGGCTTAAATGATACTTTTTCTCTTATGTATGAACAAGTTTCATTAATTGCATTTAATAAGTTATTCATAGCATTTCCCCCATTACATATGTTTTAATATTTCTTTAATTAAAGAAATAAAGTCATTTTTTACTCTTTCACTTGTTTCTATAACCTCACTATGATCAAGTGGCTGATCTAATATACCTGCAGCCATATTAGTTATACAAGATATTCCTAATACTTTCATATTTCCATGAACTGCTGTTATAACTTCAGGTACAGTTGACATTCCTACTGCATCTGCACCTAAAAATGAAGCCATTCTTACTTCTGCAGGAGTCTCATAAGTTGGTCCTGAATTCCACATATATACCCCTTGTTTAATATTTAAATTTAGCTTTTTAGCAGATTCTATAGCTATATTTATTAAAGATTCATCGTATGCATGAGACATATCAGGGAATCTAGGACCCAATTCATCAAAATTTGCTCCTATTAAAGGATTGTTAAAAGTAAAATTAATATGATCAGTTATCACCATTAAATCACCTGGAACAAAATCCTTATTAACTCCCCCTGCAGCATTAGTTATTATTACTGTATCAACACCTAAGGATTTCATAACTCTTACTGGAAAAGTTACTTGTTCTAAAGCATATCCTTCATAATAGTGAAATCTTCCTTGCATAGCAATAACGTTTTTACCTTCTAAAGTTCCTATAACTAACTGGCCTTTATGCCCTTGCACAGTTGATGTAGGAAAATTAGGAATTTCATCATATTTAATAATTGTTGCATTTGATACCTCATCAGCTAAAGGTCCTAGGCCAGATCCTAAAATTATACCAATTCTAGGTGTTACACTTAACCTTTTATTTATATATTCAGATGTTTCTTTTATTTTTTCAATTAGATTCACTAAATCTCCTCCTATTTATCTAAAATTAAATGAGCAAAACTTTCTCCATTGCTGAGTCCTTTCAATCCCAGCAAATCTAATACTGTAGCACCTATATCAGCAAATGTATTCCTTGTCCCTATATTAATACCTTTTTTAATTTTCTTTCCATAAATTAGAACTGGAACATATTCTCTTGAGTGATCTGTACTTGCTGTAGTAGGATCACAGCCATGGTCAGCAGTAATAATCAATACTTCATCATCATGAAGATTATCAATAATTTCTGGAATTCTTAAATCAAATTCTTCTAAAGCCTGTGCATATCCTTTAACGTCATTTCTATGTCCATATTTCATATCAAAATCAACTAAATTAGTAAATATCAACCCTTTTTTATGTTCTTTAATAAATTCTATAGTTTTATCTACTCCATCCATATTATCTTTAGTATGAACACTCTCTGTTATTCCTTGTCCACAAAAAATATCTTCAATTTTTCCAACAGCCATGACATTTAATCCAACTCTTTTAATTATATCCAACATAGTATCTTCTACTGGTTTTAAAGAAAAATCTCTTCTGTTTGATGTCCTTACAAAAGCACCTGGCTGCCCTATAAATGGTCTAGCAATAACTCTACCCACAGCATATTTATCAACTAATATTTCTCTAGCTGTTTCACACATTTCATATAGTCTATTAACAGGTATAACTTCTTCATGTGCTGCTATTTGAAAAACGCTATCGGCAGAAGTATATACTATAGGATAGCCTGTTTTTATATGTTCTTCACCTAATTCTTCTATAATTTGAGTACCTGAAGCAGCTTTATTTCCCAAAATCTTTGTACCAATAAGTCTTTCAAATTTTTGTATTATATCACTTGGGAATCCATTTGGAAAAGTTGGAAAAGGCTCATTAAGAATTATTCCACCTATTTCCCAGTGACCAGTCGTAGTATCTTTACCTGCAGATTTTTCCTTTAGCCTTCCATAACTTCCAATCACTTCATCTATATGTCCTAGACCATCAACTCCTTCTATTGAGCCTAGTCCTAGTTTATTTAAATTTTTTAATTTAATATTTTCTACATTTTTAAGTATATTTCCTAAAGTATTGCTGCCTTCATCACCATATTTGTATGCATCTGGTAACTCTCCTATACCTACACTATCTAATACTATTAAAGTCACATTATTAATCATAATTATCCCTCCTCTATCACTATTAGTATTATACCCAAATATGATAATCCAAAATTATTAATTTATTAAAGAAAATTGCCCACCATAAAGGTGGGAATTAAGCTCTAGGGTGAGATTTTTTATATACTTCCTTTATCTTACTCTTTGAAATTAAAGTATAAACTTGTGTAGTCGAAATGTCAGCATGACCTAGCATTTCTTGAACTGATTTTAAATCAGCTCCATTTTGCAACAAATGAACTGCAAAAGAATGTCTTAATGTATGAGGAGTAATATTCTTATTTATATTTGCTTGAGAAGTATATCCTCTTACAATCTTCCAAAAACCTTGTCGTGTAAGCCTTTTTCCATGATAATTTACAAACAAAGACTTTTCTCCTGAATCCTTTATAAAGTTCATCCTATGCTTGTCTAAATATAAACTTAGAGTCTTTACAGCCATCTTTCCAATAGGTATTACCCTTTCATTAGGAGTACCTTTAGAACTTAATATGTAATCCATATACAAATTAACATCATCTACATCCAGTGCTATTAATTCAGAAACTCTGATCCCTGTTGCATATAATAGTTCTAGCATAGCCTTATCCCTAACACCTTTAGAGCAGTTCATATTCGGTTGTTCCAATAATATTTCTACCTCTTTAGGTGTCAATATATTAGGAAGTTTTTTCTCTTGCTTAGGTGACTGCAAATTTATAGTCGGATCCTTACTTATAATCCCTTCGTTTAAAAGAAATTGATAAAATGCCCTCAATGATGCAATATTCCTTGATACTGTAGAAAGAGATTTTCCTGATTTCTGTAAATACATAAGATAAGTAATTATTAGTGTTTTATTTACACTTATAATATCAGAAAGCCCATTCTCCTTTAAATAGTTATTAAATTGCTTTAAATCTCTTATATAAGATTCTATTGTATTATTAGAAAGCTCTTTCTCAGCCTTTAGGTAACTATTAAAATTAATTATGTTACTATCCATAGTATTTCCCCTTCATAATCTTAAGTATAATTATAATTCAACATTTATTTGTAAAATCCTCCATAATAATATTTTTTTAAGCAACAAAAGATAAATTACCTTAAAACACTTTGATACTAGATAATAATTAGAATCTTAAAACATATATCCCAAAAATAGTTTCATAAAAACTGGGGTAACATAAGATTCAATTATACTTCCTATTACAATCAATATAGACAAAATAGCAGTCGTAACAGAATACCTTGTTAACTCAGATGCAAAATTAAATTTAGTACCTCGTTTTGTTCTGCTAGTGACAATTTTTAAAGAAAAATTTATACTTAACACTGCTAGAGCTATTATCCCTGGTATTATAAAAATGTTTTGAGGCAGTATTGAAAGCATTGAAAAAGAAAAACCTTTAAATCCAAGTTCATTTATTAAAAATCCTACTGTAAAACCAACTATAAAACCCCTCAGAACTATAATAACAAAAATTAATGGTAAACCAATGACTGTTATGCCTAACACCCAAATAGATACTACAGTCTGAAAATTATTTGAAAATGAATGCTTCATTATATTTATGTTATCTATTTTTTCTTGATCTAATATCTTAAAAAAAGAATCTAAAAAACTAATTAGACTTTGAGTTTGCTCTCGATTTAACATATTAATAGTAATAGCACCAGCTGAAATTCCAATCATTAGTGCTATTACTAATAAAAAATAGAGTATAAAATTTTCTTTTATATTTCTGTAAACTACCTCTTTAATTGACAATAATTTAATCCCCCTTTCATACAAGCCTATACACATTATTATGCTTGCCAGGGAGATAATATTACCACCGTATATCTTCTTTTCTTTTTTTACTTCTCAATATTTTTAATTTTGCTATATGCTGTGAGAATTCCTATTATTGTTTTTCCATCTTTTATTATTCCATTATCAATCATTTTTAAAGCTTCATCAATATTTACCTTGACTATATCTATATATTCATCGTCCTCAGGATTTGCTTCTCCTGATATGACTCCTGAAGCAATAAAAATACGCACTTTTTCATTAGTAAAACCTGGCGAAGAAAAATATTCAAGCATCTGTTCTACTTTTTCTGCATCTAACCCCGTTTCTTCTTTAAGTTCTCTTTTTGCACAGTCATAAGGATTTTCATTTAATTCTAGTTTTCCTGCTGGTATTTCAAGAAGAACCGATTCTGTAGCTTTACGAAATTGTTTCACTAAAACTAATTGTCCATCATCTGTTATTGGAACAATAGCTACTGCTCCAGGATGTTCGACTATTTCTCTTTTCGAATATTTTTTATCAGGCAGCTCTACAGTATCAATTCTTACTGATAATATCTTACCTTCATATATTCTTTCACTCTTCATCGTTTTTTCTTCATAAATCATATTATTTCCTCCCTTATGGAATAAAAAATAAAAATAATCATATATTACTTAAAAGGAGTTGAGTCAAATGATTAAAATTACTATAAAAAATAGAATATTTTTTATTGGAAAAATAGAAGAAATCATTGAAATTATTGATGACATAATAACTACGTATGGAAAAGATGCTAAATTATTAGATATTATCGAAAATTGTCTAAAAACTTAACAGAAGTCTTAGCAACTGCTCCTAATGCTTGGAAGAAAGCCATATCATCCTTATACTCTCTTCCCATGGTTCTAACTTCTAAACCGTAGTAGTCTAATGCTTTTACCACATCACTACCATTTTCGTAAATTATATTATGCTTATCTTCAATATTATTTTCTTTTATCTGCATATTAATAAATTCTTCATGCTCGCCTTCAAGAATAGGCAGAACTAAGTTAGTTTTTGTATTAGTAATCTCCTTTAATACGGTAATAGTATGATGACTTATACCTCTATGTCTATCCCTTTTATCCGCAAAGCTTATTCTAGGAACTGCAAAGCTTGTTCCTCCTAGGTTGTTGACGGCATCAATTATATATCCTTGCTCAATACCGCTAAATCCATACTTCGTACCTGTTCCAACAATACCTGGTCCCATAGTGATTATCGTAATATCACTTTTAGCAATAGCTTTTGATGCTATAATACCAGTATATATATTAACACACTCAAAATCTCCTCCAAAAGCATGCCCTACAGTAATAGTATTATTTATAATATTCTTATCTTTCAGCAACTTTACAGTTTTGCTAAAATGTAGAGGTAAGGCTCCTGCATCAGTCATTATGTATGAAATATTAAGATCAGGTCTAAGCCATTTTATAACTGCTGCTATAGGTGCCAACATACTGTGTAAAGTGCCAACTATAAATATAGCTTTATCTAAACTCTTAAAATTATTAAACTCTTCATGAAATCTACTACTCTGTTCTTCAGCAGTAAAGCACTTAATTTGTAATGGTGTGTATCTTAATTTCATAATATGACCAGAATCTTTAGTAATTTTTTGCGATTTATTGTTAAAGTTATATATTACAAAATGATAGCCACCTGTTCCAAGTTCAAGCTCCATAGCAGTAGTATTTAATACAACTCTATCTCCAATATTTATCTGTCCTGTTAAATCATTATAATTTACCGCCTTTGTATTTTCTCCTTCTACTTCTACACTAACCCAAGAAACTCGGTCATTACATTCTAATATTTTTGTTACAATTCCATCCTTATATGATAACAGTTTAATTACCTCCTATTTTCTACCTAGTTTATCTATGTAGCATAAAAGTTTATTTTTTTCAATTATTTTTGATATAGAATAGAATTCAGAAACTATATGTAAAACTACTAGCAAAAACAAGCAAAATATTTTTATCCAAAACGTTTGTGTTCCAGCACAGAAAGCTCCAAGTGTCATTCCCAAAACATTTGAACCGGTATCTCCCATCATAGCTTTTGCTTTAAGATCATAAGGCATATATATTAAAACTATACACAAAAGAGATATTAAAATATAATTATATTTACTTGACGTAGCACTAAAAATCAAAACTATAGATATTAATATAAATATTTTACAAGCTCTCCCTGGTCTCAAATCAAATAGATTAACAAGATTAGTAAATAGAGCAATTAGCAAAATATTTATAATAAAATCAATGAACCTTGTATAAATAGTAAGTGATAAAATAAAAGCTGAAGCCCCTCCAGCTAATAGTTTAAGCCCACCTGTAGTAAGTCTAAATTTCATTAATGATGATATATGCCCTTTAAATCCTTTTATTTCTTTTTCTCCAACTAGGTCATCAATTATTCCTACTAAGCCTACTATTAATATCGAAATAATATAAGCAAAAATATAATTATCATTATTAGTATTATATATTGCATAAATAAAAATAACGAAAGTTTGGACTAATATAAATACTAAACCCATACCTATAGGAATTTCTTGTTTTCTAAAATTTAAAGCTATACAGTTATTATTTAGTAATAAATGATAAATCAATGGAATTGCAATAAGACTTAAGACTACACTACTTGCTAATAATATAACTATATTTAAAACAAACATTTATTCACCTTCTAAATGCTAAATTTATTAATGTAATAAGTATATTAATAAACTGTCTGCCTCTATGTATAAATCCTTCTAAATTTCTTTCAGTTTCTCTGTGAGTCATTTCCACATCTACTTCTTTAATTGTAAAGCCATTTCTTAAAACACCTACAGTCATAGCTACTTCTACACCATACCTATTAGGAATATACTTAATGCTGCTAATTGATTTCTTATTATAAACTCTCTGTCCTGATAGTGTTGAAGAAATGTCCTTTCCTGTATAAAAATATACACCTCTATTAGCTAATTTTTTTACTAAACCAAATCCTCCTTTTTTCTTAGGTTTCTGAAATCTTGCGATAATTACATCTGCTTCATTATTTAATGCAGGTTCAATTATCTTTATAGCCTCATCACTCGTTTTCCCAAGATCTCCGTCTAATAATACTAAATAATCAAAATCACAATTCTTAATTGCTTTATTGATTGCATATCCTTTCCCTCTATTTTTGTCTACATTTATAAGAGTAACATTTAAATTGCTTACTATTTCACGTGTTCTATCTGTAGAGCCATCGTTTACAACTACTATTTCATCTATCAGCTTAATTTTCTTTATATTATTTATCGTATTTTCTATGAATTCTTCTTCGTTATATACAGGTATTACTGCTACTACTTTTTTCTTTACAGCATTCATAAAAACTCTCCTCTTTAATCATTAGTTGTAGAATTTAAATTAGGAATTAGACTTTCAGCACTAGATTTTACTCCATAATTTCCTGGTCTACCATCCATAGCTAATACAAGTGCTATCTTCCCGATAATTGTATCTACATTATCTACTGAAGAAATTCTATTGTTTTTATATTTGTCTACATAAGAGAAGTTCACATTTTCTTTTTCTATCCCAATGATTGGAATATTTAACCTTTTACACACATCTATTATTCTCTTATCAATTATCTCAAATCTTGTATCATCCTTTTCTTTTTTTCCTCCTGCTATTACAATATAATCAATAGGAGTATTATATTCACCAATGGTCTCAATTAACCCCTCCATTTTAAAAGCCTCAATAATTTTATTATCCTCGCCTGTTATAATTTCTTCAGTTATTTTATCTATAGCTTTTTTAAAAACATTATTGTCTAAAACCTCTTCTTCCATAATTATTTCATAAGTTTTTTTAATTAAATCTGGATCAGAATTAAAATTATTTTTGATTGTAGTTATTGAAACAACTTCAGCTCCAGCAGATTCTAAAGTTTGGCTAATTCCTTTATATATATAGTCTTCACTAGTCTCTATAATTGCAATTTTTAATCCAATTAACTTATTTTTTATTACATCACCATAAATTGCTTTACTAAACTCTTTCATTAGTTCATTTTCCTTTGTAACTTTAGATATCTCTTCTCTCACTGTTCTGTTTTCCTCTTCTAAATAATCAAATCTCTCTTCAAGTTGGGCTACTATATCTTCTTTTTGAGACATTAAAATATCCTGTGCATCAAACATAAATCCAATATAAATCCCTATAGCAAGAGCTAGAAATATTGAAACAACAGTTAATACATAGTATTTTATATTAGTCAATTTCTATAACCTCCTAAAATCCAAATAAAATCCTAAATCTTATTTGAATTAATTTAATAATTTCTTGCATAGGTGGAAACATAAGTGTTAAAACTATAATTGGAATTAATGCAGCAATTCCTATCCCAATAACATATTTTAATTTAAGGCTGCTCCTATAAAGCATATTTACACCTTTAGCATCAACTAACTTTGCTCCAACTTTTAAACGAACTAGAAAAGTACTTGCCATTCCATTTCTGCCTTTTTCTAAAAAATCTATCATATTACTATGAGTACCAAGCGCTACTATTAAATCTACATTATTTGAATAGGCTAATAGGAATGCAATATCCTCACTTGTTCCTGCTGACGGAAAAACTTTTGCTTCCAAACCTAAATTTTTGACTCTTTCAAGACCTGGGGCTCTTCCATCTTTATAAGCATGTACAACTATCTCCTTAGCTAATTGTAAGCATCTGTCGCTTACGCTGTCCATATCACCTACTAATATATCTGGCATATATCCAAATTCTAACAAGGCATCTCCTCCGCCATCTACTCCTATCAAGACTGGCTTCACTTCATTGATATAATTTTGAATAGCTAATAAATCTTTTTTGTAATCTTTACCTCTTACTACTACAAGAGCATGTTTATTGGCTAATTTTGTTTTTAATTGCGGCATATTGCCTTTTTCTAGAACTAATTCTTTTTCCTTTTTTGCATATTCTAAAGTATTTTCAATAAATTTATCTAACTCTTTTTCTAGGTTACTGTATCCTACCTTTAATAACTCGTCTATTTTTTCTGAATCTAACTCTTCGTAACTGCCAATAATATTATCTTTATATATTATTACATTATCAATTAACTCTAACTCGTCCCCTTCATTGATAATATCATATATTTCTCTATTCTTAGTTTCTAGCAGAATTATACCAGATTCAATTAAAATAGATGGCCCTTTATTAGGATATCTCCCACTAATTGAAGAATTTAAGTTTAGTACACATTTTACTTTCGATTCAACTAGAGAAATAGCTGCTATCTCATCAATATCCTTGTGATCTATAATAGCAATATCTCCAGGTTTTAATCTTTTTATTAAATTTTTAGTTTTTTTGTCTTTTTTAGCAATTCCTTTTATTAACATATAATGCCCTCCAGGAATAGAAAGTAACTTAATGCTTTACTTCTATTCTATCCAACTTCGTTTATGAATACTCTATTCAAACAAGTACTCCATCCAATATTATAATATATAATGTTTAATATGACAAAATAAATAAAATAAATCTCTCCTCTATAAACTAGAAAAAGAGATTTATTTTATCTAAAAATAATTTAAAAATGTATATTTAAGATATCTAAATTTATATTTAAGATATCTTTTGTTCTAACCTTAGTTTATCCGCAACCATGGCTATAAACTCAGAGTTGGTTGGTTTGCCCTTGTCTGTATTTACTGTATATCCAAATAAATTATTTATCGTATCTACTTTTCCCCTGCTCCATGCAACCTCTATGGCATGTCTAATTGCTCTTTCAACTCTACTAGGAGTTGTATTGAATTTTTTTGCAATACTTGGATACAACTCTTTTGTGACAGCACTTAAAAGCTCAACATTATCTACTACCATTGTAATTGCTTCTCTCAAATACAAATAACCTTTAATATGTGCAGGAACACCTATTTCATGTATAATATTTGTAATCTTAGCTTCTAAACTTTTACTAGAAATAGAAGGACTTATCAAACTAGAACCCATATCTATTTGTTTTCTTCTTTCTATAATAGCAGGTGTTGTACCTGTTATTTGTCTTATTCTCTTCATAAAAATTTCGAAATCAAAAGGTTTAACAACATAATAATCTGCCCCTAAATTAATAGCTCTTTGAGTAATTTTATCTTGTCCTACTGCAGACAAAATAATTATCTTGGGGAACTTTTCCAATTCCATAGTATGAAGTTTTTCCAATACACCTAACCCATCTAAATGAGGCATTATAATATCGAGAACTATAACATCTGGAACTTTTTTGGTAATAAGCTCTAACGCTTCTAAGCCATCTTTTGCTATCCCCACTACTTCTACATCTTCTTGAGTTGCCAGATAATCACTAAGGATACTACAAAAATCCTTATTATCATCTACAATTAACATACTGATTTTTTCATTTTTCAATGCAAAATACCCCCCTGAATCGATTTACTTTATAATAAATTCCGTTTTTAAATAGATTCGACAAAAGCTATATTTTTCCTTCTTAGATTTCTTTTTTTTATAATTTTTTTGTTCTTATTTATTTTTAATTATAAAGAAAAGAGATATGGAAAAACTCCTTATCTCTTGTAATGTACTTTAATTATTTTCAGCAAATTCAGAATCACTATCTGCATAAATTCCAGCTTCTTTTAACATCCACTCTATATATATTCCATAGCCTTTTGTAGGATCATTAACAAACACATGGGTTACAGCACCTACTATTTTTCCATTTTGAATTATAGGGCTTCCACTCATGCCTTGTACTATTCCCCCAGTTTTATTAATTAACCTATGATCAGTAACTCTTATAACCATGCTTTTGGCTTGAGGTACATTTTGCTTCTCAAGTTTTAATATCTCAACTTCATATTCTGTTACCTTGTCACCTTCAATATTTGCTAATATATAAGCTTTTCCTGGTTTTACCTCACTTCGTAAGGCTATTGGCAATGCTTTTCTGTTTTTAAATTGCTTACTATCATCATAAATAGTACCAAATATACCAAAAGAAGTATTATTTTCAATTTTACCCAAGACATCATCTGCTTCAAAAAACATACCTCTTAATTCACCTGGACTACCTTTTTTACCTTGTTCTATTGATGAAACTTGTGCCTTCATTATTTCACCATTTTCTGCTTTCAACAAAGTTCCTGTATCTGCATCAGTTATAGCATGACCTAGTGCCCCAAATTTTTTAGTTTTTGGATCATAAAATGTTAAAGTCCCAATACCTGCAGTTTTATCTCTTACCCATATACCTAACCTATAACTATTATCTTGCTTACTCTTTACTGGTAATACTTCTGTAGTAAAGCTAACATTATTTCTTTCAATTTCAATTTTTACTTTATTGTTTTTAATATTATTCAGTAATTCTATCACATGATCTGCATCTTTTATTTTTATTCCATTTATTGCAGTAATAGAATCACCAATTCTTATACCAGCATTTTTAGCTGGATTGTATATCTTCCCATCTACTCCAATTATTTCTGAAGTTGCCACTACTAATACTCCTTTAGTATTCAATTTTACGCCTATTGCTTCTCCACCTGGTATTAAATAAGATTGATTAACAACATTAACTTGGATATTTCTTACTGAAAATATTCCAAGAAATTTAAGCTTTAGCTTAGCAATTCCATTATTTATAGGCTCTAGGTTATATGAATTTCTTAAACTTAAGTTTAATTTCTCATCATTAGAATTACTAATTCTCACTATTTCTTCAGAATCTTCATTTACTTCTAAAGAAAAGGGAAAAAAAATATTTAAATTTTTTATATCTCCTTTAATAATATCTATTTCTAGGGGAAATTTAATTACATTCAATACTTGAAAAGAGCAAATAAATAATAATAGGAGCAAAACAAGACAAATTATTTTTTTGCAGCTAGGCATTTTACGCAATCAAAATCACTCTCCTATTGACCTATGACTTAAACTTCACCTCCAAAAAACATTAGTCTTCATACTAAAAGAAGACTATAAAAATTTATTTTCTCTTTAAGAATAATGTGGCCTTTTTAATATACAATTATGCGAAACAAATATTTATTAAAATGTTAAGTAAAATCTATATTTCCGTAATATAGATTTAAAATAAAAAAACATCTATAATTATAGATGTTTTTTGTTTTTTGTTTTTATTCTTTTTGATTTTTTATTTTTTTTGACATTTCTATCATTTCTCTTGCATGTTGTTTTGTAGTTTCTGTTAAATTTACTCCACCTAATAATCTAGATAGTTCCTCCACTCTTTGTTCAAAATCTAATTTAATTATTTCAGTTATTGATTCTTTTTCTGTTGTCTCTTTATTAATCAAGTAATGACTATCTGCAAGTGCAGCAATCTGTGGTAGATGTGTAATACAAATCACTTGATGATTACGAGCAATATTAGCTATTTTTTCTCCTACTACTTGAGCAGTTCTGCCACTAATTCCTGTATCTATTTCATCAAAAATTAGCGTAGGAATTTTGTCTATATCTGCTAAAATACTTTTAAAAGCAAGCATTATTCTAGACATTTCTCCACCAGATACTATTTTAGAGAGAGACTTTAATGGTTCACTTGGATTGGTAGAAATCAAAAATTCAATTTGATCTAATCCATTTTCTGTAAAATGTTCAAGTTTTTCAATTTTTACTTTAAATTTAACTTTTGGCATGTTAAGTTCATTGAGTTCTTTTATTATAGCTTTTTCAAATCTACTAGAAATGCTTGTCCTTTCTTTAGTTAAATCATCACATAAATTTTTCATTTCAATCTCATGCTTTTCTATTTCACTTTTTATTCTTTTGATTTCTTCCTCACAATTTAGAAGAATACTCAATTCCTTATTAATTTTATCTCTATACTGAAGTATTTCATTTATAGTCTTGCCATATTTTCTCTTTAATTTATTTATTAAATCTAATCTTTCATCAATAAATTTGAGCCTTTCAGGATCATACTCTATTTTATCTTGATAATATCTCATCTCTCGAACTAAATCCTGAAGTTGATATATTATAGATTCAATAACATCTTTAAAATTATTGATACTGTTACTATATCTAGAAACTTTATTTAAATTCGAGCAAATGTTATTAAGTTTATCTATTATAGACTTGCCTGAGTAGTAATCTGTATCCAAAGTCATTATGGCATCTGATAATGCCATAGCAATGCTTTCTGCATTTGATAATAGATTATACTCATCCGTTAACGTATCTTCTTCTCCATCAATCAACTTGGCTTCATCTATTTCTTCAATTTGAAAGTTTAATAGGTCAATCTTCCTTTCTTTTTCCATCTCATCTTGTACTAAAACTTTAAGCCTAGATTTCAACTTCTGTAAGTTTTCATATACTTTTTTTACTTTATCCTTAATCAAAAGTATTTCATTGTCGCCTAATAAATCTATAAACTCAAAATGTCTATCCCTTCTCAAAAGTGACTGATGGTCATACTGACCATGAATATCAATTAATTTGCTAGTAATTTCGTTTAACATACTAAGTGTAACTGTTCTCCCGTTAACTCTAGAAGTACTACGTCCTGTACTATATATTTCTCTTGTAATAAGTAAGGTATTATCAGTTTCCATCTCTATTCCATAATTTTCCAAAATATTTTCAATCTCTTCCAGATCTTCAATAACAAATAAAGCTTCAATTGTAGTCTTTTCACACCCTGTCTTAACATACTCTCTATCTGCTCTAGCACCTAAAACTAACGAGATTGCATCAATAATTATTGACTTCCCTGCGCCAGTTTCACCAGTTAACACATTTAGTCCCTTAGTAAAATTAATTCTAATTTTATCTATAATAGCAAAGTTTTGAATGTTTAATTCCAATAGCATTTCATACACCACCTAGTAATTAAGCAGCTTAAGAAACATGTCTTTAATCTCTAAAGTCTTATCCACATCACTAACTGCAATAAAAATAGTATCATCACCTGCTATAGTACCTACTATTCCTTCTATACCTAAAGAATCTATTGCAGAGCCTGATATTTGGGCTGCACCTGGTAAAGTTTTCAAAACTAACAAATGCCCTGCTACATCCACTGAAACTATAGAATTTTTAAATATTTTAATAAGTCTGTCAGTTGTTCCCTCAACATTCTGTCCCATAGCAGCATATTTATATTTGCCGTTTTTAGCTAATACTTTTATAAGTCTTAATTCCCGAATATCTCTTGAAACTGTGGCTTGAGTAACATTTATCCCCATTTTTCTAAGGTGATCTGCCAATTCTTCCTGAGTTTCTATTTCATTATTTTCTATTAGCTCTAATATTTTTGATTGTCTTGCATATTTTTTCATTTCAACTATCCCCTTTTCTATAAAGATACATAGTTTAATATTAACTAGTCTCAATTCCCTAATATAATTATATCAAATAAAAACATAATAACATAAGCACCTTATATAAAGTAAAATATTATAATTCTCTATGAGATTCATTGACTACACTGTCTATTTGCTCATCAATACAAAAATCTGTAATATTTCTTTTTACTATATGTACTAAATATTCTCTGTTACCTTCAGCTCCTTTAACAGGTGAATAAGTAAGTCCAGCAAAATATAATCCTATTGATAAGCAAAAATTATATATATCCTTAATTACTTCTTTATGAACTTTAATATCTTTTACTACGCCTTTTTTCCCAACCTTATCTCTTCCTGCTTCAAATTGTGGCTTTATTAATGCAATAATATCTACATCTTCCGTCGTCAACTCTTTTACCTTTGGCAGGACTAATTTTAAGGAAATAAAAGACACATCAATGCTTACTAAGTTGGCCAACTCACCTATATCTTCTTTTTCTAAGTACCTAATATTTGTTCTATCTTTTACTATAACTCTCTGGTCATTTTGAAGTTTCCAGTCTAGTTGTCCATATCCAACATCAATAGCATACACTCTTTTTACTCCATTTTGCAACATACAATCAGTAAAACCGCCTGTAGAAGCTCCAATATCTAATGCTACCTTATCCCTGACATCAAGAGAAAAAGTATTTAACGCTTTTTCAAGTTTTAAACCACCTCTGCTAACATAAGGAATAGGGTTCCCTTTTATTACAATATTACTATCTATAGGTACTTTAGTCCCTGGCTTATCTACTCTTTCATCATTCACATATACTAATCCTGCCATAATATACTTCTTTGCTCTTTCTCTGCTCTCTACAAGATGATTATTAGTAAGTAGTATATCTATTCTTTCCTTTTCTATCTTCATTATTTAATTCGCTCCTAATCTACTTAATTTTATCATGTATTTTGTCTAGGACACCTTGAGCATCCATATTATATTGCTTGAATAGTTCTTCTATACTACCATGCTCAATAAAGATATCAGGCAACGCAATATTTAATACTTGACCTTTATAACCATTCTCTATTAGTAAATCATTAACTAAGCTTCCATATCCACCAATTTTCACATTATCTTCTAAAGTAACAATAAAAGAATGAGTTTTTGCAATGTCCTTTATTAACTCTTCATCTAACGGTTTTACAAATCTAGCATTTACTAAGGTAACACTTTTCCCTTCATTACTTAGAACTTTCGAAACTTCATAAGCAATCTCTACCATTTTACCAATAGCTAATAAAGCTAAATCCTTACCTTTAGCAATTATCTCTGCCTTTCCTAACTCTATTTTTGTTCTGGGTTTTCCTTCAATAATATCATAACAATTTCCCCTAGGATATCTTATAGCTAATGGCCCATTAAAATCTTTACTAAATTCTAGCATCTCAATAAATTCAGTTCTATCTTTTGGTGCCATGATGACCATATTAGGCATATGACTTAAATACGATAGATCAAAAACTCCATGGTGAGTCTCACCATCACTACCAACTACTCCAGCTCTATCTATTGCAAAAACGACAGGTAACTTCTGGATGCAAACATCATGTAAAACCTGATCATATCCTCTTTGTAAAAAAGAAGAGTAAACTACAAAGTATGGCTTTAAACCATTTGAAGCCAATCCAGCTGCAAGAGTTACTCCATGTTGCTCTGCAATTCCTACATCAAAAAATCTATTACTAAATTTTTCTTTATATTTACTTAATCCCGTCCCCTCAGGCATAGCTGCAGTAATAGCAACTATTCTACTATCCTTTTCTGCAAGATTAATTAGAGTATCACCCAATACATCAGAATAAGATGGTTGATTTTGAATATCTAAAGGTTTTCCTGTACTAATTTCAAAAGGAGGGGTACCATGAAACTTATCAGGATTTTCTTCTGCAGGTTTATAACCTTTGCCTTTCTTTGTCAAAACGTGAACTAATACAGGACCTCTAACCTTTTTAGCTCTTTCTAGCTCTCTAACAATATCGCTGATATTATGTCCATCTATAGGCCCTAAATATTTGAATCCTAAATCTTCAAAAAACATTCCTGGTACAAAAAAATATTTTACACTATCTTTTGCCCTTTCAGCGGTCTTAAATACTTGTTTACCAATACCAGGTATACTAGTCAAAATTGCTTCTACATCTTCTTTTAATTTAAAATAAGTTGGAGCTGTTCTTATTCTATTTAGATATTTTGATAATCCACCAACATTTTGAGATATTGACATTTCATTATCATTTAAGACAACTATTAAATTAGTACCTGAATCACCTGCATGATTTAATGCTTCAAATGCCATTCCTGCAGTCATAGCACCATCACCAATTACACTTACTATATTATACCCTTCTTTTTTTATATCTCTTGAAAGCGCATATCCAAGTCCTGCTGAAATAGATGTAGAACTATGACCAACTTCAAAAATATCATGTGGACTTTCTTTTCTTTTCGGAAATCCACTAATTCCTTTATACTTCCTTATAGTATGAAATACATCCTTTCTCCCTGTAAGTATCTTGTGTACATAAGATTGATGCCCTACATCCCATATTATTTTATCGTAATCACTATTAAAAACTTTATGAAGAGCAATTGTCAACTCTACAACTCCAAGATTAGAAGCCAAATGTCCACCATTTTTGGATACAACATCAATTATTAATTCCCTTATCTCCTTAGCTAAAATATTCAGTTCTTCATAGCTCATTGTTTTTAAATCATTCAGCCCTTTATAGTTTGAAAGAATATTACTCAATAGATTCAACCTACTTTCATTTGATCTTACTACTTTATGTATCAGGCAAAACATAAATTGTCAACTTAGTGTTTATTAGAATCATAATTTTTACAGTAAAAATATTTATTAGTTTTATAAATTGCAAATTTTTTCTATAACTTTTCTTCTAAAAGTATGAAAAGCAATAATTCCAGTCATCGCTATGTTTATTAAAGCTATTATTTTAGTGAAAAACCCATATACTCGTTATGTTTATCATTGTAACTGCAACTCCACTAATTATTTTACATATATCTCTTAACATCACCGCAAAAATTTGATATTCACCCTACATGGCTTAGAAGTCTTGCAACATATTTTGCTTCTTTTATCCTAGTCGCTACCATAATAAAATGAAAAATCTTCTCATCTGGAGCAGTTACTGCAATTTCAATTATATCAAAAAACACCAAAAACAATAACTAAAAATCCAGGCTAATATTAAAATTTCTTAGTATAAGAATAAAAATCCATAATTAATACCCAGTTAAAATACTTTTATTTGTGTCATTCTTATTATTTTTCCTTATCAGTTAAATTTTAACAAAAACTTTCTGTGGAATTTCCATTATAGAAATAAAGCTGATAGCTATAGCTATCAGCTTTGAGTGGTAGTATATGCTATACTAACTAGAATAATTCACCACTCTAGACTAGGATAACTATACCTATCTATTTTCAATTATAAAAAATCAGTTTCAAAGCCTAAATGGCATACAAATGACTTTGATTTTACAAATAATTAAGTTTACTATTCATTTTGGTAAAAGACTATCACAATTATTTAACTTTCTCTATAAGCTAAATAATTTGCTAGCTCTTTAAAGAACTTTGATTTATTTTCATCAAAAATTGAAAGGGAGTCTATTGCTATATCTTTTAACCTCAAAATTTCGTTAATTGAATTTTCCATCCCATATAGAGACAAATAAGTAAGTTTATGATTTATCTCATCACTGCCAATGTTTTTCCCTAATATTTTCTTGTCTCCAATTTTATCTAATACATCATCTCTTATTTGAAAGCACAATCCAATTGCCTGTCCATAATCTCTAAGATGTTTTAACTGCTCACTATTTGCACCAGCTATTAATGCCCCAGCTACAATGGCTGCTTCAATTAAAGCAGAGGTTTTGTTCTTATGTATGAATTGAAGCCTCTCTTCATCTAGAACATCGTCTTTCGACTGAATGTCTACAGTTTGTCCTCCTATCATGCCATAAACACCAGCAGATCTACTTATTTCTTTGATAGCTAATATATATCTCTCATAGTTCGGAGTATTTAACGGGATACTGTCTATCATAGTTTCATAAGCTAAATTAAGAAGTCCATCTCCAGCTAATATCGCAATATTTTCACCAAAAACTTTATGATTAGTTGGTTTACCTCTTCTAAAATCATCATTATCCATTGCTGGCAAATCGTCATGTATAAGAGAATAAGTATGTATCATTTCTATTGATATTGCAATTTTTAATGATTCTTCATAACTTCCAGATATTAGCTCACAAGATTTTAAAGTTAATATAGGCCTCAAGCGCTTTCCACCAGCAAAGATACTATATCTCATAGCTTCAAAAACTTTTTTCTGCAGTAAATTTTTATTTGGCATTATCATTTCTAATTCATCATCAATTATTTTCTTGTATTTCTCAAGTTCATCTATAATATTCATAATTTCCTCCTATGAGTTAGTGTTGAATTCTACTTCCTCAAAATTATCGTCTCCATTATCTAGAATAAGTTTAACTTTCCCTTCAGCCTTGTTAAGTAAATCATAGCAATATTTATACAATTCAACACCTTTACTAAATTCCTCAATAGAATCACTTAAACTTAAATCGCCTTTTTCAAGTAACGCTAAAATGTTCTCCAATTTACTCAAAGCTTCTTCATATGATAAGTTTTGCTTTTTTTTAGGCAAAATACCACCACCTTTATCTACTTTTATCTAACACTTTTACTTTTATCTTGCCATCATTTAAAATTACATTTAATGTGCTATTTATTAAAATATTTTCTACTGACTTAATTAAATTTCCATTTTCATCAACAATCATAGAATATCCTCTATTTAACACTGCAAAAGGACTCAATGTATCTAGTTTGCTTCCCAAATATTCTAGTTTACTCCTTTTATTGTTATAATTTAAATTTATTGTCTTAATTAAATCCTTTAAAGCCATATCAAGTCTTTGCTTATTATTATCTATAATGCTAGTAGGACTATTGGTCATAAGCTTACTACAAATATGCTCAAGTTCATCTTTTTTCTTATTCATAAATTGATTAAATGCACTTATCAAGCTAGTTAAACACAAATCTAACTTATAATTTAAATCAGCAACATTAGGCACAACAAGTTCACCTGCAGCAGAAGGAGTAGGAGCTCTCATATCTGATACAAAGTCGGCAATAGTAAAATCAGTTTCATGCCCTACTGCTGATACAACTGGCAGCTTAGAATTAAAAATGGTTCTAGCTAATTGTTCATCGTTAAAAGCCCATAGCTCTTCTATACTACCTCCGCCTCTACCTATGATTATTAAGTCAATATCTTTTCTTGAATTAAAATATTTTATGGCCTTACATATGTCATCGGGCGCCTTTTCACCTTGTACTAACACAGGATATATTATAATATCTGTAGAGGGCATTCTTCTCTTAATAACTGATATTATATCTTTTACTGCCGCTCCAGATGATGATGTTGCTACTCCTATTCTTCTTGGTAAAAATTTTATAGATTTTTTGTATTTCAAATCAAACAATCCTTCAGCTTCAAGTTTTTTCTTCAATTTTTCAAAAGCTTCAAATAATTCTCCTGTCCCTTTTTTCCTTATATTTCTTACATATAATTGATATACACCATCCCTTTCATAAACAGAAATATAACCATTAACAATAACATTCATTCCATCTTCAAGCACTACATAGTCGTTAATATTATTATTAAAATAAACGCACCTTAATTTGCTCTTATCATCTTTAAGCGTAAAGTACATATTGCCATTATAATGATATTTAAAATTTGAAACTTCTCCTTCTATATTAATATCATACAGCAAAAGATCCCCTGTAAAAATCCTCTTAATATATTGATTTATCTCACTTACTTTAAATGGTCTTATTTCCATTTTTATAATCCTCCAAAATTTCTTTCACCTTCTTTGACAGCTCCAAGAAAAGCAATACCTATTGCATTATCAGAGCAGTAAATTGGATTAGGAAAATATACATTACCAATTTGTGCTTTAACAATTTTTTCTTCTAGTACTTCTCTAATTATGGAATTAGATGCTACTCCGCCAATAAATAGAATATCATGTATATCATACATCTTTATGGCTTGAATCACAATATTGACAATTGCATTAGCAATGCAATTAAACAGACTATTAGATATATCATTAGATGTATAATATCTTTCTTCAACTAATTTATAAAAAAAGGTTTCCGCACCAGAAAAATTAATCCAAGTACCGTCAGTATTAATAGGCAGTTTTTTATTTATAATACTTCCACTTTTAGAAACAAAATCCATTTCATTACCACAGGGAAAATTGAATCCTAATTTAACCCCTATTCTATCAATTAATTGGCCTGCACTAATATCCTTAGTGCCCCCTATGAGTTTTATATTATAGTTTTTAGTATCTTCTTCTACATAAAGTAACTCTGTAGTCCCACCTGAAATATGAAAAGCTAAAAAAGGTTTAGTAATTTTTAAACGACTACCTAGGATACCAGCAGCAATATGACCATCTTGGTGACTAAATTCTTTATATTCAGCATTTAATATTTTAGATATAATAAAAGCCTGTCCTTGAGCTACTCTAAAAACAGGCATGTATGATTTTTCAACATTTCTAGGTTTAACACTTGCTGATACAGTTTTTATTTTGGTAGTATCAATTTTTTTACATAAGCTGTCAAATATTTCTGGAAGATTAACAATATGCTGAAAAACTGCTTCTTGTTGTCTTAATCCCCTTTCTCCAAGTTTTACTTTTAGGACAGCTCTCTTATCAAATACTACTTCTCCAAATTCATTAACCACTGCTACAGATGTAGTGTAAGCACTAGTATCTATTCCCATATAATATTTACTCATCTTTCCCATTACCATCCCTTACAAGAGAGCCTAAAAGTCCATTAATAAACTTACTAGCTTCATCTGTACTATATTTTTTACTGATATCTATAGCTTCATTTATAGAAACTTCAACTGGGATATCATCCCTGAATAATATTTCACATATTGCTAATCTCAAAATAGCCAAATCCACTTTCGGTATCCTATTAATTTTCCAGCCCAATGAATATTTCTCTATTTTATTATCTATTAATTCTAAATTATCAATTGCTGTATTAACTGTATATCTGATATATTCTTTTTCATCAGCAGAAAACTCGTTAGTTTCAAGAAATATATCCATAGATTCTGGTGAGAAATCTTTGCTTAATTCCATTTGAAACAAAAGTTTCATTGCAGATTCTCTTGCTATTTTTCTTCCCATGACTTACCTCCTTTACTTTAGTTAATTTAACCCTCTGAAAAATCAGAGGGTTTTTTTCTCTATCATTGATTTATCGTTTTTTCTTCCTTCTGTTCCTTTTCGAAATTCACACCTTGTATATTAATATTAACCTCAATTACATTTAGCCCTGTCATAGTTTCAACAGTATTTTTTACATTCTCTTGAACTTCCCAAGCTACTTCAGGTATTTTAGCCCCATATTCAACTATTATGTATAAACTAATAATAACTTCCTTATCTTTAATTTCAACCTTAACTCCTTTTGATAGGTTTTTCCTACCTAGCATTTCTGATAATCCGCCAGCAATACCACCACTCATACCAGCTACGCCTTTAACTTCTGTTGCAGCTAAGCTAGAAATAATCCCTACTACTTCATCAGATATTTTAATTTGGCCATAATTGTCCATATCATTTTTTTCGTCTAAATTATTTGACATAATTTCACCCCCTACTTTACTTAGGCTTTCGTATATATTATATCAAAAGGTTATTATCTTTACAAACATTACTAGAATTTTTCCATGATTTTAATATTTTCAGCATCTATATCTGTTTCACTTGTTATAATTTCAAATATTTTTATTACATCTTGTTCTGTCAACTCATCTGTAGAAACAACAACTCTAGCACTATTTTCACTTAGAAATACTAATGCATCTTCAAATCCTTTAGCTTTTATAAGTCCCTCTAAACTTAATTCTAACTCAGCAATTTGTCCTATAGAAATTATTTCATTTTGTGCTTTTATACGCATTTCTTCATTAGTTTTTTCATTATTTATTATTTCATACAACCTATCAATAAGCGTAGCTCTTAATTTATCACGAGATAATCTATGCTCTATAAAATAATTATTATTTTTTAAATTCTTCTCATTAGTCATTACACTCAATATGTCTTCATCGGTACTTCTCTTTAGTTCTCCAATATCATCACTTTTACTGTCTAATACAACTATATCATCAACACTATTTTCTTCATAGGTTATATCTTCTTCTTTAATATCAATAGATTTACTCAATTCCATAAGTTGGTTTTTCTCATACTCTTGGTAGTCAATTGATGCTTCCATAAGCGAACGTTTTGTTAATTCATGATTGACATAGCATATTACTATCAATATACAAACAAGAGTAATAATAAAAGCAGTTTTCTTCTTTATATACATAAAATTCCCTCCTATTTGCTAGAATATACTTCTACTTTGTTCCCTGAAATTCCTAATACTGTTTTTACAGCTGAGTAAAGCTTTTCTTTTACTTCCATATTTTCAGCTCCATCAGCAACAACTATTACACCTCTGACTTTTGGTTTTGTTTCTTTCATAATCATCAAAGATTCTCCATTATTGCCAATAACAATTTGCTTAGAAAGATCTTCCCTAGTTATCTCTCTGGTTCCTCCTTGTGCATCTTTTTCATCAGTTCTTTCAATCATCTGAGTCGTATTAAATACTGGTACCTTCTCTGAAGTATCCTCAAAAGTTATCATTACATGAACTTCCCCCACTCCTTTTATTTTTTGTAAAATCTCTTCTAATTTTCTTTCTATTGTGTTTGCATAATCTTCTTCAATAAAATTGGTTACATGGTCTTCCTTTATACTATTATTACTTTTTAAACCCTGATCACTAGCATTTTTCCCAGCCAGGTAGTAGTTTGACAATAGTAAAACCACAGCACCAGCAATTAACAAAATTACTAAATTAGATGAATTTTTTTTCTGATTTTTCGGATTAAGTAAATCTTTTAGCTTTTCAAACATTTTCCTTTTCCCCCTTGTTTCACATTATTCCCTTATCGTTACTAAAACCTTTTCTCCAGGAACTTTATAAAATGAAGATATAGAATTTATTATTTCTTTAATTACAGCTAAGTTTTTTTTGTCATCTATTGTCTCTGACGATGTGTGAGTATTTATGGTTATATTATCTATATCATCAATTTTTATATATTTTCCTTCTTGATTATTAATATCTGTTCCTAAATATACCTCAACACCTGTTAATTTCCCGAAATCATCTTGTGCAATATCTTCTTCTATATGTACTTTAATTTCTAATACTTTGTAATTCACTTGAGTCTTTATGAACTCTGCTATTTCTTTTGCTAATTTCTTTTTATATACTTCAGTTATCTGCTGATTTTGTAATTCAATATATTTTGAATTTCCTTCTACTCCAAAAGTATTATAGCTTCTTAAATTATAGAAAACCTCTCTATCTATATTTATATCGCTGGACATTAATTTTATGATTGGATTTATTAATACAATTATTATTAAGAGACCAAACACCATATTAATATATTTTTTCATATTACTTGTGGGTAAAAGTATTTCAATAAAAGCAATGAAAAAAATAACTATTACAATATTTATAATCCAGCTTTTTAAAAAATCTATCATTGTTATCACCTTTACCTTAACATTACTGTAGCCTTCCCAGCTCCTAAAATAATAGTTACTGCTATAAAAAACATTACTCCTACAGAAGTAACAGTTGCTAATAACATTGTTAAAGATTTGCTTACCTCATTTAAGCAATCAACTATTTTACTACTCGTAATAGGTTCGACTAAAGCACTTGCAAATTTGTAAATTAATATCAATGAAACTATTTTTATAACAGGTATAATACATATAAAAAATAAGGATATCATCCCTATAACTCCAACAGCATTTTTTAAAATCATAGAACAGCCAACTACTGTTTCCATAACATCTGATAAGAATTTCCCAACTATTGGCACAAATTTATCTACTGCAAACTTAGCTGTCCTTATAGTTACTCCATCTACATTAGCAGTCATAGTTCCCTGCATTGATATAATTCCTATAAAAACGGTTAAAGAAATACCAATAATAGCAGTTGATATTTGACGAATAATACTTGATATTTTAGTAATCTGTATTCTTGAAGATATTTTACATATTATTCCTACAACTGTAGCATAAAAGATCATAGGTAAAATAATATCCTTCATTAATGTACTTATTATGCTAACTGCACCTAATATTATCGGTTTAAATAGCGAAGAGGTTGTTATTCCTCCTACTGCTACAAGTAAAGTCAATAGTATAGGTAATAAAATCTGCATCAATGCTACCATATCAGTTATTGCTTTCCTAGTAATATCCATAGCTATTACAAAACTCTTTACAGATAATGATATAAGAATTAAATAACATACATAAAATGCCACTTCTCCAACAGCATCTCTTTCAAAAGCACTTTGAATATTAGTAAAAAGTGAACATATTATACCTAAAATTATCAATTTAGCGAGAAGTACTGAATTGGCTATTACTTCATGAAAAACTATTTTTAGAATACTACTTAATACTTTTTCACCATCTAGAACATTTTCTCCTTTTATAAGAGAAAGCATAAACTCCTTGAAATTAATCTTCGGTAATAAACCTTGAGTTGTATCATTTATTTCTCTTACTAATTGTTCAAGTTCATCTATCTTTAAACTTTCCATTTGTTTTTCAATTAACTGGTCCAAATTTAATATGTCTTCTTCTTCAGCTGAAACATAAGAAGCAAAAAATATTACTGCTAAAGCTAAAATAAAAACTACTATTGTTTTTTTTATCATTTTATCTCACCTATGGTATTATTTTGATAATTAAGTCTAATAGTGAGGTTAATACAGGAACTGCTAAAACCATTATCAGTATTTTCCCAGCTAGTTCAATTTTAGAAGCTATAGCACCCTCTCCTGAATCTCGTGCAATTTGAGCCCCAAATTCTGCTATATATGCTACCCCTATTACTTTAAGAATTGTAGAAAAATAGAGCAAATCCATATCTATTCTGCTAGCAAGATTGCTTAGCACCTCAATTACATAACTTAACTTACCTACTACGAAAATAAAAATAATCAAACCTGTTACAATACTAACTTGAATTGCAAACTCAGGCTTTTGCTGTTTCAAAATTACTGCTAAAATAGTAGCTATTATTCCTATACCTACGATTTGTATTATTTCCACTCTAAACCACCTCGTCAATATAACTGAAATATGGTTTTTACACTGTCAAAAAGTCTACTTATAAGATTTAGTACCATAGTAAGTACTATCACCACACCAGCTAAAGTTACTATATGCGCATATTCTTCCTTTCCTGCTTTAGATAGAACAGTATGAAGTATACTTACTACTATCCCAATAGCAGCTATTTTAAATATTAAATCTATGTTCATATAAATATCTCCTTTCTAATACAGAGCTAATACAATACCAAAACCTATTAATATACCTAAACTTTTATACATCTTACCATTTTTCATTTTCTCTTCTTCTGCTTCTTTTTGCTGTCCTTTAAGTTGTACTGAAATCACCTTAAAATATTTTTCTTGATCAGTTCTATTAGAAATTCCCAAGCTGCGCCCAAATGATAATATTATTTCTATATCTTGCTCTTTAAAACAAAGAACTTCTCTTAGTTCGGGAACCACATGCAAGAAACCATCATATACACTTAAATCTTTATTATTAAGCAAAAATTCTCTAATTTCATCAAATATATATGATACTTTTTTATTTCCTTTACAGTATACTTCTTTCAAAGCGTCAGGTAACGGATTAGCACCGTAGATAATTTCTGTTTCCAAAATCTGTAAGCAATTTTGAAAATAAATTAGATTTTTTAATCTTTCACTATATATCCTACTGTAGGAAAATCCTAAAAATGAAGATGATAAAATTATCATTAAACATCCAACTACTTTAATGAAAAACATATTTTTCCCCTCTTATTTATTATCTCATTACTGATTTAAAACTGAATCCATCCACTATGTCTTGTATTGTTCCTACTCCTTTAGAGTTATCAATCAAAATTATTCTTTCAAATACCTTTTCCGATATGATGTTTTTAAGCTTAGGTTTACTTAAAATATCATCTAAGCCATTTCCATGAACTGTTGATATTATTTTCACTCCTGCTTTAATTGCTTCGTGTATTGCTTTTATATCTTTTTCATCTCCTATTTCATCTGTGGCAATTACATTAGGAGACATTGACCTTAAAAGAAGCATTATGCCTTCATACTTTTGACAGCCATCTATAATATCTGTCCTCACACCCACATCATTTTGTGGATAACCTCTATAAGTACCTCCTATCTCTGATCTTTCATCTACTACACCTACCTTTATTCCATGAAATTTTTTATCACACATGCCATTGCTGATATTTCTTATAATATCTCTGAGCAAAGTAGTTTTACCGCATTGAGGAGGTGATACAAGTAAAGTATTATAGATAGTATTTGGCTTCCTAATTATATATTCCATAATAGCATCAGATACTCCAATTATTTCTTTAGCTATCCTTATATTCAGTGAAGAAATATCTCTTATAGTCTCTAAACCATTTATTCCATAAATCGCTTTACCTGTAACTCCAACTCTATGTCCCCCTCTTACTGTAACAAATCCATTCTTAAGCTCTTCCTCAATAGAATAAATCGAATAATTGCTAATAAGTTGAAAAGTCTTTACTATATGCTTATAATTAATGTAAACACAATTACTAGGTTCTGAAACTAACTCAGCATTTTTAGAAATAAAATAATCTTTATTCCCAAGATTAATCATTAAAGGTTTTCCATTACGAAGCCTTATTTCTTCTACTCTTTCAATGATATCTTTAGGAATTTTAGATAGAACATCAGTCAGTTCTGAGTCTAAAAAGTCTAATATTTCATAATATGCACTAACCTTACAAGTTTTTTTTGATTTAATAAAGTTATTATATGCCTCCATAACTATAACCTGTCCCTCCTTTTATATATAATTATGACAAGCTTTTAATATTATGCTAATTAAAATAAAAAAAACCTAGTGTAATTCACACTAGGTTTTTTAATAAACGTCTTATTCACAATCACATTCAGAATTGCAATCACAAGAAATTAATCTCTTACAGTTTGGACATTCTACTTTTTCTTCATCTTCTACTAAATCTGAATCTAAGTATACAACTTCATTACAGTATGGACATTTAACTTCTACATAGTCAATATCATCTTCGTCATATTCATCTTCAATTTCGTCATCGAAATCTCCAAAAACTTCTTCCTCTACATCAGCTAAATCCTCATCAATAAAATCAATATATTCATTTAGCTCTTCTTGTTCATCATTTAAATCAGAAATAGCATCTGCGAAGTCTTCAAGAGCATCGATAATGTGTAGTAAAAGCTTTCCTTCTCTAGTCTTATCTTCAATTTCTAGTCCCTCTGCTAACCCTCTTAGATATGCAACCCTTTCATATAAGTATTCCACAACTAACCCTCCTTTAAAAGTTTTCTCATCACATATTGTTACCTAAACTCTTGATAAATACTCATCTGTTCTTGTATCTATTTTAATTTTATCTCCAACATTAATAAATAATGGTACTAAAACAGTAGCTCCTGTTTCCACAGTTGCAGGCTTTGTAGCTCCTGTCGCAGTATCACCTTTTACTCCTGGCTCAGTATGTGTAACTACTAATTCTACAAAGTTAGGTGCTTGAACATCAAAAGCTTTTCCTTTATAGAATCTAACTATTGTAGTATCATTTTCTTTAATGTATTTTATTGCATTTTCTACTTGGTCATAATTAAAAGGTATTTGCTCATAAGTATCTGTATCCATAAAATAGTAAAGTTCGCCATCATTATACAAATATTGCATTTCTTTAGTTTCTATATGGGCTTTTGGAAACTTATCTGTAGGGTTAAAAGTTGTCTCTTTCTGTGCACCTGTTATTATATTTTTAATTTTCGCTCTAACAAATGCCGCGCCCTTTCCAGGTTTAACATGCTGGAAATCAATTACTTGATAGATATCTCCATCCATTTCAAAAGTAACACCTTTTTTAAAATCACTTGCTGAAATCATAATCTAAAAACCTCCTACATCATCTTAAAATATTGTAAGCTAAGTCCTAAAACATATAATAGCATCTAATCATATTATTAGCTAGAAGCTATTCTTTATAACAGTTTTACTAAATACCTTATAAATTATATCTTTATTTTCTATACTATAATACCACAATTCTCTATTTTTGAATAGAAAAAACTATGATCATTTATATAATTTTTTATTTTACATCATGGTGAGGTTTTTCAGATACTAATTCAATTGCTCTGGTTATTTCTTTGACAACATCTACCTCGTTTTGAATATCCATTTCCTTAACTTTCGTAAAAAGTTTACCTTTTTCAGTAACTGTATAATAAGATGGTAATTTATTTAATGCTATAGCAGCAATATCTAATTTACATTTATCGCATTTGCATATATTATTATATTCTCCCAATACTCGCTCTATATTTCTAAGCACAATATCTTCCATATAATTATGTAATTCCATATTTATCCCTCCGCAAAATTTATTCCCATCTATCTGTTTTTACTATGTGATGCAAAAATCTGGTCTTTTAATAATATTCTTCCAGTATCTGGTACTATTGTAATCTCACAATATCTATTTCTCTTATCATCAAATATAGTTATAGTACCTCCTCCAAGTGTAGGTGCGCCTTTATAGCTAAAAGAAAGATTAACACTTCCTGAATTACTAAAATTATGCATTATTTTAAAATCTTTTTCTAATTTTACACGTTTAATTATTTTTGCACTTTCCTTAACAGTGTATTGCTTTTCTTCTAAAGAAATAAAATAATTTTTACCTTCGGCCATCTTAGCAAATCTTATGTATCGTAAATCATCCCTTAACATCTTGCTACAAGTAATTAAGTGAAAATCTCTTCTTTCGACTTTAGGCATAACTATAGAAATAAACAATGCTAATATTGCTATTACTAATAAAAGCTCCATTAAAGTCATTCCTTTATTATTTCTATAATTCTCCATATCTACCTCCTATCATAGTTTCTAAAAATCAGTTGTGTAGTGTAAGTTTTCTGTTTACCACCAAAATTCAACAAAATACTTAAAGACAATCCCTTAGCTTCTAGGTATTTACTTTCTAGGGGAATAGGCTCCACTTCAATTTTTTCTATATAATTCCCTACTTCTATAGTTGCTGTACCATTTAATCCTTTTCCATACTTTAGATTATAATAATTATACCCCAAATCCTTACTTAGTTGAAAAATATACCCTTTTTCTGTTTCTATCTTGCTCTCTAAAATTATTTTATTTAAGTTAACTTTATCATTTGTATTGTGCTTAATAAGCCCATTTCTATCTTGAAGATATATAATCTTAGTAGATTGTATTATTTTGTCCTCTAAAAAGCCTAAAATAAATTGACCTTGCTGCTGAAGTTCAATATCTCTATCGTTATTTTTAAACATTAAAATATTCGATGTTAAAAAAAATATAACAATAGACATAATTATTCCAACCAATCCTAAGGAAATTATTAACTCTATTAGTGTAAATCCTTTATTACACCTTTTAAAGTTAAAGGAAAAATCCATACTTTTTCTTACCTTTCTATTTTCCATTCTAAAATAGTAATTATATCTTTAGCTTTTAAGTTTCCATCCCTAATATCATCATTATATTCTGGCACTAATATTCCATAACTCAACTTAATTTCCTTATAAACATTTTCTCGTCTGCATATTGACTTTACCTCAAAAGTAAATCCATCTCTATGTTCAGTTAGCTTAACTTCAATTTCAGGATAACTACCATTATATACCATATATAAATCGTTTTTCTTAAGCATAGTTATTAAGCTTTGATTAGGACTTATATCAGTACATCTTCCTTTAATAAAATCTACAAAAGCTTTCTTAAAAATAGTATTAATGTTTTCATTTTCAATATAATTATTTTTAATGAATTCCATACTTCTAAAGCCAGTATTTAACTGAGAATTTATTTCCCTCAATTCCTCTGCCTTAGATGCAGCATACTGTAAAGCATTATCAATAAATTCTAGGGTAATAATATATGCCTCATCTACTCCTGCTTCCGCTAAATAAAAAGCCTGTTTGGCTAAACTATTTAGCTTTTTCATTTTATAATTTGTAACTGCAAGTGTTAAAGCAGTACTTCCCAGCAAGACTATAACTGATACAACTAGTAGCGAAATGATAAGTGCTGATCCCTTTTCATTTTCAAACTTTTTCACAGTACCTACTCTCCTACTGTATATTCATCTTGTATCCTTCAAGTCTTTCCAAAAGTTCATCTTGCCTGTAAATTTCAATAATGATTTTATAAGTGCCATATTTATACTTTTTAATTTCAGTTATGTGAATTTTTACCTGAATATCATCAATATTATGAATGGTCTCACCAGGCAAAATTGCATCAGAACCTTTTATATTTTCCATATAGCTTTGAGCTAACATTGTTGCTTTATATAAACTTTCAGATTTCTTGTTAATTTTATTGATGTTTAACAAAAGAGGAGAAATAGTAACCATAAGGATACATAATATAGATATGGTAAACAATAATTCTATAAATGATATCCCAAAAGAATTTTTTAATTTTCTAATCATTTCTCTACACCAATATAAAGAAAAATATAATAGGCTACACCATATTAAAATTTTATTTGTTATATTCACCATTGTTATTATAAAATCCTTCAAAGTTTTTTAATTTTTAGATTTACATACAATTTTTTCTAAAAAATATAATTATATTTTTTATGTAATCCAAAAATAAAATTATCCTAATATAAAAACATATCTAAAATCAAGATATGCCTACTGCAAATTGAGTCAATATCTATTCATTTAATAAATATAACATGTAAATTACTTCTGCCCTAGTGATAGTATTGTCCATAGAATTGTAGCTTTTACTTCGCGTATCCTTATACTGCTGCATACTACTAGCTATTTTTGTCCAATTAAAATTGTTATCTCCAGTAACTTTTCTCATTACATAATTAATTTGATTATATGTAACAGGATAATTTACTTTAAAAGTATTATCTGAAAATACTCCTATGTACCCTTGTTTTAACCCATATGCTACGTACTGCTTATAATCACCTAAATCATTATAATCTTTTAGATTCTCTAATTCTTTAATCTTATCATCTAAACCTTTTAAATTCCAATTATACACCTTACTTAAAAGTCTCAGTAATTGTCCTCTAGTAATTGGAGAATCTGGTCTAAATGTCTTATCAGGAAATAATTGTGCTAGGCCCCTTCTTACATAAGTATTAATCTCATCTTTAGCCCAATGCCCTCTTATGTCTCTTATGTTTATAAAGCTTTCATCTATAAATACTGCATATATTCCATAATCAGTATTTAATGAGCTAGGCCTAATATAAGTAGTTATCCTATCTTCTGTTATCTTACTAGGCAAGTAAGTCCATATACCATTTGAATATTTATATACTCCTCCAGTTTTAGGTCCATAATACTCAAAGCTTAACTCTATTTTCTTTGAATTATCAAATTGATAAGATGGATTAACTACTTTTACTGTAAATATATCTGAGGCTTTTATCCAGTTTTGATTCAGCAAATATGCTCCATATAGATCATTAAACTTGTTTAATAAGACTATAATATCATTGTAGTATGTACCCTTTTCTATACTAAGAGTTACTCTATTATCCTTAGAAGTAATTCTGCCTCCACTTGTAGGAATTTTATCAATAACTAGTTTCTGCAGCGATTTATCAGCATTTCCATTTTGATAAGTAATAGTATAACCCTTTATAAATCCCTCATTATATCCACTTATAAATCCCTCACGATACTTTTCATTTTCTAAGTATAGCTTAAATTCGCTGATAATTTCATAATCGCTCTGTTTATATCTTAAACTATCATTAGTTAAACCTAATAACAAATCTATATTTGCATAACTAATGCCTCTACTTGTTCCTATCTCCTTTCCATGCTGATATCCATTTTCATAGTATAAAGTAAAAATTTCAGTATTCAATAAACGATAAACTTCATTGTATTTTTCTTCAAAAGCTCTTTTAAATTCGGCCAAAAAACCTTCTAAATATTCCTTTGAAATACTACTTAAAGAAAAATCCTTAACTATTTTTTCATCTGAAGGCAAATTTATCTCCCAGTTACTTACTTTATTTTCATAAAAATCTTTTTTACCAAAAATGCTCCCTAAAGTTCCTCCAAAATAAGCTCCATCCTCTTTTCCTTTTACATAAGAAACCTTTATTGGCTCAAAATTAGCTTTTCTGTATCCTTCTTCATATCCCTCTTGAAACCATTCTTTAAAACTATTAATAAATAACTGCCTATGCCCTGCTGTTTCATTTTTTAAGTTAAATATATTTAGAATTTCTGAATCTGATGGTATAGCATTTTTCCATTTATTAGACTTTCCTTCATAGTAATCTTTGTATCCAAATATTTCTCCCATAAGCTTACCAAAATTTCTTCCATATTCATTTGTCTTACTTTCTTCATCTTTTATCCCGTTTTTTAATTCATCATAAGTTTTATTATAGCCTTCTTCAAATCCATCTTCATATCCATCTAGAAATGAATTAATATAATCTTCATTTTCGTTTTCTAATCCGTGCAATTTTATAATTTCATCTTCACTTAGCATAGCCCTCCTATAACTTTTTCTATTGCCTTCTTTTATGTCAATTTCCGCCATATCTGTACCGTCAATGACCCCATTTGCATATCCTTCCTTATAGCCTAAGTCATATGATATAGAAAATGCTATAGTATTACATAAAAGTGTAAATACAAGTAGAAAGATAAAAGGTATAAAAGCCATTTTCATACTTTTCATTATGATCATCATCCTCACTGATTTTATTTTGGTATAACTAATATTTGTCCAGCTTCGAGAACACTGTCTTTATTTAATCCATTTTCGTTCATTATTACTTTGTATTTTGATTTCGTACCATAAACCTTTTCACTAATAGTCTCTAAAGTATCACCATGTTGTACTAAATAGAAGAAATAAGATTTATTTTGATTCTCTTTTTGATTTTCTATATGATTATACTCTATTTCTATGTTATCAAAAAGTATTACTCCATAGTTATCTCTATTAGCTCCCAACTCAATATAAACTCTATCTAATTTTAATGGATATAGTTTTATGTCTTGAGGAGGCATTGTCTCGATGAATTCCCACCCTATCCAGTTTATTCCTTTTGATAATTCTAAGTCAATTTTATTTCCTTCTTGATCTTGGAACCTAAAACCTAAAGACACAGGCGAATATCCATATGAGTATATCCAAATCCCTATTGAAGATGGAGGATATTGTAAGTTAATGTCTTTGTCATCAAGCAAAATATAAGCCCTTTCCTCCTTGTACTGTGTAGAAATAAAATATTCAGTACGCAAACTATACTTACCTTGCTTTGAATTATTAAACTTAGATACTCGTCCAGTAACATCAGTGCTTGTCCCCATAAAAAATATTTCTTCTCCTTCAAAATTTTCTAATATAATTTTACTTTCCTTATCTTCAGTAATATCAACTTCAAAATCATCATAATTTTCTTTCTCTGATTCTACTACGTAACCATAATAAGGCTGAAATGGATCTTCCTTAATCACTTTTTGAACTTCTACTTTATATATAGAATCTAAACCTTTATCTAATATTTCGCTGTAACTATATACATTTAAGCTTATCTGACCTATTAAACTTCCATCGTCTGCTTTAGATATGGACAGCTGATTTACTAAAAACCTCTTGGATAAAGACCTTAATTTAGAAAGAAATGTTCTAAGCTCACCATAGCTTCCTTCAAATGGTATTGATATACCAATATATTTAGTTTCTATATTATCTAACATTGCATAATCAGGTTCATTAAAATACATACCAAAAAATCTTAAGCTGTTATTATCAGTTATACCATTTAGCATATACATTATTTCTGGCTGGTTTATGTTGTCAAAATATTTATTTTGAATATATACAATATCTTTATTTAGTTCTTCCCATTCTTTTTCTACAGCATTATCTTTTACAAGGATATTTTCTATCTTAAGTAACTCATTATAATAATTATTCCTTTCCTCTTTAAGCTCCGTTATCTTCATAAATTGTTTGGTAAATACAAATCTATAAAATATCCAAAATATCACTACAAGAAATAAAAGTATCAATAGATTCTTTTCTCTTTTGCTTAGATTTATTCTCATTTTATTTAAATTTTTAGTCGTTATCTTTGCTTCCAACTATCTCCGCCCCCTTAGGATTTATATTAACAGTAAAAACATAGTAATCATATTCATAGGATATAGCTGGAATAAAAATATCTTCGAAGTATTCAATCTCTCTAAGCTTATATTCAAAATCTGAAATCGACTTCTTGTCTTTTGCAATTCCCTCTAACGTAATTAACCTTGAATTGAACATCATAGAATTTAAAAAAACGTTTTCAGGTACTCTAGCCGTTATAGATTCTAAAAGATGTTCATTTATAAAATCTTGCATATTAATAAATTCATCTAATTTTTCTAGCTGCTCAAATTTCTCTTTTAATGTTTCAATCTCCTTTTCCTTTTCTAAAATATCAGTCATCTTACTATTTAGCTTTTTTATTTCTACCTGCTGTCTCAGCAAAAAAATTTCTTCACTAAGTTTATTTATCACAACTAAGTTTACTATAGAATAGACAATCATTATCAACATTATAATGATAGCTAACCCGTATAAAATAAAGCTTTTACTTAGTCTTATGTTTTGCTTTTTATTATAGGACTCAAAGAAGTTTAAATCTTTCACTTTATTACACCTCTTCATCTCTAATTAGAGTACTTATACAATTGAAATATTTATTTGGATTAGCTTGGATACTTATTTTGTTAAGATTGTTAAGAACTGTTGTTTCTATATTGAAATAATTTGATAAAAGCTTGTCCACTCCACTTATTTGAGATAGGCCGCCATACAGTAAAATCATATTAATTTCATTTTCAATGTCTTTACTAATATAATATTTAATAATGTTTTCAAGCTTTTTAATTATACTCTCAAAAGTGTTTTTTGTAACATTAATAAGCCTATTGTAATCTGAATAATTTCCAATAATTCTGCTAACATCTTCAATGTTTAATTTTTTTTCAACCAGTTCTTCTTTAGTAAAATTAAATAGATTCAATATATTCTTATCTAAAATCTCCCCTCCTATTTCAATAGTTCTACTCATTTGTAATTTCCCATCTTTTATTATAGATACATTTGTGTTATTAAACCCTAAATCTATAGCTACTATAGTCTTACCTAAAATAAACACATCCTCATTAATTATGTTTGAAAATCTAATGAGCTTACTAATTGAATTAGATTGATAGTCTAATACTTCTGGTTTCAGTTTGAGACCAGTTAATAAAAAATAATGCTTTTCTACTATATCTTTAGGAATAGCTACAATAAGTACATTATGTTTTCCTTTTTCTCTATTATAAACCCTCCCAATTATCTTATATTGGACTTCATATCTGCTAATATCCATTGGCAAATATTCTGTAAGTTGAAACTTAAGCATTCCACTAATTTCTTTAGGTTCAACTAATGGAAGTTGAATCTCTCTAGTGATAATATCAGTACTTTTTATTGTTAAATAAGCAGTCCTAGATGTAATTCTATTTTTTTTAATTTCATCTCTTATTACCTTGCTCAAAATTTTTTCATTTTTTATATAACCATCTTCATAAGAACCTTCTGGAGTTAATACTGAAAAAGCTTTATTTACATGTATTAAATTATTACGTTTTTTGGCTTCAATTATTTTTACTTCATAAGAGCCTATATCTATGGATATTATATTTTTGTTAAGTAATGGTAACTTCAACAAGTTCACCCCCTTTTAATTGGTAAAGATTACAAATAAAATATTTTAAAAAAAGAAACTATAAATATACCAAGAAATAATAGCATCACCAAAAAGCAGTGTAATTGTAAATGCAATATTTATAAAAGGACCAAATGGTATAGCATCTCCAATTCCTTTTATCTTAAATATCAATAAGAATATAGAACTGATTGCTCCAATCATAAACGATAGAAAGATATTCAATATTACTTTCTTAAATCCAAGAATAAATCCTAAAACACTAATTAACTTTATATCTCCACCACCCATCCCACCTTTTGATATTAGAGCAATTATTAAAAACAAAATTCCTCCAAACAATAGACCAAAAATGCTATCCAATAAATTAAATGGCACTTCATATACAAAAAGCAATATTGTATTATATAAGACTGCCCATACAAGAATAATAACTATTAAAATATCAGGTATTATTTGATAATAATAATCAATAAAACTTATTACTATAAGAAAACTAACTATTGTACAATAAAAAAGAAATTCAAATGATAAACCGTAGTGATAATAAATTATTGTATATAAAATACCATTAAATAATTCTACGAAAGGATACTGCATTGAAATTGTACTCTTACAATATCTACATTTTCCCCTTTGAATCGTATAACTTAGTACTGGCACCAAGTCATACCATTTAAGGCTTGTACTACATTTAGGACAGTATGATGAAGGATACACTATTGATTCATTGCGTGGCATTCGATATATACATACATTAAGAAAAGAACCTATTATTATACCGAAAATAAATATTAAGAATGACATATGATCCTCCTATTTGTAGTTATTATTTTCTAACCTAATTCTGTGCCTTTCTGCAAAATAGCTTCTAATAATATTTATTTTTTCATCTGCAAAAGTAGAGCTATATATTATTATCTCAAATAGATTCTCCTCACAATTTATGTCATTAATTACTAAATTCGTTTTACAATTATACATGAACTATTAACATCTCAATGTAAGCTTTTTTCTTCTTTTGCATTATCTATATCCAGTTTATGTCGTTATTAGAAACACAAGCAGTAATAATATACTTGCTTTTTTCCACTATACTATCTGAATTAACTGCACGATTTAGTTTTTCACCCTTACTAGGATTAATTAAAAAACGATTTTTGCATAATAATTTCCCTCCTAGACTTATAGTATAATTCTTATAAACAAAGTATTATGATTAAGTTATCAAAAAAGATATATTATTATTTATCAAAAAGGGTTATATTGTAGAGACAATATAACCCACAATACAGGAAATTATCCTATAAGGAATAAGGTACTTATCTCTATGTTCTTTTTAACTATTCATAAGTTTCATTGGTTATATTTATTTCCCCATTTGTGTTAATAGTTACTTTATAAGGTTTTCCGTTAATATCATCATCGCCTTTTTCTATTTTTAATCCCATAGGTGGTTCAGGCCATTCTTGTAGATAGTTTCCCCAGCCATTATCATCAGTTTTAGTTGATTTTGTCCAAGTTACTGTTTGAGTTGGCACTCCTTTATCTGCAATAAACATAGATGCTGCACTAGTCAATATTCTAATATTAGTTTCATGTACAACTTTAGCTGCATTATGTCTTGATGCTCCTAGCTTAGGTACTGCAATAGTGGCCAATATGCCCAATATAGCAACAACAATAACTAACTCCACCAAAGTAAAACCCTTCTGCTTTTGAATAAGTTTAAACATAATTTTCCCCCTTATTATCTTCATATAAGATAATTTAATACATTTTTTTCTTTATTAACCACCGCCTTTCAAAAATGTAATAAAATTCAATGTGTCTGTTGCAAAAAAGCTGCACAAATAAAAGTATTATCTATGCAGCTAAATGATCATGACTACTATTAAGTAATTTTAGACTTTAGACTTCAGCACTATTTTTCAATAGTCTTGCCAAATATAAAAAACACTAAATTTACTGTATACTAGGCAAGTAAACTGCTAATAATCTAATATTCATTACACTTATATTACATTTGAACAATATTTACCATATCGAACATAGGTAATGCCATAGCAAGAACTATAAAACCTACTACTAATGCCATAAATACTATTAATATAGGTTGTAGCATTTCTGTCATTTTTTGAATAGATACTTCTAATTCTTCATCATAAAAATCTGCACTTCTGCTTAGTATGTCATCTAATGAACCTGATTCCTCTCCTATTTTTACCATTGAATCCAACATAGGAGGAAATATTCCAATTTCCTTAATAGCTCTAGATAATGGAACACCCTTTCTTACTTCATCTTTGGCATTTTCTATCTTAATACTTAGAAACTTATTGTTAATTATTCTAGCAACTATGTCTAAACCTTCTAGTAAGGGTATACCACTTGATAATAGTATGGAAAGTGTTCTTGTAAATCTGGAAGTAGCTATCTTAATATTTGTATCTTTAACAATTGGTATACGGAGCTTTAAACTGTCAACAAATAGTTTTCCTGACTCTTGTCTAATAAAATAACCTGTTCCTAATATTAGTGTTAATATAAAAGCTACATATATGTACCATTTGTCTTTCAGAGAATTACTGATATTAAGAAGTATTCTTGTTGGAGTTGGCAATTCCACTCCGCTGCCTTCAAATATGCCTATAAATGTAGGCATAACTGCTACTAATAAGAAAATCACTACTGCTGTAGACACCACTCCTACAATAATAGGATAGATCATTGCTCCTCTTATCTTGTTTTCTATTTTATTTTCTTTTCCATAATGTGTAGCCATACGTTCCATAATTACATCTAAGCTACCGCTTACTTCCCCTGCCTCTACCATATTCACTAATAAACTAGGAAAAATTTTTTTATGTATTTGCATTGCCTCAGATAATGTCATTCCCTTTTGTACATTGGCATAAGTATATTTTGTAGCATTTTTTAATAATTTATTTTCCGTCTGAGCTTCTAATATATCTAAACATTTAATAATTGTAACTCCTGCATTTAACATTGTATAAAACTGCCTACAATATACTGCTATATCTTTTTTTGTAACTTTTTTCATAAAATAAGATGAGACTGGCTTTTCTTCTACCTTATGTTCAATTGATATAGGTATATATTCATTGCTTCTAAGCATAGTCAAAACTTCTTGCTCACTATTAGCTTCATAAATTCCTTCTATCACTTGTCCACTATCTGTAGCTGCTCTGTATATGAACTGCATTAGACCACCACCGACTATAATACATAATTTCTAATAACATCAGGATTTACAGATTGATTTAATGCTATTTCTCTAGTAATCAATCCTTTTTTGTAAAGTGATAATAAAGAACTATCCATTGTCTGCATACCAAATTTAGCTCCAGTTTGAATTGCTGTATCTATCTGATGAGTCTTTTCTTCTCTTATTAGATTTCTAACTGCTGAAGTAGCAATCATTACTTCAAATGCAGCAACTCTTCCTTTACCATCAGCCTTAGGAAGCAATTGCTGAGATATAATTGCTTGAATTACGGAAGAAAACTGGATCCTTATTTGCTGCTGTTGATAAGGTGGAAATACGTCTATTATTCTATCTATAGTCTTTGCAGCTCCTATGGTATGTAGAGTAGATAAAACAAGATGACCAGTTTCTGCAGCTGTTAAAGCTATACTTATAGTTTCCAAATCTCTCATTTCTCCTACTAGAATTACATCTGGGTCTTGTCTTAAGGCAGCTCTTAGTGAGTTAGCAAAACTTAAAGAATCATTCCCTATTTCTCTTTGATTTACTATACTTTTATTATGTTTGTGTAAGTATTCTATAGGGTCTTCGAGAGTCAAAATATGACAGCTTCTCTCGTTATTAATTGTGTCTATCATTGATGCTAGTGTAGTAGACTTCCCACTACCAGTAGGTCCCGTTACTAATATAAGTCCCCTTGGCAATTTACACAAGTCCTTAACAACGTCAGGTAGCCCTAACTCATTCATTGTTGGTATTCTAAGAGGTATAATTCTAATTGCCAATGCATAGCTTCCTCTTTGCTTATATATATTTATCCTGAACCTACCTATCCCAGGATTTGAAAAAGATGTATCTATTTCCCCTTTATCTATCAATTCACTCATTTGCTTATCATTTAGAATTCTCTTGACTATATCCTCAGCAATTGCTGGTGTTATAATTTCTTCACCAATTTTTACAAGCTTACCATCTATCCTATATATTAAGGGTACACCTACTGTAATATGGATATCAGAAGCTCCTTTGCTTATTCCATCTTTAATTATTTCTAAGAATTCCAAATCACAGTCCTCCTTAATCTAGTGTATATCCTATTCTAAAAACTTCTTCTACAGAAGTAATTCCTCTTAATGCTAAACTTACCACATTATCATAAAGAGTTTTCATACCGTTCTTAATAGCAGCTTCTTTAATTTCATCTGTTGTAGCCCTACTATCTATTAACCTTCTTATGTCTTTATCCAAGTCCATAATCTCAAAAATAGCTACTCTACCTTTATATCCTTTTATACATTTATTACAGCCTATTGGTCTGTACATAGTTATTTTGTCTTCTGGATTCAAGCCTAAAATTCTTTTTTCTTGTGAACTAAGTTCATAAAGAGATTTACAGCTTGGACACAATTTTTTAACTAATCTTTGAGATATAACTCCTATAACTGAAGTAGATACTAAATATGGCTCTATGCCCATATCTATAAGCCTCACTATGGTAGAGGCAGTATCATTAGTATGGAGAGTTGATAGAACAAGGTGACCAGTAATTGATGCTCTAACAGAAATTTCAGCAGTTTCTGAGTCTCTTATTTCTCCAATCATTATTATGTCTGGGTCTTGTCTTAAAATGGACCTTAATGCCTTTGAAAAGGTTAACCCCGATTTATAATTTACCTGTACTTGATTTATGCCATCAAGCTTGTACTCAACAGGGTCTTCAACAGTGATTATATTTTTCTCCTGAACATTTAATTCTTTAAGCATAGTATACAAAGTTGTACTCTTACCACTACCAGTAGGTCCAGTTACTAATATAATTCCGTGGGGCTGCTTAATTATTTTATCAAAAATTTTTAAATCTCTATCTTCAAACCCCAAATCTTCTTTTGAAAAACTAAATCCATTTCTATCTAATAATCTAATTACAATTTTCTCTCCATAAACAGTAGGCAAAGAAGATATTCTTAAATCTATTTCTTTACCTTCTAATCCGATCTCAACTCTACCATCCTGCGGAATTCGTCTCTCAGCTATATCCATTTTACCCATTATCTTTATCCTAGTAACTATTGCCATATGGCTCTTAATTGGAAGCCTCATTATTTCTTGTAAATCTCCATCAATCCTATACCTCACTTTTACATTATTTTTAAATGGTTCAATATGTATATCGCTTGCATTCATTTTAATAGCTTGTCCAACTATAGAATTAACTAATCTAACTACTGGAGCACTATTCACATCTGATATGTCTTTATCATTCAACTCTTCAATACTACTAGGTATATATGCCTCTTCAAATTCCTCTAAAACCTTTTTGGTTTTCTCTTCTCTGTAAAATTTATCTATAGTTCTTAATATTACAGATTTCAATGAAACAACAACATCTATTTCCAGACCTGTTAATAATCTGACATCATCAATTGCATAAATATTAAATGGGTCACTCATAGCAACAATTAATCTATTATCTTTTTTATCAATTGGTATTAAGCTATATCTACGAGCTATGTTCTCAGGAATAAAAGAGATAATTTGAGGATTTATTTTATAGTTTGCTAAGTCAACTGATGGAATCTTTAGCTGATTTTCTAACACCTCTAATATGTCCGATTCTTTTACAAAACCTAAATCTACCAAAATCTCTTCTAAACACTTTGATCTTTCTTTTTTTTGTTGCCTTAAAGCCTCAGCAAGTTGACTTTCACTTATCTTATTAGCTAAAATTAATAAATCTCCTACTCTATAATTTTCACTCATATAGCCCCACCTTTATTGATTCGTTACATATAAGGAGTATATTCTATTTATTTCTACATAATAAATGAAATTTCCTTTATTTTAGAATTTGATTTTTTATTATAGAAATTATCTTCTTTTTGATGACTGCCCAATCTAAATCTTCATTAGACAACTTACTATTCCATATTTTTTGAGAATAAATAGCTTGATTAACTAACATATCTAATCCATTAATAGTCCTGTATCCCAATTTTTGAGCTTCTAAAATTAATTTTGTATTTTCAGGTTTATAAATAATATCATAAAAAACAGTTTTCGATGTAAATAAACTTGGAAAAATAGGCATATCTTCAATATTAGGATACATACCTACAGGAGTAGTATTAATTAGCAGATCCACATCATTAGGTATTATTGATACTTCATCTAAATTGCAACAACTAATATATACACTTGATTTTATTTTTTTTACAAACCCTTGTAATTTTTCTGCATTTTTTAAATTTCTATTGATAATTATTAATTCTTTTATACCTTCATATACTAAAGATACTGCTATTGAATGAGCAGCACCACCTGCTCCAATTATTGCAGCTTTTTTACCTCTTATGTCTATTCCTTGATCTTTTAAAGACTTAATAAAACCATCTCCATCAGTATTGTAGCCTATAAGCTTTCCATTTATATTGGCTACAGTATTTGCTGCTCCAAGTATCTGTGCCTTTTCATCAATCTCATCTAAGTATTTCATTATCTCAATTTTATAAGGAATGGTCACATTAAAACCACTTATTCCTAAAGCCTTAATACCAGCTACGGCTTTTTCCAAATCATATGAATTATTTACATTAAATGCTAAATATTTTGCATTTATAGAAGTATGTTCAAAAATAAAATTATGAATCAAAGGTGATAGACTTTTAGAAATAGGGTTCCCTATTAAACAATAAAGCTCAGTATCTGCATTAATATTCATCAAATATCACCTCACAATTTAAATTTAACCTTCCTTAATTTTCCTCAAATTTCAAGACTATTATACTATAGATGAGATTAAAGTACTACTTTTTTATATATTGCTTTTATTTATAATCATTTAATCTAATATTATAAACGTTATTTTTAGATAAAGAAATTTAAAAAACCAGAGAAAAATCTTCTCTGGTTTTGGTACAATTATAGACTCTACTGCCTCTTTAAGGCTTGTACTGGTGGTACTGATGAAGCTGATATTGCAGGATATACCCCAAAAAGCAGCCCTGAGCAAAGTGCTACAATTATAGCTATTTCTATAGCTTGGAAGTTCACTGCTGTACTGAATCCGTATCTTTCAAATAGTCCTAAACTCCATACTCCAAGAGCAGTTCCAGCAATAGCTCCTATTGCGCTAAGGTATAAAGCTTCAAGTATAAACTGTAAAAGTAAATCTGATTGTTTTGCACCTATTGCCCTTCTTAAACCAATTTCTTCAGTTCTTTCTGTAACAGCAACTAGCATAATATTCATAATACCTAATCCGCCTACTAATAGGGAAACTGCTGCTATTCCACCTAGTAGCAATGTCATTACTCTATTTGCTTTATCTGCTTCTTCAACTAACTGATTTAAGCTAGTTATTGTTATCAGATCTTCTCCGCTATTTGGAATTTCAGATTGTGATGAGATGTCATCATAATAATAGTAATAAGGATCATAATATTCTATTATAGTTCCATCTTCTCCTTCGTTTGAACCTCCTGTAGGAGCTGTTTGGTCTAAGCCTAGTTTTCTTTTGAAAATTCTGCCAAGCTGAACTACTACTAAGTCAGTTTCTTCCTTTGACGCTGCCTTTCCCCAGATTTGATCTACTTTTCTTTTATCTGCGATCTTTAACGCAGAGGTATATGGAATAATTATTTTATCATCAATATCATCTGCATTACCTGCTCCTTTTTGCTCTAAAACTCCTACTATTCTATATGTCTGTCCTTCTAATGTGAATGTCTGACCAACAGGATTTCTTCCTTTCATTAAGCCTACACCCATATTATAGCCTAAAACAGCAACTGGGGATCGTTGCTTTACATGAAGTTCAGTAAAAAAGTTTCCTGAAAGCAAACCAATATCTCTTATCTTATGAAAATTATTGTTTACTCCAACTACATTAACAGTTCCCCTAGCTCTTCTCCATTTCATTGTAGCAGTAGTATTAATAACCGGAGTTGCCATTTCTAATCCTTGAACTCTTTCTACTAATTCTTCTGCTAACTCTGGTTCAAATTCTACACTTGAATGCTGTGCCTTTATTTCAATAACATTTGAACCTAAACTCTCAAATTGTGCAACAACAGATTGTCTCGCCCCTTCACCTATGCCCATAAGACTCACTACAGAAGCTACGCCTATTGCTACTCCAAGAATTGTCAAAAACGATCTTAATGTATTTGATAATATTCCGTGGGCAGCCATTTTAATAGTAAACCATAATCTAATAAAGAAGGAAAATAAACCTTTTTTTTGTTCCATTTTATCCCTCCTTAATTGCTACCACCATTATTTGAGTTTTCACTAGTTCCACTACCATCATTACTATTATTTCCAGTTGAAGGAAGGATTGAATCATTTGACTTTATATGTTGACTAGGCAACAAATCTGCAGTACTTCCTGTTATAACCTTATCTCCTTCTTTAAGCCCTTCTATAACCTCTGCAAATCTATCATTCATTAAGCCTAGTTTAACAGTAACTACTCTTGGTATACCATCATCACCTAAAATCTCAACTTTTGTGATTCCATCTTCTTCAAATATAGCTTCTAAAGGTGCAATTAAAACATTTTCTGCACTTCCAGCATCTATTTTAGCTTTAGCTTGCATACCTGGTCTCAATTGAGGACCTCCATTTACTTCGATTTCTACTTGGAACCTAGTTAAACCGCTATTTCTATCTTTACCAATTGTATAAATTCTTACTACTTTACCTTGGAATTTTTCAGATGGCAGTGCATCTACAGTTACCGTAACTGGGGCATCTTGCCTTATTTGTAATACATCTATATCATCCACTTCTGCCCATATTCTCATATCAGATGTGTTATATACATCACCTAACCATTCTCCTGATGTTACAGTTTCTCCAGGCTGTCTATATATGCCTGCCACTATTCCATCCATTGGAGATCTGATTTCAAGCTGGTCTAATTTTGAATAATAGTCCCTTAATTCATTATTTAGCTCTCTTATTTTATCTACTTTTTCTTGAATCATCTCTCTTACATCGTTTCCTGCCATTGTTACAATGACATCGCCTTTTTTAACTTCTTGCATTCCTTTAACATGAACTTTAGTAGCAACTGCTTTTACAGGAGCAATAAGTTTTTCTTCCTCGACAAAGCCTTCTACTTTTCCAGTATATAATAAATATGATATGTTTGTCAGAGACAAGTCATCGCTATATGAAACTCCTATTTTAACTTCCATATTTGGTTGAATTAAACCTGGATTCTCTGCCTCAATAGTAGCTGCATATACAAAACTTGTACCAAATTTCCCTTCTTCTGCATCTACAGGCATAGCACTTGTATTTATATCAGTAATAATACCTTCAACTATACCTTCAAAATAAGGAAAACTTAGTGCAACTTTCTGCCCTTCAGAAACTCTAGCAAATTCAGTAGGAGTTAATTTAGCAGCAACTTTAAATTTTGAGTTGTTAACAATACTAGCTACTATCTGCCCTTGTGTCAACTCTTTGCCCTCTTTGACATCTAAATTCATTATTCTTCCAGATATAGGAGCTACTATTTGTAATCCTTGAGAAGGATTAATATAATCTACCTCATCTATTGGTAACCCTGTTAGCTGAGATAATTGCTTCCTTTGTGATTCTAGTTGTTCCTTTAAATCAGCTATTTTATTGTTGATATCAGTAGCTAATAATGTAGCTACCACCTGCCCTTGAGATACTTCATCACCTTCACTAACTAAAAATTTTTCTATTACATACTGCATACTTGATTCTCCATACATATATCCTCCTGGTGCTCTTATCCCACCAGACTGAGTTGGATTTAATTGTCCAGTAACTTCTACACCAGCAGAAATATCTCCTCTTCTAACTTCAAAGGTTGAATAAATAGGACCTTGCACTTCTTCTGTTTCCTCAGGCATAAGCTGTTTTATTGCATAATATCCTCCTCCAACTACTATGGCTATAATTAATAAAATCATTATTATTTTTCTCGCCAATTATTACACCCCCAATTATTAATAATTTCTAATATCACTTTTATCACTTAGCTAAGATTTTTTCATTTAGTATTTCAACTTTTTCTATTTTCCCGTCAAGTAATCTAAATATTTTTTGCCCATATTGAGCAATTTTTTCTTCATGAGTAACCTGTACTATAGTAATTCCCATATCTTTATTAAGCTTTTGAAATATTGACATTATATTTTCACTTGATTTGGAATCTAAAGCTCCAGTAGGCTCATCAGCAAGCAATACAGAAGGCTTTCCTACAATCGCCCTTGCAATTGCAACTCTTTGCTGTTGTCCTCCCGAAAGTTGCGCAGGAAGATGATGCATTCTATCTCCTAGTTCTAGGGATTCTAGTGCTTCTATTGCTCTTTTTTTTCTTTCCTTCCCTATAATACCTCTATATATTAAAGGCAATTCTACATTTTCTAAAGCAGTTAATCTTGGCAAAAGATGAAAAGATTGAAATACAAAACCAATAAATTGATTTCTAATATCCGATAACTGCCAATCACTTACTTTTTCTACATTTTTATCTCCAAGTTTGTATGTACCTGTAGTCGGCTGATCCAAGCAACCTATAATATTAAGAAGTGTTGATTTTCCCGAACCTGAAGGTCCCATTATAGATACAAATTCACCATTTTCAATAGATAAATCAATCCCATTTAAAGCATTAACTTGTATTTGGCCAACTTTATACAGTTTTGTAATATTTTTCAATTCAATTAATGCCATATATTTTCACCTCTCTTCCTACTATCACATTTTAGACTTAGGTTTAATTAAAAAGTTCCCAGGAAAATATTTTAAAGGAAAATATTTTATAAGTATTTTCTCTAAATTTTTCTAAATTCCTTTTAATATAGATAATCTTAATCATTTTGTAATTTTTTGTTCTATTTAATATTACTTTATATATGTTTTGAGTATTTATAAAGTTAATTTAATATAAATGATTTAATTAATCTTTCTTTTACTTTTTAAATTTAATAAAACCATTTATTGCTTACATTATCTAATTTTATGCTAGACTTCATAAGAATACTGTCTTCTACATAATTATCTATGTCTTTTCTATAATAAAAATTCTTTTTTAATGCAAAATAATCTTAGGAGGTGTTTATATTGAAAAAACAGATTAAAATATTATCATTTATTGCTTTAGTAGCACTTGTGATAAGCTTCAGTCTGATTGGTTGTACTAGAAATCCTGCTAGACCTAATACACCTAACGACAATCAATATAATAGAAACATGAACTTTGCTGGTGATGGAACTAACATGAACAAAAATTACAGAACTGACATGATAAGAAATATAGACAGTAACTTAAATAACACTATTAATAGAGCACCAAATCAAACTGTTCCAAATAACATAACTACTGATCAAGCAACTAGGATAGCTAATAAAATTGAAAATTTACAAGAAGTAAAAAGAGCTGTGGTAACTATTACTGGAAATACAGCTTTAGTAGGAATTAGTACTACTGATAATATAGAAGGACAAATGACAAATACTCTTAAAGATAAAATAGATAAAGTTGTTAAACAAACTGACTCCACTATTAAGACTGTATATGTTACAGCAAATGCTGATCTATATGAAAGAATTGAAAACATTGGCAAAGGTATAAGAGAAGGTAGACCATTATCTGGATTTGCAGAAGAAATTGAAGAAATAATAAGGAGAATAGCTCCTACAACAAAATAAATATCCGGCTTAAGCCGGATATTTGTATTTATTATGGTACTATGAAATTGAAACACGGTTAAGTCTATAATAAGTTTACCTTCCATACTAAAATTCTAGCTAAAGTTTTGATCTAGAGCATTAATGTAGTAATTTTCAATAAAAGTTTCTACAATTTTTTAATGCATTAATCAAATCTATTTTAATTTCCATTCAGAACAAGATGAGCCTCTTTTAAATGTTGTATGATATCTAAATGTTGAGGACATGCGCTTTCACACTGCCCACATTCTATACAATTTGAAGCATCTATTCCCGATTTTTTCATCTTTTCATAAGACTTAATCCCTTCAGTTGTAAGTTCATAAACAAAGTAATTATTATAGATTTCAAATATATCTGGTATAGCAACTTTATTAGGGCATGGTACACAATATCTGCAAGATGTACATCCTACTCTATTACGACTGCTATAGATTTCTTTTATACCTTCAATTAATTGAAGTTCTTTATCATCAAGAGATAATGGAGTAACATTTGAAGCAGTTTCTATATTTGCCTTTACCTGCTCCATAGTGCTCATACCACTAAGTACTAAAGTTACTTCCGGATGGTTCCATACCCATCTTAACGCAAGTTCAGCTGGAGTTCTATTTACTCCTGATTTTTCCCACAAATCTTTTAAATCCCCTGAAGGATCTTTTGCTAACTTACCGCCTTTAATTGGTTCCATAATAATTACTGCTAAACCTTTATTAGAAGCATATTTTAAGCCTTCTATTCCTGCTTGATAATTTTCATCCATATAATTTAATTGAATTTGACAGAAAGACCAATTATATGCATCTACTATTTCCTTAAAAATGTTTAACTCGTCATGGAAAGAAAATCCAGCATATTTAATTCTTCCATCAGCTAATGCTTTGTCTAGAAAATTTAGCACCCCTAAGCTCTTAGCTTTATTCCATGATTTAGCTCCTAAAGAGTGTAATAGATAACAATCTATATATTCTACTTCGAGTTTCTTTAATTGCTCGTTTAGGTACTTATCAAAATCCTCTGCAGTTTCGCAAAGCCATACTGGAAGTTTTGTTGCTAGTTTAACTTTTTCTCTGTATCCATCTTTTAAAGCCTTTCCAACAAGCACTTCACTATTACCCTGATGATATAAATATGCTGTATCTATGTAATTTACTCCATTATCTATTGCATATCTAATCATTCTTATAGCTTCATCTTCATCGATTTTGCCATTATCGCCATCTGTAATTGGAAGCCTCATACATCCAAAACCTAAGTTTGATACTTCAAAGTCAAGTCTTCCAAACTTTCTATATTTCATATAACTTCGCCCCCTTAAAATATTTATAAAGTTAGATATATAATACCATAAAAATAAAATAGTATATAAAAAAAGTTAATATCAATTATTTTTCCAAAAATCAGGAACAAAGAAAAGAAAGAAAGTATATAGCTCGAGTCTTCCAAGGAGCATTAGTAGAGAAAAAAGAATTTTGCTTGGTGTACTAAAGAAACCAAAGTTTTGAGTTGGTCCTACAAGTTCAAATCCAGGACCAATATTCCCCAGTGTTGTAGCAACCGCACTTGCAGAACTCAATAAATCTACACCTTCAAGAGAAATAAATACTGTTGAAATTATAAAAATGACCATGTAAAGAAAGAAAAAGCTTGAAACACTTATGATAGTATCTAAAGATAATACTTTATCATTTATTTTTATAGGAACAAATGCTTTAGGATGAAGCAATTTTAAAATCTCCTTTTTTACCACCTTTCCCATAATTAGCAACCTTATTACCTTGATCCCTCCGCCTGTTGAACCAGCACATCCACCAACAAACATTAGTAAAAATAAGATGCTTTTACTAAATTCAGGCCATTTGTTAAAATCTACTGTAGTAAATCCAGTAGTAGTAATTATAGAAGAAACCTGAAATAATGCATGCTTAAAAGTTTCAAATATTGAATTATATACTTTCCCGTATAAATTAAACGTTATTAATAGTGTACTAACAGTAATAACACCCAGATAAAGTCTTAGTTCTGAGTTCATCAGTACATTTTTCCATCTACCTTTAAGAAGGTCGTAAAAAAGTGAAAAATTAATTCCACAAAGTATCATAAAAATCGAGATTACATAAACAATAAAAGAGTTATTATAGGCACCTATACTAGTATTTCTTGACGAAAATCCACCAGTACCAACAGTAGAAAATGTATGGATTAATGATTCAAAAAATGTCATACCACCAGCCCATAGAAGTACTACTTGAATTATAGTTAAACCTGCATATATAACGTACAATATTTTTGCAGTGTCTTTTATTCTAGGAACTATTTTTTCTGCTATAGGTCCTGTAGTCTCTGCTTTAAAAATCTGGTATCCACCTACACCAATAGCTGGGAAAATAGCTAATGTCAATGCTAAAATACCCATTCCTCCTAGCCAAATAGTAAATGATCTCCAAAACAATATTCCTTTTGGCAATATCTCAATATCACCTAATATACTGGAGCCTGTAGTTGTAAACCCAGAAACTGTCTCAAAAAAGGCATCTACTAAAGAAGGAATACTTCCAGAAAAAACATAGGGCAAGGAACCAAAAAAAGAAACAAATACCCAACCTAGTGAAACAATTAACAGAGCATCTTTAGCCTTAACTCTTTTAGAGAGAATATTGACTCTAGACATAGGAAAGCCTAATACAATTAATATTAAAATGGAATAAATAAATGCTAAAAAAGATTTCTCACCATAAACTAATGAGATTAACAAAGGTGGTATAAAAGCAACGGACTCAATTAGAAGTAAACTTCCTAAAACCTTTATAATAATCCCATAGTTCATCTATTAATCCCCCTTTGTTTTTATAAAACATTTTTTCTAACGTAGCTACTTCAGATTGTAAACAGAATACAATTAGCCTATCTCCTGGAAAGATAATTGAATTTCCATTTGGAATGATCACCTTGCCTTTTTGCACTATAGACCCAATTATTATTCCTTTAGGGAAACCAAGTTCTGATATAGGTTTACCGACAATTTTTGAATTTTCTTTTGCAATAAGCTCTAACACTTCTGCTTTTCCACCTAATAGCAAAAATAATGATACAACCCTACCACCTTGGATAAATCTCATTATTTCTCCAGCAGTTATCATAACTGGATTTACAGCATTATTAATTCCTAACTGTTCAATTATAGGAATATAATTAGATCTACTTACTTTTGTAATCACCTTTCCTACTCCATATTTTTTAGCCAGCAAAGTCATTAGAAGGTTTTCCTCATCAAAACCAGTTAATGAAACTAGTGCATCAACTTCACTAACATTTTCTTCTGTTAATAAATATGGGTCAGTCGCATCTCCGTGAATAATCAGTGCTTCTGGGAGTTCTTGAGCTAAATAACTACATCTATCTTCATTTCTTTCAATTATCTTTACAAATACTCCATTTCTTATAAGTTTTTTTGCCAAATAGTATGCAGCTTTTCCTCCACCAAGTATCATAACCTTTTTAACTGCAGTATTACTTTCCAAACCATTTCCACTGCGTCTAAACATGCTTATGCTTTCTTTTTCTCCAATTAAATAAATGATATCATTTTTTTGTAATGTAGTATCTCCATTAGGAATTATAATTTCACCATCTCTTAGAATAGCAACTATTAGTACTGACTTAGGTAAAATAATATCTTTAATTTTTTTATTTTCCATTTCATCTAACTCATTTACGCTGTAACTTGCTATACTAACTTTCCCTTTGGCAAAATACTCCATATTCAGCGCTTGTCCTTTTAGCAAATAGGCTGTTATTTCTTTGGCCATTTCCAATTCTGGATTAGCAACATAATCTATATCTAGTTGTTTTTTTAATATATCTATTTGATCTGAGTACTCAGGATCCCTAATTCTAGCTATTACTCTTTTACATCCTAGCTTTTTTGCAAGATAGCAAATAAGCATATTTGAATGATCATTATCAGTAGTAGCAATTAATAAATCTGTATTTTTTATATTAAACTGCTCTAATACCGATATTTGAGCTCCATTGCCTTTAAAAGTAAGAATGTCTAATTGGTTATTTGCTCTTTCAAGAGCCTTTTCATCATTATCAATCATTACTACATTATTTTCAGTCTGAGAAAGAAAATCTGCTAAAATGTATCCGAGTTTCCCAGCGCCTACAATAATAATGTCCATTTTATACTTCCTTCCTAAAATATTTTATAATTTATATTACCTTTCAAACTTAGATAATACATCCTGGTCATAAATATCATCTTTGTCTAACTTGTATAATTTTTTGAAGTTTCTACTTAAATTATCCTCATCTAGTTCATTTTCAGGATTATCTAAAGCTGATTTATAAAGCTTTCTATTGTCTAAAACCCAAATCTTATCTGTAAATTCATTTGGTTTAGCGTTAGAAAGTGCACTCTCCATATCATACATCCTTGCATCTATAATATCAATATAATGTAATAGTTCTGCTTCTGGAATCATAGGTTTTTTAGGGCTTCCAAACTCTGGCTCGTAATGATGGGAAAGAATCATATGTTGTAACAAAATTGATACTTCCCTATTAACCCCTAACCTCCTTGAAAAATCATCTATTATTTTTACTCCTTGTACTATATGTCCTAAAAGTTGACCTTCAATAGTATATTCAGACACAACACCTAGTTCGTTAGCTTCCATTTCATCTATTTTAGCTATATCATGCAATATAACCCCTGCATATAATAAATCTCTATTTACATTAGTATATACCTCTGTAAGCTTTTCCGCTACCATTAACATTCTCATTATATGATAAAGAAGTCCTGAGCGAATAGAATGATGGTTTTGCTTAGCAGCAGGATAAAACAACAGCTTATCTTTGTAACTTTCTAAAACTTCTATAACAATTCTCGAAATATCTTGGTTAGTAATTCTTTTTATGTAATTTTGAATTTGGTTATACATTTGATGAGGCTCATATGGAGCTGCTTGTACAAGTTCTTCTAGTTTTACATTATCTGTTTCTATTGCTGGCCTCATAAGTATTATTCGTAATTGCTTTTTCCCTTGCCACTCATTTACTTCTCCTCTAATTTTTACTATAGAGTTTATAGAATAACTTTTTATATTTTCCTCCTTACAATCCCATAATTTTGCATTTATATCACCAGTATTATCTCCAAGTTTCATATCTAAATAAAGATTGCCATTAGAAGCTGTCTTAACATCTATTTCTTTTATTATATAGAACCCCTCTATTCGATCATTAACATTAAAATCCGCTATTTTCCTAGTATTCATTTGCTATCACTCCAGATTACTCTAATCTATTCCCACAATAAGGACAATATAAAAAACCATCCTCTATTTCTTTGTTGCATAACTTGCAAATTCTCCTTTTATTGTAAATCTTTATCTCTTTTAAATCCCAATAAGTTATATTATCCTCTCCATTCTCAAGTCTTTTGCCCTTTTCTCTAGATATTTCATAGACTGTACAGCAATTATTACACAATATAAAATATCTCTCATTCCATTTAAAAATAGGTAAAAAGAAAAAATGAAAATAATTATAGTTTTTTATAAGCTGACCAGTTTCTTCTTTATTACAAGATTTACAAAAAAAATTAGATAGTTCTTTTATTTTCTTTTCTTTGGTTTCCACACCAAATACCCCGACAAAGAACATAATACCACCTACTAAAAAGATAATCTACACATTATAGTCTATATTGAATTAAACATTATTACAAGTAATATTTTAACCTTTTAAAGTGATATCTTGCTCATTATACTAACTTAATGTTTATATATGTATTCTGTCCCAAAAAATCTTATCAATAATCGAAAGTCTGCTCACCCTTCTCTTACCTCCCAATATATTATCGGATCTAATTTAAATATATTATATGAGTAATAGCATTTTTCTTCTTACATTATTTACATTCTGAGTTGATTTAAACCTCACTTCATCCATAATTAACTAAAAAATTAACTTTTATTCCATCCTTTCCAATGATATTTCCTATCGTACATCATAAAAAACACAAGCAAATTCATATTTCCTACTACAGATAATAAGTTATTTTTTTGAAGACATCTTAATTTTCCTAATGCAAGCATCTGTGAAAGCTTTCATTATTCAAGGAACCTCTTAGTGCTATCTGTAATGAATCTATAATACATTAATTCCCTAATATCTACTTCCTTGCATAACCTAAAAAGAGCTATGTTCAAGTATTTCTACATATCATTTTTCTTTTAGGATTTCTCTTGATTAGCCCATCCTCTGTTCCATCAAGAATAACCCCAATATGGTTTTGGTATTCTCATTTTACTACATCTAGTAAGTTGCTATAATAACTACTTGCATAAAATTAAAAATATTTAACCATATTATTTACATATATATTAATATTAATCCATAATAAGAACAAACAGCATCAAAAAACTAAAATAGCATGCGGACTTACCACATGCTATTTTTACAATATATTTAGCATTTACTTTATAAGACATTACAATATCTAAGAGTATCTACTTTATAGATGTACAGCTTAATTTAAAACTTCATTAAGGTCAGTATATTCTAAATCAAAAGCTTCTGCAACTGCTTTATAAGTTATTTTTCCATTAACAACATTAGCACCTTTTGCTAAAGCTGGGTCATCTAGTAGTGCTTGTTTCCATCCGCTATTTGCTATCTTTAGTGCATAAGGCAATGTAACGTTTGTAAGTGCTAAAGTAGAAGTTCTTGGTACTGCACCTGGTATATTTGCAACAGCATAGTGAACTACTCCATGCTTAATAAATACTGGGTCAGCATGTGTTGTAGGATGTTCAATAGTCTCGACGCAACCTCCTTGATCTATTGCTACATCGGCTATTACACTACCTGGTTCCATTGATTTAACCATTTCTTCAGTAATGAGTTTTGGTGCTTTTGCACCAGGTATTAAAACTGCACCTACTACTAAATCTGCTGTCTTTACTGCTTTTGCAATATTATAGCTATTTGAATATAATGTTTCTATTCTTCCCATAAAAACTTCTCCTAGATATCGGAGTCTGTCTACATTTACATCTAATACAGTAACTCTACAACCTAGTCCAATAGCACGTCTAATAGCACCTGTACCTACAATTCCTGCTCCTACCACTACAACGTGTGCAGGTGGTACACCAGGAACTCCATCAATTAATAATCCTTTACCGCCATGATGCTTTTCAAGATAAATCGCACCTTGTTGTACAGCCATACGTCCAGCAACTTCACTCATTGGGGTCAATAATGGTAATGATCTGTCAGCTTTTTCAACTGTTTCATAAGCTATAGCTACTACTCCGGATTCCTGTAGAGCTTTAGTAAGCTCAAGATCAGCGGCTAAATGAAGATATGTGAATATTATAAGTCCAGGTCTGAAATATCCATATTCTGATTTAAGCGGCTCTTTAACTTTTATTATCATGTCGGAACTTGTCCATACCTTTGAAGCCTCTGACACAATTTCAGCACCTACTGCTTTGTATTCTTCATCACTAAATCCGGCACCAATACCAGCATTTGTCTCTACTAATACTTTATGCCCATTTCTAACTAAAGTGTCAGCTCCTGCAGGTGTTAAAGCCACTCTATTCTCTTGAGCTTTAATTTCCTTTGGTACTCCAATAATCATTATACATTCCCCCTAATATTATATTTATGACTGCATAAATAATTAATTAACTGTTAAAGCTTAAAAGAAAAATCGCTACTGCATGTCAAAAATTTTCAAAAGAAAACGTTTCCATATAATTATATAAATAATATTAGAAGTTTGCAATAATTTTGAAATAATTTTAACAATATACATAATTCTTTCCTTGCATTAAAAAATCTTTATAAAATCAAAAAATCAATTATCCTTTTTCCTCTTTTGTAATATTATCAAAAAAATTTTTAGGATTTATTCCATTAGACTATTCTATTTTATAATAACAATTTCACCAATTATATGTATAAATTATATAACATTTTTGCTGATTTTTTGCTTTTGCAGTCTCCAATTTGTAGTATATCACCTTAACTAAAATTATTTTTTCTCTATCCTTTTATTATTATTCAAACATTAAATTTCAATCCGCTCATTTTAGGTTAAATCAAAAAGTTTTTGCAATGTTTTTAGGTAATATTACTCTTAAGTCAGTCAAAGTTACTTGTAAACTTTGAGCTCAACAGAAAAGTGTGCTACATATTCTCATAAGATTAGGTTCTTTTATACCTTGCTCGAACACACTGTTATTCAAAATATATAGCTTTATTTAAATACAATAACATCAAATGCTTTTGAACGATATTCTTTTCTACCCATAAGATCTATAACATATTCATTTTTATAAATATTAACTTCGGAGAACTCTTTTAATAGTCTTTTTAACTCTTCTACATCAGTATAATGATGGAGAATTCCTTCTTCCCCTTCTATTGACCCCACAAATGTATTCTCTTCAATAACTTCTCCCAAGCTATATGACAAATCTTCCTTTTATAACAAATCAAGAATTAAGCAACCGTTAGGTTTTAATACTCTATAAATTTCTGATATTCCTTTTTTATATCCTTTAATTTAGCATGATGTAACACTGATGTACAAATAACAGCATTAAAAAAATCATTTTCAAATATAATATTTGCAAAACTAAAATTATAGATTTCAATATTACATATATTTTTTTATTTATTACTTTATTTCTTAATACTTCTAGCAATTCTGTAGAAATATCTGAAGCAAATACCTTAAATCTATGTTGGGCAAAAAATAAAGAATTTCTTCCAGTTCCGCAGCCTAAATCAAGTATCCTATTATATTTTTTTATCTTTAAATATTCCTATAGAGTCTTTTAATATATTAGACACCGAAATCTGATACTCATTATCTAGCTTTTCTACAATAAGTTTATTAACTTTCCATTCATTATTAGCATTATTCAATTTAATCACCTTAAAAATAATTTTACCTAAAGTTTTGTATATTTCCGAAACTCAGTTGGTAAATTGAATATATATCTTTCCTTTAAGTATCTGCTTAATTTCTTTAAGCAATTTTACTACTTTTCTTTTATAGCAAAGACTTTTAAATCCTAATAGTTAGTTTTTGAAGCGAAAATTATTATGTTCTCTTTTAAACACAGTAAATATCAATATCATTATATCCTCTTCTTTTTTAATAGAACTACATGTATAGTCCAAATACACCTTACTTTCTCCACTTTCTTGAAAATAAACAAACAATTTTTTAAACCTTTTGCATTAATTTTTCTAATGCCTTTAAGTTATGTTCCCACTTTAGATATTTTTTCGCCTCAACATATGAACACCATTTATATTCTTCATGTTCATCAGATATTTTTATATCGCATACTTCTTCAATCTCAGCAGCAAAGCAAAAACCCTGCATATCCATTAATACACCTTTTTTTGTTTCTTTATATATAAATGTATACTTTAAATCAAAAATTGACTTTATATGCATTATTCCAGTTTCCTCTGTAATTTCTCGTAAAGCAGCCTCTATCAATTCTTCTCCTTTTTCAATCCCTCCGCATACAGGCTGTCAATAACCACCTCTTTATGGAGTCCGCTTTAAAATCAAAACTTTAAAAGATGGCTTTTTACAAAAAATAAATACTTGTACATTAACTCTTTGAACCACAAGTTATCCTCTCCCTATAAAAACTTTTCAGGAATCAATATATTACATTCAAACGAAAAACAGTTTCCCAATATCTTCTCTCTATTCAACTTCAAATAGATCCCTTCATAAAACTATCCTATATCATTATTATAATTAAAAAAACACCACTTTAATTTTAAACAAATCATAAATTTTATGTCTTAGACTTAAAATGTCCATATAGCTCTTATCTCACATTTAAAAAGAAATAAAAAACCTTGAAAAATTATTAATTCTTCATTACAGAATTCAATTATGTAAGCTATTAAGGTTTTTATAACCAAAGCTTTAAAATTTTTGATTCCTTTAGAGAAAAACAACCTATCAAAAAATAGATTAACATATCTTGTAAAAACTATATATTAGAACCTATAAAAATCCAATCGTCACTTCTTATTTACACTTCTCATTTACATTTCTTACAAACTATCCAAAAATCCTTCTCGTAAATCTGTTCAATGACAATATGATCAAAAAAACATCGAGAATATATACTTTGCATAACCCACTGTCCAAAATTATGAATGATATTCGAAATCACCTTTATCTGGAATGTTATAATGAAAACATAGTCTAGGTCGTAGATCTTAAGATTTAATGTTTTCCCATTATATGGACTCACAATTTATACGTTAAAAATATAGTAATTATTGAACACATTCATACTATGTTTTCATCTTGGGTAGCAGCAAAAAGGGGTATCCTTTTATCAGAAATAGCCTTTTTAATTCAAAAATCTAAGTTTCCTTAAGGGTTCTCCTTCCCAATCATTCTTTTAATCTTGAATCAATGGCATAATTTCATTAAACTGTTCAATTCTTAGTATTTCAATTTTCATATTCCCTCCGCATTTCTCAAAAAAAGATTTACATTTTTATCTTAACAAGTAATTCACTACCTAATTTTTTCCTTTTTTAAAACAACAACTCTGTTACTGTCATATCACAAAATCTCTAGTTTCAGAACTTAATTTTTAAAATACTATTAAATATTTAAATAATAACAAAACTAGCTTTGATGATTTTTTACTTTTTTTATATTTCAATTAATATTAACTTTAATTTCTATCTTATATATTTAAACTACTACTCCTTTAGTAAGCATTATTTTACATTAAAAATTTTTTAATTAAAACCATAGTGTATTTTTTGCTCTTTTCTAAATTTGTATATTCTATATAATTCAATCTTTCACTTCTATTTCCTCTATCTAAATATATAAACATTACTCTCTTTTTAAAATACCTTAAGTTATCTCCATAGCTTACAAACAAAAAACAGGTGTATAATCACCTGTTCCTTGTATTCTTGTCAAATTATTAAAACTACTTACATCAACGCTTTATTTAATTTCTTTATAGCTCTTTTTTCTATTCTTGATACATATGACCTTGATATACCTAGCATTTTAGCTATTTCCCTTTGAGTTTTACACCCTCCATTTATAAGACCATATCTTAATTGGATAATTATCTTTTCTCTATCCTTTAATACTTTATTCATCTTAGCATAAAGTTTTTTAACTTGCATCTTTAAATCTACCTCATCAATTACTTCATCCGGTTCTGTTCCTAAAATATCTATTAATGAAAGTTCATTTCCTTCTTTATCTACACCAATAGGGTCCTGAAGAGAAACTTCAGATTTTGTCTTCTTGCAAGCACGAATAGTCATCAATATTTCATTATCAATACATCTTGCAGCATAAGTTGCTAATCTAGTACCTTTACATCTATCAAATGTTGTAATGGCCTTAATAAGGCCTATTGTTCCAATAGAAATTAAATCATCTATTTCTCTTCCTGTATTATGATATTTTTTTACTATATGAGCAACTAATCTTAAATTCCTTTCAACTAAAATATTTTTTGCTTCCTCATCACCCTGTTCATACAGTGTAAGATAATATTCCTCTTCTTCTTGTGAAAGAGGTTTGGGAAAAGAACTGCTATTAGTAACATATCCAACTAAAGGCAAAATAGGATTAACGAGAAAACTAAGGCTTGCTAATATGGCAGACAGCATTAAAGCAAACACCTCCATAGTATTATGCACTATAATTAATTATATGAAGGTGTTTATCTTTCCGTGCACGTACATTTTACTTTATATTTTTTAAATATATTTTTTTAGCTATTTCTTCAAAAATCGGCGCTGCTATTTTTCCGCCTGAGCCACCTTCTTCAACAAAAACCGTTATTACATATTTAGGCTGCTCTCTTGGAAAATACCCTGAAAACCATGCATGTGTTTTTTTTCTAGCATTTTCTGCTGTTCCAGTCTTACCAGCAGCATCTCCAATCTGTATCAAATCCACATTTTTTGCTGTACCACTATCTACTACTCCCTCAAGAGCTCTCTTAACTTGTTTACATAACTTAATTGGTAAAACTCTTTTGTTCTCTTCTCTTATAATTTTTTTAACAAGCTTTCCCTCTTCTGTTACAATACTGTCTACAATACTTATATCTTTTCTTATACCTTCATTGGCAATAATCATCATCATGTTAGTTACTTGCAAAGGTGTAACTTCTATACTAGATTGACCTATAGAAATATTTCCAATTGCTGGACCTAATAAATCGTTATTTTCAGGTAGGTTTCCAGATGATTCAATTAAAATATTTTGAATCTTTTCTCCAAAGCCTAGTCGCTTAGCCATATCAATTATTTTTCTTGCACCTAATTTTTTCCCTATCTGTATGAAAGCTGAATTGCAGGAATTAGAAAATGCTTCATACATGCTTATTTCCCCATGTCCATCTGTATTATTGCATTTAATTTGAAAAGTTCCTAAATCCTCATATCCTAGACATATAAAAGTATCATCTAAACTTAAAATATTATCCTCTAGAGCAGCAAGCAAAACTACTACTTTAAAAATTGACCCTGGTGGATAGGCCACTTCTAAAGCTTTATTGTAAAAGTCCATATTATTGCTGTTTAAATTTTCACTAATATTATTTTGATTTAGATTTGGTCTACTAGCCATTGCCAGTATGTCCCCTGTTGCTACATCTGTGACTACAACTGCTCCATTTATCTTTCTATTATCAATAACCTCTTCAACAATTCTTTGTATGTCTATATCAATAGTAAGCTTTACACTATTAGCACTAGTACTCTTTTCACTTATGACTTCAGTATCATTTAAACCAGGTATTATTCTTTGCTTTCCATCTACTGTAATATATTTTATGCCAAAATCTTCGTCTTTTCTCAAAATATTATCGTATTCTTTCTCTATTCCATATTCACCTATATTTTCACTTTTTCTTACATATCCTATTACGTGAGAAAGAAGATTTTTCCCATCATATCTTACTTTTCTATCTTCAACAACTACTCCTCTTATAAAAATGTTTTCTTCCACTTCCACATTCAATGGAATTTCAACAATTCTATTATTAGACCTTTTAATTTCTTCTATATCTTTATCATCAAGATTAAAAATCTTTTTTATCTGTTCTAAGGTTTGACTATCGTTTAGTATTACATCTTTAAATATATATAAAGCTTTTTCTGTTTTGTTGTTTGTCAACTGAATATTGTTTCTGTCAAAAATATTTCCTCTCGCTGGTGCTACTCTTATCCCTCTTATATACTGTTTTTCTGCGTCCTGCTTATATTCTTGTCCTCTTACAATTTGTATCCAAAATAATCTTCCCGTAAGAATAACAAACATAGCAACAGATACTACTATAACCTTCATAGCTCTTCTATAGATTTTTTTTCTTATCTCTTTGTTCATAATAAAACCTCCATATAAGCCTATGGAATAATTATTCCCAACTTATTATGGAGGTATAATATCTATTTTGAAATAATTGATTTCACTTTTGTAACCATAAGGTCAATAGCTACTTTATTATATCCACCTTCTGGAATTATGATATCTGCATATCTTTTACAAGGTTCTATAAATTGCATATGTGCTGGCCTTACAGTTGTCATATATTGTTCTATAACAGAATCTAAAGTTCTTCCTCTTTCTTTAATATCCCTTATTATTCTTCTAATAATTCTCACATCTGAATCAGTATCAACAAATATTTTAATATCTAAAAGTTCTCTAATTCTAGGATCATCAAGAATTAAAATCCCCTCAAGGATTATAATATCTTTTGGATACACCACTATAGTTTCTTTTTCTCTCGTATGTTCCTCAAAGTTATAAATAGGTTTTTTAATAGGCTTTCCATCCATCAATGTTTTTAAATGTTCTAATAGCAAGTCGTTATCAAATGCAAAAGGGTGATCATAATTAGTTTTTACCCTTTCTTCAAAAGATAGATGACTTTGATCTTTATAATAAGAATCCTGTTCAATAATAACAATATTTTTTTCTGGTAATGACCTGAAGATTTCCATTGCAACAGTACTTTTTCCTGAGCCAGTACCTCCAGTAATACCAATCAAAATTGGTCTATTCAAAGCTATCATTCCTCTCTAGGTTTTCTTATAATGTCCCAAGTTTCAACAGGTTTATCCATTTTTATCTTAATAATTTGCTGTGCATGAGGAGCAACATCTATTACATTGTTGTCTTTGTCCCACATTTTTTCAATTACTTGTTCAAAATGCTCCTTATTTGGTCCAAATACCTCGACTTTATCTCCAATAAAAATTCTATTTCTTTGTTCAACTTTTGCTATACCTGTATTTTTATCATAATCAAGTACAACTCCTAGAAAGTCGTATGTTCTTATATAGGAGCTACTAGTATATAGTTGTTCATTTCCTGTAGGTTTTCCAAAGTAAAAACCTGTAGTATGGTCTCTATGGCTAGCTTTTTTAAGCTCATCTAGCCATTTCTTATCGAACTTATAGTTAGTTGGATCAGCAAAATATGCATCAATAGCCATTCTATAAGATCTTACCACTGTGGCAACATAATAGGGGCTTTTCATTCTGCCCTCAATTTTAAAGCTTTTAATCCCAGCATTTACTAGCTCAGGAATATGTTCTATCATACATAAATCTTTTGAATTAAATATATAAGTTCCATGCTCATCTTCAAACACAGGATAATACTCACCTGGTCTTTTTTCTTCTACTAAATTATACTTCCATCTACAAGATTGTGCACATTCCCCTCTATTTGCATCCCTATGTGCCATATAATTACTTAGAAGACATCTTCCTGAATAGGATATACACATTGCTCCATGAACAAAAGTTTCTATTTCTAATTCAGCTGGTGAATTTTGGATTATTTCTTTAATTTCATCTATAGATAGCTCTCTAGCTAATACTACTCTCTTAACACCCATATTGTGCCAAAACCTTGCAGAAAGATAATTGGTGGTATTGGCCTGTGTACTAAGATGTATTTCCATATTTGGAGCAATTTCTTTAACTACTAAAAGCACTCCAGGATCAGATACTATGACAGCATCTATTCCTATTTCACCTAATGTCTTTACATACTCAGGTAATCCATTTAGATCCTCATTATGGGGAATAATATTTAAGGTTACATATACTTTCCTATTTCTTTCATGTGCAAATTTTAATCCTTCTTTAATTTCATCTATAGAAAAGTTTTTTGAAGATGCTCTTAGCCCGAATGCTTCTCCTCCTAAATAAACAGCATCAGCACCATAGATTATAGCCATCTTAAGCTTTTCCAGATCTCCAGCTGGTGCTAAGAGTTCAGGCTTATTCATTATTTCTACCTCCTTTTTAAAGTAATAGCAACTCCGTCTCCAATAGGTAAAATACTTGATTCTAGATTTTCATCGCTAGTAATATAGTTTAAAAAGCTTCTCATTCTCTTTACAATAGTTTTCTTTCTTCTCACTACCAAATCATCACTAGCAACCATACCTTTATATAAGACATTATCAGACAAGATAATTCCTTCATCAGATAAGTTTCTTATGCAATGGGGAAAAAATTCCATATACTGACCTTTTGCTGCATCTATAAATATAAAGTCAAATTTGTCGTCAACATCAGGCAAGACTTTTTCAGCTTCTCCCTTAATTATTTGTATCATATTAGAATACCCACTGTCATGTATATTTTTTTCGGCAATGTTTATCATATCGTCTCTTTTTTCTATAGATATAATTTTCCCATAGCTCCCCATAGCACTTGCCATAACTATAGCAGAATATCCAATTGCAGTTCCAATCTCTAATATTTTTTTTGGCTTAACAATCTTTATTAATACTCTGATTAACTGAGCAACTTCAGGATGAATTATTGGTATATGATTAGCCTCTGCATATTTTTCTAATTGTACCAAAAAATCATTTCTAGGAGGTACTAAACTTCTGATATATTCTTCTACACTGCTCTCATTTATATTTCCCAATAGACTCTCTCCTTACTGTAAAAAATCATAAATAATACGTGGTTAAAATCTCCACGTATTACTTTTACTTGAAAATATTTTCCCCAACATTGACAAGTAAAATACTTTTATCATAATGACTCTATAAAACTTCATAAATGAAAAATTATCATTTTCTATTTTTACGTATTCTATCTATTGCTTTCAAATGTTCTTCATACGTTACACTAAAAGTATGTGTTCCTTTTTCATCCTCATTGAACACAAAATACATATAATTTACATCAGCAGGATTAACAGCAGCTATAATGGATTTTATCCCCGGTGATGCAATAGGTCCTGGTGGTAATCCTTGGTTTAAATATGTGTTATATGGAGATTCAATAGCAATGTCTTCGTTAGATAAAACTGGCTTTCTCTCACCTAATATATATTGTACAGTAGCACAAGACTGAAGCATCATTCCTGATTTTAACCTATTATGAAAAACTGCAGATATTATTTCTCTTTCCTCGTCAATTTTTCCCTCTCTTTCAATAATTGAAGCAAGAGTAATAACTTCATTTAAGCTCATGCCTAACTCTTGAGCTCTATTCTTAATTTCATCAGTATATAAACTTTCAAATCTAGTTAGCATTTTTCTAATGATATCTTCTTCATCTGCATCAGTATACACTTGATAAGTGTCTGGATATAAATAACCCTCTAAAGATAATTCCTGTGGAATCTCTTTTAAAAACTCAAATTCTGACGAAAAGTTTGAAACTGTCGAAGCCAATTCAAGAAAATCATCTTTATCTACTAAGCCCATTTCACTTAATCTATCTGCAATTTGTCTTAATTCAAAACCTTCTGGAATAGTAAATGTAACGTAATCCTTTGCAATCCCACCTTCAAACAGTTTTTTCATAATCTCTTCTTGTGTCATACCATTGTTTAACAAATATTTTCCTGCTTTAAATTTTCCATCCATTTTTTCATATCTAGCAAAGATTCTAAAAACAAGTTCATTTCTTATTAGATTATTTTCTTTTAATATTTTAGCAATACCCTGCGATGATGTTCCTACAGGAATTACAATCTCTACTTCTTTAATATCACTATCTATTGCAATAGGCTTTAATTGGTTGTCCAAATATTTTCTTATACTAACGGCTGCTACTAATAAAATAACTAATATAATAGCAGTATATATCAATAATGTCGTTCTTTTTCTTTTTTTATTATTATCGATAATTTGGGTCATAATAATCCCCCTTTTTACTTACTGTCTCTTAAATTATACAACACTTACTCTCATAATTACAATAAGTATAGATAAAAAACAGTAAGTAAAAAATATATGGTTTACATAATATTATTATATTAAAGTTATATGTACTATCCCTATAAAAACTACCATTTATTAAAACATATTATTAAGGACATAAGTAGCTAGATTTCATTTTTTTTAATCCTATCATATGCGTACAATACTATATTTCCAAATAACCCTACAGACACTAATTCTCCAAATCCTATACCTGCAGCTACTGCCCAATAGCTCATGTCTGGGAAAAATGAAGAAACCCAAATAGATACTAATAAAGCATTTAATATAACTGGAGGTAGAGCACCTAAAAATCTATTTGGCATTTTACTAGTCAAATATGCAGATACTAAAGTTATTAAACTTCCTCCTACTACATCAATGAGTCCATAACCTGATGAAAAAGTAAGTATTAAATTAGCAATAAAACAACCTACAAAAACCCCAGGAATAGCAGCAGTCTCTACCAAAGGCAATAAAACTAAAGCTTCAGCAATTCTAACCTGAATAGGACCATAAGCCAACTGTCCTAAAGGAATCTCAATCATTACTAAAATAACATATAGTGCTGCAATCATTCCTGCTTTTGATAAGTATTTAGTATTTTTCATTATAACTACCCCTCCAACACATTTATTATAAAAAAACTAAAGAGAAGTCGTAGTAAATACTACGACTATCATACTTCCATAATAATTGGAAGAATCATTGGATTTCTCTTTATCTTTTCATAAAGGAAGTTTCTTAACGCATCCTTAATACTAGATTTTAAAGTAGCCCAATCTGTAATTTTATTTCTTTCACATTCTGCTAACACATCTCTTACAACAGTTCTAGCTTCTTCCATTAAATCTTCTGATTCTCTTACATATACAAAACCTCTAGATACTATATCTGGCCCAGAAATTACATATCCTTCCTGTTTGCTTATAGTAACTACTACTACTATAAGACCATCTTCTGATAAATGCTTTCTGTCCCTTAGTACAATATTTCCAACATCTCCTACTCCCAATCCATCTACCAAAATATTTCCAGCAGGAACATTTCCAACTATGGCACCACTATCTTTAGTAAATTCAACTATAGAGCCATTTTCTGCAATAAATATGTTTTCTTTTGGCATACCTAATTCATGAGCTAAACTAGCATGTTGTTTTAAATGTCTATATTCACCGTGTACTGGAATAAAAAACTTTGGTTTTATCAGGCTATGCATTAGTTTCAATTCTTCCTGGCAAGCATGCCCAGAAACATGTACATCAGCTAATGCCTCATAAATTACATTAGCACCCTTCTTAAAAAGCTGATTAATCACTTTCGCAACTGTTTTTTCATTTCCTGGAATTGGACTAGCAGATATTATAACCAAGTCTCCTGGCATAAGTTCCATTTTTTTATGGTCAGATGAAGCGATTCTTGCTAATGCAGACATCGGTTCACCTTGACTTCCTGTAGTAATGACTACTATCTTGTTATCTGGATATTTATTCATATCATTAATATCAATTAATGTGCCTTCAGGTACATCTAAATATCCTAAATCAGTAGCCACTTTAACTACATTAACCATACTTCTTCCTGACACAACAACTTTTCTATCAAAAAGAACTGCTGCATTAATAATTTGCTGAACCCTATGAATATTAGAAGCAAAAGTAGCTACAATAATTCTCTGTTTAGCAGTTAAGAAAATATCTTTGAAAGTATCTCCCACTGTTTTTTCAGACATTGTATACCCTGGTCTCTCAACATTAGTACTATCAGCTAATAGCACTAAAACACCTTTCTTACCTAACTCTGCAAATTTATGAAAATCCATTGATTCACCATTAATTGGAGTATAATCAATTTTAAAATCCCCAGTATGAACTACTGTTCCTACAGGTGTATGAATAGCTAAAGCTACTGAATCAGGTATACTGTGTGTTGTTCTTATAAACTCAATATCAAATTGACCTAGTTTTATGCTTTGTGATGGCTTTACTATATTTAAAGTAGCATTATTTATATTATGTTCTCTAAGCTTGTTTTCTGCTAAACCAAGGGTAAGCTTAGTTCCATATAAAGGTATATTGATCTTCTTCAGTACATATGGTAATGCACCAATATGGTCTTCATGTCCGTGGGTTAAAATTATTCCCCTTATCTTCTCTCTGTTCTTTAATAAATATGTTATATCCGGAATTACTACATCTATTCCTAGCATTTCATCTTCAGGAAAAATCAAACCGCAATCAATAACAATTATATCATCTTCATATTCTATAACTGTAATATTCTTTCCTACTTCATATAATCCCCCTAGAGGTATTATTTTTAGCTTTGATAATTTTTTCGTCACCCTATCACTCTCCTTATCTTACATTTTGTTATTCAATAATCACGCCCACATAATTTAACCTTAATATTATAATGCCACATTCATAAAGTCAAATTTCACCTAATATTATTCTATCCATAAAGATACTAAAAATTTCAAAAGAAAATACAGTACATTTAGTTCTTCAGAATTGTAAATCTTGAAATATAAAAATTGTAGGATAACAAGTTAAAAAAATAAACCCCAAAATGGGATTTATTGTCTGCAATCTTGGCAATAACCAAAAAACTTCACATTATGATCTATGACTTTAAAATTCTTTTGTTCTTCGATCTCCGATTCAAGATTTTCAAGCAAATCTAATTCCACTTCTAATACCTTCCCACAATTTAGACAAATAAGATGGTGATGTTGATGGTCATTAGAAGAAGAACTCAGTTCATATCTGCTACACCCATCGTTAAAGTTAAGTTTATAAACAATATTTAATTGTTCAAAAAGCTGTAAAGTTCTATAAACAGTTGCAAGACCAATTTCAGGATATTTAAACCTTACATTGTCATAAATTTCCTCTGGGCTCAAATGCCTGCCATGATTTTCTAGAAAAACGTCTAAAATAACTCTTCTCTGAGTTGTAAGCTTATAACCCCTATCTTTAAGTTTTGTTTTTAATTCATCTAAAAAATACTCCATCGCTCCACCTGCTCAATACTTTATATTAATAGTCTATTACCATAAGATACAAAAGTCAACAGCTATATGACATTTATCTATAATTTCTAGAGCAAAAATTATAACATTTCATCGGCAATAGCTTCATAAACTGCTACGGCGTTTTCAAATTCCTCTTCATCCTCAATATTAACTAATAATAGCTCTCCATTTTCATCATACTCGATTCTCAAGATATAAGCACCCTCATCTACATCTTCTTCTGATAATGGAAATAACACTGCATATTCATTTTCTTCAATATGAAAAGTAGCCATTACTTCAAATTTCTCTTCTTTTCCATTATCATCTATTAGTGAAATAATATTATCTTCATTTGCCATTTTTCATTCTCCTTTATTACTTTTTTGTAAATACAAATCTAAAATATATGTTGCAGCTACTTTATCTATTATATTCCTCCTTTTTTTTCTACTTACATCTGCGTCAATAAGCAATCGTTCTGCAGATACTGTAGTTAACCTTTCATCTTGTAAAATAATATCTACATTAAATTTACTTCGAAACTTCTCTACAAACCTCAAAACCTTCTCTCCTTGAGGGCCGATAGTATTGTTCATATTTTTGGGCAGACCAATGACAACTTTAGAAACATGATACTCTTTAATTATCTTTTCTAATTCATCGAAATCGTTATTAATTCCCTTTCTCCTTATAGTTGTAATGCCTTGAGCAGTAATACCTAAAGGATCACTTATTGCCACTCCTATAGTTTTATCTCCTACATCTAGTCCCATTATTCTTTCCATATCTTCCTCCATCTAAATTACTTTAATACAAAATTCGGGACATTTCCTAGCACAATAACCACAAAGAACACATTTGCTCATATCTGGAACTGCCTTATTATTTATCAAGTGTATTCCATCATTTTTGCATATACTTACACAAGCACCACAACCTATACACCAATCTGCTATTTGTAACCTTCTTTCTTTATTTCTAATTTTCTCCTTGATATCATTAGGAATAAAACCATTATTGACTAAACTAATGTTTGCATCAACTTCGTCAAAGCTCTGCATACCTATAGCAAAAGAGTGTAGATACGGAATTTTTCTAACAAAGTCTATTGATTCTTCTACGTTTTTTATTAAATGTCCTCCACCTAAGGGTTTCATCCCATAAATTCCTTTCCCTAAGTTATAAGATATCCTTATAGCATTTATCATATCATCTATCGTTCCATCCTGTATTCCTATACCTGATTTATTAATAATAGGATGAATTATCTCAATTTCATTATATTGGTTTGCAGCCACAACAGCCTCGACTCTATGGGTGGATATACCTATAGCTCTAATGATTCCTTTTTCTTTAGCTTTTATAAAGTATTCTATAGCCTCATAATGTCCACGAATTGTGTGTATGCTTTCTTGTTCGTGCAAAAGAAAAATATCAATGTAATCTGTGCCAAGTTCCTTTAATGCTTTATATAAACTTTTCTCTGCAGTTTCTGCTGAATAGGAATATGATTTTGTAGCTATGACTATTTTTTCTCTATTTATTGTCTTTAAAACTTCTTTGATATGTTCATAATTATTGTATATCTCTGCAGTATCTACAAAGTTTATACCCTTACTGAAGGCATAACTCATAATTTTAGCACCTTCTATAATGTCTAAGTTTGCTTGCAATGGACTAATAGTCAATGATCCAAAGCATATTTCAGATACTTTTATTCCTGTATTACCCAATATTCTTTTTTCCACACTGTCACTTCCCTAAGCTTCATTCATATATTCAAATAAGTAATAAATTAAAATAGATACTAAATATGCATTTGCAATAGCAGCTAAAAGAACTCCTGAATCATTAACTAATAATCCAATGATACTCCCTACAATACTGCTAACAATACCTGCAGAAAAATACTTATTTCTTCTCAGCATTTCGTAAATCTGTTTTTTGCATTTTAGTAGAATACATATTTCAGACAAAATAGTTACAAATAAGACTTTTGACCAAATAGAGTTCTTTATTAACTTAATATTCATTTGTATTTTTCTTAAAACCACACTCATTATTGACATAGGTCCGCTTTCAACAAGCATCAAGAAAGTTCTTCCTAGATGAGTAGGATTTGTATTCAGATATATATCTAATATGCCCATAATGACAACAAACAGTAAGATTATAATACCAATAAAAATTATTTTTTTCAAATCGATTTTTATTTTAAAAGTATATAATAAGTAATATATAGATGCAAATAGTACTGAAATAGTCCCACCTACATTAGCTCCTAAATTAGGATGAGAAACACATAATGTTGTAATTGGAAGTATTAATAGAAAAGTTCTTCTTCCACCAGTTTTTTTCATATAAAACATAGTAAGTAGCACCATTACTGGTAAAATCACACCCACATATTCATTTCCTATTCCAAAATACCTAGCACCTATAATAGGATCATAGCTCAAAATAGAAAACCTTAATAATTTCCCACCTAATAATAAGTCTATTATTAGAGTTAAATAAGTCATAGTCAGTAAAAATATTGCTCTGTTATCATAATTTAAAAATCTTAAAATAAATAGTATTCCTGCAGTAAGAAAAAATACTGCTATAAAAAATATAGTAGTGCTAAGTATTTTAAAATATGCAACCAATAAGAACACAAGAGGTAAAGCAAGTATTAGCAAAATTGAAGCCTTTATTAATTTAACATTATTATGGAATCTTTCATCTCTTATAAAAATAGCTGAAGTACCTATAATAATAATAAGCATAACTAAAAAGCTGTATATATTTAAATAAGGTACTCTCATACTTGAAACTATATTGACTCTTGTATTAAGCTCTTTGATATAGCCTAATTTATTGTTTACACTAGATGCAGTTATTGTGTGACCTACAAAATAATCACTACTAGCATTTAAATAGTTCGTTATAGTTGGAGCTATATCAATATTGGCAACTATACCAATTCTTCTAGTTGTTCCTGATGTAAGAACTCCTTTAAAGGTTCCTCCATTCCATATAATTAGAGGAGAAAGCTTGCTAGTATCTAACCTACTTTCGGGTGAATTAGGACTAACTATAATTAACATTGCATTTTCATCACCAATTTCCGTAACTAAATTACCAATAAATTCATCAATATCATCTAGTATCTTTTTTCTCTGCTGCAAAAACTGGCTTTCTGTAAGATTTGTACTATATTGGCTAAGCCTATCTAAATCTCCTGTTTCAATAACGAAGAGAGAAGCGTATGGCTTAATATGAGCTATTTCAGTCAGCATTTTACTATAGTCAGTCTTGATACCAAAAGGATAGTCGTCCCTTTTTACGAGAATATCATCAACATTACCAAAATCTATTAATCCGTTACTGTCTATTGCTATCAAACAGTTAGTTCTTATAAAACTATCAGCAGTATCTGAATTGCCAAATACTGCTGTCTTATGCCCACTATTATGCAGATTATCTCCCAAAGCACCTATTACAGAATTATTAGTTCTATTATCATTTAATTTATTAAGTCTATTAATTTCAATGTTGGCAATACTATAGCCTTCAGAGGAATTGCCAGTTCTTCTTTCAAATATAGATTGAACTTCCTTGTCCAAATTAAAGGAATTTGCAGCCTCATAGCTCGAATAAGCTTTGGATGATGCATTAATAGTAATATACCCTTCAGCTCCTTTATATCCAGTAACACCTCTTGTATTCATTAAACCTATACTTCCATCTTCAATTAGAGTTTTTAAATTATCCATATATTCTATATCATATAATGACATTCTATTAACTATAACCATATAGACTTTACTTCCATAATCTACATCCTCTTGGGCATATATATTAGACGGATTAATTATTAAGAGTAGTGTTAAAATAACAAATATTATGCTTTTCTTTAGTAAATTCCCTAACAATTAAACCTCTCCTATTACTTTTTTCCTAAATATTTTTTAAGAATTTCTTCTAAAAGCTCATCTCTTTCAAATTTTCTTATTAGAGTCCTTGCATTATTATGACTAGTTATATAAGTAGGATCACCAGATAGTATGTATCCTATTATTTGGTTAATTGGATTATACCCCTTTTCTTCTAATGCTTCATAGACAGTAAACAATATTTCTTCAACTTGATTTTTACTATCTTTTGAAACACTGAATTTCATTGTCTGATTTATACTATTCATTAAAACACCCCCTCAATATAGTTATATCATATATATATATTTGTATACATTTATTTTACAAAAATTTATATATACAATATTTATATTGAAACACAATAGAAAATAATATTCCATTGTGTTTCAATAGTAGTAATAATAAATTATTTAACTTGAGATTCTACAATATCTTTTACAATTTTTAGAGCATCTTCAATCTTTGAAGAATCCTTACCTCCAGCTTGTGCCATATCAGGACGTCCACCGCCACCACCGCCAGTTACCTTTGCAACTTCTCTTACTATGTTTCCAGCATGTATTCCTCTATCTACTAAATCTTTAGTTGCCATAGCCACAAATGAAACCTTATTGTCTTTTACTGAACCAAGAACTACAAGTATGGAATTTAGGGAATCTCTTATTTTATCTCCTAACTGTCTAAGGCTATCCATATCCATATTATCAATTCTTTTACTAATTATTTTTACCCCATTTACTTCAATACTTTCACTTATTATATCATTTAATTTTGAGTTAGCCAAATCTGACTTTAATTTTTCGACCTCTTTTTCTAAATGTCTTATTTCATCAACTATTTGTTGAGCTCTATTTACTACATCTCTCTTATTTGTTTTTAAAGTATCAGCTATCTTTAATAATTGCATATCCATTTCTGCAAAATGCTCATATGCTTTTCTTCCTGTAATAGCTTCAATTCTTCTAACTCCAGAAGCTATACCAGATTCACTTAATATTTTGAATATACCTATTTGACTAGAATTTGAAACATGAGTGCCTCCACAAAGCTCTTTACTATATTCTCCAATCTTTACTAATCTTACAGTATCTCCATATTTTTCATCAAACAAAGCTGTAGCACCTTGTTTTCTAGCTTCTTCTAAAGTAGTCTCTAAAATTGTTACTTCTAATGAATCAAATATCTTTTCATTTACAATTTCTTCAATTCTGTCTATTTCATCCTTTTTTAATGCTTCAAAATGCGTAAAGTCAAATCTTAACTTGTCTGGCATTACTAAAGAACCTGCTTGGTTAACATGTTCACCAAGTACTTCTTTTAATGCTTTATGAAGTAAATGAGTTACGGAGTGATTTCTAGCAGTTGATAATCTAGTGGATTTATCTACTACAGCATGGACTACGGAACCCTTTAAAAGCGTTCCTTCAACAATCTCTACAAAATGCAGTATTTGACCACTACCATTTTTCTTTGTGTCAGTTACCTTTGCAATAAAATTACTTCCCTTTATTAATCCAACATCTCCTACTTGACCCCCTCCTTCAGGATAGAAAGGAGTTCTATCTAGAAGTATTATTCCTTTTTCATGTAGTTCTAAAGATTCTACTGACTCCTCTTCCTTTAAAACTTCAATTATTGTAGAATCAAGATCAGTTTTTGCATATCCAAGAAACTCTGTTTTAACTTTATTATCAATTGAAAGCAGACTGTCTTTCCCCCACGCATTATTGTCTCCTTCTTCTCTAGCCTTTCTAGCTCTTTCTCTTTGTTTTTCCATTTCCAGATTGAATCCAGCATCATCTACTGATAAACCTTGTTCCACCAGAATTTCTTTAGTTAAGTCCAACGGAAAACCATAAGTATCATACAACTTGAAAGCTAAAGTTCCATCTAACACTTTCTCATCGTTATTTAACATAGATTCAATATATTCATTCAATATATTTATTCCCTGATCTATTGTTTCTTGAAACTTTTCTTCCTCAATTTTTATTATTTTCTGTATCTGAGGTAATCTTTCAACTAAATCAGGATATGCTTCTCCCCATAGTTCTGCCACAACTTTTGCTAAATCATTTAAGAAATCATTCTCTATTCCTAAAAGCTTGCCATGTCTCGCTGCTCTTCTAATCAGCCTTCTCAAAACATAGCCTCTTCCTTCATTACTTGGCAAAACACCATCAGAGACTAAGAATGTAATTGCCCTAATATGGTCTGTAATTACTCTTATAGACATATCCTTTTTATCATCTTTTCCATAAGTAATGCCGCTTCTTTCTTCAACCTTTTTCAATAATAAACTGATTACATCAGTAGTAAAAATGCTTTCTGCTTCTTGCATTACTGCAGCAATTCTCTCAAGTCCCATACCTGTATCGATGTTTGGGTGTGGAACAGGATTATAATTGCCTTCTTCATCTTTATCATATTGTGAAAAAACTAAATTCCATACTTCTACATATCTATCACAATCACAACCAGGCTTACAATCTTCACTTCCGCATCCAAACTTTTCCCCTCTATCTACATATATTTCTGAACAAGGTCCACAAGGTCCTACTTCAAGTTCCCAAAAATTGTCTTCTTTCCCTAATCTCACAATTCTTTCAGAACTAATTCCTATATGTTTATTCCATATTTCATATGCTTCGTCGTCTTCTTCATAAACTGAGACCCAAAGCTTTTCTACGGGAATTTCCATTCTTTCAGTCATAAACTCCCATGCCCATTCAATAGCTTCTTTTTTAAAGTAATCTCCAAATGAAAAGTTCCCTAACATTTCAAAAAAAGTGGCATGCCTTGCTGTTTTTCCTACATTCTCTATGTCACCAGTTCTAACACATTTCTGACAAGTAGCCATCCTCCTTCTAGGTGGCTCTTGAGCTCCAGTAAAATATGGTTTTAATGGTGCCATTCCTGCATTTATTAATAATAAACTTTTGTCATTTTTAGGTATTAAAGAAAAACTAGGTGCAACTAAGTGTCCTTTTTCATTAAAAAAATCCAAAAATTCTTTCCTAATTTCGTTCAAGCCCATCTTTTTCATAGCCTATCTCCTCTCTATTTATTTTTAAAATATAAAAAACTCATCCCTAAGTCCAATTAGGGACGAGTTTACCCGCGGTACCACCCTATTTACTAAAACTAGTCTCTCGAAAAGATAACGGATATACCGAGAACCTCTACTATAAATTTCAAGGCTCTAACTCTAGGACTGCTTCAGTATTACTACCTAAATGCCTTCCAGCCTAGGGCATTCTCTCTATAAGGATCGTAATACTTACTCCTTCCTCTCATAGTTGTTAAATATATAGTTTTCTAATTTTTATTCCATTTAATTATTATTAATAGGATTATAATTAAAAAGCAGTATTTTGTCAATACAGTTATATACGGGAAATCTTATCTATTAAAAATTCAGAAACTGTCTTTATTACTATTGTTATAGGAATAGCAAAAAGCATTCCAAAGATTCCAAAATAGCTTCCTCCAATCAATAATGCAAGCATAATAACTACAGGATGAACTCCTACACTTTCTCCTACAATTTTAGGAGCTATTATATCACCTTCTAGTTGTTGAATTATGATAAAAGATATTATAACCCATAAAGCTTTAACTGGCCCTTCCAATAAAGCAAAAATTACTGCAGGAAAAATACCTATTACTGGTCCAAAATAAGGAATTATATCTGCAATACCAGCAACTAAACCAATAATAACAGCAAAATCCACACCAATTATTAGTAGTGCAATTGAAGTGGATATACCAACAAAAGCACACACTAATAACTGTCCTCTTATAAATTTACCCAAGACTCTATCAATTTCTCTCCCGATTTGCACTATATCCTTTCTTTGTTTTTTAGGTATCAAGAGAATTATTTTTTTCTTAAAATAATCTTTATCTCTTAAAAAATAAAAAGTTAATATTGGTACAATGATAAAGCTTGCAATTTTTGAAAAAGCAGTAATCATTGAACCCGTAATATTACCTAAATAATTGAGAATGTCCGCTTGAATAGTATTAAGATTTTTTAATATAGCTTCTTTTATTGCCTGAAACTCTGGAGGCATATTGTCTATATATCTAGAATATTTTGCAAATAAATCATTGAAATAGTCATATATCCTGTTAAAATAGCTAGGCAACTGCTTTGCTAAATTTCCAAACTCTGTAGATAATTTGGGCACAATCGCTATTAATGCTAAAGCAATTAAAATTATCAATACTAAAAAAATAATCAATATGCTATAGGATCTTTTAAGTCCTCTTTTTTCAATAATATTTACTAAAGGATTTAATATGTAAGATAATGCAATAGCATAAATTATGAGCATAAATATAGTACCAATTCTACTTGTGCTTTTAAAAAGATTGTATAAGACAACTAACAAAACCACTACAATGGAAATAAAAATAATTTTTTTCCGCTTAATTTGTAACCTATATTCAGGCTCTAAATATCTATTCCCAATATGATATAAAAAATATATGCTCAATCCAAGTAATATAGTCACAAATATGCTTTGTATATAGCGACTTAATATGAAAAGATTGTTCATAATTGGATCCCCCTAATGCAAATTAAAGGCAGCTAAGCTGCCTTATTAGAATAATCCAATACTACTAATTATATTCATCATTATCTTTCTACTAATTTTCATAATTCTTCTTCTCTGCCTTGAACTCATTCTTGTAATTGCATACATTCCCGCTGTTGCACCTAATAAGCTTCCTGTCAAGACTCCTGATACAAATCTACCTTTCATTTTTTCACCCCATTTTATAAAATCTATATACTTTAGTTGTTATTCTTAGTTTGGTAATATTTATTAAAGTAATTCTAGTATTTTTTTGTAATCTTCCTTATATCTGTAAAATGTATTTTTTACTTCATTACTAATAATAATAGAATTTTCACCAAATAAAATTTCCGGGGTGTATGGTAACACATTTCTTCCTTCTTTTAAGTCTTGAAATATACCGTCAGTAAGTATGAAACCTATTATTTTACCATTATTATCATCTATTAAAATATCTTTTACATGTCCAAGGCTTTCTCCATCTTCAGTCAATATTTCTTGCTCAATTATTTTCTTTTCGTTAATTAATTTACTTATTTCTGGTAAGGAACTACATTTTTCTATAATACTTTCATTTTCTATAACCAAAGCATCTTTGCCAATCGAATAAATATTGTTAAACTGTATTACTTCAGCATCTCTAAAAAAATTCCTTTCATTAACGAGAAATCCAATTACTCTATATTTTTTTTTTGAATATATTAGCTCTTTAATTGTTGCAATTTTACTTCCATTTTTTTTGCTTATTACTGGAAGCCCAATTAATTCGCTTTCTTTCCTCAATTATCTTTGCTCCTTTTATAGAATTCTATACTATTATTATTCCAAAATAAAAAGCTAATATTATAAATTGTATATTACCATAGTCTGTAAAGAAGTAATTTAGATAATAAAAGGAGCAAAAAACTTAATTCATTCCTTCATCTTCGTGATGATGTACATCTTCATCAGGATTAAAATTCTCTAATCCTTCTATAGTAATATTATTCTTTTTTGCATAATCATATAATGCCGCCTTAATAGCTTGTTCTGCTAGTACTGAGCAATGCATTTTAACTGGTGGTAATCCATCTAAAGCCTCAGCTACAGCTTTATTAGTAAGCTTCATTGCTTCATGAATTGTTTTTCCTTTAATTAATTCTGTTGCCATACTAGAAGAAGCTATTGCAGAACCACATCCAAATGTTTTAAATTTTACATCAACAATAACATCATTCTCTATTTTTAAATACATTTTCATAATATCTCCACATTTGGGGTTACCAACTTGGCCAACTCCATCGGCATTTTCAATTTCACCAACATTTCTTGGATTCATAAAATGGTCCATAACTTTTTCTGAATACATACACTTACCCCCTTATATTCTTTTTTACATTTTCGTATAATGGTGACATTTGTCTTAATCTATCAACTATTTTAACCAAATTTTCTATTACATAATCTACATCTTCCTCAGTATTAAAATCTCCTAAAGTAAGTCTCAAAGAGCCATGAGCAATCTCATGAGGAAGTCCTATAGCTAATAGTACATGAGAAGGATCTAATGATCCTGACGTACAAGCTGAACCGCTAGATGCTGATATTCCTACCATATCTAAACTTAACAGCAATGATTCACCTTCAATAAACTCAAACGAGAAATTTACATTACCTGGTAATCTATTTTCAGGATGTCCGTTAAGTCTTACATAATCAATATTATCGTATATTCCTTTTATTAATTTGTCCCTAAGTTTTATAAGTTTAGAATTATGTTCGTCAATATTCTCATATGCTAGTTCTATTGCTTTACCAAACCCTACTATGCCAGGAATATTTTCTGTTCCTGCTCTTCTATTTTTTTCTTGGGCACCTCCATGTATATACGAATCAATCTTGACACCTTGTCTTATATAAAGAGCTCCTATTCCTTTTGGTCCATAAAGTTTATGAGCAGACATAGATAACAAATCAATGTTCAAATCCTTTACATCAATTTTTATATTTCCAACAGCTTGAACTGCATCTGTATGGAAATAGACATTATTTTCTCTAGCTATATTGCCAATTTCTTTTATAGGTTGTATAGTACCTATTTCATTATTTGCAAACATTATTGAAATTAAAATTGTTTTATCAGTAATTGATTTCTTTAGCTGATCAATATCTACTGTCCCATATTCATCTACATCTAAATAAGTAACTTTAAAACCATTTTTTTCTAGATATTTACAAGTATGAAGCACTGCATGGTGCTCTATTTTTGTTGTAATAATATGATCTCCTTTATTTCTGTTGGCAAAAGCAATTCCTTTTATTGCCCAATTATCTGATTCTGAACCTCCTCCTGTAAAAAATATTTCTCTTGGACTAGCATTAATAGCTTTGGCAACCTTTTCCCTTGCTTCATCAATTGCTGCTCTAGTTTCTTGTCCTAGCCTATAAATGCTAGATGGATTTCCAAATTTCTCTGTAAAGTATGGCATCATCGCATCAAGAACCTCTTTTTTCACAGGGGTAGTTGCTGCATTATCTAAATAAACTTGTCTTACCATATTCATCCTCCTATAAAGTTACACATTTAGAACAGTTCTAAATATAATATATATTTTTTTTATCATCGTTTATTTTTGCAAAATCATCTACCATATCTTGTAATGTAATAGAGTCAATTACATCATTAATACTATTCTTAATTTTCATCCAAACATTTTTAGTTACACAAAAATCCTGTTTTTCACATTTACCTATGTTTTCATTAAGTACGCAATCCGAAGGAGCAATGTCTCCCTCTAAAGCTCTTATAACATCTCCAACTGTAATGTTTTTTGGGTCATCGCTAAGTAAATATCCTCCTTGAGCACCTCTTACACTAGTTGCTAACCCCTTTTTTTTCAAAACAGCAACTAGTTGCTCTAAATAGCTTTCGGAAATTTCCTGGTTTTCAGCTATACTCTTTAATGAAATAGGCCCTTCACCATAATGTAAAGCTAATTCAAACATAGCCTTTAGCCCATATCTTCCTTTCGTCGAAAGCTTCATTAAATCACCTCTTTACAATTCCAAGTAAATTACTAGGCTTTCTTTTTTAAGTATATTATACCCTACTATTTCTGTCAACATTCATTTACCAAAAGATTTTGTTACAATTAATGAACAACTCGTAAAATTTGCAAAAAAAAAAGGCTACTAATATTATAGCAGCCCTAGAGAAGCAAATTGCTCCTCTTATTTTATGTTTCTGGGAACAAATCCTCAAATTGAGGTGGGAAGAAATCTGGAAACGGTTCATATTCAAATTCGTCACAGATATCAGTTGGACTAAATTCTTCACACTCAGGAGGCTCTGGACAGAATCCAAAAGCTGGAATAAGTAATTGCACTCTACCAACAACTTTAACTATTATAAACACTCCTACAGCAAATGATAAAGTACAACCACTTTGTACTGGTTCTCCCAATACTCTTGAAGCAGTTTCCACAACGATTCTAAAGTCAAACTCATCTCTTGCATCAGGAATAAATAAGATTATGTCCTTAAATATGTCTGGTAAAAATCCGTTGATCACAGTTCCTTCAGTTGTTATTACTTCAAATGGTATCCTTAATGTAAATCTTACTCTTCTAAAGTTTGGTCTGTTTTGAATGTCAGTTACTATTAATGTGTTCTCCACAATAAAACCTGGTCTAAATCTAATACTTGAGAATGTTTTTTCTCCTAAATCAACATCTACTCTTGGGAAACATTCTCTTTGTTGACAATGTGCATATACCTTATCAGTTATAATACATACTGTTTCGGTAATATAACTTAAATCATCTGGTACAAATGGTTCACCAGGACTTGGATCGAATCCGTTTACCATAGTTTTCACTCCTTTACCCAAATATAATTTAATAAAATCATCTTTACTTTCATATTATGAATTAAGCATAGAATTGTGATTGTTTTTTAATATGTTTGAAAGGGTGATATTGATGATTATATCCTGTAATGAATACATAATAAAAAATTCAATTGGAGAAATTTTTAGGTTCTACTTAGATAGCAACAATAAAATAAACTATGATTTTTATAATGATAATTCTAAGTTAACTGACCAATATTTAGTTACAGATGATAGTATAATAGACTTTTCATTAGACATAGATAATAAAGATAGAATTCATTTAATTTATATTACTAATGATGGAAATCTTTATTATAATCTCTATCACAATAACAAATGGGCCAAAAAAATACTAACTCAACTTGACACTAAATCAAACTCTTATAGTAATTTAATTCTTAGGGTCAATAATGAAAATATACACATACTATACTCTTATACAAACCTTATTAATCCTAGACTAAGAACTATACAACATCTAATTGGAACCAAAGGCAATTGGCAAAAAAGTAATGTAATCAGCTTTTTATCTAGTAAAACTAAACATACCTATTTTTTGGATTTTGACAAATTTGGTAATATTCATATGGTTTATACAGCTGTTGTAGAAAATATCCAAAAAATATACTATACTTTCTTTAATTCATCATTAAAAAAATGGAATCAAGTGCCTAAGTTATTGTCTGAAACTCAAAATGACAGCTATAATCCATACATTTTAGTCGATAAAATTGAAAACATACACGTTTTATGGTCAATAAGTAAAAATAGCAACTTTAAAATACAATATAAACACCTTTCTCAACTAGGCAGTAATAAAAACATTTGGAAAGAGGAAAACCTCTCACTTTCAGAAAGTAATTTGGTTTATTCTATAATGCTCGAGGAAAAAGATTGCATTAAAATAATTCTATTAGAAAAAGAAAAAATCTTATCTTTAGTTTCCTTTGATTATGGATTAAATTGGAATCTATATAATACTTTACCTATACCTACAGAAGTCAAAATTCAGATAGCAAATTACTTTTCTAACTATATTACGGAAAAAAATACCAATAAATCAAGTCAAGTACTCTTTTACTTAAATGAAAATGAGATTTTAATTGGTAAAAATCTAATTGATTATTTAAAAAGCCTTTCTTCTACTAATGTAAATCCCAATATCGAAGTCGCAAATTGGAAAAATACAGAGAATGTTACTGAAGAGAAAAGCTTACAAATTACAGAGCTTAATATTGAAAGCAAAGATTCTCAATTAACTAACTATTTAGATATTCAGACAGATATTAGTTTACTGATGAGCAGTTTAACAGATATATCTATTAGCATAAAAAATCTAGAAAATATAATCAGAGATTTTATTATACATTTTAAAGATATAGATAATACACTCCTTGCTCTTAAAGAATCTATAGACATTAATGCACAAAGTATTTTAGGAGTGGAAGAAAAAATAGATAAATTAAGCAGTAAGAATTCAAAAAAAAGCTTTTGGTCAAGACTGTTTAAAAGTAATTATTAATGTTTACTGGATTATAAACTCTTGTTCCATTTTTTCTATCTACTTGATAAACGCCATATATTTCTTGTTGAAAATCAGGAGCATATTTTTTTAGATAGTTTATATCATTTATTCTAGAAAATTTTATTGAGTAGCTGCACCCTCCTCTTAACTGACAAGGGGTAGATATTAATTGAAATATACCATAACCCATCTTTTCTAATTTATAGAACAATTGGACAGCATAGTTTTTGGATTTGAAAACAGCAATATAATATTTACCTTCAGTAATAGATTTAATATCCATATCATCACACCCTTCAAGTTATATGATATAAATATGTTTATTACAGTGATTTTGGTTACTAGTTTTTTTAAAGGAGTAGATTCATGAAAAAAAATATCTTAGCCAATTTAATTTCCCAGAATATAGATATAGCAAAAAAAGCAAATTACAAAATACTATTAAAACAAAAAAATACTCACCTTTCAATAAAACCCTATACTAAACCTGATATAAAGGTATCAGTTATAACCTGCACTAATAGGCCTAGATATATGAAGAATGTTTTGGAAAACTATCATAGACAATTATATAGAGATAAAGAGTTAATAATAATTCTAAATGATAACAAAATGAAGATTAATGAATGGACCACCATAACAAACAGCTATCCTGATATCACTGTTTTTCAAGTAGATGAGAAAAAATCATTAGGGTACTGCCTAAATTATGCTATAGAAAAAGCCAAATATAATGTTATAGCTAAGTTAGATGATGATGATTACTACGGTCCAGAATACCTATCACAAGCTGTAAATGCCCTTAAATATGCTGATGTAGTAGGTAAATACTGCACTTATGTATATTTTGAAGAAAGTAAAACTTTAGCTATCAGAAACCCAAAACGAGAAAACCAATACGTATATAGATTGGAAGGACCAACTCTTGTATTTAGAAAGGAAATTTTTAATACAGTCAAATTTAAAGACAAGTCATTAGGTGAAGATATTCAATTTTGTAAAGACTGTCTTAAAAAAGGAATAAAATTATATGCAACCGATAAGCACAATTATGTATATATTAGACATGGTTCAAAAGACAAACATGCTTGGAATATTAAGGATGAATTATATAAAAAACTGTGTATTATTATTGGTGAAGTAGAAGATTATATAAGTTTTATAGAATATACTAAAACTAAAAACAGCCATAAAAAATAATCAGTAATTGGCTGTTTTTAGCTTATATCTAACAAATTGCAGCAAAAGTACCTATTGGAGCATAGTATTACAATAAGACTTAGAATAGTTTTGAATGCAAACAAATTGATTTCTAATTCGATTAAAAACATCTGAAGGTGATTTAATGAATAAAACTCCAAAAAATCCAGTAAACAAAAAAATCACTAAACCAAATAAAATAATAACAGAACAAGGAGTTTCAATTATAACTGTTACGAATAGGCTCAACCATATTCACCAGGTTTTTGATAATTATAATAGACAAAATATTAAAAACAAAGAATTAATAATTGTACTGAACAACAATTCTATGAATTTAAACCAGTGGAAATCTATCTCCAAAAAATATCCCAATGTAAAGATCTTAAAAAAAGATGAATCAATTACCTTCTCAGAATGTAAAAATTATGCTATAACATTGGCCAAGTTCCCATATATAACTCATTTTGATGACGATGATTACTATGCTGAAAATTTTCTTAGAGATATACTAGAAACATTCAATAAAGTAGATGCAGATATTATTGGAAAAAGATCAGCCTTTGTCTATTTTTGCAATAGTAAAGTATTAGCTATAAGATTTCCTGGATGTGAAAACACTTATGTTAATTTTGTCATGGATTCCAGCATGGTAATTAAAAAAAGCGTTTTTGAAAAAGTAAAGTTTCCAGCAATGAAATCTGGTGCTGATTTCTCCTTCCAGATAAAGTGTTTGAAAAGTGGTTTTAAAATATTTTCTACAGATAGATTCAATTATGCATTTATAAGACATAAAGTTGAAGATCATTCTTGGAAGATAACAGAAAGCGAATTGCTTAAAGAATGTTCAATAATCTGTAAGACTGATGACTTCACAAAATATATAATCAAATAATATGGTAAACAGATATACTGGCTTAACAACCTAGTTTTTTGGATTGTTAAGCCAGTAAAATTAACTATCTAAGTTTTTCTAAATACCAATCAATAGTTTTTCTAATACCAGTTATAAAATCATAATTTGGAGTATAATTTAAATATTTCTTTGCCTTTTCTATATTAGCATAACTATGCTTTACATCTCCAGCACGCCAGTCTTTAAAAATTGGAGAAACCTTAATTCCTATTATATTACATATTTCGTTTAGCAAATCTAATACTGACACTCTATTTCCAGTAGCGATATTAAACACCATTCCATTAGCTTCATCGCTTGCCAAACAAGCCTTTATATTTGCTTCAACTACATTCTCTACAAAAGTGAAATCTCTAGTCTGTGTCCCATCTCCCCAGATAACTGGTCTTTCTCCTGAAATAACTTTTTTAATAAAGTTTGGAATAACAGCAGCATACTGAGAATTGATGTCTTGATTTTTGCCAAAGACATTAAAATATCTTAATCCAATAGTTGGTAGGCTAAAACTATTATTAAATATTTGAGCATACATTTCATTTGTGATTTTGGTTACTGCATATGGAGATAATGGATTCCCTACAACCTCCTCTTCCTTAGGAAGTTTTTCACTATCTCCATACACTGATGATGATGATGCATAAATGAATCTTTTAATATTATTATTCTTAGAAGCTATTAGCATGTTTAGGGTACCTGTAATGTTTACATCATTAGTTGTCTTGGGATCTGACATAGATCTAGGCACTGATCCCAATGCAGCATTATGCAAAACATAATCTATACCTCTACATGCCTTATTGCAATCATCAATATTTCTAATATCTCCTTCTATTAATCGTAGTTTTGGGTTTGATATTAAATGTTTAATGTTCTCTTCTTTTCCTGTACTAAAATTATCTAGTACTGTAACTTTCACTCCTAAGCTCAGTAGTTTTTCTACAATATTTGATCCGATAAAGCCTGCTCCTCCTGTAACTAAAAAACTAGTATTATCATTAAAATCGTAGCGCCCATTTTCCATAATTATAGCCCCCAATATATGAATCCTGCCTCTTCAAGTAGTAGCCTATTAAAAATTCTCTTTATATCTACTAGAACTGGAATATTATTAGAAGAATACATCTTTTTTAAATGAGATATATCATATTTAGTAAATTCATTATGGGCCACTGTAAATACTAGTGCATTAACATCAACTAAATCATCAAATTGACAAATTTCTATCCCATATTCAGCTTTTACCATATCTCTATCTACTATTGGATCGTATACAAGCACATTTACATCATATTCCTTTAATTCTTTTACTATGTCAGCAACCTTTGTATTCCTTATGTCTAAACAGTTTTCCTTAAATGAAAAGCCTAAAATTCCTACTTTACAGCCTTTAACTACAGCTCCTGATTTAATTAGACTTTTTATCGTGTTTTCAGCAATATACTTGCTCATATGGTCATTCAATTTTCTTCCTGCAAGAATTATTTGAGAATCATATCCCTTTTTTCCTGATGCATAAGTTAAATAATATGGGTCGACCCCTATGCAATGTCCTCCAACTATTCCTGGCTGAAACTTGTTAAAATTCCACTTCGTAGAAGCTGCCTCTATTACCTGTTTTGTGTCAATGTTTAATTTGTTCATTATTATTGATACTTCATTAATAAAAGCAATATTTATATCTCTTTGAGCATTCTCCAGAAGTTTAGCAGCTTCAGCCACTTTTATACTTTCGGCCTTATAAGTCTTAGCATCTAGTATCAACTCATATAGATCAGATATTATATTTAGAGATTCCTCATCTATAGCGGATACTATCTTTGTTATTGTCTTAAGTGTATGAATCTTATCTCCTGGATTTATTCTCTCAGGCGAATAACCGACCTTAAAATCTAACCCGCATTTCATATTTGATTCTTTCTCTAAAATCGGTATACACACTTCCTCTGTTGTTCCCGGATATACTGTAGATTCATAGACTACAATAGAGCCTTTTCTCATATTTCTTCCTAATATTTTAGTTGCGTTTATGATATAACTTAAATCTGGAGTATTGTCATCGTGCACAGGTGTTGGAACAGCTATAATATGAAACTCTGCTTCTCTAATATCATTTTCATTTGAGGTAAAAGTAATATTTGATTTGAGAATTACTTCACTATCAAATTCTTTAGTTGAATCAATTCCTTTTTTTAACCTTTCAATCTTATGACTATCTATATCAAAACCAATAACATCAGTTATTTCAGAAAAAGCTATAGCTAGCGGAAGTCCCACATATCCTAGTCCAATCACTGATATTTTTGATTTCTTATTGACAATATTTTCATATAAGCTCTTAAAAGAACTCATTATTTTCCCTCCAAAATGGTTTTTGAATTGGATTTTCCATTTTCTCTAATATAATATGTAGTTCCTAAAAATCAGTGATAACTTTGTACAAAAAAACTTGGATAGTTGATGAATTTCAACTATCCAAGTCGAATTTTGGATATAACTTTAATTAAAATAATTTTATTCTTAGTATATTTATTTAAAATTTCTCTACTCATCTTTATATTTTTGTAATTCCCGTGATAGTTGCATAAATTTTTCTACAGGTAATATTTTAAGCATTTCTTGAAATAAAGGGTCAGCATAATACTCTTTCAACTGATTCTTAAGACGATTATATCTTGCTCTTGAAGCTTCCTTTCTATTTTCAAAATATCCTTCAATTTCACAGCTCAAGTGTATTCCATGATGAGGTCTGTATTTCCTAGTCTGATTTAACCTTCCAAACCCTATTCCTTTCTCAATTATATAATATAGAAATCTCTCATTACTTTTAAATTTATCCATTAATCTATATAGTTCATCTGTATTATTCAGATAATATTCAATAATTTTATTCATCTTGCTATAATATTCTTTTACTTTAAAGAAATGAAGACCTGATAATCTTTTTGTTCCTATACGAATTTCATTACTATAAGGAAGGCCAATCCTTTCACAATGCTTTAAATGTCCCTCTAAAAGAGAAGGCGTCTCTCTTACTATTAAAAAGTCTACATCACCAATGTAAACATTTTCAAATTCCTTAAACTCTTCATAAGGAATTAAAAATCTCAAAACTCTCATAGTAGTGTCTGAAAACCGAAAATTAGAATAGTAATTTTCCTTTACCTCAAAGTTACTTGACAAATTCTCTTTTATTAATTTCAAGCATTTTTTTTCTCTTTCAGATAACGTTTCTCTTAAAAAAACCTTTACAAAATACTCTGGATAGCTTTTTAGGATACTGTATATATAAAAAGGTATATACTTACTATAATCATCATACACATATACCGCAAAGCATAAAGGTCTCATATACACATAACCCCTTAAATTTAATTTTATATTTATTTTTGGAAATACTATGATTTCATTACTATTTTGTTAACAACTTTATCGAAGTTCTTTAAATCTGAGTATAATCTTTTTTCAGTTTCTATTGCTTTAATAGCTAAGTTCATAATTCTATTCTTGTCTTGATGTCTATTTATCTTTATATATTTTTCTAATGAAATAATTACCTCAATAGGATATAATAAAATTAGTTTCGCAACTTGCCACTCTTCTTTAGTTAAAGGGTTGCACTGCTGATACCAAGATAAAACTTTACTAATTGTTTCCTTATCATATAAATTTGTATAGTAAATGTGAAAAATCAGTTTTCTAATATCAGTAACTGGCAATTCCATTGCCAACGTATCAAAGTCAAATATATAGACTTTATTATTAGGAGTTATTCTTAAATTATATCTAGCATAATCCAAGTGACATAATGAACCTTCTTTCCTAGCCCTCTCAACCCAAGAAGTATATTTTGAATCTTTTAAAGCTAAAATAATTTGCTTAGTTCTTTCAATAAGATAAGGCAGTTCCCTTACAATAACGTCTCTAAGTTCTAAGTTTCTTTTCTCCCATTTCCCAATTTCATATGCATAATACATAATTTTTAACCCACTCATCATCATATCAGGCCATTTTCCTAATAAATCGATAGTGCCACCACTGTCATCTGGAGGTACGAAGCCCTTTGAAGCATTATGAAACTTTCCTAGTTCTTTAACTATAGCCTTTAAATCATCCATATTGTTATAGCGTGGTGGTCTGCCATCTATCACTTCCATTAATATATAGCAACTACTATTATAAACAGTATAAGGCTTATTTTCAGAACTAAAATAAATTTTTGGAATATTAATGCCATTTTTTCCTAAATATTCCATACCAGCAATAATAAATTTTGTCCAAGGCTCAGGTCTACTAAACTTTTTGAGAATCATTTTTCCTTTTTCAGTATTAACAAACCATATTGCCCTTCCTTTGTTTCTTTCTAAAATAATGTCTTGAGTTTTAATATCATATTTCTTAAAAATCATACTTTGGACGTTTTTTTCAACTTTACTCATATTTATCTCCTTCACAAAATAATGAAAACTATCTTCTTAAAATCTTACGATATAACTTTACATATTGTTTTGCTATGGTTTTCCTTGAATAGTTTAATTCAACGATCTTTCTATTATAAGAACCAACTTCTTCTCTAATATAAGGTTGTTTTAACATCATATTCATTGCTATAATCAATTCCTTAGTATCCTCAGGATTAAAAATAATATTTGGACTATTCCCTATAATCTCCCTAACACAACCTACATCACTTGCTATAATTGGTACTCCACAAGACATTGCCTCTAAAAGAGTATTAGGAAAACTCTCATATCTAGAAGCAAGGATAAAACAATCAAATTTCTGATAATATTCTACTAGTTTTTCTCTTGGAATCTGTCCGATTACCTTAATTCTCTCTTTGATGTCTTCTTCTAATGAACTAATTAAATTATATGCATATTCCTTTTCTCTACCAATTAATAATAACTCTACATTATCATTTTCAGCAGCAATAACTGAAAATGCTTTTATTATATTGTCCACTCCTTTTGCATATCTTAGCTTGCCAACATAGCCAAATATGAACTTTCCATTATCATGATTTTTGTTTTTTCTTTTTTTGGGTTTAAATAATTTAGTATCAACAGAATTTGGAATTATCTCATATTTTAAATTATTTATATTCATGTACTTCTTTGCAGCCTCAGCTGTTGCATGACAAGACGAAATAACCAAATCACAGTTTTGAAGTGCAGTTTTTTCTAGTTCTAGTCTTTGTTGCTCTACTAAAGAAAGGATATTATTTTCTTTTCTATAATACTTAGTAAAACTGTGTAGTCGTATTATAGTTTTGAAATTACTCTCTATATAGTTCATCAGTAATGGATCCTTTATATCCTTCAAAAAACAATATCCTTGCCCATCTAATTCAGGAAATTGTATAATATCTATTTTCTTTTGACTTAGGATAGAAATTATTTTTTTTGATACAGCATTACTCCAATATAATGATTTAAGGGCAGCTCTCTTAAGCTTCACTTGTTCTTCTGGAATATAATACATTGGAAGAATCTTATATATATAAACTCCATTATTAAAATAACTTGTTTCTCTTATTTTAGTTTGAGTAATTACACTGACATCATGTCCTAAACTTGCTAAACCGTTAGCTAATTCATAATAAACAGTGCCAATTCCCCCTCCTGGTGTTCTCCACTCATCTGTCGGATACTCATTAGTAGCTAGAATAATTGAAAGTCTTGCTTTTCTTAATTCTGCTTTTTTATTTAAAATATCAGTAATTGACTTATTTACTGGATTTGCATTTAATTCAGTACTCAAATATATCCCACCTTGTATGAAATACTATCTTAACATATATGCTCACAATAATTATATGTAGTTTTTCTAAAGATGTTCTAAAGAAATTGGACATATGGCAAAATATAATCCTTTAGAATAATATAAAGTAAATAAAAATGTACCTACAACATTTCATAAAATTAAAAAGGGGTATATAGATTCTATGCCTAGCAATCATAATTACGATAAACCTAAGAATCCAGTAAATAAAGCCATTAAAATAGCGCCAAAAATTTTTAAAAAAAATCCCAAAAATAGAAAAAAACAAGGTTTTTCAGTTATTACTGTCACAAATAATGGAATTTTTATCGATAACATTTTTGAGAACTATAGTAGGCAGATTCTTGAAAACAAAGAACTGATAATAATATTAAATAAAAACAGCTTAGATATCGCAAAATACAAATCTAAAGCTAATGCTTACAGCAATGTAAGAGTATTTAAGATAGATGAAAAAATGTCCTTAGGCTACTGTCTAAATTTTGCAGTAAGTATTGCAAGATACGAGTTAATTGCCAAATTTGATGATGATGATTATTACGGGCCTAAATATCTTTCAAGCTCATTTGAAGTCTTTCAACAAACAGGGGCTAAAGTTATAGGCAAAGCATCCCACTTAGTTTACTTTCAACAATCAGAACTACTTGCAATTCGAGATCCAAATAGAGAAAATAGATATGTTAGCTTTGTTAATGGTTCTACTCTTATGTTTAATAAAAAAATATTTGAAAAAGTTGCATTTGCAAATATCTCTATTGGTGAAGATACACAATTTTGTAGAAGCTGCGTAAAGAAAGGGATTAAGATTTTTTCTTCTGACATATATCATCATGTATATATTAGAAGAAAATCTAGATCAACTCATACTTGGAAAGTTAGTGATAAATTCTTACTAGAAAGGTTTTGCAAACCTATTATGAGAACTAAAGATTATATATCCTATGCAGACAAAATTAAAGCTCTTCCGATATAATAATATAATACTGATGAATATCATATAAATACAAATGGGAGATGTCTATTACATCTCCCAATCCTTTATGTTTTATTATTTTAAAAAGCAATTCAATTTCAATATTTTCGAATCTATGATTAGTTAAAAGATTTTCACTTTAATATATAATCAAGCTACTACCATTCCCTAAAATAAAGGAATTTGACCTCTTACAAGAGTTATATGAAATAATACTAGTATTTTCCCCAATAATACTAGAATCAATTATATTTATAACTCGTGATATAGTGCATTTATCTAATATTATGCTGTTTTCTATTTGAGAGTCTATTATTTTTACATTATTCATAATCGAGGTATATGGCCCAACATAACTGTTTTCGATAATTGTATTATTCCCTATAATTACAGGTCCCCTTATAATACTATTATAAATCTTAGAACCTTCTGCAAGGGACACATTACCAGTTACAGTACTTTTTTCATTTACTAAGCCTTTAACAATTCCTTTCATTTTACTTAAAATATACTGATTGGCACATAGTATATCTTTTGAAGTTTTCATATCTATCCATAGAAATTCAGATATATTATAAGTAACTCTATAACCATTGACTATTAACCAGTTTATACTATCAATAATTTCATATTCTCCTGTATATGAAAGGCCTATTTCCTTGCAAGCTTTATAGATATTTTTATCAAAAATATAAATCCCAGTAACGGCTAAACCGCTTTTAGGTTTCTTAGGTTTTCCCTCTAAGCTTAACACTTGCTCTTCTTCCACTTCCGCAATTATATAGTTCTCAGGCTCATCAACTTCTTTAAGTAAAACTTTACAATTGCTATTTGAGCTATAAAAATCATCAATTAATTCAGCTAATTTTACTTCATGAAAATTATCTCCAAAGATTACAACGAAGTCATCATCTTTTACAAAGTCTTCAGTAATAGCAACCGCGTCTGCTGAACCTAAGGGCTGAGATTGATGTATGAGTTCATATGTTAATTTTAGACTTTCATATTCTCTTAAAAAGCTTTTAAAGATTTCTTCATCATCATTATTTATAACTATACCTACCTCAGATATATCTGCCTCTAAAAGAGAATCTAGAATATAAAAAAGAATGGGTTTATTTGATATTGGAATAAGCTCCTTAGGCAATGTATGAGTAATAGGCCTTAATCCAGTTCCCTGCCCTCCACATAATACTACTCCCTTCATTAATGCACCTCCTTATGTTAATATATACTTAATACTTCATTATATGATTTAACTCAATATATGCCACTTAACTGTCAACTATTCCCTGGGTAATAGTCAAATAGCGACATCTAGAATTTTATTTAATAAAATAATGCTTTTTTATGTATTTTTATGTAAATTAATGATTAAAATTCTCATTAATTATAAAAAATACTTCAAAAATCATAAATAAAAATTAGAAGTTTTTCTTGAAGGATTTACTATCTCGAAAAACAAAAAAAGCGGGGCTGTCCCCAATTCGCAATAAAAAAATACCTTATAATCTAGGCTTTTCTAGTCTATTTACAAGGTATTTTTTAACAAATATTTTTAATAAAAATTATTTCCCTAATTTAATTCTCAATTTTTCTAGCATATCCGTTGTCATTGAAGCTAAATCATACTTTGGATTCCATCCCCATTCTTCACGAGCTGCACTATCATCTAATGAGTTAGGCCATGATTCAGCAATACTCTGTCTTATTGGATCAACATTATAGTCCATTACAAAATTAGGAATATGCTTCTTAATTTCTGCATAGATGTGCTCGGGTGCAAAACTCATAGCAGTTATATTGAATGCATTTCTATGAATTAACTTATCTGGATTTGCTTCACAAAGCTGAACTATAGCATCTATAGCATCAGGCATATACATCATATCCATATAAGTACCTTCTTTAATAAAGCAAGTGTATTTGCCCTTTTCTATAGCATCATAATAAATATGTACTGCATAATCTGTAGTTCCACCACCTGGTAATGCCTCATAAGAAATTAATCCAGGAAATCTAACTCCTCTAGTGTCAACTCCATATTTTAGATAATAATAATCACATAAAAGTTCACCTGACACTTTTGTTACACCATACATAGTAGTAGGTCTTTGAATAGTATCCTGCGGTGTATTATCTGCTGGAGTAGATGGACCAAAAGCCGCAATAGAACTTGGAGTAAATACTGAAACACCTGTTTCTCTAGCTACTTCTAAAACATTAAATAATCCACCCATATTTATTTCCCAAGCAAGAGTTGGATTTTTTTCACCTACAGCAGATAGAAGAGCAGCTAAATGAATAATAGTATCTACATTATATTTCTTAACTACATCTGCTATTCTCTGTGCATTTCTTACATCAATAATCTCAAATAAACCAGCTTCTATTAATTTTTCTGTTCCTTCTTTTCTACTTATATCACTAACAATTACATTACTTTCTCCATAATCTTTCCTTAAACGCATAACTAGTTCAGTACCTATTTGCCCTAAAGCACCGGTTACTAATATTTTCTTCATGTTTCCACCCCCATAGTTTATATAAACTCATTTTTGCATAAACTCATTTATTGTGCTTTTTGTTTATTATATCACATTCTCATTTAAACTTTAATATCAATAATTATTACACTTTTTTTATATTATAATAACCAGTCTATCTATTTATATCCAAAATGTTTAAAAAATCTCTTATTATTCGATATGAAATCGTTAATTATTTGTCAAAAAATTTTCATATTCAAATAACTTTTTTTAAAGTATACTAATCAAAATCAATTGAGTCCTTAATTCTATTTAGCACTGCTGCCATCTCTGCTCTTGACATCTTTTGCTTAGGTCTAAAAGTTTTATCCTCATATCCTACAAAAAAACCAGCATAATTCATTTGCAAAATAGGTTTATATGACCATCCTAATTTTACATCTCTAAATGGATTTTTATAATCTGTAATATCTATATCATCATAATTTGTAATTCTACTTAATAAAGTCGCCATTTGCTCCCTTGTAATAGGTTCCTCAGGAGCAAACTTATTATTCCCCATTCCTTGAAATATTTCTTTTTCAGCCGCTATTTGAATCTCTTTATTTGCCCAGTGAGTTTTAGGAACATCAATAAACTTATCACCATTTTTTACTTCAATACCTTCAAGCCCCAATGCACGAACTAAAGTAGCAGCTGCTTGTGCTCTAGTAATAACTGCATCTGGAGAAAATCTAACATTAGAAGTACCTTTCATCCATCCCAATCCAACAATTGAAAGTATGTCATCTTTAGCCCAAGAACTTTCAATATCCAAAAAATACTTGCTATTTAGCCAAAGCTTATAATAATCCCAGGTACTAGGTAATTCTTGCCCTAAAGACCAGCTCCCAGTTCCTTTTAAATTGTATTTATGAACTAATTGAATTTTTTCTTTAATAGAATCCGCATTTTCAAACCAAATTGTATAATTCCCTGGAGTAAGTAATTTCCCGTTGACTAATAATTTTGAATCATTTTTGCCAATTGTGAAAGTAGCATATGGCGACATACTGCTCTTATCAAAATATACTTTTCCTTTATATTGATTTATAACAGTATCAGCTTTAATTAAGCTTATACCATCTCCTCCTACAGATTCATTTGAGTTCCAATATCTCCCAAAAAAAGGTATGCCCAATACTAGCTTATCAGAACTTACTCTTTTTAGTGCATACTTAATTGAATTCTCCACAAACTCTATACTAGCCACTGGCCCTGGCTTACTTCCATAGTAACTCTCATCATAAGCCATAATAAAAAGATAATCACTATATTTAGCTAATGCTCCATAATCATATGAACCATGCCAACCAGTAGTAAACCCTTTAGGGTTTGCTGCAACTGCAACTGATAATTCTTTCCCCTCTGGCAATTTACTTCTTAAAATTCTAACAAAATCAGTATAATTTTCTCTATCAACTTCTGTTACATTTTCAATATCCACATTAATCCCATCAAGATTGTATTTTTTTATTGCAGCAACTATCTCATCAGCCAACAGTTCTCTATTTTTTAACGCTAATCTTCCTAATTCTCTATCCCAATGATTACTTATAAAAGGAACTACTTTAATATTTTTTGAATGCATCTTTTTAACAAATTCAGTACTCAACTGGCTTGTCAATAATAAACTTCCATCACTATCTATATTAAAGTAATTAGGAGAGATTACATTTAATGAATCATTAGTCTTATCAACTAAACTCATTTGATTATTTACATCTCCAAAATACAAGTATGTCATATTAAACTTATTATCAGCTTGTCCTTGTTCTGACTTTAAAAGAATCATCATTAAAACTATAGCTATTAGTAGTGGTATAGTTATAAACAAACTTTTTCTGTTTCTCATAAAATCCCTCCCATATATAATACCTTACAGGAAATCTCATATAAGTTCAATGAACAAATTATGTAAACTAGTAGTTTCAAAAGAAAAAGGCTACTTTAAAACTCGTAGCCTTTATAATGAAGCACTCTTGATATAAGAATTATGTTCATTCTACTTTTTTCCCAAATATTTGAATTGTTGCATAAACAGCTAATATTCCAATTGGTAACACTATATACACTGGTATACCTAATCCTACTGGTATATATCCAAATAATATTGTTATAACTCCTACAACTAGCGAATAACAGATTTGTGTATTTACATGAGCTATATGCTCACAGCCTGCGCCCATTGAAGATAATATTGTTGTATCAGATATTGGCGAACAATGATCACCAAATATAGCTCCTGTAAGCACTGCGCCAGCACACATTAGTAGATAATTGCTTTCGGGATATACTGCATATGCTAATGGTATGGCAAGTGGCATAAGTATACCCATAGTTCCAAATGATGTACCTGTAGCAAAAGATATAACTGAACCCATAATAAATATTAAAGAAGGTAGAATAAATTTTGGTATTGAATCTGATAAAACTCTGACTAGATAAAGAGCTGTTCCAAGTTCCTTTATTACACTACTTATTGACCAAGCAAGAAGTAAAATAACCCCTGTTATAACTAGAGATTTTACACCTTGTACCCAAGTATTGATAGCTTCTTCAAAAGTAAGTACTTTTTGTATTACTGCCATTATTATAGCAACTACACTAGATAAAAGTGCTGCTCGAAATAGTACTACACTTGCATCTGATGCTCCAAAAGCCTCTCTTATAGCCGCAAAAGAATATGGTGAACTTGCAACTAAATCTATTAATTCAGCATCTCCTCCAGCTAAAATTGCTTCCATTCCATTTCGATAAAAGCCAATTAGTGATACTACTATTAATAACCCTATAGGTACAATAGCATTCCATATACTTAACTTAATTCCTTCTTTTGGCTGTATTGATGCCTCTTCAGGTGATATTGCAGAACTAAAATTATCAAGTATTTCTGCACTTTGATTTCTTGCTTTCCTTTCAGCAGCTAGCATAGGACCAAACTCTCTAAGTGTTAAAGCTGTAAGTATTACAAACACTAACATTAAAATATTATAAAATCTATAAGGAATAGTAGCTAAAAACACATTATATGAGTTTACAGTTTGACCAATACTTAAATACGCGTCTTTTATTATGCTTATCTCTAATCCAATCCAAGTAGAAATTATTGCAATACCTGCTACTGGTGCAGCAGTAGCATCTACTATAAATGACAATTTTTCTCGTGATACTTTCATTTTATCAGTAACTGGTCTCATAATCGGACCAACTATTAAGGAATTGGCATAATCATCAAAGAATACTAAAATTCCAAGTAGCCAAGTAATAATTTGAGCACTTCTTGGACTTTTAGCTTTTTTAGCTAGACCTTCAGCAATGGCCTTTGCTCCCCCCATTTTTGATACTACAGCAATAAGACCACCAATAGTTAAGCATTGTAAAATAACTCCTGCGTTCCAAGAATCTGCAAGAGAATATAATAGTTTATCAACTATAAGCATAAAACCATTAACAAATGCACCAAAAACATTATAACTATTAAGACTTAATAAAAAAGTACCTGAAAAAACTCCTACAAATAGTGATAATACTACATTTTTTGTTATAAATGCTAAAGCTATAGCTACTATTGGAGGTAATAATGTCAGCAATCCAAATTTATCTACATTACCTTCTGGAGTGCTGATTTCAGAGGCAAATACAGCTGTTGATGAAATACATAGAAATAGCATAAAAACAATGATAATACTGATTTTTTTCATTTTATCTCCTCCTTATTTTTTTGCAAAGTGAAACGACTTGAGGAGGAGAGTCCATCATAAATAAAAAAAACTCTGGGCTTTCACTCAGAGTTAAATACATGCAAAAAAAAGCATGTTACAAATATGAATGATAGCTCTCCACAAAATACTTTGTGACAGTCCTGCATATATTCTATGCAGAACCAACTATACAACCTTAAAGCATCAGTTGTATGTTTCGGCAATATTTCCTTTCATATAGCCTCATTGTGCTTGCCTCAGCTATATTACTAATAAATACTGCGCCTCTATCTGTCGTATATTCACTTTTATATTAGTTTTAATTCAGAAAGTTCTAATTTACAAAATTTGCTTAACGAACTTTCCATAATGTGAAGCTTCTTTGTTCAACAACATTATTAGAAGCTTTCATATTATTATGAATTAAATATTTAAATATGTCAATAGATTGTATAAAATTTTCTTCGCAAACATTCACAAATTATATACTCTATATATTACAATAGCTTACTAAGCTCTAATGCAAGTTTAGCTGCTAATTTTGCATTATTATATACTAACTGAATATTGGACTCTAAACTCTTTCCTTCAGTTATATCCTTTACTTTGGATAGTAAAAAAGGAGTTGTGTCTTTTCCCTTTATTCCTTTACTTTCAGCTTCTTCTAAGGCTTCATTTATTGCATTATTAATAAGGTCATAGTCCATTTCATATTGATAAGGTATTGGGTTTCCAATTACTATACCGCCTTTTAATCCCAAATCCCACTTAACCTTCAATGCTAGAGCTAATTCTACTTCAGAATCTACTCTGTAGTCTACTTTAAATCCACTTTTTCTAGTATAAAATGCTGGAAACTCATCGGTTCCGAAACCAACAACTGGTACCCCCTGAGTCTCTAGATATTCTAAAGTAAGACCTATATCTAATATAGATTTTGCACCAGCACAAACAACTGCCACATTGGTATTTGCTAGTTCTTGTAAATCAGCAGATATATCAAATGTTTCTTGTGCATTTCTATGGACTCCTCCAATTCCACCTGTAGCAAATACTTTTATGCCAGCCAAAGCCGCAATTATCATAGTAGCAGCTACAGTAGTAGCGCCGTTCATCTTTTTAGCTATTATGAACGGTAAGTCTCTTCTACTAGCTTTAACTACGTTCTTACTTGTTCCTAATAACTCCAATTCCTCTTCATTAAGCCCAACTGTCATTTTTCCATTTAATATTGCAATAGTTGCTGGAATTGCTCCATTTTCTCTTACGATTCTCTCTACTTCTCTAGCAGTCTTTACATTTTCAGGGTAAGGCATCCCATGAGAAATAATAGTCGATTCTAAAGCTACAACAGGAAGCCCTTTCTTAAGTGCCTCTTCAATCTCTGGTTTTATTAGTAAATATTCTTTTAACATTTTATTCACTCCTTATCTTTTTTAAAATACTTTCAGCAGTTATATTAGGATTAATAGTATTCTCATGACTTAATGTCATCTCTGCAGCTATCATAGAAAAACGTATTGTGTCATCTATTTCTAGATCATTTACATAGCTATAAACAATACCTGCAGTAAAAGCATCCCCTGCACCTGTTGTGTTTATCACTTTTATCTTCGGAGAGTTTACATACTTTTGGATTAAACTATCCTTATAAAATACCCCTCTTTCTCCTAAGCTTATAAATACTCTTTTAACGCCTTTATTTATCAAAATGTCTGCGGCTTTTTCTAAATCCTTATCATTTCTTATTTTAACTCCTGTCAATTCTTCTACCTCATAAATATTAGGCTTTATAGTATGAAAACTCCCAACTAATTCTTTTATCTTTTTAGCCTTAGTAGTAGATACAGTATCAATGAAAAAAGTTTTATTCTTAAAATTATTTAAAAGATATTCTATTACGTCGTATGATAAATTTGTATCAAGTACTATAGCAGCAGAATTTTCAATGACATGTGTTTTAGATTTTATAAAGTCAATATTTAAATAATCGATTATATCCATATCTGAAATTGCAACTAACATATCTCCTTTATCATCTAGTACTGAAAGATATGTAGAAGATGACATATTTTTTAATACTAAACAACTGTCAATGTCTACTCCAGCAGCTTTGCATTCACTTGAAATTTTTTCACCATATAAGTCATCACCAAATGCAGATATTAATTTTGTTCTAACGCCCATCCTAGATAAATTCTCTGCTATATTTCTAGCAACACCACCTGCAGAAATCTTTACCTTGCCTGGATTTGAATCGTTTAATTTTAGTTTATTCACAGAAAAGCCTTGTATATCAACATTTGCTCCTCCGATTACTGTTACATACACCTCTTCGTTTAAAACATATCCCTTCCCTTTAATGTAGCCTTTCTTAATGAGGTTACTAATATGAACTGCAACGGAAGACCTAGTAATACCTAAAAGCCTAGCAATTTCCTGTTGACTTATCATAGGATTCTGTCTTATTAAAGAAAGAATTTCTTTTTCCCTTAAAGTCATTACATCACCAACTTTTGCTTATATTTTAAGCTTATGCTTATATGAGTATAACATAATTATTTAAATTTTACAATAAAAAGTTTACATATAAACATTAATAAATAGTGAATCCAATTTACATGAACAAAAATTAGTCAGAAATTTATTCAAAACTCATCGCAAAAGTCCTTGCCTTGAAAAAATATAAAACTTGATCTTCCCTTTTTATTAAAAATAAAATAGCAGCATTTCTGCTACTATTTTATTTTTATATTTTATTTATTTGAGGAAATTGCATAATTAGTATTTTATAAAACGGAAAAAAGAGCATAGAATGATAGCCCATTAAAAATGAGTTTTTAAAATTAACATTCAGCTTTATAAAGTATTTGCAAAA